>Ga0105048_10000001_pt1 | contig 507781 bp, 456 predicted proteins | sample MAT05_FD_78382 | JGI IMG/M metagenome (GOLD analysis project Ga0105048, IMG submission 78382) | Freshwater microbial communities from Lake Fryxell liftoff mats and glacier meltwater in Antarctica - MAT-05 | ecosystem: Environmental > Aquatic > Freshwater > Ice > Liftoff microbial mat | place...
ATACTGGAGATTGGAATGAAAGGGTAGTAGTGGTTAACGATAAATATTTTATTTATGAGGAACCGGGTCTGGAAACATTGACCCAGGGGGGATACGAGTTTAATCCTCAAAAATAACCGTAACGAGTTCTTGCAGGATTCAATTTAATTTCATTCATTTGAACCAACAAACCTCATAAATCATACATATGAACCGAACCCAACCTTTACAGTCAGGATGAGTTCACGAACCGAGGCGAAGACGAGTTTATGAACTCGTTGTTAAGTTTTTTTATTGTGAATAATTCAATTAACCTATTACAAAAAAAGAAACCATGAGTAAAAAACTATTATTAGTACCAGTTCTAGCCTCCCTTATGCTTGTCTCTTGCGGTAAACTTGCGGGGCTTATTCCCCAAAAAGTATCACGAAATGGTGTCAACATTGAGTACACCGGAGTTTCAAAGGAGGACGCAAATTTGCTATTGACTTATCTTGCAGATCAGAATTCAGACGGACATGCAGAGGACTACAAACTGTCAAAAGATGGTGATGGATATCTTGTAAAAGCTGTTGTTCAATATGGAGTTGGAAATACTTCAAAGGATATTGAGAGCTTTACTGAGTTTGCTTGTGATATTTCAATTATTTATCAAAACAAACCTGTTACAATGCAACTCTGTGATGATAAATGGTCATTAAAAAATACATTAAAGTCAGGCGATTGTGACAAATTTGAAAGGGCTGGAAAAAAAATGGAATTGTATAAAGAAATAGAATTGTACTATGGAAATGAAGTCACTCTTGCAGAAAGGGATAAAGTTGGAGAATATTTAGTTGATTTTTTTGGAGGAGAGGATAGAGTTACAACTGTTGTTGACAAAGTAAAGGGCAAAGGAGTATTAAGTATATGCATGGATAAGCGTTATTACGATGATAAAGCAACTATTGATGCTTATCGAATTGTTGCTTGTGATATGGGAGTTCTTCTGGGAGTTGAATCGGAAGTGCATTTTTGCGATGATTATATGAAAGTAAAAAAGGTTGTTAAGGCAACGAAATGTGATTAATAGCTTGTCTCGTAAATTAATTTTCAAAACCCTGATGGTATCGTCAGGGTTTTTTTTGCAATGTGAATAGAGTTATTGCCATAAGTTGTCTGTTGCTATTTATACGTCAAATAGGTGTAAAGTCTATGATTGCTATATACTACCCACGTATTGACACAAAAATGGCTCTTGAAAATTGCGAATTCAAAACCATTGCAGTTTGTAAAGGAAGTTGTTATGTAACCAAGCAAATAAAAATTGTAAGCTCAGAAACCAACAAAGAATCTCAACAATCCCAGCAAGTAGATTTGAGTAGTTTGAAGGATGCGTTGGGTGTTGAAGTAAGTTTTAACATTCTACCTTCTAGTTCATTCTGTAATTTAATTCCAACCTCAACCAATCAGGTTGGTCAATATTCTCATAACCATACATTCATTTGAATTAGGCCTCCCATCGCATAAAGTGCCCGTCTTTACTCAAATGCTTCAGGGCTTATTAAACCCCGGGCCACAATTGATGTCACAATTAATGTTTATGTTTTAAATTTTTTATTTAATTTTATAATTATGAAAAAATCTATCTATATTTTATTCGCCGGAGCTTTTTTAATCACAAGTTGTGCCCATGACCCTGAACCTGAGCCAGCATCTCCGGAAATAGATGTAACAGCACCGAGTGTTGTTGTATTTAATAATGGAGATACCATTCACATGGAGGCAACTTTGCGGGATGAAGATGAATTGCATGAGGCATTGGTAATGGTGAACAGTTCAACCGATACCTTTTTTATCTATGATCCTTATGTGCATGAATTGGATTCGTTCGTAGTGGATACTTTTTGGGTAGTAAATGGAATAACCGGAGATACTCCTGCATTCACTACATTTAATGCTGAGAACCATCATGAAAAATCGACTACCATTAATTTGTCTATTCTTTTAAAACTTTAAAAAGTATATGCTTGTTATATAACCAAGAATCAAGATATCGTGTCTTGTATCTTGGTTCTTCTAAAATGGATAACCAACAGCTATATTGTAGCGAACCATGTCAGGAGTAAGGTTGGCAATAACCCATCTTTGTCCGGCTGGTAATCGTGGATCACGGAAAGGAAACGCAACATCGAAACGGAAAATAAAAAATCCAAAATTTAGTCTTAAGCCGGCACCAGCCCCGAAAGCAAACTCTTCAATAAATTTGTTGGTAAATTCACCACCAGGGCGATCTACATCAGGTCGCAACAGCCAAATATTTCCAAAATCGGCGAACAGGGCTCCTTCCAAAAATCGATAAATTTTTCCACGGTACTCGGCATTGATTAGAATTTTCAAGTCTCCTACTTGGTCTACGCGTGAAACGTTTGGGTCAATATAAGCGCCAGGACCCATAGAACGCGGCAAAAATGCCCGAAGGTCATTACTTCCTCCAATAAAAAATGCTTTTTCGAAAGGCATTACAATGGAATTTCCATAAGGAACACCAATTCCCAAAAATGCCCTGAACGCAAAGCTGTGATATTTATGAGGGTGCAAATAATATCGCAAATCAAATTCAGCACGAACATATTGAGAGTAACGAATGTTACCCAGCACTGTATGATAGCCTTGGGCATCAGGAACATCATTTCCAATTGCAGAAACCAACCCCAAAATATTTCCTGCCCATTGTAAATTCCCCCTGAAGAAAATAAAATCTTTTCGAATATTAAGGTCAAGTGAGTTATATAAAAACGTATAAGATGCTCCCTGAACGTAGTGAGATATAAACGAGTTTCTTATAAACTGATCTCCAACAGTGTTTACATAAGCGTTAAAAGCTGAATCAAGATCTACTGCTACATAACTAATTTCAGCCGGATTGAGAACATGTTTGATTCTATTGCTACTGCTCCACTCATAACCAAAAGAAAGTAAACCTACTTTGCGATTATAGTCAGGGCGGGTTTGATAGTTAAAGTTAAAAGAAAAACGAGTTTTCGGTTTTACCCATTTGGCAACTTTATCAATTCGTATGGGCAATAAAAACTTATTTGTAAGAAGCGAAACCTGGCCTCCCAGCTCAAATGTATTAAATGGGCCGAATACAGTTGCATTTGTACTACTAACATTTAAAATAGAAACCTCGGCGCCTCCATAAAGTCTGAATTCCAGATATTCGGCGCCTTTGAAAAGGTTTTTGTTCGTATAGGTTGCCGCAATACTTACTCCAAGGTTACCTGCAGTATTTGTTCCCTGTGCCTCAATTCCCAAAACTTGTTTTGGCATTGGAGATAAGTTAATGATACAATTGAGAAGATCATCTTTTTGATCCGGTTGATGAATGTATTTATAGGAAATGTTGATGTATTTGAAGTTTCGTAATTCTGAAAGAGCCTTTTGGGTTTTTTGTTCATTGGTATAGCTATAATATTGATCTTTTTCGAAAAATACTGCTTGTGCAAGAACCTTTGGATTATAATTGACCTTGTTGTAAAAAATAAAAATGTAATTAAGGTATTTCACAGTATCTACCTTGGTAATTGCCGCGGTATCAATTTGATAATTTGGAATGATATAAATGTTGTTGATCTTGAATTTTTTATGTTCCGTAATTCGTAAAGTATCTATCGTTCCACTTGTTTGCTGGATTACAGGGAAATCAGGATTATTCAATTTCATGGAGAGACGAATATATCCTGAATCAGAAATTGTATCAGCTACATATTTTAAATAATCCTTATTGAATAAAAAATATCCGTTGTTTTTTAAGGTCTCCGTAATTCTTACTCTTTCGTCATCAAGTTTTTGAAGATCATACTTCATGTCATCTTTCAATTTTGATTTTGAAAGATTGGATTGAATATAATAATTGATAGCCGGGTGTTTTATTTTATACTCCAGAGTGTCTAGGTAATAGGGTCTTCCTCGATGTACTGTATAAATAACAGTTGCTTTCTTTTTTTTGATCACAACAGAATCACTTACCCATGCCTGGAAGAATCCTTTGTTTTGAGCATAATTGGTAAGCAGTTCTTTTGATCTTTTTATTTTAGTGCTATCTAAAAGAACAGGAGGCTCCCCATTTTTTTGTAACCATTCTCCAAACAATAATTTTTCTTTCTTAAACTTCTTTTTCTTTTTTGGATTCGTTACAGTAGAATTGTAGATTGCAATCTTCTGGTTCTTTTCATTTAAACGAATGAGTTGTTTTTCTTTTTTGATAGCAAGTTTATCCGGATTTGGTAAATTGTAGATTTGTAAATAGAGCTTCCAGAAACCTAAAAAGTTTTTATTAGTTTTTGGGAGAACATAATCCGAAATATCATCTCGTTCGCTTTTTTTGAGGGGCTTTGATTCTACCACTTGATTTTTCACGAGTAAATATTCTCCATTCAATAATCTTCTGGTAGGGCTGCATGAAGCCACCAAAACGATTAATATTGAATAAATTCCTACTCTTCTAAGTTTCAAAATCTGGCAAATCTGGCTCAAAATTAAACAAATCTGCGGTAGAACCCGATATTCCCTAATAGTTGCGGCTATCGAAGGTTTGTGGGGGTGATGGCTCAGGCATTCCTGATTTAGGTTTTTTAAGAACCGCTCTTCAATGTTTTTACGTATGTTTCTATAAACTTTGCTGAATGTATAAATTTTTGATTCCTTTATGTGCTTTGATTAGTTGTTCATCAATGAACAAAACCGAGGTTAAAACAAATGTTGAACCGACATCTCAAAAAAAAAATATGGTTTATAGTGATACTCTAACGCATGATACAGCTACTTTCGGAGCAGGATGTTTTTGGTGTGTTGAAGCCATCTTCCAGCAATTGGAGGGTGTTTATAAGGTCGAATCTGGATATACTGGCGGAAGTGTTCACAATCCCACCTACAAACAGGTTTGTTCGGGAAATACAGGTCATGCAGAAGTATGTCAGGTCTATTACAACCCACAAGTAGTCTCATTTGATGAATTACTGGAAGTATTTTGGCAAACCCATGACCCAACTACCTTAAACAGTCAAGGAGCTGATTACGGAACTCAGTATCGGTCAGCTGTTTTTTATCACAGCGATTATCAAAAGGAGAGAGCCGAGTATTACAAGAAAAAGCTAAATGATGAGGGAGCTTATAGCGCCACAATCATTACCGAAATTGTGCCATCATCTGCTTTTTATATTGCAGAAGGATATCATCAGAATTATTTCAACTCAAATGGGGGAGAGCCTTATTGCAGTTTGGTGATTCAGCCAAAAGTGGATAAATTCAAAAAAGCTTTTGCCGACAAGATAAAAGGTGGCGGGAAAAGTAATTGATTATTTACCTCCCAGCTTTTTCAATCTTTGTTTTGCTAAATCAAACTCAGGATCAAGTTCGAGAGATTTTTTATAATCTTTAGTGGCCAGATCCTTTTTATTCAGCTTTTCATAAGCATATCCTCTATGATAATATGCGTTTACCAATTGCTGATCATCTAGAATTGCATCGGTAAAAAAAGGAATGGCTTTTCCTGGTTCATCTAGTTTGAAAAGATAGGTATAACCGATGTTATGTTTTGCAGGAGCATTTCGTGGATCCACTTTTAAAAGATCATCATATACATCAATGGCCTCTTCAGGTTCTCCATGTTCCTGATAGAAGTAGGCAAGACCATAATAGGCTTCCACCATTGATCCATTTACTCTAATAGCATTTGCATAATAATCTATCGCCAATGAATTATTCTGAACAGCAAAAATGTCTCCCAATTGCATATATGCATGGAAATATTCAGGATCTTGTTCAATACATGTTCTAAAACTTGAAACAGCTAACGAGGTATCACCATTTTCCTTAAAGCATAAGCCTTTTATAAAATATGCTTTTGCATAATAAGGGTCTATTCGAAGAGCTTCATCTAAATATTTGAATGCATTGCCATAGTCTTTTAGATAATATTGAAGTTCACCCATTTTTGCGTTGGCTTCGCGACTTTTAGGATCAAGCCTTAATGATTTTTCAATTGCGGTTCTGGCTTCAGCAATTTTATTCATTGCGTAGTAAACATCAGATTGATGGAGATAGAATGGAGCTTTTGAAGAATCCATGCTTACCGCTCTATTTATATCTTCTAGCGCTTTTTCTACCATTTTTTGATTGTAGTACAACTTTGATCTTTCGTAAAGAAGGTTAGGGTTATCCGGATCATTTTTAAGCTGATCATTAACCAACGTCATGGATGTAGACAAACTATCTTTAGGATCAACATTGCCTTTGATGCTCTTTTTGTTACCACATGAAGCAATCAAAAAACCTATCAATAAGAATGGTAAAATTCTTTTCATACCACAATGTTACGAAAAATATGTCTTTTGGGTTGATGACAAAATTCACTCAATATCGAATTTAGAGGAATATTGATTAGAGTTAGGGAGCTTTTAAAAAGCAAAGAATTTCAAGGCGGACAAGTTGGGGAAAGCTGAGTCCGCGGCGGCGGCGGAGCATTTTGAAGTTGAAGACCAACGCAGAAATTCAAAGTTTGATAAGCCTGTAAAATGAAAAATCTCCATACCGGCACGGATGGAGATTTTGTTTTTACTGAATCAAATGGGCAAAGGATCAATTTTCGCTTTTGGCAATAACTGCTTCTTTAATGGCTTTTTCCAATTCGTCAGCCAGTTCATGATTATCCGCCAATAATTGTTTGAGGGCATCACGACCTTGGCCTAGTTTGGTTTCGCCATAAGAATACCACGACCCACTTTTCTTCAGAATATTTAAATCAACTCCCAAGTCAACAATTTCACCTGTTTTCGAAATACCTTCTCCATACATAATGTCGAATTCGGCTGTACGGAAGGGAGCTGCTAATTTATTTTTTACCACTTTTACTTTAGAACGATTACCCATAATTGCATCCCCTTCTTTTATCTGTCCAATACGACGAATATCTAAACGAAGAGAGCAATAGAATTTAAGGGCGTTACCACCAGTTGTTGTTTCGGGGTTTCCGAACATAACACCGATTTTTTCACGTAACTGGTTGATGAAAATACAACAACAATTGGTTTTGCTGATAGACGCAGTAAGTTTTCTCATAGCCTGACTCATCAATCTTGCTTGTAATCCCATTTTGCTGTCTCCCATTTCACCTTCTAGCTCACTTTTAGGAACAAGAGCCGCCACTGAGTCAATTACTATAATATCAATAGCTCCAGAACGGATTAGATTATCTGCAATCTCTAAAGCCTGTTCACCATTATCAGGCTGGGAGATTAACAGATTATCAATATCAACGCCCAATTTTTGAGCATAAAAACGATCGAATGCATGTTCTGCATCTATGAATGCTGCAATTCCTCCTGCTTTCTGACATTCAGCAATTGCATGTAATGTAAGTGTTGTTTTACCGCTTGACTCAGGACCATAGATCTCCACAATTCTTCCTTTGGCATAGCCGCCAATCCCTAAGGCCAGGTCAAGAGTAATAGAGCCTGTTGGAATTACCTCCATGGCATCAACTACCTTGTTATCGCCCAAACGCATAATGGTTCCTTTACCATACGTTTTTTCTAATCTTTCTAATGTAAGCTTAAGCGCTTGTTGCTTTTCTTGCTTTTCCTTGCTGTTATTGTCCATTGTTTTGGTCTTCTTGTCTGGCTGCGCCACCCCATTCTTTCTAGGTTCGATGGCTACTACATTGTTATCTTCCATAAATATCTGCTTTTTATTTTTTTTGGTTATTAGATCTTTATTATTTGTTACTTATTTAACGTTTTGGTTATTTATTATTGACAAGATTTCTGTCACAAATGACCTGCATTAATATATGCGAATCCAATTCAAAATCGCAAATTAAGTTATCAACAATGAGCATTTACGCTGGTTTGACGAGGGTTTTAAAATGACAGGATATGTGGCAAGATATGTGTTTTACCGTCTTTTGGCAAAGTCTGATTCGAAGGCCGCTGTCATCTCGGATTGTTTGGTTTAACCTCAGGTATTCGGTCTCAATAATATAATTTAAAAGGGAGAATTAGAAATCAGTATCGTCAATATCCAGCTTATACTGAAAATTAGGTTCTCCAACGTACAAGAACCAATATTGCGATACATTCGGATCAATGACGGTGCTATCTCCAAGATTATTGTAAATACCCACGATATGCATTTTATAATCGTAGAACCAATTTGATTTACCCGTGCTGTTATCTGTTTCTAAAAATGTAAGCAGTGTATCAGGTCCGAAATGTACTATTTGAGTATCATTCGTTTCAAAGGGATAATATTTTACGAAAATTTGATTGGTAGAACTATTCTTTATAGAAAAACTAACATGAGCCGATTGACTGCATCCAACAACAATAAGAATTAAAAAAGATAAAACTATTAGAGGTTGGAATTTCATTATTTAGGCTTTCAGATCGTAGGCTTCTTTCATCCATCCTAATAACTCGTCATCAATGTCTGATGGAGAAATCAATGTAATTAAATGCTGATAACGGTTTGCAGATGCCTGATCAATTTTACTCAATCTTTTGCTTTTGAGTTTATGGTTCAAATGAATCTCCAGATTGAGACAATTTTTGCGAACTACAATTCCCGTAAAAGCATATCTATTCATTAATTGAATAGTCATTTTTTTTGGTTCAACCTTTACAGGCCCAAATTTTTGTACTTCCTTGATCAATTTTTTAAAGATCAATGGCACTATAGGGTCTTTTCCTTGTAAATGGTCTTGCTCGGTGAACATAATGAATGAATCTGATGTAAAGGTACTGAATTAATGGCGATTCCATCCAACTTCTATTGGAAAAATCTTACAGACACTTAAAATAATCAAAAGGTTCCTTACAATCCTTGCATATATATAGGGACTTACATGCCGTACTTCCGAACTGACTCTTCATTTCGGTATTCTCGCTTTTGCAACGGGGGCAACGGATTTGGGAGTTTTTACCAAGCAGGGTTTTTTTATCCGCAGATGCATGGAGTGGAGGTGCAATCCCGTATTCTTCAAGTTTATTTCTTCCATCTTCACTTAACCAATCTGTTGTCCAGGCAGGAGAAAGGGATGTTTTAACTAATACATTTTCGAATCCATGTTCTTTTAAAGTGGAATAAACGTCTTTTTCTATCATGCCCATTGCTGGGCATCCACTATAGGTTGGAGTAATCGTAATCACCAACTTATCATTATCCCACTCAACGTTTCTAAGGACCCCAAGATCTTCTATAGTAAGCACGGGAATTTCAGGATCTGTAACCTTCGATAGAATTTCTCTGATGTTAGATAATGAGGATGTAGAATTCATTTATGTCGCCCATTCAGGGCTCTGTTTTATAGTTGGTATCGTGCCACAGTAATTCGTCCTGCGTTGATTCATCTCGTCCTTTCAGGACGCAATTCTATGTTCTACCACTTAGCGTCAGGATAGGCACGAGGTAAAAACTGCATTTCGGCCAAAATATATCCCAAATGCTCGGTATGTACTCCCGTTTTACCGCCTTTTTGCATCCATCCGTCGGCGGGTCTTATCAAAGTGGCTTCTTCTAGCGTTTCGTTAATGGTAACATCCCATTCTTTTTTTATTTCACTTAGATCAACTCCTATTCCTTCTTTCCACAGGATAGAATCTACTTCATCCATCGCGAATAATTCTCCGCTATACATCCACATTCTGTTTAATGCATCCTGTATTTTGTTGTGGCTCTCCTCGGTACCATCTCCCAATCGAACTATCCAATCACAAGAGAAATTTTTATGATAGGAAATTTCTTTTAGGGATTTTGTCGCAATATCAGCTACTTGCTGGTTGGTTGATTTGGTCAATGTTTTTGTGAAATAATAATTCCAGGTGTCAAATAGAAATCCCCTTATTAAAGTTTCTCCCCAATGTCCGTTAGGCTGCTCTACCAATAAAAAATTTCTAAAATCAAACCCGTCTCTGTGGTAAGCAAGATCATCTTCCGTTCTTCCTTTTGCTTCTACCTCGCAAGCCAAAGCCAACCAGTTTTTTGCCTGGCCAATATGATCCAGTGCTATGTTGATTAATGCAATGTCCTGTTCCAATATTGGACCATGGCCGCACCATTCACTCATGCGATGACCAAGGATTAACGAATTGTCACCAATGCGAACTAAATATTCAAATAATGCTTCTTCTTTTGTCATTTGTTGTTAAGTTATTGGGTTATTTAGTTAAGAGGTCATTGAGATCAAAAAATTCAGTTTATGCGAATAGCTCAATAACCTAATAACCAATTAACTTTTACTACATGTGCCCAATTTCTTTTGGAATATCATAAAAAGTTGGATGACGATAAATTTTATTTTTCGCAGTTTCAAAAAGCTCTTCTGATTTACCTGGATCTGATGCGTAAATCTCAGTAGATTTTACAACCCAAATACTAACGCCTTCACTTCTTCTGCAATAAACATCTCTTGCATTTTCTACCGCCATTTCATCGTCAGCAGCATGCAAGCTTCCAACATGTTTATGACTTAATCCGTTTTTACTTCGGATAAATACTTCCCATAAGGGCCAATTCTTTTTGCTCATAATAATATGTTTGTTTTAGACAAATGATGATTCGCCTCTACGCCACTTTTTTCTTTAATTGTTTCTTCTCGTAATGTGCCATAGAAGCTTCACGTACCCATTCGCCTTCTTTATCTGCTTTTATTCTGGCATCTAATCTTTGTTTGTTACAAGGGCCGTTGCCTTTAATTACATTATAAAATTCTTCCCAATCTGGTGTTCCAAAATCGTATCCTTTCTTTTCCTCATTCCATTTCAAATCTTTATCTGGGACCTGTAATCCTAAATATTTTACCTGAGGCATTGTATGATCCACAAATTCCTGACGTAATTCGTCGTTGGTTTGTCTTTTAATTTTCCATTTAATACTCTGTTCGCTATTGGTTGACTCTTTATCAGGCGGACCAAACATCATAAGAGAGGGCCACCACCAGCGATTCAATGAGTCTTGCGCCATTCTTTTTTGTGCTTCAGTTCCGTTAGCCATGTGCATCATAATTTCATATCCTTGACGCTGATGGAAACTTTCTTCTTTACAAATCTTTACCATAGCTCTTGCATACGGACCATAAGATGTACGACAAAGCATTACCTGATTTGCAATTGCTGCACCATCAACCAGCCAACCAACAGCACCCATATCGGCCCAGCTTAAAGTTGGATAATTAAATATGCTTGAATATTTTGCTTTACCTATATGTAAATCGTGTAACAGTTGTTCCCTGTCTATTCCTAAGGTTTCAGCAGCACTGTACAAATACAATCCGTGTCCGGCCTCATCTTGCACTTTGGCTAAAAGAATTACTTTACTTCTTAAACTTGGGGCACGTGTAATCCAGTTGCCTTCAGGTAACATTCCCACAATTTCACTATGTGCATGCTGTGAAATCTGGCGGATCAAAGTTTTGCGATATGCATCCGGCATCCAGTCTTTCGCCTCAATTTTCTCGTCAGCATCAATTCTCGCCTGGAATTCTTTTTCTAATTGCTCTAAATTCATGGTAAAATAATATTACGTACAATGTTACAAATTTACGAAAAGTTTAAAGTTTAAGTATGAAAGTTTAAGGTTCCGTTCCATCTTTAAATTTTTAACCTTAAAAAACAGCTTTAGCTGGTTGCAGAAGGGATAGGAAGGGCTTGGTGCGGAATAAAATGAAGCACGGACCCCCTGGATAACCCGATGCCACCATTACGAAGGTTTGGCCCCGCTCCATCAGGGCTTAGCCTTCGTTTGATGACAGCTGCCATAACCGATTGTCTCTATTTAATTTTCGTTAATCTGCCTTATTTTGTTAGGTTTGTGTATCGATTTTATACTGGTATGGCAACAACAGCAGATTTTAAAATGGGAATGTGCATTGAGATGAACAATGACCTCCTACTTATACTTGATTTTCAAAGGTTTCAAAGCGGAAGAGGAGCGTCGAACGTTCGTTCTCGTTTAAAGAGCTTAAATACCAGCAAAATCTTCGAACATACCTTCACTGGTGGTGAAAAAGTTGAGGTAGCCCGTATTGAAAAAAGACCTCATCAATTTTTATACAAAGACGAGATTGGTTATGTTTTTATGAATACAAATTCATACGAACAGGTTACTCTCGAAGAAGCAATGGTTGATGGAGCCGATCTGATGAAAGAAGGTGAAATGATTCACGTATTATTTCATGCTGATAAAGAATTGGCATTGAATGTTGAGTTACCACAATTTGTAGAATTGGAAGTAACCTATACCGAACCAGGTTTGCAAGGTGATACCGCAAAAAATGCACTTAAAATGGCTACGCTTGAAACCGGAGCGGAAATAAAAATTCCACTGTTTGTAAATCAAGGAGAGAAAATTAGAGTGGATACAAAAAACAGATCTTATCACGAAAGAGTAAAATAAGTAATTGACCTATCTTCATGAAATTTGAAAAAAGCATTAAACTAAGGGATCTAGCCACACATCTTGGTTGTGAATTTGATGGTGATCCGGAGTTGGAAGTAACAGGCATCAACGAAATTCATGTGGTTGAAAAAGGTGATATCACTTTTGTAGATCATCCGAAGTATTACGACATGGCGCTTAAATGTGCCGCATCAGTTGTAATTATAGATAAAAAAGTTGATAAACCGTCGGATAAAAATTTAATATTCAGCGATGACCCGTTTACAAAATTTAAACAGATCATTACCGAAAGAATGAGTTTTACTCCAGCTACCAAATCGGAAAGTTCAACAGCTAAAATTGGAAAAGGAACTGTTGTTCAACCGGGAGTTTTTATTGGAGAAAATGTTACCATTGGAGAAAATTGTCTTCTTCATGCCAATACAGTCATCTATCAAGATACAATTATTGGGAATAATGTAATTATCCATAGCAACACAACCATTGGCGCCGACGCATTTTATTTAAAACGCAGAACGGAGGCTTATGAAAAATTTCCATCATGTGGTAGAGTAATCATTCATGATGATGTGGAAATTGGTGCTGGTTGCACAATCGATAAAGGAATTACAAACGATACTGTTATTGGCGAAGGAACCAAATTAGATAACCAGGTGCATGTTGGACATGACACTGTTATAGGGAAACATTGCATTGTAGCAGCCCAGGTTGGAATTAGCGGAATCGTAAAAATTGAAAACTTCGCTTTAATTTGGGGACAAGCAGGAATAGATAGAAATCTAACCATTGGAAAAGGTGCCATTGTATTAGCTCAATCAGGTGTTGGGAAATCTTTGGAGGATGGAAAAAAATATTTTGGAACTCCTGCCGGTGAGGCCCATGAAAAAATGAAAGAGATCTTCATTATTAAAAGAGTGCAGGAGATTCTGGATAGATTGGATAAATTGGAAGATAAATAATTCATGGCCAGTTCATGGATCTAAAAAACTCAACAAATTGTCAGAAAGAAAACATTATGGTGCCGGTTACGAACCGAGGTTAAATCTTCTTTTGGAGGTAACCAAGGCCATTAATGACAATTATAGCAGGGAGCAACTTATTAAAATTTTCGAAAGCATTCTTACGAAGAATTTAAAGATTCCGCGTTATGAAGTTTATACAGTTGAATCACGAAGTAGATTATACAAAGAACTCACAAAAGGTTTAGATACCGAAGATGTGATTAAAGCTGATTTTGATGTGGAAAGATATTTACATCAATTGGAAAATGTTCATGAAATTATTTATGTACAGGACTCATTTTTAGATTTATTTGATGCATTGATTCCCGTTTATCATAAAAATCAAACTTTGGCTTATGTAATTGCCGGTTGGGATGAAGATGGAACTGAACAATGGCAGGAAGATTTGAAATTTGTACAAGCTTTGGCCAATATTATTTATGTGGCCTTCGAAAATAAAAAACTTGCGAAACAAAGATTAGAACAAGAAAGTTTACGTAAAGAGTTAGAGCTTGCAAGTCATATGCAATCAATGTTGCTTCCCACAGAATTACCGCAAACCAAAGAAATTACCGTTGATGCCATTTATAAATCGCATGCTGAAGTAGGAGGGGACTATTACGACTTCTTTAGACTTAATGAAGATGAATATGCATTATGTGTTGCCGATGTTTCGGGAAAAGGAGTTTCTGCTGCATTGTTGATGAGTAATTTTCAAGCAAATGTTAGAGCCTTGTTTCAATATGTTCCAACATTGGAAGAATTGGCACATATTCTTAATGATAAAGTAATGATGTCGGCTAAAGGTGAAAAATTCATAACGGCATTTTTGGGTAAATACAATACAAGAAAGCGTGAACTTAAATACATAAATGCTGGACATAATCCTCCGGTAATTGTTAGAGATGGTAAAATTGAACTTTTAAAAGAAGGTTGTTTGGGATTGGGAATGTTGGATGAATTACCATTTGTAAAAATGAAACGTGAACCTATTCCACTCAATACTTTGTTGGTTTGTTATACTGATGGTTTAACAGAACTTGAAAACAAAGACGAAAATCTTTTCGGATTAGAAGCTTTAAAAGAAATTATTCGTGATAATCGTGAATGTGATATTCCTGACATCTTACAGCAAATTATTTCTCAGTTGAATACTTTTAGAGGTGAAATGCCGTATAAAGATGACATCGCTCTGATGGCATGCAAATTTAATTAACCGTCGCTTCATTTTAACTTCGATCTTCTTCGTTGGATTTCAATCTCAAAATGCTCACTTACTAATGTAAGCTCCGCTTTTTTGGTTTCATCCGCCTCGAATCTCTTTGTTAAAATGAGGCTTTTCTGAATGGGTTGTAAATCTGATTTTTTTTTCGCTTATGATATAGAGCAGTACTTCGAACCACATTCGTGGTTCGAAGTACTGCTCTATAAATTATGTAGGTGTCCCAGCTCCAGCTGGGATCCGGTAGTGCGAGGCAAGAATTGAATTATCGTTTAAGTATCTACATTTATTTAAAATTCTGCCTCAGAAGTATAGGCCAATTATAGCCACTTGTATAGTAATCGGTCTAACGCTTACACTATTCAGTATTTTTTACAAAAAAAGTAAGTGTAACTATGATTTTGGGTATAAAAATAGAATTCATCCTTCCTTTACTGGGAAATTTAAGAATGTAATGGACAGAGCGGAAAATGGATATGCACTACTTCTAATAAATGGGGTAATAATTAATAAATACAAGGATGAATGTGATCAGGGGATGGCTTACATCGATTTTATGACACCCGATTATTTTCTTTATATCACCCCCTCCTCTCTGACAAATACTCACAACGATTCCGGTATGGATTGGTTTGCAGATAAAGGAGATTCTATTTTTTAGCCAGTAAATTCTTTAATTTTTACGGTAAAGAAAAAAGATACTGTTGCTTATTTTGGGTTTGGAACGAATATCACTTTCCTTCGTGATACGATTCTCAAATAGATTTAGTTTACCACGATTCTCCGGTAAGAAACGGAATTTCCATCCGCAATCTTCACTACATAAATCCCAGCACCCAAACCTTCCACTGAAATTTTTTCTCCATTCAATATATTTTTATTCATTAGAGTTTGTCCTTGAATATTCATCAATTCAATCTTTGCATTTTCAAAATCACCAACAATCTCGAAATAATTATTTGTTGGATTTGGCTGAATGTGAACAAATAATTCGTTGTTCTCTTCAATTCCTATGCTTGCATTGTCGTAAACATTGATATCATCTATATAAAAATTATTTCCACCACCACTTATAAATTCAATTTTGAAAATAAATGTGTTTGTTAAAAATGCCCCACCAATATTGGTGATATTCATTTGTCTCCAATCTCCAGGTTCAGGCGTGTAATTTCCATTTACGAATCCACTATGGGTTGGTAACGTAGCTAATTGAGTATTTAATGTTGAAAATGATGCTCCGCAGTTTTTTGATGCTTTTACATACATCACATCATTATTGGTAGAATCTTTTTGAGCAAAGGCATATTTAAAATCAATCACCGGGTCTATTAATCCTGTAAGATCTATAACCGGACTTATCAATGTATATTTATATCTCATTGTATCATTTTCGCAATTGGCTCTTAAACTTTGATTACCCGAAGCATAAATGCCTTGAACCACTTCCCATTGTTGGTTGTTTTCTACAAACCCCACTATTCTTGTTTCTGTAAGACTATCTATCCATTCGAAGCCTTCCGTATATGGAAGATAAAATGAAGAAGCACTTTCTAAAATATAAACTATATTATTTTTTGTAGTGGTAATGGTAGAAATTCCATTTGAAACAGTTAAGGTAACATTGTATAATCCGTTTGAAGAATAAACGTGTTTGGGATTTTGTATCGTAGATGTATTTCCATCACCAAAATTCCAGGTCCATTGTGTTACTCCGTTGTAAGAGTTGTCCCAAAACTGCACGCTATCTCCGGGGCAATATGTTTGTCTCGCAAGAGTGAAATCAGATGTACATAATGTAGGGCTTCCAGATAATCCGGTTACTGCCAGGTTAGGATCGGTCCATAAATTATTTCTTTGAGAAATAGAAGAGTGTAAACATGCTCTTGCTCTTGTTTTTTGCCCCTCGGTAAACATTTTGGCGCAATATGCATAATCCATAAAATTCTGCACGTTGTCTAAAACCGTATCACAACTATTACCCGCAAGATTGCATGATTGCCATCCGATGGTATTGGGTGTATCAAACACACCATCATCATAAGCACAGTTTCCTGTATCAGCACACGGTAAATAATAAAATGAGGGGACATTATTTCCTCCCCAGATATGATAGAGATTTAAATAATGTCCAACTTCGTGAGATAGTACAACCGACTTAAGATCATTTGAGGTTCCTATGTTCCCAAAATAATCTCCGCATATTACAATTCCATCCCAAGCTGAAATTGTATCGGCCTGAAATGGCATTAATGCATGACCAGCCAAGCCCGCAGCATTCTTTACGATGTATATGTTCAAATATTTTTCACGTGGCCAATGGATTAAGTCCTTCACGTTATGCCCTCCTGTTGTGGTGAGTGTTGAACGGACACGATTGATTCCGTTTGTACAGTTCCCATTCGGATCAATTTTAGCCAATTCAAATTCAATTTCCATATCAGATGCAAAGGGTTGAAAGAAAGGAACGATGAGTGCCGTATCAGGATTTTGTTTGCGGTAATTTCTTGTTAGAATATCAATTCCGTTTTCTATTTGGGCATTTGAAATATTTTCCGGACCATCATTATGGATTACATGCACTACTACGGGAATTTTGAAAATGGTATCAGCCCTTTCTCCTGCTGAATTGCTTTGATAATTGGTAATGAATTCTTCTTGTGCTAAATAGTTTTTTATCCAATTGTTTAATAACTCAGGATGCTGTTGCAACAATTCAATATTTATCTCATCAGAACCGCAATGTTTATCGGTTTGTGAATGAAGATTGATGAGGAATCCGAATACAAGAATGATGGGATATAGTTTTTTCATATTTAAAGATAGCTTTTTCTTTCGAAAATAAAATTAATTATGGTTGTCTAGACGAGCTATGGAACGTTTACCGAATGTGAAGCAAAGTTTATTAAGGAGACATCCCTTGCGATGTCTGGACGAAAGCCGCCCATAAACAAAAAAGCCATTCTAAACGGAATGGCTTTCTAAAATATTCTATCGAGAAATTATTTATCTCCTACTACTTTTTCTTTCTTCTTGCCTTTTCCGAATTTATCGAAATGGAAGCTAAGTGTAAATCTTAGAGTATTTTCCAATGGATTTCTTTGTCTGGTTGGAATCAAGTAAGAAAAATCAAGTCCAAAAACTTTATACCGAACCCCTGCTCCCAAAGTAAAGAACTGACGATTACCTGCTGATGGAGTTTCATAGAAGAATCCTACACCTACACGTAACAATTTATTATACCAGTATTCAACTCCTGTTGAAATATTTATTTCACTCATTTCACCAACGAAACCGTAAGGAGAATCTCCGAATGAGGTAAACATGGCCGTAAATGTATTTCTGTTAGGATCCATTCCATAAAGAATCATTGGGTTTCCTTGTGCATCAGTTTTTACATAACCATTAGAATCTTTATCATAGATAGGGTTTGATGGAACCAAAAGTTTCGCGATCTCTACATGCCAGCTAAGGCTGTTGAATTTATCAAGCTCTAATTGAGCACCTGCGCCAATACGTAAATTGGTTGGAATAAAATCTCCATTAGCCTGTGCATCAGAATATTTAATTTTTGATCCGATATTATTGATGGCAAAACCAAATCTCCATGTTACCGGTTTTTTGAAAAGTTTTTTATCGGGATTTTGGAAAAAGAAACCAATGTCGCCACCACCTGCTAAACCTGGGTTAGTAGCTTGTCCGTTTACATATTGTCCAAGTGTTAGATTTGAATAAATAAATTTGAAGGAAATACCTCCACTCCAATACTCACTTAATTTTAAAGAGGCACCAACATCCAACGAAAATTCATTTGGATTGTAGTTTCCGATTGTATTTCCTGACATATCTGTAAAGGTGATATCACCTAAAGAGAAATATCTAATTGAACCTCCGATGGCAGTTCTGTTTCCTACTTTTTTATAAAACCCAAGATATGCAAGGTTGATATCTGGTACCAAAGCTCTTAACCATGGAGAGTAAGAAACATCGAAACTCATGTCTTTTGGGGCATGGGCCAATTTTCCTACGTTGTAGTGCATTGAAGCTGCATCAGCTTCCGTAGAAACACCAATATCACCTAAGCTTCCCCAACGGGCGCTTGGATTAATCATTAAAAATGGAACTGATGTTGTAATGGTTGCTGTACCAATATTGGAAAGGTCACTTGAGGTTGGTTGCGCAAAAACACTTGCGGTAGTGACACCAAATAATCCTAATAACACTGAGGTTCTTGACAAAAACTTGAAATTCATATCGTTCTAAATCCGTTCTACAAATATATTAACTACTCCTTCAAAACATTTAACAAAACACTAATTATTGCATTTTATTGTAGTTATGGTCCTGTTTTTAATAGACCAATACCAGTTTGCAGCATCCTGAAGCCTGATTCCCTTGGTCATCCTGCATCATAATCCTACATATATAAAGGCCGGAAGCCATTTTAACTCCTCCATCATCAGTGCCATCCCATGTAATCGAAACATCACGGTTTCCTTCAGGAACGTAAGATTTAGTCCATGTTTTAGATGTATGCCCTGCCAAATCTGAGATATCGATTGTTGCGACAACATTTTTACCCTCAAAATTATGCTCAAAAGCCAAGGTAACCGCATCACTGAACGGATTAGGGTAGGCCTTAAAGTTAATGAGAGCCTCTTCAGCATTGGTTACTGCAAAGTTCAGCGTCTTCTGAGCTTGATTGTTACACCCATCCCAAACCTGCACTTCTACGGTATGGAAACCTGTTGATAGCCCTGTAATGAAATATTCTGCAGTACCACTGGTATAACTGTTATTATCAGAAGTGTAGTAATCATTTAATATGATTGGGTTTTGTACATCTCCATCAATAATCGCCTGTAGATCATGACCAATTCCCAAACCTGTGGTATTGATTCCACTTTCATCAGTAACTTTTACTACTAAAGTGGTTGCAGATTGGGTAATTCCCATTTCCTGGAAGTTGGTATCATTGATAAATACTTCTACTTGCGGACCTTCACTATCAGGGGAACAGTTATTTTCAGATCCACCAATATTAAAGTTCATATAGTATCCATGTGCATCAACCGAACTATTATCAGTTGCATAGTAGCTTATTTTTCCTTGCCCCATCAAATAATTAATGTCGAGAGGAACTTGAAACTGGAATGTAAAACGTCCATCTACAATGGTGCTTTTTCCTTTAAAGATTATATTCTTTCTAAGAGTATAGTTGAATTGATTACCACCATCATTACCTAACGTGGTAAGGTTTGATGCTTTATCAAAGATGGTGGTATACAAATCTCCATCGTATGAACCCTGGAAAGCTCCAGTAAGATCTTCAATATGTCCTGAAATGGTAACCAATTGAGATGCCATTAAGGTATCTGTTACAGAACCTACTGTTGTGTCAGCATACATTCCATTAATTGAATCAGTAACTACTTTTATATCAGGATATGCTAAACGCAATGCTGGGTCACCGAACAAAAGAATATTCGCTTCTCCGAAATCATTTGTTGGATTTGGTTGTTTTGAAAGACGAATAATATCTCCCATTCTTGGCATTTCCCCATTCGACATTCTTGTGTAAGCAGCATCATAGAATTTTGCATTCCATGTTGGAACTATCGATATCGGTCTAATGGTTGAAAACAATCCTATCGCTCCGCGATCGGGCAATTGCATCAAGACTTCTCCGGCTGAATTAAATTCAGGGTTATCAAATCGGGTAAATGTACAGGTAGCAGTACAAAAAGCAGGAAGATTATTTTCGTTCACTAATTCAACAAAATTATCTATCTGAATAACTCTTTCGGCGGTAATACCTGTTTCTCCTCCGTGACCGATGTAGTTTATGATCAAGGATCCTTTGTTAGCACGATTATAAATGGCTATTTCGGCTTCAGGATATCTTTGTCCTGCATTTGAAACTTGTTGATATGAATCAAGATAAATTTTATCAATGTTCCAAACCTTATTGATTCCATTAATTTGATTGGCAACCAATTCACTTCCTGTTAAGAAATTTGCTTCCCAGGGTGCTTCCATATCATCGGAAATTAAGGTTACATAATTTCTCCAGTCTCTCATGCAATTTACATTGGTTGCATAATACTTTATTTTATTTACTACGCCTTGGGCTTCGTCGGCTGTACGACAAGGAATTCTACCAACACCCACATCAATATTTGAGAAAGCAGTTAATGAAATTAAACCTGAAATTCCTTCATCATCATCAAGCAATGCATAAAAATCATCAGAACAATATGATCCACCGCCGCGATCAAAAGATTGGGTGGTTTCGAAAGCAGGAACAAAGTTTGTATTGTCGAAATCCACACGATCTAAATAGGGTTTATAGTCGTATGAACCATCGCCAAACATCAAAACATATTTTGGATAATCCACCGGATGTTTGTCATAGTACATTTTAATATAATCTCTTATTGCAGCAACATCCTGTTTTCCTGAAGAGTACTCGTTATAAATCTGATTGATGGTTACCACATGTACATTCATTCCATCTTCACTTGCGTGAAAGTTTGCAAGATCCTGAGCAGCTCCCATAAAGGCAGGGTGAGTAACAATAATAAAATCAGCACCAGTTTCAGTAAGTGCATGCAAATCCTGATTAGGGATTCCATTTATACTAGAAACTCCCATTACATTATTTGGATTAAAAACTACAAACGAATGTAAAGTATCACTCATGTCCGCTTGAAATTCTCCATTCGATCCCACAACGTTGAATGATTGTAAAACAGGATTCAATCGATTAGTAACATCCCAGATTTGGTGACTTGAATTTGCATTTGCAACGGTAAATTTCGCATTGGTTTGTCCTAACGATTTTCTATCACTAAAAACTGATTGAGTGCCATTGGCGTTTAAATTTTTTCTGTAGTTGATCTCTATATAATCCATCCATGCTTCAGCCCCGGAAGGAATAGAAGTTCTTACTGCTGTTAATGTTAAACTGCTGCTGCTTACAGGAAATATTGCGGATGCAGTAGAAAAATTTGCTATTGGAGCAGTATAACTTGAACTACATTGAGCCGGTGTTGAAGTAACCAAAGTTGTTGAACCGTTTTTTAATGCCATCGTTTGATTACATAAAACGCATCTTCCAGCAATTCTCATGGTGGCTCTAATTGAATCACTTGTATTGATATCAATCAGATTGAAATCATAATCATAACTGTTTACGAAATTGAAATAATCTCCCATCCACTCTCTTCCACTATTGGTTAGACTTAATCTATCAGTTTCATTTACAATATATCCGTCACCTGTGGTTGTGGTGTATCCTGCTCCTCCTCCCAAACTTGCTCTATTTCCAATTCTTAATCCGGGTGTTGTACCTACGGTTACATAATAAAAGTTGGTATCTGCATAAACATTATTTATGTGATTGAACTTGCTGCTATCGTTCCAGTTAAATGTCCATTGATTGGCACCTTGACCATAGAATAAAATATAATCGCCATTATCAAAATTGCCGTCTCCACCATCAATAACTTCAATGGCATTCTGCTGCAAATCATCATATCTGAATTTGTTATTTTCTTCAGGAAGCATTCCTCCTCCGTTTCCAAACAATTGTAAATTGGTACTCGCTACACTTCCACCAATCAAACCTGAATTTTGTAATTCAGAAAACGTAATTCTATACATTCCATTAGAAGAAGTTCCCACTTTTACCCAGTTTCCGTTTGCTAATACACTGCTCGAAGAAGATCTATCCGATTTTACAGCCAATACTTCTGATTTTGAAAGAGAAAGGTTGATAGTTGCGCTGATCAGAATTTCAGGAATACCATTTGTAATTCTTATCGGAAAAATTTCATATACAGCATAGCATCCGCTGTTTGCAACCTTATTGGTAATGTTAATTGCAAAATCTAATGGAAGTTCGTTTGGTTTCTCAATAAGATAACTCCATTCAGGAGGTAAAGGGGTTGTAATAATATTAGTTAAGTGAGCCTTTTCAATTTTTTGATTCTCAAAAATGTCTCCGTAAATAGGGAAACCCTTTTCGTTATATCCTGCCCCTTCGAAATACAAAAAACTTTTGTTTTGATCGACTACTGGTTCTTTCCAGTTTAAATTTACCTCAAACGAAGATTGACCAAATGCAGGCAACGAAGCAAGAATAATAAGTAGGGAAGATAATGTTGTGAAATACAGGCGATATTTCTGTTTTATTCCTTGGGTTCTCATAACTGATTTATTAGCACATTTAGAATAACTATATACGATAATTTTTATTGTTCTGGATTTAAAAAAATCACCCATTAGGGGTGGTCTTGTTTTCATTGATAAAGATACGCTTTTTTTCCTTTTTAGGCACATTACTGCGTCTTCCAGAACATCTTGGTATTACTAAAACGACCAGGATCAGGACTCTCAGCTTCCCCTTCGGCTGCTGGGAACATTAAAAAAAATGTTATTTTAGACCTGAATTTACGATGAAAAAACTTTTACTAAACCTCATTTTCCTATTAACCTTTTTTCCGGCTTATAGCCAGATAATCAGGGGTGTAATTACCGATGGGTCCAATAATCAAGGGGCTTATGGAGCTACTATTCTTGAGAAAGGAACCTCAAATGGGGTAGCTGCTGAATTCGATGGAAAATTTCAATTACGCCTTACCAAAGGATTTCCCGATACCATAGTAATTTCAGGCCTTGGATATGTAGCCCAGGAAGTTGTTGTTCTTAGCGCCAAAGAGGATGTTGTGGTAAAATTGGAGGTAAATCAGGTAACTCTTAAAGAACTAAATGTTACGGATTCAAGGCTAACCAACAAACAAAAAGAATCACCCTTAACGGTGGAATCCATGGATGCCATCGCGATTAAACAAACCTCTTCTGTAACATTTTATGAAGGTCTGGGGAACTTAAAGGGGGTCGATCTTACGTCTGCATCTATTGGATTTAAGGTAATCAACACACGTGGATTTAATAGTACTTCACCTGTTAGATCATTGCAAATTATCGATGGAGTAGACAATGCTTCTCCCGGATTGAATTTCTCATTAGGGAATTTTTTAGGAGCTTCTGAATTAGATATTCAAAAAGTAGATCTTGTTCAGGGAGCAAGTGGAGCATATTATGGACCAAATGCATTTAATGGGGTAATTTCTATGGTTACAAAAAACCCATTCGATTATCAAGGTATTACAGCATCCGTTAAATACGGAGAAAGAAATTTATTTGAAGGCGCATTTCGTTGGGCGCAAAAATTCACTGATAAAAAAGGATTCGATCGTTTCGCATATAAGGTAAACTTCTATTATTTACGGGCTGATGATTGGCATGCCACTAACTATGATCCCTCCACTGATTCAAAAACGGATGAAACGAATCCCGGTGGATATGATGCCGTAAACAAATATGGTGACGAAGCTTTGGCAAGTGGCTACGATTTCTATTCTGATTCATCACAAAGAGTTTACTATCCCGGTCTGGGATATTTTTACCGTGACGGATATAAAGAAGAAGACATTGTAGATTATAATACCCAAAACATTAAAGCAAACGTTGCTTTGCATTATAAAACCAGAAAGGGAGTAGAAGTAATGGCCACTTCAAATTTTGGTTATGGGACAACAGTTTATCAAGGAGAAAATAGATATAGTTTAAAGGATATCATGTTTTTTCAAAACAAAATTGAAGTAAGAGAAAAGGATAAATTCTTTGTTAGATTTTATGCAACAAATGAAGATGCAGGTAACTCATACGATGCGGTAGTTACCGCTTTCTTGATGCAAAATAACAATAAGGCACAGGGACCACCCTTTGCAAATCCTTTTGGATCGTGGAATAATGATTACTTAAATTATTGGCAAAATAATATTGCGAATAATGGAAGTAGTGGTCATTTGTTTGATGTTTGTCCAACTTTATTCGGAGTAAATTTTCCTTCAAGTGGACCTAATTATAATTGGGGCAGAGCTGATTCATTGCTTATGTTGCTTTCCGATTCTCTTGATCTGTGGCACCAACAAGCAAGAGATTACGCAAATACTAATACAACTGGAAGTCAATCTCCGTATTTTCAGCCGGGAACTATGCAGTTTGATACGGCATTAGCAGGAATTACAAGCAGACCACTTGGTCAAGGAGGGAGTAAACTTTTTGATCTTTCTGCATTATATCATATCCATGGTGAATACAAATGGAGATTTAAAACTGCTGACGAAAAAACAGCAAAAAAAGGTTGGTATAAATTTACTCAGGGATTGTCTACCATTGATTGGACCGTAGGTGCTAATGGAAGATTGTACACACCTAATACAAGTGGTACTATTTTTATTGATACCGGTAATGTAAAAATAACCAATTGGGAATTTGGAGTTTATCTGGGATTCGAAAAGAGGTGGGAGAAAATCAAATTGAATGGAACATTGAGAATGGATAAGAATCAAAATTTCCCATTCCTATTTTCACCAGCGATTTCTTTAGTATATCTTCCACACAAGGACCATATTATTCGTTTCTCTGTTTCATCAGCTATTCGCAATCCAACATTGGCAGATCAATATTTAAATTACAATGTTGGGAGAGCTGTTTTGGCAGGGAATATCAATGGATTTGACTCTCTAATAACCGTAAATTCATTTTACAATTATCTTGATAGTCTGGGTACGTTTTCAGCATTGCGATATTTTAATGTTGACCCGGTTCGTCCTGAGCAAGTAAAAAGTTTTGAAGTGGGTTATAGGGGAACATTTTGGAAACGTTGGTATGTTGACATGTCTTATTACATAAGTTTGTATCAAGATTTCATAGGTTATAAAGTAGGTATTAAATCTAGTTTCGATCAGGTAGTAGGACTTCCTTCGCCAAATACAGTTGTTTATAGAATTGCAACGAATGCTGTCGATCCGGTTTTAACCATGGGATTTTCAGTTCAATCATCGGTTTATTTTGCAAAATATTTTTCATTCAGTGGAAATTATACCTGGAATAAGTTGAATGATTTGGGTTCAAAAGATCCACTCATACCTGCATTTAATACTCCCGAACATAAATTCAATATTGCAATTGATGGAAGAGATATTCAAATGAAGTTGGGCAAACTAAAGATCAACAACTGGGGATTCAATGTTAACTTCAAATGGATTGATGGATTCCAATCTACTGGTTCTCCCCAATTTACAGGACTTGTTCCTTCTTATTACATGTTGGATGCCCAATTAAATTATACCCTTAAAAAAGCCCACTTAACCTTTAAATTAGGTGCTCAGAATCTAACCAATAACCTTGCGTTTCAAGTATATGGAGGACCACGTGTAGGCCGCCTTGTTTATTTTAGCATCTTGTTCGATTGGAACGTTTTCAAGAAGAACTAATCACTATATTTGTTCAAACAAAAACTCAATACTTTTTTATGAAAAAACTTTTATTAACCCTATTTGTAATTACGGCTATTGTTTCTACACAGGCGCAGGTAAGATATGTAGATGATATCTTTACTGTAGGTCAGATCGAATGTGATACTGATGTAGTTTATGGTCAGAATTACTATTTCTTGAATTATCCTCCTGCACCTGCTGGAACCAGTTCAAACAATCCTCAAATTGGAGACCTTGAAATGGATGTTTACACACCCCCAGGAGCTGATACTGCTCAAAACCGTCCATTGGTAATTTTATGTCATACCGGAAGTTTTTTACCAAGATATTTTAACGGGTTTCCTGTTGGAAGAAAAGATGATAGTACGATTGTTGAATTAGCTCATCGTTTTGTACAAAAAGGATATGTGGTTGCCTGTATTAATTATAGATTGGGCTGGAATCCTTTGGCAAGTACTCAGGTTGAAAGAACCCGTCAGATTATTAATGCTGTTTACCGTGCTATTCATGATGCACAAACCGCAGTTCGGTTTTTCAAAAAAGATGCGGCAACAACAGATGCTTATAAAATTGACCCAAAAAGAATTTTCATGATTGGTCAGGGATCAGGTGGATTTATTTCTCTTGCATATAATTTCCTGAATGCTCAATCTGAAACGGAACTTCCTAAATTCTTAGATGGACTTGGAAATTCAGTAATTGATACAACTCTTGTTGGGTTTACCGATGGAATTGGTGGTTCATTGAACGTTTACAACCACGCTGGTTACTCAAATAATGTTTGTATGGTTGCAAACTATGGAGGAGCAATAGGAGACATCTCTTGGATGGATAATATTTATCCAACTGTTCCTGTTGCAAGTTTACATTGTAAAAAAGATCTTTTTTCTCAAATTGATAGTGGTAACGTTATTGTTCCTGCTACCGGCCAGGTTGTAGTATTTGTGCACGGATCAAGAACAGTTGTTCGCAAAGCAGTTGCACAAGGACTAAACAATATATGGTTAGCAAACACATTTACTGATCCATTTTCTTTAAGAGCATATTCATTAAATGCGGCAGCAACAAACGAAGGTTTATTCCAATTTGATATAGCAGACATCCCTGCTTCAACAAATCAGGAATCAGCACCATGGGAATGGTGGGATTCTACTGCATCTACCCAACAAGCTGTAGCTGAAGGATCAGTTTATGCATTAGCTGTTCATGATAATGGTATGGGTGGAAATCCGAATATGAGTGCAACCAAAGGAAGATTGTACATTGATACAATCGTTGGTTTTCTTGCCCCAAGAATGTATTTGGTAATCAACAACCCAACGTTAGGAATTGATGAAACAAATGATATTCAATACGCAGTTTTCCCAAATCCTGTTCTTGAAAATCTTACTATTCAATTATCCTCAAATGATGATATGATTAAAAACATTACCATTATTGACCTGTACGGAAAAACTGTTCGTGTTTTAAAAGACATCAATGGTAGTTCGTACATTCTAAACAGAGGTGGAATGGCTTCAGGAACTTATATTTTAAATGTAACCACTAATAAGGGACACTTTACACATAAAGTGATTGTGAACTAAACAATAAATTTAAATATTTTAAAGCCTCGTTTTACGGGGCTTTTTTTTATTGAAGAATATCTATTTATTTGGGTTATTACCATTACCTTTACAGTGATGGGAGATGATAACCTAAGCGCATTCCTACATAGTTTTTTTGAAATTTACTGAATTTGATTTTGACCCTCGATTAATCGAAGGTATTGAAGCTTCTAACTACGATGAAGCTACTCCAGTGCAAGAGCAAGTAATTCCATTTATTTTGCAGGGCAGGGATATTATAGCTTCTGCCCAAACCGGCACCGGAAAAACAGCAGCATTTTTGCTTCCTCTTATAAATAATATACTTACCCGTAAAAGTGAAGGAAACGGTGTTATTTCATTGATAATAGTTCCCACCAGGGAATTGTGTATCCAAATTCACAATCATTTAGAAGGGCTTTCATATTTTGCTTCGATTAGTTCAATAGCAGTTTATGGCGGAAACGATGGTGCTGCATTTTTACAGGAAAAAAGAACACTTAGCCATGGTGTTGATGTTGTTATTTGTACTCCAGGTAAAATGTTGTATCACATAAAAACCAGTCAGGTTAAATTAGATACACTTCAATATCTTATCCTTGATGAGGCGGATAGAATGTTAGATATGGGTTTCTATGATGACATTATGTCTATCATAAAACTATTACCTGCAAAGCGGCAGAATCTTTTATTCTCCGCAACTATGCCACCGAAAATAAGGACGATGGCAAAAAAAATATTGTCTGATCCAATGGAGGTTTCCATAGCGGTTAATAAACCTGCAGAAAAGATAATTCAGCAGGCATATATAGTATACGAACCGCAAAAAATACCACTGGTACTCCATTTACTTCAGGAGAAAAAAAGCAATATGGCCCTTATTTTTTGCAGTAGCAAAATAAGTGTTAAGCAGCTTACCAGTGAACTCAAAAGAAAAGGCATAAAAGCAGGAGAAATACATAGTGATCTGGAGCAAAGTGAAAGGGAGAATATTATTATGCAATATAAAAGTGGAAAGCTTCCGGTTTTAGTTGCAACCGATATTTTGAGCAGAGGAATTGATATAGATAATATAGATCTTGTTATTAATTTCGATGTACCTCATGATGCCGAGGATTATGTGCATAGAATTGGCAGAACGGCACGAGCTGCTGCTTCTGGAGGTGCCTGTACTTTAGTGAGTCTGAAGGAGCAAGGCAAATTCCAAACTATTGAAAAATTTCTTGGAAAGGAAGTTGAAAAAATTAATGTTTCCGCTTTTATTGGCGAACAACCCATATATGACCCGGCCTTGAATAAAGCCAGCCACTATAAAAAAGGCAAGAGTAAAAGGAGATAATCTCAAACCTGATACGATAAAATTATTCTGTTTTTTTGTATTCTCATATTTTCCTTTTTATCTTAGTGTTATAATTTTATAGCACTATGTCAGTTAGTACAGAAAAAGAGAATTTTTTGTTAAACGAATTCATTCTTTTAATCAAAACGATCAACGAAAACCAGGAACCTGTTTGGGGCAAAATGAATGTCCATCAAATAATTGAGCACATGACCGATTCTTTCAGGATTGCAAATGAAAAGAACAAAGAGGATAAAATAATTACCGCAGCGGATAGATTGGGAAGTGCATTTCAGTTTATGATGAGTGACAAACCATTTAAAGAAAATACCAAAAACATTTTAATGTCGGAGGAGCCGGCACCAACCAGAAATGAACTTCTCGAAGATGCTATCCTTGAGCTTGACAATGAAATAACCAGTTTCCACATATTCTTTAAAGGAGATGAAGAAAAGAGAACAACAAATGCATTTTTTGGCAATCTTAATTATGCCGAATGGGTTCAATTGCTTCATAAACATGCAGTACACCATCTAAAGCAATTTTCTGCTATTTAGACTGGGCTTTACCAGTGAATAAGTACACTTTAGCGCCTCATAATTTTTTCCTAACTTGCACGTTTATTAATAGTCTTGATATTGATCCCTTGAAAACAATTGCCAAAATATTCCTTTCTTTTTTATTATTAGGCAGTTTACAAGCCCAGGAGGAGTGGCTGGGATACGTTACTAGCAATTATGCGGGCATCAATGCAGTTCAATCAAATCCTGCATTCATAACTCAAACCAACTATGGTAAATTGGATATTTCACTTATAGCCGCAAATGTTCATGTTGAAAATAATTTTCTTTTTGTAAACAGCAGTTCAATAACAGATCCGGTTAATGTCTTTAGCCATCCTGATTTTAAACATAGATATATAAGACAGAATGTAGATCTTGGAACTACGAGACATGCGACCATTCATGCCAACTTTCAATCTCCAGCGTTTTTATTACAGATCACAAAGAAAGATGCAATCGGATTCTGTGTTCGAGGTAGAACATTTGTAAATGTCGATAATGTTGACCGATCATTAGCACAATTGGCCTTTGAAGAGTTGGATTATCCCTTAAACTGGAACCGTAATATTTACAATGATTATCTAACCGTTTCTGCAAATGCCTGGGTGGAATACGATTTTACTTATGCAAGAACCTGGTTTCAAAATGATAGATATAAACTAAAAGGAGGAATCACTTTTAAACTGCTTCAAGGATTAATGGCGGCAGGAATAAAAATGGACAACTATAGTTATCGTTTTTATAGTGATGATTCTTTGGCCCTCTACAACACAAATGTACAATGGGGTACAAACGACCATCTATATGATCAACAATTCGTTTTTGATTTCAATTCTCCCGGATTTGCTTTTGATATTGGGGCAACCTTGGAATACACGCCTAACAGAAAAACCAAATATGGTTTATATCGAAAGAAAAACAATCGCAAGGTTAAGTGGCCTGGAATTTTTGCCCCCGACGAAACAACCTATAAATATAAATTCGGCTTCTCAGCAAATGATCTAGGAGCTATATTTTATCAAAGAGCGGCCCAAACCAGAGACTTCTTTGCCAATGTAGATACATTGCCTCTTTCGGTTTTCGATGGTGCAAATAGTATCGCAGCAGTTAATGGAGTTCTCCAAAATAATTTTGTGATGAATGGTACTGATGGAAATATGACCATGATCATGCCGGCTCATATCAATCTATTTGCCGATGTAAGGTTTAATCATAATATTGCTTTACATTCTGCTTTTACAATGGCTTTTAACAATGGAAGCAGTACCGCGTTTAAAAATCACTATTTATATCAACTAACTTTTACTCCACGTTGGGAGATTAAATGGTTCGGAGTTTATCTTCCTATTTGGGTTACCCAATATTTAAATGCTCCTAACATGGGAATTTCTTTCCGTTTGGGACCTTTGGTTATTGGTACCGGAGATATTCTAGGACACCTCATAAAACGAGAGTATGCTGATATAGATCTTCACATGGCTCTACGAATTATTATTCCTCATCGCAAACAAAAAGGAGGCAACAACGTGATGAATGGTGGGAATAAGGGCGGTAAAAAACGCAAAAATGATAATGGGGGAGCTACCAGTAATTGTGAAGATTTTAAACCCAAAAAGGAAAAGAAACAATAATTTATCTAATTAGACTGCTCGTTTTCTTTCTTTAGTTTCTTTTTCAATGTTCCTATCCATAAAATAGTAATAAACATGAGTGCTGAGCAAATTCCCATTGCCCATTTAAGTCGGGTGAATATCCCGATCCAATCGGAAATTGGTGTTTTTTTGGGATATGATTCAATAACACTAAGAATACTGAAGTTTTCGCAATAATCACAAATAACCATTACGATTGGCACAAGTATGATTGCCCAGAATCTTTTTTTACCGGGCAAAAACCTTCTATGAAAAAAGAAAAGTGTTATTAAAATAAACGGGCCATAAGCCATAGGGGAAACAAAATCCTGAAAACGATAAATAGTTTTTAATTCAATCCGTCCTTCTGGAGTTGTTGTATTCATGTAAGCATAAACTTCTTCCGAATTTATTTTGGGGCTCACATCCATCATTTCTTTGCTTCCATTTGCCTTGACAAATTTACTTATTGCAGGAAGCATCATGCAGAGTGACCAGAACAAAGTGAAAATCAAAAAGAAAACAGCACCATAACCTAAATATTTGTTTGTTTTCGAACTCATTTTTTCAAATACATTCTTTCATAGCTTTCCGGAATGGTGAATGGAAACTCGAATGGTTCGTTTAGAACGATTTTGGTATAGTCGAAGGTAAATCTTGTATTGGAGGAATCACCTATAACCGTTACTTGTCCTGTTTTTGGTAATAAATAGTTTCCTACCATTTCATGTTCTGTGTATTGCAGATCCAACTCTATTTTTTTAGATGGATCGTACATAAGATTCCTTTTGTGAACATTATTATTGAACCACATTGCCTGAAATAAAAAGTTGGCCGGTTGTTTAGATCCTCTGGCTTCCACATAAGTATTAAAATCCGAACTTGCGATTATATCATCACCATCTTTGTTTGTGAATGATTTAAATAATGATTTGTCGATCATAAAGGTTGAATACCCTAAGAAAATATTTTGTACCATTTCAAATGAAATATCATAATTGATAAATTCCTTAATGCCACTAATATTCTCCATAAAATATTTTTTGTTCAGATAATCTATCAACTGAACTGAATCGGGAGAAATAAGCACCCTCAATACTTCAATAATGGCAATATCAGGTTTAATAGAGATCCAAATCAAACTATCTCTTCGTATTCTTACTCTTCCTTTTACACTGTTTGCCTTGCCGTTATTAATAATATTAGAATTGAATTTCCCATCGAACCAATCAAGCATCAAGTCTTTATCAATTACTTGTTCAGTGGTTTTATTACTGGGTTTAGCCAGATCTTTTACTTCAATGGTATTCTTGTGTGTTTTGCAAGCAGCCCCTGATATTAGAACTATTATAATGAAAATTGGAAGTAAAGATCTATTCATGCTATTCAACTAATTTTTGTTGTTGGATTTTTGTGTCCAACATATTGGAGTATTTACCGTTTGCTTTTTTCGCTTTGTTCCACTGTTCCAAAGCTTCTACTGTTTGGCCAGATACAAAAAGAATATCACCATAGTGTTCAAGAACCTGGGCGTTCTTATCGCCGCCGTTTTGAATACTGGTTTTAATTGAATTAAGTGCTTCAGCAGTATTCGTTGATTTAAAATGAATCCATGCTAATACATCCCATACTTTATAGCTATTAGGTTCAATTTTTAAAGCCTGATTTGTAAGATCAGCAGCTTTGGCCATATCCTTTTTTGTATTGCATAAATAATAAGCATAGCTTGTAAGAACATTAACACTGTTGCTTTGAATATTAAAAGCAGATTGATAATAAGACTCTGCATCCGTTAATTTCTTTTGTTCAGTATAAACTTCTGCTATCCCAATTAAAAACTCAACTTTCATTTCCGGATCGCCAATAACCAAATCCTTTCCGGTTACGTAAGATTCAAGAGCTTTTGAATAATTTCCTTTAATATAATTTGCCCATCCATTATAGTAATAGAATACGGGCATACTTGGAAATAATTCCAACGCTTTGGTACTTTGGCTTTCTAATTTTTCATAATCTGCTTTTTCGTTGTATAGAATCAAAAGCTCATTCCAAACAGGATATTTATCCGTTTGAAACTCTAGTACTTTTTCAAAAGCAACTATAGCATCTTCCGTTTTTCCATCTCGTAAAAGAAAATCTCCTTTTATCGACCATGCTTTCGGTTCATTTGGGTGAACTTGCAACAATATTTCCATCAACTCATCCGCTTCTTTTTTTCTTTCTGGGCGGGTGGCTGATAAATCGTAATAAGACAACATTATTTTTATTTTGTTGTCCATCTCCACTTCAGGATTCTTAAAGGCCATTTTTAAATATTCATACGACTTGGTATTGTCACCAAGTTCCTGGTAATAATTAGCAAGAGCCAAATGAATAATTGGATTCAAAGGATCAAGTTCCATCACCTTTTCGAACATTTTAAGAGCCTTTTCTTTTTTGTTGATGGTAAGATAGAATTCAGCAAACATTCCATAATATTCCGGATCAGTAGGATATTTGGTGATCAGGGTTTCCATTTCCTTTTCAGCCGCATCGTACTTCCCTTGGGCTAAATACAATTTTTGCTTTTGCAAAGCGATCTCAGGGATTAAACCTAACTTCTGCTCAAGTTTATTGTAAATATCAATAGCCGGTTTGTATTGTTTTAAATAGATGAGGATATCCGCCTTTTCAATTTGTAAATCTTGATTGTTCAGTTCTATTTTCAAAAGTTGGTCGTACACTTTTGATGCTTGTTTAATTTTCCCAGTCTGAATCAATAAATCTGCATATTCTCTCAAGTACCAGGAGTTTTTCGGATCAAGATCCGCAGCTTGTTTTGCATATTCAACTCCAACCGAAGGTTGTTTTAGTTCGTTGTATAGTGATGCAGCCTCATAATAAGCTCCGGAATTTTTAGGATCTTTTGCTATGCACAAAAGATAAAGGGAAAGTGCTTCTTTCTGGTTGCCCAATAACTTTTGAGTGGTGGCGTCATAGTAATAATTGATCACCTCTACTTCTTTCTGAGTAAGTACTTTGGTTTCTTCCGGATTTGGATTTTTGTTATGCTTTTGTGCAACCGCACAAGAGTTAAAACCAGTAAGAATTAAAGTGGCTCCAATGTATATGAAGTGTTTTTTTTTCATTTATTCAATTGTTGAATAATCTCCCAAACTCAACTCTCTACCTTTTTGTTGATAGATAGCGTTATTACCAATCATCGAATTCGAAATAACGGAATTAATAATGGTGGTTTGGTTCTGAATAATTGTGTTGGTAATAATTGATTTTTCTATTATGCTACCGGCACCAATAGAAACATGTGGACCAATAACCGAATTGATCAACTGTACATCAGCACCAATGTAACATGGTTCAATAATAACGCTATTACTGTTCATTATTTTTTGCGAAACCAGATTTTCCGTTTCTTTAACAATCTCCAAAATTCTTTGATTGGTAAAAATGGTGGCATCTTTATTTCCACAGTCTAACCATTCGTTTACTTGACCCGTAATAAACTTGGTCCCCTTTTGCTTCATGTTTTCAAGGGCATTGGTAAGTTGATACTCACCTTTTTCCATAATATCGTTATCAATTAAGTATTGAAGCTCGTTTTTTAAATAAAGTCCATCCTTAAAATAATAAATTCCTATAATGGCAAGATCTGTTATAAACTCTTTAGGTTTTTCAATAAACTCAGTAATCTCTCCGCAGCTGTTTAGTTTTACAACACCAAACTGACTTGGGTTTTCTACACGGTGTACCCAAATAATTCCTTCATGTGCAGTATCTAATTTAAAATCTGCCGAAAATAAAGTATCTGCAAATGCAACCACCACTTTTCCGTTTAAAGCGTCCTGGGCACATAAAATGGCATGTGCAGTTCCTAAGGCTTCTTTTTGATAATAAATGGTTCCTTTGGCACCCACTTTTTCGGCTATATACAAGAGTTTAGCTTCAACCTCAATGCCGAAATCACTAACAATAAATGCTATTTCTTCAATTTTTTCATTGCAAACTTTCGCAATATCTTCCACCAATCTTTGTACGATAGGTTTGCCTGCAATCGGTATAAGGGGTTTTGGAACTGTAAGGGTATGCGGTCGCATCCTTTTACCCATTCCAGCCATAGGGATAATTATGTTCATCAAATAAATTTTCTAACCACTCACAAAGCTAATAAACATTTGGGATTAAGCTATTAAGAGAGTTGCTTGTTTTATTGGGTGCCACATCCGGCTTATCCGCTGTACTCCTCAGCTGGCAAAGGTTCCACCAATGCCAACTTGCGGGGTGCCGCTTCTATTCGGGGCACTTGTTGCAAAATTGATACTTTTATCCTGTGAATGATCTACTCATTATAGGTGGAGGTTTGGCTGGAGCTACTTTGGCTGCCGAAGCACATGAACGCGGAATATCATTTAAGTGGATAATCAGCGAAACAATTCCAACAGCCTCTTTTGCGGCCTACGGAATGTGTAATCCTGTGCACTTCCACAATATAGTACCGGCATGGAAGGCCGACGATTTTCTTGAGCTTGCCAGAGAGTTTTATATTCATTGGCAATCAAAAACAGGAGTCAATTTTTATAATCCTCTGGTTGTTCAGCATCTGGTGGTTGATCCCGTAGAACTTATCCAATGGCGTCAGCATGTAGAAAGCACCGATCTTTGGAAATATACCACTGGCGATTTGGAAACGAAATTGAATTCATTTTTGCAACCTTCAATTGTAGGTTCGGTTCCAATAACTGCATCCTTTTTTGTCGATATCTGCAAGTTTGTTTTGAGCATTAGAGAATTATTGAAACAGCAGGTTGCTAATGGGGATTTTGAAACACAAGAACTTCTCCTGCAGGATTCGCGTGTTTCATGGAAAGGAGAGAACTACCAAAAGGTCATTTTTGCTGAAGGGAGCATCGGAAGTAATAATCCATTTTTTTCAAGAGTCCCTTTCAACCTATGTAAAGGGGAGATCCTCGTTCTAAAAATTCCAGGATTGAATTTGCAGGATGCCTTGCACAAAAAAATTGTGTTATTGCCTTTGGGAAATGAGCATTTTATTTGCGGAGCAACCTATGAATGGGACGATTTAAGTTCTGAACCTTCACAAAAAGGCAAGGAAGAATTACTCAATTTGCTAACAGAAATCCTTGAAAATAAATTTAAACCAGAGGTTGTTGATCATAAAGCAGGAGTTCGTCCTACTATTTCCGATCGTCGCCCTGTAATAGGTTGGCACCCCATTCATCCTCAGTTAGGAATACTAAATGGATTTGGTACCAAAGGTTTAATGGTTGGCCCTGCATGTGTAGCGGATCTTTTAAACAACTTTCAAACGGGGACACCTATTTTAAAAGATTGGGATGTGGTTCGGTTTAAAAAAAGATTATCAAAAACATCCTAGACTATTTTTCTGAGATATTGAAATAATAATTGAACAAGTGTGAATCAAATGTTCTAATTTTGCTGAGAGTATTATCATGAAAAAGATTCATTTTGCATTCATTATTTCATTGTGCTGGGCTTCGTTACCTGTCTTCGGGGTAAAGAATGTTTTAATCTTGGGAGACTCTCATTTTGTAGGGCATTTTGGGGAGTATGTTCACAAAAACCTACATGAGACCAACAAATACGATATTTTTTCGGTAGCCATTTCAGGGGCCGGGAGCAAACATTTTACCCTAACCCTTAAGAATTTCTGTTGTGGTTATAAGATAAGGTATAGCTGCGCAGGCGAGACTTCAATCGATGACAAAAAATCATCGGTGCTTATTTTGGAAAAGTCATCAAGCGGAACAAATGGATTGATTGGGAAAACCTGGAAAGGGAAGCTTGCTGAAATGATGAAATACTGGATGCCTGACATAGTAGTATTTTCACTCGGAAGTAACAACGTAAATTCTCACCAAGCTTTGGTGGATATTATAAGAGCCTATCAACCTGCTATCCCTATTATTTGGATCGGGCCATTTAAAAGGAAGGGCAATGCCGACAGGTATAAGTTGATTGAAAAAACAATCAAAGAAAATGAGAATATTCATTTGGTAAGAAGTGATGATATTTTGGGTCACGATACAATTACCATGGCTCATTACTATGGCAAAACTGCTCAAAAATGGGCAAATAAAGTAACAGATAGAATGAGTCCTATTTTGGAAGAAATTCTAAAAGATTGATCTGTTTAAATATTCTGCAAAAAGTATTTTTTAAATTCTCTAATATATTTTGGTGTTGCTACCTTTGCACCATGCCTCAGCAGCCAAATCAGCAAATATATATATTCAGGGATTCCCTTCAGCTGGATACTATTTGGTTGGATATAAATGCTCTTCCTGCGAAAACCTTTAATCCAATTGATACTCCGAAATTGGTATTTTTCAATGTGGATTCTGCTATTGCTCATCAGGTTAACTGGGCAGGAGTTGATACTTTTGCGTTGCATAAAATTGGGAATTGTGATACGGTTTTACAGGAATCATTTTTGAATACGTATTATACCAAAGGGAAAGTTGGAATTCCCGAAAGTACAGCACAGCCCAAAAGTCAGCTGATTTTATCGGCTTCCGTATTGCTTATCGTATTTGCCTGTTTTTCGATTATGTTTACCAACTCCAAAAACAGAATAGTACGGTATTTCCTTTCCATTTTTAATAAAAGAAGATTCAAGGAATATTTTGCTGAAGAATCTCCCCGACTTTTGCCCACTATGCCAATTGTTTACTTGGTGCAATCAGTACTTGTTGGAAGTGTTCTTTCTTCCTGGCTGCTGTCACAATTGAATATTTCAAACCCTGTTCGGTTAATAGGCACAACGGCTTTGGTTATAGGCGCTTACGCTTTAATCCCACTCCTAAGAAACGGACTTATAATGCTTATGGGAAACGTTTTCATGATCCAAACAGATGTCAGAAAGCATATATTTATATCCTACCTTTCACATTCACTGCTTTTTATGCTTTTTATTCCTTTGGCCTTGCAAATGGCTATTCAGTTGCCAGGCCTCAATCAATTTTTCAATATATCATTATATGTCTGTTTGGCCTTAACCATGGGTTACCAGCTCATTAAACTTATACAGAATACTTCATTGTCCGATGCAGGCGCTTTGCTTTACATTTTTTTATACTTTTGCACCTTGGAAATTCTGCCGTTATTTTTGATTTATAAAGCGGTCAGTATTTATGCCTAAGATAACTAAATACACCACCTAAATGAAGTTAAAGCGCATCTTGATCAGTCAACCTAAACCAGAATCTGATAAATCCCCATGGTTGGATCTTCCCAGCAAACATAAAGTTGTGCTTGATTTTAAGCCATTCATTCATGTTGAAGGAATTATAGCAGGAGATTTTAGAAAACAAAAAATTGATATTTCTCATTATTCCTGCATTATTCTTAATAGCAGAAATGCGGTTGACCATTATTTTAGAATGGCCAACGAATTAAGATATTCGGTGCCTGAGAAAACAAAATATTTTTGTATTACTGAGGCAATTGCATTATATCTTCAAAAGTATATTCAATATCGTAAGCGTAAAATTTTCTTTGCTCAACAACACATTGAAGAATTGGCTGAGCCAATCAGAAAAAATAAAGATGAAAAATTTCTTTTTGTTTGCTCTGATAAAGCCACAGATAAAACAACCACTTATTTAGAGTCAAACAAAATAAATTTCACTCAAGCGATTTTTTATAAAACCGTTAGCAGTGATATGAAACAGATTGATGTTCCGGGATACGAGATGATCGTATTCTTTAGTCCGAATGGAATTCAATCTCTTTTCGAAAACTATCCAGATTTTAAACAAGGGAATATACGTATTGGTGTATTTGGAACCGGAACATATGCCGCTGCTACTCTAAGAGGGTTGCGAGTTGATTTGGCTGCTCCAATGCCTAATGCTCCATCAATGACGATGGCCCTTGATCTTTATATAAAAGAATTCAATGCAAAAAATGGAGAAGTACAACCAATGGTGAACTTCCCTGTTGCAGCTGCCGCTACAAATGGCACCGCAACAAAAACTGCTGAGAAAGCGGAAGCTAAAGCAACTCCGGTAAAAGAACCGAAGAAGACGGCTGCAGTGAAAAAAGCTCTTCCAGCAAAAAAGGCAGCCCCTGCTAAAAAAGCTGCTCCGGCAAAGAAAAAAGTTGCAAAAAAACTGGGACCTAAAAAGCCTGTTGCTAAAAAAGCACCTGCGAAGAAAAAACCAGTTGCTAAAAAACCTGCTCCAAAGAAAAAAACCGCTCCTAAAAAACTGGTAAAAAAAGGAGTGGCTAAATCAAAACCAGCTAAAAAAGTGGTTGCTAAAAAGAAAGTAGTTTCAAAAAAAGCAGCTCCTAAAAAGCCCGTTAAGAAGTCGGTGAAAGCGAAGCCTGCACCTAAAAAGAAAGCTGCTAAAAAGAAAAAATAATACTTTTTACTTTGCGTATCCTTACAAATAGTTTTGGCAAAGAAGAAAAACTTTGTTCTGAAAAGGATATTGACCTTGTTTACAAAACCGGTATTTCGTTTTTGAGCCATCCCATTGTAATCTATCATTTACGGAAGGAGGAAATTCCATTTTCAAAAGTGATGGTATCTGTTTCAAAAAGGAAATTTAAGAAGGCCGTTGATAGAAATCTTTTGAAAAGAAGAATGAGAGAAGCCTATCGTTTAAATAAATCTATTCTTAAAACTCCGTCTTTTTTGGCGTTTGTATTTGTTGGAAATGAACCAGCAACCTATCAGGCAATAGAAAAAGCCATTGTTCATGGGCTCCAAAGAATCAATGGTTGAGCCAATCGTAACCATTCTTATAACTAACGGGAGAGGTGCTACCTTGAGCGGATAAAGGGATATGCAGCATTGTTACTCGCGTTATTAACAGTATTTCAATTAAATTAATAGATAAACGGCTTTTGAATAACACAATTTAGCCGTAATATTACGTTTAGAATACATCTAAATCCTTTAGAATAATGATGAACAAAATGACAAGAAAAGTCCGTGTATTTTTTATGGGAACTTTTGCAGGTGTTGCGATTATGACATTGGTGAGTTTTGATAATTATTTTGAGATCTCGAAGAATCTTGAAATTTTTTCGGCAATTATGAAAGAATTGAATGTGTATTATGTGGATGAAATTAAGCCAGGGGATCTTACCAAAACAGGTGTAGATGCCATGCTGGAATCTTTAGATCCATATACAGTTTATATTCCCGAGTCGATGGTTGAAGACCATAGAATGAGCACAACAGGACAATACGGAGGAATTGGAGCAGTAGTTCGCAAAAAAGGCGATTACGTTATGGTAACTGAACCTTATGATGGGAGTCCTGCACAAAAAGCAGGTTTACAAGCAGGAGATATTATCGTTGAAGTGGCAGGACAATCAACAAAGGGGAAAACTACTGATGATGTAGTCAAGTTTTTAAGAGGTGCTGCAAATACAAATGTTCAGTTGAAAGTGAAAAGAGAAGGTGTTGTTACAGAGGTGGTGATTGACCTGATGAGGGAAGAAATAAAAATCCCAAACGTTCCGTATTATGGAATGATAGATACTGAAATCGGTTACATTAAACTGAAAGGATTTACAATGAATGCGGGTGGAGAGATTCAAACTTCATTAACTGATTTAAAAACCAAAAATCCAGGAATGAAAGGTGTGATCCTTGATTTAAGAGGTAACCCGGGAGGTTTATTACGTGAAGCGATCAACGTAGTGAATGTTTTTGTGGATCAAAACCAAAATGTGGTTAGTACAAAAGGAAAAGTAAGCGAATGGAATAAACAATATAAAACGGTAAACAAAGGAACAGATATGAATATTCCTCTCGCCATCCTGGTTGACAGAGGATCTGCCTCTGCTTCTGAAATTGTTTCAGGAACTTTGCAGGATTTAGATAGAGGTGTAGTAATTGGTCAAAGAAGTTTTGGAAAAGGTTTGGTACAAACTACCCGTCCATTAATTTACAATGCACAATTGAAGTTAACTACTTCAAAATATTATATCCCAAGTGGAAGATGTATTCAGGCATTGGATTATACACATAGAAATGCAGATGGATCGGTTGGTACGATTCCTGATTCTTTACGTTCGAAATTTAAAACCAAGAATGGACGAATTGTTTATGACGGTGGAGGTATTTATCCTGATATTTCTATTAAACCTCGTAAATACAGCAATATCCTAAGAAGTTTGGTGGTTAATAGCCTTATTTTCGATTATGCTACGATTTATAAAAGCAAACATCCAACTATTGCAACTGCCCGCGATTTTGGTTTAACGGATACAGACTATGATGATTTTATTGCGTTTCTAAAGGATAAAAGCTACGAGTACAAAACAGAAAGTGAAAAACTTCTGGATGAATTTAAAAAGATCGCTGAAAAGGAACATTACTATATCGATCTCCAAGGCGAGTTTGATGCTTTGTATTCTAAAAAGAAAGCAACAAAAAGCAATGATCTTCAAAAATTCAAACCCGAGATCTTGGAATTTATAACTGAAGAGATCGTAAGCAGATATTATTTCCAAAAAGGTAGAATTGAAGCATCATTTACAAATGATGCGGAATTAAAAGAAGCTATTGCAGTATTAAAAGATGAAGCTCGTTATAAAACCATTCTAAGCGAGGGATTTGAGATTAAATTGGTAGATTATGAAGCGGAAGAACTGGATGGGGAGATTATCGTTGAGGACGAATAAGATTGGTAAATAGATAAATAAAAAAGAGTCTTGCTAAAACCAAAACCCTTTTTATTTAGTGAAAGAATGAATGAACTTATGCTTTTTTGATCAACTGGATATTCGAGATAATTCTAACATCCGTGCTTACCATAACACCGCCGGTTTCAAGAGCAGCATTCCAAGTAAGTCCAAAATCTTCACGATTGATTTTAAAATCAATTCCAAATCCTTCTTTTTGATTTCCACTGGTGTCCCAGATTCGTATTTTCCCATACTCAGTATCCAATAAATAAATAGCAGAATTCCAATTTTTAGGATAACCTTTTATAGAACGTCTGAGCTTTAATCTGATGGTATCAATAAAATATCCATTCATGAAATTATTTTTTTATGAGTTTAATAAAATTCATCATTAATTCATTTATTTTTTCGATAACAACAGTGTCTTTAATATTGCCTGCAGAATCTATTTTGCTTTTGATGCTATTTAACCAGAGTTGAGTTTCGTCGTTGGTTTTAATACCCAATGTTCGCATAATTAATTGCAAGGATTCATGGGCTTTTTCTCCCGAGCTGGAAGCTGTAATCAAAGCAGTGGGTTTATCTGAAAAGACTATGGTTGAAACGGTCCACTCAATGGCATTTTTTAAACTTCCGGGTAAACTGAATACATATTCCGGAGTACAAATAATTACGCCATCTGCTTTCTCAATCTTAGTTCTAAATGTGGTAATTATTTCCGGAACATTTTCATTGTCAAGATCAGGATTAAAATGAGGCAGTTCTCCTATTTGCGTATAAATTTCTATTTTCAATTGATCCTTATATAAATCAGCTATATACCGAATCAACTGTAAATTGGCTGATTGAGATCGGGTGCTGCCTGAGATTGCGAGGATTGTAGGTTTCAAATATGTTTTATTGCAATGTTCTAGTAATATTTAGGAACTACTTACTGCAATTCTGAAGTAAGTAGAGAGTCAAATTTACCTAATTATCTGTGAATTATGTAAAAAATGACAGGTGGATTGTATGATTTACGTCATTTTGTCCTAATACATTCATGTCTAACTTTATGGCGTATTTATTGACCATTGAACAATCAGAATTAAACAACAATATGAATCTAAATAATTTTACAACAAAATCTCAGGAAGCGATTCAACAAGCTTCGCAAATTGCTTTCGAAAATGGTCAACAAGCTATTGAGACCGGACATATATTAAAAGCCATTTTTGAAGTAGATGAAAATGTACTTCCTTTTTTATTGAAGAAAATGGATCTTCAACCTGAAATCGTTGAAAATGGATTAGACCCTATTATACAAGGCTATGCAAAAGTTTCAGGTGGACAGCCTTATTTAAGTCAGGATGCACAACAGACATTACAACGGGCTACTTCTTATTTAAAGGAATTTAAAGATGAATATGTTTCTATTGAACATTTAATATTGGCCATTTTACATGGTAAAGATTCGGTAGCTCGTTTATTAAAAGATAAAGGAGTAACAGAAAAAGCCATGAAGGCCGCGATTACTGAACTTCGAAAAGGAAATAAAGTAACGAGTCAAAGTGCTGAAGAAACGTATAATTCGTTGGATAAATTCGCCAAGAATTTAAATGCCATGGCTCGTGAGGGAAAATTAGATCCGGTTATTGGTCGTGATGAAGAAATAAGAAGGGTGTTACATATCTTAAGTCGCCGTACAAAAAACAATCCTATTCTAATTGGAGAACCGGGTGTTGGTAAAACTGCTATCGCTGAAGGTTTAGCCCATAGAATTATCAATGGTGATGTCCCCGAAAATTTAAAGGATAAAGTTCTGTATAGTTTGGATATGGGGTCATTAATCGCAGGCGCAAAATATAAAGGTGAATTTGAAGAAAGATTAAAGGCGGTTGTAAAAGAGGTGCAGGAATCGAATGGGAATATTGTTTTGTTTATTGATGAGATTCATACTTTGGTTGGAGCAGGTGGGGGGCAAGGTGCTATGGATGCTGCAAATATTATGAAACCTGCCCTAGCTCGTGGTGAATTGAGAGCTATTGGTGCAACTACGTTAAATGAATACCAGAAATTTTTTGAGAATGACAAAGCATTGGAACGTCGTTTTCAAAAAGTATATGTAGACGAACCTTCGGCTGAAGATAGTATTTCCATTCTTCGTGGAATCAAAGAAAAATACGAAACACATCATAAAGTAAGAATCAAAGACGATGCAATTATTGCGGCGGTTGAATTATCCATTCGATATATTACGGATAGATTTTTACCAGATAAGGCGATAGATTTAATTGATGAAGCTGCAGCGAAAATGCGTATTGAAATCAATTCCAAACCAGAAGAATTAGAAAAGATTGAACGTAAGATTATGCAGCTCGAAATTGAACGGGAAGCCATTAAACGAGAAGGGGATAAGGCCAAACTTTCTAAACTTACCGAAGAACTGGCTAACCTTACTGAAGAGAGAAATAGTCTACAGGCCAAATGGAAACAGGAAAAAGATATTGTAGAACAAATTCAAAAAATAAAAGCAGATATAGAATCTTTAAAATTTGAAGCTGATACCGCTGAAAGAAATGGGGATTATGGCAAGGTGGCTGAGATTCGTTATGGAAGAATTAAAGAAAAAGAAACAGCAGTTGAGGTAGCCCAAAAGCAATTGATAGAGATACAAGCTAATTCAGCTATGATTAAGGAAGAGGTGGATGCTGAAGATATTGCTGAGATCATTGCTAAATGGACCGGCATTCCCGTTTCTAAAATGCTACAGAGTGAAAGAGAAAAACTTTTGCAGTTGGAAGATGAATTGCATAAACGTGTAGTAGGACAGGAAGAAGCAATCGAAGCTGTTGCAGATGCAGTTAGAAGAAACAGAGCCGGTTTGCAAGATCCGAAAAGGCCTATTGGCTCATTTATTTTTCTGGGAACTACAGGTGTTGGTAAAACAGAATTGGCAAAAGCCTTGGCAGAGGTTCTATTCGACAATGAAGATGCGATGACTAGAATCGACATGAGTGAATATCAGGAAAAACATTCAGTGAGCAGATTAGTTGGTGCACCTCCGGGATATGTTGGTTATGATGAAGGCGGACAACTAACTGAAGCCGTCCGAAGAAAGCCATATAGTGTTGTATTGTTGGATGAGATTGAAAAAGCGCATCCAGATGTATTCAATATCCTTTTACAAGTTTTGGATGACGGAAGATTAACTGATAATAAAGGAAGGGTAGTAAATTTTAAAAATACCATCATCATTCTTACATCCAATTTAGGAAGTCATATCATTCAGGAAAATTTTTCTGATCTTGACATGAAGGATAGAGAAAGTACATTGGCAAAAACAAAAAATGAGGTATTTGATCTTCTAAGAAAGACCATGCGTCCTGAGTTTTTGAACAGGATAGACGAAACGGTCATGTTCTTACCATTAGATAGAGATAATATTCATGAAATTGTGAATATCCAATTCAAACAAATTGCTAAGATGATGCAGAAGAATAATGGAATTGAACTCGAAGCAACTTCACATGCCATTGATTGTTTAAGTGAATTGGGCTATGATCCTCAATTTGGAGCTCGTCCGCTAAAAAGAGTATTGCAAAGAAAAGTTTTAAATGAATTAAGTAAAATGATACTTGGTGGTACCATAGATAAAGACAAAAAAATAATTGTTGACGCAATTGACAATCAAATTGTTTTTAGAAATCAATAATATTCTTAAACTCCATATATATTCCAATAGCCGATGTCATCCTGAAGTTGTTTCAGGATCCTCGGCTATTTTTTGCTATCTTTATACTACTTAGATTGATTTTTTAGGCATGACATATTTCCGAGTTTTATTTGCTTTTTTAATATTTCTGACTTCTGTAAGTTTGCATGCTCAATCAAATTCCATTTCTTTTATCGAGAAGGTTCAGGTGGATGGTAAATCAACAGAATGGTCAAATAGCTATCGGCTTATTTCGTTTACTCAATCAAACCTATCAAATTCCAATCAAATAAAAATATACGGCGGATGGAATGAATTGAACTTATTTTTACTGTTTGATGTTAGAGATAGCAAATTAATAACTCTTACTAACGATTCAAATAAAGTTCATTTAAACGATGCGGTAGAATTTTTTATTGATCCATTATGTGATAGCAAGACTAAAATGGATATTAACGATCATCAGTTTCTGGTGGGAGTTAACGGAAAACATACAATTCTTAAAGGAGATTACCGAAAGACAGACTCTGATACCATTGAAGCTCCAAAGGAGCATGGTTTAAGTACTTTGATTTTTAAATACAAGGTGTCGGCTTTAGGCACAATCAATTCAATGGATGTTGATTCAGGATATCTGGTTGAAATGAGTATACCGTTTTCTGCTATCGGTATCGAACCAAAAGAAGGTGTTCATTTTAAAGCTGATTTTTGTGTGGATGATGCAGATAGCTTGGTGGATATTTTTGCTATTCCTGATTCCGGGGAAGTTCCTGCATTTTATTTTAGTTCGTACAATGGATATTCTAATTTCAGTTTTCCTTCCGACTGGTCGGTTTTTACATTAAAAGGAAAACCTTCAGGAATAAGCACTTTTATTAAGAGCAATGGTCGTTCTCTGCTTTGGCTTGTGATTATTGTAGTGATTGCTTCAGTCCTGGTGATTTTCTGGTTATCGTATCGTATCCGTCAATTAAAAAATGTTCCTGAAAAATCCTCGATAGTTCAATTTGAACAGATTCAACATTATATTGATGAATCTTCATTATTGAAGGAAAAACCATCAGAACAAACCATTGAATCGGAAGAACCGGAGGTAATAAAGAAGGCCCGCGATTACATTTCGAAAAATATCCAGAATGAAATTGAAATGGAGAAATTGGCTTCTGATTGTGCAGTTAGTGTTCGTCAGCTCCAACGAATTTTTAAAGAACATTTGGGCATCACTCCATCAGGTTTTGTAGCAATCCTAAAAATGGAAGAAGCACAGAATTTATTAAAGTCAGGCAAGTATAATGTAACAGAAGTTGCCTATCATTTGGGTTATTCAGATGCCGCTTATTTCACCAGGGTTTTTAAAAAATATTTTGGACATCCTCCAAGCCAGATTTTGGGATAAATTTATAAGTTATTGAATTTTAGGCTTGTGTATTTATTGCCCAGGCTAGATTTGTCGTTTTTCTCCTGCTTTTTGTCGTAAAACTATCCCATACTTAGAGCTATCTCACTATACTTTTGTCCTTGTCATGACATAGTATCGGATCTGATTTTTAATCATTAAACTAAAAAATTATGCAAACTAAAAAAGCTACGTTTTATCTTACAAGTATGGCTATTGGTATTTTACTATCAGTATTTACCTGTTTAACAGTACAAGCCCAAATTCCATCCTTTCCAGGTGCGGAGGGTTTTGGGGCAACCACCACAGGAGGAAGAGGCGGACAAGTAATTTATGTAACCAACTTAAATTGTTCGGGTCCGGGGTCATTAAATGATGCCTTGACCGTGCCTGGGCCGAAGTGCATTTTATTTACCGTTAGCGGAATTATCGATTGTGCCGCGGAGATTATTGAAGGTGATTGTTATCTGGCGGGTCAAACCTCTCCCGATGGAATTATTGTTAGAGGGATTATCGCCGATGACTATTATACACCATCTGCACATCCCGATAATATAATTATTCGGCACATGAGATCAAGAAGTACAGGATTTCATCCTTGTCCAAATTTTGCAACAGATCCCATGATTATAAGTGGTGTTAGGAATATGATCGTTGATCATTGTTCGTTTTCAGGTTCAGAGGATGAGGCTGTGGATATTTCAAGGAGCTTGAATCTTACTCTTCAAAATTGCATATTGGCGGAAACAGTTGACAGTCATTATTACCTCGGTGGGATGCTGATTAATTATTCATCGCCTGGTCAAATAATGGATAGTATATCCATTCATCATAATAATTGGAACAGGATTGGTGGACGAATGCCTGAATTATCATGCGAAGATCCTACAGGATGCACAGGGGCAACTTTTCATTTGGAATATTCGTGTAATTTATTGTGGGATCAGCAAATTGCTGTTTATCATAATATAGATACTGATTTAAGTAATGGAAGTGAACCTGGTTTTGTTGAACCTTATTATATTGATGCAAACATGATCAACAACTATGGAATAAGTAGGGTGGGTTATTGTGATCCCATGTTTTTGGCTCCCTTATTGGAAACATCACAAAACGATATGTACATAAATGGAAATCACCATCAAACATATCCTTCATGGACCGATTATCAGTTGTTTGGATGTTGTAATGATTTTTGTATTACAGGACCGAATACAGATACGGGGGCTGCCAATTTATTATCATCGAGACATCCTTATCCACTTATTACATATCATAATGCAGTGGATCTGGAAGATTATATGGTGAACAATGTAGGGGCTTATCCAAGATTTCCTCATGAAATAAGATTAATGGCGGCGATTCAAAATAATGTAATGGATACGACTTCCTTATTTACTTACGCAATTGATGATTTATTGTTATTACCGACATTTACAAATACTCCACCTACGGATACTGATTTTGATGGAATGCCTGATTATTGGGAAAATAATCATGGGTTAAATCCAAATGTAGCTGATCCGAATGCAACAAATTTGTCAATGACTATTACTGGCATCAATGGATATACAAATCTTGAATGTTATTTAAATTGTTTGGCGGATGCATTAGTGAACGGATGTTCTCCTTCATGTCAAATACCAATTGGAATAGAAAAAGAATTGAATCCGATTTTTAAAATATACCCAAATCCAGTAACGGATTTTGCACTGGTTGAATTGATAAAAGAAACCGATGAAATTATTTATGCATTTGATGCATTAGGTAAAACGGTTTTAACTCAAAAAAGCACGGGAATTAAAACTCAAATTAATTTACAGAATTTACCTGCAGGGATGTACTACATAAAGGTGGGAAATTATACAGAACCTATAGTGAAACAATAATCAACCCTGCCATTTGGAATGTAGAGAAGTGGCTTTTTTAGTTGACTCTGGCATTTAATCATGTCAGGGTTTTCTATTAGTCATAATATTCAATGATGAAATATTTTATTGATCTAAACGTGTTAACCCCATTCTTATACGTTTTTTTAATGGCATTACCTGCTTTGTCTCTTTGATCAGTATACTCATCCATTGAGTATTCCAGGTTACTTACTTTATTTTCCGTTACAGAAACTGAGTGTTCCGTGTTATCAGGATTAAATTTTGTTTCTGTGATGGAATGATCAAATAATTCTCCTTCGCGGTATAATTGATCCTCACGTTTTATAATGTGGAATTTTTCGTCGAGATAAATTTTTGAACTCATTCGGTTTAAACCTGATGCATCTTTGGCTGATTCAACATAAGTTGACTTATCCAACCATTCCATGGAAATGGTATAATTTACATCATCCATGCAATCATATTCCCAGCCGCTTACATCTACATTTTTCACATATGAATAAGCTTTTCTCTTAATCAATCTTTCTTTGCCACTATGATTCACGAAAGTTTGTGTTGAATCAACATTTTGTAAGGAGTTGAAATAGCTAACGGTTTTATAGGTGAATTTTGATGAGTCTTTTGGAGCCCACCTATTATTTATAAATTCACCTTCAGCATAATAAATACAGGTAACTTTTTTAATCTTTCCTTTTAAGCCTAATTCTTTCGAATGACAATGCTGGGAATAAGTTATTCCGACTAAAGTCAAAAGAATCAAAACCATAATTAACTGTTTCATTAATTACTTTTTTTCAAAAATATAATCTTTTTCTACGATACAGATACTGGTTTTATAAGTTGTGTAAAAGTATTCCCGTCCCATTTCCTGAGCAATAGCGTGTTCCGCTTGCTGTTTCCATAGTTTTATACTCTCCAAGTCTTTCCAATAGGAAACGGTAATTCCCATAGCATTCCTGGCAGATTCAACTCCCAGATAGCCGGATTGTTTTTTGGCTAGTTCCACCATTCGTGTAGAAATTTTATCATAATCTTTGTCTTCTTCAGTTCTTATTGAGGTAAAGATTACGGCGTAGTAGGGTGGAGCTGGTGTTGAGGCTATCATCATTTGAATATAAAACAGGACTAAATATATTCTGTTTTATATTCAAATGAAATAAATTAAGCAGTAATCTTTTGCTTTTTTGAGAATAGTCTGGTAACCCAGTCTTTAATTGTATCCAATATATAATACATAGTTGGTACAAGGAACAAGGTTAGTACCAGTGAACTTGAAAGTGCTCCAACGATTACCCATCCCATTCCATTTTTTACCTCTGCACAACTAACATAAATTAGCCCGACTATTGCAAAAACAGAGAGTGATTGGATGGAAAGAGCCACTGCACCCCTTGGCAAGCGGAGGTTCTTTTTAATAAAGAAACCCCGCACTACTTAGTATTGGCAGGCTGGCACTGCTATGGAGCACGTGAATAGCTCCCCTTATCTCGAAAAAAAATGCTTACTTTGTACTATATAATGCAGGAACTGAAAGATATATCCATTGTGATCCCTCTTTATAATGAGGACGAATCGTTGCCGGAATTGGTAAGTTGGATCGAAAAGGTAATGACCCAGCATTCGTATTCTTACGAAATTGTGATGGTGGACGATGGGAGTACAGACAAAAGTTGGGAAGTGATTGAAGAACTGAACAAGAAAAATCCAAACGTAAAAGGTGTTAGGTTTAGAAGAAACTATGGTAAGTCGGCCGGATTAAATGTTGGATTTGAACATGCTGAAGGTAAAGTAGTAATTACCATGGATGCAGATTTGCAAGATAGTCCTGACGAAATTCCTGAGCTATTCAAAATGATTACTGAAGAGGGTTTTGATTTGGTGAGTGGATGGAAGAAAAAAAGGCATGATCCGATTAGCAAAACTCTTCCAACAAAATTATACAATGGTGTTACCAGTAAAATGAGTGGAATTAAATTGCATGATATGAATTGCGGTTTAAAAGCTTATAGATATGAGGTAATAAAAAATATTGAGGTTTATGGCGAAATGCATCGCTATATTCCGGTAATTGCTAAATGGGCAGGATTTAAAAAAATAGGGGAGAAGGTTGTTGTACATCAAGCCAGAAAATTTGGCACTACAAAATTTGGTGGACTCGAACGTTTTATTCGTGGCCCGTTAGATCTTTTATCTATTATGTTTGTTTCTAAATTTGGGAAACGTCCTATGCATTTTTTTGGAAGCTGGGGTTTGTTCATGTTTGCACTTGGATTCGTTATAGTATTGGTAATGGCCGGTCAAAAATGGTGGGCTGTATACAATAAACATAGAATGCGTTTAATTGCTGATGATCCTTTATTTTATGTATCGTTGGTATTGGCTGTTATAGGAATCCAACTTTTTCTAACAGGATTTATATCTGAATTGGTATCGAGAAACTCCCCTGAAAGAAATAATTACAGGATAAGAGAGACACTTGGGAAATAATTCCACTGAGTAAATTAATTTCACGAAGTACGAACTGATACTATGAAGTCTGCAGCAAAAAAAGAAAGCCCCGTATATCCTGAGTTAAGTTATCAAATTGTTGGATGTGCTTACGAAGTTTGGGATAGTTTGGGTGCAGGTCAAACAGAAAAGAGTTATCTAGATGCGTTGACGGCCGCTTTTAAATCACAAAATATTTCGTTTAAAGAACAAATTCAGTATTCGGTACAATTGAATGAAGAATTAGTTGGAAAAGGAACTCTCGCCTTTTTAGTAGATGAAAAGGTAGTTATTGAATTAAAGACGGATGATCTATTTCCAACATCACATATTACCCAGGTTTCGAAATACATGAAACAAGAGGACTACAGACTAGGCTTGCTTATTAATTTTACAAGCAGGGGTATGAGATTTAAACGAATTGTGAATGTTACCGGCAATTCGTAATTAGATAAAATTACTATTGATTAATACTCCTAAATATTCGCTAATAATTCCAACGTTTGGGAGACCAGATGAGGTGGATGAGTTTTTGGAAAGTTTATCGCACCAGGAATATAAAAACTTTGAAGTAATTATTGCGGACGGCACTCCTAAAAAGAGTTTGGAGGAGGTCGCCAATAAATACATAGATAAAGTTCTATTTACATTTTTGTATGAAGAATATTTACCAGTAAGTGATGCCCGTAATTTAGGAGCATTAAAAGCCAAGGGAGATTATTTCATTTTTCTGGATTCGGATTGCATTATTCCTCCACAATATTTAAACGAAGTTGAGAGGGTTCTTTTAGAAAAGAACTATGACTTGTTTGGAGGGCCTGATGCAGCAGATACCAATTTTACTCCTGTACAAAAGGCGATTAGTTATAGTATGACTTCTTTGTTTACCACAGGGGGAATTCGTGGTAAAAAAAACCATGTAGGTGTATTTCATCCACGAGGATTTAATATGGGAATAAAACGTGAAGCCTTTGAAAAAGTAGGTGGTTATGATGTGAGTTTTAAATGTGGGGAAGATATTGATCTTAGCATTCGGGTTTTTAAAGAAGGATATAAAAGTGGATTGATTTCTGATGCTTACGTTTTTCACAAAAGACGAACGGATTTTAAAAAATTCTTTAAACAGGTATTTCGTTTTGGTGCTGCCAGAATAAACTTATACAAACGACATAAATCGGAGCTAAAGATTACGCATCTTTTTCCTTTTGCCTTTCTATGCTATTGGACCCTCGGTTGGGCCAGCTTTTTTATTCACCCATATATTGGGTTTGCATGGTTGGGAAGTATTGGCTTTTATAAGCTTTGTATTTTATTGGATAGCACCATTAAAAACAAAAGTCTTTATATTGGGATACTGAGTGTAAGAGCCGCATTTACTCAGCTTACCGGCTATGGATGGGGATTCTTTAGAAACGCTATAGAGGTATTTATTAAAGGAAATAAAAAAGGATTGAAGCTATAGAGGTTTAACCGTCAACTTTAATTGATTAAATTCTCTTATCAAATCAAAAACTTTTTTCAAATCATTTAAATCAACCGTTTTGGTTTGTTCATCAAGAATAATCCAATCCACTTTTAATCCGTATTGATTGTCCGCAATTTTTACTAGGCTACTGCTAAAAACAAATCCCTCGGTTTTTATTTCATGGGTATATGAATTGATATTATCAATAGTAACCAGTTTATCGAAATTCAATTCACAAACATACTCTTCTTTTCCCTCAAAATCATGACGATAGTTTGCTTTGAAATATTTTGGATCCAGATTTTCAAAGTGAATATTGATGAGATCAGACAAATCTATCATATAAGATCCGTCAATGGTAGAATAAACATTCTTCCAACCTGATCCGATTATGGTAAAATCGTGTTCAAACGGAAAAATCTTTTGAGACGAATCCGTTTCGATTTTAACCGTGCTAATATTTTTCAATGTATTTGTATAATAAATTGGAGATATGGTGGTATCCATCTCCCCAAACCTGTAGAACCCTCGTAAAAGGGTTGAGTATTGTCCACTGAGTTTTAAATGACTTGTTACGTTCGATTTATTTCCCTCCAACGAAATATTTATGACGGATACAATTTTTTTGATATTCTTTTTGGGGTCATTGGGTATAAAATAATGCAATGGATATTGAATATTCCCCGGTTCTTTATCATAGATTTTTCTGGGGATTGTTTGAGGAATCAGATAGGCAAATTGTCCTGTAAGATAAAAGGGAAGTTCATTGGTATAATAACCTGATCTTCCCTTCTTAGGATAATAGATATTAATCGTAGAGTCCTTATCGTAAACCAAGTAGGATAAATAATCATCATAAAATATTCCCACTTTAGAAGTATCTGTAATTTGAAGTCTATGATCCTGCAGGAAAACTCTATAATAAGGTAGATTCACCCGATCAAGCATTTTAAAATAAAAATCGTGACGTGATGTTTCTCTTAAGGTATCTCTTTCAAGATAATTCCCAAGGTCCGAAAATCCATGTTCGTTATGGACGAAATAATTAAAATCGTTTTTATACCCTAATCTCTCCACCGCATATTGATGAATAAAATTCATAAGATCAACGCCCGAAACGTTTTTCCCTGCCATGTCTTTCATTTTTGAAAAGAACAAACTAGTTTTATATGATTGCACATCATAGTATTCCCATGTTCTCATTTCCATGGGATCAATTCGGGTAACAAAGTTGTATAGAACATCTTTCCATTTGAGGGTATCTACATCCTGGATTCCAAAAGGGCGATTGGTTATCTGGTATTTTTTGTTCTCGTAAAATTCAATTCGTGGCAGGCTGAAAATATTTGTTGGGATAGTTGGATCAACAGCTTCAAGATTTTCAAAAGAGATCCGGTTTGACCTACCCTCTTTTGATCGATCGTTTCCAATAAATGTTGCCAAATTTGTGTTCACATAAGCATCTACCTGCCCCAGAGGAGAGTCGTTGATATTAATATATGCTTCCTGTTTGGGTAATGTTTCATTGAGGTAATATTTAAATGTGCTTTCGGGCCAATGATGACTTATTACCACTTCCAACTGATCTCCGGGTAATAAATTTCTTACATAAAAATAATGCACGTAGTATGGAATGATATATTCACCTGTCCGTTCTTCTTTTTTATAAGCGATTTCATCAAGCACAGCTTTAACAAACTCTCCGTTTCGAATAATACGGGCATCAAAAAAATTTATCTTTTCATAAAGTAACTGAGGAAAGCTGTTCGAATCAGGGCGATGAAGATTGAACAAGGTAGATTGCCTGCTATCCATGGGAATGGGGACCCTGAACAGATTGTATTTTGCAATTGAAACGGTATCATTGAATTGGAATACTTGATAGCGTTTAATGTTTTTTAGTTCAACATCAAGTGTAGTTTCCTCAAATAAAATAACGGCACCGTATTCTTTAAAATGATCTTCCTGTTTGAAGCTAATTCTTAATGCATCTTTCCAATCATACTTAAATTTTCGATGTTCGAAGGATTGAGCAAACAAAGTGGAAATACTAATAAAGACGAGAAAGAATAATATGTTCTTTGGTTTGGTCAATTCCCGAGGTCTAAAGCTGAAACAAAGCTTTGTTTGCCCGTTTCAATAATTACATAGTATATACCCTTCGAAAGTAAATTTGTTACATTTAATTCATACGAATTATTAATGTCAGCATCTTTTTGAGTCAACAGTAGTTTTCCTTGATAATCTAATAGCTTAATGGTTGCTTTCCCTTGATATTCAAGAGAAAGATAGATTGTGTTTTTGGATTCTTTAATTGTGGCCGATAGGTAGGTTTGAATGCTATTCAATGGGGTGAAGTCTGGATCAAGGGTCCGACAGAACTGATAACAGGTCATTACTCTAACTACTTTTGTGAAAAGATCCATTCTATAACAAGTAAACTTTATGCAGATATCTGAATTTCCATTATCTATTACTTCTACTTTTGACCATTGCGAACTAAAGGGTGGATTTGGAAAGGTTCCTCCTTCGCTATATTCTCCTCCTTTATCAGAACCTACATTGTTAAGAGCTGCTGATTGTAGAATAGGATAGAGGTTGGTATTATTTTTTCCTTCAGAAAAATCGGAATGTGTTCCATTGTCAATAGCGAGCATGTGTGCATCTCCCGATATAATAAACAGATTTGTGACATTGCTATCTCTAAAAAAATTCCCTAGTTCGGTTCTCGATTCCGGATATGCTCCCCAATTATCAGAACGAGTTCCTGAATAAGAAACCGAACTTACCCAACAAACCATTTGGTTGTTCTTTTTAGCTAACATCACTTCTTTTTTGAACCAGTTTTTCTGGTCGATGCTCATGATGTCTCCTTCGCGTCTTTCTGAGCGAAGATCTGTCATGATAAATCTTAAACGTCCAACAGTAAATGCCTGGTAAATCGATCTACTTCCTTCGGGAGCACCAAAATCGTAATGAGGAACATATTCTGTATAGGCCTGGTAAGCTGCAAGCCCGCATCCACTAGTGCCATCATTATTGTCCCCACAAAAATCATGGTCATCCCATATATAGGCAATAGGAATGTCTTTTAGAAATTTTGATTCTCGTGGTTGTTGCAAAACTTTTTCTTCATAAGCAATTCTATGCGGTTCTGCATCCGACGATGATGGATTCGCATAATGAAGATCGCCCGGCATTAATAAAAACAAAGGATTCATATCCCTCATTTTATCATATACTCTGTTGTTTGGAAAAAAATTACATGATCCGGCTACAAAAGTGAAACTGGAAGACCCAACCGAAAAAGTTTTAAAACTGCCGGTTCTTTTTTCATTTCGGTACTTTATACCATCTATTTCAAAACAATAATAATAGGTAGTATTTGGTTGAAGCTTGTCTACAAATAACGAAACGGTGTTTCCTCCTTTGGCCGAAACTATTTCTGAATATATGGGCTGTGAAATAATTTTATCTAAACCTACTACCAATCTCACATTTTCTGATGGATTTTGTAGCACTGCATTTACTCTTCCCGAAGTAGATGTAATTCCTCCGCTCCAAAAATAGATCACTTCGTTGGCTGATAATTGTGAAATGTTGAACAGTAAAAACAGTATTGTGACTAGCTTTCTCAACCTTATGTGTGATTATTAAACAAAATTAAGATTAAATCTCAATGAAAACCTATGAAAAACCATTCACTGTCTTTATTTTTATAAAAGAATTTAAAACGAATATTATGAAAAATAAAAACCAAATAGGTCTTGATTCAGCGGGAGCTGAAAAACTAACTAAAGGTCTTAATATATTATTGGCCAATTATCAATTATTCTATATCAATACCCGCGGTTTTCATTGGAATATTACCGGGCAGAAATTCTTCGAATTGCATATTAAATTTGAGGAAATGTACACGGATGCCCTTTTGAAAATTGATGAGATTGCGGAAAGGGTTGTAACACTTGGCCATACGCCCCTGCATTCTTATACTGATTATTTAAAAATAGCGGATATCAAGGAGCAAAAAAATGTGTCTGATGGGATTAAGGCAGTAGGCCATATTGTAAAAAGTCTACGGGTGTTAATCGACCAGGAGAGAGAATTGCTGGAACTATCGGATAAAATAGGTGATGAAGGAACAAATTCATTGATGAGTGATTATCTTGTTCAGCAAGAGAAATTTGTTTGGATGTACTCCTCATATCTTAAAAAATAGTTTGTACCGGTTGTATCTTTTTATTAGTTTTAGGATTAATAAAAGGAAACTATCATGAAAAAACTACTCCTAGCAAGCTTCATCTTCTTTACTTCCGGGTTCTTTACTGATTTATCAGCACAAATGGCCTGTAAGGACACCGTATTCAATGTAGACTATTCCCAAAATATGTGTCTTTTCAATATTTGGGGTGATTGGAGCGTTGATTCTGTACTCGACGGTAATAGAAAATTAATGAATGATGAGTATACGGGCTCCTGGTCATTTGATGCCAGTCTGGGATATAGGACTCATACAAAGTCAAAGAATGTTGATGTGGTGGAGACCTGTAAATATAAGTTCACAAAGGGTTATATGGAACTGGAAAATTGCGAATCGAAGGGTATAAAAGTTTTGAGCAAGCTTGCGTATAAGATTTTGTATTTATCTCCTAAAAGATTGGAAGTACAGTTTGCCTATTCAGGTGAAGGATCTTACAAGTACTCCATTTTAATATTACATAAGAAATAACATCTATACCTCAGAAAGAAGTTGATGTAATAGTTTTTTCTCCACTTCCCAATTTAATTCCTGAGCAGCTCTTATAGTATTTGCTTTTGCCTGTTGGTAAACCAAAGGGGTTGTAAAGAAATTCTGAATGGTATTCGCGATTATTTCTGGTTTCACCTCTTTTACAATAGTTCCTATTTGGTAATGGGTAACAATGTTTCTCAATTCAACCAGATCAGATGAAATAACTGGAATTCCACATTGGATATAATCAAAAATCTTATTAGGTAAACTAAATTGATAATTAATATTTGTGTTCTTATCTAAAGTAAGTCCTGCATCCGAATTCATGGTGTATTGAATTAACTCAGAATAAGGTTGCTTGCCAACAAAGCTGATTTTACTTTCCAATTTTAAATCGATGACCATTTTTTTTAAAACACCCATTACATCTCCACTACCCACAATATATAAATGATATTGATCGGGTAAATGTTTAAAAGATTCTACCAATTCTTCGGAGCCTCTATCCACATTTATTCCACTTCCTTGCAGGATTAGGATGGTTTTTCCTTCGGGCATTCCCAAATCAGCTCTCGATTTTGTTTTAGGTTGCGTATTTTTTACGGGAACATTTCTTATTACACAAAAATCATTGTTGTACTTTTCTTTAAACAGATTTGCAATGCTATTATTTACGGTAATGCAGTATTTTAATTTCGGAACGATGCTTCCTTCAATTTTTTTCCAGACTTTTTTTGCGAATTTGTTATGATCCAGTTCAGGAACCTCCGTAAAATATTCGTGGCTGTCGAAAATAATCGGGTTCCCTTTTAATTCCCCGGCCATTCTATTTGCTAGTAGTGTATCTAAATCATTACTCCATAAAATATCGGATTTTGAAAAGAGGAGTAACCAAAACAATCTCCAGTTATAAAAAGCGTAAAACAAAGCACCTTTTTTAAAAAGCAGATTCATCCTTTTTACCTGGTATGGAACTGGTGGCATTTCAAGTGAATTCGGAAGCTTTCTGCCTACAAGTAAAACTTTATAACCCATTGAATGTAGCTCGTGGCATGTTCTGCTAACTCTTTGGTCGGTTACCAGATCATTGATTACACTAACGATGATTCTTTTTGCTTTGTCGGCCACAGAATAAAGATAGTATTTCTAAAAGGCAAAAAGCAAATTTTTACGGTGCAAAAGCAATTGGCAAACGCCATTTCATGACACAATAAGCAATTGGCAAGTTTTCAGTGCGAAGCATTGTTTGTCTTTTCCGAGTCGCTTATAGAGTAGGATACTTTTACTTCACTTAAATTCAATATATTTATATCGAATATCAATGAGCCCATGAACACGATTCAATATTTATTTTTTTCATTTCTGTTGTTCTCCTGTGGATCAACTCAAAAAACGGAGGTAATAATCCCAAAGAATGATGACACTGTAGTCACAAAAAAAGTTGAGAAAATGATTACCTCAAAAGATACCATTGTAACCATCGGTAAAACTGCAGTATGGATAAAATCACCGGATGGAGATATAAATGCTGACATCTTGATTTTACCAGGATGGAATTTTGCTAAAGAAAAAATTTGTAAGGAATCCGATTTCTGTTCGAAAGGTTTAGCAAAAGGCTACCGACTTATATTACCTGAAATGATGAAATCGGTTTACGCTTCTCAATATTATCCCGAAACCAGAGCTGACTATAAAGCATTTCTTACACTCACTTGGGTAACCGATACAATGATTCCTGCTTTGCAAAAAGATTACGGACTGTTTATGACCAAAAATAATTTCCTCCATGGAATTTCGACAGGTTCTCGAGGGGCAGCATTAGTTCATTTGAACACAGGGGATTTATTTACAAAAGTGGTATTGTTAAGTGGTGATTATAACAATGGTGAGATTCCAACCGATAATTTAATGAAAAATACCTATGGACCTTTCAGTCAATTTAAAGACCGTTGGATCTCTAATGACAATCCTTGGGAGCAATCTTCAAAATGGACCGCCGACTTATACATTGCTCATGGAACAACGGATGATGTGGTTCCGGTAGAACAGAGTCAAAGATTTGCAGAAAAGATTCAAAAGGAACATCCCGGTATAAAATTCGTTTCAAATTTTCCTGAATCAAAACATGATTTTGCATTTTGGGGAGGAGAAACGGATGCTATTTTGAAGTTTTTGGAGTAGAATTTGAAAACATTGTTTTTGCTTCGTTGTTGGAGACGTAGCAATAAATGCGGAAACTTCATCCAGGAACCGTTTTTAATTATATGAGCATTGCTCCGAACAACAAGGTTATTTGGAGCAATGCTCAACTTTTTAAAAGGTCCCAGCATTTAATGCGGGGTCCCCCGATTCTAAGCAAAGAAATAACCTACCATTATTTTCCTGTTTTTATTTTCTTCTAATCACTCTATAAACGATATATCCAATTAAAAGCAATGGAATCATCACCCAAAACTGTGCAAAGAAAATAACGATTGCCTGAATTCCTCTCCATCCATTTATAAATGAACGTTTGAGTTTATAACCGAAACCTGGTTCATAAGCTTCTATGTTTTTATTGTTATAAATCATTTCTCTTTTAATGGACTGGCGCTGGTAGGTCAATATACTTATTGTACTAAATTCCATTTGATCTTTCAGCATCAAGTTATTTATTTTGGCTTCGTCAGCTTGGGCCTGTCTATTAATGATCATATCTTCAGATTCATTCATATCTCTCAAGTTATTTCCTTTGCTATCCACATTATTTTGAATTCCTTGTTGTTGGTTGCGAACTCTGGCTTGAGTAAGTTGATTCACGAGCATTTCGATATATACATCACGAACATCAATTGTTCTATGATCTAGATATTCTACCATAGGAGTAAAGGCTCTCAACATACTATCGAGATTTCTTTCTGGAATTCTTAACGTAATCGAATTGGTAACGGTATAGTAAACAGTTTCCAAAGAAGAATCGGCACTAACAGGAACCAATGTTGTATTGTCAATTCTACTATCAAGATGGGTATGAGTAACGAATCCACCATAATTTGCAGTGAGATCTTCAATTGCATAAGTAGAAGTAATAACACTATTCACTCTAAATTTAAGATCGGCAGTTTTAATAAATCTTCGATTTGTATCACCTCTGTATGTAGCGGCGGAAGAACTGAGAGGATTCATTTTGAGATTCTTATCCATCTCCGTATAACCCATTGTGGTATCGGTGGTGTAAGTTTTTTCTTCGTCAATGGATGAAGGTGAATTGACAATTTCGTTCTGAGGCTCATACTTTGATTTGTTGGAGCTTTTGCCTTCACATCCTGCTAATATCATCAGGACAACCATAACTGTAAGGGATTTTGTTGCGTTCATAACCGGGGCATTTAGTTGTTTTATGTTTGTCAAAATATTGTTAACCTACTATACACCTAAACGCCCTGAGGGTTCAAAATAATATTTTGGTTATCGGTTTTAATTCTTAAAAAAAGTTGGAGGGAAAATGTTTATGTAAAACATTGTAAAACCCCAATTGCATAAAAAGCCCTATAAGAATAAAGCAGTTTATTGGTTGAGTTGGCTATTGATTATTCTAGCCACTTACTTTTCGGAGTCTGGTATAAGGAGATTTAATATGTAGTTTGTGCTTCTTCCACCTTCACCTGAATCCAATAAAACTCCCTTTTCTATTAAGTATTGAATGTCCCTCCGGGCAGTATCTCTGTGTACTTTTGTCATCTTCGCCCATTTAGAGGAATGTAATTTTCCAACAAAATCACCCTGGAGTTTATTGATCATTTCAATTTGTCGCTCATTGAATTGGGTGCTTTTATGTAACTCCCAAAACTTTGCTTTCATTAATACTTTTGATAGCGTCTCGTTGGTTATTTCAAGTGCATCAGTAAGACGTTCGAGGTACCACACAAGCCATTGGCTTATATCCAAACTTCCTTTTTGAGTAGATTCCAATATATCGTAATACTCTTTTTTAGATTTCATGATTTGCGATGACATACTATAGAACCGTTGCTGGGTTCTATCTGCTCTGGCTAATTGCATATCTCCTATTGCTCTTGTGATTCTGCCATTGCCATCATCGAAGGGATGGATACTTACAAACCATAAATGAGCTATTGCTGATTTAATTACAGACTCCATGTTTTCATCTGTATTATACCAGTGGATAAATCGTTTCATTTCTTCGTTTATTCTTGAAGCTTCCGGTGCAGTATAATGTACTTTTTCTTTTCCTATTGCACCCGATATAACTTGCATTGGACCTTGCTCGTCGTTTCTCCATTCACCCACAAAAATTTTATGCATACCACTTCTTCCTGTAGGGAAAAGTGCAGCATGCCATGCACACATTCTATCTTTTGTTAGTAAGGCTTTATATTTCTGAGTTGCATCTAACATCATCTCAACAATTCCCTCTACATCTCTACTTGTATTTGGTAATCCTGATATATCCATCCCTAGCCTTCGAGCCACTGAGGATCGTACTTCTTTTGGATTTAATAACTCTCCTTCAATTTCACTTGACTTAACGATGTCTTCGGTTAATGTTTCAAGGTGGGCTTCTGCTCTTAATGTGAATCCCGTGCCTTCCATTCTACCTATTAATCTCCCTTGTAAATCACGTACTTTACTCACGTATGGGAGCAGTATATCGTTATCCCATTTGAAGTTTGGCCAATCTTTGCTTTTATATAAATACATAATTCTTACTCTTAATTGCCGTATATATTACTACAAATATAAACATTAATTATCGTTTTTTGACTTAAACGGCTTAAATTATACGTCAATTATGGTAATTAATTGCCGTATCTGATACTAAACGCCGTATTATATACTTCAAAAGGAGTGGTTAATTGCCGTATTTAGGTAACTGATTTATTCGGTCGATATCAACTTTGTGCCAACATCTTGAAAAAATCAGCATTTTGTTGATAATGGGTTTTAAAAACACCCTATGTGTTTAAAAATGATGATTCAATATAGTATCTTTGCCTTTTATTTAACCCTCTAACTACAAAAAATGGCCATTCAAAGGTTTGAAGCATTAAAAGAAGTGGCCAACAGGCACTATGAGGTTTACCATCGTCCGGAAGGAAAAATTAGCGACTATTATGGCGAAAATGTCTTCGGCATCGAGGAAATGAGAGCTCAGTTGAGTGCTGAAGTTTTTGAACGCCTGATTGGTTGTATTGAAAAAGGAGAAAAAATTGACCATGATACTGCCGATGCTGTTGCCACTGCATTAAAAAGTTGGGCTCTTGGAAAAGGAGCAACACATTATACACATTGGTTTCAACCATTAAGAGGAAATACTGCCGAAAAACATGATTCGTTTTTTGAATTGAAAGACGGAAAAGCAATGGAAAGATTTAAAGGTTCTGCATTGGTTCAACAAGAACCGGATGCTTCTTCTTTTCCGCATGGAGGAATTCGTTCAACTTTTGAAGCCAGAGGTTATAGTGCATGGGATCCAACATCGCCTGCATTTATATATGAAATTGCAGGTGCTGTTACTTTATGTATTCCAACTGTATTTGTTGCCTACACAGGTGAAGCATTAGATAACAAAGCTCCTTTATTAAAAGCTGTAAATGCTATTGACAAAGCTGCCACAGCAGTTTGCCAATATTTTGATAAAGATGTAACCAGAGTTACCGTTTCTTTGGGTGCTGAACAAGAATATTTTTTAGTTGACAAAGCTTTATTTAATGCTCGTCCCGATCTTTTAATGACGGGAAGAACTGTTTTTGGTCATGCTCCTTCTCGTGGTCAACAATTATCTGATCATTATTTTGGTGCAATTCCTCGCAGGGTTACCAATTTTATGCTTGAGTTTGAAACTGAAGCTTTGCGTTTGGGAATTCCTGTTAGAACAAGACATAATGAAGTTGCTCCGGGTCAGTTTGAAGTGGCTCCACAATTTGAAGAAGTAAATTTAGCAGTAGATCACAACGTTCTTTTAATGGACATTATGGAACGTGTTGGTGATAAACATAATTTTAAAGTTCTTTTCCATGAAAAACCTTTCAAAGGAATTAATGGTAGTGGAAAACATAATAACTGGGCACTTGCTACCAATACCGGAAAAAATTTATTGGCTCCAACTAGCAAAGCGAAAGACAATTTACAATTTCTTACTTTTTTAATTTGCACAGTAAAAGCGGTACACGATTATGCTGATATTTTAAGAGCAAGTATTGCAGGTGCAAGTAACGATCTCCGTTTGGGAGGTCATGAAGCTCCACCAGCCATCGTTTCTGTTTTTCTTGGAGCACAATTAACTTCAGTGATCGAAGAATTAGAAAAAAATGCCAACATTAAAGTGGATAAGGGGGACAATGCCTACATGAAATTAGGAATAAGTAAAATTCCTGAGATTATTCTTGATAATACGGATAGAAACAGAACATCTCCGTTTGCTTTCACAGGAAATAAATTCGAATTCAGAGCAGTTGGTTCAACGGCTATTTCTTCTGTACCAATGACAGTATTGAATACTGCAGTTGCGGATGTGCTTATTCAATTTAAAAATGATTTGGACAAGGAATTAGAAAAAGAAGATAAAAAAGAAGTTGCCATCGTAAATATTCTTCGCAAATACATTAAACAAAGCAAGAATATTTTATTTGAAGGCGATAACTACAGTGAAGAATGGGTACAAGAAGCTAAAAAACGTGGGTTGAGCAATTTTAAAACTACTCCGGAAGCTTTGGGTGTTTATCGCAAAAAAGAAACGGCTGCTTTGTTTTCACGTCATAATATATTTAGTGATGTTGAATTGGATGCTCGTACCAATCTTTTATATGATGAGTACATTATGAAAATTCAGATTGAAGGTAGAGTAATGGGTGATTTAGCCATCAATCATATTGTTCCTACGGTTATCAAATATCAAAATACATTGATCACCAATATGCTTGGATTGAGGGAAGCGAAGGTTTCTGCAGCGTATGTGGAGAGTTCGATTAAAGAAATTAGCGAGCATATTTCTTCTATCGTAAAAAATGTAGATGCTATGACGGAGGAAAGAAAAAAAGCTAACGAAATTGAGAATGAAGACAAACGTGCCGATGCTTATTGTAACATGGTTCGTCCGTACTTCGAAAAGATTAGAAATGATGTGGATAAATTAGAATTGTTGGTTGACGATGAGGATTGGCCATTACCAAAATATAGAGAGTTGTTATTTTTGAAATAGAATATATAAAGAGCCTCAATTTGGTCGGGGCTTTTTTAACGCTTTCACTTGTTGATTTTCTAAATTAATCTTGATATGCCTTCCTTTCGGTAGATTAATTCTACGCTTAGCTTGTTATTCTTTACCTGCAGCAGTATCCTTCTACACTAGATTATTGATATCTTTCATTTCATATCGAATGGTGTTTGGAAGAGACAATCTTAAAAAATAATCAGGATTTACAGGCTTTTTATACACCAATTAATATGCATCTATATGGTATAATCGCTATATTCGATAGATTAAATCAGGTTATATGAAAAAAACTTACAGCTTTCTACTTCTTATTATCCTTGTAAGGCTGGTAAATGCCCAAATAACGGTGGGTACCTATACCGGAATAACTCAACTAACTAATATTACTAGCGTTTGCAGCCCTGCAGTAAATACGGTATTAGGGGATATTGATTTTGCCACCAATAGTGGGGTGGAAATTGCCCTCGGAACCCAGTTTAGTGGAACATGGGCAACTGGTTTAGGGTACACAGATCAACCTGGCCCTGAGATTCTTTGCGTTTCGGTGCATACCGAAGAATGGTGGGATGTGGAGTTGCTTTTATCCGACATGAGCTATACTGCGGCCTTATCAGCCCAAATGGTTACCATAGCAGATTATATTACCCTTGATTTTTTAGATTGCACTGGCTTTTGGTATTACGACTTTTATTATGATAGAAGGGTAGCTGAAGTAGATTTTGCTTCTTATACCATTCCTGTTGGGTTAACCGTAATTGGTGCTCGATTTACCCTTACCGTTGACAACGCCGGCGATCCGGACCCTATAGGAATGTTATTATTACAAGGATTTAGTGGAAATGCTAATCCAATCGCTACTAACAATGGACCTATTTGCGAAGGAGATACTCTACTATTATTTGTGGATGCTGACAGTGCAAGTTATAATTGGACAGGGCCTAGTTTATTTACTTCCACTTTACAAAACCCCATTATAGTAAACGCAACCTTAGCTAATGCAGGAATATATACTTGCATTGTTACTGATACTGCCTCTAATATTGATACAGCCTATACAACCGTGATAATCAACCCCAACCCTATCGCAACTTTTGTACTTCCCCAATTATGTGAGCAAGAAGTGGGGAATTTTTCCATTACAGGAGCCAATGATACCATCACAGGTTTTCATTGGGATTTTGGTACCGCTTCATCTAACGATACTAGCAACGTGGCATCACCAAACTTCGCATATAATAGCACGGGAAATTTTATCATTACATTAAACATGGTTTCGGATGAAGGTTGCTATGCTACCATTGATACCAATATCATCATTCATGGAAAACCTAGTGCAACATTAAGCAATAACTTTGCCTGTGTAGGTTCATCCCAATTATTTAATCCAATAGTTAGTGCTGATACAACGGTGCAATACGCTTGGACATTTCCAACCGGGAGCCCATCAACCTCAACTGATTCCATCCCAAACATTAATTTCCCAACAGGAGGGTCTACTGCCATTAATTTGATACTAACCTCTGATTATGGTTGTGCTGATACCTTTAATTTCCCATTTAATGTAAGTTCTGGATTTAATCCGGATTTTGGAGTTTATGAAATTTGTAACAACAGATTTACTTTTGATCCATTGCCTGGAATGGGAGATTCATCGTGGGTAATTGATTGGAACTTAGACGATGGAACTATATTGCCCAGTATGGATACAAGCATATTTAATCATGTATACACTCAAGCTGGTACATATAATGTGAGTATGGTTGTGGTAACTTCTGCTGGTTGCATCGATTCGGCAAGTCATGTGGTTGTCATAAATGATTCAACATTTATTAATATGCCCAACGTATTGGTTCAATCAAGTACTGTAGGAAACAATAAGGTGGATTTGGAGATTCTTCAACCTGGATTTAATTGGTGCATCAATTATACTTATACCATATTTGATAGATGGGGTGTAAAGGTATTTCAAGCTACTAACGATCCTACCAATCCTGATTTGTTTTGTGCATCATGCTTTAGCGGTAAATCATCTATAGGCACAACATTAACCTCAGGTGTTTACTTCTATATTTTGGAGGGTAATTTTAATGTGCTTAAAACTGGCTCTATCACCATTTTTGATTAAGCCCTCTTATTCGAAATCTTTATACAAAAGATATTTTTTACGGATGATCTTAAAATCATCGACATCTTTTTTCCACGAATTGCGAATGGTGCTTGCATCTTTGCCATCCACAATTTGTTGTTTGATGGTTGATGTTCCAATGAGTTGATCAAAGAAACTCGTGAAGAATGTTTCCTTCGTACTAAATTTTTTATAGAACTCAATTACATAATCGATTCTCAAATATTGTAATGGTTCATCTCCGTCCCAGTCTTTACTGTTTTTAATATCCACACCAAAACATTTTTTATCCATGAACTTTGGAGATTTTGCACCAGGCATAGGTTTAGGAGTAAAACTGAAAGCGTAATTTGTATAGGAAGGATGTCCAATCATGGTAAAAGGATCTTCAGTTCCTCTTCCTACACTCATATCAGTTCCTTCAAATAAACAAGTAGACGGATATAAATAAATAGATGCCTGTGATTTTAAATTGGGAGAAGGGGCAATGGGTACTTCATATAAACTTAGGTGATCGTAATTTTTTACCGTAATCACTTTTAAATCACATTGAACACCATTTAATAACCATTTTTCTCCATTCAACATTAGGGCATATTCCCCAATCGTCATTCCATGCACCACCGGAACTTGATGCATTCCAACGAAACTAATATGTCCTTTTTCCATTACCGGACCATCTACATAATATCCGTTTGGATTTGGACGATCAAGAACGATCATTTGTTTTTTATTTTCGCCACAAGCTTCCATTACATAGGTCATGGTGGAGATATAGGTATAGAATCTTGCTCCTACATCCTGAATGTCGAACAACACAACATCCACATCTGATAATTGTTCAACCGTAGGTTTTTTATTTTTTCCGTAAAGCGAAATGATCGGTAAACCGGTTTTTTCATCGGTTGACGTATAGACCTTTTCGCCTGCATCAGCCATTCCTCTGAATCCATGTTCGGGAGCAAATACTGTTACAACCCTAACACCCAAACTTATTAAAGTATCTACCAAATGAGTTTTACCAACCATACTCGTATGATTGGCAACTACGGCTACTTTTTTATTTTTAATAAGATCGATGTATTCACTTATGCATTCCGCACCGTTCTTGGTATTATCGTCATTTGTGATGGTGTATTTCGGAGCCAACTGTGCCTTTAGCTGTGCAGGTTGCTTACAGCTAAGAACAAGCAACAAAATATAAATTTTAAAAAGTGAAATCCTCATCGTACTTTTAACTCGGTTAATAGATTAATATTATTGAATTTATCAAGATATATAGCATCCCGACTCTCAGGTAGCAAAGATAATGCCTCAAATTACTCCCGTCCCGTGGTGATCATAGGAGTTGTGAGCATAGTTTTGAGCCTATCGGTTATGATTATTGCCACCTCGGTGGTTACAGGGTTCAAGAAATCCATTACCCAAAAAATGTCGGGAGTAGCGTCCCATATTACCATTACCAATCTTGACAATAACACTTCTTTCGAAACCCGCCCGTTGGTTCGGGATGTGGATTTTATGAACAGTGTTTTACAAACTGAACATATTCGTCATATTCAATCTTATGCTTTAAAACATGCAATTTTAAAAACCAGAAAAGAGATCCAGGGAATTATTATTAAAGGGGTAGGGGAGGATTATGATTGGAAAGCATTTGCTCCCAATATTCTTGAAGGCGAAAGAATTAATCCGGCCGATACGAATGGAAGAAATAAAGTAATGATTACAAAAGCCCTTGCAACTGCTATGGGTCTAAAATTGGGCGATACTTTGTTTACTTATTATATCTCACAGCCAAGAAGGATCTTTAGCGACAGAGTAATTCGGGATCATTCGTCAACCCTATTTTATTCTATGATTCCGACGGAGGATGAAAGTGGATTGGGCGAAATTTATAATACTTCGAACAAAGATGTTTTTAATTATTTTGAATATGTAGAAGGAGACTCGGTTTCATCTACCTCGCCACGGGCTGTTAAATTAAAAGTGGCAGGAATTTTTGAAACTGGAATTTATGAATTGGATCAACAATTGGTAATTGGTTCGCTTGGATTGGTGCAGGATATGTATGGGTGGACATCCAATAATATTTCGGGTTACGAAATTTATGTGGATGATTTTAATAACCTCGACGCTGCATTTAATTCCGTTACATTTATTACTCCACAGGAATTATATCCTTCGGATATTAGATCTAATTATCCTGAAATTTTTGAATGGTTGCCTGCTATTGATGTAAACGGAATCATCATTGTTGTATTGATGGTTTTGGTTGCCATGATGGCCATGTTGAGCACATTGCTCATTTTGATCATGGAGAAAACTTATATAGTGGGGATTTTAAAATCTTTGGGAATGAAAAACTGGGATTTGGTAAAAACATTTTTCTGGCATGGAACTTATATTTATATCCGTGGAGTTCTCATTGGGAATATTATTGGAATTGGGTTGGTTCTGATTCAATATTATTGGCAACCGCTGAAATTGGATCAGGATTCATATTATTTATCGTACGTTCCGGTAAATATCGATTGGGTAAGATACCTTCTCATCAACGTGGGAACATTTCTTGTTTGTGTTCCTATCATTTTATTACCAAGTTTAATTGTTACAAAGATCAGTCCTGTAAAAGCGATCAGAATAGATTAATCCTTCCGTTCGAGTTCGTAAATAGGAAATGAGATTTTCCAGGTTTTTTCCGGAGCCGTTAATGCAATAGAATCTAATTCGGTAATATCAATTTCTACATCGTAAATAAATGAAGCAGGACCTTTTATTTTAGTTTGTAATGATGGAACATTAATGCTTTCCATCTCTTTTGATTCTCCATTCTTATATCCTGTGCATTTTATGCTCCAATCCACATTTTTTCGCTCTATACCGAAATGTAAATACTTTTTAAGGGCCATCAAATCATTATAAAGAACCATTCTTTCGGTGCTCGATTCAATAAATGGAATATTGTTAACGATGGTCTTCGTTCCTGAGGTTTGGGTAACATCATGGGTTTTTAAAGTATGATGAAGGTCTGCATTCTTCGCCTTTTTAAGTAAAAGCCAGGGAAGTGATCCACTAATGGTAACATCACGATAAATTCCAATGAGGATGTAATTATTTGTATTGTAAATATCAATGTATTCTGGATGGGCATGATCTACAATATAATAAGGTTGAAAATCATGGATGATTTTTTCTGCATCCCGATGGTAATCCGTGACCAGTTTTGAATTCAATCCTGAAAGATCCAATACTGTTCCTTTAAAATGTCGGGCAAGAAAACCATGTGACGAAAGCAGAGTTTCATTGGAATTGCTCATTTCCCCAATCATTTCTCCCAACTTTCTTCTTTCATCTTCTAATACTCCAGATGTTTTTTTCGACCACATGATTCCACCGTACACATCTAACCAAACAAAAGATACCAGACCTGCATAGATAACCAATAAAACCCAACCTCGCTTTATATATTGAGAATTAAAATGGTAAATGCTGTAAACGATTTGAAATATCATTAAAAATTCAGGCAGGGCATAATACCAGGCCATCTTTTCTCCGGGATTATAAAAATAATACAAGGTGAGTAAACTTATAAAAAGACTCCCAAAAAGAAAATGATTAAGGAGTTTTAGATTCCTTTTGTAAATGATCTCTACCAAATGAAAGACACCCAAAACGAGAAACGAAATAATAAGTCCGATTCGTGGAGATTTCGGAATAAAGTATTCAAGAAACGGGAACCAATGATTTGAAGGGTGATCGTGGTAATATATTTTAGCAAATGCTGATTGGGGTAAAATGCTTCCGAAGACGAGATATATACACAGGAAGGAAATGGAAAGAGGAATCAAAAAGAATAAAAGAAAATGAGCCATTGATTTTTTCAGCAACTCTTTTTTGAAAACTAGATTCTTGTTTTTGATGAGATATAGCAAAAGCAATGTTCCTGCTACCGGAACTGCATCTAGCTTTGAAACAATCATCAAAGCGGTGAAAATGAAAAATAGACGAAACCTTTCTGCAAAGAAAAAATAGATGGCAGCGGTTATAATCGAAAAGTGTAATGCTGTTTCGAGCCCGCAAAATGCGACTGACCAATACATATTGGATGAAGTGATTACAATGAACCAAATAAGGAATGCTTTCCAATATTCTTTTACAAGCTTTTTGCAAATGAGTAAAACGAACCAGGCAGTCAAACCAAAACCCAAGATATTCGAAATGTTAAGGGCTTGTTCGGGTGAAGCAAGATGAATCCAACATAAAAAACCTGTGAAGATTCCATGCACAAAACCGGAAACTCCATATACCGCCGGATCACCAATATTGTATTTGAATAAATAACCATGTTTAAAATGATCAAGATGCCTGAGAATAAATCCCGAATCATCAAAAAAGAAATGTGGAACAAACCAATACACCAATAATGTAAATACAGAAACAATAATGACTTCAAAAATTCTTTTTTGAAAAAGCCCACTTATTTTTTTTGAGATTGGGTTTTTTGATCCGTGGATGAACCAAATGATAAAGCTGATTAAACCAAAAAGGGCTATAAAAAAGAGTATTCTTTTATCCATTGTTAGCTATGCTTCGCATCACAAAGTAAGTAAAATATCAACCTACTAAGGGTGAGTTTTTGATAAATTTTCGCATTGATGAATAAGGTAAAAGCTTTAGGCAGTATAAGTTTTAGAGGTTATCCACAACATACTTTGAAAACTGAGTGTTAACCCTCATCTGTCTTTTGCCTATTATTTGTTATTTTGTAATAACAAAGTAAAATCACTTACGATGAAATGGTTATATCTAATTTTATTTTCCCTAGTAGCATTGGTTAGTCAAATGCTTTGGCTGAATTTTGGGGCAATGGGGATTTTTCTTCAAAGCAATTACCAAATCGATGAAATGACCGCCAGTTTACCCATTCTGGTATTTCCTGTATTTTATTGTTTATTGTCGGTGAATGCCGGTGCAATGATCGATAAAAAAGGATATAAGCCGGTGGTTGCTTTTGGCGCGATTCTAATGGCGCTTGGAAGTGTTGCTAGGGTATTTCATGAAAGCTTTGTAGTTTTAATGATTGGACAAAGTATAATTGCGATTGCACAACCATATATCATCAATGGTATTTCGAAATTGGTAGCTGATTGGTTTGATGTAAAGGATTCTGGAGGTGCAGTTGGTATTGGAACAGGTTTCATGTTCATTGGTATGGGTGTGGGTATTGGAGTTTCTCCAGCCATTGCAGGCGAAGACGGAAGTGGTTATGGAACCATGTTAATGGTAATGGCTGCTATCACTGTTATTACTTCTTTGTTATTTGTATTTGTTGTGAAGCCCAATAAAGCGTCAACCAGTTCGATTACCAGCGTGGGTGGTTTAAAAGACTTTGGGTCTCTTCTTAAAAATAAAAATATTATCATTTTAAATTTGATCGCGTTTGCATCATTAGGATTCTTTAATGGGATCAGTGGTTATCTGGAGCAAATGTTAGTTGAACAAGGAATAAAATCGGAAGATGGAGGGATGGTTGCCGCAGCTTTAATTGGTGGTGGAATCTTAGGGGCCTTTATTGTTCCAATGATCTCGGATAAAATAAAAAGACGTAAAATTATTATGATTATTGCCGCTTTGGGTGCTACGGCATTAGCTTATCCTGTAATGACAGGTAATAACATTGGGTTACTCTATGTGTTAGGTGGATTACTTGGTTTTGTATTCTTACCCGGTTATGCAATCCTTCTTACAGCAAGCGAAGAGGAAGCAGGTAAAGAAAAAGCCGGAGCTTCAACAGGATTGATTATGTTGTTTGGAAACTTTGGTGGGGTGGTAGTGGTTGCATTGGCACCCATCTTAAAAGGAGAAGGATTATGGTCACCCGCCATTTACTTATGCATGGGATTATTAGTAATGGCGAGTTTATTGTCTTTTGTAATGAAAGAAACTTTCAAAACAAAGGCATAATCTCTCATAATATGAGGCAGGGTGGCAATACAAACTGCTACCATAATGACAAACAGCACTGCCATGCAGATGCCAATGGTAATGAGATATTTTTTCTTAAAATCTCTAAGTTGCTGCTACCTTCTTCTTCCCAAAGATGGATTTTACGATTCCCATAAAGCTTGTATAGTTCAATGGGAATTCAAGGAATACATGCAAGAAGCTTAATAGAAGCAGCATAGTTAATCCTGTTTTATAATCGTAATAGTATAACGTTACAGAAATTACCCAAAGTACAAGTACGATTCCCAGATTTAAACCACGCATTTTATGCCATTGGATGATGCTTGTTTTGCTGAACCAGTTTAAATAATGATAGGTATATGCAAACGCAATAAATCTTGTAAGCATGATTCCAAAACTGGATCCATAAATATTTTCAGGTGTATCGGCTAATTTTGTGAAATTATCAAATATGATCTGATTTAAACTATAGAAGGAGGCATCGTAACTTTTTCGGGCACTTTCACTTACCGTATAATGTAAAAAAGCCGGATCCCATATAAATGGCATAGCGCCGCATATTACGAGGACTATTATTGAAACATAACCTGTTTTCGATTTTGACTTAATCGCTCCAAAGAGCATGAAAAGCATAGTAAAAATGTAAACATGAATTAATGTTGGAAGATAAGCTGTAATAAAGAATGTAAAGCCAGCCCAGCGAGGACCTGAATCGGAAAAATCTTCTCCATAATCTAAAGAGCCATTTCCATTTACATCTTTACATTGATTGCGAATAAATTTATTGGCATCCTGTTTATTATAATCACATAGTTCAATTTTACTATCATCTTTTTTGCTTGTACAAGATAAACAGGTTTGCCCTAGATTCATTGATACACATAAGATGATTACCGCAGCGACCCCTACTACTTTCATCCATACTTTTTGAAGCAATACAAGCACGAGTGACAAGGCAAAAAGGAAAAAGATAAGATTGGCGTTCCAGATATGTTCAAAGGTTTTCTGTTTTAAAGGTGGAAGATGTTGCCATTTTCTAAAGAGCTCTTCTACATCGTCCCAAACTAAAACCACGGTTAGAACCAGGGCCAGAATAGGAAATATCCAAAGACTCATCTTTTTTACCTTCGGAACAAAATAATTTTTTTGATGGAGCCATGAGATCTCGGTTAAGTAATGCAGAGGCCCTAATACGGCGTAAGAAAAAAGAAAAACCTCGAATGGTAAAATATATGCCAGAACAAGGGAAACAACCATCAACCCAATATTCGCCTGATCAATCTGCGTGGTACTTAGCTTAGGAAGTTGTAACATTGCCTCTTTATTCTTTCCAACAAATGTAAAAAAATTCTTCTATTAAAGGACGATTTGAAGACGGTTGTAGCGACGGACGATCGTCCGTCGTTTCTCTTTTGCACAAAAGCAGTATTTAGAGACGCAACTGTCCTGGTTCGCCGCGGCGGAGGAGCGGTACCCCCGCAGCCATATTCGCCTTTGGCGGATGTGCCGAGGAGTTTAGCGGAAAGCCGAATAGGCAACCAAACTATTTTTTAAAAACTGATAATAATCAGTAACCAAATCTTTTCTATTTTTAGCACATGGAAAAGCAAGAGATTCAGCAAAAGTTAAATGAGTTCCGCAAGAACGATATTCCGTGGAGAAATGGAAGATTGTGGAGTTATGTTTATTATTTGGATAAAGAAACCGAAGACATTGGGAAAATGGCCTATATGGAATATTTAACCGAGAATGGAATTGATGCAACTGCATTCTCCAGTTTAAAAATGATGGAGAACGAAGTAATCCATTTTTGTAAAGATATTTTACGTGGTGATGAAAAAGTGGTAGGGACTTTAACTACCGGTGGAACCGAAAGTATTTTACTAGCTGTAAAAACTGCTCGTGACAGAGCGAAAGCATTGAACCCTGATCAAAAAGAATTTGAAATGATCTTACCCGAAACGGTGCATGCCGCTTTTTATAAAGCAGCACATTACTTCGGAGTAAAGGCGGTTACAGTAAAAGTAGATGATAATTCATACAAGGCAACTGCTGAATTAATCGCACCCTATATTAATAAAAATACAGTTTTAATTGCTGCATCAGCCATGTCATACGCTTATGGTGTGGTTGACGAAATTGAATATATTGGAAAGCTTGCACTTGAAAAAAACATTCTCTTTCATGTTGATGGATGTATTGGTGCTTTTATTTTAGCAACCGCCAGAATAGGTGGATTTACCATCGAAGATTTTGATTTTACTATTCCGGGAGTTACCAGTATTTCTATGGATTTACATAAATATGCCTATTGTCCAAAAGGGGCATCGGTTTTATTATTTAAAAACGATGACCTAAGAAGATATCAATTGTTTATTTGTAACGATTGGACCGGATATACTTTTGCAAATACAGGAATCTTAAGCAGTAAAACGGGTGGTCCTATAGCAGCTGCCTGGGCCGTTACCAATTATATTGGTAAAAAAAGATATAGTGAAATTGCTATTAAAACTGTTGAGGTTGCGCAAATTATTCGGACGAAACTAGCCGAGAATCCTGAAATAAAAATCTTGAGTGATCCTAAATATTCATTGATTTCGTTTACTACTCCAAACATTAATATTTTTGCTTTGAGTGATGAATTAAAGTCTCGTCAATGGTATGCAGGGCTGCAATTTAAACATAGAGATATTCCAACCAATATACATTTAACGGTTGCTGCACATCATTTCAATAATCACATGGAATTTGTGGATGATGTTTTTGCAGCCATAGAAAAAGTAAAAAAAGAAAATCCACCTTTACTAGGAATGGATCTTTCAAATCTAACACCAGAGGATCTTCCGGCTGTATTGGTTAAATTGGGAGCAGGGGAGGGTTTGCCTTCTAAATTGGCCTATGTAAATGAAGCATTGGAACAAATGCCGAAGGAGATTTCGAAGGAATTGCTGGTAAATTTTATGCAGGGATTGTATAAATAAAGCGGTTGACTGTTTAATTAAAGAGTTGAATAAATCCTCTCTTTAAAATGGCGTCATGAAATTTTGGACAGTACTGAATGAGATAGAAATAAACTCCATCACTTAAAGGTTCTCCATTTTTATTGGTGCCATTCCATTTTGTGTTTAGGGTTTGTGTAGAAAAAACTTCTACTCCCCATCGATCGTAAATAATGACATCTAAACATGTCGCTCCAACTGGATTGAAAGATATTTCATCGTTTGTACCGTCTCCATTTGGAGTAAATATATTGGGAACAATAATAGAATCACAAGTAACAGCAATAGCATAAACTGGAATTCGATTACTTGTGCAACTATCATTTGAGTTGGTAACATAATAAGGAGTTGTTGGTGTTAAGATGGGTGTGGTAAATGAGAAACCAGTATTGATTACCGTGGTGGAAGTAGGAGAATCATACCAAAGAATGGTTCCACTTCCGTTGGCAAATAATGTTACTACATCTAGAGCGCAAAAAATCCCACTTATGGTATCGGGATCTTCTGCAGTTGAAGGATAAGTGATTAATGTAAACGGATCTGATAAAATTTGACATCCTAAATTATCAGTAACCAAAACTGTATAATTCCCCCCTGTATTAACAGTTACAGTTTGACCAAGAAGATTTCCCGGGTGCCAGATATAATTTTAAAAACCAGCATTAGCAGTCAGGGTAAAATCAGTAGGATCACAAATCATTGAATCGGATGTGGCATAAATATGTACACCGTTTGTATCGAGCGTAATATTTATTTCATCTATAGTTACAATTCCACAGGAAACAATCTGGCAGCTATATGTACCTGGTTGATTAATAATAATCTCACTAGCGCTTCCTCCCCAGATTGGATTTATTCATTGTACAACTCCGCCTAAACTGCTGCTAGCATTAAGAACAACACTATCGCTTAAACTACATAAAATACTATCAGGTGTGGCAAATACATTGGGCGTGGCATATTCGAAAACTTCAATAATATTTCTCCACAATTCACAACCGTTCGTATCAATTACTGAACAATAATATAACCCAGCCACACTTGTATAAATGGAGGATGCATTTGGATAAGAAATACTTCCTGGGCCATACCAATTATAACTTAGGTAGTTACTATAATAATTAATTATTTGCACAGAGTCAAAAAAGGACAAATCAATCCGTTGAGCGGATTTGTATAAATTAAAGGAGGCTGAGGATTTTGTACATACAGGGTGGCATAATCAACGCCATAACAACCATTGCTATCGGTTAAAATTACGGAAACATAAATTTGGGTGGTTTGATTGATAATTACCGAGTCAACCCCATTTGTATACACCGGTGTGCTTGGATACATGGTCCAAAGAATAGTGCCATTTCCACTAGCGGTAATCAATGTGCTATCACCATCGCAAATGATGTTGGGGCCGTTGATAGAAACTGTGGCAATAGGGTTGGGGTTTATGTTTACGAATATAGAATCATGAATATCGTAAATAACGGTATCACAAATATTCACTTGTTGCAAATGACAGCTAATGGAATATATAGTATCATCAATAGTTGGTGTAAACTGAAATGGTGAACATGGGTACCCCGTAATTCCATTTGCAAAATAGACTACGTACATGGAATCATTAATCAAACAAGTTCCATTTAGATATGGAATACAACCGGAGTTTAAAATTGTGTCGATAACTTGAAATTGAATGCTAGAACCTTCACATATATCAACAGAATCATTTAGGTCAATATCGTTTAAGCAAGCAATTTCAGGAACGATAGGTGCTAAGGGCTGATGAAAAATGACATAAATCTGATTACTGTTATAACAACCATTGATGTCCCAAACTTCGAAGCCGTATGAATCAGTAACGGTTACTGATAAGGTAGTATCGAAACTTGGGTTTGAGATCCATTTATATTCACTGTACAGATTTAAATTCCCAATGGGTGTCCCGGTAAGCAAGGCGGTATCAGGGAAGCAAAGTTCAATTTGCAGGGGATAGAAAGCATGATTATTAATCACTACATCATCAGTTATGAGTGGTCGTGGCGGGTTTGGGTGAATAATCACATAAATATCATCAGTAAAAGAATAACAAAGATCTTCTGTATTTACAATAACTGAATACGTTCCAGTATTAGTTACATAGGCATAATTGGTAGTTGATGATCCAATACTCCAGTTAAAGATATAATTTGGACCTACTCCACCTAAATTATCTTCATTCGTATTTGTATTAGTAATTAAAGTAGCGTGATCACAAAACTCAAGATTATTCGGAGCACAATTTCCAGTATAAGGAACAAGAGGAATCGATGCAGTTAAACAACCTGAAACAAAAGGTCGCAAACAACCAGAACCGGTTCTATAATAATAATCATAGAGCTCTCTCAATGGATCTATAAGTTTTCCTGTAAAAATATCTGCTATTCCCGCAAATATAAACTTTGCATATTCAGAATAATTAGGCGAACTACAATATCCCGAATTTGGACTTCCGTAGTTTGCAATCAGCTGATGTATTGGCGCATTTAATGTTGATGTAGGAGAAGGAACTATTAAATTTTTGCTTGAAGATCCGGTGAAAGTTGGAATTCCATTATTATCAATGGCTATATCAGTACATTTATCTGCCTTACTGCTTCCCCATTGTTTAGCCCATTGGCGATTTCCATTTATATCGTAGCTGGTTACAAAACAATCTGCGAATCCGATGCTATTAAAAGTGCCTTGTCCGTATAAATCAGCATATTCTGAAAATGTACATTTAAAATTACCGGCAAACATTACGGAGTTACCTTTTACATCAATTCCCCGGGAAGAAACCTCGCTGTTACTTCCATCTGCTCTTGACCAATCAAGATCACCTGATGTAGTAAGCTTTGCTGCAAAAACTTTAAATGTATGTGGATTGGTTAATGCTTGATTAATAGGAGGAAGAAATTGTAAACCACCGGTAAAATCTCCAGTTAAATAGACATGACCATTCATGTCAGCTTCAATATCGTGCGCTATGTTTGTAACACCACCTGCAATTGCTCTGAACCATTGTTCATTTCCACCTGCATCAAATTTTACTACAAATATTGCATTGTATAAATTATAGTTATGGGTTTGATCGAATGTAATGGTGTCACTAAATTGTCCGGTAACATATACGTTTGCATTTTCATCAGTACAAATAGAGATGCCTCTATCCGAATAATCAGCGGTGCCTTGTTGAACCCATAGCATAGAACCGGTTGAACCGTTATACTTCGCAATAAAAACATCCTCCTGATCTGCATTGAGAATTGTTCCACCAAAATTACAGGCATTATTAAATTCTCCGGTAATTACAGGATCTCCATTAATGTCAACATCAATGGAAAGTGAAAGGTCGGAAGAAGTCCCACCTTCCTGAACGAACCAAACAGGATTTCCCGATGGTCAAGTTTTGCTATAAAAATATCTTCCTGCCCAAGACTTGTATAAATTGTTCCACCAAAATCAAAGTCGCCCCAAAAATGACCAGTAATAAAAATATTTCCTGTAGCATCCAGACTCACCGAAACTGCTCGTTCTTCTCCGGTTCCACCAATTTGTTTTACCCATAATTGATTTCCATCAACAGAGTGTTTAGAAATAAAAATATCACTTAATCCACCAGAGCTAAAACTGGTACCGCTAAAATTGGCGCTGCCAGTAAAGTACCCTGCGGTTATCGATCTGTTATTATTCGGATAATCAATTTCGGTAGCAAGCCCTTCATCTATATTTACACCACCATAAACATTTGCCCAGTAATTCTGTGAATGTAATTGTTGTTGAATAACGAATAACAGAAATATTACCAGAATTTTTTTCATTCTATGGTTTTATTAATGATTCATATTAAAGATAATATTCATTCCATGCGGAACCTTTGTTAAATTCAAATAATATTACAACATGAGATGTATTTTAAATACTTAAATATCTGTAAAACAATACATTAATAAATTATCTATTACATTCTCAAGGCTGAAATAAATGAGGGTTAAACCCATAATTTCACCTTCAAACTACATGCATTCTATCCAATAACGGTATAAGGGCTAGAACCAAATACAATCTGTCCCACGGGTAATTAGTGTAATTTCTTTAGTGGTTATATTGTAAATATAGAATTCATGTGGAACGAACAAAGACCGCTAGTTACTGACAGAACCATCAAAACTATTTGCTATCAAATCGGTTAAAAAATTCAAATAAATCGGTCCCTAGGCAATTAAAACCCATTCGTAATGTTATTTTTGCAACAATAAAACTATCTAATATGAAAAATACCCATGGCATTGTAACCGGAGTTCTAGCGGTGGCAGTCATTGTTCTTTTTATCATGCAATTCGCAGGAAGTAAAAAAGGAAGTAAAAAAGGAGATTATACCACTGATACATCTTTGGTAAACAAAGGAGTTATCCGCATTAAATTTGTTGAATCAGATTCTATTACTGCTAATTGGGATTTTGCACAGAACCTGATGAAACAATTCGAAGGAGATCAAAAGATTCGTGAAGAAAGATTCCGTTCAATGGAGAGTACCCTTCAAAGTAGAGTAAACAAGCTTGAGAAAGATGCTCCTACTTTAACTGAAAGAGAAATTGGAATGCGTCAACAGGAATTACAACAATTACAACAACAATACATGGCTGATGGCCAGGATCTTCAAAACAAGGCTCAAATGCAACAAGAAAAAATGAGCGTTCAATTGGGAGATAGCTTAAAAGCATTCTTCCCAGGTTTTGCAGCTCAGGTCGGTGCTGATATCATCATGAATAACTCTAGTATCGTAACCACCATGTTCTACGTGGCTCCATCGTTAAATGTAACCAACGAGGCTATAAATGGCCTGAATGAGAGATATAAAAAATATAAACCTAAAAATACTACCGAAACGACAACCACAACTGGAGACGGTAAGTAATCGTTAATAATATTCATAAATTGATGATCGCAAAGTGGAAACGCTTTGCGATCTTTGTTTAAGCAGATTTGTATGCCGCCATTTTTAAGACTACCAACAACATAATAAGAACCTATGAACGAAATAATTTGCCCAAATTGTAAACAAGCGTTCAAAGTAGATGAAGCAGGTTTTGCCGATATCTTAAAACAAGTTCGTGATCATCAATTTGAAGAAGAATTACAAAATCGCCTTAAACTTGCAGACAAAGAAAAGGAAAGTGCTGTAAAATTAGCGGAAGCAAATCTTAGAAATTCTGTACAGGAGCAACTTGCAAAGAAAGACAAGGACTTTGCAGAACTAAAAGCACAAAGTGAGTTAGCGTTAGCCGAAAAGCTAAACAAAAAAGAAACTGAATTAACGCAACTAAAAGCAAAAATTGATAGTGTTGAAGTTGAGAAAAAACTTGCCGTGAATGAGGCTGTGCAAAAGATAGAGAAAGAGCGGGACAATCTGGCAAATGATTTAAAGACCAAAGAATTAGAAAAGCAAAATCTCGAAAATTCTTTAAAGCAAACGTTTTCAGCTGAATTGCAAAACAAGGATGCAATCATCAAATATAAAGACGAGGAGATTTCTCGTGTAAAAGATATGAAGTTGAAACTCTCAACTAAAATGTTGGGTGAAACCCTTGAACAGCATTGTGAGACTGAATTTAATAAACTTCGTGCAACAGCTTTTCAAACAGCATATTTTGAAAAAGACAACGATTCAAAATCCGGCAGTAAAGGGGATTATATTTACAAAGAAACCGATGAATCAGGAAATGAAATCATTTCAATAATGTTCGAAATGAAGAATGAAGGTGACGAAACTGCCACAAAAAAGAAAAATGAAGATTTTTTAAAAGAATTGGATAAGGATAGAACTGAAAAAAAATGTGAATACGCCGTTCTTGTTTCACTTTTAGAAACGGATAACGAACTTTATAATATGGGAATTGTAGATGTTTCTCACAAATATGAAAAAATGTATGTAGTACGACCTCAATTTTTCATTCCAATAATAACACTTCTTCGCAATGCAGCAATGAACTCGATGAAATTTAAAACTGAGCTTACATTGGTAAAAAGCCAAAATGTTGATATTACTAATTTCGAGGAAAATATCAACAATTTTAAAGTGAATTTTGCCAAAAACTATGATTTAGCCAGTAGGCAATTTAAAAAAGCAATCGAAGAAATTGATAAGACAATTGATCATCTTCAAAAAACCAAAGATGCTCTTCTTTTATCGGTAAACAATCTTCGTCTTGCAAATAACAAAGCGGAAGAGTTAACAATCATAAAATTGACGAGAGGGAATCCAACAATGACAGCAAAGTTTGAAGAAAATAATAAACAATTAGATAAAAAATCCAACGATGAAGAATAAAATTGTATTTGCCGGAATGTTTTTTCTCTGTGGAATTTCTTATTCCCAATATGGTTATTGGCAACAAAAAGTAGAATATACAATGGATGTTGATTTTGATGAAACCAAACATCAATACACCGGAAAACAAAAACTAGTTTATTATAACAACTCTCCGGATACCTTAAAGAAAGTATTTTTTCATTTATACTTTAATGCATTTCAACCGGGCAGCAGTATGGATGTCCAATCACGTCAGATTGCTGATCCCGATAAAAGAGTAGGAGATAGAATTTCAAAATTATCTGCTTCTGAAATTGGTTACCAAAAAATTACTTTGTTAAAACGTGACGGAAAGGACCAAGCGTTTACGGTACAGGGAACTATTCTTGAAGTAAACCTTAGTACTTCTATTAAACCTGGTGCTAAAACAACATTCGAAATGGATTTTAATGCACAGGTTCCTATTCAAATTCGCAGAAGTGGAAGAAACAGCAAAGAAGGAATTGATTATTCAATGACCCAATGGTATCCGAAAATTTGTGAATACGATTTTCAGGGATGGCATGCAGATCCTTATGTCGGTCGTGAGTTTTACGGTGTATTCGGTTCTTTCGATGTTACCATTCATATCAATAAAAAATATGTGGTGGCTGCGACCGGAGCTTTGCAAAATCCTCAGGAGATAGGAGCGGGTTATGAAGAAAAAGGAAAACCTGTTAAGCTAGCTACAGGGGATAAAAAGAACTGGCATTTTACAGCCAATAATGTTCACGATTTTGCATGGGCCGCTGATCCTGATTATAATCACGATACTCAGCAAGTTCCTAATGGACCTTTGGTACATTTCTTTTTTCAGTCTGACGATTCTTTTCAAAACTGGAAAGATATTCAACCAGTGATGGTGAAGTTTTTTCAATTAATGGAAACCCGTTTCGGAAAATATCCGTATGCAAATTTTAGTTACGTACAGGGAGGTGATGGTGGAATGGAATATCCAATGATGACTTTGGTAACCAGTGCAGGAGGAAAATTAGATGGGTTGATTGGAGTATGTTTACACGAAGCAATTCATAATTGGTTTTATGGAGTCATTGCAACCAACGAAAGTAAGTATGGTTGGATGGATGAAGGATTCACCCAATACGCAACTAATGTAATGGCGGATCTTATATATGAAGCAAAATCTCCTAATCCACAAGAATGGGAATATATGGGGTATAAAAGACTTTATAAAAGTGGATACATGGAGCCCATGACAACTCATAGCGATCATTATAAAAGAAATGGAGCATATAGTACCAGCGCTTATTCCCGAGGTGCAATCTTTTTACAACAGTTGAAATATATTATTGGTGAAACTTTATTCAATCAAGGAATGTTGAGATATTTTGATGAATGGAAATTTAAACATCCTCAACCTTACGATTTCATTAGAGTTATGGAAAAGGTTTCAGATTTAGAATTGGATTGGTATTTAGATCTATACACTGGAACATTGCAGGTAACTGACTATAAAGTTTCATCGGTTTATGAAAAGGATGGTAAGACCTGTATTCAGATTGACCGTGTTGGAGAACTTCCGATGCCTTTAGATATTCTTGTGGAGACTGCCGCGGGTACGCAATATCATTATATACCTTTGGACCTGATGAGAGGCAATAAACCAGTAAGTGCTTTCAATGGCTCTACACCAACCATGCATACTGATTGGCCTTGGGTTTATAGATCATATACGCTAGAATTATCGATTCCGGCCTCTTCGGTAAAGAAAGTAACCATTGATCCATCAACCTGGATGGCTGATGTGGAACCGGCTGACAATGTTTGGCCTGCAATCCAGCAAGGATCAAATTTTGTAGAACCTAAATAGGCCTTTTAACCACATGATGGGTGCATTGATTTGGAATTTACCAAAACAATGTATAATTTTATGGAACAGGTTTCTCTAGCTGATATGATAAAATTTAAAAAACAGTATGCTGCATTATTAATTGTAGCAACTATTCTCTCCTTCCAATTAATCCGATCTGCAGTATTAAATTACATCGAGAAAAAAGCATATCTCGAAGCGGTTAACAATACAACAAGTTTTCATACCGATAGGGAGGTAGAAGTTTTTGATAGTCTTGAGCAACGCGGAGGACCCATAGATCCGGGTGAATTATTTCTAAATTCAAGAAGTTGTAAAAATTGTCATGGGTATGATTCAGCTCAATACGGATTGGTTACTTATGACAGTGTTGATGTAAATATTTATGATGATTGGGTAGGAACTATGATGGCTAATTCCTCCAGAGATCCTTTCTGGAGAGCTAAGGTAAGCCACGAAATTCTTGTAAACCCGAGTCATTCTTTAGAATTGCAAAACACCTGTACAAAATGTCATGCACCAATGGGCAATTATATGTCCATGTACCAGGGAAATCCTTTTTATACAATTGCCGACATGATGTCGGAAGCTGATAGTTTAGGTATTGATGGAATCTCTTGTATGGCATGTCACATGATAGGCGATCAGGGACTAGGGACTCTGTTCTCGGGAAATATTCCTTATGATACCTCTCATGTATTATACGGTCCGTTCACCGGTGTTCAAACAGGTCCGATGCAATTATATATAGGAATGACACCTACTTGGTCATCACATGTAAGTCAGGGAAGGGTTTGTTCATCATGTCACACACTTATAACCAATACTGTTGATCTGGGAGGTACACCAACAGGAAGCACTTTTGTTGAACAAGCCACCTATCATGAATGGGTTAATTCTACTTATTCGGCAGACGAAGTTGTCTGTCAAACTTGCCACATGCCTCAAACGCAAGATTCGGTTAGGATTGCAACCGGATATTTTGGATTGCAGAACAGGTTTCCGTTTAATGAACATAAATTTATGGGAAGTAATTTATTCATGCTTAAATTAATGAAAGAGAATAGGACCTCTTTGGGATTAAAAGCAAAGGATAGAAACTTTGATTCTACTATCGCAGCAACTATTGATATGTTGGAGAACCGAACACTTAATCTTAATCTTTCGGTAGACAGTGTAAATATAGATACTGCATTTTTTACTGTTCGTGTAACCAATAAGGCCGGTCATAAATTTCCTTCAGGATATCCAAGTAGAAGAGCTGTGCTGCAATTTGTGGTTATTGGCTCCTCCAACGATACTTTATTCCAATCGGGAATGTTTGATTCAAATTACGAAGTGATTGATATTAATCCAACATGGGAACCTCATTATAATATTATATCTAACGAAACTCAGGCACAGATATATGAAATGGTGCCGGGAGATGTGAACGGAAACTTTACAAGTTTGCTTGAAAGAGCCGATACAATGTTAAAAGATAACAGGATACCACCGGAAGGATTTTCCACATTATCATCAGTTTATGATACCGTAAGAATTGTTGGAGATGCGGAAACAGATCCTGATTTCAATCATTCCATTATCAATGGAAGTGAAGGTACAGGTAGAGATTATGTCCACTTCCATGTGCCTATTAATGGCTATAATCAACCTTTTAGTATTTACACCAACATCTATTACCAGGCACTTCCTCCAGGCTTCCTTGAAGAAATGTTTGCTTATAATTCAGCTGAAATAGATACATTCAGAAATATGTTTAATTCATCAGATCAGGCTCCATTTTTAGTTGGTTCTGACTCAATCATAAATATTGCACTTGGCACTGAGATACCGGATTTTGACGATCTAATCAAGGTAGGCCCTACGCCAACTCAGGATGGTTTTGTGAACATTTATCTTCCTGAAGCTACTGATAATTTGAAATTTACACTTTATGAGTCGAATGGGAAATTTGTTAAGGATTGGATGCATAAGGATTTAAATACTTATTACAATATTCAACTACCTGCAGCGAAAGGGACTTATATTCTGGATATCGTGTTTAAGGGAAAACATTTTGTTAGAAAGCTCCTTCGGAATTAATTTTGTTTTAATTTCTTAATACATATATTTGATATACCATGAATCTTCCGATTTATGGTACTAAAACATTAAATTTCCTCGAATGATGAAAACTTTTACAATTAAACTTACCGCATGCATTATTGCAATAACAGGAATCTGTGCAAGTTCCTATGCGCAATTTACTTTTTCCAATGCAAATTCACGTTTGCATTCTGACGCTGGTGTTGCTGGCAGTAATACAGGAGTGCATAGCGGTAACACTGTAATAGTTGTAGACATTGATAATAATGGTCTTGATGATATTGCAAAGTTAGATGAGAACAGTAATCTCGATATAGAGTATCAACAACAAGGAGGAACTTTCACTTTTGCTAACGATGTATTCGTAGTAAGTTCAGGCGTAAATATTTGGGGAGGATCAATGGCTGATGTTGACCATAATGGTTATAAGGATTTTTTATATGCCGGTTGGGGAACCAATGGTGCCAGAATAATAAAATTAAATGCAACCGGAACCGGTACACTTGGGATTACAAACCTACCGGGTGGTGGAGGAATATCTTCACAAAATTGCAATTTTATGGATATTAATAATGATGGTTGGGAAGATATTTTTGTGTGTCATGACAATGCACAATCAATGATTTGGGTGAATGACGGTGCAGGCAATTTTCCTGCTGAACAAGGAAATGCCCCTTATCTTAATTATAACATAACCCCTGCGGCCGGCACTCAAAACGATGAATCAGGAAACTATGGTTCAGTTTGGACAGATTTTGACAATGATGGCGATGTTGATTTATATGTTGCTCATTGCAGACAAGGTCAACCAGCTGGTGATTTGAGAAGAACCAATATGTTATTTAAAAACAACGGATCAAGTCTTTACTCTTCCAATGCAGCAGCGCATAATCTTGCCAGTAACGAACAGGATTGGACCTCTAGTTTTGGAGACATCGACAATGATGGAGATTTTGATGTTCTATTAACTGGACACGAAGCTGGAAATACAAACAGAGTTTTACTGAACGATGGTGACGGTAATTTTACTTTCCTTACTTCACTTTATTTTGCAGCAAATGCCTATGAATCCTATATGGAGGATTTTGACAATGATGGATGGATTGATATTATAATGACAGGTAGCAGTGCCAATCATGCTTTCCACAGAAATAACGGAGATAACACCTTTACCCAAGTTGCAAACGCTACCATGGGAATCAGTTATGCCGATGATCTTTTATCCGCAGCAGGAGGTGATTTAAATCACGATGGTAAATGGGATCTTTATGCAAGTTATGGAAATGGAATTAACTCTCCTGATGCTGGAAGCATTGATGTTTTATATTTAAATACAACTGATAATACTAACAACTTTTTCACTTTAGATTTAAGAGGAACCTTAAGTACAGACGGTGCTCTTGGTGCTCGTGCATACATATATGGTGCATGGGGAGTTCAAACCCGCGAAGTAAGAGCCAGTGAAGCTTACGGAAACATGAATTCATTTATGCTTCATTTCGGATTAGGGTCATCTACTACCATTGATTCAGTTGTTATTGATTGGCCTGCCGTTGGAAGTCCGATTAATCATATTGTAAATCCTTCTGTTAATCAGTTTTTAACTGTTATTGAAGGAACATGTGTTTCTCCTAGCAACGTTGTAACATATACAGCTCCGGTAATTTGCACTCCAGGAACATGTACCTTAAATGCCGCAACAGGTGTTGGATATTCTTATCTATGGTCAAATGGAGCAACTACACCTTCTATTAATGTTTCAACTCCTGGTGATTACAATGTGAAAATCACTCAGGCTGGTAACGCTTGTATAAGTTGGTCACCAATTGTAACCGTTATCGTTGATCCGGTAGAAACGCCAACCATCACTGCGAGTGGAGCAACAACATTCTGTCCTGGTGGAACTGTAACTTTAACTTCTTCTGCAGCTTCAGGAAATACATGGAGCACTTCAGCAACTTCTACCTCAATTAATGTAACTGCTGCCGGTTCTTATACCGTTGATTATGCCGGTATTTGTCAATCATGGACATCTACACCAATTGTTGTAACATTATTAACGGCAGCATCTTCACCTGCGACGACTGATGATTATATTGCTGCTCCTGGAACAGGTAATCTTACGGCAACTGGAACAATAGTAAAATGGTTTGATGCTCTAACTGGAGGAACTCTTGTTGGATCGGGCACACCATTTACAACTCCATTTGTATCCTCAAATACTACCTATTATGCACAGGATGAAATTGACTATGGCGGATCAAATGGAAATGTAGGTCAGGTTAATCACGGTGGTACTCCTTATAACGGAAGTACTTATAATGGATGGCTCATATTTGATGTGGTAAGCAGTGGTATGTTAAACACTGTAAAAGTTTATACTGATAGTGCAGCAACCCGTACCATTGAATTAAGAGACAATGTTGGAACTGTAATCGATAGTACCGTTGTAAATATCGCAGCGGGAACAACTGTTATTACTCTAGACTTCCCTTTAACTCCGGGAACAAATTATCAGCTTGGAACAAATAGCGCAGCAAATACAGCAATGTTTGGTGATGTATCTCCAATCCTAAGAAGAAGTACTACAGGTGTTGTTTACCCTTATACTTTAGCAGGAGGTGCAGTATCCATTACATCTTCTTCGGCTCCTGCCAACTATTATTATTTCTATGATTGGGATGTTACGGTTGATCCTACTGATGCATGTGCTTCGGTAAGAACTCCGGCAACAGTTTATCTTACAAACGGTATTGATAATGAATTAGGATATAATATTTCTGTTTATCCGAACCCAACAACAGATTTTATAAATGTTGAGTTTACTGCTCCTGAGTCAGGAGTGGTCATGCTTTCTGTTTACGATTTGTTAGGCAAAAAAGTGTACAATTTAAATATGGGTGAAGTTAATGGTGAGGTAATTAGAACTATCAGCACTTCAACGTATGCCAAGGGAGTTTATACTATTAAATTAACTATTAATAAAACCGAATTTAATACTAAAGTTGTTGTTAACTAGGTAGTTACTCGAACATCATTTACAAAGGCGTCTTCGTTTATGAAGACGCCTTTTTTATTGCAGTATTGAATTAGTATCTTCTTTTTTAATGAATTATTAATTTATAGAACTATCTTAATGTATACATTTGATATACTATATCTTATAGGACATATTAAACTAACTGGTGTACTTATGAAAACATTTACAAAAAAGGTTTCCACCTTATCTTTAATTTTTCTTGCGGGGCTGGGTGTTACTCAAGCTCAGATTTCTTTTACCAACAGTAATTCTGTCTTACATAGTCAGACAGGAACCCTTGGATCTAATGCAAGCGTACATAGCGGAAATACCGTTATTGTTGTAGATATCAATGGAGATGGATTGGATGACATTGCTAAATTGGATGAGAATAGATATCTGGATATTGAATACCAACAGGTTGGCGGTACTTTTACTTTGGCCAATGATGTCATTAGTATTAGCTCTGGAATTAATATTTGGGGTGCATCAATGGCTGATGTTGACCACAATGGATATAAAGACTTTTTATATGCAGGATGGGGTACTGGTGGAGTTCGAATTATTAAACTAAATGCTACCGGAACAGGGAATCTTGGAATAGTAAGTTTACCTAGTGGTGGTATCGCTTCGCAAAACTGCAACTTCATGGATGTTAATAATGATGGTTGGGAAGATATTTTTGTATGTAATGATACAGGAGAACCTAAAATATGGTTAAACGACGGTACTGGTAATTTCCCTGCTGAACAAGGAAATGCTCCTCATATTAATTTCGATGTAACTCCTGGAACGGGAACCGTTATCGATATTGGCGGACATACTTTCGATGAGTCCGGTAACTATGGATCAGTTTGGACTGATTTTGATAATGATAATGATGTGGATCTTTTTGTAATTCATTGTCGTCAGAATACAAGCACAGGTGATTTTAGAAGAGTTGATAAACTTTTCGTGAACAACGGATCTAATGTTTTTACTGAAAACGCAGCAGCTCATAACTTAGATAATATTGGTCAGGATTGGACAGCAAGTTTTGGAGATATTGATAATGATGGAGATTTTGACGTTTTAATGACGGGACATGCTTCTACTCCAACAGAAAGATTATATCTGAATGACGGAAGCGGAAATTTTTCTGCAAATATCGCTCAACCTACAGTTAGCTTTAATGGTTCTTCTTGGGCTCAACAAGGCTTTATGGAAGATTTTGATAACGATGGATGGATAGACATAATTATTACAGGTGGTGCAGTGCAGGTGGTTCATAGAAACAATGGAAATAACACCTTTACTCTTGTAAGCAATGCAACTTTAGGATTTGGAGGCAATAATTTTGTGTCATTTGCCGCAGGTGATTTAAATCATGATGGTGATATCGACCTTTATGCAAGTTATGGAGCTGTTTACAACACTCCATCAGGCAGTATAGATGATGTGTACTGGAGAAATACTTCTGCTAATTCAAATCACTTTATCACTCTAAACTTAACAGGCACTGCAAGTACTCTCGGAGGTTTGGGTGCAAGAGCATTTATTTACGGTAGCTTTGGAGGGAGCAACGTTCAAACTCGTGAAGTTCGTGCAAGTGAAAGTTATGGTACAATGAATTCTTTCCAGTTACATTTTGGTTTAGGAAGTCTTACAACGGTTGATTCAGTGCGTATCAATTGGCCATCAGGTGCAACTGATTTATTAATCAATCAAACAGCTGACCAATTTATAAATATTGTTGAAGGGTCAACTTGTAATATTTCAGGTGTTACAGTTTCTTACACTGGCTCAACAACTTTTTGTTCTCCTGATTCAATTCAGTTGAATGCTCCGGTTGTTGGTGGATATTCTTATCTATGGTCTAACGGCGAAACTACTGCATCTATATATGCTGATTCATCAGTTAATTACTCGGTAGTTTGCTCAACAAGTCCAACTTGTTCTGCTACTTCACCAAGTGTTGCTATCACTGTTGATCCTACTGAAACAGTTTCAATTTCTGCGGGTGGAGCAACAACATTCTGTCCTGGAGGAAGTGTAACATTAACTTCAACTCAAGTAACTGGCAATACCTGGTCAACCACACAAACCACGCAAGGCATTAATGTTACTGCAGCTGGAACTTACTCTCTAGCTTATCAAGGATTATGTCAATCATGGCCATCAAATAATATTGTTGTTACTTTATTGGATGCTACTGCTCCTGTTACAGCTGATGACTTTGTAATCTATCCAGCTGTGGGAACTGTTACAGCCACAGGTACTGATCTATATTGGTATGATGCTGCGTCAGGAGGTATTCTTTTAGGAACAGGAATAAATTATAGCCCAGGAGTTATAACTAACACTACTACATATTATGTAGAAGATGTATATAGCTACGGCGGAAGTGCAGGAAACCATGTAGGTGCAACAACTATTGCTACCTCATCATTCTCGGGAACAACCATTAATGGTTACAATAAATTTACGGTTCTGGCAAATTCTACCTTAGTATCTGTGCAGTGTAGCACTGATGTTGCGGGTGTTCGCATTATTGAATTGAGAAATTCAGTTGGAACAGTATTGGATGCTGATACCGTAAATATTGCTGTAGGTACATCTACTATTACTTTGAACTTTAACTTAACACCTGGTGTTGATTATCAACTGGGAACCAATACCGCTAACAATAATGCCGTGCTTAGTACTGCATCTCCAAAGCTTGTTAGAGATAACAGTGCTCCGGTATTCCCATTCACTCTGGCCGGTGTTGTAAGTATTACAACAGGAAACAACGGTGGATCTGATGTAAATGCATACTATTATTTCTACGATTGGATCGTTGATGTTTCTCCAACTGATGTTTGTACTTCGGTAAGAACTCCAGCTACAATTACTGTAACTCCAGGTTCAGGACTTGAAACGATTGGTGATATTAACTTAAATGTTTATCCTAACCCAACTACTGATTTTGTAAATGTTGAGTTTACAACTCCAGAGTCAGGTGAGGTCATGTTATCCGTTTACGATATGTTAGGTAAAAAAGTATATGACTTAAACATGGGTGTAATTGATGGTACAATAATTAGAACCATTAGTACCGTAACATATGCTAAAGGTGTTTACAATGTTAAATTAACCGTTAACGGTAAAGATTACAATACAAAAGTGGTGGTGAAATAATCCATTGCTTATATAATATAAGGAACGCCTCAGTTTTACTAGGGCGTTTTTTTTTGATCCTCTATTTAGGTAAGATATGAACTGTTAAATGATCAAGTGGCACTTTGTGGCCCATGGTGGTCCTGACGTTTTGCTTTGATCAGTATAATAGCAGCATCCTTTTAATGGCTTTGAATTATTACCGTTAATGCTGTAGAGGCGCATCAGGATACGTTAATGTCTGGATAAACCAAAGTGTGATTGGCAATTAAAAGATTCAGCGTAACAACGGCTTAGCCATACAAATAAGAAATCCTAACCCAAATTAATGAACCCAATTCAGGCCATTTATAAAGTCACTGAACGGATTTGAATCGATCGATGATAGGTTTCCTTGCCAGATCCCTGAAAGCCTCTAATGCGGCTTTAATGCATACTATGTATATGTAGGTTCTTTTTGGCCCCATCAAATATATTGAACAGGACCAAACATCCGATTGGGCCAAACTATTCATCAATGGATTTCGTTGTTTACAGCACCTTTCAAGAACAATTCCATTATGATGATGAAATGCCTGTTGGGTTGGTTTTACAGAGCACGTAGGAATACACATAGAGGAACTAGAGCGATTTTGGGTTCCTATTTAAAGGTAAAAAAAACGATTTTCATTCATCTTTCATTGCTAATCATAGAGCTTCTCTAAAGGAGTAAAGTTGATTTTGGACATGGTTTTTACCATTTTCCAAGGAGGAAAATGGAGTTTCCCTCGAAAAACACCCTTTTTTTGGGTGGTGGTTTTTTTATTTTTGGAGAGAAGGTGCGAAAATCTCCGAAGAGAAAAGGGGTAAAACCTTCTGTAACCCTATATTTTCCCTAAGAAGGCGTGATTTCCCCCTTGGAAAATGATTGTTGAATACGTGTTAGTAAGTCGCATCATTTGGTATAGGTAAAACCTGCGTTATTATATTAAGATAATCATATATTTGCTATAAGGAATTACTAACCTATTTTATTAATAACTAAACAAAAAACCATGGCAAAGAAGATTGCAAAAAAGCCGGCAGCAAAAAAATCTGCAGCCAAAAAGAAACCAGCAGCTAAAAAAGCGGCTCCTAAAAAAGCAGCAGCTAAAAAAGCGGCTCCTAAAAAAGCAGCTCCTAAAAAAGCAGCAGCTAAAAAAGCAGCTCCTAAAAAAGCAGCTCCTAAAAAAGTAGCAGCTAAAAAAGCTCCTAAAGTGAAATCTGCTCGTAAACCATCTGCAGCTTTCATGAAACCATTAACTCCATCTGACGCTTTAGCAGCAGTTGTAGGTAGCAAGCCATTGCCACGTACTGAAGTTGTTAAGAAAATTTGGGAGTATATTAAAGCTAACAAATTACAAGACAAAGCTAACAAGCGTATGATCAATGCTGACGCTAAACTGAAAGTTGTTTTCGGTGGAAAAGCTCAAGTATCTATGTTTGATATGGCTAAACATATCTCTAAAAACGTGAAATAGTTATTTCACCGTTTAAAAATTAAGGGGCTTCATTTTGAAGCCCTTTTTTTATGCTTGAGTTAGTCGATTTTATCTTTTCAGTGGAAAATCCATTGTAAATTAGGATAGGCTTAATACATTATCTGGTCAAATGAAATACCTTCCATCCCCAACTATCCTTCTTTTTATCATAGGAATAAATGGCTCTTCCGGCTAGTTCGTCACCATGCTTTAGTTCGAACTTCTTTACAAGCTGAGGATAAATGAAAACATCATCCACAAACCCCAAACCGTTTTTATTAGTCATTACCATTATTCCCTGGAATGCTTTTACTGCTGCGCATTTATCGTCGAACGTAGCCGTCTTTAAGGAAATGGTCTTATAGAATTTGTTGTCTTTGCTTTTTTCGAACTTTACTCGAAGAAGATCTCCTACCCTTGGATGGAGTTGTAAAGGATCATAATGGAAGAATCCGAACTTCTCTTGATTTACTACAAAGTTGATAATATTCTTTTCCTTATTCACGAATTCTATCGCAACTACCTCTTCCTGTTCGTTTGTGCTCATTGAGTAAAATTGAGGAATAAAGGTAATCATTTCCCATCTCAAATGAACCCAATTATTTCATGCCTTTCAGCCAAAAACATAAGCTGTATTTCCTAATCTTTCCCCATTTCCCCATACTAATGCCTTTGTTAAAGATGAGTCCCTTTTTATCAATGATTGCTGAAAAGGTAAATCGGGCTCTGGTTTAACTTCTCCGAAGATCTCTATAAGTTCCATCGTAAAAATAAAATCACCAGTTGGTGCAATATCCTGGTGGAATGGTAGTCGGAAAAGTCCCAATTGATCCTTTTTAAGGATAAAGTAAATCTCCTTTTTATTCATATTTTCTCAGGGCCGACCTTTTTTTAAGTTGTATAAATTCAATCTAAACTTCATTGAATCATAGTGGAGTTCGAGAATATTCATATTAAAACTGGTGAGTTGAACAGTATCTGAATTTCGAATCAACGTTCCGCCCTCTATTCCTAGACCTTCTACTTTAAAATATCCTTTGACTGCATCATCTTGTGGTCGGTAACCTAATTCTATTCTGTCTTTTCCTGAAAAAGTGAATTCACTTAATTCTTTTACTACTGGAATCATTTCAATTTTAACTTTTGGAATATCATTAAATTTAATCCCGGAAATGGTTGTGGTTTGATATCCTAAACGTGTAATGGTGAGTACTGAATTTTCTTCATCGTTTGAAACAACCAAAGCAAATCTTCCTTGTTGATCACAAACAGTTCCAATGCTTTTTTCTACTATACCTACATTTACATATTCGATAGGTTGCTGGGTAGTTTGATCGACAATAAAACCGGATTGTTGCAATTGTCCGAACAGAAATCCGAAAAAAAGAAATATAAAAATGGATAGTATGAATGCCTTGGCGAAATACATTTATAAATATAATGTTTCATTGGTAATCTCAGCAACAACCAATTCACTATTTTCAATTCCTTGAATTTGAAGATTTTGCGCAGAAATTTGATTAATCACCAGCAAATCACCTTTATCTATACTAATTATTTCTTCATTCATCTCTACAGAAACATTTCCGAAATACACATATATAAACAACCAATTACAATTATCACGTATTAGATGTTGAGTGACCTCCCCTTTATTAAGCGCAATTCCCATTAATTTACCTTTCAGTTTCCCGCCTGTCATTAAATTAAAGTCGGTACACTTTCCCATACAAGATGTTTTCCAATCACCTTCAAAAGAGTACACCTCAAATTTATTGAGTTGAACTGAATGATGATTTTCATGATTTAATGTTACAGAACCATTAAGGATCATGAGCTTTCTTGAAAACCCATTTAGTAAAGTAAAATCGGATTGGTTGACTTCAACCGTAGCTGTGCTTAATCGAAACTGAAAATTTCGATCCTTATAATTTGCTGTTGTTGGGAAGATGAACAGTTCCGTTGTGGTTCCTCCAGGCCAGGTGGTGGTTTGAAAATGGGAGGAAGTGATGAGTATGTGTTTCATTATTCCTTTCGCCCAAGATTTCTATAATGTATAATTGTCTTTACAACGAATATGATGGCAAATATCCCTATTCCATAGAAAAAAGAAAGGTTAGGCAAATTTTGATTCTTCCCAACGGTGATCTCAGTCAACTCCTGAACCATTCCTCCCATAAAAAGGCTCAGTAGTCCAAGAAGAATTAAATGAAAAAAAGCTTTCATAGATTTTTAATTATTTCATTTTGGCCAAAGATTGATTTTGCATTTAATAAATATCGGAAATTATTTTTGTATCTTTCATTCAGATGTACTCAAAATCAGAAATAGTTCAATTAAAGCAGGCATTTTGGACTGCTTTCGGAAAATATCTTTCCCTCGAAACCAATAGTGAAGGAAGTAAGATCAACTGGATAAATTATCATACAGGGATTAAGGATTTATATTTCCGAACGGAGGCAGATCATAAAAAAGCGTCTGTTTCTATCGAAATAACACATACTGATCTTTTGCTTCGTGAACTCTTCTTCGATAAATTTAAATCATTTCGAAATTTTCTCTTTGAGGCAATTGGTGAGGAATGGATTTGGGAAGAGGAAACCCATGAGAACGGAAGATCTATCTCTAAAATCTATATAGAATTACTTGATGTAAATGTTCTCAATCAGTCTGACTGGCCCGCAATTATTTCATTCTTAAAACCTCGCATCGTAGGATTGGATAAATTCTGGAATGATGTAAAAGATGGTTTCGATGAGTTGAGGTAGACGTATTCTTAGCAATCAACTCATTCTGGCAAATTCTCATTTTATAAATATCGAAAATTTATTTAATATAAAGTTAGTGGCCGGGATTGATCCTGACGTTTCACTTCACTTCGGTCAGGACAAGAGCAGCATCCTTTTTGTACCCTCGTAATCTCGAAAATCCGTCAAACTTCCACAGCTCTCACACATTCGTGTGGGATGACGATGACTCTGAATTTTATTTCGATATGATTATTAGCATCTTCGTCATCCTCCGCGAATGCGGAGGACCTGGAGCAAGTTGATGGAAATGCGCAGGTACAAAAAAGATATAGCGAATAATGACGCTTTCGGTCACCATGACGACCAGCTTTGCTGCGTCATTCACAGCCGGAAAAGCCGCCCAAAGCAATTTTTAATCTACGATTAATACATTTGAGGATGTACCTAAAATAAAAAAACCGAAGAGAGAAGTATTCCTTCTGTCTTCTGTCTCCAGTCTTCCGTCTTTTTTATTTCGCTACCGCTACACTTCTTCTCTCCCTTATTACCGTAACTTTTACTTGACCAGGATAAGTCATTTCAGTTTGGATACGATTAGAAATGGTAAATGCCAGTGCATCAGATTCTGCATCCGTAACTTTATCTGATTCTACCAATACACGTAACTCTCTTCCTGCCTGAATCGCATACGATTTCAATACACCCGGATATTCCAATGCAAGAGATTCTAATTCTTTAATACGTTTGATGTAATTCTCGGTCATCTCACGGCGTGCTCCCGGACGTGCTCCTGAAATAGCATCACAAACCTGAATGATGGGTGCATACAACGATGTCATTTCTACCTCGTCGTGGTGAGCTCCAATTGCATTACAAATCTCTGGTTTCTCCTTATATTTTTCGGCCAGCTTCATACCATAAATAGCATGGGGCATTTCGCTTTCACCATCAGGAACTTTTCCGATATCATGTAAAAGTCCGGCACGTTTTGCAATCTTAGGATTCAATCCTATTTCTGCGGCCATAATTCCACACAAGTTCGCTACCTCACGGCTATGTTGTAATAAGTTTTGTCCATAAGAAGAACGGTAACGCATTTTACCTACGTGACGAATTAAATCGCTATGTAATCCATGAATACCCAAATCGATGGTGGTACGTTTACCAATTTCCATGATCTCTTCTTCAATTTGTTTTTTTACTTTTTCTACCACCTCTTCAATACGGGCAGGGTGAATTCGTCCGTCCATTACCAATTGATGCAGTGCCAAACGTGCAATCTCTCTTTTTACGGGATCGAAGCATGATAGTACAATTGCTTCAGGAGTATCATCAATAATAATCTCAACTCCTGTTGCTGCTTCCAAAGCACGAATGTTTCTTCCTTCACGACCAATGATTCTTCCTTTGATCTCATCACTTTCAATATTGAAAACGGTAATCGCATTTTCTACGGATGCTTCTACACCAACGCGTTGTATGGTTTGTAAAACAATTTTCTTTGCTTCTTTATTTGCATTGAGTTTTGCTTCTTCCATGATCTCCTGGATATAGCCCAATGCATTTGTTTTGGCTTCCGCTTTTAACGCTTCTACCAATTGTGCTTTTGCATCTTCCTTATTTAGATTGGCCAATGCTTCTAACTGCTGTACATGGCGAACATGAAGTTTTTCAATATCCTGACGACGTTTTTCGAAAATGTCTTTTTGATCAAGTACATCTTTTTTGATGTTCTCTATCTCAGCTTCTTTCTTTTTATAATCTTCGGATTTGCTGGTAAGACTTTGTTCTTTTTGCTTTAAACGATTCTCGGTATCAGCAATCCCTTTGTTTTTTTCATGCACTGATTTGTCGTGCTCTGATTTTAACTGGATGAATTTTTCTTTGGCCTGAAGCATTTTCTTCTCTTTGACGATCTCGCCATCTGCTTCGGCTTTCTTCAGGATTTCGGCTACTTTATTTTTTTGTACCGTTTTGCTGATCACCGTTGCAATAATATATCCTATTATAAGGGCTACTATCGCGGCGATAATGGTAATTAATGTTGGTGTGTCCATATCAATTGTTGTTTTTATAACAATTGAATAGCTAGGAACTAGTACTGGCTTAAATACTGTGAAATGAATTTCTCCATTTCTTCAAGTTGATCGCTAACAGATTCGTCTATAACAGCTCTTCGGTTTTCCATTTCTAAAAATTTGGATGCGAACTCCAGGGCACACATGGCTAGCAGGTCCTGATGATCTTTTACCGAATAATTTGCTTCATATACTTTCATCCTATCGGTAATTAAAACTGCAGCCCTGCGCATATATTCCTCTTGCTCTGCCTTTATGGTAAGCGGGTATGAACGGTTGGCTACATTTAATTTTATCGACAGGTCTTCCATACTACTATCTGTTTAGCAAGGCCAGTGCTTTATCTACCTCTCGGATCAGCTCGTTTATTTTGAGTTTCAAGTCCATCGAATCTCCGCCTTCCTCTTTGAGGTCCTTTGCTATTCTAATTGCTTTATTCTGTTCTTCTAAATAGTTACTTTTTATTTTAAGTTCCTGGATTATTTTTAATAAGTCTTGCTTTTCAGCATTGAGTCGCATTTTTTCCTCCTCCAGGTTGCGGTGAAGAAATACAAGTTTCTCAATCTTTGAGTTTAAACTGGTTACGATGGATGAGTAATTACTCATTTAGTTTCAAATCTTTACGCCTTAAAAGTTAAAGTACAAAATTAACGAAGGGTTTGAAATAAACAATATTTTTATCACGTTCGTACCTTGGTGATGACATTGGACCGAAATTTGTCAATTTAAACGCATGATTAAGAGGTTTCTACAAGTAACTATTTTTTTGCTTCCCGCTCTATCACAGGCCTGGACGCAAACATATCCGCAATATACCCAGCAACCGTTGGGCATTAGTCCCGATATATCAGGTGGTTTTTGCGTAATGCGTTCCCACCATTTTCATCTTGGGCTCGATTTTCGTACCCAACGCAAAGAAGGGTTCAATATATACTCGGTGGAAGAAGGCTATGTAAAGCGAATCAAAATTTCACACTATGGCTACGGGAGGTTGATTCAAATTCAGCATCCTGATGGTTATGTTTCGCATTATGGTCACCTCAGTGGTTATGCTGCACCTATCGATCAATATGTAAAAGATATTCAGTATAAAATGAAATCTTATGAAGTAGAAATTTTTCCTCCTTCAGGGTTGATTAAAGTTACCAAAGGTCAGGTTATTGCTTACTCAGGTAATTCGGGTGGAAGTACAGGTCCGCATTTGCATTTTGAAATGCGTGACAGCACGAATACCCACGTACTAAATCCCCTTTTGTTCGGAATAAAAATTTCGGATACCAAGAAACCAATATTACAAGGAATTAGATTATATTCGAATGGCGATAATGGAACCAATCATGCAGTAAAGAAAAATAAGTATGGCGCATATTACATGAGTTCATCTACTCTTTATGCAAAAAACCTATGGGGGCTTGCCTATAACGCCATTGATCCTCAGGATGGAAGTGGATTTAAAAATTCGGTTCATCATACTCAGCTTTTAATTGATGATCAACTGGTGTTTGAATTTGTCCTGGATAAAATAAAAATAGAGGATCAACGAAGTAGTGATTACCACATGGATTATAGATATTGGGTAGATAACTCAGAGTATTACGAAAAGCTTTTTCTCGAAGATGGAAATCTATTGCCCATATATACAAAAGGTTTAACGGATATGAGATTTGCATTGACTCCCGGAACACATACGATTAAAATCCGTCTGGCTGATTTTTACAAGAATACTACAGAGTTTAGTTTTAATCTTGGTTATTCAGCGGATGCAATTTATATGAAGGAGGATCCGATAGTGAAGTTCGATAAACAGTACATAGCATCTTCTTCTGGAAATGAGGTGAAAATTACTATTGAGCCTAATACTTTATATTATAATATGTTCGAAAAACTGGAACCAACTATCACATCCACGCAGAATGAGATAGGGGAGATGAATTTTAGTTTTGGGAATAAATATATTCCCGTTAGGTGCACGTATAAAATGGATATCAAGGTAAATCATTCTAAATATCCGGTGGATAAACTTTGTTTGGTGTATTATGGGAAAGATGGCAAAATGAAATATTATTCTCCCGTTTCTTACAATGAAAATTCTATAACGGTTGATGTAAAAGATATGGGGTCTTTTTCCGTTTGGGCTGATACTACTCGTCCGGTTATTAAAAAAATGACGGTTCGCGACAGTATGTATGTAATGTACAACGGAAAAATTGTAACGACAGCTACTGATAATTTATCGGATGTTTGCAAATACAATGCATATTTCGATGGAGTATGGCATTTAACTGAATACGAATATAAGGAGGATAAACTCACGACAAAAATCCCTGATGGGTTAGCTGTAGGTCCACATACTTTTGAGTTTGAAGTTTTGGATGACCGGAAGAATCGTTCTTATCGAAAAATCACGATCTTTATTACGAAGGATGAAAGTGATTTGGCGAAGAATAAGAAGCGTTGATTGTTTCTGGAAACGCCTTCGGCGGTTAATTGGTTCCCACGGATTGCACAGATAGCACGAACGTTGTCGTCGCGGTTTGACATAGCTGCTGATACCTGACGGCTACTAAATTACACGGATTGGATCGTCTTCGGCGGTCTGAAATAAAAATAAATTTCGTTTGAATATATTACACGAATAATATATATTGAGATCAACCAATTCGACGAAAAATATGTCAGTACAAGATTTATCTTATGCTGCTCGAGGAGCAATCTTCAAAGTTTACAATTCGCTTGGACTAGGCTTACTTGAATCGATTTAATTATAAATAATCAATTATTAATAGAAATAAAATCGGTTGAAACTATTATTCCAGTTCATCATAAACAAGTATTAACCTATCTTAAATTATCGAAACTTCCTTTAGGATTGTTAGTGAATTTTAATACTTATAATATTGCCAAATCTATTTATAGGAAAATAATGGATTATGAATCGGCTTTGTAATTTGTTTTATTCCCCACAGATTACAAGGATTTCTCAGATTCAATCACTTGCGATTGCCATCCGTGAAATTTTGTATCTGAATGGCATAGCGACGTAATAAAAACAATCTGTGATATCTGTGCAATCCGTGGGAACCAAATGCTGAGCGTAGCGAAGCACCACTAATTCAACTCAGCAATCTTCGTTACAATCTCCTCACAAATCTTTCTTACTTCCGAGTTCTTACATGTATAATTATTCAGCAAAATAGTAAACACCAAATCCTTTCCATTTTTCGATTTTACATAACCGGAGTAAGACCTTACCCTTGTCATAGAACCACTTTTTCCAGTATAATTATTTTCAAGAATGCCTCCTTTTCCAAATGATGCCATAGTCCCATTCTTCCCCGACACAGGTAAACTACTTAAGAAATCTTCAAAATATTCTTCTGAGCGCATTTTTACAAGAATGTCGGTTAAAGCAGATGCGGTTATTGCATTACTTCTGCTCAATCCGCTTCCGTCAACCGGAATAAATTCGTTTTTGGGAATCCCTTTGTTCACCCAATAGTTCTGAACAATCTCTGCTGAGGCAATGTTATTTCCTAAACCATTTTGATTGTAGGAAATGTATTTATGTAATTGCTCAGCATAAAGATTATTGCTGTAAACATTGATTTGCTTAATGATGTTTTTAAGAGAAGGAGAATACAAAGTTCCAATTTTGGTTCTTGCGTCGTTAGGAGTATATTTTGTTTTATCCTCCTTCATAATTCGGCTGGTGGTAGGTTGTTTGGAAACTTTAATTCCGTTTGCTTTAAGCGTGCTGTCCAACGCATAAGCAGCATACCAGGCAGGATCAGGAATAGATCCTTTTACCTTGAACTCAGCTTCATTACCGCTAACCGTTCCTACAATATGTCTATAGTAGCTATATTCTGAACCGAAGACGAATGAGTCATCACCACTATTTGCAGGACCACTTTTTACATCATTTATAACTGTAACATTTGGTATGTATGGACTCATTCTCACCAGTTTCGTTGCCGAGCCTTCACTTCCTGATTTTAGAAAATAGTAAAGGGTATTATCAGAAATTGTGAGGCCACATGCTCCTGCGCCATAGTATTGGCCAATGTCTCCCCAATCCCAGGTTCCCGGGGCCATTATGGATTCGAAGATTTCATCATCTCCTATAATTTGTCCATCAATCTTTTTTATGCCCAGTTCCTTTACCCGATTAATCATTCGTGCCAACATGGAATCCATAACGGTAGAGGTGAATTTTTCTGAACCCAGAGTAGGATCGCCACCGCCACGGATATAAATATTTCCGTTGAGGGTGCCAGTTGCTACATCCAGTGTTCCATCGTATTGGAGCAAAGTTTTGAATTGAAAATCAGGCCCCAAAATCAATAGAGCCGTAGATGTGGTAACCACTTTTTGGCAGGAGGCTGGAGCCAGAAGAATATGCTCGTTGTAGTAAGCCACCTTGGTTCCATCAGCTTGTTTAACGCAAATTCCAATGAGGGCTGTTTCCAAACCTGTTTTTGAAGGTAGTCCGCTTAAATAAGTTTGGAGGCTGCTTTGCCCGTAAACATTGGGGATTACAAAGAAACAAATGCTTAAAATCTTTAAAAACTGTTTACTCATCTTGATCTTTTAGAACTATTAAGTGTATTACTCGTTAAAATTGTCAAAATATATTCTGTACCTAACTCAAAAATTTAGAAATTTGTCCACCATTGATTGTTTAATGTCATGAACCGAAGCCCGCCGAGGCGGGCTGAGCTCACGAAATCAATTTGAAAAAAAACCATGAGTAAAAAACTAGCCATCCTGTTCTTTTTTGCGTGTATTTCCCAACTTGTTCAGGCCCAGAAACCATACGTATTAATTAAAACTCTTAGCCAGCACAATTCCCCTATCGAATGTTTGCAGGTATCTCCCGATGGAAAAACAGCAGTTACTGCCGATCAGGATGGATACATTATCTTTTGGGATATTGTAGACAGCATGAAGATGTTGTATAAGGTAAGGGCGCATGTTGGTTCTGTTAATTGTTTACTCTTTAACAAATCAGGGACCAAATTTGTTACTGCTGGCGAAGATTACAAAGTAAAACTTTGGAACTATAGTGCCAGAAAACCTATCAATTCATATTTATCACCATATAACAGTATCAACTTTGCCGTTCTGGCACCTGACGAAAAAAGCATTTATTTCGGTGGATACAAACAGCAATCCAATAACAGCTTTATTCAGTCGGGAGAATTTACCGGACTCTATCAGGTAAACACGGATGGAAAAACCGACGCTAAATTATTATACAACGACGAAACAAAAGATCTTAGCACACTCAGTACAAATACCTGGGGAATAACAGATGGGAATCTGGATGCATCCCGAAAATACGTAGTATACACCAAAGGATTTGGGGTGTATTTCTGGGATATTGCCAATAATAAACTGGCATTTAAGAAAACAAGTACCACCAACTTAAATAATCTATACTGCACCAATAGTTATGTTTGGTTATGGGGCGATGGATACATTTCGAAGATGAGTGTGAATGATGATTATTCGATTTCAAAAACTTATGCAGGTGCGACTGATCCCGCAAGTTCAGGATACAGCAAGTTTGCATTTTCAAAAAGTGGAAAGTATATGCTTACCGGTGATGACGGAAATCATGTAAATATCTGGACCACTTCAGGAACAAAAACACAGGTTTTAACAGGTCATACTGATAAAGTGAGAACTTTTTGTTTCGGGTACAATGATAGCATCATCGTTACTGCTGGGTATGATGGGGATATTAAAATCTGGGGATATCAGGAAATTAAAGATAGATTGGATAGTGTGGAGAAACATAAAAATGATCCTGTAATTACCGAAGTTAGGGATACGGTAATGATCGTTGAAGATACATTGCAGGTGGTAATGATTATAGACAGCATTCATGTTGAAAAAGATTCGACGCCGGTTATTCAGGAAGTAATTTTTACGGAGAATAATATTCCAATAAGTATTAAGGAAAGAGCTGTTGAGCTGCAAAGTACAATAACAGTTACCAAACCTGAGTTTGATATAGAGATTTGGGATAGATCGGTAGTAGATGGTGACAGTATTTCTTTGAACTTAAACGGAACATGGATTCTACAGGAATACATGGTTGTTAAAACGAAAATGAAGATCCATATGAAGATAGATCCGAATGCATCGAATAATTATTTGATCCTGTTTGCACATAATTTGGGAGAAATTTCTCCTAACACTGCGGCGGTTCAGGTATTGATCGATGGAAAAGAATATAAACTAACGCTTACATCTGATTTGAAAAAATCAGGAGCACTCAATTTTGTCTATAAGCCCAACTAAAATCCTTAGCATAACTATCCGATGATGAAAAAAATTAAAAACATAAGTGCAGTTATCTTCAGCTTTGTTGCTGTTTCCATTAGTACAACAGCTCAAACAGATTTCAAATTGTTGGAGACCAGTAATGATCATAATTCCCCAATTGAGTCAGTAACAATGGCGCCAGACGGTTTAACGATGCTTACAGGACATCATGACGGATACGTTGTTCTATGGGATTTAAATACCCGCAAGATTACGAAAGAAGTAAAAGTTCATAGTGATGTTATCAATACAATTATATTTGATGTAAGCGGTAAACAATTTGTAACTGCCGGAGATGATGGTAAAGTTGCATTGATTGAATATCCGTCAATGAAAATTATTAAAACATATACTGTACCTAGCGAGTCAAATGCATTCGCAACGATTTCTCCAGATGGAAACTATATTTACTTTGGGGGACATGCTACCACCAGCAGAACCATGGATTACATCAAGAATGTTTACAACAAACCATTGGGATCTTTATACAGAATCAATACCAAACTGGGAGATAAAGCAGAAATTGCTTACAACGATGAAAGACCAAATGAATATGGATCATGGATTACTGATGGAGCCATGGATTACTCCGGAAAATATTTGATCTTCACAAAAAATGGATTGTTGTTCTTCTATAATGTTGGAGAAAAAAGATTGGAATATAAAGTAGATCTTCCTTACGGATTGAATAACATTACCTCAACCAAAGATGCTTTATATGTTTGGGGTGACATGCAATTAATGAAGTTGACAAACAGTGGTGGAAGATATTCGTTAACGAAAACAGTTAAAGCTGGAACCCGTCCTTCAACAGTTGGTTATAGCAAAATGGTTTTATCAAACGGTGGAACGATGTTGGTTACCGGAGACGATGGTTTTGATGTAAATGTTTGGAGCAAAGATTTAGATAGATTACAAACCCTTTCAGGGCATACTGATATCGTAAGAAACTTTTTATGGTATAACAACGATTCATTATTGATTACTGCAGGCTACGATGGAAAAGTAATGTTCTGGGGTTATGAAAAACCAAAAGATACAATCCCTGTTATAACGGATGTAATTTTCGCTGAGAATAATATTCCCGTTTCCATTAAGGATAGAGATGTGGAGTTACAAAGTACGATTACTGTTGGTTCACCCGAATTTGATATTGAGATCTGGGATCGTTCTGTAGTTGATGGAGATAGTATTTCATTAAACCTAAACGGAACCTGGATTCTTCAAGAGTACATGGTTGTAAAAACCAAATTAAAGATTCATGTAAAAATAAATCCTAATGCAACTAACAATTATTTGATTCTGTATGCGCATAACCTGGGAGAGATTTCTCCGAATACAGCTGCAGTTCAGGTATTAATCGATGGAAAGGAATATAAACTTACACTTACATCGGACCTGAAGAAATCAGGAGCACTCAATTTCTCTTACGTCCCCAAGTAGTACCAAACAACCTTAATACCTAACTATTTTGAAAAAAGTTATTGCCGCTTTATTTGCACTTGTAATTTTGTCAGGTGTAAAAACGTACTCCCAACAATTCCAATTATTGGATACAAAAACCGAAAGTTCGGGAATTGAATCATTGGTGCTTGCACCTGATGGAAAAACGTTAATCACCGGACATTTGGATGGGACCATTTGTATTTGGGATATTGAAACTTGGACTGTCATCAAAAAAATGAAAGATAGAGTTGGTATTGTAAATAGCATTCTATTCGACCCAGCCGGAACCAAATTTGTAACCGCAGGCGAAGGTGGCACTTTGGGAGTTTATGAATACCCATCGGGAAAACTCTCATATATGCTTACTATTCCATGTGATCACAATAGTTTTGCGGCATTTTCTGCAGACGGAAAAACTATTTTCTACGGTGGAAGAGATTCTGATCGTCATTACGATTACAACAAAAATGAATACCGCGAACCTTATGCTGCCTTGTGGAGAGTAAATGCTTCGCCGGGTTCAAAAAGTGAAATTGCATTTAGTGATGAAACTAAATATGGTTTAAGCAGCTCTATTACTGATGGTAATGTAGATGCTTCGGGTAAATATTTAGTGTACACCCGCAACAGCGAATTAATGTTTTACGACATTGACGGAAAACGCATGGGATATAGATTACCTATGAAAGGGATTCTAAATAATCTTACTCCAGTCACTGGTAAAATTTATGTTTGGGGAGATCGTTATTTGAATTTACTCGAGTTGACCGATGGAAAATATGCAGTTAAGAAAACAATTCTTGCAGGAACCCGTGAAGGAACTTATGGTTATAGCAAAATGGTTTTATCATCTAATGGGAAATATTTAGTAACAGGTGACGATGCAAATGATGTAAATATCTGGGATCCGAATACATTAGAACCGATTCAGCAAATACAAGGGCATACAGATCTTAGTAGAACGTTCGTATTCTGCAAGGATGATTCTGTGCTGGTTACCGCTGGATACGATGGGAAATTAATGATTTGGGGAACACCTAAACCACCAAAAGATACCGTTCCGGAAATAATAGATGTGGTTTTTGCAGAAAACAATGTACCGGTTGCCATTAAAGAACGTGATGTGGAATTACAAAGTACCATTACTGTAAGTCAACCTGAATTTGATATTGAAATCTGGGATAGATCCGTTGTTGATGGTGATAGCATATCCCTCAATTTAAATGGCGATTGGATATTACAGGATTACATGGTTGTAAAAACTAAATTGAAAATTCACGTTAAGATTAATCCTAAGGTAACGAATAATTATCTGATTCTATTTGCACTAAATTTGGGTGAAATCTCTCCGAATACGGCAGCCGTTCAAGTATTGATAGATGGAAAAGAATACAAGCTCACCCTTACATCTGATTTGAAAAAATCGGGAGCACTCAATTTCTCATACGTACCAAAGTAGTTTTCGATTGAAGCGCATATTTACCATACTTTTTTGCATTTCATGTGTTGGTACCTCAGCACAAACCATTAATTGTGATCTTATTTACTTTGTAAATAATTCCGAGATTTATGCTTATGATCCCTTGACCCAAGCATACAATTATACCGGATTTAATTCTCCCGATGGCGCAAGCGGATTAGGAATTGGAAAAGACATTGTTGGCAAAACGGATCGACTTACATTTTTTTGTTCTGTATCAGAGTATCTATGGTATTATGATGAGAAAAAATGGGTGAATACCAATCATTTTTCCCAATCTGTAAACCTTGCAGGAGCCGGGGATTATTGGTTCATTATGGATGGAATTGATTCAAAAGTTTATAGGTATGATGGAAAAGGAAATGCCACTGAAATATTAGATTTTCCAAGTTTTGCAGGACCCTATGATCTTGTAGGGGACAGTAAGGGGAATTTCTATATGATCTTTACGAAAGAAAATAGAATGACCCAATTTAGCCAGGAAGGTAAAGTTTTAAAGCAATATAGAATTGAAGGTTTAAGTGGTCAAACCACTGGTGGAGGATTTGCATTTAGAGACAATGTTCTTTACGGCAATTTTTCGGGTGGATCAATGATTGGTCAATTTAAAGGGGGAGTGGTTCGTTTTTCCAGAACCAATTCCTTACCAAGCAATATAGATGATTTTGCGTCATGCCCTTTGGAAGTTTTTGAACCTGAAAAACTAATGGATTCAACTAAAGTTGATTCAGTTAGGGTTATTAAATCTGAAGATGTGGTTTTTGCAGATGGAAATATTCCTCTGAAAATAAAGGATCGTACCGTTAATCTGCAGGGGACTGTAACAGTTACTAAACCCGAATTTGATATTGAAATCTGGGACAAGTCTGTTGCTGATGGGGACAGCATTTCGCTTAATTTAAATGGAAAATGGATCCTCGAAAATTACGAAGTAGTAAAGCTCAAACTTAAAATGAAGGTTACAATCGACCCGAATAGCCCCAATAATTACCTCATCCTTTATGCACATAACCTAGGTGAGATTTCTCCAAATACTGCTGCCGTTTCGGTGTTGATTGATGGAAAAGAATACAAGCTCACATTAACCTCGGACCTTAGTTCCTCAGGCGCATTGAATTTTATTTATGAGCCGAATTAGCGTAAAATCTGGACTTTGAACCGTTAAAAAACCGCCAAAAATGGTAATGGCACGCGAATTGACTAAGTTTTATCGTTATCCTTAAGGAATTGTAAACCAACGGTAGAAAACACAAATACTATTCTTATCTTTGTTATAATGAAACCATTGCTCAGATCATTCTTAAGCGCTACCGTTATTTTTAGCTCGGTGGTAGGTATTTCTGCGCAAAATATTAATTGCGATCATATCTATTGGATGGATGGAGTTAAAATCTATGAGTTTGATCCTTCTACAAAAGGTTACTCAGAGTTTTCAATTTCTTGCCCGGATGGTGCATCAGGTTTAGCAATCGCTAATGATTTTAAAAAGAAAGACAAGCTTACATTTTTTACTACGGTTGGCGGTTATCTTCATTTCTACGATGGGGCTAAGTGGGCTAACACGGGTCACTATGTTACTACTGTAAATATTGCCGGAGGTGGTGATTATGTTTATATCCTTGATGGAATTAATTCCAGAGTTTACAGATACGATGGAAAAGGTGACGCAATTCTATTACTAGAATTAAACGAAGCTTTTGCAGGTCCTTACGATTTGGTTTGCGATAATAAAGGTAATTTTTACCTAATGCATGTAAAAAGAAACAAATTGATTCAATACGATCCAAGTGGAAAAATTCTTAAACAGTACGATCTAGCTGGATTAAACAATCAAAGTTCGGGAGGGGGGTTTGCATACCGTGATAATATTGTTTATGCAAACGTATCAGGCGGTTCTGTAATTGGAACCTTTACAGATGGAAAGATAAATTTTGTAAAAACCACCGAGATGCCTGGAAGTATGAACGATTTTGCGTCATGCCCATTAGATATTTTTGAACCAGAAAAGGATACTGTTCCATTGGTAGATCCTGATGTGATATTTACAGATGGGAATGTTCCATTGAAAATTAAAGACAGAGATGTATTGCTTCAAAATACCATAACCGTAAATTCAACTGAGTTTGAAATTGAGATATGGGATCAATCAATGCCTGATGGAGATAGTATTTCTTTAAATCTGAATGGTAAATGGATACTGGAAGAATACGAAGTTGTAAAAGCAAAACTCCGTTTGAAAGTGAAAATCAGTCCAACAAATCCGAATAATTATTTAATTCTTTACGCATTAAATTTGGGTGAGTTTTCTCCTAACACAGCTGCTGTTGCGGTGCTTGTTGGTGGCAAAGAATATAAGTTGACACTTAAGTCGGATATGAAAACTTCAGGAGCGCTTAACTTCACCTACAAGCCCGATTAAAGGGTGACGGAGGGTATAAATAAGATCCTATGATCTCCCTAAAAATATTAATTACAAAGTACCTTGTTGGATTATCAGCGCTACTTGTAGCAGGTAATTATGATTTGGTAGATTATGGTTTAAGAATGGGACAGGGGCAGGTCAGCATCATTCTTAAAAGTAAAAAAATAGAGAAATATCTAAACGATCCTCAATATCCGGATTCCCTCAAGCAAAAAATTATTCTTATTAAGGAAATAAAAAAGTTTACTGTTGATGAATTAGGTTTTCAGCCTTCGCCCAATTACAATAAACTTTACGATCAAAAAAGTAAACCCATGATGTATGTGGTTACCGGTTGCGAAAAATATGCATTGGATCCTATGGTTTGGAAATTTCCAATTATAGGCAAAGTTACTTACAAAGGATTTTTTAGTGAAGATGAAGCAAAAGAAGAAGCTGATCGAATTGAGAAACTAGGTTATGAATCAAGAATAAGAATTGTAAATGCATGGAGTACCCTTGGGTGGTTTCGTGACCCTATTATGAGTAGTATGCTTGAACAATCCGAAGGTGATATAGCAGAAGTAATCATTCACGAATTATCTCACGGAACAATCTTTGTAAAAAACAATGTGGATTTAAGCGAGAACCTGGCAAATTTCATTGGAGACAAAGGAGCTCATCTGTTTTTACAAAAACGATTTGGGAAAGACTCAAAGGAGTATAAGGATTATGTAGAGAACTCAAGTGACTACAATAAATATTCAACTCATTTTATAAAATGTGCTGCAATGATGGATAGCCTGTATGCTACCTCTGGATTTATATACGCCGATACAGCAAAGAAAGAATCTATAAAGCTTGAATACATTTCGAAGGTTGTAAATGCAATCGATACTATTACATTTTATCATCCAGAATATTTCCGGTCGAAGTTTAAAGAAAAACTGCCCAACAACGCAGTGTTTATTGTGTTTCGTCAATATAATAGTATGCAGGATGTGTTCGAAACAGAGTTTCAAAAAGAAGGTGATGGAGATTTAAAAAAGTACGTCGACTTTTTAATTAAGAAGTATAATAAGTAGTCGGCAGTCTTCAGTCGGCAGTCTTCTTTTTTGTATTCATTAGCATTACAGGAAGTAAATACAAATCAGCCAACAATGCTATAAACAAAGTGAGGGATAATAAAAATCCTATGTAGAACAAACTGCTAAAACTAGAGATGATCATAGTAATAAATCCGGCACATAAAATAATGGATGTTAGAACCATCGCTTTACCCGTACTTAAAAAACTTCGTTTAATAGCATACAGTGTTGAGGAGCCATTGCGTTGTTCAATTTTAAATCTACTTAAAAAATGGATAGTGTCATCCACCGCTATTCCAAAGGCAATGGTAAAAATAATGGACGTTGAGATTTTAATATCAATTCCGCTAAAACCCATAATGCCTGCAATCATTAACATGGGAATGATATTTGGAATAAGCGCAATAATCACCATTTTTAATGATCGGTAAAAAAGACCAAAAGCAATTGACACTATTAGCACAGCGAGCCCTAGCCCTTGCATAATATTAATTGATAGATAGGATACGTTTTCGTCTATTAATCGGGCGCTTCCTGTTAAACGAAAATCAATTTGAGACAAAGTCGGAATATTTTTTAAAAAAGATTTTTCCATTCTTCTAACTTTATAACTTCCCATATCATGCATTTTACCACTAACACGGCATCTGGTTAAATCGTCGGAAAGGAATTTCTTTATCTCTTCATTATCCAGAAAACCCATTTGCTTAATTTGCTGAATGAGTTTTTCATGTTTTTCCTGGGTTTCGGGAAGTTTATAATAGGCATTCAATCCACTATTTATTGAACGGTTTAATGTTTTTAAGAGTGTAACAGGTGATCTTAAAAATCCCAGTTGAAATTCAGTGGTAGCAATCTCTTCTAGCTTTTGAATTTCTTGAATTGATTCGTAAGACAGAATCTCTCCTGGCGTTTTGCTAGTTACTGTCATTTCAAATGGCCGTCCTCCCGAAAATTGTTTTTCGAAAAAAGCAATCTCCTTTCTTAAAGGCTCTTTGCTGCTTAAATCTTCAAGAAGCAAATTATCTACTTTCAAAAATATCATTCCGGAGATAGATGAAATTATCATGATGCCTGATAGGATTAATATCTTCTTTCTGTTAGAAAAAACCCAGCGAAGTTGTTTGTGTAAAATCTTATTCCAAAAGTTATTCGCTTTAATATTTGATACTTGTTTGGGTATTGGAAGTAATAAAAAGATACAGGGTAAAAGAGTGATAGCAATAATAAATGCAATCATTACAGCTATGGCATTGTAAATTCCAAATTCTCTAACAGGTACAATGGTTGACGTGGTAAGTGATAAGAAACCAAGTGCTGTTGTAAATGATGTAAGGAAGGTGGCAAGTCCAATATCCTTAATGGTTTTAAGAATTGCTTTTCTTTTCTCTACTCCATTTCTTAATTCTTCCATGTATTTTGAAATGAAGTGAATTATATCACTCATGCCAACAATAAACATAATGGTTGGAAGTAATACCATTAAAATATCGATTTTTTTTCCGGTATAATACATAATACCCAACTCCCAAATAACTGAAATGACCACCAAAATTAATGGTATAACCACGTTGGTTAGTGTTCTAAAAGTGATGGCAAGCAAAAGAATAACCAATATGGTAGCTAAGCCAATGAACAACAGTGTGTCCTTTTGCATTTTATCAAGATAAACTTTTTGAGCCTTGATTTTACCCGCCATGTGAACTTCATCGAATTGGTAACTTTGTGCAATGGTCTCAATTTTTGCTAAAAGTGTGTCTGATGCAAGCTTGCCAAGTTGAGGTTTTGTTTGGAGGAATAAACAAATAGTTTTTTGATCTTCGGAAATAAAACTGCCTTTAAACTCTTGAGTTTGGTTATGTTTTATAGAATCGATTTTGAGTAAGGAATCATTATTGAGATGAACCGCCTTAGTGTATCCCAGTCCGCCTCCAACCATTGTGGGTAGTTTTATGTTGGTAATTGAACTTATTTCCTGAACATTTCTTAAGGTTAACAATGTATCGACTAATCGATCTGCTTTTTGTAGAAATGTAGTATCGTAAATTCCTGAATTGGATTTTAAACCAATAAACATGAAATCATAATCGTTTTCAAAATCTTTTCGAAACTGCTCGTAATATTCCGTTTCAGTATCTGAGGGAGGAAAAAACTTTTCGAAATCGTAATCAAATGCAGATTTGGATGACCCGTATCCCATGAAGAGGGTAATTACTGTCACCAAAATGATGATTATAACTGCAGCACGTTTGTTAAACCATTGCATGCGACAAAGGTAATGATTTGATGGTAGGGAAAAATTTTAGAACAATTAGCCCCAGATGGAAGTGGTACCGCCACGTTAATATAGCCTCGGTTTTTGTTGAAAAGCATGGTTTACGGAGGAAACTCCTGCCTTTATTAGAAAAACCAGGCTGGATTACCGGGGAGTTTAGCGGACAGCTGGATAGGCTGCATACTAATAACCACCGTGTTTATAGCCCAAATAACCCAAGAAATGAACAAGAACCCCTTAATATTTAAATAACAATATAAAAACGCAACGGTAATTTTTGATGATTTTTGTAAGGATGGTTGCCCACATAAAGAAAGAAAAAAAAATAATTGGCCGAAAAGAACGGATTCATTTTGTAGAGCATGGTCTCAAAAATATGATTGCCAAAGTGGATACTGGTGCATATAGCTCTTCGTTACATTGCAATATTACCGAGATCTTTAAAAAACATGGAGCCGAGTATGTGAAATTCGTTCCTTTAGTTTATAAAAATCGCGTAAAGAATTCAACAGAAATAGAGGCTCCCGTTTCAAAAAAGAAAACGGTTAAAAGCTCAAGTGGCCACTCGGAGGAAAGATATTTTATAAAACTGGAAGTACAATTGAATGGTCATTCGATGATTACCGAATTTTCTTTAACAGATAGAAGCACTATGAGACATACCATTTTATTGGGCAGGAAGTTCCTGAAGGGCCATTATATAGTGGATGTTTCTAGGAAGTTTATATTCTCGAAGAAAAAGAAAAAAAAGTCGTAAAATTGCAGTAAATACTTATTTACTTGAAGACCCTCATTTTAGATCACCAACAAATTCAGCAAAAGTTGAATAGACTTGCTTACCAGGTTTTTGAAGCCAACTACCAGGAAGAGGAGATTATTATTGCAGGGATTGAACCCAATGGTGCCTTCCTGGCCCAAAGATTAGCATGGAAATTAAAAGAGATTACGGGAAAGAAAATAGGAATGGCTACCTTAAAGGTGAATAAAGACAACCCGCTGCACAGCGAGTTGGTTTGTGAAAAAGGTGGATGTGAATTTGCCGGAAAATCAGTGGTTTTAGTGGATGATGTTCTTAACACTGGCAGAACCATGATTTATGGGATTAAATATTTTCTGGAATATCCCATTAAACAATTAAGCACGGTTGTTTTGGTTGATCGGGATCATAAAAAATTCCCTGTAAGGGCCGATTTTATTGGGGTCTCTCTATCTACCAATTTGCAGGAACACGTTTCCGTGGAAATGAAGGATGGTGATGATGCCGTTTATTTGGTTTAATGCCAAAAAAAAACCCTGACGTTAATAGGCCAGGGTATCTTTTCAATAAGATTTTATTTAGTTTGGCGTAAAGCTTTTTAGAATTGCCAAAGCCGTATCATAAGACTTATCATTGTAAGCAACCCAAACATATAAATGAATGTCTGTGTAATCAGGATCAACAATATTCATCATGAATACTTGTTGTGTTCCGTTATAGTATCCATCGATCATACAACCATGGTAACCGTTAAGGTCTTCCAGGTGTTGGTAACCGCTTGATGATACAGAAACATCATTTGTTTTAACCCAACCTTGAAGTCCACTTTTTAAAGAAGAGTAAGTATTACCTTCAGTGTTTTTTTGTGGGCTGATTGTTAAGTTAATGTCAAAGGTACCGGCTGAAAAATAATCACCAGTGCTTTCTTTAATTTCAAAATCAGTTCCGATTTTGAATTTTGTTTTGTACGTGTCCCACGTAAATTGTTTTAGGGATTGCGCCATTGCTGACGTTCCGATAAACAATACAACTGCGGCTGTAACGAAAATCGATTTTTTCATAGAATTAAGTGTTTTGTTGTTTGTTATTTTCATGGCCAAATTATAACAAATTTGAAGCCGAATTAAATTTTTCTTGAAAATATTTGCTAGGTTTTAACAAATTACCTATTTGTAGGTAAGGCACAAAAAGGGGTGTTGGGGTGCCTCTATCCCAATGATTGCAATGGTTTTATGAAATTAGGTTCACGCAAATTATAAGTAATAGTTGTAGATAAATAAAATAAGGACTAACGCCGTAAACCCAAGGGCGTATAAAGAAAACTGGAGGTATTTCTTACTCATAGATATCGTTTAAAAAGCAAAGAATGGAAAAATGGGGGAGGGTTAAACAGGGGTTAACCATGAAATGACCGGAAAATAAAAAACCGGGACCATTGGTCCCGGCTCTTAGGGTTTGGATTGGAAAGGCTTTTAACGGCCACTAAAAATCTCCGATGACACAAATAAGAACAACCAAATAGCTATTTCATCGTTACTCATATCAGGTGAAGTAAAAGCATATTCAGAACTCATAGTATTTTTACCCAGGTTTACTTTTGAATTAACTGTACCATCAATTTTTTTATCACCCCACACCATATTGAATTTTTGTTTGGTCCCTACTTTTCGTTTGCATGTAATAACTGTACCACCATAATTAAGGGTGTAGTTCAAATAAGTTTTATCAGGAGTAATTGTTTTGTCACCAATCTTAACTGCACCTTTAAAGCCGGCCAAATAAGTTTTGGTAAAATTACCTGATACAGGTTGACCATTTACTGTGCCAGAGAAAACATCTATTCTTTCGGTGTAATATCCTGAAAAAGTCTCTGTAGAAGTAGTGTTGGTTTTAATATCGATTCCATCTCCCTTTAATGTTACATCTATGGTTTTTGGAGTCCCAAATTTCCAATCGGATTTCATGGTTCCTGTAATTGTTTTGTTACAGATTAAAAAGCTAAACTGTCCTTCTTTAATTGAACCAGAGTAACTTCCCGAATTATTGTTCTGTGCATTTAATACAGGAGCAATAAAAGCCGTTATAGCGACTATCACCATTGATTTAATAATTTGTTTCATTTGAATTTAGTTTTGATTTATACTGCAAATAAACGGGGAATATATTCTTGTGTTTATAGGGTTAACCCTTAAAAAAAGGCCCCGAATGGGGCCCCTTAAACACATACTACATAAGAACAACATTTTTAGTTGGTAAGCTTTACAGTAAGACATCCGCTTTCCGTTACAGCGCAAGAACCCGACCATGTTAAACTAGAATCAGTATTAGCTGCGGTATAATTATAGGTTGCAGGTGGTAAACTATAAGTGGCGGCTGATGTTGCGCTGCACTCACTAACCCCACCGGAATAATATCCCGTGATTGTTTTTGTTCCCTGACCACTGATGTTTACAGTAATGTTTCCACCACCACCAAGATCATTTTGTACCCAAAAAGAAACTTTTCCAGGTGTTTTTGTGCATGAAGATAATGCAGCAATTCCAACAACTGATAATGCTAATAGTAAGTTAAATTTAGTTTTCATTTTTTTTCGATTTTTAGTTATACTGCAAATTTACGAGTAAAGAAAAGTACATTCGTAGGGTTAACCCCTAAATCTAAGAAGGCCTCGTTCGAGGCCTTCTATAAAAAAAATCAATGGTTAGATTTAATTTCTTTGTATATTGAATTCACCCCCGGTTACCGTTTTTAGAGAGGCATTATAATAATGGTATAACAAGCTGTTAAAAGTTCCTCTTATGTTTGCCGATGTTACTTCAGTAACGTTGATGCTTCCAGATCCACTATAAGTCGAACTCCAACCTCCTGATGCAAATCCTACATCCATAACTCCCATGATATAACTGCTTGAAGAGTTGAGGTTCTTAACACCCACGACTGGAGCCTGCCCAGTTGTATCATCGGAAACATTGAACATTAAATGGTGTGGATAACCGGTTTTACTTATATCAATAATATATCCATTTGAATACGGATTGGTATAAGTTATAGTGGTTGCTTCAAAATCAACTCCATCAATTTTGCATTTTGCATAATAAGTTCCATGTGTTTCTTCTTTTTTGCAAGAGGTTACAGCCAGAATAGCAGCCATACATGTAATAAGTAGTAATTTTTTCATGATCTGTTTTTTATTTTATGCACCAAATTTACATTCTGTATTTTCAGATATTTCTAGGGTTTTCCCTGATATTTATTTTGAATGATAAAACGCAACAAAGCATTTTTCTTTCCTTCTAGTTTTAATTTCTTAATGCAATTTGTACGATGCGATTCAACGGTTTTAATAGAGATATTTAATGAACTTGCAATTTCATTTGTAGTGAGACCCTCCGAAACGAATATGAGAATTCTTTCTTCTGATTTAGTAAGCTGAAAAGTTTTGGATATTTTTTTTATGTTCATGGCAATTCCTTTTTTTCAAAGAAACTGCATAATCATTAACCTTTAATTGGGATTAACCACTATTTTTAGGCTTTTATAGGAATAAGAATATCCGTTTGCGTTCCTGAGCCAGGCTTGCTTTTAACTGTAACCGTTCCATCTAGCGAACGAACTCTTTCTCGAATGGTTGACAACCCCAATGAATTTAGTTTGGTTTGATCTGTTTGGAAACCTACACCATTATCCTGAATGGTAATATGGATAGAACTTTCATTTTTTTGAACTGTAACCTTGGCGTTTTTTGCTCCACTATGTTTTATAGTATTGTTCATACATTCCTGAACAACTCTATAGAGCATGAGTTGCTGATTGGTATTGAAATATTGATCTACATTTTCTAATTCATGTACCCAAAATATTTTTTCCAGTTTATTGGTTTCATCAACGATCATTTCAACGGCCTTTGTTAGTCCAAGTTTCTCAAAATAGTGGGGATGAATATTTCGAGAAAGGAAACGAATATCTTCAATGATCTTATCCACTTTATTAAGAATGATGTGATCATTTGACTTTTCCACACTTACTTTTAGCATGGATAATTCCTGGCCCACCCCATCATGAAGTTCCTGTGCAATTCGTTTTCTTTCTTGCTCCTGTGAAGCAAGGATATCCTGCGTTAGTTTAATCTGACGATTCTTTTCCTTTTTGATAATGTTGATCCGCCATAGGAATACCATATAAATGATGGCCGCTACAATAAAAGATATGATTAATTTAAACCACCATGTTTGGTACCAGGCAGGAAGAAGGGTGAAAGAGTATGAGTAAGGGGTTGTACTCCAAACCCCATCGTTGTTACTTGAGATAAATTGAAAGGTATATTTGCCAGGAGCGAGATTTGTATAGGATATTCCCGGTGTTTCGGTAGGGTAGCCCCACGATTCATCATATCCTTCCAGCTTGGTTTTATATTTTACTTCCCATTGACTTCTGTGTGAAATGCCAATAAATTCAAATGATATTTTTTTTGCTTTTGCGGTTAGTTCCAAATTGACAGGTTGATCGTTTGTATTTCTAAAAAAAATAGAGTTGTTGCTGATATCATAGTCTCCGTCATTCACCTTAATATCTGTTATGTGATTAACGGTTTCTACTGAATTTTTTTTATAATCTTTATAATTCAGATGGAACAATCCATAGGTTCCCAAAAGATAAAGATTATCCTTATTGTCTACGGTAAAAGTGGTATAATATGCTGCCTCCGACTTTAACCCATCGTACTGGTCAAGTATAAAATGTAATTGGGGTTTTTCTTTATAGATGCTACTAAGGTCAAATTGGTAAAGTTTATTGATATTTCTGATCCAAAAATAATTTTTATGAGAAAAAATATTGAATGGACCTTTTATTTTGTAAAGAGAATAGGTGTTATACTTTTTATATTTAATTGCATTATTTTCAATCCATAGTCTGATTATAATGTCATTATCAACACAAAACCAAACATTGTTGTTTATATCCTTGGTAATGATCCTGCAATCATCGTTGGTGAATTTTATGTTATCAAAGAAAACATAATCTGTAATAATATCATTTTCCAGACCTTTAAGGCCTTTATTTGTGCAGATAAACGTGAAACTGTCCACCTTAACCGCATTGTATATAACTATTTGTTCTTTTAAGCCATTTTTATAATAATAGATTTTTTTAAACTCGTCATTTTTAAATTTTGTAATGCCATCAACTGAACCTATATAAAGTGCTTGTTCCTCATAATCAAACCATGGGTTGATTAATTTGCTATCAGAAAATTGCGATACATTAATATAGTGTTTTGCTATTCCATCTTTAATTTTTACAATTCCATCAAATCCGGCAATGTAGATAGTGTTTGTAACTGTATCTTTGGTTGAATAGGAGGGGAAATGGTGCCGGGATGGTAATGAATCAAAAGAAAAAAAGCTCCCTGTTTTGTATAGTCTAACATACATATCCGTAAAAAAATAGCTTAAGTAATAGGTACTGTCGTTTTCCTGAACAAAGCCATAACTGGGCTCTACTTCTGAATCAAATATTTTAAACCGCGTTAAATATTTATTGTAGATATGATAAACACCGCCACCGCCCATGGCCAACCATGCGTCATCCTCTCTGTCAAAAAATACTTTATTGAAATTTATAGCTAAAAGGTCATTGTTTTCACCGCCGTAATGATTGATTAATTGTAGGTTCCGGTAAATATTTACTCCACTCATTGTTGTGATCCAGATATTCCCGTCTTTTGAGCTATTAATATTATTTACGCTATTATTGACTCCATAATTAAATGTTTTTTCTGTTTTCGTCTGATTTAAAACAGATACCCCTATATCATGACCGATCCATAGTCTTTCCTTATCTATATACACCGAACTGCAGTTATCCGATAACAGACCATTTTGTTTTTTCAGTACAATCTTTATATTTTTTTTATAATCGAATATTATCAAACCGCTATTTGCCGTGCATAGGTATATTTTATTTTCACTTTGTTTGATAGCAGTAATGTGAATCGGGTTGTTTTCGCTTGAAAATTTTGATTGATTGACAATCTTATAATTCCTAATTTGATATAATCGATCAGAATCGGCAATCCATATATCTCCTAATGTGGCATCTTCGATTATAGCTTCAGGGTGAAGAATATTGGAGAAATAATATGTTTGTGGATATTTAGAATTCTGATTTCGGATAATAAATAAACAGGTATCGGGAGAGCAAACCCAGAGAAGATTATTTTTATCAATTAAAATATCATCTGTATTAGATTCTACGGGTAATCCTTCATCTTTCCCCAGCCGTTTCAGTTTAATCCCATCAAATTTTATAAGTCCTCCATATGTACTAAACCACATATAACCATCCTTGTCCTGAGTAATGTCATTTACTTCATCAGATATGAGCCCGTTGGTTTCTGAATAAGATTTTAAAGTAAGCTGCTGCGAATATATAAGGCAATAATTGGAAAATAGAAAAATAAATGGAATGATTCGCCTCATGTTAGATTATCTCTTTATTCTCCAACAAAAATTTCATCAATGCATTTTTTCCGGACTCTATTCCAAATTTCTTAATACAGTTGGTTCGATGCGCCTCAATAGCTTTTTCGCTTACAAATAAAATTTCGGCAATTTCCTTATTGGTTTTTCCTTTGGTAACAAATTTTAGGATATTGATCTCTGAAGGAGTGAGCTCATATTTTTTTGCCCATTTATCAGATATTGTTTTGGATTCTCCATCCTGCAAATATTTTCTCATGTTTGGACTTACATATTTATCTCCACGTTGAACTGCATTGATACAATCCCAAAGATCATTTAAAATGGTGTCTTTGTTTAGATAACCAAGAACCCCGATTGCCATTGCATCTTTATAATAACTTTCTTCTTTATGCATGGTAAGGATTACAAATCTGGTTAATGGTGATTCCCTCATCGCCTTTTCACAAACTTCCAGTCCACTCATTACCGGCATATCAATATCAATAATAGCAATTTCGGGTTCTAGTTCGCAAATATGCTCGAAAGCTTCTTTTCCATTGCTTCCTTGTCCAACGCATTCAATATTGTTTTGTTCCTGAATGATCTCAACCAATCCTTTTCTAATGATTGGGTGATCGTCGGCTATATAAACCTTAATAATTCGTTGGGCGTTCATTGATTCTACTAAAATATATTATTATGTTCAAATTAAACGGAAAACCTAAATTTTTTTCCTAGGGTTAACCCTTAATTCCCAATACTGGAATAGCTTTCGTGCCATTATGCCATCCCATGATTTTCCAGCAGGAATTTTATGAGTGCATTTTTACTACCTTCAAGCCCTAATTTTTTCACACAATTTCCACGATGCGTTTCAATCGTTTTTTTTGAAACAAAAAGTATTTCTGCAATCTCTTTGGTGGTCTTTCCCTGGCCTACTAATTTTAGAACGTTCAACTCGCTTAAAGTAAGTTGATATTTCCTTGCCCAATCTGATTCTAATTGTTTTGTTTCTCTTTTTTCAAGGAACTGATGCAATGTTGGACTTATATAGCTCCCTCCGTTTTGGACTGCATGAATACAATCTACCAGGTCATTCAATACTGCATCTTTTAAAAGATAACCTCTTACGCCAATGTCCATCGCTTCGTTGTAGAATCCTTCTTCACGGTGCATCGTAAGAATTACAAATCGAGTAAATAAATTTTTTGAAATTGCTTTTTTGGCCACATCTAATCCATTCATCATAGGCATATCAATATCCAAAATGGCCAGATCAGGTTCCAAGTTAATAATTTGCTCAAGTGCATCTAAGCCGTTTTCTGCCTGACCAACACATTGAATATTTTTTTGTTCCTGTAAAATTTCTATCAGGCCTTTTCTAACGATCGGATGATCGTCTGCAATAAAGATCTTGATTATTCTTTCCATGAGTTAAAACGTTATACTAATGTAATAATATTTACTACAAAAGACCTCTTTTTTTAACACCCATTCTCTGGGTTAACACTTAGAAATTGTCCTCTAAATTTGCTGCGCTATGCCCTGCGCTGACTAGCATTTAGGATTTGCTGCTGTTTTCGGTTGTTTATTGTGCAAAGCAAGCTTAATCCTGTTTGATCGTAAATGATAGAGCCTGAATCTACGTTCCAACCTGCTTTTACCATTAATCTTTGAAGGTCAGCGGAGCTTCTTTCAATCAACTTCCAGTCGGACAAATATTCCATAAATATTCTGTAAGGATTATTGAAAGCTATATTGGTGAAAAAGATGTCTCCGTTGGTAGTTAAGTTATTTTGCAAACTTTTAAGAACGGATACAATGGTTTGGTCATTTAAATAATCAAATACTCCTCCAATAATAATCAAATCATATTTTAGTTTGAGAGTCCTCACGATCTTGTAGATATTACCTTTAAACGCTGTGATATTTGCTTTTATCTCATCGAGTCTACCCATAGAATAGCGAAGTGCATCCTCATCAACATCCACGAGGGTTATTTCTGCTCCGCTTTTTTTAATATTCTCAATATTTTTCAAAAGATCTTCTGATGTTCCGCATCCTATACTAATGATTCGGGCACAAGGTTGTCGCGAAATTAAGTTTTTGATCATTTGTGACTGGTAAGCCACTTTGTTTTTATGTTGCTTACATATTTCGGATCTTAAAAAGAATTCCTCAATAAAATATGCCGAAGAACTTTTATCACATTGATTTATTCCTTCCAACAGATATTCAATGGTTTCAAAATCTCCTTGATATCCCCTAGGCCATAACTGTGCTCTTTCTAGAAATTTAGAACGAGAAGCCAAAGTTCGGATCTCCTTAATCTCGATGAGTATGTTTTCCCGCGACATAGTTCGTTCTAAAAAACTTATCGTGTCTTTAAAATCACTCAAAAATGACTTCATTTCGGTAGCGGTGGTGAAATGATGATCATCAAATACATGACCATGATTGAGATATAGATCTATTACTTTTTTCATATTCTTTGATTATATCTGGTTGTAGAATAATACTTGCAGCATAATCAGCATGGCAGATAGAACTGCTAATCCATAAAATCGAATGTGTTGATTGTTCATTTACTTTTTTATGCAAATAAACGCGATGAATGAAGAATGGTTGGTAGGGTTAACCCCGAAATTTATTGCTGGCTAATGAATTTAACCATAAAGTTTTTTCGTCCGGTGTAAATACTCAGGATATAAGTTCCCCTGGCCAGTTCTTTATTGAAACCCAGTACATAGGTATTTAAACTTTTTTCATAGGTTCGGATCACTTCAGTATAAACTGTCTTTCCCTCTGTATCTGATATGCTCACTATCATATCTTCCGAAATATTGGAATACATATCAAATGAAATTTGCATGCTTGTAACCGGATTTGGATACACAACTATACTTTGGTCCGTAAAATAATTTGTGAAGTCTACTGATTGCAATAATTTATCTGCTACCCCAAAATTAGGGATTCCATATCCGTATTGATCGGTGGGTACAGAATACACATGCGAACTTCTTCTCACGGCATCCATGATCTCCAAATTTGTTTTGTTTGGATGTTTTTGCCATAAACATGCAACAGCACCGCATAAAATAGGAGAGGAGAAGGAGGTTCCGTTTCCCGTTTGAGGAATTCCGATTAAACCAACAATCCACGACGCCTGACCCATAGATGAAACATCCGGTTTTATTCTTCCATCCGCGGATGGTCCAAATGAACTAAAACTTGCATTGGCACGATTACTTTTAACTGCACCAACGGCTAAAATACTATCAGCATCCGAAGGAGCACCCAAATAATTCCATCCGTTTCCGCCACTGTTTCCAACGCTGTTACAAACAAGAATTCCTTTACTAGCTGCTAAATCAGCTCCAATTGATCCGATGCAAGTATTCCCATTCATATCAGCATACGTATGATCCATTGATGGAAAATCAAAAGTGGTATATCCAAGTGAACTATTGATCATATCCGCACCAACACTATCTGCAAATTCTGCACCCGCAATCCAGTTATATTCTTCACTAATTGTTTCTGCACCACCATCCTCGGTTTTCAATAACCAATACGAAGCTTGTGGTGCCGTTCCCATAAACTGCCCCGGAATATAACCACCCATGCAAGAAAGTACGTGCATTCCATGACTTGCGTCACCTGTAACACTTTCTTCGTTTACTACAAAATCCCATGTACCTAAAATTCTACTACTGTCTCTTAAATGATCAAAGGCAGTGATGCCTGCGACATTCGTAAAACCTGCATCTAAAATGGCGATAACAATTCCGGCACCATGATAATTTTTTCTGTGCAAATAATCTAAACTCATCATGGTAGATTGTGTATCAGCCAAACCATAATCAATTCCGTATCCTGCTCCGGTTAATGTTACCGGCGGACCAAAAGTTCCGGGAAAATCACTGGCAGTTTGTGGTTTTACTCCTTTGTAAATCCATTTTACCTGAGTAACATAACTTAACTGGTTAATGGAATCAGCCAATGTAGAATCGTTGGTTCCAACCACAATACAATTGAGCCAATTGCTTTTGTTATAAAATTTTATTGAATCAGAAATACCCAATACTCCTGCAGTATAACTGGGGGCAATGGGTAAATCGGTCGTAGTTAAAGGAATGCTGTATTTGGTTCTTCTATCAATAGAACGTTGAGAAAGAAAATCAGTGGGAGTAGAAAGGCTGTAAGGATATCCTACCGGTGATTTATCAGCAAAATAAACCGCGAATTTATAGTGTGATTGCGAAAAAAGGTTAGTTACCAAAGTAAATGCGAAAATAAATAATGTAATCCGTCTACTCAAAGCCATACTCCATTAATTTGTACTCAACAATGTAACCGTCGTAAATTCTTTTTAGTTTGGGGATTTGAAACCATTGCAATGTGCCGTATGGCCAAGGTGTCCACTGGCTGATATCTGTTACCAAATCCGGAATAATATATTTTTTTTTATGAACCATACCAATATTTCTAGAGTACGTTTCCGTTGAAAGCCTATAAGCTATTGCATTAGTATCACTCGGTTCCGTTTGTGTTATGGTTATTGTACTGTCAAATAACAATGGTCCATCATTAAAATTAACATCAAACAGGCCATTATTAATGTCTCCATAAAAGTTGACATCCATTGACCCGTAGTGATAATTTTGAGCACCCAAAACATTGTACGCATTTCCATCCCATGAATAATTTACATCAATAGGATACGTCATTTTTACAAACGTTAGATTTTCTTCTGTCTTTTCTAGTCGGGTTGTAGTTCTCTTTAACCACCACACATTTGTTCCACTTGTAATGGCCCAGGGTTGAGTGGTATCGGTACGGTAATATCTTGTTACATTTACCACCGTATCACCCATGCCATCAATAAATGTACTTGGGTAAAATTCTTTTATCTGATAATGAAAAGTATCGTTTTGATCTGGAGTTGCTCCCAAATTTATTCTTATCGAATCTACATCATATATATAATACCTGCCTGTATCGATTGGAATATAATTGTAACCAAAATCACTTGGAGGCAGAATTGTAGGATCGCAACTGGTTAGAAAACCAGTAACCGCCAAAATGTATATTAAGAAGTGTCTTATTTTCATGCTTCCAATAATGTGTAAATATACAATAAAGACTTGATATTTATAAGACGGGATTTATAGGAATAAGTTGCTTTTTCAATAGAGAGTCAGCAGTTGACAGTCATCGGCCAACAGTCGGATAGTCAACGTCCAATTAGTGACTGTTGGTTTTGGGATTTTTTTTGGAATTTGCTACTCGATAGCGAATTCTTTTTTCCAGAATTCTAGAGTGCTTTGCACGGGATGATTTAATAGCTTTTCAACCTCATCTTTTTCGGCAATATTGTCCTTAAACAACAATTGGAATTGATCGTAATTGATAATACCAGGAAACCAAATAGAAATAAAATTTTTGGTAACTGCTTCCACAAGGTTTTTGGGAATCTCCAAAGCAATTACTTTTTGGTTTCTTACTTCTCCAGCAAGGTCCATCAACCATTGAAATGAAATTTGTTCTGATCCCGGAAGATCAATCAATTGTCCCATTGAATCATTCAAGCAAAGTATTTCAATTACTTCTGTAAAATCTGATTCTAAGATGGGTTGAATTCGGGTCTTTAAAAAATTGGCAGGTAGTACAGCATGATTGAAAAAGTATTTACTGATGTCGAACATCATTTTAAATTTTTGAACTAGTACTGCGTTATGGGTACAAACAATGGAAGGACGCAGAACATAGGTATTCGCTTGCTTAATCAAAATGGCATCTGCAATTCCTTTGGTTTTTAAAAATGCAATGGGATGCTTTTCATCAGCACCAAGAGCTGAAATATGAATGATCTTCGGATCACCAATAATATGCCTATTTTCAATAATCTTTTGAGCCAGTTGAACATGTACTTTTTCGAATTCGGCATCTTTTGATTCATGAATAATTCCGGCAGCATTGATGAGAATATCAACGTTGCCAATTTTTTTCCAATCGTCTTTTTCAGGGTCGAACACGAAAAATCCTTGTGGACCTAATGACGTGTTCCGACTTAGTTTTACAAGTTCAATATCGGGCATAGAACTGAGCTTTGCGGAAATGATCTTTCCCAAAGTTCCTGAAGCTCCTATAACTGCTACCCGTTTCATATTACAAAGAAAGCTATTATGATTTATATTCTCATCATTAAAAATGTATCAATTCACGTTGGTCATATAATTCTTTCTTCCTTTTGAGGTATTTAAATTCCTTAAATAGAATGTAACAGTAGAATATAAACCATGCCAACGAAAAAAGCAAAAGTAGATATAGCAATCCCAAAGTCATAGAGGTACTAATTTGAGATATGATTAATATGAGCATAAAAGTGGCGACTACCCATAAGTTAAATATGGTTCTCTCTTTGTGAGTTGTAACCAGTTGTTTCCAGGCCAACCAGTGCAGTAGCATGCTTGAAGGATGCAAAAGAGCAATGGAGATAAATATCAAATCTCTAAAATGAGTGTTTCCCGCAAGTATTGAAAGATTGAATCCAATAGCAAGAAGAATGTTAAGACAGATTTCAATGAGGGTGAGATTTTTTAAAAATGTAATCGTTTTCATAACTACGCTTATTTATTAGTTAGTTTTTCTTTAAAAGGAATAAGAATAATTGCTAGGGTGGATGCCCCTGCCAGGACCCAACCCGGATAAAATGTAAACAATCCCTTTTTTAGTTCGAGAATAAAGTGGTCATTTTCCATCCCCGTAGAAGTATTGGTGATTAATAGCATAAAAGCTAATCCTGTTCCCACAATATCTATGTAATTGAACAAGATCATTAAAGCTTTCTTTTTTCGAACATCCCATTTAGTTTGTAAAACAAACACGCTGCACGTGCTAAAAAATATAAATGCAGGTAATGAAAAGATCAAAGAATAGAACATGAATGCCACAATTGAGGCCAGAGCTCTTTGTAGGCCGAAATCACCCTTGTCAACAAAAAGCACTATGCTAATAGAAAGTGCCAGAATAGATATTATCCAGATGGCAAAAAGTTTGAAAATGTCTTTAATAGTTTTCATAGTTTCAGAAATTATTGAAAGTTTATTATATTTTTTTACTTCATCAATTTGATCATCATCTTACCAAACCAATTCTCATCTGCTTCAACAAGTTTGCCAACCAATTCATCAGATCGTTTTGTAAAATCGGCAATCTCTTTCATTTGTTTTTTAAACTCTTCCGACTCATTATTATTCTCATCAATCTCTTGTAATGAATTCAATAAATTAATTACCGGTTGTACTTCTCGTTCTCTCCGAATCTTTACAATTTGCTTTCCTACTTTATATATATCCTTTTCTCCTCTAAAGAATTCCCTTCTATCACCAACCTTTACTTCACGATAAACCAAACCCCAATCAATAAGTGAACGAACAGTCATATTAGTATTACCTCTACTTATATTAAGAGTCTCCATTATTTCTTCGGTACACAAAGGTTCTTTACTAATCATTAATAAAGCATGCACTTGGGCCATTGTTTTACTTATACCCCAATTACTACCTAAAGCACCCCAGGTTTGAATAAATTTTATTTTGGCTTCATCTAGTTTCATGCACAATTATACGGACGCTTTCAAAAGTTTCAGTAAAAAATGAAATATATTTTCGAGATTAAAATATAAGTCACTCTTAATCAATAAAATAAAATATTGAACGCTGCTAGCAGATAATTACAAAAAGTAGTTTTATAATTATTTAGATTGTAAAATAGAAAAACAATGGCCCCTGTTTTTACGTATAATTAAAGTACAAACCCAAGATTATGACTGTAGCAACAGCCGAAGCAATGATTCGTCAATATGGCGTTGTGTTGCAAAAATCCATTCATCCCGCAGTATTTCAATCTAAGAAAGCACTTCCTTGCAGCATTGCAAGAATGAAGTTTGCCATTTACCGGTATATTACCGAGCTCCACAGAAGAGGTCAACTTAAGAACGAACAAATTAAAAACATGGTTGCAGCTTATAGCTACTTGTGTTATTTCGTTGACGATGATATGACCAATCAGCTAAATGTAATTATGTTGCAAAAGGACGATAAGACTCATTATAGCTCACGTTTAAAAAATGATTATGCCGACGTGATTCATACAATTAGTCTCCAGAAAGAACAACTTATAAGAGAGATCAAAGAATTTATTTTAGAGTCAAGAGAATATGTGAAGAACTAATTATGCTTTCTTCTTGATTAAAGAGTTTAAGGTTCAAGGTTGAAACACTTTGAGCCTTTTTTATTTCACAAATTTTGAACTCTTGAACATCGCGCCTTTAACTTAATTTGGACTTGAGCACCAAAAATGGTTGATACTTTATAATAGTACTTTAATATGGCTTGTAACTAATTGATTATTAGCGATTAGAAAAGAAGGCGTCTAAGATTTTTACCACCCCTCATTTGCTTCTCATTACTATTTATCATTTATTTGTCGGACTTAAATTTTTTTTAGTTCCCTCAAATGGCAAAAAACCTAGTTATAGTGGAGTCACCTGCAAAGGCGAAAACGATAGAAGGATATCTTGGAAGTGATTATACGGTAAAGAGCAGTTATGGCCATGTTCGTGATTTAGGCGATAAAGGTATTTCAATTGATATAGCAAACGGTTTTGCTCCGATGTATGAAGTTTCGGAGGATAAAAAGAAGGTAATTGCAGAATTACTAAAATTATCAAAAAGTGCCGAAACTGTGTGGCTAGCTTCCGATGAAGACCGCGAAGGAGAGGCCATCGCCTGGCATTTAAGTGAAAGTTTGGAACTGCCTGCCAAAAAAACAAAGCGTATTGTTTTTAACGAGATTACCAAAACCGCCATTATGAAGGCGATTCAAAATCCGAGAGACATTAATTATGACCTTGTAAATGCTCAACAAGCAAGAAGAATATTAGATAGATTAGTAGGATATGAATTATCTCCAGTATTATGGAAAAAAATCCGGCCGAGTTTAAGTGCTGGTAGAGTTCAATCGGTTGCGGTTAGATTAATCGTTGATAAAGAAAGAGAAAGAAACCAATTTAAAGTTGAACCATTTTATAGAGTGAATGGTTTATTCACAACGACAAAGGCTACTCGTCCCTTTAAAGCAGAACTGAACAAAAGATTTGATAATTCAAAAGATGCTGAAGCCTTTTTGAAATCTTGTGTTTCACACCAGTTTAAAGTAAAGAATACAGAAACAAAACCTGCCACCAAAAGTCCCGCAGCTCCATTTACTACTTCTACTTTACAACAGGAAGCAAATAGAAAGCTTGGATTTTCAGTTGCAAGAACGATGCAAGTTGCTCAGAAACTATATGAATCTGGAAAGATTACATATATGAGAACGGATAGCGTAAATATGAGTGAATTTGCAATGGAAGCTTCTCAAGCTGCCATTACTTCAATGTTTGGAAAGGAATTTCATAACCGTAGAACCTATACCACTAAATCAAAAGGTGCACAAGAGGCTCACGAATGTGTTCGACCTACTGATTTTAATACTCAAACAGCAGGCGAAGATTCTAGTGCGGAAAAATTATATGAATTGATCTGGAAAAGAGCCATCGCTTCACAAATGAGCGATGCTCGTTTAGAAAAAACCAACATACATATAGGTACAGCTCAATCCGATTTAAATTTCGTAGCTAAAGGTGAGGTAATTAAATTTGAAGGGTTTTTAAAAGTGTATCTTGAAAGTAACGATGAAGAAGAAAATGAAAATGAAAATGACCAAACTCTTCCTCCGGTAGTTGCTGGTGATCTATTGGGGTATAAGGAAATTGTGGCTACGGAAAGATTTACTCAACCACCATCAAGATATTCGGAAGCATCTTTAGTAAAGAAGTTAGAAGAACTTGGTATTGGCCGTCCTTCTACTTATGCTCCAACAATTAGTACTATTCAGAAAAGGACATACGTAGTTAAAGAGGAACGAGAAGGTACTCCTAGAAATTATGCAGTTTATACCGCTGCCAACGGGAAGATTTCTCAGGAAACTAAAACCGAGAATACTGGTGCGGAAAAAAATAAATTATTTCCTACAGATATTGGTTCTCTTGTAAATGATTTCCTGGTGGAGAATTTTCCAAAGATCATGGATTTCCATTTTACGGCTTCAGTTGAAAAAGAATTTGACGAAATCGCCAATGGTAAGATTGAGTGGAATGATATGATCAAAGATTTCTATACTCCGTTTCATGAGAACATTGTAACCACCGAGAAAGAAGCGAAACGTCAAACAGGAAAAAGATTATTGGGAATTGACCCGGCTTCAGGAAAAAATATTTATGTTTTGATTGGTCGTTTTGGTCCGATGGCCCAAATTGGAGAAATTGAGGATGAGGTAAAACCTAAGTATGCTTCTGTTCGAGGAAAATTAAGCATAGAGTCTATTACACTTGAAGAAGCACTTGAATTATTTAAGCTACCCAAGCCGGTTGGCACCTTCGAGGATAAAGAAATTGTAGTAGGTATCGGAAGATTTGGTCCGTTTGTTCGTCATGATAATAAATTCGTTTCGATTCCAAAAGGCACAGATCCAATGGCGGTAGATGAAGTAAAGGCAATCGAATTGATTGAAGCAAAAAGGATTTCTGATGCAAATCGTTTGGTAATGGCATTCGAAGAAGATGATATAAAGGTATTGAAAGGAAGGTGGGGAATATACATTGCGAAAGGGAAGGAAAACTATAAGATACCAAAAGGGGAGGAGCCAACAACTCTTACTTTAGTGCGTATTCAGGAGATTATAGCCGAGGCTGATGCCAAGGCGCCTGCATCTAAAAGAGCAGCAAGCAAAAAATCTAACAAGGCAACAAAGGCTAAGAAAGAGCCAGCGACAAAAAAGAAAGCTGGTACTAAATCCAAGACTGCTTCAAAGTCGAAGTCTGCGGTAAAATCTAAACCCGAAGCGAAGACAGCTACAAAAACAGTTTCCAAGTCAAAGCCAACGGCCAAATTGAAGCCGGCAACTAAGACTATAGCAAAAGCCAAACCAGCAGCAAAAGCAACACCTAAGAAGGCTGCTCCAGCGAAGAAAAAGGCACCAGCACCGGCTAAAAAGAAGACAGCCACTAAGAAGCGTTAGTCTTTTACCGATCAAACATTCAGGCGGTTACTTAGTGAAAGTAATTGATAAATCGTTGCGCGACCCTTAAAATAATTATTAACCTTCATCCGTAGATATCTATTAATGCTAACCCATTTTTGCAATGGTTCTAGTTCTAATTTTACAAGGTAAATCTTGAGCTACTGATATGAAAAACTGGGAAGAATTGTTTATGCCAATTGGCAATTTCGTTTTAGCGGAAGACTTTAACAGAAGTCAGCTTTCATCTAATATTGATTATTTTGGATTGGACCGCGAATTTCCTGATTGGGATAACCATGTTTATCATATTGGTATTGTAGGAGTAGGTTTCGACGACTCCGATTTGGCAGCAAATATTTATAAAACACCCGACAATGTTAGGTACTGGTTATATAGATTATTCAAAGGGAATTATGAGGTTAGTATAGCTGACTTTGGAAATCTATCAGTTAAAACATCCCTTGAAGAAGTGGTAAACCAACTTTCTGATTTCATTGTTGAATTAATGTCAAGAAGAATATTGCCGGTTATTATAGGTGGCGGAAAAGAGTTAGTTTATGCTCAATATCTAGCTTATAAAAAGATTGGGAAATTCTGCAACTTAGTTAATATTAGCTCCACACTTGATTTTAAAGATGCGTCAGACGACTTAACTGCATGGAATTTTTTAAGTAAAGTTTTATCTGATTCTGATAATTATTTGTTCAACTATAGTAATCTTGGTTACCAAACATATTTTACGCCCCCAGAGTTATTGGAATTATTCAAGGGATTTAATTTTGAAATGCATAGATTGGGTGAAGTAAGAAGTAAAATTGAAGATTCGGAACCTGTGATAAGAGATGCGGATTTTTTATGTCTTGATTTGGGAAGTGTAAAACATTCTGATGCGCCTAATTGTACTTTCGCAACACCAAATGGTTTTTTAAGCGACGAAGTATGTCGCTTGGCACGGTATAGCGGCTTGAGTTATAAAATGAGTTCTGCCGGGTTTTACGGAATTAAACCAGAAGGTAAATTAGATTGGACAGATCATCATTTGATGGCGCAATGTATCTGGCATTTTATTGAAGGTTTTTATTTGAGAAAACCGGAGTCATTGGAAGTGGATGATCATCAATACATGAAATACACGGTTGCTTATCAAGGTTACCCTGAAGAAATTAGTTTCTATAAAAATCGTCTTACGGAAAAATGGTGGATGGCGGTTCCGGCAAGCGAAATGGGAATGGATAAATATCAGATCCGTGAATATTTGGTGCCTTGTAGTGTATCGGATTATGAAGTTGCCAGTATGAACGAAATTCCAGATCGTTGGCTTAGAACTTATAAAAAATTGAATCAATAAATATTCCCGGGTTACCTTTTCGATTCTTATACACTTAAGTTTATAATCGCAATAGGACTAATTTTTCAACCCAAGGAATTATGAAGAAGTCAATCTTGTGTCTGATTCTGTTAGCCGGGATTTTCGGCCGTATTTCTGCGCAGCAGGATCCTCAATACACCATGTTTTATTTCAACAAGATGCTTTACAATCCAGCTTATGCCGGAGCGAAAGATGGCATTTGCACAACTATGTTAGGCTGTTTCCAAAGGAATGGTTTGCCAGGTGCTCCTACATACCTGGTTAGTAACGGCGGATATGCCAATAAAATTAGAAGGGAATAATTATCTGGGAGTTGGTTTAACTACTTACGGAGATTACATAGGTTTTCAGCTAGACCATGGATTGAAAGCGGCTATATGCTATAGAAGAAAAAATTTGGGACCAGGACATTTAGCAGTTGGAATAGATCTAGGATTTTCAAATAAAAATATCCTTAATCCCACTTGGATCACCCCAAATGGATTACCTGCGGGAATGGATCCTGGGATTCCGTCAGCAACTTCAGGAAGTACTTTTGAATTTGATCTAAATGCGGGTATTTATTATCATAGCACCAGCTTTTATATTGGGGTATCAGTATTGCATTTAACGGGTTCATCTTTTACTGGATTGAATATTCATCAGGCACGTCACATGTATTTTACCGGTGGGTATACTCTTGATTTAGGCGGGTCCTGGAAGCTGAATCCTAACGCAATCATAAGAACGGATATGGAGACAGCAAATTTTGATATTAACCTGAACGCTTTGTATGATTTCAATGGAACCCATGGGATTTTCTTTGGAGCCACTTATCGATACATTGATGCCATAGGAATCAACATTGGATACAATCGCATGTTTTCTGATGGGAATTTGGGGATGATGATTGGTTATAATTACGATATTAACACCTCTCGGTTGAATTCCTTCAACTCGGGATCACACGAAATCATTCTTCGATTTTGTTTCAAGACAGATCGTCCTAAACCTATCATTAAAGGCTATGTGGTTCGATTTGGAGACACCAAGTAAAGGTATTGACAGTCAGCAAATTGTGATTTTATGCATACAGAGGTGTTTTTAAGGCCATCATGTAGGTTTGAAAATCGTTGCTAACGTTGATGGTTCTATATGCTATCTTAATTCGGAGATTGGTTTGACTACTGCATTTGCGTAAGTCTGTTTTTTTGACATAATAACCCCGTTTTGTCTGAATTTTCACTTTTTTTAAAAAATTAAAATACTGATAATTAGTATTTTAGCTATATTAATGAACAATTGATTGTTAAACATTTGGTGGTTTAATTACTTTTTTTGCCTATATTTACACTCTTAGTACCAATTATAACACTAAATTGATCAGAGCGATATGCGTAAACTTGTACTCGGAATTTTTCTTCTAACCTGCTGCTACAGTGGTCTTCGTGCACAACAAGACCCGCAATATACCATGTTTTATTTCAATAAAATGTTGTACAATCCTGCATACGCTGGAGCAAAAGACGGGATATGTGGAACCATTTTAGGACGTTTTCAGTGGAATGGTTTGCAAGGAGCGCCAAATACTTGGTTGTTCACTGCTGATATGCCATTCGATCTTACCTCTGATGGAAAAAATCAATTGGGTATAGGTTTAACTGGTTATGGAGACTACATCGGTTTTCAACAGGATCACGGGTTGAAAGTAGCAGCTTGCTACAGAAGAAGAGATTTGGGCCCTGGTCATTTAGCAGTAGGATTTGACGTAGGATTTTCAAATAAAAACATAGTTTCTCCTACTTGGATATTTCCCTCTGTTATGGAGCCTGGTATACCAACCGGAGCTTCTACAAGCAACTTTGGTTTTGATCTAAGTGCAGGAGCCTATTATCACAATACCAACTTTTATGTAGGTGTTTCTGTGCTTCACTTAACAGCTTCAGACTTTACTGATTTGAATGTTCGTCAGGCCCGTCACATGTACTTTACAGGAGGTTATACTTTCCCAATCGGAAACGGTGGATGGAAATTAAACCCAAATGCAATGATTCGTACTGATCTTGCAACAGCTAACTTCGATATTAACCTGAATGCATTATATGATATTAATGGAACGCATGGGATCTTCTTCGGAGCTACTTACCGTTATATTGATGCAATCGGAATCAACGTGGGTTATAATGGGACCTTTGCTAATGGAAAAATGGGCATGTTATTTGGTTATAACTACGACATCAACACTTCTAGGCTGAATTCATTCAACTCAGGATCACATGAAATCATTCTTCGTTTCTGTTATAAGATTGAGAAAGACAGAACGATTTATGAAAGATATGTAGTTCGATTTGGAGATTCGATGAGATCTAGATACTAATAGCAACGTACTGTACCTGAACAACATAAGCAAACAAGAACAATAAATATACTATTATAAATGAAGCATCGTTTATATAGAAACAAATTCACCAAAAACAACAATCGTATGAGGAAATCACTCGTATTGGCACTATTTGCTATCATGGCACTTAGCAGCTGCAAAGAGTACTATTCCGGACAGCTAACCGGAGTGCAAAATCGCCCCAGATGGTATCAGGAAGACCCTTACGGAATGGTTTACATGCCGATGGGATCCTATAACATGGGCGAAAATGATCAAGACGTTCCACAAAACTTCGTTACACAGTCAAAAACAGTTTCTGTTCAGGCATTCTATATGGACCAAACAGAGATTGGCAATAATGAGTACCGTCAGTTTGTATATTATGTAAAGGATTCTTTGGTACGTACCATGCTAGGGGAAAATGTATCTGAAGAAGATTACTTAATAGTTGAAAATGACTTTGGTGAAGAGATTGATCCACCGCATCTTAACTGGAGAAGTCGTATTGATTATGAAGATCAGGAAACTCGTGAAGCTTTGGAAGATCTTTATTATCCAGAAGAACAACGTTATCTTAGAAAACGTGAGATTGATGTGAACAAATTAATCTATGATTATACTTGGATCGACTTGAAAGCTGCTTCAAGATATGGTGTTGTTGATGCTGATAAAAAGCTTAACTATCCTGACCTTTTAGAGAAAAACCAGTACATGAATTCTGGAGAAAAAACTTTCAAAAAGTTGAACAGAAAAGACTTCTTCCGTCGTGAGAAAATCAATATCTATCCTGACACATTAGTATGGATTCGTGATTTCGAATATTCATATAACGAACCGATGACAAAAATGTATTTCTGGCATCCAGCGTATGATAACTACCCAGTGGTAGGTATTAACTGGAAACAAGCAAATGCCTTCTGTCACTGGAGAACTGATTTAATGAACAACTTCCTTACGATGTATGGTGATTTCCCTGTACATGATTTCCGTCTACCAACTGAAGCTGAGTGGGAATATGCTGCTCGTGGTGGTAATGGAAACATTGGAGGAGGAAATGCTTTAAGTCCTTATCCTTGGGGAGGTCCTTATATTCGTAACTCAAGAGGTTGTTTCTTAGGAAACTTTAAACCAATGAGAGGTAACTATATTGATGATGGTGGTTTCCACACAGTACCTGTTGACTCATACAATCCAAATGATTATGGATTATATTGTATGGCGGGTAATGTATCAGAGTGGTGTAGCGTTGCATTTGAAGAATCTGGTTACAGTTTCATGCACGATCTTAACCCTGATCTTCAATATGATGCTAAGGAAAACGATCCTCCTGTACGTAAACGTAAAGTTATCCGCGGTGGTAGCTGGAAGGATATAGGATTCTACTTGCAGACAAGTGCTCGTTGGTACGAGTATCAGGATACCAGCAAAAGTTATATCGGTGTAAGATGTGTGCAAACATTCATGGGTCGTGATAAGAGTGATTTTAAATAAGGTATAGCTGCTTAGGCATTTATATATATGTGAACATTGGTGTATTAACTTAATTATTTTTTTACTTAACCTAATTAAAACAGAACAGTTATGAAATTCCTACACACTAGAAAAGGTAAGATCGTCATGAATTTTATCTACGGGGTTGGTGCGGCCGTAGTAATCGTTGGTGCTTGGGCAAAGATCCTTCACCTTCCAATTGCGAACACAATGATTACCGTAGGTCTATTAACAGAAGCCTTTATCTTCTGTATTTCCGCATTCGAACCACCACACGAAGATGTGGATTGGTCATTGGTTTATCCTGAATTAGCAGGTATGCCAGGCGAAGGTGGACATGGCAAAGGCGGTGCCAAAATCGGAAGTGGCGATGCAGTTTCTCAGGAACTTGATAAGCTGTTAAGCGAAGCTAAGATTGGTCCAGAGTTGATCGAATCATTAGGAGATGGAATGCGTAAATTAAGTGATAGCACTTCTAAGCTAAGCACAATTGGTGACGCTGCTGAAGCAAATTCAGCTTTCGTTACTAACATTAAAGCAGCTGCAACTAATGTTAGCAAACTTTCTGAATCGTATGTAAATGCTGCTAATGCATTAACCGGTATTTCTATGGAAGACGGTCAGAATTATGGAGAGCAATTATCAAGAGTTTCTAAAAACCTTTCTGCATTGAACTCTGTTTATGAATTACAGATTCAAGGTTCTAAAGAGTATGTTGAAAGCAGTGCACAAGCTTATTCTAGCATTAATGAAATGCTTAAATATTTGAGTGCTTCAGTTGAAGATACTAAACGTTACAAAGAGGAGATCCATGTGTTAGGACAAAACTTAGCAGCATTGAATACCGTTTATGGTAACATGCTTTCTGCTATGAATTTTAGACCAAACGCATAGTTTATAGCTTGATTTATTTTTGTTTAACCTTAACAAATTAGAAAAAAATGGCAGGCGGTAAACAGTCACCACGGCAGAAGATGATTAACATGATGTATCTCGTGTTAACAGCCCTTCTAGCCCTTAATATTTCGAAAGAAGTACTTCATGCTTTTGTGGTAGTAAACATTGGTTTAATGCAACAAAACGAAAACCTCATAAGCAATAATGCAGGTATCTACAATACTCTTAAGGAAGAAATGGATAAAAATCCAAAGGACGAAAAGAGAAAGAACCTTCATGCAACAGCATCTACAGTTGTAAAATTAACCACTGATATGGACGCTTTCATCGAAACGATGAAAACTGAAATGGTTATGAAAACTGATGGCGTTGATGAAACTAAAGCTAAGGAAAGAATCAAAAATCCATTCTTGATTGAACGAAAGGATGATTATGATAGAACAACTACTTACTTTGGTACCAACAGCCCTCCGGGAACATCTGGTAAAGCTGCTGAGCTTAAAGGTAAACTTACAAAATTCAGAACAGATCTTTTAGCTCTTGTGGAGCCAAAATACAAATCGAAACTTGAAGCAAAATTGAAAGTTTTGGAATTAAAACTTCCAGAAGTTGGTGAAACCAAAGAAGGACATACCAGTACTTGGGAAATGTTCTACTTCTATCATCAGCCTCAATCTGCTGCATTGGTGGAGTTAACCAAATGGCAAAACATCGTTCGCGGTGCTGAGTCAGAAATGTTGACTTACCTTTACGATCAGATTGCTGCTACATCTTTCAAATTTGATCAAGTTTTGGCTGCGATCATTCCAAAGTCTAACTTCGTTACTTCAGGTTCAAGTTTTGAAGCTGATGTATTCTTAGCTGCTTATTCATCCGCAGTTAAACCTGATATTTATTATGGTGCCTTTGCAGATACAATGGGATCGGGTAAAATTGACGGTGGAGAAGGAACTAAATTGGATCCAAACTTAATCATTGGTGGAAAAGGAAAAATTTCTATTCCTGCAAGTGGTGCTGGAGAGCGCACATTTGGAGTACAAATCAAAATCGTTAATCCGGTTTCTGGTGAGGTTACCCCTTATGCGGCTAACGTTAAGTATAACGTAGCTCCTCCTTCTGCTACAGTTTCTGCTACCAAAATGAACGTAATGTATAAAGGTTTGGATAACCCTATCGAAGTTTCGGTACCAGGTGTTGCACCAAACAACGTTATCGTTAACTGTTCTGGTGGAGCAATGTCAGGTGGAAACGGAAAATACAGTGTGAAGCCTGGTGCTACAAAAGAAATTACTATTTCAGTTTCTGCTAAAAGTACCGATGGTAAAACCACAAGTATGGGCGCCTATAAATTCAGGGTAAAACCTGTTCCAACTCCAAAAGTTACATGGGGTAGTGCACAAGATGGTGGAATGATAGGTGCCAATGCAGGTGCTGGTTCACCGTTGATTCCAATGATGGAGAATTTTGACTTTGATGTATATGCTCAAATAACAGGTTATACCATTTCATTTAAAGTGGGTGGTGACTTGTTCTCTAAGCAATGTAGTGGTAATACAATCCCTGGTGATGTTGCTAGCAAAATGAGAGTATTGGCAAAAGGAACCAAAGTTTTCTTTGAATCAGTGAAAATGACAGTACCGGGTGGTGATAGAAGATCTGCTTCAGCCATCTTCACTATCAACTAAAAACAATAAATTCACAAAAACATGAAGAAATTAATCATCATTTTCAGCTTAGCCTTCATAGGATTGACAAATTTGTCAAGCTATGCGCAGGGTGGGACTGTATTGAATCCTGATGAGACCCCAAGAGACGGGTATTATGATAAGATTCATTACCCCAACCGCCGTGTTGTTCCCTATCCATATTTGAGAGAATCAGATGTGATGTGGACACGTAGAGTTTGGAGAAAGATTGATATGAGGGAGAAGATTAATCAACCCTTGTATTATCCACGTATTCCAACAAACATGCGTAAAAACCTGATTTTTATTTTACAGGAAGCAGTTTGTGGAACCGAAACAAACCCAACACCTGTGGTAATCGGTTATGATCCGTTTAATGGTGATGATTTTAAAGTAAAATTAGAAGTGCCATTTATTAAATCGATTGGTACCCGTAATGATACCACCCAGGTTCCGTATGCATTTCCACCTTATGATTTACATGATACCGTTTTCATTAAGGAATTTGATGCATCTAATGTTCAACAATTCCAATTGAAAGAAGATTGGTATTTTGAAAAACAAAGATCAGTTATGGAACCACGTATCTTGGGTATTTGTCCTAGAATGGCAGATTACACTGAAACTGGTGAATTTAAAGGTTATATTCCAATGTACTGGTTATATTTCCCTGATGTACGTAGAGTGCTAGTAAACGAGGAAGTGTATAATCCCTATAACTTTGGAGCACGTATCACTTACGATGATCTCTTTATGAAACGTATGTTCAACAGTCTTATCTACAAAGTGGATAATACTTACGATCGTTTAGTTGAGGATTATGTAAAAGGATTAGATGCTTTGTTAGAGGCAGAAAACATTAAGGACATTATCTTCAAGTTTGAACATGATGTTTGGGAACAATAATCCTGTAAATATTTTAAAGGAAAGCCTCTTCGTAAGAAGGGGCTTTTTTTTGTCCTTGCTAGAACCCGTCAGCGTGAACCAGTTCCCACACGTTCGTGTGGGATGACGTGGAACGAATAAACTTTACGTTAACTTCAATCAATACTTTCGTCATCCTTCGCGAATGCGGAGGATCTGGTGTCGATTGACGGAACTCGACAACACAAACAAGTACAAGAAAAGGATATCACTCTTGTCCTGACTGAAGCGAAGCGAAACGTCAGGGTTACTCAGGGCCGCTTTTGTTGTGGTTGATTGTGTTCGTTAATTACACAAGCTCGTTCGCTAGGAGATACTCGGCGATCTGAATAGCATTCGTAGCAGCTCCTTTTCGTAAATTATCCGCCACTATCCACATGTTTACAGTATTCTTTTGTGACTCATCCCTACGGATTCTACCCACGAATATTTCATCTTTTCCATGTGCATCTATCGGCATAGGATAAATTTGTTGTGAAGGATCATCTTGAATAATAACCCCTGGAATAGCAGAAATAAGCTTGCGAATATCTGTTAGTTCAAAGTCATTCTCAAATTCGATATTCACCGCCTCCGAATGTCCACCTATTACCGGAACCCTAACTGTTGTGCTGGTGAGCATAATGCTTTCATCACCTAAAATTTTGCGGGTCTCATTCACCATCTTCATTTCCTCCTTGGTATATCCATTCTCAAGAAATACATCAATCTGTGGAATTACATTTAGGTCGATTTGGTATTTATAAGCCATTTCCCCTTTTATACCCTTACGTTCGTTCATTAATTGGTCAACCGCTTTAACTCCAGTTCCACTTACCGATTGATATGTAGAAACCACTACTCTTTTTATTTTATAATTTTTATGCAGAGGTTCTAAAACAACCACCATTTGAATGGTACTGCAATTAGGATTTGCAATAATCTTGTCGGTTGCCGTTAATACATTCGCATTTACCTCAGGAACCACTAACTTCTTGGTTGGGTCCATTCTCCAGGCACTTGAATTATCTATAACGGTAATCCCCGCCTCTGCAAATTTCGGTGCCCATTCTTTTGAGGTACCTCCACCGGCTGAAAATACGGCAATGGCGGGTTTGGCATCTATTGCCTGTTGCATTGAATGCACCTTATAGTCTTTCCCTTTAAATTTAATCACCTTGCCCACAGACCTTTCGCTGGCAACAGGGATTAATTCGGTTATAGGGAAGTTCCTTTCTTCCAATACTTTCAACATTTCGGTACCTACTAATCCGGTGGCACCTACAACGGCAATTTTCATATTAAATATTTATGGTGTAAAAGTAATGGTTTGCTTTTTTATTCAATATTTTTTTTAATTTTAAATAGTAGAACAACCCAATGAGAACGATTTTAGCCCTGATTTGTTTTTCCTTGTTTCTAATTACCGTGTCTGGAATTCAGGCTCAGGTGAATGATAATTTTAGCGATGGAAACTTTACATCTTCGCCTACCTGGTCTGGTGACAATACAAAATTCGCAGTAGCTTCAAATGTGTTATGGTTAAATGCACCCGCGGTTACTGATGTTGCATTTTTAAGTACTCCATCTGCAGCAATCATCAATAACGAATGGCAGTTTTATAATGTCATGAATTTTAATCCATCCTCTTCTAATTTCTGTAGATTCTATTTGGTTTCTGATCAACGAAATTTTAATGCACCTAATATCAATGGTTATTATGTTGAACTTGGAAGGTTATCTGATGAGATTAGTTTATATAAAGTTATAAGTGGAAGTGCAACAAAAATTATTGATGGTCCTGATGATATGTTGAATGTTGCTGCGTGTACCACAAGAGTAAAGGTTACAAGAACAGGCGCTCTTTGGGAATTATGGGTTGATGCTACTGGAGGTTCCACTTTTGTTTCGCTAGGAACGTTTACTGATGCGTTGGTAAATGAAACTTATTTTTTAGGAGCTTATTGTAAATATACTGCTACTCGTTCTGATAAATTCTTTTTTGATGATGTAATTTCAACTGGGACCAATTGGACGGATGTTGTTTCTCCTTCTATTATTACACATACCACTTCCACAAATGTTCTTTCAGTTCAATTGAACGAACCGGTTTTATCGGCTGATTTAACTTCTATTAATTTTGGATTGGATAATGGACTTACTGTTGTTTCGATTGTTGAAGATAGTTTAAATAGTAAGAAATTAAACATAACGGCTAGTGGGAATTTTGCAACCAATTTATTATATCATTTAACGATAACAACATTGCATGATCTGCAGGGAAATACAACGTCATCTATCAACTATCCATTTATACTTCATATTGCTGTTCAGGGAGAAATTGTTATCAATGAGATCATGGTTGATCCAACTCCTCAACTTGGATTGCCCGATGCTGAATTTGTAGAATTGAGAAACAATTCAATATATCCTATCAGTTTAAATCAATGGGAATTTAAAGTGGGAAGTACTTCTAAAATTCTTCCCCCGTATGTAATTCAACCGAACGACTATGTAGTGTTAATGGAAGAAGGAGATACTTCATTATTCGCTTCGGGAATAAAAAAATTAGGAATAGCCTCTTTCCAAAGTTTAACCAATGGGGGAGAAGTAATTCAAATTTTAGATACAGGTAATGTAATTATTGACCAAGCCAATTATTCTCTGGAGTGGTATCATGATCCAGCAAAAGATGATGGAGGTTATACCATTGAAAGAATAAACCCAAACGATATTTGTTTGCAAAGTGAAAATTGGGCTGCTTCGGTAAATATAAATGGCGGAACCCCGGGTGTAGTTAATTCCGTTTATAATCCAAGTTTTGTTTCGGTAAATGCAAGTGCATTTTTTATTGACAGTGTACACGTATTGGCCGTTTTTAATCAACTCATGGATCCTGCGGGATTTATTCTATCCAATTTTACGTTGACGAATCTTTCCGCCGTTCAAACTATTTCTGCTGATTCATGTGTACTTTTTTTGAGTTCACCATTAACGATTAATACCACATATAATTTAACTATTGGTGTAGGTTTACAAGATTGCGGAGGAGTTTCTATTCCTACAATATTAAATATCCCTGTAGTAAATTATACACCTCAATTATTTGATGTATTAATCACTGAGTTAATGGTAGATGAAACTCCTGTTATTTCATTACCATCAGCAGAATATATTGAGATTTATAATTCAATGTCGTTTGCGGTGAATACTTCCGGTTGGACGCTTGTGGTAAATGGAGCCGCTTATACATTAGGAAATTATTCTATTCCTGCTGATAGTTTTATTGTGTTTGTGGATAACGGAGACCTTCCCATGTTTACTCCAATTAATTCAGGAGGGATTGCTTCATTTGGTGGAATGACGAATGAAAATGGTGTAGTTGAATTGTATCATTCAAACGGAAGTTTACTTCATTCTGCAAAATATGATATCAATTATTATGATGTTGCTGGAAAATCTGATGGAGGATGGTCGTTAGAAATGATCGATAAAACAAAACCTTGTTTGAGAAATTCGAACTGGACCGCATCGCAGGATGCATTGGGAGGAAGTCCGGGAAGAAGAAATTCATATTCCACAATTATTAATGATGTTACAAAACCTCATGCAATTAAAACAGGATTGATTACCACCGATACAGTTGTTGTATATTTTGATGAATCTATTCTTCCTTCAAGTTTTAATGGAACTACTTGCGAGTTAACCAATGGAAATCCTTTGGGAACTATTCTATATTCATCTTCTTTATTGAATGAATATTACATCAAATTATTATCTCCAATTCCGGCTGAATCCGTTTATTATTTACGAATGCATGGATTAAGTGATTGCGAAGGAAATATGATAACTGTTGATTCATTACCCTTTTCCATTCCACAGGTTCCAAATACCGGCGACATCATTATCAATGAAATTCTGGCTGATCCAACCACAAATTGTATTGATTATGTAGAAATTTATAATCTGGGAACCTTTGCAGTTGATCTTTCGCAAATGATCTTAGGAGAAGGAGATACAAGTACATTAATTCTAACCAGTTATTCAGCAATACACAATAAATCAGTTCTTCTTCATCCAGGGGAATATTTAATGGTATCGGAAGATCATGAAACAGTCATGAATTGTTATGGTGTAAAAGACAGTTCATCTTATTGGGATATTGCCAATCTTCCTGATTTTACAAATACGGCGGGTACGGTTGGAATTTCTATGGCTAACCAAACTTCCATTGATATGTTTGCTTATAATGAAGATATGCATTTTAGTGCATTAGGTTCCACTGATGGAGTTTCGCTGGAAAGATTAGATATTAACGGTCCAACACAAAACTCCATGAACTGGCATTCGGCAGCGTCAACAGTTGGTTTTGGCACTCCTGGATATCAAAATTCACAATTCTCATCTTTCATTATTATCAGCGATGATTTTACGTTGGATCCCGAAATCTTCTCACCTGATCTTGACGGATACCAGGACTACCTAACCATTTATTACAATCTCGCAAATGCAGGTTATGTAGCTACGTTAAGAATCTACGATCAGGCCGGAAGATTAGAAAAACTCTTGGTGAACAATCAACTTTTGGGTACTTCAGGTAGTTTTGTTTGGGATGGCACCAACGACAACGGTGGAAAAGTAAATGTGGGAATTCACATTATCTATTTTGAATTGATAGGAGGTAATGGAGAGATCTTAAGTTTTAAAAAGCCTGTGGTTGTAGCAACGAGATTTTAGATCGGATTATTCACATTCTCCGATGACGTTTCCTCCTCATGGTCATCATCATCATCCAAAGCTGCATACTTATCGTAATCCTTGTCAATTTGTTTACGATTAAGAGTAAGTAATAATGCCGGTAATAAGGTAAGGTTACAGAAGAATCCCATTAACAAAGTAAACGATAATAAAATGCCCAATGCTTTGGTTCCTCCAAAGTCGGACGCAATAAATACTGAGAACCCAAAGAACAATACCAAAGAAGTATAAGCCATACTTAAGGCGGTTTCTTTAATAGAAGAGTAGGTAGAGGTTTTAATATCTCCCTTGTAGTATTTTAATTCTTGTAAATATTTTGCGAGGAAGTGAATGGTGGAGTCAACCGTAATGCCAAATGCAATACCGTAAATAATAATGGTGGATGCTTTTAGCGGAATATTAAAAAATCCCATTACACCCGCAGTAAATATAAGAGGCAGTACATTGGGGATAAGCGATATGATTACCATTTTAAATTTCTTAAACATAGTTGCCATCATTAATGCAATAATGATAATAGCAACGGAAATAGACGAGATCAAATTCCGTAATAGGTATTGCGTTCCTTTTAGAATTACAACACTTGCACCTGTTACAGTTACTTCTACATCATCGTCAGCAAAAATAGTTTTGGCTTGTTCTTCTATCCGTTTTACTGTAGCATCCATTTCATAAGTACCCATGTCTTTCATCTGGGCACGGATACGTACATATCTCCATGAAGTATCAATATAAGACTGATTCGCTACTTCGTTTTTATCTTCTAATCCACGTTTAAAATATTCAAGCACCTTCATCTTATCAAACTGATTGGGTACTTTATATTGTTTTGTAGCTCCGTTATAAAATGCCTGGTTTCCGTATTTCATTACTTCTACAATAGAAACAGGATGTGAGAACATACCAAGAGAAAATATTGAGTCTTGCAATGCATCTACTTTTTTCCAGAGACTTCCACTCAATATTACTTTGTTCTTTTTCTTGGTATCTATCATTACCTCGAAAGGCATGACTCCATTAAAATTATTTTCGAAGAAATTAAGATCTGCATAGGTTTCAGAATGCTTAGGGACATCGTCAGCCACTTTACCTGATGGTTTGATGCGTAACATTCCGATTACTGAAAATACAAGGAGAATACCTGAAACAATATAAATAACCGCTCTGTATTTTTGTACGACTTTTACCTGGAATTCAATAAACCAATTGCTTCGTTTGTTGGTTAAGTGCCGTGTATGTCTTTTACTTGGTGCAGGTAAATAGCTAAATAAAATTGGATTTAATACCAAAGACAAAAAGAAAAGGAGCATACAGTTAATAGTTGCTACTACTCCAAATTCCATGAGCATTTTACCCGGTGTAATAATTAATGTTGCAAAACCAACTGCGGTTGTGATGTTGATGAGGAACATGGCACGACCTGTTTTCTCCATCATTCTATTTAATGCCCGAAGCTTGTTTCCAACTTTTAAATATTCCTGCTGGTACTTGGTTACCATGTAAATGGCATTCGGAATTCCGATTACAATAAGGAGTGGAGGTATAATTCCCGTGACGGAAGTAATGTCATAACCCAACATTCCCATGGTTCCCCATGACCACACCACACCAATAGCTACCTGCAATAATGTAACAGTGAGGACTCTTATTGATTTAAAAAAGATCATAAGAATAATGGATGCGACCACTGCTGCCAGTAACGTAAACAACAAGGTTTCTTTACGTGCTGTTTTTACAACTGCGGTTCGTATAAATGGTAGGCCAGAGAGATGAATATCTTTTCCCTGTTCTTTTTCAAATGCTGTAACATGGGAATGTATAGAATCTACTATTTCACTTCGAATCTTTTTATGGATTACATCTTTGTTTAATCCTGCCAGCATGATATATGCATTGGAGTCAGGATTCCACAATACTCCTTTATAAAATGGAAAAGATGCAAATTTTTCGGCTATGCTATCAGCTTCATCGTTGGTTGTGGGAAGCTTGGTGATGAGCGGTGTATTCTCAAACTTCTTGAGTGAATCATTGAGCGTAAGAGAAAAACTACTTGCCGGAGAAAGGGTCCATTCAACATAAGGAATTTTGTTGATGGATTCTTCAAACTTCATCCATGCATCCAGATTTGTTTTATTGAAGAAGGCAGGATCTTTAATGGCAAGGATGATTACATTGGCTTCTTCACCAAAAACATTTCTAAATTTTTTATAATCCTGATAAGTTTTATCGGATGGTGGAAGAATTTGAGCCATTTGGAAACTCATCTCAACCCGACGCGAAAAATAAAACATAACCACGGTAAGCAATCCAACTATTGAAAGAATAAGGATACGGTTACGTAATATGATTGACGAGATCTTAGCCCACATGGTGTAAAGCCCGTTTACGGGGGTACGAAAGTAATCATTTTGGGTTAGAAGTCCAACCCTTGGTAAGTGCTAAAAAAGGATATAGCGAATGGTGACGCTTGCGGTCACTATGATGACCAGCTTTGCTGCGTCATGCATAGCCGGTCCCTGACGCTTGCGGTCAGGATCATGACAAACTGCTTCGCAGTTTCGTTACTGATACTACCTCCCCACAGAAAAATACTGATATTTTAACCTTGTTCAATAGGAACAATATTTTGGTAAAAACCAAAATGAACCATAACCATAAGCCCTGTAGGGGCGACATTTTGGTTAATCTGCAACGAATCTGCCTAGCACAGATTTTGATCCATCACCAACAATGAAAAACAGAGCGACTGTAAACATCGTAATTAGAAATATATAAATCATATAGACCATTAAACTCGCGGCACTCCCATAATCCTTCGCCATTCTTTGTCCAAAAAACAAACAGGTGAATGATAGCATAGAAAGAAAACAAGCTGCAAATGGGAAATACCAGAGTTTTAAGAACCATACATCTACTATTGCAAGTAAGGATGCAACTCCGGTACTTAGTTCGAATATGGTAAGGGTGATCAATAAGAATTTCACCATTCCCTTTAGTTTGCTTTTGGCAAAGTGTCCACTAAGCCATTCGAAGTTTCCTTTATAATCAGTTATTTTATCTAAACCTGATTGGAGCCATAGAACGACTAATACAATCATGCAAAGGGAGTAGAAGGATAAAATGAAATATTGAGCCAGCATTTGAGTTTATTTAAGTGTAAAAATATCAAAATGACCCGTAAACAGTGCTTTTGCCGTGGAACAATAAGTCCCTTGAAGCGTGAAACTACTATGAATACTTTAATATTGGGTTTTGGTCCGCCACGATGGATTGTATTTTAGGATTTTTGGGCTTGCGGTTTTAAACAGGTTATTAACTGAAATAAAAATGACTGTGCCAAACTTTTCTTTGCTGAAAGAAGCTAACAACAAGAGTTCCGAAAAACGGTTAATAAGATTCCTGTTTTTTTTGTTCAAGAGTTGTATCATAACTTATTGATGTATAGATATGTAAGCGTGTATTCTTTTTAGGTAAAAAAAACGGTTGAAAAACTTTTTGGATGAATTTATAAGAGTTGGGTGTTCAAAAAATGAAAGTTGTGGTATGCAAACAGAACCAACTCTTAGTCTATTTTTGAATCAGAATTTTTTTACCAAAACAATTTATCGCTTAAAACTAATATACTGAAATGGGAAAAGTAATTGCAATCGCAAATCAAAAAGGTGGTGTAGGAAAAACCACAACTGCCATTAATTTAAGTGCAGGATTAGCAGTATTAGAGTATAAAACTCTGATTATCGATGCAGATCCACAAGCAAACGCTACCAGCGGTGTTGGTTTCGATCATAAAACTATTAAATACAGCATTTACGAATGTGTTTTGAATGAGGTAGAACCTGCTGATATTATTTTAAAGACCAAGACTCCTAATTTGGATATTATGCCAGCTCATATTGATTTGGTGGGTGCTGAGATTGAATTGATCAATCAACCAAACCGTGAGCACATGATGAAGGCTGCGATTGCCAAAATCAAGGATAGTTATGATTTCATCATTATCGATTGTTCTCCATCATTAGGTTTGATTACTGTGAACGCTTTATCAGCTGCTGATTCGGTTATCGTTCCTGTACAATGTGAATACTTCGCTTTGGAAGGTTTAGGGAAATTATTGAATACCATAAAAATTGTTCAAACCCGTTTAAATACCAATTTAGAAATAGAAGGAATTCTATTAACCATGTACGACAAACGTTTACGTTTATCAAACCAAGTGGTTGAAGATGTTCGTACTCACTTTCAGGATATGGTTTTTGATACTATTGTTAGCCGTAACACTACATTAGGAGAGGCTCCAAGTTTTGGTGAATCGGTTATTATGTTCGACGCTGAATCAAAAGGTGCTCAAAGCTATTTGAACCTTGCAAGAGAGGTCTTACAAAAAAACAACTTATTGAAAGATACAACAAAAAAGAAATTAGTGGATTTAGAAGATGGCAACAAATAAAAGACAAGCATTGGGCCGCGGCTTAAACGCACTGCTCAATGGCGGAAACGATGATGTATTGGAATTACCAAATGTAAAACCCGCCACGAACGGAGTTAGTGGCTCAGTAGCAATGGTAACCATAAAAAGTATTGAGGCGAATCCATTTCAACCAAGAAATGAATTTGAAGCAGAAGCTTTACAAGAATTAGCAGAATCTATTAAGACATTCGGGATTATTCAACCGGTAACCCTTCGTAAAACAAGTGAAAATAAATTTCAGTTAATCTCGGGTGAAAGAAGATTTAGAGCTTCTCAGTTAGCAGGTTTAACAGAAATTCCGGCTTACATTAGAACTGCTGATGACCAGGCCATGTTAGAGATGGCGTTGGTAGAAAATATTCAACGTGAAGACTTAAATGCAATTGATGTTGCATTGAGCTACCAAAGATTGATTGATGAGTGTAGTTTAACTCAAGAGAAATTAGGGGAGAGAATTGCTAAAAACAGAAGTACTGTTACTAATTATCTTCGTTTATTGAAGCTTCCAACTGAAGTTCAGGTAGCGATTAAAAAAGGTAAAATAAGCATGGGACATGCTCGTGCTATTATCAATGCAGGTACCGAAGAGCAACAACTTGAGATACTTACACAGATATTGAATGAAGACCTTTCAGTTCGCCAAGTAGAGGAAATCGTAAAAACGATGGCTGGAAAGAAAGGAAAAAATAACGATTTCAATACTAAAGATACGAGTTCGGCCGTTAATAACGACTGGAACGAAAAATACGCAGACTATAGCCGTCAGTTGACTGAGATACTTAAGAAAAAAGTAGGCATTCAATCGGGGAAAAATGGAAGCGGCAAGATCCTAATCGACTTTGCAAATGAAAAGGAACTTGAAAAGATCATTGAATGTTTTGAAAAATAAAACATATAAGTTAATTTTTTGTTTCCTGTTTGCGATGAGTTTGCAAACAGGAAATTTTTTATTTGCCCAAATCACTGTTACCGCTGATACCAATGTGGTAAAAGTAGATTCTTCCAAAACCAAAAAGGAGAAAAAAATAAAAAAAGCAACCATTCCATGGAAGGCCTCCCTGATGAGTGGAATCATTCCGGGAATAGGTCAGATTTATAATAGGAAATATTGGAAACTACCAATAGTGTGGGGAGCTCTTGCTACCTCTATGTATTTCGTTATTGACAACCAGACAAAGTATATAGGTTTTAGAGATGCTTATCGTTCATGGGTAAATGATTCTATTATTCTTCCCAATTACCAGCAATATCAATATAATCCTACTGGTTTAAAAAACGAAAGGGATAATTACGAACGAACACGAAACATCTTCATTATTGTTACCGCAGCGTTGTGGACCTTAAACATTGTTGATGCTGCTGTGGATGCACATCTTTCTACTTTTGATGTGGGTCCTGACCTAAGTATGAAAATTGCTCCTGCTACGTTCTATAATGCCTTTCAGAATCAACCTGGTTTTGGGGTTTCCGTTACATTTAATTTAAAATAATCATACCTCAGAATTTCTACCTCACTTCGTGCATCTTGGTGTCTTTGTGCCTTCGTTACCTTTTTTTTTGCCACAAAGACACGAAAACGCTAAGTTTGACAAAGGTCAAATTAACACCCGCTTTAAATTAATATTTCTAAAATCTTTCAGTAAATTTGTTGGTATGAAGATCGGTTTATTAGGATATGGTAAAATGGGTAAAGAGATTGAACAAATCGCTTTACAGCGCGGTCATTCCGTTCCATTAAAGATCGATGAAAACAATCGAAATGTTATTACAGACTTGGATATTAAAGATTGTGATGTATTGATAGATTTTTCAACTCCACATGGAGTAATGGGTAATATTCATTTCGCAGTAAATGCACAAGTACCTTTGGTTGTTGGAACCACTGGATGGCATGATTCTATACCTGCAGTTGGAGAGTTAGTAAAGAGCTTGAATGGAAGTTTAATCTACGGAAGTAATTTTAGCGTTGGTGTAAATATATTTTTCGCATTAAATAAATATCTGGCAGACATTATGGATACTCAGCCTGATTACAATGCTTCTATTCATGAAATTCATCACACCCAAAAATTGGATGTTCCCAGTGGAACAGCTATTACCTTGGGAAAAGACATGATTGAAAAGTTGCATACTAAAGAAAAATGGGTGGATCATATATCAGGGAAAAAAGATGAATTGAGTATAACTGCTGATAGAATAGAAAATGTTCCTGGTACGCATATCATTACATATTCAAGTGAAATTGACACCATTGAAATGAAACATATTGCCCATAATCGCAAAGGATTTGCTTTGGGTGCAGTTATGGCAGCAGAATGGATTGCCAACAAAAAAGGATTTTACGAAGTAAAAGAAATGTTTAATTTTTAAACTATATACTATGAAGAAGTTATTTATTATCATGCTTGCACTTTCTGCTTTGCAGATTTCGGCGCAATCAGTTTATTACAAAGGATCACGCATAGGTGAAATAGAATCCGATGGTGATGTATATATCGGAGGAAGTCGTGTTGGTCAGTTTGAAAGCGATGGTGACGTTTATAAAAACGGTTCTCGTATTGGTCAGATAGAAACTGATGGTGATGTATATTTGAACGGATCTCGTGTAGGACAAATTGAAACCGATGGGGATGTTTACAAAAATGGATCTAGAATTGGTCAGGTAGAATCTGATGGAGATGTTTATTACAACGGAAGCAGAATTGGTGAGGGGAAAAGTATCCGCCAGGATTGGTTAGCAGGGTTTTTCTTTTTCTTCTTTTATAATGACAAGATATAGAGATTAAGTTGTCCTAATCTTGATCTTAGTCCTAATCCATTTTTTTCATTAGGACTAAGACTAGGATGATGACGAAGTTTTATTTTTTCTCCTGAACACCCAATAAACTTTCCAGAATGGCAGTCACAAATGAAATAGCCAGACTAAACACAATTCCCATAAAGAAATTTCTTACGCTGAAGTAATTGTCGGGAACCAACCAATCGGCAATGAAGATAATTACTCCGTTAATCACAAATAAAAACAATCCCAGAGTAAGAATTGTAACCGGAATGGTAAGAATCAACAACAAAGGTTTAACAAGACGGTTTAATAATGCCAATATGCCTGCTAAAACCATCGCGACCCATACATTGGCAACATCCACTCCCGGCAAAAACATTCCAGAAATAAAAACAGCTAAAGCCGTTACTAAAAATTTTATGAGTTGCTTTTCTCGCATTTCTTGAATAGATACCGCATGAATAATAATTGATCTAAAAATAAGAAAAAATCTATCAGTCGAAGAGAAGTTTTTGGTGAGTTAATAGCTGCTGAAGGGAGTTATGATACCGGTTTTTTCTGTGAAAGTCTGTGAATTCTGTGGGAAACACATTTAGAAAATCCTTAAGTTTGCTAAAATCATATTTATATGCCACATTATACCGAGCCAATGCTAAGAGACGGAAGTCTTAAAAACCGAACAATCATGGTAACAGGAGGCGGAAGTGGACTGGGCAAGGCCATGTCGAAATATTTTCTTGAACTTGGGGCGAATGTGATCATTTGCAGCCGAAATGTTGAGAAGATCAATAAAGCTGTAGAAGAATTGACGGCGGAAACCGGCGGAAACGTTAGTGGATACGGATGTGATGTTCGAAACTACGAAGAAGTAGAAAATGTAATCAAACAAGGAATTGAAAAATACGGTGAAATAAATGGTTTGGTAAATAATGCGGCAGGAAATTTCATTAGTCCAACCGAGAGATTAAGTCATAGGGCATTTGATTCTGTAGTTGACATTGTACTTCGTGGTTCCTATAATTGTTCCCTTGCGTTAGGAAAATATTGGATTGAAAATAAGATTAAAGCATCTGTGTTGAGTATAGTAACTACATATGCATGGGTAGGAAGTGCTTATGTAGTTCCATCAGCTTGCGCAAAAGCAGGTGTATTGGCAATGACAAAATCATTGGCAGTAGAGTGGGGTAAATATGGAATTCGTTTCAATGCAATTGCTCCCGGACCATTTCCTACCAAAGGAGCCTGGGATCGTTTATTCCCAAAAGAGTTTTTAGAAGCATTGGATATCAATTCAAAAATTCCGGTGGGTAGAGTTGGAGAGCACCAGGAGTTAGCAAATTTGGCGGCTTATTTAATGAGTGAATATTCTGCTTATGTAAATGGAGATGTAATTACAATTGATGGTGGTGAATGGATGCAGAATGGAGGAGAATTTACATGGGTTGGTAATATGATTCCAAAGGAAATGTGGGATATGGTAGAGGCTTCTATAAAAGGTAAAACAAAGGAGTAAAACCCAATCCCGGATCAGGTCCGGGACAAAAAACAAATTCCAAATTCCCACGTTTTGTTTTGAGATTTGTTTTTTGGAATTTATATTTTTGATATATGAAATTTAGTCCAAAAAAATTCTTTTTAAATCTACTTCTCTCTTTAGGGTTATTAGCATTGATTATTTTTCTTTTGTTTAAAGGATTAGGTATGTACACTCACCATTCACAATCCATTGAGGTTCCCGATATGGTTGGAATGGATGTGAAGGAAGCGAAAAAGAGAATTGAAGCTATTGGCGGTAAACTTATTCAGGTGGATAGTTTATATGAAATTCCCGAAAATATTGATCGTGATATAAAACCAGGTGGAGTGATCATGCAAAATCCAAAGCCACATGACAAAGTAAAAGCAGGAAGAAGATTTTATTTAACGGTTCGTTCGTTTGGGGTTCCAATGGTAGAAATGCCAAATCTTGTTGACCTTTCGGTGCATCAGGCCATTAGTATTTTACAATCAAGAGGATTTGTTTTAGGGAATAAAAATATAGTGGATGATCTTCCGGTAAGCAAACAGTTATTTAATGGAAAGCAAATTGAACCCGGTATAAAAATCCCCAAGGGATCGGTTATCACATTAGAAGTGGATAGCGTTGATGTGGAGATTATTAATCGTGTTGAAACAACGGAGGAAAATAGTAACGAATAGGAAATCAGACAAAAGATATAATGTATATCGGGAAAGTCCTCGCTAAACTATCTTTTCATATAATAAGAATACCCGATAATGATCGAAATAGAATGCACATTCGCCCGTATGGTTTCATTTTGAAATCCTTGAAGCGCCAAATAATCTCCATTAGGACTAATCGAAATTTGAGGCTCAGTTAAGTTTATCAATTGACGTTTAAAGGCAGTGAATCCGACTCCATAATTCAGTCCGAAGCTTATATCGCTGCTTCCTTTTTTATAGGTGATCCCGCCACTAAAATGCAAATAGTGATTGTATCCTTGATTTAAACGATTTGTAAGAATGGACTTATTGTTCGCCAACTGATATCCGTTATTGAAATCAGTTCTGGCTCCGAAAAACATAGTAACTTTTCCATTTATTTTTTGTTCCAATCCAATTCCCCCATTAAGAACAGCAGAATGGCTGTCATTTAGCTGCATGAAAGGTTGTTTGTAGGTGACATTGTTATATTGATCGGTTGGTCTTACGTAAACAGGAGCATCACTTTTTGTAATTTGATATTCGCGAACCGAGAAAAACAGCTCACCTGTAAACGTAAGTCTGGTTTGAGTTTTCGGAAAATTATATTCCATTCCGATAGCAATACTCAAAGGGCTGAGCATGGTAGTTGGTAAATTTCCTTTATCATCTGCCACTAACCAGCTTGGGAACCGTCCAATAGGAATTGAATCATTAATGAATTTGTCTTGATTAGTATATTCAAGAGTTCTTCCAATTCTACTGAAACCAAACAAAGAAATATTGGGTGTTGTAATGGTTAATCCTAATTTGAATTTTTCCCAGTTGAACTCAAACCCCAGTTTCCATAACATCCCAAAATGATCCACGTTATTATATTCATAACTATTAAAACGTGCCATATAAACAGAATCCGGATCAGGATGGCCTACATCAGCTGATGCAAAAGTTTTTCTAAATCCATCGTTATGTGTATAGGTTACAAATGTGGTAAGACCTATTGCAAAAAAGGGAGTAAACTTATACCCAACGGAAAATCCTCCCCATTGAGAAATAGAGCTCAATTCATAATCAAACGTACCATAATAATATTGCAGGGAATCGTATGGGTCGTCAATGATTGGGTAGTCGGAGTAGGTTTGATCGGCGTGCATTTTTATTTCGTTCCGGTATCGGGTAAGAAGGCCGTAGGCCAGTTTTAATTTTGGAATGTATTTAAACTTTATCAACCCAGAAATGAATTGAGGGTAAACCAGAATTTTTAAAGAAGTAAGATCAAGATCAGTCCCTGCACCATTTTTAAATTGTATGTAATCCATGCCGTAGGCATTCGCAGAAACATTCAGGTGAGCACTGTCTATATAAGCTAACCCTGCTGGATTGTAATAAAGTGCAGAGTTGTCACGAACACCACCAACAACGATTCCACCCATCAAAGATGATCGGGAACCGAATTGTTGCGACCAGTAGTTATTCTGAGAAAAGCCCGTTGTGCTTAAAAAGAATCCAACTATAAAAAAAAGAGATTTTAACTTCATGCAATGGGTTTGACTATACTAAACATTAACAAATTTAATCAATTGCCCGAAATATTTTGTTAAAAGCCGCTATACCTTTTGTACCAACTCTTCCTGATTAACAGGTATGAGATTTACATTGAATTTTTTAATGATCAAGTTCATGATAATATCATTATCAAGCTTTTTCATCATTCTAGCCGTGTCCTCGGAGCTATAGCCCATTACCATCCAGTCTTGCAAATGTAAATGTACTACAGCGTAGAAGAAGCCTGTAATTACATAAGGTCCGAATGGAGTGCCTGGAATGTCAAATGAACTTCCCGAAAAGTTAAATATGGTATTTGGCAAATAGTCTTCCTGACTTTTCATATCCTTCAAAGAAAGATAATAGTCAGCTGCCAAACTTCTGCTTTTCATCATTGGATCTGTGCAGCAGAAAAGTCCCGCCAATGGCTTTTGTTTTTCTGATTGCTTAACCAGAATCTCTTCTTTGGTCCTTTCATTTACACTATGATCGTGTAAGTATTTTTGAACATCCGCCCAAAATGGAACGTGAGGCTGTCCTCCGTCTGTTCTAATGTAATTATGGATGGAATAGTCGTTGATGGCAGCAGTGATCTGAATATTCAGCCTGCGAAGCTCAGGGTCAGTTTCAATGATCTTGGATAGGATCGTTCTTTGTTTACGAGGGTGTGCCCTAAGATTATCTATGCTTGAAATCCAGTCACCGGCAAGGTATCCATCGTAAGCATAATATTCTTTTAGTAATAAACGTAATTCTTCTTCAGTATCAATGATCTCAAGTTTTCCGTTCAACGATAATTCAGGTTTTTCCTCAAGAATCATTTTTTCAATTTCAATGGCGACTTCGGTGGCATGGAGCATCCCGCAATTCAAAGGAGAATCTTTTACAATAGCAAGATCATAAATATGATCAGCAGGACCTCCGTTGGAATCTTTAGTAAGATGCCCGTGTGAAAGAATATGGACATAGAACCTAATGTCTTTTAAAGCGTGGGAAGATTCACGAAGGGTATTTTCTATAATACGTTTTATATCATTCACCACGTCGGAGGTAAGGAAACTACCCGCAGCCCGAATGGTATGAAACTCGCAGTATATCTTTTTTTCTTCTTTGAATCTATCGATGGTATTCTGGATAGCATCTAAATGGACCTGGCTGAAGTCACGTGCATCTGCACAACCAACCATAACGTGTACGTGGTGTTCTTTTAAAAACATAGTAGTATTTTTTTGTTTTCAGAGGCGAATATAATACATTATGAAACAAAGTTTGACAAGTTTTTTAGAATTAATTCATCAACCCATGAAAGAAGAGTTTCTACAGCATATCTGGCAGGCCTCGTTATACCAAAACGAAACCCTTGCTACCACAACAGGTAAATCCATTCAGGTAATAAAACCGGGAACCCTTAACCGCGATGCCGGTCCCGATTTTTTTAATTCCCGGATCATGGTCGACGGCACCCTTTGGGCAGGCAATATCGAAGTTCACATGCATTCTTCAGAGTGGATGCAACACGGTCATCAATTTGATGCGTCCTATAACAATGTTGTTTTGCATGTGGTTTACGAGCATGATGCGGAAATAGTGAACCAAATGGGTAAAATAATTCCTACTCTGGAATTACGTTCCCTCATTTCACCAGCCGTTATTTCCAGGTACAACAACCTTTATTTGGGAAATAAATGGATAGCCTGTGAAAATATGCTTGGAGACCTTGATAAGCAAAGAACAGCTTCTTTTGTACAAAGGCTATACATAGAAAGATTGGAAGACAAAACCCGATATATCTATCAGGATTTACACCAAAATAATAAGAACTGGGAGCAAACATTTTATGAGTATCTGGCCCGTAATTTTGGTTTCAAAACAAATGCCCTTCCATTTCATATTCTGGCTAAAAATCTTCCTTTACAAGTATTGGCAAAACATAAAAACAATCTCATGCAAATGGAAGCTTTACTTTTTGGCCAGGCTGGATTCTTGCATGATAATTTCGAGGAGGATTATCCCGTTCAACTTAAAAAAGAGTATAACTATCTAAAGAAAGCACATCAATTGGAACCGGTAAATCGTGATCTATGGAAATTTGCCACTATGCGTCCTGCAAATTTCCCCACCATTAGATTGGCTCAATTTGCAAATCTAGTTCATCATTCAGCTTCGCTGTTCTCAAAATGTATGGAAGTTCGCTCATTAAAAGATTTAGAAAAGCTTTTCAATATAAAACTTCATGATTACTGGGTAACACATTATCAATTTGACCAAACATCTGTTTTGTCTCAAAAAAAATTAGGAAAATCATCTATCGAAAATATTTTCATGAATACGATGGCACCCTTTATGTTTGCCTATGGAAAAGAAAAGTTCGACAATGAACTTTGCGAAAGAAGTTTACAAATGATGGAAGACATTCCTGCGGAGGTGAACGGGATTACCAAAAACTGGAACAGACTTGGCTTCGAAATCTCTAATGCCTTTCAGTCACAGGCATTTATCCAGTTGAAAAATATGTATTGTACACCCAAAAAATGTTTATCTTGCGGTATAGGAAATCAAATTCTTAGGCCATGAAACATTCTATCATTTATTTCTTTGAGAAGGTCGCGTTTGGCGTTTGTGAATGGTGGGGAAGGAAGTTGGGAATAGAACCGGCAAAAATGAGATTGTATTTTATTTATTGTGCCTGTGCTACTTTAGGGTCATTCTTATTACCTTATTTACTCATGGCAATGGTTCTGAAAATCAGGAATTATTTCAGACCGAAAAGAAGAAGTGTTTGGGATATTTAATTCTTATGCATGAGAAAATTCTTCAGAAACTATTTTTCGTTTAATCAGGTTGAAGTTAAGGGCATCAGAGCTTTGCTGGTCGTTCTCGTTTGTTTGATTGGTACTTATTTTCTTGTTCCGGTTGTTTTAAGATCAAATCATAAATTTGACACTTCTCAATATCAAGCCAAAGTAGATTCTTTCATGGCTCATTCCGCAGTGGACACTGTTTCTGACGAGGAAATTCGATTAAATAAAGGACATTACTACTCAAAATATAATAAACCACTCAAAGACGAAAATGGGAATTTTATAATGAGGCCATTCGATCCCAACGGGCTTCCTGCAGAGATCTGGATGCAGATGGGGCTTTCTGAAAAGCAGGCTGCTGTTATTAAAAGTTTTGAAGCTAAAGGTGGGAAATTTAAAATAAAGGATGATTTGAAAAAAATGATTGTTATTTCTGACAATTTTTATAAAAAAATTGAACCGTTTTTAGTATTTGCAGAAATAAATGATGAAGTGGTTACTGATCATCCCGCTTTAAGTTTAGACATCAACCATGCATCCAAAGAAGATTTTATGATGTTAAATGGAATTAAAGATTTTGTAGCCGAAGGGATTGTTAAGTATCGCAATCGATTAGGAGGTTTTACAAGTGTAGATCAATTAAAGGAAATAAAAGTAATGATGTATGTAAATGAGAGAATAACAAATAACCTTGAAAGCCATTTCTTTATAACTTCATATTCAATTAAAAAGATCAATATCAATTTAGCTGAATGGACCGAAATGGCTCCACATCCTTATCTCGGAGGAGAGATTGCTACTCAAATTATTAATTACCGAAAGAAAAATGGTATTTTTAAAAATGCGGATGATTTTAAGAAAGCAAGTTTGGTTGACGATGTGATTTACGCTAAACTTGTGCCTTATTTAAGCTTTTCTCATTAAACCTATGGTCTCATTTAAACTCTCCTCAATTATCCGTGATGTTCCAGATTTTCCAAAGCCAGGGATTTTATTCAAAGATATAACTCCTTTATATGGAAGCCCAGCAATCTTAAAAGAATGTGTGGATGAAATGGTGAACAGTTTTAAAGGGGTTAAAATGGACGCTGTTGCCGGAATTGAAGCTCGTGGATTCCTAACAGGAATCCTAATAGCTCAGGCTTTACAGATTCCTTTTATACCCATTCGAAAGGCAGGAAAATTACCCGGCGATAAAATATCCACATCTTATGAACTGGAATATGGGACAGCGACCATAGAAATGCACCGGGATGCTGTGACCCCCGGAATGCAGATTTTAATCCATGATGACGTTTTGGCAACAGGCGGATCGGCCTTGGCTGCAACGCATTTGGTGAAGGAAGTTGGGGCTCATATAGCCGGTTTTTCCTTTCTTGTGGATTTGGCCTTTTTAGGTGGAACTATCAAATTGGAAAAATTTGGAAAACCTGTTCACAGTTTAATCAGTTTTTAGGGTATATTAGCGAACGAAAATTTAACCGTTTACATGCAGAACGAATCAGTATTAACAGAAAGAACTATGGATTTTGCCTTGAGTGAAAATCAACAGATGATTGCCAAAATGATCAAAGATTTTGGAGAAAAGGAAATCAAACCTCATGTTATTAAATGGGATCATGAAGAGTATTTTCCTGTTGAAGTCATGAAGAAATTGGGTGAAATGGGTATGCTCGGAATTTTTGTTCCTCAGGAATATGGTGGAAGCGGATTCGGATATGCAGAATATGTAACCGCATTAACCGAACTTGGAAAATTCTGCGGTGGAGTTTGTCTCTCAGTTGCTGCACATAATTCTCTTTGTACGGGACATATTTATTATCACGGAAGTGAAGAACAAAAAAGAAAATATTTACCAAAGCTTGCTACCGGAGAATGGATAGGAGCATGGGGTTTAACAGAAGCAAATACGGGTTCAGACGCAATGCGTATGCAATGTACCGCTAAGAAGGAAGGAAATGAATGGGTGATTAACGGAACTAAAAACTGGATCACGCATGGTTTATCTGGCGATGTGGCCGTAGTTTTGATTCGTACAGGTGATTTGTTGGATTCAAATGGAATTACCGCATTTATTATAGAGAAAGGAACTCCAGGATTTTCAGCAGTGAAAATCAAAGATAAATTGGGTGTTCGTGCAAGCGAAACGGCTGAACTTATTTTTGATAATGTTCGCATCCCTGATGCAAATGTTATTGGAGAAGTAGGTCAAGGCTTTAAGCAAGCCATGAAAGTATTGGATGGAGGTAGAATTTCTATTGCCTCTGTATCCTTAGGAATTGCGAAAGGTGCTTATGAATCTTCTTTAAAGTACGCAAAAGAAAGAGAGCAATTTGGTAAACCTATCGCTGCATTTCAGGCTATCGCATTTAAGTTAGCGGATATGGCTACTGAGATAGAAGCAGCCGAATTGCTTACGATGAAAGCTGCAGACTTGAAAGACCGAGGACAAAAGGTTACCAAAGAAGGAGCATTTGCCAAATATTATGCATCAGAAGTTTCAGTGAGATGTGGTAATGAAGCGGTACAGATTATGGGAGGCTATGGATATACCAAAGAATTTCCTGCTGAAAAATATTTGCGTGATTCTAAATTGATGACCATCGGTGAAGGAACCTCTGAGATTCAAAAACTAGTGATTGCCCGTAGTATTTTATCATAAGTAGTAAACCTATTTGGCTCTGTTATTGTATCTATATTAAGAAACCATCTAATCAATGAAACGTAGAACCTTTATTCGTGCAACAGGCTTGGCGGCTGTTGGAGCTGCAATCACTCCCCAAAATATTTTGGCAGGAAATTTACCCAAAAAGAAACCCTTTACCATTATTCTGGGAAGCGGATTTGCCGGACTTGGCGCTGCAAAGCAACTCAAGGAAGCAGGGTTTGATTATGTAATACTTGAAGCCAGAAAAAGAACAGGCGGAAGAGTTCACACATATTCTGATAGCAATTGGGATGGTTTAAGTATTGAATTAGGAGCTGAATGGATTGGAAATAGTCATACCGAATTACAAAAGTTTAATAATGAAATGGGTATTGGTATGGAAGATCATACGTTTAATACACGTTTGATGTTCAACGATACTTTTCAGGAAGCAGGAGCTTGGGGATATGATGAAACGTATGATATTTTTAAACAAGCACTAGAGAAATATAGAACCGCCGACGCAAAAACACTCAAAGCATTAGATAAACTCGATTATTGGAGATACCTGAAAGAAATTGGACTTTCCGATAAAAATATTGAAATCAGAGAATATTTTGATAGCACCGATTTTGGAGAAACCATTCGAAATGTTTCTGCGTATGCAGCACTAAGTGAATATGCCTATTCATCTCCCAGGAATGAAATGGACCTTTGGACCAAAGGTGGAAATTCAAAAATGATTGAAGCACTGGCTAAAAATGCTGGAGAAGACAAAATTAAATTGGATCACACTGTAACGACTGTTACTCAGAATAAGAAAAAAATAAAAGTTACTTGCTCAAATGGAGCAACCTTCGAAGGGGATAGAATTATTTGTTGCATTCCTACCTATTCGATTTTAAAAATTAAATGGGAACCGGTTTTTAGTTCGACTAAAAGGGATGCTTTGGACGCATTGCAATATTGTAGGATCATTAAAACAAGTCTTTTGTTTTCCGAAAGAGTTTGGAAAGATGAATCGTTTGATATGCTGACCGATACTTTAGGTCATTATTTTTTCCATTCATCAAAATTGCAACCGGGAAAAAAAGGAATTCTTACGTCTTATGCTATTGGAGAAAAGGCACAAGTGCTTTCCAAAATGCCAAAAGAAAAAAAGATAAAAGAACTTCTGAGTTGTATTAAGCCTGCCTTTGGAGACCTTTCAGCATATTCATTGGATGCGATGGCATATTATTGGGGGAATGATCCTTACTCACAGGGAGCTTATGCCATCTATGATGTATCTCAATGGTTTAGCCATCGATTAGCACTAATGGAAAATAGTGGAAATATTTATTTTGCAGGAGAACATTTAGCAGAGTGGCAAGGTTTTATGGAAGGTGCTTTTATTACCGGAATGGATGCGGCCAAAGCTGTGATAAAAAGTTAAGCGATCTATACCAGCCAACCAAAGAATGTCGCAATATAATAACGTAGAGATTTATTTTGCCGATGATCATGAGATCGTAGCCCGTTCCATTGCAAATTTATTAAGTTCTATTGATGGAGTAACACATGTTACAACATTTAATAATGGAAAATCATTGTTCTTAGAATGTAATACCAGAATTCCATCTTTAGCAATTCTTGATATGGAAATGCCAGGGTGGAGTGGGTTGGATACATTAAAGAAATTAAGAGAATTAGGATCATTTCCTGTTTTGATTCTTAGTATGAACGATGAAAAATCAGTAATTACTGAATGTATTAAAAGTGGAGCCAACGGATATCTTAATAAGAATTGTTCCATAAAAGAATTACAAGAAGCAATTGAATCCGTTTTGGAGGGAAAAACCTATCTCTCTGAGGAAATCAAGAAGATTCTTGTGGGTATGGGCAGCACGCAACCGTCGTCTTTTGAGTTAACAGAATCTTTAACCGATAAAGAACTTGAAGTATTGAAATTGGTTTGCGAAGGGTTATCTTCTAAGGAAATAGGGGATAAACTATTCTTAAGTTCCCGTACCATCGAAACTCATAAGAATAACCTCATGAAAAAGTTTAATGTGCATACGACGGGCAAACTTATTTCTCTGGCTATTAAAAACAAGATCATAAAATAATGAAAAGTTACTTTTTTACCAGTATTCTATTCTTTATTTTCTTTTTCACTTCTTACGCCCAATCTTCCGGGATTTCCAAAGAACTTAAAGCAATTGATTCGATTAGCAATGATAGCATAGCTTTCTCAAAATTAAAAACACTTTATGAGAGATCTCATTTGGATCTGAAGATCAAACTGGAAATTAATTATCGATTGATTAACAGAGCATTTTCTCTTCAGGAATTTGGAGAAGCTGTAAAAGTTTCTAACGAGTCCATCGTACTAGCCAATAAGAATGGATTGGATAGTATGGAGTCTTATTTCAATAAACTGTTGGGGATTTCCTATTACTATATGGATCAAAGAAAAGAATCAATTCCTTATTTTGAAAAAGCGGCAAAGATCTCTGCCAAAAATGATTATTGGGAGTTGGAAGCCTCTTGTTATAATAATATAGGTGGTGCACTTTGTGACATTCGACAGTATAGCGAAGCGGAACCATATCTGCTAAAGTGTATCGATATAATGAAAGCTCATGGGGCAGATGAAAAACAACTAACGCTTAGGGCATACAGGGTACTTGCACGACTTTATGCGGAAAAAAAGGAACCGAAAAAAGCCGAACCCATTTATCTTATTCTTATTGAAAAAGGGAGAGCCATAAAAGATACGGTTTTACTTTCATCCAGTTTAATATTTTATTCCGATCTTCTTGCGAAAAGAGGAGATTATGATCTAGCGGTTGAAATGGGGCAAGAGGGAATTGCTTTAATTAGGAATACAAACGACCGACAAATGTTACAAATGGCATTGAACATCCAAAGTAAAAACTTAACATCTTTAAATAGATACAAAGAAGCCTATCCAATGCTTGAGGAAGCTTTCTTGCTGTTTCGCGAGAATTTCAAAAACGATCTAGAGAAGGAAGTAAGCAATATGGAAGTGAAATACAAAACAGAACAGATTAAAACTGATAAAAAGAATTCAGAAGAGCGTTCAAGAAAACAGTTCCTTATTTATGGTCTTTCGTTTGGTGGAATTTTATTGTTGATCATTTTTGGAGTGAATGTTTGGAATAATAGAAAAAATGCCAAACAAAAAACTGAATTACAACAACAAAAATTGGAAAACCTGATTGAAGGAGAGGAGAAGGAGCGACTTCGAATGGCTCGTGATCTGCATGATGGAATTGTGCAAGACCTTACTGCTGTAAAACTCAAAATACAAAATAATGAATTATCATCGCTTAGGTTGGAAATTTTAGAAGAATTGGATCGGACGATTCGTGAAGTAAGAAATATTTCATATCGAATGATGCCGGTTGGGTTGACAAAAAATGGTTTGATTCCGGCGGTGGAGGATCTTTTGCGAAAAATAAGTATTGCTTCTGCTATTCAATATGAATTTGAATATATTAATATGGAGGATGTTGAATCTGCCGAACTACCAGTTCGTTTACCTGAAAAAATTGAATTGTGCATGTATCGTGTTATTCAGGAATTATTGAATAACATCGTAAAACATAGTGAAGCTTCACTTATATCAGTAACTATTACCAAACACCCCGATAAAATTACTTTGTTTTGTGAAGACAATGGAAAGGGTTTTGATGAAAGCAAAATTCAAAGAGGAATTGGTATGGTTGGCCTGGTAACCCGTCTCCAAGTTTTAAAGGGTACAATTACCTTTCAAAGTCCCGAAGAAGGGGGAGCTCTGGTGATTGCCAGTGTGCCGTTGGTTTAGATTCAGTAAAATTACTGAGTAGAATACGTAAAAATGCGTAGAGCAAAATCTTAGGTTATACCTAGATTTGCATCAATCATTTAATCCAAACTAACATGAGAAAATCATTCCTAAAATCAATTATTCTAACGGTTCTGGGGTATTTGGCTATTTTAAATTTTACACATTCTCAATCAATTGCTGGAGGTGTATGGAATACCTATTTCTATTGCAATGGAAATTTAACTTCGGTTGGAAACAATTCTGAGGGTCAATTAGGCAACGGAACAGCTATCTCTTCTGATAGTGTCCCAAATAATGTTATTGGTCCGTCAAGTGTTTTCTCAATGGCAGGAAGCTACCATGCAATGTTTGTTGCCGGCGATAGCACAGTTTGGTCAACCGGACAAAATTACGGCGGCCAATGTGGAAACGGAACAAATGCAACTGTTAATCCCCCGGCGCAGATTGCAGGACTTACTGGTGTTGTAAAGGTGGCCGCAGGAGAAAGTCACACCTTAATTTTAAAAGCCGATGGCACCGTTTGGGCATGTGGTAGCACAACCAATGGTGAATTTGGAAATGGAATGATAACTGATTCTAATGTTCCGGTTCAATGTTCAATTACGAATGTTGTTGACATTGCAGTAGGATCTTACCATTCGGTTTTTTTAAAGGCTGATGGTACTATATGGACATGCGGATATAATTTATATGGTCAGTTGGGTCTTGGTTTTGGTAATACAAGTCCAAATGCATTACCTGCGCAGGTTGATACAATTACTAATGGGATTGCAGTAACGGCAGGTGACCAAGGGACTATGGTTGTAACTGCTGATGGCTTTGTTTGGGCATTCGGTTATCACGGTTCATACGGCAAATTTGGTACAGGAGGAATTAATCCTGGCTATACTCCAATGAAATCTTTAATAACGAATGTTGTGGATGCAGTATGTGGTAGGTATCATTCCACATTTATTAAAGCGGATGGAACTGCATGGGCAGCAGGATCGAATTATTATGGTCAGTTGGGTGATGGAACTACTACCGATGCGGATAGTATAGCTATTCAGGTACCAGGACTTACCAATATTGTAGATATCGATCTTGGTTATCAGCATTCTATTTTTCTAAAAGGTGATGGTGCCGTTTGGGTTGTTGGTAATAACGGATATGGACAACTGGGAGATGGAACAACAGATCCTCATCATACCCCAATTCAATTAAGCGTTTGTGCAAGTTCAGGTATTGAAGATTTTTCAAGCAGTCAGTTGACCTTATATCCTAACCCTGCAACAGAAAATGTTTATGTAGAAATTTCTGAAGAAACAGATGGAACAATAGAACTCATCAACCTAAATGGTACTGTAATTTATTCGCAAAAAATGGTTCAACAGAAAACGAACTTATACATCGGGAATCTAACTTCAGGTATTTATATGGTTCGTGTAACAACTAAATCAGGAAGTGCTGTACAAAAGTTGATCAAAAATTAGTAAGCTAATAAACTTAATATAGTTTGATTTACCATAGGCGGTTGTTTGGATTAACAACCGTTTGTGGTTTTTTTAGTTTCCCGCGGATTATTCGAAAATTTGGGTTACCACAAATACTTTGTTTATCACGAAAAGTTTTGATTGGCTGCGCTGCGGTTGGCCAATAATACATTGCCCAAAGAATACACCTACCTGCTCAACGCAGCAGGTAAAATTTATAAAACAAAAAGGAAATCTGTACCATCGGTGTCGCTTAGTGGCTCGAAACAACTTTCAGTCCAATGATAGAACCGATCAAAGTAAAAATGAAAAACATTCTCCAGAAGGTGGAAGGTTCTTTAAAAAAGAAAATTCCAATTAGTACGGTTCCTACTGCGCCAATTCCTGTCCACACTGCATAAGCAGTTCCCATAGGTAAATGCTGACTTGCCCTATACAATAAATACATACTTATAGATAAACTAATAAAGAAGCCAACTATCCATAATATAGATGGGGTGCCGGATGTTTCTTTCGCTTTTCCTAAACAGGTTGTAAAACCAACTTCGAATAATCCGGCGATGATGAGTATGATCCAATTCATTTGCCCACAAATCTAAATAGATAAAAAGATAGAATGTATTAAATCGCCCAAAATTTGTCATGGCCTTCTTTTTGATAGCTATAACTTATTGGTTATCAGGTATTAGTGGTAGTTTTAGAAAAATACAATTTTGAAAATGAGCAACGCTTCGATGTATATTTGCGTTAGTAAAGAAAATATCTCTCATGAAAAAAAGAATTGCTCTGGTTTTAATTGCACTCGGTTGCGTAGGATTATTTAGTTTTACCTTCTTAAGTAAAAGCGGAAAAGCAGGTTATACCGGTTCTCCCGGTGAAAATTCTTGCAATTATTGTCACAATACTTATGCATTAAATTCTGGCACTGGAAGTTTATCATTCAGTTCTAACATTCCTGCTGATATATACACTCCTGATAGTATTTATCATATTACTCTGGTTGTTCGTCAATTTGGAATTGGATTATTTGGATTTGCGATGGAGGCTTTAAAAACAGGCAATACAAACGCAGGAACATTTATGGTTACCAATACAACCAGAACTCAAATTCTAACAGCTGCAAATACAAGAAAAAGTATGACCCATAAATTGAGTGGTGGACTGTTCAATGATTCAGCAGTATTTAATTTTGATTGGAAAGCACCAACAACAAATGTAGGAGCGATTACATTTTATTTTACGGGTGTATCTGCCAATCAGTCAAATTCAAATTCAGGGGACTATGTTTATAAAGGTTCTCATACCATTAGTTCAACAAGTACAGTTGGAATTGAATCTTCGGAAGAAGCCTATGCTGATTTGGAAGTGAGACCATTTCCAATGGGACAATTGATAGATGTGAATTTTAATTTAAACGAACCTGCCAATGTAAATTTGCATTTAACAACCATGGATGGAAAAATTGTTTATTCAGCTTATTATGTGAACCAGGTTCCAGGTGCAAAATCCTATACTATTCTTACCTCTCAATTAAATGCCGGCATTTATATTTTGCAAGCTGAGATCAATGGTGTAGTATTAACCCGTAAATTTTTACTAACGCAATAAATGTGTTTTATTAATATAAGTAGGAAGAGCTTGTTCTATTGAGTAGGTTTTTTTTATCCTGAAGATTGTAAACCCAAATGTCTTTATAGTGAAAGAATGTTTCTGTAACAAATGGTTGTAAATAAGCTTCGGAAAATTCAGCAGGATTTGAAACAATAAGATATCTGGCTCCCAAATCTATTTTTTCAAAAACAGCTTCTTCCGTCTTTTTATCTTCACGATACAATGTAAATCCATACTGATCCATTACAGTTAAAGTGATATTAGGGGAAGCATCAGGAATACTTAGAACCAAATCTGTTTTTTCGATTCCATGGTTTCTTAATTCTTGTTTGAAACCAATTAAATTTTGGTTGTAGAAAATATTATTATCTAAGGAGAAATATCTTTCATTCAGGATCTTTTTGGTTTCGTTGGTTTGCAAACATATTAGTACAAATATAAATCCTGCAAAAAGGCATTTCGGATATTTTCTTACAGAGTTCCCAATCGACTCTATGGTGATTGCGGCAAAGAGGATAAGAACGATGAGTAGATCAATCCATAAATAATCGTGGTGCATAAATTGGCGAAACATCATGAAGAAAAAGAAGATGGCTGCGACAAGCCCGGAAGCTGTCATTAATTTATGTTCTATTCTTACTTTTTTTCCGAATGCAGCAGCCATTATACCGGCCCCCAAAACAAAATACCATACAGGTGTAATGAATACTTGGGGCAACCATTTAAATCTAATGTCATTCCAGATTACAGGCTTCTCTAAAAAGTATGTTTTCCAATAAGATCTTGTTTCCGTTAGAAAAATAAATGGGGCATGGGTATGATCTAGTTGGTAGGAGTGATAATACCAACCAACAATCATTAATAAACCCATCAAAATAAAACCTAAAACAGGAAATGAATATGGACGTCTTGCATGTATGATCATTTCGACAAGAATTACCAGGGCAAATGTTCCAAGTAAAATGAGCATTGTGAGTTTGATAAGACACGCAACCAATAAGATCAAAATAGACAGGGCATACAGTCCCAAATTCTTTTTCTTTCTAGCCAATATCCATGCATACAAACTGATGATTCCCAAAGATAGAGCAGGAACATCTGGTAAAAAATTGATAGAATAAAATACCAGAATGGAGCTACTGGCAATTAATAAACTTAACAATGCAGAGCCAATGGGTTGTTTAGAAAGTTCGAAAAATATAAAAAAAAGGAATATGAATCCTATTAAATAGAAAAAATAAATCGTATACCTGTAAACTTTTAATGAAGGTCCGGTGATCTTATAAATACTCGCCACCGTTTTATTGATAATAGGAAATTCACCGGAGGCAAATCGTGTTCCATCTTTCTTTACATAATGAGTAGTTGGATGATAAAAAGTCGCTTTCCCAGCGTAGAACTCATTTGTCATAGAGATGCAATCTGCCTGTCTCCAACAATGAAAAGATCCCATGGGAAGGTTTGAGATTTCCTGAATCTTGAACATTTTGAAAAAGACGAACATTCCTAAAAGGAATATGCAAAGTCCTGTCCATTTTTTTAATGTTCCCATTGCCTTTTTAAAGGAATGAAATTAGCAAATTAAATGGAGGGGAAATAAGAATACTATTTCTTAGGCTCAATTAAATCCCAAAGATTTCCATATAGATCGCTAAACACAAGTACTTTTCCCCAGGTTTCCTGCACTGGTTCACGAATGATGTCTACTTTATGATGTTTCAGATTTTGGTAATCTCTTTCTAAATCATCGGTATGTAGAAAAAGAAAAACTCTTCCACCAGTTTGATTCCCTACTCTTGAAAGTTGCTCATCATCGGCGGCTTTTGCTAACAGAATCTGCGCACCTTTTGATCCAGGAGGTGCAATTACAACCCATCTTTTGGTTTCACTCATTCTGGTATCTTCTCTAAGCACGAAGTGTAGTTTCGTGGTATAAAACTCGATGGCTTCATCATAGTCATTAACTACTAAAGCCATTAGAAAAAATTCCTGCTTCATTATTCAATTATTTTTATTGATTCAACAAACACCATTCCCGCTGCTTTTGCTTCTTCTTGATTTATAAAATTTCTCCAGATTCCATATAGACGAATCTTCTTTTTAGCAACTGAATTTCCTTTTTGATCCTGAACTTTAACAATCATAGGTCCATTGGCTCCTAGGATCTCTTCGACTTGATTGTGTAGGGTTCCTTTCTTTATATAAATACTGATGTTTTTTTCAAGTCCGGTACTTGTTATAGAAAAAACAGCATAGCCATCCATAAATGAAATTCCGTTGGGTTTTATTATCCCATCAAGATATACGAAATTCATTTCTCCTGGTCCTGGTCCTGATTCTATTAATGTATCTGTAAGCTTCTTGTACTTTGAACTTTCATAATCAGGATAGGAATAAACAGATCTTTCTATTTTTCCTGCAACGATTCTATCCTCTGTGGCCGTTCCGGTAACCTTTACAAATCTCCATTGGGCATGAATAGAATCAGGAATAAGATTACTATCTATTAGATCAATATAGATTAGATCTTGCATTAATTCCATTTTCAACTCTTCACATTCGTAACAATTAGGATATTCATAAAAAGTATAAACTCCTTTTTTAATACTTCCTTCAATAGTATCACGCCATAAAAATCCCTGAACGTCGATTTGCTTACCCTTGTAATAATCAAAACGTCTGTTCCACTCAAACGGTTGTGAAAAATTACTTCGAAATTCTTCATTTTCCTTCCCCCTTTTTTTCGATTTGGATTGACCACATGAAACTAGAATGAAAAGCCCGATAACAATGCACCATTTCATGAGTCTCATAATTAAGTTTGAAAATACATAACTTTAAAGATTCAAAAAAATTATTGGATGAAAAGATGATTTTTGATTGACAGTATCAAACTTGTCTATGATGTTGATCCACTCATCCATTTTTTAGGTAATTCTAGCACATAACCGACCAGAAATGGGCATAGTCAAAGAAATTCTTAAAACTTATGTTCTTTGGTTTTCCTTTTTTCTCTTTTATGTAAAACCTGTTAGTTTCGCCATTCCAGGCCATTATAATAGAAGTATAATCAAGCTGAATATACCATGAGTATACATAGTACAAATACCTGATTGATTTTTGAATCTCTTCATATGAGGCCATGGCGGCCTTTATATAATCTTTTTCTTTATTGTTTTCTATAAAACGGTCGACTACTAATTTTATCCCAATTACCTATTCTTAGGTATTGCAATGTTTTTTCGTCCTTTATTTCCTTTACCATTTGAGTGTATTCATAATAGGATGTCATTTTATTAATGGGTTCTCTTTCTTTGATATTATAACATAATCCACCTTTACTATAATTATTAATTCCAATGGGAATAAGGTCTATATCGAAAATAGTTTCCGTACCTTTTCTAGGAATTGTAACATTCACATAAAATCAAAGCAGGATAATAATCATGGATTTTATCAGAGGTGGTGTCATAAAAACTGGGTAATCCAAAACCATCAGGCATAAATGTTTCGAATGGTAAATTAGCCGAAACACCATTGTTAAATGAACATTGAAAATAAGTATTTCCAAGCACCAGATAATCTCCGGTACTCATTTTATAGGCTCCGTTTGTGGATTTACATATACAGCCACATCCCGCGATGGCATTTTCAACATATAGATATCCATTGGCAATATCATCTACTATCTTTACGTCTACAGCTATATTTGATTTTAAGTTGGAGTAACATTGTCCAGCACGTTCTGTAAGCAATGTTTTAAGATCGGTGTTTTGGGCGTTTAGAACTGATGTGATAAAACATAAAAATGTAAATAAAGTCAATTTGCGCATATTGTAAAATTAATAAGTGAATATACGCCATTATTGCAATTCAAAGTGGGAAAATGGGTGGATTTACCATTTAGAATGGTAAGAGGGGTGTTTTTTTAAGGTAACTTATGGTGCTTAATATTTTTAAGACAAGGAATAGGGTGTAATTTCAAAGCACATGGAAAATTATTCTTTCGACGTCAAATACATTGTCGTTAATGTTCTTGCCCAATAACGGGGAACGTTATATTCGTTTTGTAAATGTGATACTGTATCGTTTGATTTTTTATTGGCAGTATCAAACTTATCCATGATCTTGATCCATTCAGAAATTTTCTTTCCGGGTTTTTCAATCACTTGTTAGTCCTCTACATTCCAATAATCCTATTTCATATTATTTATAATAATACTTGTATTGGTTAATCGATTTTGCGCCAGTAATGTCGTTGGTGTTTATGGATTCAACAAGTTGCCCCTTCTCGTTATAGCTATCTACCAACGTCCATTTCAAATCTTCGTTTTCAAACCAATTAATATGGACGGTTTTTAAAGTTCCATTTTCGTGATAAGTAAGCACTTTTTTATACGCCAAATGATGTTTTTTCTTGCTTGGATATTTAAATACCTCCACTAATATTGGCATATTAGCATGATTTAAATTTTCGATTGTCTTGCTGTAAGGTTTATTTTTACCAATGTAATCCATAGATTCAATTTTTTTCCCATCATCCAGGTATTTGTATTCGGCTGAAACATATTCTTCAGGTTTTTCTCCCGCCTCAGTATCAACGTCCGAATCCGTAGTTATAATCGAGATAATTTTATTATCCTTATAATTATAAACCTCTACGTTTTTCCAGTATTTTTCATCCAATTTTATCAAATTTCCATTTGAATCATAAGAGTAAATGGTAGAATCTTTATCACTTGGATCTTGAGTGCCCATCAACCAAAGATCATTTACCAGATAGTTCTTTTCATTGTAGTTTTCATAAGCGCTATCTAGTCTGCTCTTCTCAGTATAAACAGTTAGCTCACGGCCATTGCCAAGATAATACGTGTAAATATGCTTCAAAGTATCACTGGCATGATTTAATCGAAAAGAGTTGGTTTCGTAACCATCCTCATTGTAATACGAAATTTCTGAGATGTATGGGATTTTTCCTGTAGAGTCTTCAATAGTGGTGATTTCCTTTTTTATCAATCCTTTTTGAGGTTTAACGTGCAAATAATCCTCGGTTGGATTGATTTGCGAAAACCCATTACTAAAAACAAGGATGGCGGGAAAAATAAAAATAATTTTCTTCATAGTATTTATTTAGGTTACGGGAATCAATTCCACGCTTTGCATTCTTTCAATTGCACGAATCAAGTCGTTCGTTACATCAATATTTAAACCTTTACTTTTTAATTCTATCGCTTCTCCTGAACGAATGTTTACCACATTGAATTTTACATTCACTTCTCCTGGGTTTGCCTTGAACACTTCATCTAATTCAGTAATTACATTCGGAGTAATGTCGTTCAATAATATATTCAGCTTTACACCTTTAATCCTGTTCTTACGAACATCAGCCAGTAATTCTATTTTCAAAAGATTTTTATAAAACATTCCCGGTTTATGTCGATTCTCAGAAACAGACATCGTAACTAACAACATGGCACCTTTTTCGAAATAATATTTATTCTTTAGGTATTCTTCCCCATACAAGCGTAATTCAAACTGAGTGGTATAATCCTCCAACATAATGTTCCCATAGGGCTTGTTATCCCTGTTAGAAACTCTATGATCTACGTTATTTACAATACAAGCAAATGTAAAGGTCTGTCCTTTTAACTCACCCAGATTATTTAAATTGTGTAAACTCTTCGTTGTAAATTTATCAATGTCGAATTTAAAATCATCCAATGGGTGTCCCGATAAATAGAAACCTGCCACCTCTTTTTCCAACGTTAATTCCTGCATACGGTACCATTTTTCGGTAACCGGTGGAATTGGTTCTTTAATGGCGACATCTTCCATATCACCAAATAAAGATGCCATTGTATTGTCTTTTCCGGCATTGGCACTTTGTCCAAATTTCAATAATTTCTCAATGAAGGTTATTTCGTTGCCTTGATCGGAACCAAAATATTGAGCACGATGGATTGCAGGGAAACAATCGAATCCTCCGCCTTTGGCTAGAACCTCCATTGTTTTTCTACTCAAACTTCTTCCACTAACTCTGGTTACAAAATCAAAAATACTTCTGTATTCTCCATTGTTTTTTCTTTCTTCAACAATCGACATGGTTGCAGCTTCCCCAATCCCACTCAATGCACTTAAACCGAAGATCAATCTTCCTTTATCGTCCGCCGAGAAATGAATATCAGATTGATTTACATTTGGTTTCAATACTTCAATTCCCATTCGTTTACATTCCTCAATAAAGAATGTAATTTTTTCACTTGACCCGGCATCATTTAAAACAGCAGCCATAAACTCAGCAGGGTAATGTGCTTTTAAATATGCAGTTTGATATGCAACAAATGCATAACAAGTTGAATGCGATTTATTAAATGCATATTGTGCAAATGCTTCCCAATCGGTCCATATCTTGGTTAATTTATCCGCAGGATAGCCTTTGGCAGCAGCTCCATCCAGGAACTTCGACTTCATTTTATTCAGGATTTCGATCTGCTTTTTCCCCATCGCTTTACGAAGTACGTCGGCATCTCCCTTACTAAAACCACCAAGAGATTGCGACAGCAACATCACCTGTTCCTGATAAACTGTAATTCCATACGTTTCAGCGAGATATTCTTTCATCTCAGGAATGTCGTATGTAATTACTTCTTTTCTATGTTTACGTTGAATGTATGCAGGAATATATTCCATCGGACCCGGACGATACAATGCATTCATCGCAATCAAATCTTCAAACTTATCAGGCTTTAAGTTTTGTAAATGTTTTTGCATTCCGGGACTCTCAAACTGGAAAGTACCATTCGTTTCTCCCTTTTGATATAGTCTAAAAGTTTTTTCATCATCCAGCGGAATTTTATCAATATCGATTTCAATTCCATGGTTTTGTTTAATCAAAGCAAGAGCATCTCTTATCTGGGTCAATGTTTTTAACCCCAAAAAGTCCATCTTTAAAACCCCAGCATCTTCAATAATGCTTCCTTCGTACTGTGTTAATAAAAGATCTGAATCTTTTACTAATGCCATTGGAATTAATTCAGTAAGGTCGGAGGGTGCAATGATGATGGCCGATGCATGTACTCCTGTATTTCTAACTGAGCCTTCTAATATTGAGGCTTCTTTTAATATTTTCCCTTCTGGTGTTTCGGTTCCAAGAATCTCTCGTAAAAGAGTTAGTTTTTCAACATCTTCTTTTCTTAAACCGGCTTTATCTATCAGCCCATCTTTGCCATTTAACTCGGCATACAACATCTTATTCAACGAAATGTTGGCATCCGGTAATTTGGATTTCAATTCATTCATTTGATGAATGGGCATGTCCATAACACGAGCAACATCCTGTATGCTGGTTCGGGCAGCCATGGTGCCATAGGTAACAATTTGAGCCACCTGATTTTTGCCATATTTATTTACCACATAATCGATTACTTTTCCACGGCCTTCGTCATCGAAGTCCGTATCAATATCGGGCATGCTTATACGTTCGGGATTTAAGAACCTCTCGAAAAGCAGGTCGTATTTTACGGGGTCGATATTCGTAATCCCAATAGAATAAGCAACCGCTGAGCCTGCTGCAGAACCTCTTCCAGGACCCACAAATACACCCATCTTTCTTGCTGCATCAATAAAATCAGATACGATGAGAAAATACCCGGGAAATCCCATATTTCGAATTACATCTAATTCGAAATTTAATCTATCTTCAACTTCTTGAGTAATCTCTTTGTATTTCCTTCGGGCACCTTCGAATGTTAAGTGCTTAAGATATTCCCATTGATTCAATACATCAATGGTAAGTTCTTTTCCATTCCAAGATGAAGTGGTTTGGTGGGTTTTAAAATTTTCCGGAATAGGGAAGTAGGGTAATAGTATGTCCCTTTTTAAATTCAATGTTTTTATTTTACCAATGATCTCGTTGGTATTATCCAATGCCTGGGGAACATCATGAAAAAGTTCACCCATTTGTTTTTGTGTTTTAAAAAAAAACTGGTCGTTATAAAAAGCAAAACGTTTCCCTTTTGAATCGCCATCACCTCCTACATCTTTAAAGCTCGGATCGGCCTGGCGTGCTCCTGTATTAATGCAAAGTAAAATATCATGTGCATTTGCATCCTGCTGATCTACATAATGAGAATCGTTGGTACAAATTACCTTTACATTGTATTTATTGGCAAAACCCAGTAAAATATCATTCACTATATCCTGGTCTGGAATATGATGTCGTTGTAATTCTATATAATAATCTTCTCCAAAAATATCGAGCCACCATTTAAACACTTTCTCTCCCTCATCAGCCCCTTTTTTCATAATGGTTTTGGGTACTTCAGCACCCAAACAACAAGTAGTTGCAATTAAACCCTTATAATATTTCAGAATAAGCTCTTTGTCAATCCTTGGATATTTGGAATACATTCCTTCGGTCCAACCCAATGAACAAAGTTTACAAAGGTTTCTATAACCTTCCTCATCCTTCGCCAACAAAAGTTGATGGTAACGAACATCACGTGTACCATCAGTAAATTTTTTCTTGTGACGATCTTCTACCAAATAAAATTCACAACCAACAATAGGTTTTACTTTTAGTGAACCATCTTCATTTTTATGTTTGAAAGCTTCCCCTACGAATTGAAAAACACCAAACATGTTTCCATGGTCGGTAATAGCAAGAGCCGGCATTTCGTCGGTCATTGCTTTTTTATAAAGTTTGCCTATTTCGGCGGCTCCATCAAGTAACGAGAATTGGGTATGTACATGTAAATGACTAAACTTACTCATGTTGCAAATTTAAGGAAACGAAGCCGTTGGCTTGTCTGTTGTTGAAAAGATTTCATTTATTCTATGCTGCTCTGAATGGCATCCTTTAGTTGTTTCTTTCAGTTTCTTGGAACATGTAAGTTTCTCTCCTTTATGAGAGGTGGACCAACGCCAGTCGGGCCGGAGAGGTTTTAAATTCTAAACCCTTTCCGACCGCCTGCGGCGGCCACCTTTCCCGGTGGGAAAGAAAACTACGTCTTCAAATTTGGATATTTAAAAAGAAACAAAAAAGGATGCGGCTCTTGTCCTGACTGAAGCGAAACGTCAGGATCAATCGGGGCCGCTAGTGATGTAGTTGTTCCACTTCGTTATTTCTCAGCTCTGTTGTATGCTTGATAAAACCAATACTATTACCTATAAACAGCGTCTTGAATAAATATCCTATACTGCTTAAGGGAGATTATGTTTATTCATCTGGCGCTTCAAATACCACTTTATTTACACTTAATTCCGCTTGAGTCATTGGAACATTTGTTTTTACAGTTAGAGTTTCAGGTGCGAATGCCTCTAACTCTTTTAATGTTTTTGCTATATATTCTTCCCAATGTTTTTGACCTTTCCTATTTATAGAATGTTCACTTTCTTCATCATAATCATGTTGCCATCCGAAAAGGTCACTATAACCCATAGTGTAAATATGATTGATTTCACTTCTATATTTTTTTGTGAAATGAAAGTTTAATAACTTTTGTTTTAAAAGACGGCAACAAACTTCTGAAACATCAAAATGCAATTGTTCATGCTGAAGCAATGATTCTATTTTACTATCTTCTCTAAACCACGAGTCATTGGACGAAAAATAGCAATAGGATGTAAATACCAAAACAAGTTTACCGTTTTCAATTTTCTCATCTACATCTAATGTATAACCCGAATGCGTTTCCGCATCAAAATCTCCCCAAATATCAGGATATCCCCTGAAATCTGCTATTTCGAGTTTTGATTTTTCTGAATATTTATAACTGTTTGGAATCTCCTGTTCCTTTTTACAGGATTGAAATGATAATGCAATTGCTGCAAATATTAAAATAGCAAATACTGAAAATTTACCTTGTCCAGGTTTTGTTATAGTGTTAGATGATTTAGGTTAGTAATGTTTATTAAGCGTCGTTGTACGACGCATATAAACGGATGTTTGATTTTTAACGAACGCTAACTAAAAGCACCTTGCGAAACACCGGATGGCACATGCTGACCGAAGCGTCAGTAAAAGCCGCCCGAATTAAATTCCCAAAAACAAATTTCAAAATTGTAAATAAAATTCTCCGTGCAGCTTGCTACACCATCTGCGTAAATGGATTTAGTGACGAACGGATGGCAACGAATAATTTCAGCGTAATTAGCGAAATCAGCGGGAACCTTGCAGCGACGAACAAAACCCCTTCGCTGCAGAAACAATTGTATGTTATAGTGCAGCTGACAGGCTCAGGGTGACAAATTCATCCTAAGTAAATTTACCTCTTAATAAACTTCTGCGAAACACCCGGCTTAGATCTTAACCGAAGAAAATAAATTCCACCCGATAAATGCGAAATATCAATATGTGTTGTTTCGTTCAACATTTTTTCTTTTACCAATTCACCATGCGAATTGTAAATTTCTATCCACTCTTCTTGAATAAAATTATTGAGATGAATCGTTAATTCGTCGGCTGTTGGATTCGGATAATAATAAAATTCATCCTTCTGGTTTTCATCAATTCCTATCGTTTCACTTATTTCAACTTTTACCGTGTGCCCTTGTAACCCAAGCGGACTCACCATTACTCCACCCAAAAATGTTCTAGGACCCATAACTGAAATGCTACCTGCCAAACGATAATGATTTACCGATTGAGGATCGCCGGTAACATTCATTCTGGTAATTCTATTTTTATTGTTTCCCAAAGTATCCATGATCCACCAATCCGCTCCTTGCACTTCCCAAGGGAAAATGTCGCATTCATGTCCAGTCATATAAATTAAATGACCGCCATCTAATGTATAAGTAGGAGCTTGTGCAAAACTCTCGGTTGTGAGTTGAGTAATTTGTGAAGTGTTTAAATTGATGGTATAAATGGGAGTCGCAAATAGATTTGCTGTTTCGAATGTGCTATAAAATGATAAGGTGGAGTTGTCGTTTGAAAAGTTTTCGAGTTCATTGGTTGCATCAATTCCCATAGGTTGGTACGATTGAATATTAGAAAGAGATGGTGCAGGAGGGAGGACCACATCAGCCACTTGCATAATATATCCTCCTGCGGAAATAATTGGATTCCAGAAATCAGGTGCTACCGTTCGTTCACTCCAGGCGAATTTTGCACCATCACGTGATATAGCTCCATGGATAACTCCATGACTATAATCGTTAGGGAAATTAGTTAATTGCCATGCCTGTGATCCATCACGCTTAATCATCCATATATCGGTATAAGCTCCATAACCGGGAACTGCATCATCAGGAATTCGCGTATGACCTGTTTCAGCAGCATACGTGGTTTTTTCAATATAACAGAATAAATAATCTCCTGATGGATGCCATTCTTCGGCCCATTGATGACGATTGGTATCCCAGCCGGGCCATGTAAGTGCCGTTTCGTTGTTGCCTAACGTATCCGACAAATAAATTTTAAAATATCCATTCGCATCTTTTCTACCATAAACCACCGTTTGGGTAGCATCATTATAGATAGCACCGATAACTGAATCCTTCCAAAGGGTAATGATTGAGGATTGGGCTAAGGAAAAATTAACACAAATTACATTGATTAATATAAAGGTGAAGGTTAGTCGAAAAATGATGAATCGCATCTTTATTTAGTTGATGTATTAAATATATAACAAATAGTTTGGATTCTGCAATTTAATCATAATTGCTAGACGTATAACCAATGGAATTGTTACAGTATAAATACTAAGCTATATGAATTGTATAATAATTGATGATGATGAGTTTACAAGAAAAGATCTGGAGCACAAGATTAAACAAACTATTTCTCTGCATTTTGTTGGGTCTTATCCATCCGTTTCGGACGCCACATGTGATTTAATGACCGGAACTGTTGACCTTATTTTTCTGGATGCGTTAATGCCACAAATTTCGGGGATTGATTTTTTGAAAACCTTTACCATTTTAAAACCCGAGATTATTCTTATGTCAGGCGATCCGCTTTATGCGGTGGATGCATTTGAATATGATGCCACAGATTTTTTTAACCAAACCAGTGAGTTATGAAAGATTTCTTTTATCCATTAAAAAAGCACAAAGAAATTATAACAAAAAGGGAGTTGTATTGAATGCTATGGATGAGCATATTTTCATTAAAGTGGGATCAAAATTGATAAAACTTGAACTGAAAATATTTGTTATATCGAGGCACTTGCTGATTACATAACTATCCATACAGAGGAGGAGAAATATACAATACTCTCAACCATGAAACGTGCAGAAGCAGCGTTGGTCAATAATTTTTTTCTAAGGGTTCATAACTCATATCATAGTTAACTTAATGAAGATCTCCAGTATTGAGGATAGTACAATTCGAATGGGAAAAGCAACTATTCCGGTTAGCAGAAATAAGTTAAAATACTTGATGAATGAGTTGAAATTGATTTAATAAATGCAACTCTTTCAAGTTGATTCATATTTTATCGTCAAGCATCGTCAAAAAATATACAAGCATCGAAAAATAACGGTTGGTTTTATCGCGTATAGTACATTTACTCCCTTCATATCAAGAATCTATACGTTTTAGTAACCACAGGCTTAAAATCATTTATGAGGGAATATGTTCTCGTTAAAGTTTCATCTAAATATGTGAAACTTCAACTTTCAACGATCATTTATATCGAGGCGCTGGCTGATTATATCATTGTGAACACTGCCACAGATAAATATACAATTCTTACCACTATGAAAAAAGTGGAAGCCATTTTAGCCGAAGAAAATTTCTGCAGAGTTCACAATTCATATATTGTAAATCTTGAGCAAATCACAGTAATAGAAGGAAATCAATTATTGTTGGGTAAAACCCAGATCCCTGTTAGCCGAAACCGAATGAAGACTTTAATAAGTCGATTCCAGATCATTAAATAGCTCCGGCTATCGAGAGTTTTATGCAAGCTGTCGATTTACCTAAGATACTTATAATCAGGTTCCTTATCTTTGGGTATATTCATTATACACTAACATTGTTTACCATTGACGGCACGGAATTCATTTACTATTTTACTGGTTGATGCCGACTCTGATGATCAATTCTTTTTTAAAGAAGCAATAACTCATATTGAGTGTAATATCCAGTTGGTTACTGCTAGTTCTCCTGAAGAGACTTTAGAGTATTTAAATGCCAATACTCCTGATTTTATTTTTCTTGATATCAATATGCCTTTTATAGATGGGAAAGATAGTTTGCAACATATCAGATCGAGCAAGAAATTTAACGCTGTGAATGTAATCATGCTTACCACCTCGTCAAACGAAAAGGATATTAATGATTGTTTCGAATTGGGCGCTAATCTCTATGTTTCAAAACCCTCATCTCAGTTAGAGCTTACAACGATATTACAACAAATCTTTTCTCTTTATACAGAGAACAAATTTGAAAAACTCACCCGAGAAAATTTCGTCTTTGAATTGAAACACGGATTGGAGAACTATTGATTCTTTGTTGCTGATTTAATTATCCAAACACTCTTTGTATTCGGGTCTTACATATAACATAAGTTGACTTACTTGTCTCTCAGTTATATTCTGATATTTTTCGTAAGTAAGTTTTTTCTGGATTACATCTAAAAAGCAAGTGCAAGCTTTTGTTCCTCTGTCGTAATTGTCAAAGAAGATCATGTTACATTCCATGTGCATCAATGCATATTGAACATCGGTCCATTTAGGTCTTGCATTGGTAGTATCTAACCACATTTCGGTTGAATCTACTTCCATCATTTTCCCATAGTTATCATACAAGAAAGCTTGAACGATGCTATCTCCATCGTAACTTCCGTTTTGTTCTACTTTTCCATCACGATAATAAATATTGTATTCGCCCATTTTTTTTCCGAGAGTATATGTTCCTTTTGATTTAATTTCTCCGGATGCGTAGTATGATTTCCATTCACCATCTTCCAGGCTATCTCGAATTAGACCTTCTTTAAACAAAGTTCCATTCGGGTAATATGCTTTCATATAGAATACTTCCGGTTTTTCCTTGGTGCCTTTCTCAACACGGATTACGATTTTATCTTTTCCATTTTCCCATTTTTCGGCAGTGTAAGAGCTTCCTCCGCAGGAGGCAAGAAGAAGAAAGAGAGGGAGTAGTAATTTTTTCATAGTTTCTGTTTTTCACGCATAGGGCCCAAAGTTATTCGCAGAGTTCGCAAAGAGTCATAATATTAAAGTTTGTGTACAATTCTATGAATTCCGTCTTTTAAAATGGCTGTATTAAAGTTAATCAACAAGGCAAGTTTATGCCCACTTAATTTCAAATATGTTAAGGCTTGTGCAAAATGAACAGGGGTTAAGTTTTGCACCGATTTTAATTCTATAATTACTTTTTTTTCTATCACTAAATCCAATCTATATCCACATTCTATTTTAACGTCTTTGTAAACTAAAGGTAATGCAAGTTATTGTTCTACATAAAGCCCTAATTGCCTTAAATCGTAGGCCAAAGTATTTTCATACGCAGATTCCAAAAGACTTGGCCCAAGCTGCTTGTGTAATTCAATGGCAGCGCCAATAATTTTATATGAAATATCATTTTCAGTCATTCTTTGCGAACTTTGCGTGTTGTATCTTAGCGTTCTTAGCGTGAAATGTTTTGTTGCCCTCAAAATTAATCAAAAAAAAACCCCGACCATAGCCGAGGTTTCTCATTTTTTTGCTGTCTGTGAATTATTTAATAACTCCAGAAAGTTCAGCACCGGCTTTAAATTTAACCACTTTTTTTGCTGGAATTTTAATTTCTTTTCCAGTTTGTGGGTTACGGCCTGTACGAGCTGATCTTTTAGATACGCTCCAAGAACCAAAACCTACTAAAGCAACTCTGTCACCTTTTTTCAAAGATTTAGTAGTTGCAGCGATAAATGCATCTAGAGCTTTTTTAGAATCTGCTTTAGATAAACCAGCATCAGTTGCGATTGCTTCGATTAATTCTGCTTTGTTCATTGTGTCTAATTTAATAAATGGGTTAAACGTGAAGCAAATATACCTGTAGTACTTAATCTGCATAGGATACAGCACATAAAAATGCTGTACTGTTAATAAATTCAATGGTTTGTTAATTGCATCACGCTACAACTCCCGTAAAACCTAGTTATTAACAAAAGGATGAAAAGTAAAAATCCTAAAAGGCCTATTTTTACAGTGCTTTTAGCTTCCAGCCGCCTGTTGATAATTGTGAACCCCTTAAATAATCAGCGCTTGCTAGTTTTTTCTTACCAGGAATTTGTAATTCATCAATGAATACGCGGCCTTCAGAATGTTCAATGGCTATAAATGTTTTGCCATCAGTAGCTACATCACCAGCATTGGCGGTATTTGTAAAATACTCGATGTGTGAACCATATATTTTTACTGGTACTTGCTGATTGTTCAAGTCTGTAAACCTTGCTATTGCTGTTAAATCTGGACCCAAACCTCTAATGCGGTTGTAGATACCGGCTAGCGTAGAATTGATGTTTAGGTAACAATTCTCTTTAAACAGTTTCGGAGCATCTTTTAATATGATGTTTTGATTTTCAACAAGTTGCGACTGGTCAATTAAAGACACCTCATTGTTTTCAATGGTTTCAACGGTTTTTAGGACCAATTCACCGCCTTTTTTCATCAATACATTGTGTAGTTCCCCTGCATTCATTTCGGGTGTAATGGTCACTTTATCATTCAAAATGATTTTTCCGGTATCAATCTCCTTATCAATAAAAAACGTTGTGATGCCTGTTTCTTTTTCTCCATTGATGATTGCCCAATTTATTGGAGCAGCACCACGATATTGTGGTAACAACGACGCATGCAAATTAAATGTTCCATGTTTCGGGAATGCCCAAACTACCTCAGGCAACATTCTAAATGCAACTACAACATTTAAATCAGGTTTGAGTGCTTTGTATTTTTCTAAAAAATCCTCCGATTTTAATTTGTCAGGTTGTAATAATGTTAATCCTTTTTCATTCGCATATTTTTTTACCGCCGATTCCTGAAGTTCGTATCCTCTTCCCGCAGGTTTATCGGGAACAGTAATGACTCCAACTACATCATACCCTTTTTTACACAATGCGTCTAACGATGCAACAGCAAATTCGGGAGTACCCATGAATACGATTTTCATTGACATAATGCAAAGTTAGAATTTAATGTAACACAGATAACAGGGATGCTACTAATACCCACAGATTTGATTCGTCTAAATCAGCAGTATCTGTGTCATCAGTGTTCTATTTTTGATTGTAGACTATGGTTTACGAGAAACCTCTGTTAGTAGGATCCAATACCGACTTAAATTTTTCTCCCAATACGTTTAAACAGAGCACCGTAATAAAAATGGCAAATCCCGGAAATGCAATCATCCACCAGGCATTAAAATTTTGTTTTCCATCCGCTAATAATTGTCCCCATGTAATTACATTTTCAGGAACACCAATGTTTAAAAATGAAAGTCCCGATTCAATTAAGATGGCGGATGAAAGTCCGAATACAAATGTGACCAATATAGGTCCGGAGATGTTTGGTAATACATGACGAACAATAATTTTATAATTGGAAAGTCCCAAAGCCTTTGCTGAAGTAATAAAATCTGTATTCCGAATTTTGAGAACTTCGCCTCTAACGAGTCTTGCAATTCCTGCCCATGCACAAATTCCAATGATAAGAATTACGTTCGTTACACTGCGTTCAAGGATGGCCGCAAGTGCAACTACCAGCATGAGCTTTGGAATGGCTGCAAATACCTCTATAATTCGTGAAACGATGGTGTCAACAGGAACATATACCATCTTTTTCCATTTTGAAATAAAATGAAGAAATTTTCCGATCATATAAGAGCATATCAATCCTACAAGAAACGTAAACGAATAAATGAAAAATGTTCCAATGAGCAATCCGGTGTCTTTCCATTTGAGATATTCACCTGCGAAGAATGAAAAAAGATCAGCCAGATAGAAGGATGGAATAATGGAGATCAACATGAAAATAAAAGAGAGCAATGGAACTTTCCACGAATCATTTTGATAGAATCCGGCGATCAATCCCAAAATAGTTCCGATAACAAGAGCAAGAAAAATGGAAAAGAACCCAATTTTTAGAGAAACGGTTGTTCCGTGAATTAATCCACTTAAAAGATCATCACCTTTTAAATTGGTACCAAGCCAATGACGGAATACAGGCTCACATTCTATATATTCACTACCCGGAGCAAATTTTTTCGGATTCAAACATTTACTCTTTGAAAATGGAGGTTGGAAATTGGAGCTTGTTCGATCCGACTTCCCGGCATCGTATGGAACTGGAGCAAATACTTTTTTAGAATCTGGGATATCCTTCCAATCTATGTTTTCTATTGAGTAAGTATTTTTACCATATGATTTTGACACAAAGTCATAATTTTTTTTGTTCTCAAATATTGGAAAATATGTTTGACCATTGTTTTTAATGTAAAATGGCTTCGATGCTGCAATAATATTGCTTAGAAGACCCGTTAAAATGATTAATACCAAGCAAAATATAGCGAGCTGACTATACATGTCAACTTTAACGCCTAGTATTTTTACTTCCGTCTTTATCATTTTCTTATTCTTGGGTCAACCAATACGTATAAAATATCTGAAATAAAAAATCCGACAACAGTAAATATTCCGGTTAATGTAAATATGCTAATGATTACAGGAATGTTATGTGAAAAATAGGAGGTAAACATTTGTGATCCCATTCCCGGAATGGTAAATATGCTTTCAATAATAACTGATCCGCCAACCAACAATGGAAATATGTTGGCGAATACAGTAATTAATGGAATTAATGCATTCCGAAACGCATGTTTATAAATGATCTTTTTAAAAGGAAGCCCTTTTGCTTTTGCGGTGGTAATATAAGGTTGGTTGAGAGTATCGAGAATGGATGTTTTTGTAAGCTTGGTTAAAAAAGCAATGGATGAATAGGTAAAACAAACAATTGGCAAAATCATATAGGGAAGAGTTTGCCATGTCCTTTCCAATAAATTTGAATTGGGTAAAAACCCTCTGGTTGGTTTTATACCTGTGGGTTCAAAAATATATAAGTATTGATGATTTGCCAGGTAAGTTTGTAGCAATGTTCCTAAAAAGAAAACAGGAATTGAATACAATGCAAAAAGGAATATGGTGCTCATTTTTTCTCCAATCGAATTGTTATGAATCGCCTGACGAATTCCGATTGGAATGCTTATTAGGTATGCCAACAAAATCCCAATTCCCGAAAATAAAATGGACCAGAATAAATTTTTATAAATATGATTTCTGATGGGTTCTTTGCTTATATAGGAAATCCCAAAATCCCCACGGATAATTCCTTTTGAGTACTTACCATCTCCAAAGAACCATTGGTGAAAACGGTTTTTCGAATAAAACTTAATTGAAGGGAAGATTACATCAGGTTTAGGACGAGTTCTTAAGGTAACCGCCATATCCATTTCCTCGAGAATAGAATTTGTCTTTGAAAATATTTTATTTGAGGTAATTTTATGAAGATCATTTATATATTCATTAATGTCTTTTACATTGGTTGAATTCTCCAGCGCGATAATTTTATGACTTATTTCGGCAATACGATCACTAAGAGAGTCCTTTTCATTAGGTTTTAAAAATTGAATATTCTCTAACCATTTTCTCTTTAAATGTTTCATATAAATTCTATATTCAAGAATGGTTTCTGGTTGCCCTGTTTTTAAACACAGTGTTCTAATGATTTCTCTTTCTTTTTTTTCAGAAATATTGTATATCGCTTCTGGTATTAATACCGAGCGAATCGTTACATAAAACAACGGTAAATTCAACCCAAGTTTATTCTCCCAATCTTTTTTTTGTTTTTCTATGTATGGGGAATTGGGTTTTAACGGATCTTCGTTTCCGTTTATTCCTAAAATAGTATCAACAGGGTTACCTGGACTGTAAACCAATAAAACAAAACCAATGATCACTACTGCGAACAGAGTTGGGATAGACCACAACAATCGTTTAAGCAGGTAGTTCATTGCAAGGTTAGGGTGTTTTTTGATTAACGATTTGCGGCCGGGATAGAAGCGGCATCCTTTTCCAAAGGGCAAATGGCAAATTTTCACTTCGCGAAAGCAAAGGGCAAAAATCTGCGAAATAAAATTGCCTTTTGCTTTTTGCCTCTTGCCCTTTGGAAAAGATATAGCGAATAGCCGGATAGGCCGCCATTAAAAAACTATTTTTTAAAACTTCCATCCTGTTACTGAACATTCGTGGTGCCATTCGCAGGTGAGCACAACAATTTTAAATTATTGAGCAATACTCCCGGTCTTTCGTAATACATAGTGGCGTTTCCAAATCGTTTGTGGATAATAATCTTTCTGTTCGATGCCATAAAGAAAACCACAGGTTGTTCATCATACATCATCTTTTGGAAACGTTGTAACATAGGGATTCTTGTTTTCCAATCTAACTCTACTTTAATAGAATCTATCAACGCATCAGATGCAGCATTTCCATATCCACTAATGTTTGAACTATTGCTTGTCCATGATTCTGTTCCCCATAATTGTTCAAAATCATCAGGCAATGCTGATTGTCCGAAGGCGAAAAATGTCATATCAAAATCATGCGTGGTTGCTTTTGGAACTAATTCTCCCATTGGTAAACCATCGGCCACTGGATTAATTCCCGCTTTTTTCATGGATTCAATAACAAGATCAGCAATGTCTTTTGCAACAGGAGAATCTGATGGATACATCAATTTAAACGTAAACTGTGTTTTTTTACCATCAATCATTTTATCACGGATTCCGTCTCCGTCAGTATCCTTCCATCCTGCTTCTTCTAATAGTGCGGTGGATTTTGAAATGTCATAAGGAATTGGTGTTAAATCTTTATTGAATCCTTTTTTATCAGGATGCATAGGGCCTGCAAGTCGGGTACCTTTTCCAAAATATACAATACGAATTACATCATCAACCGGAGTTGCATGTGCAATGGCTCTTCTCACTTTTTTATCGTCGAATAATTTTGAATGATTTACACCATCAGGTTTATTGTTCATCATTAAATAGGTTGAATTATACGCAGGTAAATATCCAAAGTGATAATTCCTTTTGAAATCAGGATTTTTCTCAAGATCCAACAAGGCTTTTGTAGAAATGAAAGTTGTAACATCTACTGATTGATTGTTGGCTTCAATTTTCAGGGCATTTTCATCGGTTATCATTTTAAAAATGATTTTTTCAGGCAAAGCAGCATATTGCTGTAAAGTAAGATTCTGTTTTGCAGTCCAATGATTTGGTTTCTTTGTTAACACCAATGTTTGTCCACGTTCCCATGATTCTACTTTATAGGGCCCTGAACCTGTAAAACTAGGAACTTCAACTCCATATTTGGGACCGTTCATTACCTCTGCCCACATAACTACTTCGCCTATTTTTCCTGCTTCATCAGCATTTCTTAACTGAGAAAATGAATATTTTGAGAGTGCATTCTCCGGATCAAAAACGGTTCGTTGAATAATTGGGAAGTAAGTAGAAACATAATCGTTCAAAATATATTTTTTGTTGAGTTTGAATCTGAATTTGCTATTGCTTCCGGCAATTGATTCAACATTCTCCAATGTTTCTATGTATGGTTTTGCGAAAGCGTTGTTCGTTAATGCACAAACATTCGCTTTAAACGTAAATATCACATCAGAAACGGTTACTGCACTTCCGTCGTCCCATTTTGCATCGTCTTTTAATTCGAATTCGTATGTAAGTCCGTCGGCCGAAATGGATGGAAGTGTTTTTACCAGATCAGGTTTTAATTCAAGTGTTTTAAGATCAACCACCATTAAATATGAATGGATATATCCAAAAACGAAGTTGCGGTTCGACGTATATTCATTTGTAGGATGTAGGGTAGGAGGTTCGTTAAGCCAATGATTGATAACGACATTTTCTTTTGACCATGAAGGATCGCAAGCGGCAGCATCGGGATTATCTCTGTATGCCTTAATGAAGGTTGAATCTTTTGGGTCCCCGGCACTAATCGTTTTTTTGCCTCCGCAGGATAAAAGAAAACAAGCCGTAAAGGCGAAAATACATAGCCGCTGTATCATGAATGAATAGTTGAGTTATCGTTCTTACAAACTTATATTATTTATACGTGGTAGCCAATAGAAAGTGAATAGATATTTTGGGAGGTTTATCGGGAGGGATTGCTTTGCTTCGCCTAGTTATCCCTGAGGGGGGAGCTATTCAAATAAATGAGCAGTGAACTGGCAATTTTTTATTTTATACCCAAACATATTCAAGCCAGCTTGATATGTTTGGGTATAAAATAAAAAAGCCCAACGAAGTTGGGCTCATTTCTTTGGCGGAGAAGGGGGGATTCGAACCCCCGGTACCGTTTCCAGTACGACAGTTTAGCAAACTGTTGGTTTAAGCCACTCACCCACCTCTCCAGGGTCTGTTGCAAAGCTAGCAAAAATGCCAACGTTGCAGGTTGAATGCTTAGTGATCCGGCTAGGATTCGAACCTAGGACCTACAGATTAGAAATCTGTTGCTCTATCCAGCTGAGCTACCGGACCAAACTAGTTGGTCTAAAAAACGGAACCAGACAAAAAAGGCTCATAACATTGAATGAAATGAGCCGATGATGCGGTTAATGTCGGGGTGGCAGGATTCGAACCTACGACCTCCTGCTCCCAAAGCAGGCGCGATACCGGGCTACGCTACACCCCGTTTTAAAGAACTTTCCCTTTTTAAAGGAGTGCAAATGTATAAGAAATTTGATTTTTGTGCAAATTTATTTCAGATGACCTGTTTATGACCTATTTGAATGGGTTTCATTATTTCCTTTCTTTGCCTATGCTTTTTAAAGGAAGGTCTTGGTTGCTAGCACTTATTCTATTCGGATTGATAGGCTGTGGCAAACATTCCCACCCTTATAAAAAGATCTTTCGATACAACGAATCCTCTGGAATTACCTCCCTTGATCCATTAAAAGCCACCAATCTCTCTAACATTTGGGCGGTTCAGCAGATCTATGAAGGCCTTTTTTTAATCGATAGTGCCGGACTGCTTCAGCCTCTATTAGTGGATTCCTGGACCGTTAATGATTCCATGGATGAATACAATTTCATTTTAAAAAGGAATGTATTCTTTCACGAGGACGAATGTTTTGGTGGCCAAAGAAAAAAGATGACAGCTTATGATGTTGTCTATTCTTACCGAAGAATTCTTGAATCTTCTTCATCTTGGGTTTTACAAAATGTTGAGGTAGATAGTTTAACTAACTCCCCCAATATTCTTGTGAAAGATAGTTTCGAATTGAAAGTATTTCTAAAAGAACCTTCAAAAACATTTCCTCAAATGCTGGCCATTCCAATATGTGGAATTGTTGCCCAGGAAGCAATTGAGAAATATGGAGCAGATTTTCGCCGGCATCCGATTGGAACAGGTCCGTTCGTTTTTAAAACCTGGCACGAGAATGAAAAGTTGATCCTACATAAAAACTCAAACTATCATCAGCAAGGGCTTCCTTTGATCGATGCAATTTCAATTAGTTTTTTGAAGGATAAACAAACAGCTTTATTGGAATTTATAAGAGGCGAATTTGATCTTCTTTCCGGCATTGATGCAGCATATAAAGACGAACTCTTAACCGGGGATGGAAACTTAAAGGAAAAGTACAATCGTTTTATAAAACTCTCGAAACAGCCTTATTTGAATACCGAATACTTAGGAATTCAATTGGAAAGTGAAGATGATTCACCATTGAAGGACGTCCATATCCGTAAAGCTTTAAATTATGGTATGGATAGAAATAAACTGATTACCTACATTAGAAATGGAATTGGAATTCCCGGCTCCTTCGGTATTGTTCCTCCTGTTTTGTATAAGGACTCTTTGGGTGGATATAGTTTTAATAAACAAAAGTTCGATGAGGAAATAAAATTGTCTTCCTATAGAAATGTTAGCTCAGTTCCAAGCATTAAACTATCAACAGATGTTGCATATACTGATGTTTGCACCTTTATAGCGAATCAATGGAATGAACTTGGTTTTAAAATTCAATTGGATGTAATGGATCGTCCAACTTTGAAAAGTGAAATTGCAAAAGGTAATATTTCTTTTTTTCGAGCCTCTTGGATAGCTGATTATCCTGATCCTGAGAATTATTTATCGTTGTTTTATTCGCCGCTTAAAAGTCCGGCCGGACCCAACTATACCCATTTCAAAAATGAGAATTTTGATATGTTGTACCGTCAAATCCTGAGTTCAGGAAATGACTCTTTGCGATTTGAAAATTTCAAAGCAATGGAAAAATTGATTCAGTATGAAAGCCCCGTCATCATTTTATATTATGACCAGGTGGTTAGATTTATCAATAAAAGGATTAAAAATTTACCCAATCACCCAATGAATTATCTTGATTTGAGAAAAATAGATATCAATTATAATAGTTAGTGTATTAGTTTGCATTACCCCATTCAATCATTTCCCCTTCATGAATACTTTGTCTTTTCGTGGCAATTTTTTTTAATTAGGCCACTAAGACACAAGGGCACCAAGTCACATTAAGAAAACAGATAAAAAATCTTATAATTGATGCGCAATTTCCTCCAAAGGCTTTCTGCTTCTAGGGGTTATTTCCCTTGTTTTAAAAGGCTCTTCCAACAATTCTTTGTCACCTAAATAACCTAAAGCAATAAAACAAATAACCTCCTTGTTTTCAGTAATATTAAATGCATCATCGGTTCTAAAACGGTCAAAACCGCCTAAAACATGACAAAAAATATCCATTGAAGTAGCCTGCGTTAAAAGGTTAGCGTTCGCCATTCCGGTATCATGCATATAATGACGATTGAATTCACCGCTTTTTGCAAACAACTTATTTGCGGTACACATCATTAAAACTGAAGCATTCTTTGCCCATAGTTGATTGCCCACCGAAAGAAGATCCCACAATTTATCGAACCCTTCAGTTCCATGAAATGCATAAGTATATTCCCACGGTTGTTCATTTACCGAACTTGGGGCCCATGAAGCAGCCTCAATTAATGTAAGAACTTCTTCCTTGGTAATTTGCTTTTCGGAAAATGCACGGGCACTCCATCTTTTTGCAATCAATTCGTCAACCTGATATGTTGTTTTTGCTTCTTTAATCATCTCAATTAATTTAAGTTCATTGGTACATCCATTACAAGGATCTCGGCATCTTGTGTTAGAGATTTGATGTTGATCTCATTTACATCCTTTAATCCAATGGCATCTCTTTGTTCCAATGCATTGCCATTCACTTCAAATTTACCATTTACCACCATTATATAAACACCGTTTCCTTGTTTTTTAAGGGTATGTGTAACATTAAATCCTTCGTCAAGTGTTCCCAAGTAGAACCAGGCATCCTGATGGATCCAAACACCCTCATCATCAGCCGATGGAGAAAGGATTTTTTGTAACTTATTTCTACGGTGTTTCACATCCAATACCATTTGATCGTATCTTGGGGTAACGTTTCTTTTATTGGGCATTAACCAGATTTGAAAAAGCTTCAAAGCTTTATCTTTAAAATGATTGTACTCACTATGATAGACACCCGTACCGGCACTCATTACCTGAATCTCTCCGGCCTTTACAATCTCTTTGTTTCCCATACTGTCTTTATGTTCCAAAGCGCCTTCCAGTGGTATGGTAATGATTTCCATATTATCGTGAGGATGTGTTGGGAATCCCATTCCACCTTCAATAAAGTCGTCGTTTAAAACCCGAAGTACTCCAAAATGCATTCGTTCCGGATCGTAATAGTTTGCGAAACTAAAACTATGATTTGCTTTTAGCCATCCATGGTCGGCATGACCACGGGTATCTGCTTTATGTATGATGACGTTGTTCATATTTATTTATTTTATTGATACAAAGTTATAACAGATTCTATAGTTTACCATTAAACTAGATTAAGAAAAAGGTCAATAAAAAAAGGCCCCCCGACATAGCCGAGGGACCCTAACCAACCTAAATCACTATGAATAATACATTATTGTTTTGGTAGTGCTTTTAGAATCAGATCGAATTCCATTACATCTCCAATCGCCTTATCTTTAACGGCCGCATCAAATTTTCCTGATTTATATTTTACTCCGAAATCAGTACGATCAATATTGAATTTTGAAGTAGCACTAAACTGATTTGCATCCATGTTTACATTGGCGGCGATGGTAATGTTTTTGGTAACACTAATGGTAAGATTCCCCTTAATATTATGCGTATTTCCTTTCTCATCAACCTGAGCTAGTTTTTCAACTCCGGTAATTTCAAATTTTGAAGTTGGAAATTTCTCTATGTCGAAGAAATCAGGACTGCCAAGGTGGCCAACTAATTTTCCGGCACCATCAGCTTCTGTAATATCCGCATCTTTTATCGTTTTCATATCAATTTCAAAGTTTCCTGCTTTGATCTCATTGTTTTCCACTGAAATAGTTCCGCTTGAAATATTGATGGTTCCATTATGTGCTCCACCCACTTTTGTTCCTTTCCAACCCAAGGTTGAACTTGTCAAATCTACATCATAAACGGTACTTGATCCTGTAGATTCTAATACGTCTTTCTTGTCTTCAGTTTTTATTGAATCCTTTTTATCACAGGCAACAAAAAAAGCTGCAATGGCGAATACGGATATAATTTTAATTGAGTTTTCATAATAATTAAATATTGATTTTAAATGTTGAGGCAAATGTATAGCCAGGTTTCAAATAAAAACTTGTACTAGATTAAGAAAACAGAATCGTTAACTTTTTTTTGCAAGTTTATGGCGGACCTTACTAAGGAATTCAGGGGTAACCCCAATGTAAGAGGCAATAAGTTGCTGAGGTACTCTTTGAACCACCTGAGGATATTTCTTTAGGAACTCGAGATATCTTTCTTCGGCAGGTTTAGCCAAAGTATTGTAAAATCTCTGCTGAAGGGTGGTTAAAGAACGTTGGATAAGAATACGGAAGTGGCATCGAATTTGGGAATTTCTTTAAATAGTTGTTCGCTTTTTCTATAATCCAACATAAGTAATTCGGTATCTTCAACGGTTTGAATAAAGAGTGTACCGGGGATTTGCTCAAAAAAACTACTTATATCTCCAACCCACCAATCTTCAATGGCGAAATACAGAATAAATTCATTTCCTTTTTCATCAAGAACATAGTTTTTGATACATCCTTTTGTGATAAAACCTGTGAAATGACAAACTTCCCCTTGTTGTAAAAGGAATTCTTTTTTCTTGAATTTTTTTACAGTTAACATCGAATGGAAAAGATCCAACTCCTCTTTGGCGAGATCAATATGTTTAGAAATATTCTTGTCGATCAACTCGTACATACCCCAAATATAATAAACTTGAGTTTAGAGAGACGCTATACTTTTGTATATCAAGTATTATTTAGCAGGAATGGCTTTTAAATCAAGATTGAATTCAATCTCATTATTGATAATATCATCCCCAATTCCCTTGAACAACTTGCCTTTCCCATATTTTAGATTGAAATCTCTACGGTCGATTTTAAATTTAGCCTTTGCACTAAAGGTTTCTTTTGTAATGCTGACTTGCGATGGAATATCAATATTTTTTGTAGCATCCTTAATTGTTAGGTTTCCTTTGATAATATAATTGTTTCCTGCAGCATCCGGCTTGTCTAATTTTTTAGTGCTTGTGATGGCAAATTTTGCAATGGGGAATTTACCTACATCGAAGAAATTATCACTGGAAATATCATCGACCAATTTTTTATTTTCTTTCGGATCTGATAGATCCTTGTCTTTAATGGTTTTCATGTCTACCACAAATTCTCCTGCAGTAATTTTGTCTTTTTCAACACTAATGCTACCTTCTTTTATTTTAATGGTTCCCATATGACAACCTTTAGCTTTACAGCATTTCCACCCTAGTACTGAGGTTTGAACATCAGCGTTATAAGTAGTGCTTCCGCTGGTTGCCTCAGATACTTCTTTTGTATCTTCTGTTTTTGCTATTTTTTCTTTATTTCCACAGGAGAAAATAAGAAGGGCTAAAAAAGCAATTGAAATATGATATGTTTTCATGATTCTTATTTGATATTTTTTGAAATTACATCAAATAAGCTCTTGTTAAATTCTCACATGGTTAAGAAACGTTTGAATCTGTAAAAAGTGTAACTCTTTTATTTTATTTTGGTAGAATGTTCGGGCATTATTTTACAATTTAAAACTATTCCTCATCATCGCGTTCCTCAATAGGATTTACACACATCACCGCAATTTCTGCTTCATTGTTAATGATATCAACTTCATGGAGACCAAAGAAAAGGTCCTTCATAGAATCACTTTTGTGCTCCGATGAAATCACCAAAAGATCAGCATTATGTTCTACGGCTAATTCAATGATTTGACGAGAAAAACTACCTTCATACATATTTTCTTCAACTAGCGTATTAGGAATGTTGTCAACCTTGAGAAGGAATTTTGCATGTGTTAAATTATTTTTTACGACCTCCGATAAATATCCATCGGTCTCTCCTGATTTAAACAAAACTACTTCCGACTTGAAATATTTGGCAATCGCAATTGCATTGTCAATTTTATTTTTACCCAATGAAGAATAGTCAACAGGTATTACAATTTTTTTATAACCATGATAGTTGGCTTTCGTTTTTTGAACCACTATTACCGGAACTGGGGCAGACAAAATCACTCTCATTGAATGTGCACCCACAATATGCTGCATCCCTTTTACACCCGGAGTTCCAAGAACAATTAAAACAGCACCTAATTCGGCAGTATAGTCAGAAATACTTGTAAAAATACTTCCCTCAAATGCGTGATAGGAGGTGGGCACTTTTGTTTCTAAGGCATTTCTTTCAGCTACTTCTTTCAACGCATGAAACACGGTTTCCTCATCAGAATCTATCTTCTTAAGTTTGTATTTTGTTTCACTGTTAATGATGTGTAGTAATTTCACTTCATTCCCTGTTTGACCAGCAATAAGGGTTGCATGATTCAAAGCAACTTCTGCTTCAGCAGTGAAATCATATAATGAGATGATATAATCTTTTTTTTCTTTATTAAACATAAACATTCATTTACGATTTACGATTTTGGATCTACGATTAGCACAAAGGTGAATATAGTTGTGTATTAATCGTAGTTCGTAATTCCAAAATCATAAATCCATTTTTACATTCTTTCTGGAGTTTCAATACAAAGCAAATTCAATGCTTCTTTTATTATAGCTCCCACTTTTTGACTTAAATGAAAACGGTAACTTCTTGCCGCTTCATTTTCTTCTTTCAATACTTTATAATCATGATAGAAAGTAGAAAACTCACTTGCTACCTGGTAAACAAAATTAGCAATCAACGCAGGACTATAATTATCTCCTGCTTCTTTTATTACAACCGGAAATTCCATCAACGTACGGGTTAATTTCATTTCAGAAATATTCGGGTCGTAGGAGTTAGATGCTTCCTCGAAAGTAAGCAATTTAATTTCTTGCACTTTCGCATTCCTTTTTAACGATTGCGTTCTTGCATAAATATACTGTATGAAAGGCGCTGTGTTTCCATTAAAATCAATAGACTCCTGAGGATTGTATATCATTTTCTTCACAGGATCTACTTTCAGTAAATAATATTTTAATGCTCCAACACCAATCTCCTCGTAAATCTTTTGTTTCTCCATATCAGAAATCTCAGCCAATTTTCCTTGTTCATCAGCTTTTTCTTTTGCGATGGCAATAACCTCATCCAAAAGATCATCCGCATCAACCACAGTTCCTTCACGACTCTTCATTTTTCCTGTAGGGAGTTCCACCATTCCATAACTTAAATGATGTAAATGCTCCGAACCTTTTAATCCAAGCCTTTTTAAAATCTCGAATAAAACTTTGAAATGATATTCCTGCTCATTTCCCACCACATAAACCGAACTCTGAAAATTAAAGTCTTTCAATTTTTCATATACCAATGCAATGTCCTGGGTAATATAAACGGTAGTACCGTTGCTTCTTAAAACTAATTTATGATCCAATCCAACATCAGTAAGATCTATCCAAACAGAAGTATCCTCCTTCTGGTAAAAAATGCCTTTGGCTAGGCCTTCTTGCACAGTTTCTCTACCAAGGTTGTAAACACCGGATTCGTAATATTCCTTATCAAATTTTACTTCCAGTCGTTTAAAAGTTTCTGCAACACCATCATAAAACCAACCATTCATCATTTTCCAAAGCTCAACTACTTCTGGAATTTTTAGTTCCCATTGAACGGTTAATTCGGCAATTTCCTTTTCAAGCTTCGATTGTTTTTTTGCCTGTTCCTCCGTTAAACCTGATTCTATTAAGGTTTTCATTTCTTCCTTGAGTAAGCTTGAAAATCTTACATAATAGTCTCCAACAATATGATCTCCTTTTCTTCCTGAACTTTCAGGAGTATTTTTGGTGGAAGCATGTTGGTATGCCCACATGCTTTTTGAAATATTCGTTCCTCTATCATTATACAAGCATGTACGGTAAACTGTAAATCCGTTTGCTTCCATAATGTTTGACAAAGAAGAACCTAAAAATATATTTCTTAAGTGTCCAAGATGTAAAGGTTTATTTGTGTTGGGTGATGGATACTCAATTAATATTCGCTGATCAATATCTCCGGCTTTTAGAATTCCGAATTTTTCATTCTTCATTATTTCAGCTAACGACTCCGACCAGAAAGGGGGGGAGAGTTCAATATTTAAAAACCCTTTTACCAAATTATGACCTTCATATGCACTTAATTTAGTTTGGATGTCGGCTGCAATTTCTTCAGCTAATTCATCAGGTTTTAATCCAAGCTTTTTAATGAATGGAAATAATACAATGGTATAATCTCCGGTAAAATCACTGGGAGTAGTATTGATCAATACATCAGAAGATGCAAATTGGATATTTTTCTCAGCTCCTTTTTTATTTAAATACTCAAGTACAATATTGGTTATATCTGTCTTAATCTTCATTTTCTTCTATTCGTTCTTTTTGCTTTTGGTTTTCTCTTAGCTATTGTTGTTCTTTTTACCGGCTTTGATTTTGGAATTTTGAGTGATACCATCTTTTTTACTCCTGTTTTTCTTTTAACAATACGAGCTTTTATAATTACATTTTTCTTTCCAGGGCCTTTTTTAGCCTTTGGTAATTTTACGGTTAGCTTTCTTTTTCCCGCAGGCTTTGCCTTTAATACTCTTCTTTTGGATTTTATGGCAGGTTTATTTTTAGTCTTTGGTAATTTTATGGTTACTTTTCTTTTTCCTGCCGGCTTAGCTTTTAATACTCTTTTCTTTGATTTTGTAGTAGTCTTCTTTTTAGTTTTTGGTAATTGCAAAGTTACCTTGCGCTTTCCAGTCGGCTGAGCTTTTAAAATCCGCTTTTTTAGTTTTGTAGTAGATTTCTTTCTCGATGGTTTTGCCTTAGTAGATGCCTTTTTTCTTGAAGGTTTCGGAGCAGTCTTTAATCCTGGGTTTACCTTTGGAATTTTACTTACTTTTTTCCCTTTGATTACCTTTTTTACAGCCTTCTCAATTTTCTTAACTACTTTTTTCTCTTTCTTCTTCTGCTTCTCAATTGTATTAATTGCTTCGCGGAAAATAGGGAAGACTTTTTCGGCAGTTCCGTTTTCTTTGTCAAGTAATGGATTGATCTCGGTTACTTCGAAACAAGCCAAACGTTGGTCTTTTAAAAGTTCTTTTAAAAGTTTAATAGTTTCATTTACCTCTAATCCATTCTTAACTGGAGTTCCTGTTCCCGGTACCAGTTTTGCATCCAATGCATCAATATCGAATGAAACATATAATACATCGCAATGACCTAGATATTCTTGAGTGATCTTATTAGCAAGATCTTTTATCTTGCCTTTTCTTACTTCGGGAACTGTTACCACCTTCACATGGTTCTTTTCAATAAATTCCTTCTCTTCTTTTTCATAATCACGCAGACCAATAAATACTAAACTGTCGGGAGTAATTTTCGGAGAAATCCCTCCCAGATTTTTTAAAATTTCCCAATAAGGAATGGTGTCTCCTGTAACCGGATTCTTGCCACCTTTAAAATTCCCCAAACCTAAAGCCGAAGCTAATGGCATTCCGTGAATATTTCCTGAAGGTGTTGTATAAGGTGAATGTAAATCAGCATGCGCATCTATCCATATTACACCTACTTTTTTATCGGGATAAGCCATTTTTACACCTGCAATGGTGCCTCCTGCGCTGCTATGATCGCCACTAAGTACCACAGGGAATCTACCTTCCTTGATCTCAGTCTGCACAGCATTCGCCAACTTATTGAATATCTTAATTACCCCCCTAATCCGTTTCGCGTAAGCACGAATAGGGTTTTGATAAAGGAGATGACTGCTGTCCCTAATTTCCTTGGTTTTAAATTTCCCGAAATAATAGGAACCATAGTCCAAAGAGGCCAGTTTAAGGGCATCAATCCCCAAGCTGGCACCGCGGGTTCCAGCTCCCAACTCGCTTCTTACTTCTATTAGTTTAATATCCTTCATAAAATCTAATTCAGTTAGTTTATTATCAAATTGTAAATCCAAGTGAGTTGGATTTACAATTTGTTGGTTTTATAGGCCTTTTACCTTAGTTTTGCATTCCATTTCCACAAACTTTAAACTACAAATCACATGAAAACAACATATGAGGATCTGATTAATCAAACTTTTGAGTTCCCACAGGATGGTTTTCGTGTGGAGGACGGCGATCTATATTTCCATGAAATACCTTTAAATGAGGTAATTAAGCAATACGGAACACCATTAAAGATTAGCTACTTGCCCAAAATATCTCAACAGATCCAGAAGGCAAAAATACTATTTAAAGTAGCAATGGCAAAAGCAGATTATAAAGGAAGCTATACTTATTGCTATTGCACAAAGAGTTCACACTTTTCATTTGTGCTTGAAGAGGCGTTAAAGAATGATATCCATATAGAAACGTCTTCTACTTACGATATGGAAATTATAGAAGCTCTTATCAAAAATAAAAGCATGGATAAGAGTAAATACATTATATGTAACGGGTTTAAAAGAGAGCAATACCAAAAACATATCGTGAACTTTCATAAGAATGGCCATAATAACATAGTACCTATTTTGGATAACAAGAACGAGCTGGATTACTATGAAAAGTATTCATCCAACTCATCTGTTATGAAATTAGGAATTAGGATTGCTTCAGAGGAAGAGCCTAAGTTTGAGTTCTATACCTCTAGATTAGGGATTCGTTACAAGGATATTGTTCCATTTTATAAGGAACGGATCGCGAACAATAAGAAGTTCGATTTGAAGATGTTACACTTTTTCATCAATACAGGTATTCGTGATAGTGTGTATTACTGGAGTGAGTTACAGAAATGTTTAGGAGTTTATTGCGAATTGAAGAAAATATGCCCAACTGTTGACTCACTTAACATTGGCGGAGGACTTCCAATTAAGAACTCGCTTGGTTTCGAATTTGATTATGAGTACATAATAAACGAGATCATCATGAACATTAAAAACTATTGTGCCGAACAAGGAGTGGAAGAGCCAAACATATTCACTGAGTTTGGGTCATTCACTGTTGCCGAAAGCGGCGCTACCCTTTATAGTGTTTTAGACATAAAACAACAAAACGATACGGAGATTTGGTATATGATCGACAGCTCCTTCATTACTACTTTGCCTGATACCTGGGGAATGAGTCAACGCTTTATTCTATTGGCTGTAAACAACTGGGAAAAAGATTATCAGAGGGTAAACTTAGGTGGTTTAACCTGCGATAGTCAGGATTATTATAACTCCGAAGCACATATAGGTCAGGTATTCCTACCTAAATATGTAAAGGAAGATGATGAGCCTTTGTATCTCGGATTTTTTCATACAGGGGCATATCAGGAGTCGTTAGGTGGTTATGGAGGTATTCAACATTGTTTGATTCCGGCCCCTAAACATGTGATCATCGATTTGGATGAAAATGGCGAATACTTCACTAAGTTGTTCAGCAAGGAGCAGAGCTATAAGAGCATGTTGAAGATCTTGGGCTATTAAAAATTTAAAGTTGAAGGCTTAAAGTTGAAGGTTTGATAATTTTCAGGAACTTAAAAATTGCAACATTAAACTTTCAACTTATTTTGTGTCCTAAATGTCAGTATTAAGTAAACCATATCCAAAGGACACAACCGTAAAACGGAAGATTATTTTTGCTTCAGTTTTTGGAGCTTTCGTGTTTCTATTTCTTTTCATTTTTCAACCTTTTGGAATTGGATTATGGAATCCTCAAAACAAAACGATTCGTTTGTTGGGTTATGGACTCATTACCACTTTGGCCTTGTTATTTCATTTCCTTTTAGTGGAACGAATGTTTCCAAAATGGTTTGCCGAAACTAATTGGAAAGTTTGGAAAGAAATCGTTTGGGCTCTTTGGATTGTACTCATTATTGGAACTTGCAATCTGCTTTACAGTCAATTGCAAGTAGGTTTTAGTTTAACCTGGATGAGCTTTATAAGCTATCAATGGATCACTTTGCTTATCGGGATATTCCCGGTTATTGTAAGCACCCTTATAAATTATAATCGCCTTCAATCTAAAAATATAAAGGCTGCTAAAGAGCTTAACCAGGTTATTGAATCTGATGTTAGGCCGCCCGAAATAAAAGATTACAAAACCCAGTTAGAACTGATAGGAGAAGGAGCCAAAGAATCAATTTCCTTGCCTTCCGAAAGCATTCTTTATATCGAGGCTGCGGATAATTATGTGGAGATTATATGGCTTGAGGAAGGTAAAATCCAAAAAAAATTATTGAGAAATACTCTCAAAAATTTGGAAGCTTCGTTTGCCGAATTTCCACAAATTTTTAGATGCCATCGATCATTTATGGTGAATTCTAATTGGGTGGTAAAGGTCTCAGGAAACTCACAAGGCTATAAATTGCACTTCGCGAATGTTGAAACAGAGGTCCCGGTTTCGCGTCGGTTTAATGAGACTATTCGCCAAAAGATCCATTCTATACACCCCAATTAGGGCTCCCATTCACCCCAATTCTTGAATTTCACCCCATTTCCTTACCACCAACCCCTTTTATTTTGCCCACGCTAGATTCCTTCCGTTATTTGCATTACACAAAATTATCGAACTATGTCACCACTTATTTTGATTCATGTAATTGCAGGATTTACCGGATTGGGTTCAGGAGTAATTGTAATGGCTATGCCTAAAAAGGGAAACAAACTTCATAAAAAAATGGGACTGTTTTACCTTATTGCTATGATGGTTTCATCCATTCTATCTATTTATTTAAGCATTGTAATTGGCAATATGGCTTTACTTTCAATCGGCATTTTTACCGTCTATATGCTCTGGGCTGGGTACATTACCACCGTTAAGCGAATTCAAAAGTTCAAGTGGATGTTTATTCCATTAAGCATATTAGGATTGGCTTCTGGGATCTATATGATCAATACCGGAGTGATATTTCTCATCGTGTTTGGAGGGCTTCAGGTGTGGTTGGTAATCCAAGATCTGTGGATGTTACGAAAAAAGGTGATCCACCCGTTTGATATTGCAGGTTCACATGGTGGTAAAATGGCAGGAAGTTTTATTGCAGCTTCAACCGCTTTCGGTGTAAATGTTATCTTTACAGGTAGCGAGTGGTGGCACTGGTTACTCCCAACCTTTGCAATTACTCCCCTCATTACATTTTGGAACATCCAACTAAGAAACCGGAAGCAAAAATTAATGGCAAAAGCATCGCTTTAGCCTTTGTCTTTCTTTTTGTAGGTTTCTCAGGAATATATGCTCAGCATGGTTCAACACGTTTCCTAAAACATCTGGCAGTTCAAGACCTTGAATATTTAAGGGAAGGTATTAAGAGTACTCATCCGTTTCCGTTTATGTATACTTCTGAACAGGAATTTAATCACATGGTTGATCTGGAAATTCAAGGTTTAAAAGACACCGTTGATTATTTCACGCTAAGAAATGCGGCCAGAAGGATCGTGTACTATGTACACTGTGTTCATAGCACTGTGCTTTCAAGAAAGGTAACCAAAAAAGAAGCATTGTATCTGGAAGATCGATATCTCCCTCTTGAGGTAAGATGGGTAGGAAGTGAATTTTATGTTTTTAAAAATTACAGTAAAGATTCAACTATTCAACCCGGATGGCACCTTAACTCGATTAATGGGTTTACGATGGATCGAATCGCCGATAGCATCAAAACTTATAGAAGCGGAGATGGACCCGAAGATGATTTCATTCGTGGTATAATTAATCTCCCTTTTCAATTTAATCTCCTTTATGACCTTCATTTTCCTGAAGATAGTTTTTACGTTATAGAGTATATGGATGCCACCAATAAAATTTGCTCCGATACCCTTTTAGCCATCTATGAACCCCAGGATATACTTAGTGATAAGGACACTATCAGTTATGATTATATCAATCGCCAGAAAAACCTAAAACTTCGTTTTTTAAAGGACAACATTGCGTATTTACAAATCACCGATTTTGATGGTTTGCAGGAAATGCATTATCACTATATTTTTAAAATGATTCATGATAATAAATCACCTAACCTTGTTATTGATCTTCGATTTAACTATGGAGGAGGAATGGATAACGCCAACAACTTAATGTCGTATATTATCGATTCCCTTTCCTCATTCAGCTTAGAAACACCTGTTAAAACCAAAGAATTCGATTATTACGATGAGGGTGGAATGTTGCAACGAATTGCAGGGATCTTTTATTTCACCTTGTTCGATAAAGCTACTTACTATATAAAGAACGGAAAATGGTATTGGCGATCTTATATAGAGCCTCGTAAACATTATAACTACGGCGGAAAGGTTTACATCCTCATTAATGAGCATACATTATCCGCAGCATCTTATCTTGCATCGCAATTGAAACATAGAGCCGGAGCAATTTTAGTGGGTTCCCCATCTGGTGGAGGTGAATTTGGTAATGCAGGATATACCTACACCACTTTTACATTACCGAATAGTAATTCGAAAATCAAAGTTCCTCATAACTGGATAAATTATGATCTTGAATTTAGTACCAATCACGAATTGTACCCTCAATACAATGTGCAGCCGCAAATAATGGATATGATAAATGGAAACGATGTGGTAATGAAAAATGTTCTTGAAATAATAAGGAAGAGTAACTAGAACATTTAAATAGTAATTCCAATTATGCCTTTTTATTTCTCTGCATAGATAACCGTTGATCCTTTGTTTTCAAATGCAAAATCAAATCGTTTAAGTTTGCTTAAAGAGTTGATTAATTTTGATTGATTGTCTTTTGGACAATAAAATAACATAAAACCACCTCCACCTGCACCCAGTAGCTTACCTCCTGTAGCACCATTGTTTAATGCAGTTTCGTAACATTCGTTAATTTCCGGATTTGTAATTGCAGATGCTAACTGTTGTTTCAAAATCCAGTTTTCATGAAGGATTTTTCCCATATCGTTCATGTGACCATCTTCTAATGCAGACTGAAGATCATAAACAAGAGCCACCATTTTTTTAAGTGTTTCTGTTTTATCTGTATCCGCAGTATTCTTTTTTTGTTCAGCTAATATATCCGATGCTTTTCTTTGGGTTCCCAAATAGAACATCAGCAAATTACCTTCTAATTCTTCTTTTGCTGCAGTTGAAAGATCTAACGGATCTACTGCGGTGGTTCCGTCTTTATCGAAACGAATTACATTCATTCCACCGTATGCCGCTGCATATTGATCTTGCTTTCCAATTGGTTCTTTCAATAATTCAATTTCAATCAAGCAAGCCTCTTCCGCTAATTCTCCTTTGATCACTTTTTTACCAATGGACGTATATAGATTATGTAGAAGTCCTACTGTAAATGATGAAGATGAACCCATTCCTGTTCCTCCGGGAATATCCGCAATAGAACTAATTTCAATTCCGTTTAACCCGAATTTTTCTAAAACAACTCTTAAAATAGGATGTTTTAGGTCATGTACTTTTTCTACAGTTTCGGTTTGAGAATATTTTACACGAATTTGATTTTCCTCAAAATATTTATGTGATGATATGTACATGTATTTATTGATAGAAGTACTCAATACTGCACCGGGATGTTGACTGTAAAATGCTTCCAGATCCGATCCTCCACCAACGAAACTAATTCTAAACGGGGTCTTGGTAATTATCATGCGATAAAGGTAAGAAAATTCAAATCTCAAAAAATAATTTGGATTTTATGGTATTGGGTTTTATTTTAGGTTTGTTGGGCGGCCTATCCTGCTGTTCGCTATATCTTTTTATTTGCAAGATTTTAAATCGTGTCCGGCAGAAGGGACGGGCTATAGCCCGTCTGTGCAGCCTGAGCAAGAATGTATATTTCGCTTGCAAATAAAAAGGATGTCGCTTCCATCAGGGCCGCTTATTACCTGTTCATTTCCTGTGAGTAATTAATAAGCCCACCCGCCCCATTCAACCCGACTTTCCCCTAATTTTAAACCAGAATTTATACAATGTACTATGCATACTCTTGACGATAAAATAAAAAAAGTAGCCGAGTTCCACGATTCATTTTTGGTGGGGAACAATTACTCTCCAACTAATATTGTTGATTCGGAAATAGACCTTCGTTTTAATTTAATGAAAGAAGAAAATGAAGAATATTTGGAAGCTGCAAAACGTGGCGACTTGATAGAAGTGGCGGATGCATTGGGGGACCAATTGTATATCCTTTTAGGAACCATTCTTCGCCATGGACTACAGGGTAAAATAGGAGAGGTGTTCGACGAGATTCAACGAAGCAACATGAGTAAACTGGACGAAAACGGTCAACCTATTTTTAGAGAAGACGGGAAGGTTTTAAAGAGTAGTTTGTATTTCCGTCCGGATATTAAGAAAGTATTAGAAATGTAAATTAAAAACGTGTTATTATGTCAGAAATGAGTTTTAATGAATACTGGGAAGCGATAAAAAAGATTGCGAAGAAACAGGCTATCCAATGCCTGATGAAGATATTGTAACTATGGAGCACATATCAGACACTCCTATTCAAGATTTTCTAAATGAGTTTAAGGCAGGTGTTGATGCTGAAAGAGAGGGCTAATTATTTTTAGCTTTTAAGAATATGCCACGAATAAGTCTTGATATTTCTCTCCTCCGTTGGTTGAGCTATTAAGAACTTATATTTCTCTTTTTTCCTTTTTCCTTTTATCTCTTTCACTTCAAAAATAGTTTGGGGTAAAAATATTTGTGCCATTAAAGTAGAATTGAAAACAAAAGATTGTTTTGGTTGGAGAGTAATCGTTGTATCTTTAAAAACAATGTATTGATTGCTCATTGCCTTCATAGTTACCGTAACAGTTTTCTCGGTTTCATTTACCAATTGGTAGGCGCTAATTAGCAAAATTGAACATTCAACTACCTCCGGTTTTTGAATGACTACTTCTGGTTTTTTAGTTTTGGATGTGTCAGGAGTTTGTACAGTAAGAACTTTAAATCCATCGGGTCTGCTTAAATCCATATAACTCGTTTGAGCTCCATTTTCATCAAACTGATGGATATATTTATACCATTGAATTCCTCCATCGGGCATAGAACTATATTCAGCCTTTTTTACCTGACCATTTGAGGAATAAGAAAGATAAACAGATGCATGACTGGCAAAATCTCTAAGACCGTAATCGAAAAGTGCTCTGGATTCGTTGTTAAACCCGCTTAAGTTCCCCCATTTATGTTCTTTATCCCAAGTTTCAATGGTAGATATTTTTCCATTTTTATGATAGGAAGTAATTGTCTTGCCTCCATCCTCATTGGTTTTTGTATTAAGCTGACCAAAAACAATAGAACCGATCATTAATGAGAATATGAATAAAATAATCCGTTTCATGTTAGGGTTATTTCAATTAATGTGCCAGTTTTTAAGATGGATCGCAACAGCGATGTGAAGCGAAAGGCAAGGAAGATTTTAACTAGGCTGCCAGCCTGGAAAGTGGTGAAATTACCCTGAAAAAAGAATTGACATGCTTTTAACTTAGCAGATCAATTCTTCATTTTTTAAAATCTATTTGCTTACCGGATTGATCTTAAACCCATAAGTGGTTTTGTCCTTCATACCAGCAATAAAGTTTTTCGCGGATGCAATATCCCCAAAGCCTGTAACTAAAACATAGCCTGAAAGACCTTCTAATGAAATACCAGGAAGCCCTTTGGTTTTTAAGGCACTATTGATTGCTGAAACTTCCTTATCCTGATCAGTTTTTTGACTGTATCCATTATAGTATAATACCTGATAACTGATACCTGAGGTTCCGTTTTGGGCAAAATTGAAAGACATTTTTTTATTTCCGCTCAGATCCATTTTATAAACATTATAATCAGCCGTTAAAATATAGGCCAACTCCCCATCGAAAAAAATATCACTTGTATAAGCCCTATCGGAATAATCTATTGCTAGATCAAAGCTTTTAGCTACCCCTGACTGCGTATCGTAAATAAATCCGTCTTTCATTGATGAGCATATAAAGTGGGAACCATTACTTGTTGAACCTGTTGCATACGCGTAAGTGGCTAGATCTGTTTCTATAGGAGTACAGTTCTTTTGATTGCTAATCTTTACAAAACCATCCCAATATAGTACATATAGATCATTTTTTACCGGAGAAATAGTTTTACTAAACGAAGAACTCATAAAATACGGAAGTTCTGTTTGATTGATTATTTTCTTTCCTGCTACATCATAAATCTGATAGATCTGGCCTTTTCCGTCTGATTGTTGACTTACGTATGCTCCATTATAGGTATTGTATCCGTCAGATTTTACTACTTCTTTAACGATCAATGATTTTTCGTTTTTAATATCAATCTGGTCTGAAAAAAGATATAACTGTTTTGTGATTGGAGAATAGCTGAGCATTCTTGGTGAGTTAGTCAGCTCAATTTCGGAATACAAAGTTTGATCTCCTACATTATAAATTTTTATTTTCTTATAATAAGAAGAGACATCAAGAAAATAAGCAGAATTATTAAAAGTATGGATATCACCTGAGCCGTTAAAGCTTGTAGTTGTTCCGGTTTCAGGATTGTAAATGGCAAGTTGTTGGTAATTCGAGATCAGAATATTTCCATTTGATGCAACGGTAAGCTTTTTTACATCAAAACTGGTAGGGATTCCTTTAATCAAGGTCCCTTTTTCACTGTCCATAACAATAATGGTTTTAAACTCACCACCTATATATAATTCATTTTTAGTGGGATGTTTTACAATAGAATTTAATTCATATTCAAATGCATGAAGGGTTTGAAAATTACATGCGGCTAAAATGAGGGCAATAGCTAAGGTTTTAAATTTTAAAAAATTCATGTGATTGTTTTTTTACGAAATATACGAATACTGGTTAAGGAAGATCATTTTTAATGGTGAATGGTTTTGTTTTAAGGGTCAAAATTCAGAAATGATATGTAGTTAACGGCATATTAGTTTGTTAGTATGCCATAAGAAAACCATTTTTGTTGCTAATCCAATTTATCTAACGTATTTAAATACTTAATCCGGAAGTAATTCCTGCTTTTGGGGGATTTTGATACATATAATTAGCAGCGTTGAAGGAATTAAAAGGACCAATGATCCGATCAAGATAGCTCTTGCTATTTCAATATAAAAGCTCCAACCAAATACAATTACGCTGGTGAAAATACTAAGCAAATTTGTAGTATGCAAAGCTCTCTTAGTAAATTTATTCGAACGTTTTTGAAATATACAAACCACATAAACAATGCTAAATATCAGGAAGAATGGAAACGAGACGCCAAGGCTGATAAGTGCAAACCAGGATAACATTTGCCAACTACTTTCAACATCTTCTTTTTCTACAAAAATTAGTACAAGTGTTACGGCAATTATAACAGGAATCAATAGCCTTCCCAGCCAAATGATAAATGATGCGAATTGTTTTCTGAAAAGGGCTCATTCCAATGTGTCTAAAATATTCAAATAATTATTAAACCTGAATTGGGCAATTTTGCCTTCTTCCACTGCACGAATAACTGCGCAATCAGGCTCGTTCAAATGCAAACAATTGTTGAATTTACATTGATCTTTTAATTCGAAAAATTCCGTGAAATAATCAGTTACTTCATGTTTATCCATGCGCACCATTCCAAATTCTTTTATTCCCGGAGTATCGATTACATAGCCACCAATGCTTAATGGCAACATTTCTGCAAAGGTAGTGGTATGTTTCCCCTTGTTAAACTTATCTGAAATAACTCCGGTACGTAAGGTTAGAGTAGGATCTATTTTATTTACTAAAGTTGATTTTCCAACACCGGAATGACCCGTAAACAAATTTGTTTTACCCTTTACCAATTGCTTTAATACTTCAACACTATCCGCATCCTCTGCTGATACGCCGATAGCTGTATATCCCAATGCATCGTAAGTGTTTATATAAAATTGAACTTCTTTGATCTCTTTTTCATTGAGAAGATCCGTTTTATTATAAACGATTGTTGCAGGTATGGTATAAGCTTCAGCAGTTGCTAAAACCCGATCAATAAATCCTGTGGAAGTTCTTGGAAGTTTATAGGAAGCAAGAATTATAAGCTGATCAATATTCGCTGCTACAATATGTGTTTGTTTCGAAAGATTGGTTGCTTTGCGAATCAAATAATTTTTTCTTGGGAGTAGGTCGATGATAATATTTCCTTCGCCTTCGGAGATTAAAACTCTATCACCAACAGATATTGGATTTGTATGTTTCAATTCTTCTAAACGAAATCTTCCGCCCAGCTTACATTCGAGAATACCCTTTTCGGTAGAAATTTTATAATTACTTCCGGTTGATTTTAAAACCAATCCTTCCATGCTAAAAACTAATAGGGTAGGAGGTAAACGTAATTCCCATAATGATGGCCATAAACAAAATGGTATTGCCTAAAAATGATCCTACGAGTCCGTCTACAAACGAATTTCTGCCTTTTAGTAAAAGGGTAAATATAAGTTCAAGAATATAGATGGCACCAAAAATTGCTGCAATAAAAACCAAAAGATCATCGGTAAATCTAATGGACCTTTCAAACAAAATGAACAAACCTGTTCCACTTAACGAGGTATTGATGCCGGAAACCAACAAAGAGCCATCGAATCTTTTATACTTGCTCAAAGCAAATATGGCTGCTTTAATGATAATGGTAAGTACAAATACAGCTACGGCCAACGCAATTGATTTGGTTGGACTCAAAATGAAACCATCGAATTTTAAATAAAACCATTCGGTTGTTATCATGGTTAATTACCCCTTCGTGTTTCTACGAAGATACTGATTATATGGTAAGTATCCAAATTAACCCAGGACCTGTTGTTATTGAATTATTTGTAATTTTATGCCCTAGAAATCTTACAGGAAAATGAACCGAACTAAAAATATATTCTACTCGTTTTGTCTTTTAATAGCTACCTCTCTCATTTTATTTTCCTGTAAAAAATCTCCTGGCAATATTGGTGCTGGTGAATATCACGGAACTTATTCTCATGACTCTACCATTGCGGGTAATTGTACCACAAAAGTGATTGAAGTGAATTCACTAACGGTTAATTTTGCCATCACCGGCGATAGTCTTTCTGCAACTACTTTAACCGATGTAGAAGTAAATGGCGGAGATGAACCTTATTTGCTTTTATATAACGGTATTGAGGGTAATCTTACAGGTACCGTTACTGTGGATGAAATGCATTGGACCTTATTTGGTGTTGCCGATACCCTCAGTTTTACCGGAGTAAAAGATTAACTACACAAATGTTTAAGGGTTAACCCTTAAACATTTGTGCCTGTATAGCTTATTTTTGTACCAAATCAAATATATATGAAAACAACTAGATCAATTTTATTCTGTGCTTTATTTGCAGTTGCATTAACATCTTGCGAAAAGTAACCTGCGTTACCTGCTTTGAGTAGTATTTATGGATACTACAATGGAACATTAACTGCTGGTGGTAGTTCTTTCGGGGCTTTTACCACGGTCACAAAAATTAATGATAATTTATTTTCAATGAGAATTGGCCAAACGGGTATGGGTGTTTCTATGGGAATCGATAGCGTTACAGTTACTCCCGGAACCACGAATTATTCTCTATCAAAGTCAGGAGGACTTTCCGGTACAATTGATGGAACTACTTTAACCTGGTCTGATCCATATTATAGTTTTACAGGAACTAAATAGGAAATGGGGGGGCTCCCCCTTTTTTTAAATCTTTCTACTAAAAGGAATATTATTATCTCTAAAATATTTTTCTAGGTGATCAGTCGTTTTTATGTCTGACTCCTTTACCTCAATTTGCATTGAAATAGGTTCGTTTTGATTTGTAATAAGATCAATTATCAATGTTTTCCTCTTTACCGCAATCACCATATTGGTAGCCAATCCTTTTCGGGCAAAAGTATTTTTTATATCGGTAATGTCAACTCTTCTTTCCATTGCCATTTCAGGATTTTGGAGGAATACATGATCCTCGTGGAAGGTAACGGTCCCTATTTTATTTATTTGTAACAGTGAACTAGATAGTGCCATCAATATCAATCCATAAGCTATAGCGAACCAGAGTATAGGGATTATTATATCAGTGATAAAATAAATGAGGACGATTAAACCAACTCCTATAAAAAAACCACCTAGCACAAATAGGTTTCGTTGTTTCTTAGAGAGCCTGGGAATAACTAGATTATATTCTGCCCCTATCATTTTCTTAAACTCAACATTTGCTCTTCAAGAGCTTTGATTTTAGCTTCGGCATCATCTTTCTTTTTGGTTTCGATAGCAACCACTTCGGCTTTTGCATTGGTAACAAATTTTTCATTTCCTAGTTTCGCCATTACAGATTTTAAGAATCCTTTGTTATATTCAATTTCTTTTTGAATCCGATCCAATTCTGCATCCACATCAATAGATGCTGTGAAAGGAATAAAATATTCTATGTTGTTTTTAATAAAGCCATAAGAGTTATCTACTTTTGTATCGATCTCGTCTATTTGAGTAAGATTGCCCAGCTTTTGTACAATAGGTGCAAAAATTCCCGAGGTATCACCTTTTACAAAAAGGTGTAATCCTTCTTTAGGAGAAATATTTTTTGACTTACGGAAATTTCTAATCTCAGTAATCAATTCCTCCGAAGCAGAAAATTGGGTCAACAGATTTTGATCAACAGCTTCAGCCTTTGGCCATTCTGCCAACATAATGAAATCACCTTCTTTTCTATCTTTTAATAAATGCCAAATCTCCTCAGTAATAAAAGGCATAAAAGGATGCATCAACTTTAAAATCTTTTCGAAGAAGTTGAGTGTAGCATCATAAGTTTCTTTGTCAATGGGTAATGATTTTCCATCAGTATACTCCGGCTTGATTATTTCCAGATACCAGGAGCAGAAATCATCCCAAACCAATTTATAGGTGGCGTGTAATGCTTCATTCATTCTAAATTTTGAATAAAGATCATTCAGTTCAGTTGTAACCTCATTTAAACGGCTATTCAGCCATCCTGCGGCTAGTTTATTCCCTTCAGGCGCAGTTTTGTTTGAATCAGCCTCCCATCCTTTTACAAGACGGAATGCGTTCCAAACTTTATTGGCAAAATTTCTTCCTTGTTCACATAAGCCTTCGTCAAACAATAAATCGTTTCCAGCCGGTGAAGAAAGTAACATTCCAACACGAACTCCATCAGCTGAATATTTTTCAATCAATGCTAAAGGTTCGGGTGAATTCCCCAATGATTTACTCATTTTTTTACCTTGCTTGTCACGAACAATACCTGTGAAATAAACATTCGAAAATGGTTTTTTACCTTTGTATTCGTAACCCGCCATAATCATTCTCATTACCCAGAAGAACATGATTTCAGGTGCCGTAACCAAATCGTTGGTTGGGTAATAATAATTCAACTCTTCATTATCCTTATTTTTGTTCCACCCAAAAACTTCCAATGGCCATAACCATGAACTAAACCAGGTATCCACTACATCTTCATCCTGTTTCAGATCAATTTTTTTAGCTTCGTCTTTCATTTTATCCATTCCATGTTCAAGAACAGGGAAAAGATCATTGGCAGCTAATAATTGAGCCTCTTCTAATGTTTTTGCAACGTAGAAATTCCCCTTATCGTCATACCATGCAGGAATTCTTTGTCCCCACCAAAGTTGGCGGCTAATGCACCAATCACGGATGTTATCCATCCAGTGCTTGTAAGTGTTTTTAAATTTCGGTGGATGGAATCTGATCTGGTCTTCCATTACATCTGTAACCACCTGTGGATTTCGCTCCACAAATTTTTTCATGTCAACAAACCATTGCAATGATAAACGTGGTTCAATAATCGCATTGGTACGTTCACTTCTTCCTACTTGGTTTTGATAATCTTCAACTTTTGCAATATATCCTGCTGCATCTAAATCCTTTGCAATTTTCTTACGAACTTCAAACCTATCTTCACCCACATAAAGCTGTGCTCTAATATTTAGAGTCCCATCTTCATTGAGAATATCTATTACTTCAAGATTATGTTTTTGTCCAAGTGCATAGTCATTTGCATCATGCGCAGGAGTCACTTTTAAGCAACCGGTTCCAAATTCCATGGAAACATATTCGTCAAGAATTACGGGAATTTCTCTATTGATAAAAGGTACACGGGCCTTTTTACCATGTAAATGAACGAACCTTTCGTCTTTTGGATTTACGCAAATGGCAGTATCCGCTAAAATCGTTTCCGGACGTGTCGTTGCAATTGTAATAAAATCATGAGACCCTACTACAGGGTATTTTACATAGTATAATTTTGAATTTTCAGTGGTATGTAATACTTCCTCGTCACTCAAAGCTGTTTTACCGGCAGGGTCCCAGTTAATCATTCTAAGTCCGCGATAAATAAGTCCCTTTTGGTAAAGGTCTATGAACACATTGGTAACCGCTTCGTTGTAATGTTCGTTCATGGTAAAATCAGTACGATCCCAATCACAGCTTGCTCCTAATTTTTTTAATTGGTCTAATATAATTCCGCCATACTTATCTTTCCATATATACGCATGTTTTAAAAAGTCACCTCTGCTTAAATCCGATTTTTTTATCCCCTGATCACGTAACATTTGAACAACCTTTGCTTCAGTAGCAATACTTGCATGATCTGTTCCGGGAACCCAACATGCATTTTTTCCTTCCATCCGTGCCTTACGAACCAATACATCTTGTATGGTGTTGTTCAACATGTGACCCATGTGTAATACACCAGTTACATTTGGTGGAGGAATAACTATTGTAAAAGGAGTACGACCATCAGGTTTACTTGAAAAACATTTTTTATCAAGCCATTGCTGGTACCATTTATCTTCGGTTAGTTTGGGATCATATATTTTCGCAATCTCGGTCATCTTAATCTTTCAATTTTAGGAGTGTAAAAGTAGCAATTTTTTTTGGAGCCTTTGCCCTTTGGAGAAGGGTGCCGTTTCTCTGCGGCGGCGGAATGCCTCATTGATGCATAAAAAAAACCCGAAGCATAAGCTTCGGGCTCCATTTTTTTATTAAATGTTTTTATTCCGGAACCTCAAGAATCTCAATAGATCCGCTTTGCCAATCGTGCATATTACTGCTGCTCCATTTTCTTACATTTTGCGGAAAGGTAGATTGTAAATCAGGACAATAAGTTTTTCTATTGGCTCCTATATATCTTTCATCAAATTCCCATTTGTTGTTATTGATAATCGCCGGACCGGTAATCTCAACAAGTTTGGTTCCTGTAAAATTAGGACCACTATAAATGATCAATTTTGTTTTTGGTGGAACCGCTATTCCGTCAAAGGTAAAGGCTGTTGAATTAGGAAGAGTGGTAGTTATATTGTTGTACTTACCTGGTTTCAAAAACTCAGAATATTTATCCATTACATAAGCTTTAGATAAGTTTCCTTCGTTGAACTGGTCACTCATTACCAAACCGGTAAAATGAACCATGTGAGCATTTATTTTATCCTTAATTGATTTGGATGCTTCAGCCTGTGTTGAATCTGTAGTGGTTTCTACAATGGTACGATTCCCACTTTCATCTTCTATTTCAACTGTCGATCCGTAGCCGTCGTTATTTGTGGTGTAGCTATTTTGATTGTTATCGGTGTTGTTGTAGTTGTATGAGTTATTTCCGTAGCTATTCGTATAACCATTATTATACCCGTTATTACTATAATTGTTGTTGTAGCCATTTCCGTAAGTATTACCATTGTTGTTATTCCACATTCCAGTTCCGGTTGATCCACTTGAAGAATTAGAAAAAGTGATGTTGTTATAATCCCCTCTACCGTTATTATAATTATTTGTTCCGTTTTGAGTGGTGGTTGTATAATTGGTAACGGTTGGGGTAGTGGTTCCCAAACCAAACGTAGATTGAACTCCAGTAGTGATTGTGCTAATGCTAACTATTTGAGCTGTAGCCAGTGATCCCACTGCAAGGAGCAAAAGGCTGAATAATGATTTTTTCATATTCCTGATTTTATTGATAGAACCTGTGTGAACCAATTCTGTTATAAAGATAGTCAAATCTCATACCATTTAACGTGTACTCTTTTATTTGATTATAAAATCAAGCGAATTTAACCACAATTAAATTTACACCCAAGGAATTAACAGGTTCATTTGAAAACAAAAAAAGCCCGATATCGGGCTTTTAGTTATAATATTTATCATTGGAGATTATGGCAGTTTATCCATATCCACCTTAAACTGATCAAGGGTAGTGGGTTGCATTACAAGATCTGCCAAATGGTCTTTTACAACCACGGTTCTTTGCATGCTCGAATAATACTGTCCATTTACTTCGGATAAAGCCACGATGGTAACGTCAGATCCAACCGGAATTGAATACCATTTGGTATCAAAATTTGAGATATTTAAAATGTTGGTTGTTCTGTCTAATTGTTTATAGTTGTCGAACTTTGTAACCGTATTTTGTCCTGCAAATACAATGAAAATAGCTGTGTTTGTAGTATCATACTGTTGTGGTAATCTTACGTTCATTTTAGTGCTATTTCCGTTGGTTCTCATAAATCTATCACAGTTAATCCAGTTCATTGAATTTGTTGTGAAGTTATAAGAAGCGCCGGTAGAGGAATTTGCATTTAAAACAGGACTAACTGAGTTGTTGTTTGCTAGATTCCAGTTTACAGTGTTTCTATCAGGTTTTCCATAAAATAACTGCATAGGCTCACTTGAGTTTGCCGGCATTTCCAAAGAAATTGGAGTGTTTGCCGCTAACATTAAGGGTTCATCACCCTGGGAAGCTCCCATAAATAGTTCGCCACCAGAAACCAAGGGAATATCGTTACAAACAGTATGTGCATTGGAATTAATCATTGATGAACGATCATAAACCTCTTTTAATTCAAATTCTACTTCACCTTTTACAATATATCCGTTTTTATCAACGAAACTGTTAGGTTCAATTTTAATGATTGTTCCATCTGTTCCTTTTAAAGTGTTTTGAACTTGCGCATTGATAACAAAAGTCTGACTCGTTTTTTGATTGTTCTTGAAGAACCTTTCTATAGAGGTATTGTTTCTATAGTTGCTGGGCATATTGAGAACATTGTAAGGACAACTTTTTGCTATTTCCTGACTTTTATCCTCTGTTATAACATTTGACCCATAGTTATTGTCGGGTACTTTGTATGAATTTTGTGAGTTCGAGGTATAAGTACTGTTGTTGTTGTAATTTGAGTTGTTGTTGTATCCGTTATTATAACCATTATTGGAGTAGTTATTATTATTATAACCGTTGTTGTTATAGTTGTTTCCCCAATTACTATTTGAGTTGCTATTGCTGTTCGAATTACTATTGTTGTTGCTACCCCAATTGTTATTATTATCGTTGGAGGAATTAGAATTGTTGTTATTTGTTGTTGTGGTGGTCGTAGTAATCGTGGTATGGTCTCTTCTTGAGTTGTTATCGTAACTACCAATGTTTGTGTTTGGGCTGGTAGTAGTGGTAGTGTTTACTGTTCCATTAACATGGGAGTTAGTCGTGTTACGTTGGCTGTAAGCGATCGCCATAAGCGAGGTGGCTAAAATTATTATGAATGTTCTCATTTGAAATTGGGTTTTAAGTAAGGAACTTCAGTGTTCTAATTAAGACAAATCTTATGCCAAACGAAGATATGAATATGTTTCATACAGGGTGATATTGAGGTTTAATAGTTTTTAAAAGTTAATCACCGATGCTTCCAGATTTTGTCGTGAGGGTGGAAAAGGGTCGATTAGGTCCAAAAAGGCTAGAAATAATTTATCACAAAACCGATTTAGATTTGCTTTTTACAAAAAAGGGCGTATCTTTCACTTCTATTTTAACTGCTTGATGAAGAAAAGCTCACTAGAAGACGTTGCGAAAGCCGTAGGGGTATCCAAAACACTAGTATCCATGGTTTTAAATGGCAAAGCCGCTCAATATGGCATTAGCAAAAAAACGGAGGAAAGAGTTTGGAAAATGGTGGAAGAAATGGGTTTTAAACCCAACGCCACAGCACGAAAACTGAGAACCGGGAAGTCGAACGTTCTAGGTTTAATCGTTGCCGACATTTCGAATCCTTTTTATGCAAAAATTGCCCGTAGCGTTGAAGATGCCGCCAATAAAAAAGGATATCACATGCTTATTTGTAGCTCCGATGAAAATCCTAAAAGGGAAGCTGATCTTATTTCCATTTTAGCTGACCAGCACCAAGTAGATGGTTTAATTGTATCATCAACACTTGATGATACTCAAATGTTTGATAGATTACATCAACAAAAAACCCCGTTTTTATTGCTTGACCGTGAATTTTCATCCGGGTTGTTTCCATCAGTTACTGTGGATAATAGAAAAGGTGCGGATATTTTAATTCAGCATTTAATTGATAAAGGATCTAGCAACATTGGTGTAATTAGTATATCTCCAGCTCACTTAAGCACATTAAGGGATCGGGTAATTGGCTATAAGGATGCTCTCAAAAAAAATAAAATAGAATTCAAAGAATCATTGTTACGTGAAGTTTCTTTTGAAAATTTACGTGAAGATATTTTTAGAGAAGTTGACTTTCTACTTTCTGCACCCAATAACGTTAAAGCAATTTTTGCATTAAACAACCTCGTGGCAGTTTACGCCTTAGAAGCCATTAATAAAAAAGGTTTGAAAATACCAAAGGATGTTGCCCTGGTAAGTTTCGACGATATAGAACTTTTTAGATTTACTTCTCCACCTATTACTGCTATATCGCAACCGCTTGAGAAATTGGGCGAGCATGCAATGGAGCTTTTGTTTAACCTGATGAATAGAAAAGAAGGTGAAGCAAATGGAGATGGCTCCAATGAAAATAGGGTAGTGCTTCCAGTTGAACTAATGATTAGAAACAGCTGCGGCTAGTTTTACCCTTTTTCCCAGAATTCTTTTTTCAAGGGTAATTCCAAAATAATCCGTCTCAAGATATTCAATGCTTTTTGATAGCTTAAATGAATATTGCCAACTCTATCTCCCGGAAAAGCAAAGCGTTTGGCAATGATTCCTTTGGGAGTTGCCCAGGCAATCCAAACAGTACCAACCGGTTTATCGGGCATTCCACCATCAGGACCCGCAATGCCACTTAAGGCAATAGCATAATCTGTTTTTAGTTTTTCTTTGGCCGCCCTTGCCATTTCAATAACTACTTCTTCACTTACTGCCCCAAATTTTTGAAGGGTTTCCTTTTTTACCCCGAGTATATCCGTTTTTACCCAGTAATCATACGTTACAAAACTCCCTGGGAAAACCCGGCTTACCCCTGGAACAGAAGTGATTTTATGAGCCAAATACCCTCCAGTACAGCTTTCTGCCGTGCATAATGTTTGATTGCGGCTAAGTAGTAGTTCCTTTATAATCTCCTCCAACGTTTGCTCCTCATAGCCGAATATATCATTACCAATAATCTCATGCAGTTTCTTTGATTCTTCTTCCATCACTGTAGCAGCATTTCCGTCAGTATTCAACGAGCTCATCCTTAATTTTACAATTCCTGCCGAAGGGAGATATGCCAACTTAATAGTCTTTGGTAAATTATCTTCCCAGCTTTCTATCGTTTTCATTAGTTCCGATTCGGGAATCCCCTCAATATTAAATGAACGATGAACCAGTGGAGGCAACGAATAGTGTTGTTCAATAAATGGAATGAGGTAATGAGTTACCAGATTCTTCATTTCTGTTGGAACTCCTGGAAATGAGGCCAAATACTTTCCATCTTTTTCGAATAACATTCCCGGAGCAGTGCCCCATTTATTCATAAGAACCTTGCAGTTAGAAGGCACATAGCATTGAGTTTGATTAACCTCGCTAAACTCTCTTCCTCTGGCTGTGAACCAGTTATTCAGTTGATCGTATACTTCTTGGTTAAATACTGGTTCCGTACCAAAATAAGTCATCAGTGTTTTTTTGGTAATATCATCCTTGGTTGGACCTAATCCGCCAGTTATTACTATCAATTCATGATCGTTAAAAGCCTTTCCAACCGCCTCAATAATATCTTCTGCTTTATCGGCAATAGTTGTCATCCTTGCAATGGGAACTCCAAGGGCGTTGAATTGCTGGGCTATCCATACTGCGTTGGTGTTAACAATCTGTCCTATGAGTAATTCATCTCCAATATTTATGATTTCGGCCTTCATTGAATGGTCTTTATATGGGATCAAAGATATCTACTAAAGTAGGGCAATGGGCAAAATATTAGTTAAAATGTGGATCAACAAATCGTTGCCAATGAGGTTATTATCCGGTCCACATGCAACCTGTTCCTATATTTTAGCGTCTGATATTTTAATTGAAATTTTTAATTGCTAGCTTTAACCTATTATTGACCCCAAATTAGATTGATTATGAAAAGAATAATTATCACACTTGCCTTGGTAGTTTTTGGTTATCAATTTTCTGTTGCTCAACAGATTATTAATACCAATCAAAAATCAACTTGTACTTATAACGGAACTGAAGCAATTGGCTGTTCTCCGGAGTCATTAAGCGCAACATTTACTTTTAAAGAAAACGAACAACAACTTCTTGTAACAGTTGGTAGCACTACCGTTACTTATTCAATCGTTTCCAGAACGTTTGTTAATCCGGGATGGACATATAGAATTTCTGATAATGGTGGAGCTCTTTATGATCTTAAATTAAATCAAAGAGAAAAGCAATTTGATTTCTATCCTGCTGCATTAATCGCAGGTTCTTCGGTAACTAAATACTATTTTAACTAAAGCTAATCGTTTTATTGGTTAGCAAACTCAACTGCCATTTTTGAGTGGAGGTACATGGTATCAAATACAGGAATATCACAATCTGATTGTTTAATAAGGATGGGGATTTCAGTACATCCAAGTATTACTCCCTCTGCACCCTGTTTTTTGTAATTTCTGAATAATTTCCAGATATCTTTTCTTGGTTTCTGGTAAAAAGACCTCTTTGCTAAACTCATTGAAAATACTTTCACCAATAAAAATTCTGTCATCTTCATCAGGAACTATCGTTTCAATTCCATACTCTTTCAGTTTATCTTTATAGAAATCCTGTTCCATTGTTGGACGTGTTCCTAAGAGGGCTACTTTTTTAGGCCCTTTACTTAAAATTTATTTTGCAGTAACATCAGCTATATGGAGAAGAGGTATTTTTATTCTTTCCTGAATTGCAGAAGCAAACATGTGAGGTGTATTTGCACAAATCAATAAACAATCCGCTCCTGATTTTTCAAGATTCACAGCAATGTCGGAGATGTATTTTTTTACTTCTTCAAATTTCCCTTGCAAAACAAGATTGCTAAACTCATGAAATTTTAAAGAATACATGAGAATGGCTGCCGAATGCGCCCCTCCTAATTTCTGATTGGTAAGTTGATTAATGGTTCTGTAGTAATCGGTCGTACTAACCCAGGTAGATCCACCTATAAGTCCAATGGTTTTCATGTGGATAAAATTATAAATTTATTTGCCTACTTGCAGATCTGATCGAGATATTGTTGCGAATAAGTATCACCATTTTTTACGGCCAGATCAAAGTCTTCGCAAGCACCCGTTTTGTCATTTTTATAATACTTGGCGGTGCCCCTTGCCGAATATAAATAACCATTAGTGGGCTCCATTTCGATGGCTTTATTAAAATCTGCAATGGCCTCATCATATTTTTTTAATTCAGTAAAAGCTTGCCCTCTCATTGAATAACTTCCCATCATAGGTTTTATGCTTATTGCCTTATCAAAGTTCTTTACCGCTTCAGGATACTCCTTTTTTGCCAGATTGAGGGTGCCTTTATTGAACCAGGCTACCTCGAGTTTAGGATCTAATTTTATTGCCTGATCATAATCGGCCGTAGCTTTATCAAATTCTTGTTTATGGTAGTAAACCAATCCTCTATAATTAAAAGCTAAAGGGTCATTTGGAGTTATTTTTAGTACCGAGTTAAAGTCTTCAATGGCTAAATCAAATGAACTTAAACCGTCTCGAGCCATTCCTCTGGCAAAATACTTTTCGGCTGTCATTTGCTGAGCCTTTATGGATATAACGTTGAATGCTATAAAAGCGATAAGAACAGTTTTTTTCATGATGTAGTGTTTTTCAAGTATAACGATGAAAATTGTTAAATGGGATTGTTAAACTGGTAAATACCTATTTATATTGATTGATCAGGAATAATATTTGGGCGAACTCCGGATTATTAATTCTCTACCATTTCAAACGGAGTTTGAAGTTCTCCCTTTACTTTTATCAAACTTACCCCATCTATTCCGACATAAAGTTCATCAGTTGCACTAAACCTTATTTTAACCAGCGCGGATTTTGCTGTAAATGTATAACTCACATTTTTCCATGAAAATAAAGTAATATCTCTGGGAGTTTTAAAAACAACTGCTCCATCAAAATAAACATAGATTCCAACAGGGGAAGAAAAATCCATTCCGGTTGCCTTAATTCCCATCGACGTATATTCAAAACTGATGGTGTACTTTTGACCTACTTCTAACTTAACTTCTTGTTCTAAATATTCTCGTTCACTATATAAATTTTGCCAGGTTCCACCATCTTTTGAAGCAAGAGGCTTACCCGTCCATTTATACCCTGTGGAAGTATTTACATTTCCATTAATATCGTTTAGATCGGGAGTGCTCCCTACACTCCAGAATTCCCCATGCTTATCTTCTCCTTTAGTTCCATTACAGGACCCATTCTTAAATAGATTAGGCAAGCCTTGGGCATACGAACAGGAAGAAACTATATAGGCAAAAAGAAAACCGATAAGATGAAGAGGCTTCATAATAGCAATATATGATTGTATATACAGCTATTTCGATTAAATGTTCACATTTACCCTTTTAATTTCTTCAATTCTCCTTTATAGTAATCAAGATTTGGCTTTTGATCTTCTGGAATATTCTTAATTGCCGTCTCCCAGTTCTTAATAGCATTCTTTTTATCCCCCACAGCGGCGTATCCTCTAGCCAAACCAAAATAAGTGGTAAAGGTATCATCGGGATGCATGGTTCTATTAAGTTTATAAACGTCCAACGCTTCTTCTTTTTTACCCTCACCCAATAATTTACGTGCATATTGATGCAAATCTACAACTGTTGCCGTTTGATGACGAAGTGCTTTCTGCATCACATTTTTTGAATCTTCAGTTTTCCCCATTGCCATTAAAACATCCGATTTTACTTGTAAGGTTATAAATGTTTCCTTACCTACATAGAGCATGCTAATGGCGGCGTCTGCGAAATATAAAGCATCATTCAAGTCTAGTTTATTTGTTAAACAAAATACAGCAGCATCTTTCCAATTGTTGTAGTCAAATCCTTTTGATCCTGCTAATTCATTTTTAATAATCTCCAATTGGATGTTATTTACGTTCGGAACTTCTACCTTAAATGGTATTTTTTTATTCTCCCATTGTAAATAAGCAATTGATGATTGTGGAAGTTTTTCTTCAAATCCATAAGTAAGCCATTCACTAGAATTTGCCTCTTTTGAATTTACCTGAACACGAAGGGCATCGTTGGCAGGATCGTAAAAATAACTGCCCCAGCCTTGAGTATCTTTTGAAAAAATAATTGTCCATGGACCTTTTTCTTCTACTACAACAAAAAACCCATAAGTACCGGCTTTAAGTGCTTTACCTTCTATTGTAACATCGTGGGAAAAGTAAATGTTCGTGGATTCATTTGCACCTGCTCTCCACGGAGACGATTTAGAAGTTCCAAAACCTTGGTTGGTAAATCCATAAGGAATCAAATCTCCCCATATATGGCCAGTTCTATCAGTTCCATCGGGAGCATGAACATCGGGACTGTGATAAGTTATAGAAACCTCTACAGGACCTATCCATTGACTTACTTTGGATTGTTGGTTATCTCCGTTTGGGGGTAATGAGATTTGCGCATGCGCAAGAGTTGAGGTAAAAAGCAGAATAATGAATATACGAGTTTTCGTATCTAGAAGAATTTAAGATAATATTAGACATTCTTCCTTTGAGTATGCTTCATGAAGGGATGATGTTAAAACTTCTTACCTTTTTTTAACATCAAAAGAGAGCATAAAAAAAGGAGCTTCAACAGAAGCTCCTTTTAATGTATTTTGAAATTATCTTATTTATCCAACTTTACGTTTACAGCATTCAATCCTTTCGGACCGTGTTCAACATCGAATTGAACTTTATCGTTTTCCTTTATTTTCTCTGTTAAGTTGTTGATGTGTACGAATACGCTATCACCGTTTTCAGCTTTAATAAAACCAAATCCTTTTTGATCATTAAAAAATGTAACGGTACCTCTATAGAATGATTCATCGCTATCTGATTCCAATTTTTTCGGAACACCGATTTCAATATCTTCAGCCTTGATTATTTCTTTTTTCGTTAAATCAGGTGGACTATCAACTATGTTTCCATACTCATCTACATAGGCAAGCATGTCCTCAAAATTTTTCTTTCCTCCAGCAGATTTTCTTTCTTCTTTTTTAGCCTCTTTATCCTTCTGCTTTTTCTGCTTCTTTTTCTCTATCTCTTTTTTATTAAATGTTTCTGAGGATCTACCCATTTGTTTTATTTGTTTTAATTATTGATTGATGTAAAGATATGAAGAAAAGATGAAACCCGCAATAAGGTCCTGTTAAGAAAAAAGGGAGCCTTCTAGCTCCCTTTTTTACCTATTTAGATCTTATTAGGACCCTTATCAGGGTTCTCATTCTTCTTTACTTCCTTCGTCTCTTTCACCTCGTTCTTTTCCCCAATCATTTCCATCAATTTCAACCCCAAAAGGCCACTAATGGTAGAGTCTGTTCCACCGGCATTACCTCCTGAGATTAATACATCAGGGATCACTTTTATTTTGTTTTTACCAATCTCTTCAGTGATCTTGAATTTGGTAAAGTTATCCCCACCCATGGCTTTTACTTGTAACTCATAGGCTTCCGCTGTTGATTTACCAATCGCCATAATCTTTTCTGCTTCCGCCAAACCAGTTTTAGAGATTTTTTCGGCATCAGCACTTGCATTTAACTTGGTTGCTTCAGCCTGCGCCGTTGCCCTCATTTTTGTTGCTTCAGCTTCTGCATTCACTTGTAGTTTTAAACTAGTCGCATCACCTTCAGCTTTCTTCACCGTTGCATCGGCGGTACGTTGTGCAATCTCTACAGATTGTTGAGCTTTAACAATCTCCTTCTGCATATCGGCAATGGCCGTTTCCTTTTCCATTCCCTGACGTTTTTCCTGTGCAGTTTTTTGAGTTTCGTAAGTTTTTTCTTCCTCCTGAGCAATCTTTCTATCCGTTAAAGTCTTCATTAATGCTTCTGGTGGAACAATGTCCCCTATTAAAGTATCAACCGCATTTACATTGTATTCGGTCAATACTTTTTCAATATGGAATTTTGCAGCTTCCTGTCTTTCTTTACGAGTACTTAAGAAAGAAATAACATCACTATCCTGAGCCGAGTTTCTAAAGTAATTACCAATGGTTGGTTCCAATACTTGCGAAACCAGGTTATTCATACTCCCAAAACGTGCAATTACTTTTGGAGCTTCGTTAGCCGGAATGTGTATGATTTGCGCTACATCCAAATTAAATGGGAAACCATCTTTCGAACGAACGGTAATCGTACTTAAGTTTTTATCCAATGCATGCGATTCACTTCGTGCATTTGCCCAGTTTAAAACAAGATTGGTAGTTGGTACCATCTCAATCTTCATGGTGTATTTATTAATTGGATATTTTCCAGGACCTAGTGGCTCCATCCAAACACCTCTAAAGCCTTTAGTAACGATGTTGCCGTGTTTGAAAGAATCTCCTGTTACATCCACACCATCTTCACCAATATAAGAGATCACAACACCTACGTGCCCAATAGGAACATCTGTCATTGGTATTTCTTCTATTTGTACGGCCCAAGGATTTATATAATAACTACCGGCCAAAATTACCTGTGGTTGTAAACCTCTGTTACCACCGTTTACAAGGAACATATCTATATCCTGAAAGTTGTTGTGCCCTTTTACATCGGTACCAGCAATCTGGCTTCCGGTAATAGGCGCACCGTCCATGGAAGTTACAATACCCAACATGTTTTCACGAATAAGTGTCATATCTGCAACTGTTACAGTAAATGCGTAGTTGTTGATCCGATATGTTCCAGGCGTAAGAATAGAAGTTTGTCTACCTTTTTGTCCACCGGTTTCAAGGAATTTTTTTGCATCCTGAAAATTATCCGATTCTACTTTTCTCCCCAAAATATTTCCGGTAGGTAATTCAACACCATCATTCGAGAGTACCAAACCAACTTTCCCTTCTGGAATAATGGTAAAGGCTTGAAATTGCACGCTGTATTGCCAAGGCCACATAAACCAATAGAGACCAGGTGCTAATGTACGGGCCTGATACCCCGCTTCACCTAAAACGGCAATAATACGGCCATCAGGTAGTTCCTTATGTTTACCAAAGAGAACGAATTTTTTGGTAACCAAACCAATTCGGTTTTCGGGTACGATGATCATACCGAAGAAAACCCTTAAAACAAATTTGTGAAAAATTAAGGCCAGAAGGATAAGTCCTATCCACCAGAAGCCAACAATAAATTGTAATACTGGATTCATACGTTGCAGTTAGTTAGTTGTGATTAGTGATTAAGTTTCTAAAATTATGTATTGCTATCTACATAAGAAGGCATGTTTACGGAATGTTCATAATTTGGTTGTGAGAATTTATCTTAAAGGATTTGGTTTAAATCTTCTGAGGTTCTAAACGTATTGATTTTACTATTAATACAGAGGTTGTTAATTTTCTGAAATTATTTTTTTGGCGTTTGATACTGACACTTCGGTCAGCATGCGCCATCCTGTGTTTCGCTAAATCTTTTATGTGGTACTTTATAATTACAATACTGTTTTCTTTATCCGATCGTCCACGAATGCGGAGGATCGCTGGCCAATTGACGGAACGTGCAAGTGATACATAAAGGGATACCGCTTCAGCCTTAGGCCGCTTCGTAACATTTCCAAAACTATTTCGTAAATTGGGTTCTATGAAAGAAACAACCTTCTTTTTTTTGTTCTTCATTTTAGCCGGAACCCTTTTTTCTCAAACCAACATTCCTAAATACTACGAGTTAGAAGGCAGAGCTTATACTGAAGCAGATAGTATCCATAAAGTTTGGATGAAAAAAGAATTCCCTTCCATTATTAAAAAGCATAAGCTAAAAATGACATGTGCTAAATGTTCAAACATTTATATGGATGTCGTTTTTACGATTGATGCAAATGGAGTTTTGCGACTTCCTAAATTAGTAAAAACAGTTTGTTGCGGTGGGAGTTTCTCTAGCGATCTGTCATGCGACTTTCTTAATTATTTTTATACCCTTCAGTTTCCTTGGGCACTGCGAAACTTAACCTTTGAGTTTAGATTAGGAACTGGCCTCAGTTGCTAAAACGTGAAAAAAAAAGGCCACTCTTTTGAGTAGCCTTTTAATAATATCCTAAAGATATGTTGAATTAGCTGATCACTTTTACGTTTACAGCATTCATTCCTTTTTTTCCTCTTTCCATATCAAATTGAACTTTGTCGTTCTCAGTGATGTGGTCAACTAATCCTGATTCGTGTACGAATACGTCTTCACTTGAATCAGCTACTTGAATAAAACCAAATCCTTTGGTTTTGTTGAAGAATTTTACAACTCCTTCTTTCATTGTCTTACTTATTTAATTGTTTATAATTACAGCTATTTTTAATTCACAAAAGTATATGCTTTGCCACTTTTTCCGGCTCTACCTGTTCTTCCGATTCTATGGATATAGCTATCCATATTTTTAGGTTTTTGATAATTGATTACATGAGATACTTCCTCAATGTCCAATCCTCTTGCTGCAACATCCGTTGCAACTAATACCTGTATTTTTTCCGCTTTAAAAGCATTCAAAGCATTCTGACGATAATTTTGAGATTTATTCCCATGAATCTCGTCGCTTTTAATACCTTTTCGGTTTAATTCTTTACAAACTTTACTTACCCATCTTTTAGTTTCCGCAAAAACGATCACTTTCTGGAATGCTGCATTTTTAAGCATCTCTATTAAGACATCCATTTTGTTTTCACCGTCTTTTACATGAACCACTTCCTGGTCAATATGATCTCCGGTGCTGTTTTTTACACTTACTCTTACTTCAACAGGATTATCAAGAATCTCGTAAATAAGTTTCTTTTGTGATGCTTCCTCAGTAGCAGAAAATAAAGCAGTTTGCTTACGATTGTTCATTTTCGAGATCATTTTTTTAATGTCATTCGAAAATCCCATATCAAGCAATCTGTCAAATTCGTCCAATACCAAAGTATTGAAGTTGCTAAAATTTAAGGCACGTTGGTTTTCCATATCCATTAATCTACCGGGAGTACCAATAATAAAATGACATGGTCTTTTTAGCTTATCAAGGTCACGGTTAACACTCGTTCCACCAATAAATACCTGGCTGTAAATGTTCAATCCTTTTGCGATTGATTTCAACTCGTCTTCAATTTGTACGGCAAGTTCTCTTGTAGGAACTACTACTAATACCTGATGTGCCGCTTTAGTATTTACCAAAAGATGAACGATTGGAACCAAAAAAGCAGCAGTTTTACCTGTACCTGTTTGAGCAAGTCCCATTACATTGCGACCGTCTAATAAAGCCTTTAATGTTTTTTCCTGAATTTCAGTAGGTTTTTCATAACCTTTTGCCAATAGATTCTCTTTTACTTTTAGATTTACAGGTAAGTCTTTTACTAATAAATTTGTTTCGTATTTGTTTTCTTCAAGGGCCATCGCCTTTTTTACAAATACACGGTTGTCCAACGTACTTTCTTTTTGATTGTTGGTGTTTTTGCTTCTGTTTTGAGAAGACTTGGTTCTCCAATCCTTATTACCAGGACGGGTAGAATTACTCGATTTTTTATTTTGCATTATATGGATAAATAGTTCTCCGGATTTAATACTTCCATGCATCTGTGTCGAATGGAAAAATATTATCCAGGATTAATAACTATTCAGCGAAAACTAGCGATTGTAGAAAGGACTTCTTATTAAAGGATACTTACTATCACAGAACTATTTCTGCTAAAAACTGGTACAAATGTAGTTCATATTTTGTTAATAACCTAATATAGGGCCTATTTATTCACATTATAGGTTAAATTAACTGTAACCTTTAGGTACTTGAATACTCTATTTAGGCAGTAGCACGTTAGAATTAACTACAATTACAGAGTATGATACAAAAGATTATCATTATTATAGCCGGCAGCTTAGGATTACAGAGTTTTTATTTTTTAAGCCTTTTAAGAAGTAAGAAGGTTAAGATTAAAATTGATCTTAAGAATCGAGAGAATTAAAATACAGAGTTCCTTATTTTTTAGAAAAGGCTGACAGGACTTTTTTCTCTTTTTCTGTTAAACTTTCCATTCCCTTTTTATGGATCTTCTCCAAAATGCGGTCTACTTCTTTTTCACGGGTTGCCTTTTCTTCGTTATAGCGATCATCAAGTGTATAGCTCTGTTTGGCCTTGGATGAGCTGAAATCAAAAGTAACTAATCCCGGTTTTACAGCGAATAGAATTATAAAGACAATGGATGGCACAGCAATGAACAGGATGGGCATAAAATTGGTTCTTAAAACTTCAGGGTAAAACCCTATAGCTAATAGCATCCCTGCAAGTGCTCCTCCTAAATGAGCCTCGTGTCCAATGTTAGTCTTCTTTGAACGGATACCATAAATGGTAATAAGGATATAAACCAACCCGTAAATCCAACTTGGAATATTGATGGGAATGGGCCATAATCTTAACTCCATTCCTGGAAACAACGCAATAGAGGAAAATATAATTCCACTAACAGCGCCTGAAGCTCCAATAGCTTTGTAATACGAATTGTTTTTATGAATGAATAAGGCCAATAAATTACCTCCAACCAAACTCACTATGTATATTAAAAGAAAGATCCAATGTCCAACTAGTGCTTCTAATAATTGACTAAAGAAATATAGAGAGAACATATTAAAGAAAAGATGCATCCATCCTACATGGAAGAAACCTGAAGTGATTAAGCGGTAATATTCTTTTCGGATCAGGATCTTGTCAACTTCAAAACAGTATTTTTCAACTAGCGCAGGATTACGAATACCCAGAAAGGATACAATACAGTTGATTGTAATTAATGCGAGTCCTATGATCCCTTGCTGGTCCAATTTTTATTCAATAATATTTGTTTGACCGCAAAGCAGCTTCCATTCGTTCGTTCTTTTTACCATGGTTCCGGTTTCTATTAGCCGTATCTGATTTTTATTGTCACCAGTATCGATGCTATTGGACACTATAATGCCTGTGTAATAAGCCAGTTGTGGTGATAATGGATTAACCGTTAATGTTTCCCATTTATTATCTATAGATTTAAAATTTGCGGCATTTCTTTCGATGGCGGTTTTTACTGAATCGAATCCAATAGAGCTTTTATATCCTGGAGGAACCCAGAAGAAATCTACTGAATTATCCAGGTATTTAAATTCGGCGGTAAGCCCGTTTTGTTTGATGTCGGCAAAATACTTTTCCAGAGTGAATTTAACAGACTCGGTAATCAGGTGTTTTTCCTTAGCGGATAATTCAGAGGATGGATTCCCACAGGAAAGAATCAAAAAAAATATTATTGATATGGTAAAAGGTATTTTCATTTGAAAGATAAATATACTAAGAAATCACCTCATCAATACTCTTCAATATTAACTTACACGACCGTTTAATTTCCTCCTTCATAATAACAAGGGGAGGGGAGATGCGCATGCTTTTGGCATTGAATAAAAACCAATCGGTAAAAACTCCATTTTCCAAACACTTTGCAATAATCTTTCGGTTTAATTCTTCTGACTCAAATTCAACGGCTAGCATTAACCCCGTCCCATTTATATTTTTGATCTGCGGATGAATCAGCAATTTTCTAAATTGTTCTTCTTTGGGTTTTACCTGCTCAATATAGTCCTTTTCCAAAAGAACTTTTAGTGTTGCCAAGCTGGCTGCGCAGCTAAGCGGATGTCCACCAAATGTAGTAATATGGCCCAACACCGGGTTATTTGTGAGGTTATCCATAATAGTTTTTGAGCTGATAAAAGCACCTAAAGGAAGCCCACCTCCAAAACCTTTTGCAACACATAAAATATCCGGAATAACATCGTAATTCTTAAATGCAAATAGTTTCCCTGTTCGGCCGTACCCGGTTTGCACTTCATCGAAAATCAACAAAGCTCCCATCTCGATACATCTATTTCGCAAAAGGGTTAGCCAATTTTTGTCAGCAGGAATATAACCGCCTTCTCCTTGCACGGGTTCAACAACCACTGCAGCTGTGCGGCATCCAATTTTTTCAAGATCTTCTGTATTGTTGTATCGTATAATCCTATTCCCAGGGACCAAAGGACGAAATGCATTCTTAAAATACTCGTCGCCCATAATGCTTAATGCACCCTGGCCACTCCCGTGATATGCATTTTGAAATGAAATAATTTCCGCTCTGCCTGTTGTTCTTTTAGCCAGCTTTAAAGCTCCATCAATAGCTTCATTCCCGCTGTTTACGTAGTAAACAGAATTTAGCTGCTCCGGTAATTGTTGGGTTAATTTGGTTGCTAATAATACCTGAGGTGATTCTACCAATTCACCATACACCATTACATGGGTGTATTTTTTTAATTGTTTTTGAATAGCTCTGGTAACTTCAGGATAATTATGGCCCAAATTACTAACTGAGATTCCCGATATAAGATCAATATATCTTTTTCCTTTTTTATCAATTAGCAAACTTCCACGGGCACGGTCTATTTCAATGGCCAATGGTTCAGGACTTACCTGTGCAATATGTTGTAGAAATAGTTGACGCTGGGAAGACATGACACAAAGTTAGGAATTATTCGCATCGTACTTGGATAGCACCTGTAAACAATATTTAACGACTCCCATCTACGAATTTGAGGAATTTGACCAAGGCAACCTATATTAATTACTAAATTTGCCCGATATTTGCATAATATCATTCAATGGCGACCTATTTACAATTATTTCCATTACAACTGGTAGTATTTCCGGGAGAAAAGCTAAATCTTCATGTTTTTGAAGAGCGATACAAGCAGCTTATTTCAGAATGCTACAATGGTACCAAGGCCTTTGGTATTGTTTCCTTTTTTAAAGAAAGTGTGCAGGATTACGGAACTGAAGCCGAGGTTACCGCTATTGAAAAGATCTACCCTGATGGTAGAATGGATGTGAGAATTAAGGGTATAAGAACATTTAAAATTGAAGAGTTTTTCGAGAAGGATGAGAATGCCTTATATCCCGCGGGGATGGTTGCATTTGATCACGGATACATGCAGTATCCCATTAATGACATGGCCGAGGACGAAACTTCTAAAAAATTAAAAGAAATCTTAATCAAGCTGTCTAAGATACTGGACATCACTAAAAACTTGATACCTTCAAAACCACAAAATATGTCGTTCTCGATTGCCCATTATTTAGGAATGCCATTGGAAAAGGAGTATGAACTGCTTTTAACAAATCACGAAAACGAGAGGCAGGAAAAGCTGATCGAATATCTTGAAATAGCACTTCCTGATATTAAAAAAAGGGAACGAATGAAATCACTCATTGCTTTGAACGGACATTTTAAAGAAATAAATCCTCCTAACTTTTAATTATATCTATCATGAAATTTAAACAATTCCTTTTTTTATTGATTACCGGAATAACCTCACAGGTTTTTGCTGATGGTAACAATGATACCTATTCCTATAAAGTGGATATCACTTCGGTGAAGGACGATAAATTGAAAATAACTCTTGTGCCACCAAAAATTACTACGGATGAGGTGATTTTCAAAATGCCTAAAATGGTACCTGGAACTTACAAAATTTACGACTTTGGAAGATTTGTTTCTGATTTTAAAGTGAATTGTGCAAACAATGCAAATTGCACTCCTACAAGAATTGATGACAATAGCTGGAAAATATCCAACGCCACAAATATTACCTCAATAGAATACTATGTAGAGGATACTTGGGATACTGAGATAAAAGAAAATAAAATATTTGAACCTGCCGGAACTGAGATTGATGATGCCAAATGTTTTGTATTCAACAATCATGGATTCTTTGGTTACTTCGAAGGGATGACCAAAAAAGCCTATGAAGTAGAGATAACACGTCCGGCAAATTTTTATGCTTCTACGGGATTAACTTTTACATCGAATAAAAATGTAGATCGTTTTACAACAATTGATTATGATCAATTAGTTGATTCTCCAATTATGTACTCGGTGCCTGATACAACTTTTATTCAGGTAGGTAATTGTAAAGTGTTGGTAAGCGTTTACAACGAACCGAAATCAGTAATTTCTTCTAAGGTAGCCGAATGGATTGGTTCTATTTTAGATGCTCAACAAAAATTCTTGGGAGGAAAACTTCCTGTTGATAAATATGCTTTCTTAATATATGTCCCGAGTGAAGTTGAATTTGGTGGTGGTGCATTAGAGCATAACAATTCATCTATGTATTTTATGCCTTTCTATGGTGAAGAATACTTTCAGCAGATTATGAAGGATGTTGCGGCACATGAATTTTTCCATATAGTAACTCCATTGACTTTACACAGTGAAGAGATCCATACTTTTGATTTCTCAAATCCAAAAATGTCCGAACATCTTTGGTTGTATGAAGGAATGACCGAGTACAATGCACACCTTGTTCAAGTTAGAAGCGGTTTAATTTCCATGGAATCTTATTTTGATAACATCATTGAAAAAATGGATTATGCGGATACATTTAACGATACGCTTCCATTTACAACCATGAGTAAAGGTTGCCTGGGGATTTACGAAGATCAATACATCAACGTTTATCAAAAAGGAGCATTGATCAATCTATGTCTTGATATTTTGATTATCAAAAACTCTAAAGGTGAGAAAAACCTAAGAGGAGTAATCGCAGCTTTATCTGATAAATTTGGAGCTTCAAGAGCATTTAAGGATGATCAGTTATTTGATGAAATTGAAAAACTTACTTATCCTGAAGTAAGAAAGTTTCTTGATATGTACGTAGCCGGACCTAATAAAATCCCTTATGCAGAAATTCTGAGTATAGTTGGAATCGAATTTACATCAGGTGGAAAACAGGATGTTGTTGATCCGGGATTTGATCTTCAATACATCAATTACGATCAGGCTCAGGATAAATTTTATATCATGTCGGATGAATATATTACATCAACCGGTAAAAAAATGAAAATCCAATCGGGTGATATGATCAATAAGATCAACGGAAAGGAATTAAATCTTGCCAACATAGGGGATGTATTAGGTGGGTTTTATCAAACTGCAAAAACGGGTGATAAGATTGAGTATGAAATGTTGAGAAAGAAGGGTACCAAAGTAAAAAAGGTAAAATTGAAAGGAATTGTTGGAACAACAGTAATGGATCTTGAAAAGAAACTATATGTTGTTGAGAGTCCTAATTCAAATCAAATCCTGTTCAGAAAAGCCTGGATCAACCAATAGGATACTTTAAGAACGAAATTATACGAACCTACGAGCCGCTTTAAGCTGGTTCGTAGGTTTTTTGTTGGTTTTCATCCTTCTTTCCGTAACGACATTGTTCTATATTTGTGTTCTATAAAGCACTACAATGAGCGATTTTAATGATATGCATCTTGATACTCGATTGATTCATGCGGGACAAGAACCTGATGGCGGCACTGGAGCCATTATGACCCCTATATTTCAAACCTCTACCTACGTGCAGGAGTCTCCAGGAAAACATAAAGGATTTGCGTATGCAAGAGGTAAAAACCCTACGCGTTTGGCACTTGAAAAATGTTTGGCTTCACTAGAAGGGGCAAAATATGGCTTGTGTTTTTCATCAGGAATGGGTTCTATAGATGCCATCGTTAAGCTATTAAGAGCGGGGGATGAAGTTATCACAGGCGATGATCTTTATGGTGGAACTTATAGAATGTTTACTAAGGTTTTCGCTCCACTGGGAATTAAATTTCATTTTATTGATTTAAAGGATTCCAATAATATTAAGAAGTATATTAATTCAAATACAAAATTGTTATGGGTTGAAACACCTACCAATCCTACCATGCAGATTGTTGATCTGGAAGCATGTGCAAAAATTTCAAAAGAGAATAAATTAATTTTTGCAGTTGATAATACTTTTGCTTCTCCATATTTGCAAAATCCACTTGCCTTGGGCGCTGATATCGTGATGCATTCAGTAACCAAATATTTAGGAGGCCATAGTGATGTTATTATGGGTGCTTTGTGTTTGAATGATGATAAACTATATGAACAACTAGCTTTTATTCATAATTCGTGTGGAGCCGTTCCGGGTCCTATGGATAGCTTTTTAGTTTTACGTGGACTAAAAACTTTGCATGTTCGTATGGATCGCCATTGTTATAACGGCAGAAAAATTGCTGAATTTTTGAAAACACATCCCGCTATTGAAAAAATATACTGGCCAGGATTTCCCGATCATCCGAATCATGAAATTGCAAAAAAACAAATGCGTGATTTTGGTGGCATGCTCTCTATCGTTTTAAAAAATGCTGACCTTGAAAAAACGTTCAAAATAGCTTCTTCCTTTAAAGTATTCTCATTAGCGGAGTCTTTAGGTGGTGTTGAATCTTTGGTAAATCATCCAGCAACTATGACCCATGCTTCTATTCCAAAGGAAGAAAGAGAAAGGGTAGGAGTAGTGGATAATCTTTTACGATTCAGTGTGGGGATTGAATATGTTGATGATTTATTGACGGATCTTAAAAAAGCTCTGGGATAAGTTTTCTAATATTTCCTGACGAGCATCATTTTTATACTGTTGTTAAGCATTTACATTTGTATGTAAATAATTTAAACATATAATTATGCAAACAAGTATAAAAAAAGTCTCTAACGAACATGAAGCTTGGAAGAGCACATTGGCTTTTTATAAAGATGAGATAAAGATATTTAGAAATCGTTTAGATGAGGTAGCTCAGAAGAACAATATGCACCCTACTATTGAGCAAATTGAGAAATTCCAAAATCAACTGGATATTCAGGATGAGAAAATTAGTGAATTAAAGCACGAAATAGATCAGTACGTTCACCAAGTAGCTACCGAAACACAGGCTCATGCAGGACATATAACCAGTAAAACTGCCGAAAAGTTTGAAGATTTGAAACAAAAAACCGAGCAAGCAACCGTTTTGTTTGTTGCTTTTAAAATCGAATTTAAAAACTTTATTGAGAAAGTATTTTAATATATAACCTATTAGTGGTGAGTATATAAATTATTCCGCCCATCATATACATCCATACATCTGCTAAGTCAGCTGTGTATCTATTTGAAATGGATGGCATTAATAATTCGAAATGAAATGAAAATCCGATAATGCATATTACTACCATTGAAACAGGAAGATGGTAATGTGCATTTTTGCTTAGCAGGGATACAAATAGTTGATAGCTGCATAAGGTTAATGGAACTGCCAGTAGATCGTCCAGATAACTATACATAAATGGTATGTGAACAGATAGAACTCTTTCTAAGAACTGATTAAACAGAAATCCTATGATTAGCAGGCACCATATAAGCAACTGATACTTTTTCATTTTTATATAGCTACAAGCGTAATAAATAGTATTACAATAGTCATAAACATTACAAACCCATACATAGTATAATTAACAGACAATTTAAACCATTTGAGCAAGGTAAATTCATTAGGTTTAATGGTAAAAATACCAATATCACTTACTTTTTTTTTGGTGAATTCATCTTTGATGGAGTCCCAAACTTTTCTGTTTTCACTCTTTTTTTCTTCCATAATGAACGGATTTGATACAAATGTAAATAGTTTTTTGTAAATTAGCTCAACAGAGCTAAAAATATTTTATGAACACTAAAGATAAGATACTTCAAACATCTCTTCAACTATTTAATAAAAAGGGACTTACAGATGTAAGTATTCGTGATATTGCAGCCCAAATGGGGATCAGCGATGGCAACCTTCGCTATCATTTTCGTACAAAAGATGAGTTAGTGGAAGCACTTTTTGATGAATTAGCTGATGATATTGGAAAAGAATTGATGGCAGGAGTAAATCAAGGCTTAACGATTGAATTAATGGAAAGTCTTTTGTCGCTTTTAATGAGAAATTTTTATGCTTATAGATTTTTGATGCAGGATCTAAATTCCATTCTAAATACACATCCGGTAACAAAAAAAAAATTTAATAAAATTACCGAGGAAAGATTGTTATTGGTAGAGCAAATGATAAACGGATATGTTCAACTTGAATATTTAAAACCAGAGCCATATATAGGTCATTATAAAAAGTTGATAGAGAGCATTATTATATTGAGTCATTTTTGGATCACCGGCTCTCAATTGTTTTATAAAGGTCCTAAAAAGGAAATTGTTGAACATTATACCGATATGATCTTTAGTTTAATGTATCCCTACTTTACTCAGAAAGCATTGGTAGAACTAAAGTTGATCTAAGCCTTGGATCTTATCTTCCATGCTTTATAGCCTTCTTTTAAAAGTGCTTTTACAGCAGGATCTTTTAAATCCTTCAATGTTAATATTTGTACATAATTATGAACCTTGCTGGTTCCTGTAAGCAATTTAGAAGGATCAGGTAATTCTGTTCCTCTGTTTAATCCAATCTTTACTCCTTTTTTAGAAAGTCTGATTGTGCAAACAAGATCAATATATTTATTGCTGTAACCATACCCAATCAAATTTGCCTTCTCGTCGGTAAATTCAATTACATCAGGCAATGTTTTTGCGATAAGAGAATTGGATGCAGTTGCTAATTCAACCACCTCATCCGGACATTTTGCAATGAGTTCTTCTGTGGTCATTTTATTCTTTCATATTCTATTTTTTATATTTCCATTGCTTCTTACAATCATTGCAATGATCTACGGGTTTAAAAACCAATACGAATTTTGATAAATAATATAGGAGTAATGAAAGGGCATGAGGTTTTTCCATTGAATCAATATTTTCTGATTGACAAAAGGGGCAAATAGTTTTATCGTCGTAATCTTTCGAATTTAAAATATGGATAGTTTCATCTTTTAGAAAACCACCATTGACGAGAATTTTCCTAGCTTCTTCAAATCTATTTCTTTGAACCTGTAATCGAGCACCCCCTAAAGCATTAGAGTAGCCACTTATTACTTGTGTGGTTAATTCATCCTGCAAAAAACTTTCAATACCAGCCGACTCAAGTTTTGTTTGTGCAATACTTCCTTCGTGTGGATATATAAAGGTTTGAATTGTGATCCAATCACTCATTTGATAAAGATAGAAAATTAGGGTCTGAAATATTATTCACAATAGTTATAAATCTTGGTTGTAATGATGCAAAATATCAAACAAAAATTATTTCGTGATGACCAGAAAATCAGGAGATGTTTGGTGGAGGCGTCTATTATTTGCGCTTAATTTTTTATTAAATTCTAAACGGAATTAGTATCTTAATAGATTTATAGTCAGTTTATTACAGGTTTTCTGTCAAAAAAAACTGTTTTAAAATAATAAGTCAGATTCTTCCAAAAAACGTATCTATAATAGGTTAGATTACGTTAATACTCAAGATAACAATTTAATCACAATTTAGGTCTTGACAGGCCTTGTTTGAGTCGTTATATTAGTGGTATAAATAATTTAATAAACCCAGATTATGAATGCAATGTCAAACAATTGGGAACCTGAGATGTTGTCTTCAGGCGCAGCCGGAGATGATACTTTGTATTCACCTTCGTTTGCTGACGTTGAGCAAGACGAATTGAATGAGCATATTGCAGATAAGAAAACCCAAAAAATCGGTCGTATGGTTGAAGCAATGGTTGTTTTATTTGTAGTTGCTATCGCTGCCTTCGCTGTGTACAAAATTTTTACTAGCTTTTAAGAAGCCACGCTAACCTATACCAATCGAAAAAATCACTCTAATAACATGGCCATACTAATGGCTATTTTTTTTGCCTCTTCGGAAGCTCTTTCTTCAAAGTCTTCTCCAGATGATGCATAAATAATTCCCCTTGAAGAATTAATCAATAATCCTACATCTTTATTTTTCCCAAATTCAACTACATATTTTAAAGATCCGCCTTGTGCACCAACACCAGGTACCAATAAAAAATGGTCAGGCACAATCTGTCTAATCTCCCCTAACATTTCAGCTTTAGTTGCTCCAACAACAAACATAGTATTCGAACTGTTTCCCCAGGTAGAAGCAGTTGAGATTACTGACTTGTATAATTCTTTTCCCGATTCATTTTTGGTAAATTGAAAATCAGCGGCACTTGGGTTGGAGGTAAGCCCCAAAATGATAGACCATTTATTTTCATACTTCAGGAATGGCTCTACTGAATCTTTTCCCATGTATGGAGCCAAGGTAATGGAATCAACATCCATTTCTTTAAAGAATGCTTTGGCATACATATCACATGTATTTCCAATATCACCTCTTTTAGCATCGGCTATGGTAAAATGAGATTTTCCAATATAGGCGAAAGTTTTTTCCATAGCTAACCATCCTTTGGCTCCCAATGATTCGAAAAATGCAGTATTCAATTTATAGGCTACGCAATATTCTTTTGTAGCATCAATAATACGGCGGTTAAATTCAAATACAGGGTCATCAAATAAATGAAGATGTGCCGGAATTTTTTCAATGTCAGTGTCAAGTCCAACGCATAAAAAAGATTTACGTTGGTGAATGGTTTGTATAAGTTGTTCTCTTGTCATTTATTGTATTAATCGTCATTCTTAAATCAAAAATCGTAAATAATTTTACGCTTCTGCACCCTCTTTTAATTTCTCAGCATTTTCAGCCACTTGTAATGCTTCAATCATATCATTGATGTCACCATTCATAAAAGCCGGTAAATTATGCATAGAAAGGCCTATACGATGATCTGTAACCCTGCTTTGGGGATAGTTATAAGTTCTAATTTTTGCACTTCTATCGCCCGTTGAAACCAATGTTTTTCTTTTTGCGGAAATATTTCCAACCCGCTTTGCTAATTCAAGATCATATAATTTACTTCTCAGCATGGCCATAGCCCGTGTTCGGTTTCCTAACTGCGATCTTTCTACCTGACATACAACTACAATTCCCGTTGGCTTATGGGTTAACTGTACTTTGGTTTCCACCTTATTTACATTCTGTCCACCTGCGCCACCCGAACGTGATGTATGAAAATCGATATCTCCCGGATTTATTTCCACATCAAATTCTTCAGCTTCCGGCAATACTGCTATTGTTGCAGCGGAGGTATGGACCCTGCCCATTGTTTCGGTTTCAGGTACTCGTTGCACTCTATGCACTCCTGATTCATATTTCAAAATTCCGTACACATTTTCACCCGATACTTCCATAATCACCTCTTTGTATCCGCCTGCTGTGCCTTCTGTAAAGTCGGTTGTAACTACTTTCCAACCCTGGTTCTCACAAAAACGTGTATACATCCTGTATAAATCTCCTGCAAAAATACTTGCCTCATCACCACCTGTACCACCACGAATTTCCATGATTGCATTTTTGTTATCCTCAGGGTCTTTTGGAATCAATAAATACTTTATCTCTTCCTCCAGTTTATCTTTTTTCTCGTTAAGCTCGCTAATCTCTGCTTTTGCCATGTCCAAAAAGTCTTTATCCTTTTCGGTTTCCAATACTTTTTTAGCAGACGCTAAATTTGTTATTGTTAAGCGATAATCAATGTATGCTTCAACAATAGGTGTAAGCTCTTTATATTCTCTATTGAGTTTAATATATCTTTTCTGATCAGAGATCACTGATGGATCTGTGATCAATTCAGCAACATCTTCCCAACGCTTTTTTATTAATTCTAATTTGTCAACCATTTTTAAACATTAATTATTCTTATTCGCATATCCGGGGGCGCATAATGATGCTTCCGTACTACCTGTTCCTACTTAATATTCGTATGTCCCAGTTTCTGTTTCTACCGTTAATTTGTTTTCATTCGATTCCTCAACGCGACCAATTATTTGAGCATCTATATTGAAACTTTTTGAAATTTCAATAATACTTTGTGCATTTTTTTCATCCGTATAAATTTCCAATCGTGTTCCCATATTGAACACTTTGTACATTTCTTTAAAATCTGTTCCTGCTTGCTCGTGAATCATTTTAAACAAGGGAGGAACCGGCAATAAATTATTTTTGATGATATGAACATTGTTTACAAACTTCAACACTTTGGTTTGACCTCCACCTGTACAGTGAATAATTCCATCAATATTTGCACGATGTTTTTCAATGATCGTTTTTAAAACAGGAAGGAATGTTCGGGTAGGAGAGAGTACCAGTTTCCCTGCGGAAATCCCTGTTTCTTTTTCTATATCCGTTAATTTTAATTTACCTGTGTAAACCAAATCTTCGGGAACAAGATGATCGTAAGTCTCAGGATATTTTTTTGCGTATTCATGAGCAAAAACATCATGTCTGGCTGAAGTTAATCCGTTAGAACCCATTCCACCATTGTATTCGCTTTCGTAAGTTGATTGACCATAAGAAGCTAATCCAACAATTACGTTACCTGGTTTTATTTTTATATCAATTACTTCTGATCTTTTGAATCTTGCGAAAGCAGTAAATCCAACATCTGCAGTTTTTACGATATCTCCAACATCAGCTGTTTCTCCTCCGGCCAAGGTTAAGTTAACGCCAAACTTCTTCATGTTATCGATGAAAGCTATAGTACCCTCAATAATGGCCTTTACTACATCACCTGTTACCAGGTTTTTGTTGCGACCAATGGTGGATGAAAGAATAATATTATCTACCATTCCGGCACAAGCCATATCATCCAGATTCATTACAATGGAATCCTGAACAATTCCTGCCCAAACAGCTATATCGCCTGTTTCTTTCCAATACATATAAGCAAGCGATGTTTTGGTGCCTGCGGTATCAGCATGCATTACATTACAATACTCTGGATCATTACCAACCAAATCTGGAAGTATCTTGCAAAATGCGTTTGGGAAAAGACCTTTATCAATGTTTTTTATGGCATTGTGTACGTCTTCTTTATCAGCCGAAACTCCTCTTTTTTCGTATTTGGAAATATTATTACTCATTTATAAGTATGTGTTTTTTTGAATTCGTGAACTCGCCTGACTGTAAACGTCAGGCTTGGTTCATTACTCAATTACATTAATGCACAAAAATAAAAAAAGAGCATGCTGAATTTTACTTCAGTATGCTCTTCTTATTAATATTTATCTACGCTACTTTTCGTCGTCGTCCTTGATAACAGGCGGTTTATAGTCTGTATTCAAAGTTTTCATACCGATACGACGGTTAAACTGATGCGCATCTTCAAATTTCTTTTTACCATCAGTAGTTTTATCATCTAATGGATTTATATACTCGTCAGTAAGTTTGGTGTCTTTTACGAACATAAATCCTGAAGTTGGACCTTTAAAGTCTTTATGCAAGGTACGAGGTTCGGTTTCACCATATCCTTTGGCCACCAAGCGTTCTTTAGCAATGCCTCTGGCAATTAAAGAGTCTACAATGGCCTGGGAACGACTTTGAGAAAGCTTTTGGTTATAATCATCATTACCACGAGTATCAGTATGTCCTCCTATCTCTACCACCATTGTTGGATTATCATTTAAGATCTGCACCATGATATCAAGAGAATCAATGAATTCAGGGAATATTTTTGGACTATCAAATACGAACTGAATCTCAAACTCAAGCTCTTCAATAGGTTTTAGGTAGAAGTCAGCAACCAGATTTGTATCATTACAAACTTTCAATGGATCTAATCCGTGAGAACTTGCTCTGTTTACGTCATTATAGTATTTAGTTTTGCTGGCAGTCATTTCATAACCAACTCCAAATGGAATTTCTTTTTTATAGAATCCTGTTGCATCAGAAGTTGTTTCGAAAGTATTTAAACCATCAGTAAATACGATTTTAGCACCTGCAATAATTGCTTTGGTATTTTTATCTCTTACAGTTCCGCTAAGAATGATTTTTGATGAAGGGGCATTGAATGAATAAATATCATCATGTCCACGACCACCTTTACGGTTAGAAGAAAGATATCCTGTTTCTTTTCCAACCTCGAATACGATTCCGAAATCATCACCCTCAGAGTTCAATGGGTATTGAAGATTTTCAGGTTTGTTGAATACCAGTTTGTCACCAGCTTGTCTTCCGCAAACATAAAGATCCAAGCCTCCTAGTCCACTTACTCTGTCGGACGACATATAAAGAGAACCATCAGCTTTTAAGTAAGGGAACATCTCATGAGAAGGAGAATTGATATTTGGCCCCATGTTTACAGGACTGGTAAATGTTTTTTCTTTTTTGTTGTAGGAAGCCATCCAAAGATCCATTCCTCCCTGACTCCCATCAGGATAATTAGAAGCGAAGATCATGAATTTACCATCACCACTAATGGTTGGATGCACACAAACAAATGAATCAGGGAACAAAGCAATTTGAGCAGGAACGTCCCATTTGTTACCTACTTGTTTTACTTGATAGATTCTACAACCACTACCTGATTTTTTATCTCCAAAACAACGAGAGAAATACAGGGTAGAGAATTTTTTATCCATATCACCTGATCCTTCACTATAGGTAGTGTTAACCTCTTCAGATCCTTCAAGTAATGCAGGAGCAGTCCAGGTACCTTTTTTATCTTTTTTTACGAAGTAAAAGTCCTCGTTTAGCATATCCCACAATGGATTTGCTTTACCAATGGATTTTTCTCTATTAGAAGTAAAATACAGCTCGGTTCCTTTCTTATCAGCAATAATTGGGCTGTAATCAGATTCCTTGGTATTCCATTTTTTTTGATTTTCAATTTTATGACAAGTTGGATGTGCAATGAAATAAATGGCATCATCACAAGATTTAAGAGCAAGCAGACCTCTTTCATCCTCCGGAGCTTTATCCACATATTTTTGGAATTGCACTTTTGCCTCTTCGTATAATTTTTCTGATTTCAACAAATTTCCGTATTCGTAATAATAAAGAGGATTATCAGGTGGATATTTCTCCAGCTTTTTAAACTCCTTTAATGCATTTTTATAATCATTCAAATGCAGGTGGCATCTTGCAACCTGGTACTGGATACAGCTTTTTAAAGCTTTATCTTTTCCTGCTTTACTCGTAGCTTTACCATACTCGTCAATGGCAGCACCAAAACTATTGGTGTTGTAGGCGAAATCGGCCTTTAGAGTGAATTTGTTATCGCACTGAGCCCAAGCCTGCAGCCCTAGTAATGGGATTGATAAAGTAAGGAGAATTTTCTTTAGGTTCATATAGCCCCGTTTTGGTTTGTTGAGTTAATATGTATGTGTCACAAATATAGTATATTTAGTTTAAAAAGGTAACCCAGCTTAATTATTGCCAACCCATAAAGCCCCAAAAAAAGCCAGTTGCAACCAGAATATAGCCTCTGCAACTTTGTTTTTAGCAGGTGTTCTTATAATCAACAGAAATAAGGAAATAAAAACAAGTGTACCAATAAACCAGGCTATATAGTTTTGAATTGGGATAGTTCCCTGCTCCCAAACCCAGAATCCATAACGGATTGCGGACGGTTCCAGAAAAATATCGTAAAGTAGCATGAGTAGCGCCGCAACCGGAATAATCACTATTTTTTTTCTAAAGAATCTGGCCGCAATTATAGTGGAGCTATAAACCAATAAAAGCCAGTTAAGTCCCATTATTACTGGTACTCCAACCAATTTTAGCCCCAACCCTTCCCCATATTTATAGTCTCCGAATATCATTCCCGTTTTGACACCCAGCCATTCAATGACAAATCCTCCTATATAAATAAGAATAAAAGAAACCATGAACCTCGAGCTTAATCTTCCATGATAAATTGCGGCCACAACCGCCGCCAACATTATATTTACCGGAACCAGAAACATAAAGATCTCCAAAGTACCTTTGGTGAGCATACCCACTATGCCTATGATGTAGATCACAATTAAATAAACGATGGCCTGAGTTTCGGATGGTTTAAATTTGCTCAGCGTCATATAGTTTATGAGTAAAATATATTAATGATTGAGTAAACTTTCATTTCTGTTGAGAATTAATGATTGTGACCGCACGGCTTCTCTGGAACTGGATCGTAGCCACTTCCTCCCCATGGAGCACATCTTGAAATTCGTTTTAAGCCAAGCCAAACCCCTTTAAATGGTCCATGAATATTAATTGCTTGAACCATATAGGCAGAGCAGGTAGGAGTATATCGGCAGGAAGACGGTAACAAAGGTGAAATGCACCATTGGTAAAATCTAATGGGAAGTATAAATAATTTTTTTAGCAGCCACATCCGTGCAAATCTACAATACTTTTACTATTTCTTCCTTATGAATAGCCAGCTTATTACCGGGCAATAAGGTTAAATATCCTTTATCGATGCACCATTTGAGAAGGGTTCCGGAATGTTTTTTTACAGCTGGTTGTAATTTGTATAATTCAACAATATCTATTTCAGGCTCCGGAAATTTCGCCAAAAATGCTAATAGTTCCGCGTAATCATCATCAGCCTGTTTATTGTGGATGGTATCTCTGCATATATCGCATTTCCCACAGTTAATAGACTTGGTTTCCCCAAAGTATTCTAAAAGAATTCTGCTTCTACATTTATCAATTCTTGTTACATATTGGGTTACCGAATCTAGTTTTTCTCTGGCGACAGTTTTTCTATCCACATAAGTTTCCTCCGATAAATTAAAGAATTGCTCAGGCACCCTGTCTTGCATAAAGGTGATGGTGAAACCCCTTTTTGGAGGAGAATAACGGATGGCTTCCAGTTTATTGAGTTGATGTAACTCTTTTATAACCGTGTTATATGGAATAAAGGTCTTATTGGCAATCAACTTTTCGCTTACTCTTACAAAATGATCAAAAAGGCCCTCATAATTTCTTAGTAAGGATTTTAAAATATCAGCTTGCTCAGGTGTATAATCATCGTAAACTAAATCGTCCCTGTGGAAATGCACTTTAGAGAATGACTGTTCCACATCAGCAAAAGCTAACAGACCTTGCCGTTCTAAAAATTTTATTCCATTGAAAAATAAGGATGAAGAGATTTTAAAATGATCCAGAAATTTTTCGGGATAAATAGTATGCGTAGAATCAGCACCACTAAATTCTGCAATTTGTAAATGATTGCATACTGATTCATACAATTTTTGAATCAATTCGGGAGGTGGAAATGCATCCTGAAAATATTTTTCAAGATCGATAATATCAGAGTTATTCCATAAAGCTATTGCATAAGCAATTTTTTCATCACGTCCACCACGACCCGCCTCCTGAAAATATGCTTCGAGGCTATCAGGAAGATCCATGTGAACAACCAGTCTTACATCAGGTTTATCAATCCCCATTCCGAATGCGTTAGTGGCAACAATAACCCTTACCTTATCTTTTATCCAATCTTCCTGACGTTCGTCCCTTACTTTGTTTTGCAGTCCTGCATGATAAAAATGTGCAGATATTTCATTGGCATTTAAATATTCGGCAATAGCTTGTGTTTTTGCTCTGTTTCTAACATATACAACGGCAGATCCCGGAACGGATTTTAAAAATTGAAGGAGCTTTTCCTTCTTCGTTTCATCTTGTAAAACCGCATAGATAAGATTCTCTCTTCTAAAACTTTTTCTATAGGCATTTTTACGTTTAAAATGAAGCTTTTCCTGTATATCATCAATCACTGTAGCAGTTGCCGTAGCTGTTAATGCTATAACCGGTATATGGGGAAATTCAGTTCTTATTTCTGCAATTTTTAAATAAGGTGGCCTAAAATCATAGCCCCATTGCGAAATACAATGAGCTTCATCAATGGCTAGAATGTTTAAATTAATTTGTTTGAGTCGTTCACGAAACTCTTCATTGGCCAGCCTTTCAGGAGATATGTAAAGGAATTTTGTATCACCATGAATGGCGTTATTTAAAATTTCGGTTACCTCAAAATAATTTAAACCTGAATAGATCGCTTCTGCTTTTATTCCTTTTTGTTTTAAATTTTTTACCTGATCTTTCATCAAAGCAATCAGCGGACTTATTACCAAAGTGGTGCCTGATAAGAACAATCCGGGAACCTGAAAGCAAAGTGATTTCCCTCCACCAGTGGGCAACAGCGCAAGTGTATCATCACCCGAAATAATCGATTTAATGATGTCTTCTTGCATGGGTCGAAACTGATCGAAGCCCCAATATTGTTTAAGTATTTCGTGGATTGACATGTTGCAATTCCAAAATTATCAATTTTATTTTCATTGGCGGCTTTTACTGACGCTTCGGTCAGCATGTGCCATCCGCTGTTCCGCTGTATCTTTTTCAAAACGGCTATGGGGCAAACGCCATTTCATGGCTCAATAAGCAATTGGCAAGCTTGCAATGCGAAGCATTGTTTGCCTTTTGCGCTGCAAGGCAGCGTTTGCCTCTTGCCCTTTGGAAAAAGGATGTCGCTCCTGTGCTGATCGAAGCATCAGTGCTTGTCCCGACTGAAGCGAAGCGAAACGTCAGGATCACCCAGGGCCGCTTGCGTTAAAGTATGTATTCCGAGAAATCTTTTTTCAGATGCTCCAAAATGAATTGTACCCTTCCCTTTACATCAATTTGTGGAACAGGAACCAATTGATAATTTAATTCCTGGTAGTATTTCTCAATGTACTCGTGAATCTTCATTGCATACTCAAACCCCTCCCATCGTTGATCATCCTTCATATAAATCTCTTTCCATGGAGGCGTAATAAATACGGTATGATTGTACATGCATAATTTTGCTTCGTCCACAAAATGTTTTGGAACCTCTTTTTCGTCAGCTAATAAATATGCAAGAGAGTCAGGAATTCCTCGGTCAAAAAAATAAAGTTTATTTGAATGTGTTGCCTGATGGAATTGTGATGATCTTCCTTTAAAAACGGCTTCGTTAAAGGCATAATGATCTTTCCAGGGAACAATATCACCATCTGTTTTTTTCTGTTCTTCCAGGATCTCTCTAGAAAACTCGTGAAACACAAAATATTTTTGAGCTTCCAACTCGTGAATAATACTCGATTTTCCAAAACCCGGTCCGCCGGTAACAATGATCCTGTTCATGCCTTAGTCAATATTTTTTTGTATCAACAATTCCTTGCTATTTAATTCAAAGCCTATTAGGTTACCCATTCCTGATCTTGATTTAAATACACATCCATTATCCAGATCTATAAAGCTGAAGTTGGGATTTTTTACTGATTCCTGCACGAGTTCTAATGGAACAGGAACATGACCATGAATAACTTTTTTGCCCCCGGTTTTTTTCAAATCCACAGTAAAATCTCTTATCCATCTCATCGAGTCTTTATCCTCGAAAATATTATCAATGTTAAAGTTAAAACCTGCATGTGCCAGTAAATATTCTTCTTCAATGGCGTAATTATGTAAACCATTGAGCCATTCGAAATATTCATCGGGGATTAGGGCCGGATCTTCTAACCCAAAGCTTTGCATGGTGGTTTCTCCACCAAAGGTGTACCATGCATTGCGGGTGTACAAAGCTTTTTTAAAGATTCCCAGCCATTTTTTCTTCTGACTTCGGGCCTCAAGAATGCTTTGGATCATACTCTCCTCGTGATTTCCCATTAATGCTATTACATGAAGATCACTCAACTGTAAAGTTCTTATGTAATCGATTACCTCCTTGCTTTGAGGACCACGATCGATATAGTCACCCAGAAAATACAGAGTATCACCTGTGGTTGGGCATACCTTATCCTCCATTAGTGCTTTCAATGTTTTAAAGCATCCATGAACATCTGCTATGACCCATTTTTTCGACATTCTTTATTTTGATTTTCCTTGAGAAGCTACTTCGTTCATGAGTTTATCTAATTCCTCCTTATCTGCCAAGTAGTAATCTTTAATTAGTTTCATATCATCCGTTAATTCAAATACATATGGAATTCCTGTAGGAATATTCACCTCCAAGATTTCTTCTTCGCTTAAATTTTTCAAATGCATTACAATACCTCTTAAACTATTCCCATGTGCCGCAATTAAAATCTCATTATGTTCCTTAAAAGAAGGAAGTATAACATCTTCCCAATAAGGCATAATGCGGTCTATGGTGTCTTTCAATGATTCGGTCCCCGGTAAAACAGATGGGTCTATATTCGCATATTTAGCATCGTTACAAGGGTGCAATGGGTCTTTTGTATCCAAGGCTGGTGGGGCAATAGCAAAGCCTCTGCGCCAAAGTTTTACCTGCTCCTCACCGTATTTCTCGGCTGTTTCTGATTTGTTAAGTCCGGTAAGTGTACCATAGTGTTTTTCATTCAATCTCCATGAATTATGCACAGCAATTGACATTTGGTCCATTTCTTCAAGCAAGAGCCATAGAGTTTTTATTGCACGTTTAAGATAGGAGGTATAAGCTAATCCAAATCTGTAACCCGCATTTTTAAGTGTTTCCCCAGCTTTTTTGCCTTCTTCTACACCTTTTGGGGTGAGGTTTACATCAGCCCAACCCGTAAATCTGTTCTCCAAGTTCCATTCACTTTGTCCGTGACGAATAATTACTAACTTTTTCATATTTTTATTAACTTAAGTACCTATTTTTAAGTAATTTGACTGTGTTAAATTTTGTAAATAGAATATTAGCCATAAATTTGAGGCAAACTTAATAAAATTGATACTAACATTATTTAAACCTAAAAAAACAAGTACAATGAAATCACTTAACTCAATTAGAAAGTATGGATTAGCGCTATTAGCCATGATGGTTATGTTAACTGCTGCTAACGCTCAGTCACGCTACAAGCACGTTCCTCGTGTTAAAGTTGACAAAAAGTACACTGAAAAAGTAACAATTAAAGAAAAAAAGAGCACAGCTACTACAACAGTATCTTACATGAATGTTGAGGAAACTAATATAGTTGCTGAAACTCCTGTAGTTACTGAGAATACAACTGTAGCTTCAAACACTGAAAATGTAGTTGTAATTAACAACAAAACTCAAAACGTTGTAAAACACAATAAGGTTGTTAAAACCAACAAAAAGGCTGATCACAATATCTTCACCAAAAGAGTGAAAGATAACAGCAAATTGATGGAAGTAAAAGATGTGAAAAAATCAGCCATGGAAAAATGGGTGTTAATCATGATTATCCTTTTAGCTGTAGGTATATTGTTCCTTATTCTTGCTTTTGTATTCTTGTATGCTATTTACTCTTTTGGGTTGTACTATGCATTCCTAATTATAGGTCTACTTTGTTTATTAGCTGCAGGAATCATCCTTCCATTAGGATTAGCTGGAATTCTTTAGTAGTTTAGTTAAAATATATATTGAAACCGTCCTGACGATACTGTCAGGACGGTTTTTTTTTAATACTTAGATACAATCTGCGGATAGATGGGATTTCGATAAAACATTTAAAAGATGCGGCTATCCGAAGCCTCCATACTTCGGATTTTAAAAAAAGATATTAATCTTTAGGAGTATACTTTAAAAAAGCCCCAGCAAAAGATGACAATGCAGTAATTAAAAAGAAAATCAATCCAATAGCTATTCCCGTTTCAGGAGATACATTCAATAACTTTTTGCCATACAGGAATACCAATTCACGAGCACCTGCACCTCCAATTGTAATCGGAACCACAGCAGCTACCGATGAAACAGTAAATAATAATAGATAGCTGAAGTATGCAATGAATTTAATTTGCAAGGATTTTAAAATACAAATTACCGCAAGTATTTGTGAGAATTGAACCGCAAAAGAAAAAAACTGACTCACCGTAAAATTCTTTTTATGGGAAGGAAAAAATACCAGCGTAAAAATATATCCGAGTGGAATTATTAAAGCAATGGCCAATAAAAACAAAATTTTGTATGAATCGAAAAGGTCAAATGCCAATATACTTGCAATAAAACTAAGAACAATGAGACCACTTACCCTATCATACAACATAGTTCCAATGATCTTTTTTATGGGAACAGAATTATTTTTATTAAGCGCATAGGTTTTATAGGCATCACCACCTATGCCCCCCGGTAAAAAGAGATTATAGAACATCCCCTTATAATACAATTTAAGATTATCACGATGTTCAATCTTAATTCCAATGTTTTCGAGAAGGCCAGATAACCTGATGGATGAAAATATTTTCGAAATATTGAATAAAGCAAAGGCGGCGATGAGCCAGGGCCAATCAATATTCTTGAAAATATCTGCTAAAACTTTTCTGTCAATCTTCTTGTAAACAAGATAAAGGGCCAAGCTGGATAAAATAATCTTTAATATCCAACTGAGTACCTTTCGAATATTTATTTTGCTTTTATCCATTTGAAGGCAATTTATTCCTTCGTAATAATCGTCCGAACCGAATACGTTTTCTTATCCTGACTTTCGTAATAAGTTCGCATTTGAATATCGGCAATAATTCCAATGGTGATTAATTGAATTCCACCAAGAACAAGGAGGATTCCTAATAACAACAGTGGTCTTCCCCAAATCTCCTCACCCATTATCTTTATCACCAGCATGTAAATATTAATACCCATTCCTCCTAACAGAGTTAAAAAACCCATAGTACCAAATAGGTGCATTGGTTTTTGACCATATTTCAAAAAGAAAACCATGAGGAAAAGATCGCTTATTACCTTAAAGGTTCTTCCCATTCCGTATTTGCTTTTGCCTGCCACACGTGCATAATGATTCACATCAACCTCCGCAATTGTTGCACCTTGCAAAGCTGCAAGAACAGGAATGAATCTATGTAATTCTCCATAGAGGCCCAGATTTTTTGCGATATCACTTTTGAATATTTTCAACGAGCATCCGTAGTCAGAAATACGAACATTGGTGCTGTTACGAATAAAATAATTAGCAATTCTGCTAGGGAGTTTACGAAGGAAAAATCCGTCTTTGCGATTTTTTCTTCTACCTGCTACCATATCCCAATCTTCATCCACCAACTTTTGGTACATCATTGCAATATCAGAAGGATCATTTTGAAGATCACCATCCATGGTAACAATATACTTTCCCGTGGCGACGTCTATTCCTGCCTTCATTGCTTGTGTTTGTCCGAAATTTTTTCGAAAAACCACCAATTTTATTTGGGAGGTGATAACTTCTTTTATCTTTTTTACTGTTTTATCAGTTGAGCCATCATCGATTAAAATAAGCTCATAAGGCATGTGTTGCAGCGCCTCATGCACTTTAGCAATCAAAGGCTGAACATTGTCTTCCTCGTTTTTAAGGGCTACTACAAGGGATATTTCGGGTTGTTGGCTCGTCATGTGCCTTTCCGTATTATCTTCGCATTTATTTTTGTAAAAGTATGGAAAGATTATCAAATGAGTACACCATTGGTGGAATATCAGTTACAGGGCTCTGCGAAAAATACGGAACCCCTTTGTACGTATATGATACAGCTGTTATGGAAAGACAGTATAAACGCCTTCAAGAAGCGTTTAAGGGTGTACCCTTGAAGATCAACTATGCTTGTAAAGCGTTGACTAATCTAAATGTGCTTAGCTTTTTTAAATCTCTTGGAAGTGGTGTTGATACCGTATCTATTCAGGAAGTTTGGTTGGCATTAAAGGCAGGTTTTGATCCTAAGGATATTATTTATACTCCAAACTGTGTTTCTCTTGAAGAAATTCAAATGGCAGTGGAAGTGGGTGTTCAAATCAACATCGATAACATTTCGGTATTGGAAAGATTTGGTCATATGTATGGAGCAAAGATTCCGGTTTGTATTCGAATGAATCCGCATATCATGGCTGGAGGAAATCAAAAGATTTCAACCGGACATATCGATAGCAAATTCGGAATTTCAATACATCAGTTGCGTCATGTGGAAAGGATAGTGGCCAGTGAAAAAATCAATGTAGTTGGATTACACATGCATACCGGATCGGACATAGTTGATGTGGATGTTTTCTTGAGAGGAGCTGAGATTCTATTGGAAACGGCACACCATTTTAAAGAGCTTGAATATATCGACTTTGGAAGTGGTTTTAAAGTAGGTTATAAGCCTGATGATGTTACAACTGACATCGAACAATTGGGAGAAAAAATGAGTGAACAGTTTCAAACATTCTGTAAAGAATATGGTAAGCAACTTACTCTGATGTTTGAACCTGGAAAATTTCTAGTGAGTGAATCAGGATATTTTTTAGCAAAAGTAAATGTAATCAAACAAACAACCGCCACTGTATTTGCAGGTATTGATAGCGGATTGAATCATTTGATTCGTCCTATGTTTTACGATTCATACCATCATATTGTAAACGTTTCTAATCCGGAAGGACAGCCGAGAATCTACACAGTGGTTGGATATATTTGTGAAACGGATACGTTTGGTTGGGACAGAAAGATTAATGATGTGAAGGAAGGAGATATACTTGCATTTCACAATGCAGGCGCCTATGGATTCATGATGGCATCAAATTATAATTCACGTTTTCGTCCTGCCGAAGTACTGATTCATAAGGGGAAAGACTATTTGATCACCAAGAGAGAATCATTGGAAGATCTGATCAAAAATCAGGTTGTTATTGAATTATAACAGTTCAATACGTACATATTAATTTGATTACCTGGGCCATTTCTAGTCAAGTTATCTACTTTTAGTCTAATTAACGATTTACAAATAATGGGAGCAAAGGAAGTTTGGATTTTTATTGCAGGTACGGCACTCTTTATTTTTGCGATGAGTTTGGTAGAGGAATCATTGAAAAATCTTGCGGGAAGATCATTCAAAAAAATACTCCATAAGCTTACATCCAATAAATTCAAATCCATTGTTGGAGGAACTGGAGTTACGGCTATTTTACAGAGTAGTTCGGTTGTATTATTAATGACCCTCTCTTTTGTAGGTGCCGGTATTATTAGTATGCGAAATGCTCTGGCCATTACACTAGGTTCGAATTTAGGAACGACATTAGATAGTTGGATCGTTGCAGCATTAGGCTTTAAAACAAACTTTAGCAATATTTCTTATATCCTTCTTTCGATAACCATTTTAGGGATCTTTTTTAATAAAAATAAAAAACTAAAGAATATCTTCCGCTTTCTAGTTGGGTTTTCTCTTCTATTTGTTGGATTGGATATGATGAAAGAAAGTGCAGGAGTTGTTATCAAAAATTTCGATTTGGTGCAATATGCACATTTGTCCCCATATCTATTTATTCCTATTGGTATTGTAATAACATTTTTAATTCAATCGAGTTCGGCAACTATTGCTATTACTCTAACGGCATTGCATAATGGTGCCTTGCCATTTGAAAGCGCTGCAGCTATTGTTATTGGTTCCGAATTAGGTACTACACTTAAGCTATTGATAGGCTCAATTGGTGGTAATTCAGATAAGAAACGAGTGGCTTTAGGCAATTTTTTGTTTAATCTGATCATGGTCGTTATTTCAGCTTCACTCTTATATTTGCTTACTCTTTTAATAAAAGATGTAATTGGCATTAAGGATGATCTTCTGGCATTGGTATTTTTTCAAACTTTGCTGAATGTTTTGGGGATCGTTATTTTTTATCCACTATTAGGCTTTTTCGCCAAATTATTAGAGAAGACCTATACCAGCAAAAAGAAAGTAGTTGGTTTAAAATTCATTAAACCTGCTCCGCTTGAATTTGCAGATGATTCATTGATAAAAGCTGAACAGGAAATAATTAGGTTAATTAAACATACTATAGAATATAACACTATTACATTACATGTTCAAAAAATTTCAAAAGGAAACACTGAAAATGGTTTTAGTAATTATATTAATAATGTATTTAAGCCATACCAACCTGAGCTAGCATACGATCAACTCAAGTTATTACAAGGAGGAATTATTGAATTTCTTGTTCAGCTTCCAAGTGATGAAATGAACTACACGGATGTGCAAAGGGCAGGAGTTCTTATTGATGCATCCTTAAATGTTATTCATGCCGCAAAGAATTTTAAGGATATAGCGCATAACATGGAGGAGTTAGATGGGAACAATAATACTAAACTGCAAAATGATTACCTACAAATAGTATTGGAGCAGGATCAATTTTATGCTGAGATAAAAAAACAAATACCAGAGAGTACACAAATGCCTAATCGCGAATTATTGGAGGAAATGGCTCTAAAGAACAAGCAAAGGCATCAAACAAAGATCGACGAGGCCCTGGCTACTATCAAATTAAATGAAATAACAGAGTTGGATGCCTCATCTTTATTAAATGTGTATAGAGAGATTCATTCATCTAATAAAGCCCTTATTGAGGTTTTGCTATATATTGGTAAAAAGTCTTAACTAGTAGCGTTTTCTAATCCCTTCTTATATACTACTAAGCATCTTTTTCTGGCATCATCATGGTTTACAATTGGTGGAATTAAATAATTATCATATTCCTTGATCCATGTTTTAATGTACTTTAATTCTGGATCGAATTTTTTGGTTTGTTCGTATGGGTTGAAGATTCTAAAATATGGAGCCGCATCACATCCGGAACCTGCTGCCCATTGCCAATTTCCGTTGTTGGCCGAAAGTTCGTAATCCATTAGTTTCTGTGCAAAATATGCTTCCCCCCAGCGCCAATCAATAAGCAAATCTTTTGTGAGAAAACTTGCAACGATCATCCTTACTCTGTTATGCATAAAACCAGTTTCGTTCAATTCTCTCATACCTGCATCAACAATTGGAAACCCAGTTTCACCTTTGGTCCATTTCTCAAATTCTTGTTCATTGTTTCTCCATACGATAAAGTCGTATTTCGATTTGAAACTTTGTTTTACAACATGGGGAAAATGAAATAATATCATCATAAAAAATTCTCTCCAGATGAGTTCGTTGAGCCATTGATCATTGAGTTTTTGAGCAACTCTAACAAGATGTCTTACACTTACAGTTCCAAATCGTAAGTGAACACTTAGTCCTGTTGTTCCTTTTATAGCCGGAATATTTCGATTGTCATGATAATTTATAATTATGTCTTCAACGATTTTTGTTGATTCAATGTTATACTCAGTTTTAGTAAAGCCAATGGATTCCAAACTTGGGATTTCGGAAGGAGAACATTTATATAAATGTTTAAGATTCGACTCGGATGGAAATAATTTTATTATTTCTGTATTTAGTTTCTCCTTCCATTTTTTAGAATAAGGAGTAAAAATCGTATAAGGAGTTCCATCCCCTTTTATCACCTCATCTTTTTCGAAGGTCACTTGATCTTTAAAAGTGAAAAACTCTATTTTTTGTTGAGATAAATATTTTTTAACCACCTCATCTCTTCTAATAGCATCCGGTTCATAATCATGGTTTGTATAAACGACTGAAACATTATACTTAGAAATGAGTTTTTTAAAAGCCTCAATGGGAGTGGTGTTAAATATCTCTAGGGTACTCTTTGCTTTTTCGAGTTTTTGATGGAGTCCAACAATAGTATTATAGATAAAGTTTACTCTGCGGTCGGCTTTATCTTCCAGTTTATCCAGAATATTTTTATCGAAAATGAATATCGGAAGTACGTTGCTGTTATTGGCTAATGCTTCATATAATCCATGATTATCTTCTAATCTTAGATCACGGCGAAACCAAAAAATTACGATGGATTGATCGTTCGAAGCCATAAACAACGAACAGATACTAAAGTTTAAAGAATGCAAATTAAAACCCCTCAAGCTACTTTTCGTTCCTTCTAAGCCCGATACATAGCCCAAGGGGAATAATTTCTGTTTTTTTTTAGTAAATGGTATTTACTGAAAGGTAGATGCAACCAGTTTTAAAAATGTTGCATATAGATATTCAAAATTGCACTAAATACCGGATTCAGGCTTTTTAAATTAACTGGAAACCTAAGGTTAATCCTGTTTTTTGTCAGGTTGTCGGCAAATTGTTTCTGTTAAGCCGGGAAACCTTTATGGAATCGTAAAGTTGATTTGGCTCGTTGGGGCCGTTGTTCCCTGATTGGTTAGCGCAAACGAAGTATTTACCAATGAAATCCAGTCACCGCTATTAGCTAACATGTTATCATCGGAATCATAGAAACTCAAAAGATAATAGGTGCCTGGGTGCATATAGTTAAATTGAAAATCAGTATTTCCTGCTGATAGAATCACATATCTTGATCTATAAATAAGATTGGCTGCATTAAAACTGAATCCACTTATTAGAGGCTGTGTGGTAATAATAAGAAATACCTTTTTCGCCGGATTTGGGGTGTATCCACCCGCATAAGAATAAGTAGCATTGGTCTGGCCCAGATAAGGTTGATCCGATTCAGGATAGGGATCACCAGTCAAATCATAGAAAATTGATTGTGTAGCAGCATCAAAGGTTGTGGTAAAATCTTTTGTCATTGTTTTTTGAGGAAACGAAAACTGGGTAATAGCAGGTTGACAAGATGAAGCATCCACTCGTTTGGCACTCCACGTCATGTGTAATACTGCGCTTGGGAGAGTATTATAAACGTTGGTATAAGTCTTGAAATACAAACTATCACCACCATCTTTAAAAATGAGTTCACAGTAAGCACGATTCTTTCCGATGACCATTTCACTAAAGCGATAGTAATTTACAGAAGCACTTTCGTTCACGGAATCACATTGAAAATAGGAGATTCGGTGATTTCCGTTGAATGAACCTCCATTTCTAAAACAAATGGTGTACTGATCATTGTATAAGGCAACAAAAAATGACATATTGATATCGTTTAACGTATCTAGCTCATTTTTTGCAGAAATTTGATTTGCAGAAATGGGTCGAAAATCAACGATCCATTCGGGATATCCGCCCAAGGGAGTTGTTGAGGTTACGGGCCCGTTCCAAATTCCACCGAGTTTGCCAAGTATGTTGTACCCAACAGTGTTATTAATATCCGGACCGATAGGTGGAGTAGGTGTGGGTTCGCAAGAACTGAATAAAATAATGACAATTGAAATTAGAAAAACGGCTCTTTTGGACATGGTTTTTTTTTAAAACGTTTTCTGATTAAAGAATATTGTAAAAAAATACCCGCATTTGCGGGTATGTCAATTATTTCTCACCTGTATTAGTCTCTTTTTCTATTCTAAGAAAATCCCCTACGCCATCAAAAAAATAATCACTGTCACCGGCGGTAACATCGTAACTAACACTTCCGGATACCGTTTTCATTCGGTTAATCTCACCTATTTTTTTTCCGGCCAGATTAGTAGTTATATAATTTCTAACGGCTTCAGGAAGTTCACTTGAAGCAATATTATATTTGTAGCAAACAATTTTTCCATCTGAAGTAAAAATGATAGAATTTACGGCATCGTTTTGTTTATAGCTAGCTTCGTAATTTCCATCTTCCATTTCCCATTCTGTTACCGTTGTATTTGGAACTACCCTGGTAAAGTTGTTCTTTACAACCTCAGGGACGCTGGATTCCTTTACTTTTTGAGCATTCAGTCCTAGCTGACAAATTAATAAAAGAGCAAAAATGGATAAGTATTTCATGGATTCTGTAATTTAGATTCAAACAAATTTAAGGTTAAAATTGAGACATTTATAATTTATTGGGTCATTAATTTAAAAGGGATAAACCGCTGTCGATTCTTCTTGTAATACAATAAGGACGAAGAAAGGTTCTTTAAGGTTGCTTTATTCGGTTCTATTTCATTAAGCATTGTTTCACTGCCTTATGCCATTGATCTATCTTGGTTTTCGCCGAATCAGCCTTCATCGTTGGTTTAAACACCGTGTTTTCCATGGATGTTTTTTCAATTTCGGCTGTATCCTTCCAGATTCCTATGCCAATACCAGCCAGATAACACGCTCCTAAAGCAGTTGTTTCCTGTATTTCGGGTCTGCTTACCACGGTTTGAATAAGATCCGCCTGAAACTGCATTAATGCCTGATTGGCTGTAGCTCCTCCATCTACCTTTAATTCGGATATTTTTTCCCGCAAATCTTTTTGCATGCAGTCGATAAGATCATAAGATTGCAATGCAATACTTTCTACCGCTGCCCTTGCAATATGTGCTTTTGTTGTACCACGTGTAATTCCTGTTATCATTCCGGTAGCGTTAGGGTCCCACCAAGGTGCTCCTAGCCCACTTAATGCCGGCACAAAATATACTCCACCGCAATCATCCACCGAATTAGCTAACACTTCTACGTCAGCCGATTGTTTAATAATTTCCAATCCATCTCTTAGCCATTGTATAACTGCACCTCCAATAAAAACAGATCCTTCAAGCGCATAGGTGGTTTCGTTTCCTATTTTCCATCCAATGGTTGTTAATAGTTTGTTATTAGATTTAACGGGTGTTGACCCAGTATTTAGCATAGTAAAACAACCTGTTCCATAGGTGTTTTTTACCATTCCTTTTTTATAACATTTCTGTCCGAAAAGAGCAGCTTGTTGATCACCTGCAACTCCACAAATAGGAATAGGATGAGCCAGTAAATGAGAATCCACGATTCCAAAATCATCCACCGAATTTTTCACTTCTGGCAATATGGATGTTGGAATATTAAACTTTTTCAGAATCTCTTCATCCCATTTTAAAGTATGAATATTAAACAGAAGAGTCCTGGATACGTTGCTTACATCGGTTGCATGAACTTTTCCACCTGTGAGTTTATATATTAACCAAGAATCTACAGTTCCAAAAGCAAGTTCTCCTTGGGCCGCTTTATCAGCTGCCTCACTAACATTTTCTAAGATCCATTTTAATTTGGTTCCCGAAAAATATGGATCGGCTAATAAGCCTGTTGCCTTTTGGATGTGGTCTTCAAATCCTGATGATTTTAGTTGAGCGCAAAAGTCTGCTGTTCTTCTATCTTGCCAAACGATAGCATTGTGAATGGGTTGACCTGTTTTTCTGTCCCATACAACGGTAGTTTCCCTTTGGTTAGTTATACCAATGGCTTTTATATCTTGCGGCTTTAGGTTAGCCTTTTGAATTACCTCCGTTAAAACTGAATATTGACTGCTCCAGATCTCATTTGCATCATGTTCAACCCAACCCGGTTGAGGAAAATGTTGAGTAAATTCTTTTTGTGAAACAGCTATTATCTTTGAATGTTGATTAAATACAATGGCTCTTGAACTGCTCGTTCCTTGATCTATAGCTAGGATAAACTGATCCATTTAATGGTTGTTTTAAGTTTTGTTTAAGGGATAAACATAAGAAATAAAGAATTAATTCCTATTATTGTAGATATAATAGAATACCATGAAGAAAAATTTACTTACGATCGTTGGAATCATATTTTCAGGACTTGTTTCGGCTCAAATTACCTATACAACTGCTACTGCGCCTGTAACCTGTGCCGGAGGAAACGATGGAACTGCATCAATCACCAGCATTAGTAATGGTGTTAATTTCAACACTTCAACCAAAGGATTGCTTATTAGCGAGATCTTAACCGATCCCAGTGGGAGTGACTCTCCATTCGAATTCGTAGAGTTGGTTGCAACACGTTATATAGATTTTTCAGTAACCCCTTACACCGTCATTTTTAGTAATAATTTCTCTGCGACTGCGCTGGGTTGGATAAATGGAGGAACCAAAACCTATGCTTTTTCTATAACAACCGGTACTGCCTTGCCCGGATCAGTTGTTTATGTTGGAGGAAGCAGTATGATACCATTAACGAATCAGATTAGAATAATTAATACTGGAACAACTGCAGGTGATGGAGGAGTTGGAAGCGCCGTGGCGGGAGGTGTTTTGGGTAATGGAGGAGCAAGTGTTGACGGAATCGCTGTGTTTATAGGAGCTATTGCTTCAATAACCGCAAGCACTGTTCCTATAGATGCCATCTTTTTTGGTGACGCAATTGGGGCTGCTTACCTAAACTCTTCACAAGGTTATCAACTTCCGGTAAACGATATGTACGCAGGAGGGAAATTGGATACCGTTAGCTTTTTCGTAGATCTTCCAGCTACAATGACAGATAAATATATCAAAGCAGATTTTGGAGTTTATAACACAACTACAAATACATTTTCATATCCACGTACATGGTCGGTAACAAATACTTTTACCAACCTTGCAACTTCAATTTTGGTTGATGGATTATACAATGTGAGTTGGTCAAATTCATGTACTTCTGTTTACAATCCAAATTTAACGGCTGGAACTTATACGTTTTCTATTTACGATCAATTGGCAAACATGGCATCTGGTAACGTAGTAGTTGTTGATGGTTTTGTGCTTAATTTGAATATGTCAACTCCCGACTCGCTTGCTTGTACAGGTGAATTGCTAGCATTTACTGGGGCAAATTCTGATACATATAGTTGGTCAACAGGAGGAACTTCGGTAACGGAATATGTAACTGTTACGAGTGATACAATTATTTATTTAACGGGTACCGATACAATTGCCGGATGCTCCGTAACAGATTCAATTTTTATTGATGTGAATGCCTATCCTGTTGTAAACTTTACTATGTTAGAGGATACCATTTGTAATGATGGAGGAAATATTTTATTAAGTGCTACCCCAATCGGAGGAGTTTTTTCTGGTTCAGGGGTTAGTGGTAGCTCTATAGATCCTTTGGCATTAAGCGGATCAAATTCGGTTACATATACCTATGTTGATGGGAACGGATGTGATGATAATCAGGTTGAAAATTATTTTGTAGTAAATTGCACAGGGATCGAAGATGAGGAAAGTTTTACTCCTCATATTTTCCCAAATCCGGCAACGGAGTATATTAGAATTGATAATGCTTCGGTAAATACAACCTATACAATTATTGATTTGAGTGGAAGAATCGTTGCAAAAGGAAAATTGAATTCGGGTAACACAATATCTGTTGAGCATTTTACAAATGGAGTTTACATCCTTCAATTAAATGATAAAGATCATTCAGGTAAGATCAAATTCATTAAACATTAAATTTACTCAGTTAAACAAAATTTGAAATTTGTGTTTTGGAATTTGGAATTTGAGGTTTCAACTGTATGAGTTGGATAGATTGGTTGGTATTGATTGGCACACTTGGTTTTATAGTGATCTACGGAACTATTAAATCAAGAAAAAATGCGCATATCGATGATTATTTAAAGAACGATCGAAAACTTAAATGGTGGCAAATTGGAATTTCAGTAATGGCCACTCAGGCATCTGCAATTACTTTTATTTCTACTCCCGGACAAGCATTTGAAGATGGAATGGGTTTTATCCAATTTTATTTCGGAGTGCCCATAGCAATGATACTTTTGATTTCTATTATTATTCCCATCTATCATAAGTTAAATATTACCACGGCTTATGAGTATTTAGAAGGGAGATTTGATGTAGGAGTAAGACAATTAACAGCTTTCTTGTTTCTTATTCAACGGTCGTTGGCTGCAGGAATAACCATTTATGCACCAGCTATTATTTTATCGATTGTATTTGGGATTAATTTAAACCTCCTCACTGTTATCATTGGAGTATTGGTAATTGTGTATACCGTTTCGGGTGGTTCCAAAGCAGTTAGTATCACCCAACAACATCAAATGGCGGTAATGATAGGTGGAATGATAGCAGCTTTAATTTTTGTGATTTTTAAAGTAACTCAATTTGTTTCTTTTGAAGAAAGTCTAAATATTTTACAAAAATCAGATAAGTTGAATCTAATTGATACTCGTTTTAATTTCAAAAATAAATACAATATTTGGAGTGGTATTATTGGCGGAACCTTTTTGTCTCTTTCTTATTTTGGAACCGATCAAAGTCAAGTAAGCCGTTATTTGGGTGGAAAATCGTTGCGTGAAATAAAATTAGGATTAACCTTTAACGCCATTTTTAAGATACCAATGCAATTACTCATTTTATTTACGGGAGCAATGTTGTTTGTTTTTTATATTTATGTAAAACCACCCATTGTATTTAATACATCCGATTTAAAAAGTGTTAACCAATCCACCTATGCGGATAGTTTAAAAAGTCTACAATTAAAATACGACAAAGTTTTTAGTGAGTATTCAGCAGATCAGAAGGCCATCGCTCCAACTACAAGTTATTTCGAACATGACATTGTTCCGGATACTGTGTTAAAGAAACAACTTGCACAATTAAAAAAACAGGCAAATGGTCTTATCCAAATAAATAATCCTTCAGCCCCAAAGAGCGACAATGATTTTATGTTCATCCATTTTATATTGAATTATATGCCAGTAGGGTTGGTTGGCCTTTTATTTGCTGTAATACTATCCGCAGGAATGAGCAGCACGGCTTCTGAGTTAAACGCTTTGTCAGCTACATTTATAGTTGATTTTTACAAAAGAAGTTTTGCAAAAAACAAGGATGAAAAACATTATGTGGGTGCATCTAAATTGGCCACGGCAGCTTGGGGGATTTTGGCTATTGGGTTTGCAATGGTCTTTTCTTTATTCGATAATTTAATAGAAGCCGTTAATATCATTGGCTCATTATTTTACGGAGTCATTCTCGGGATTTTTCTCACCGGATTTTTGCTTAAAAAAGTCCAATCAAAGGCGTTGCTCATTGGAGCCTTTGTATCAGAATCGTTAGTTGTATTTTGTTTTATACAACAGCCTAAAGCTTATCTCTGGTTAAATCCTTTGGGTTGTTTGGTTGTAATGATACTCAGCTTTTTATTACAACCTTTATTTAAGAAGAAAGAGGTTTAATTTATAAGTGTCTTCGGGCTATGAGTAACGCAGCAAAGCTAATCATCATGGTGGCCGCAAGCGGCACCATTCGCAGTAGTCCTCACTCCTTCGTTGCTGTAGGCTACTTGCTTCTATCTCGGGCGCTTTGTGGCGCCAAAGGAGTTGTAAACATCTAACTGAACACAACTCTTTCAACACTTAACTATTTCACAATATTTACGTAATATCTCATTCATAATTTTGGGACTAATCAAAAAGAAGAATGAAAACACATCCTGTTCGCGAAATTGAAATTTTAGTTCTTTCTGATATTCATTTGGGAACTTATGGATGTCATGCAAAGGAACTTCTCAAGTATTTAAAGACTGTTAAGCCCAAAACGATTATCCTCAATGGAGATATTATTGATATCTGGCAATTCTCAAAAAAGTATTGGCCAAAATCGCATATGAAAGTGATTAAAAAATTTGTGAAGTATATTACGAATGAAATACCTGTGTATTATATCACAGGCAATCACGACGAAATGCTTCGTAAATTTACTGATTTTTCGATGGGAAGTTTTCATTTAAAAAACGAATTGGTTTTGACCATCGACGGAAAAAAAACCTGGTTTTTTCATGGAGACTTGGTTGACGTATCCATGAGATATTCTAAGATGCTAGCTAAAATAGGAGGTAAGTCATACGATATGCTGGTATTGGTAAATAGAGCCATTAACTATCTTTTTAGCAAAAAGGAAACTGAAAAAATTCGGTTTTCCCATCATGTAAAACAATCGGTAAAACGTGCTATTAAATTTATTAGTGACTACGAAAAAGTATCAGTGGAAATTGCATCAGCAAAAGAATATGATGCGGTTGTTTGCGGACATATCCATCAACCTAAGATTCAGGATTACGAAGTTGATGGAAAACAAATATATTATATCAACTCGGGTGATTGGGTTGAAAGCCTTACATCTATGGAGTATTATGATGGCAACTGGCATCTTTATAAGTATATTCAAGATCCAATTATAGAAACCGTTTTAGAAGAGGAAACGGAAGAATCAGAAATGAGCATGGAAACCGAAGAGGAGATCTCCTATTTTATGCGATTTCAACAAATTATGATGGTTAAATAGTCATCTAGTTTTAGTAGTGTTTCAGGTTGATTATTTAGGTGTAAATGTAGTGTTGTGGTGATTTAGTGGCTGTTTGAGAATAGCGCCATCAGCTACATCTTTGGTTTTAATAGTGTGCACCGAAGCAATAAACTACAACATCCCTCTGAAGAATTTTATTCTACCAACCCCTGCATAACAAACTGAAACAATACCTAGTTTTTAAAGAATTTGGCACTCATAAAATTTCCATTCATCATATCGGTGATGGTAACTAAATAAATTCCTGCCGATAGATTCTCGCCTAATTGTATCAACCCATTATTCTGTAATGGTTCATACTTTAAAACTCTTCCATTCATATCCATTACTTGAATCATACATTTGCTAGAAAAATTTTCGGGTATGGTAAACTGTAGGTTGTTTCCATTTATGAATACAGTAAGTTGGTCTAAAGCAGCGTCACAATTTAAATACAACGGCAAATAATGCTTAGAAACTCCGTTGTAGTCATATTGAACCAATCTGAAATACTTGTTTCGATGAATGTTGTTTAAAGTAAGATTATAATTATGTATAGAATTTGAATTTCCTGCACCGGCAATTGATGAAACATTCTCATATGTTATAGCATCTGTTGATCCTTCAATTTCAAAATGATCGTTGTTGATCTCCGATGAAGTACTCCACGTTAAATATATCAATCCGCTTTCACAGGTTGCGTTATAAGCTATAAGCTCAACAGGTAGAGGATTTGCGTTGGTTAATGTTCCAAAAGTATGCGGACTAAAAGTTAATTCTGTTTCACTTCCTTCAACGTACCCGTCAGAAACAAGTCCTGAACTATTGGCCACACTTCTTCCCCTGTTCCACCATTGTAATGTTGAAACAACATTGGCATGGTTACGATTAGAATAATGTGCAACTACCAAATCACTTACATTCGTAATTCCTTCAGATGCGGGTGTGCCTAACCAGTACAACCTTACATTTACATTACTTGATCCGGTTATTTTTGAAATATCCCACCACCTTGTATGACTTATATCAAATATCGTTGCTTCTAAAGGTGTATAAATGCCATATCCGGTATTTTGTGCATCTACTTCCATTATCGTTAAGCTGGTTGAGGTTGTTCTTAATCCGGCTCTCATGAATCTTGTTCCTTCTCCACATGGGTAATCGTATAAATTAACGGTGTTCGATTCGCGTCTTAAATTTCCATCAACAAAACTTGCAGTTGATCCACCAGAAATTGCCGCTAAGACGGGGTTGGAAACATAGAGATAAAAAGCATTCGTAAGAATATTTCCTATGGTGAGTGTTAATATTCCTGCTCTATCAGCAAGTGGATCACCACTGTTACCGCATACTTCAATATTGTCATTTTGGGTAACACTTCCGCCGGGTTTGTTAACCGTAAAATTGTAGAAAATCTCAGGACCCGCCCCAGTTATTGTTATAGATTGATTGCCTGATCCGTTGAATATAACAGTGGATTCACCCTGCTTGAACTCAGCCTCACCAATTTGATTATCCCAGTTACCTTTTAGCTCAATTGTTCCATCTAGTGTTCCTGTGGAGCCATCACTAAAATCCAATCCATCTTGTCCATTTAATGTTAGGTTTCCGTAAACTCTTAATACCTTGGTTGGATTTCCTTCACCTTTAATGTTATAGTCATTTGCAGATCCGCCCGTAATATTTAAGTTGTTGCATTCTGCAATTGTACTGGCTGTCAATACGATGTCACGTTGGGAAAATGCAATATCGGTTGAAAAGTTTGCAGTAATTGTTGGTGTTGGAACTATTGGTGGTGTCCAGTTATTGGCACAAAACCAATTTGTGCTGATTGAGCCATTCCAGTCAACACTACTTATTGTTGTGGTGGTAGAAAGAGTAATATCGTCTATAAAAAAACCTTCGTCTGTTCTGTCAAAATTTCCCGCAGTTCCATTGGTCATGTTAGTATTAAATGTTGCACATGAACCAGCAACAATGCTACACATTCTAACTGCTATGGTAGTTGTTCCAACCGGAACTGAATAATTTAAGGGGTTAGCACATTGATAAATATTACATCCTGCACTTGATGTACCCGCACCTCCCGGACTTGCATTCCAAGCATAGCTATGATCTCCAAAACCACCAATGGCTCCAATAGTTGTCCATGCACCACCATTCAGTCTAACCTGGATTGCTGCCCCTTCTCTTGTATCCATTCCCGGTCCGGTTCCGGATCTAACACTATGATATATTTGTAATTGCAGACCGGTATAACCTGTAACAGTTAAAGTATTAAAAGTAATTGTATTGCTTTCGCTCGATCTACCAACCCTGCACGAGTTAGAGCCTGTTCTGAATGTTTGATTGTTTGTTACTCCACCAGTAAAGTTCCAAGTATCATTACAAGAACTTTCAAAACCCTGAAAGTATAGTGTTGTTTGAGAATATATTGATGTAGACGTAATGATGATGCATAGCAGTAGCTGATAGATTGTTTTCATAGAAGCATATTTTTGCTTCAAATGTATTCAACCAGTTTTGCTTTAACATGAATGCAGTATTAAATTTGGTATGAAATAGAAAGCTTAACATTGAATCTATATTTTTTCTAATGCGTGATCAAGATCAGCTATCAATATTTCAGCATCTTCAAGACCAATGTAAAGTCTAACAAGATTCCAAGGTAGATGATGGCTATGACTGTTTTTATCTTTCGAAAAAGCACAAATTGGAAATGCCAGTGATTCAAATCCTCCCCAAGACGTAGCCAATAAAAAATATTTTAAACTATTGCAGAATTTTTCTACTTGCGAAAAATCGGTTACATCTAATTCAATAGACATTAGTCCTCCACAATTTTTCATTTGTTTTTTGGCAAGTTCTTTTTGTGGAAATGTATTCGAGAATGGCCAGTGGATCTTCTTTACTTTATTATGATATTCTAAAAAGAAAGCAACTTTAGCGGCGGTCCTAGCTGATTGTTCTACTCTAATAGGAAGCGTTCTTAATCCTTTAATCATTGCAGCAGCATCGTGTGGAGAAATGTTTGCACCCAAACACATAAATTCCGATTTAAAAATCAATTTCATTCGTTCAGTTGTTCCGCAAACTACACCTGCTACAATATCACTATGTCCTGAAAAATATTTGGTTCCTGAGTGACAAATAATATCTACTCCATAAGCTGCTGGTTGTTGGAATAGGGGAGTACTGAAACTATTATCAAGAATGGTTGTTATATTATTTTCCTTCGCAATTTTACAAACTGCTTCAATGTCCTGCAATTCAAAGGTCATTGTATTGGGAGTTTCTAAAAAAAAAAGTTTTGTATTTGGTTGAATGGCATTCCTGAAGTTTTCAGGATATCTACCGTCAATCATTGTTGTTGATACACCATAATGAACCAATAGTTGATTCAATAAAAAATTTGTCCACCCATAGGGTTTTTGAACACATACAACGTGATCCCCATTTTTCACCACATTCATTACTGAGGCAGCAATGGCAGCACTTCCCGAACTAAATATCAATGCATCTTCAGTTCCTTCCAAGGCAGCAACTTTTTTTCGCAGCACTGCCACCGTAGGATTATTTCCCCTTGTGTAGAAAGGAGATTCAAATTCATGTTGAAGTTTAAAACGAAGTTGTTCAACCGTATCAACCGCAAAATTTGAAGTTTGATGAATAGGCGGATTTATTGAACCCTGATAGTTCTCCCTGTCTTCCCCTAAATGATTAATGATATATGAAATGTCCATATGGCTTCTAAGAATCTGGTTAAAATTACAAAACAATTAATTAATAGCAATTATCAATATCATATTGATTGCTACTAAAAAAGACTTTTATAAACTTCACATTAAATTAATATTGGTTGAAGCCTTTACATTATGGTAAGAATTGAAGACTCTTGAGTTAATATGGCATCCGCACTTTTGTTGCAAATAAAATGAACGAATGAAAAAGATATTTACTAGTCTTTGTATTCTATTTTTAGGAGCTACATTAAATGCGCAAACATTTACATTTGGAAATTTGGCAGTATTTGTTGCAGATGCAAGTGCCAACAATACAACTGCCAGAATTTTGGAGTTGAGTCCAACCGTGCCAGGTCCGGCAATCAATACGTTCATAATAGACGGAACAACAATGCCTAACTCATTGCGTTTTTCAGGCAGCGCAACATCTACTGGTTATCTTACACTTTCCGATGACAAAACTTTATTAAGTTTTACTGGTGGAAATACGATAACTACTGGTGTCAATGTAAATACAATTCTACCAAGAGGCGTTGGGTCATTTAATAATATTGGCACATTCACTTTGTCCACAACATATACCGGAAGTTCCGGCCAACAAACCAGATCAGTTACCACCAAAAATAACCTGAATTGGTTTATTGGAGATCAAGCAGGAATTTATACAAACGGATCTACGTCTGCAAGTCCTTCAGCAAATGCAAGAGCTGTGAAATCATTTGGTGGAATTGTTTATGTTGGCTCTGCTAGTGGTAGTTTAACTCAAGTGAGTACTTTAGCGACACCTTCGGGCGCTTCGTTGGTTGGATTGCCCGGTTTGGTTACAAACCCAGCCCATCAGGATTTCTATTTAGTATCTTCCGGAAGTAACGGCAGCTCCTATGATGTTTTATACACAATCTCAGCAACTTCTAATACCCTTGGAACATTGGAGAAATTCTCTTTAGTTGGAGGTATATGGGTAAGTAACGGGACTTATTCAACTGGATTTGGTGGATTTGGAATTGCGGCACAGGCTGGTTCAGGAAATGCTGTTTTGTTTATTTCGGAAGGTTTGGGTGCATTAACTGCTAACAGGATGATTCAATTGGTTGATTTAATAGGATGGAATTCACCGCTAATGATCAATACCCCATCAAACCTAACTCTATATACAGCAGCAGCAGGAACCATAGTTAAAGGAGTAAGTTTTGCTCCCATTCAAGCCCCAACGATTCAGTTTGCATCAGCACACCAATCAGTGTTGGAGAATGTGGGTACTGCAAACGTAACGTTTAACATGACCAGTGCGGCAAATTTATTTCCTGCTAAAGTAATTGTTACAACATCTGTTCACACAACAGCAACCGGAGGCGGAGTTGATTATACTCTTTCAACCGACACCGTAACTTTTCCTGCAGGTTCTACTGTTTCTCAAAATTTGGTTGTAAATATCAACGATGACTTGTTACCGGAAAATGCGGAATATATAAGTTTCAAAGTTTCAAGTACACATAATGCAACTATGACTGGAGCTAATCAATTCCATATTTTATACATAAGAGATAATGACTATGTTGCACCAACTCCAACGAACGAGGTAATGTTTACTTTATTGGGTAGTTTTTCTAATGGAGCAGAAGGTTCAAATTCTGCTGAGATTGTAGCTTATGACTCAACTTCACAAAAATTGGTCATTGCAAATAGTATTGGTAGAAAGTTAGATTTTGTTGATTTTTCGAATCCATCTCTACCTGTATTATTAAGTAGCATAAATATAACTGCACTGGGTAATATTAATAGTGTAGCAGCAAGAGATGGAATAGTTGCGGTGGCATTAGAAAATTTAGCTCCTCAATCAAATGGAAAGGTATTTTTTTATAGTACATCTGGAGCCTTAATTAGCCAGGTGGATGTAGGTGCAATGCCTGATATGATAACATTTAATCATTCGGGGAACAAGGTGCTAGTAGCATGCGAAGGTGAACCCAATAGTGCATATACGATTGATCCTGAAGGAACCATTGGAGTTGTTGATATTTCAGGTGGAGTTGCTTCAGTTACGAATGCAAATGTTACGATGATTAATTTTAATACATATGATTCACAGGCATCCACATTGAGAGCTGCGGGTGTAAGGATCTATGGTCCATTAGCTAGTGTCTCTCAGGACTTTGAACCGGAATATATTACAGTTAGCGATGACGATTTAAAAGCTTGGGTTGTTTTACAGGAAAATAATGCCATGGCAGTGATTGATCTTTTAACTAATACTGTTACGCAAATACTTCCTTTAGGAACAGCAAATCACGCTTTAACTTCGAATGGTATGGATGCCTCTGACCAAAGCTCAGGAATTAACATTGCGAATTATCCTGTTAAAGGAATGTATTTACCTGATGGTTTGACTCATATTAACATTGGAGGAACAAATTATTTGATCACCGCAAATGAAGGGGATTCGAGAGCATTGGGTGGTTTAAATGAGGAGTCAAGAGTATCAGGGTTAACATTAGACCCAACCGTTTTTGTTGATCAGAATATTCTTAAATCCAATTTCATGTTAGGGAGGTTAAATGCAACCACACAAGCAGGTGATACCGACAATGATGGTGATATTGATGAGATTCATGTTTATGGGGGAAGAGGTTTTAGTATTTGGACCGAAACTGGAACTTTAGTTTATAACAGTGGAAATCTTTTGGAAAAAATTATTGCGTCTCATCCAACATTTGCTGGCTTATTTAATGCAAACCATGGGCCTGGAGCAATAACAACAAAAAATAGAAGTGATGATAAAGGAGTTGAACCAGAAGGTGTAGCGGTTGCTAATATTGATGGTGATAATCTTGCATTTGTTTCTTGTGAAAGACTTGGAGGAGTATTTGTTTTCAATATCGACAATCCTGCTTCACCAAGATATGTTGGATATTATAACAACAGATCAATTCCAGGAAATAATCCTGACAGAGGAGCAGAAGGGATTTTATTTATTAATGCATCAGCCTCTCCAAACGGCAATGATATTTTGATATTGGCCAACGAGGTTTCGAGCACCTTATCAATCTTTCAGGTAAATACATGTGCATCACTATCCAGCGTTAATGTAAACTATACTCCAAACGATACAGTTTGTTTGGGACAGTTTGTAACGTTTAATACTACTGTTGGGGGTTCAACCAATCTTCAATGGTTAGAGAATAATGCAAATATTTCTGGACAAACAGGAACATCAACTATTGTGACCACTGCAGGATATTATTCACTTGCGGTGCAAAACACTCTTTTAAGTTGTGCAGATACTACAGCACAAACACAGATAGTAGTAAATGCACTTCCAACAGTAGGTGCCAATGTAACTGACAATGATTTTTGTAATGGAACTTCGGTAACATTTACGGGAACAGGAGCCAGTACTTATTTATGGTCGGGTGGAGTAACGAACGGCACTCCGATTGCTCCTTCAGCTTCTGCAACTTATACGGTTACTGGGACTGGCTCAAATGGTTGTTCAAATACCTTTACCGTGGGCATTACAGTGCATGCTATACCAACAGTAAGTGCTAACGTAACCGACAATGATTTTTGTGCCGGAACATCCGTAACATTTACAGGAAGTGGAGCATCAGGTTATGTATGGTCGGGTGGAGTTGCAAATGGAGTTCCTTTCGCCCCGGCGGCATCAGCAACATATACAGTAACGGGAACTGATGCATTTACTTGTAGTAATACAAATACAGTGAGTGTAACCGTGCATGCTTTACCAACAGTAAGTGCTAACGTAACCGACAATGATTTTTGTGCCGGAACATCCGTAACATTTACAGCAAGTGGAGCAAGTTCATATTCGTGGAGTGGTTCAGTTATAAATGGTACCCCATTAGCACCTGCAGCAACAGCTACTTATACTGTAACCGGAACCAATTCATTTGCATGTAGTAATACTGCAACGGTTAGTGTTACTGTTCATAATTTACCATCTGTTGTGGCCAACGTTACGGATAATAATATTTGTACTGGTTCTTCTGTAACATTTACGGGAAGCGGAGCAAGCACATATTTATGGAGCGGTTCAGTAACAAACGGAACACCATTTGCCCCTTCCGGAACTTCAACCTATACCGTTACCGGAACAGATGCAAGTTCATGTTCTAACACTGCTACCACAACTGTTGTGGTTAATAATTTGCCGACGGTAACCGGGAATGTAACTGATAATACAATTTGTTTGGGAGATGCAGTTGTTTTCACAGGATCTGGTGCAAGCAGCTATAGCTGGACAAGTGGAGTACTAAACGGCTCCTCATATACACCTTCGGCAACGGGAACCTATACCGTAACAGGAACTGATGTAAATTCATGTTCAAATACAGGAACAGTTTCGGTAACTGTAAATAATTTGCCGAGTGTTAATTTGAATCTTTTGCCTGATATGTACTGCATCAATTATTCTCCTTTCAATATTCCTGGAGCCACACCTGCCGGAGGTAATTTCTCAGGAACAGGAGTTACAGGTTCTCAATTCGATCCTGCTACAGGTTTAGGAGTTTATACGATCACCTATACTTATACCGACGGAAATGGATGTACGAATGTGGATACTGATAACCTTACAGTAATTGGTTGCACAGGAATCGATGAAACATCAAGTGAGGAGTTGATCATCTATCCGAATCCGACTGAAAATTATTTCTATATCAAAACAAATATTACAGGAATGTTCGATATTAAAATTATGGATATTGAGGGAAAAGTAATTTATTCATCTAAAGTATCCGCTTCAGAGATGATAGATGTAAGCCAATATGCTGCAGGTGCATATATAGTGGAACTGATTCAAAATGATAAAATATTTAGAAATAGATTAATAGTAAAATAGCCATACACCCGCTCGTTCACCAAAAAAGTCCGTTATAATTAACGGACTTTTTTATTTAAATGAGAATTATTTTATCTCCCATGTAATTTCTCATATTCCTTTTCTGCAGAAAAAATACCTGTTTTGTGATACGCCTTAAAGTATTGAAAAGCTAAGCCAATACCCCAGCCAAGCATACACCATATTGGCCAGAAATTGCCTTGATCACCAAAGAACCAAAGGGCTGTAAAAAATAAATTAATTACTAAGTAACAAAGCAGACTCCATTTGAATCCTGCTCTTTTTTTTGCTGTGTACCAAAGGCTCACATCTTTTTGATCATTTTGATTCGTTTCTATAGTTGAATTGTTTGTCATTTTATTTTTTGGGTGTTAAATAAGTTTTTAAATGTTCTACGTATTGTTCAAAAGCAGCAATTCCTTTTTTTGTGATCTTACAAACGGTTAATGGATAGTTATTCCTGAACGATTTATTCACATCAATGTACCCTGCTTGTTTTAATTTATCGATTTGTACACTTAGGTTGCCCGCCGTAGCCTCTGTTTTTTCCTTGATAAAAGTAAACTCAGCCTCCTCTACTGAAACCAGTAGCGACATGATTCCTAACCGCAATTGAGAATGTAATATAGGGTCAAGATCTTTAAACATTCTTTCTGTAATTTGAGTTGATTACATGACCGGGAACTATGTAAGCAACAACAATCCCAGCTGCCAGCAATAACAACTGAACATCAAAAGTTACATAAAATGCAACAATGGAAAGGATCCAACAAGCAATTCCGCCAAACACCAACCAACGCATTTTTATAATTCCTCCTGTAATGAAAGTTCCAATTCCATAAACCAAAAGAACGAATGGATATACTTTTTCAAATCCTACCATTGATCCCGAAGAAAGTACAATAAACAATGAAACACCAAATGCAATCCATGTATATGCCATCGCTCGATCAACAAATGTTTTTACCCTTTTATTTTCTTTTTTTCGGCGAGTTATTCCATATATAAATGAGATAATTCCACCCAAAGGCATTAATATTGACCAAACATAAAATGCATATTCACTTTGCATTTTTAGCATTATGTAATGTGTAATTGCGGATATAAATACTAACCAGCCCCAGAACAAAAAAAAGAAACCATTGTCCTTTAATTCATTTTTTACTTCTGATATCATCTTGTTTATTAACTGTAGACTTTGTTCGGGTGTTAAGTTGTCATTTTCCATTTTCTAGATATTGTTTTACAAATATAGATTAGTTTATATTATAAACTAATTTATATTTCAATCTTATTATTAACTTATTGATAATAAGTTAAATAAAATTCGAAGTTTATATTATTTTATGGTTTATTTGACTTTTATGGGAAAAAGCCTGATTTTATTGCACGGGGCGTTAGGTTCGGCAGAACAATTGGTTCATATCAAGAATAGTTTGGGGTTACATTTTACATGTTTCACTTTTGATTTTATGGGTCATGGTGGAACATCCATTCCTGATAAAATTTTGATGCCTAATCTTGTAAATCAACTAGAGAGTTTTATAAAAGAAAACATTCCTGCAGAGGACCATTTAACTGTTTTTGGATATAGTATGGGTGGATATGCTGCTTTAATGTTGGCTTCAAGAAGATTAAGCAAAATAGATAGGATTATAACACTGGGTACAAAGTTGGCATGGTCACCTGATATTGCAATGAAAGAGGTAAAGATGTTGAATCCGAACGTAATTGAAGAAAAGGTTCCTGCCTTTGCAAAAGAGTTGGAAAATAGGCATCAGCCGCAAGATTGGAAACTACTCTTATCAAAAACAATTGATATGATGACGGATCTTGGAGTTAACCAATATTTGAATGACGAGGTTTTAAATAACATTTCAGTTCCAGTTAAACTTATGATTGGAGACCGAGATAAAATGTCTAGCCTAGATGAGACGGTTGATGTTTTTAGGAAATTAAAAGATGTGTCAATATCGGTTCTTCCATCCACCCCACATCCTATTGATAAAGTTAATATGAATAGATTAATTTTCGAATTGTTAGAGAAATGAGGTTACATAAAGCTTGGTTGATATTTTGTTTGATTGCTGCTTGTAGTAGTCTTTTTTGCCAGAATGTTGCAAGATATGATTCGTTGAAAACTGTTTTGAATCGTACCCCTAAGGATACAAGTAGGTTTTCCATTCTTAATGAGTTGGTTTATGAAACCTATTTGTCAAAACCAAAGGAGGCCCTTGGATACAGTGAGGAGATAATCGAAATTTCGGAAATGGCTGGATTTAAATCAGGAATTGCAATTGGATATTCCTATGCAGGATATTTTGAGGAATCGCTTGGTAGACCTGATAAAGCTCTGGATGATTATTTTAAAGCAATCCCCATATTTCAAGAATTGGATTCACTTACCGATGAAGGGATTTTATATAACAATATAGCTTTAATTTATTCATCGTTTGGAAAAAATGATTTAGCCATCAATTATTATTTTAAGAGTCTTCAACTTAAGCTGCAAACTAAGAGCTACACTTATGCAGCTACGACCCTAACAAATATTGGGAATTTATATTTTAGCCAGGGCAAAATAAAGGAGGCTCTAAAATGTTATTTGGAGTCACTTGATATATATAAGAATGAGAATAGTGAAGAAGGCGTGGCTAATACAATACGGCAGATAGCGACTTTATTTACAGCACAAAAGCAATACAAAGAGGCTTTTACATTTTACTCGTTTGCATTAAATGATGCCAGAAAAAGAAATGATCTTTTCGTGATTGTTCAAATTTTAAATGTAATGGGTGATTTATTTCAGAAACAGGATATGTATGATGTTGCCATGCAATATTATATTGAAGGATTTAGAATTTCTGTTCAACTGGAATCGAAAATTGAAATTGGTAGATTGTTAGTGGATATGGGTTATATACAATTTAAAAGACATGACTATGACTTAAGTCTTAAATCATATCAAGAGGCGTATGACCATCTAACTTCAACTGGTTTTGTGGAGGAATTGGCCAACGTGAAATTTAAATTGGGAGAGCTTTATTATGTTACCGAAAATAATCAAAAGGCATTAGAATGCCTTGAATCGGCTTACGAGGTTTTTAAAGACCTTGGTTATCCTATTCAAATAAGAGATGTTTCAAATCTTCTGTATAAAGTTTATAAAAAGAAAGGTGATTTTAATGCAGCATTGCGTATGCATGAAGAATATGTAATTATGCGAGATAGTATAGAACATAATGAGGGGAGAAAGTTGATCGATCAAACCAAAGTGAAGTTTGATGAAGAATTGGAAGAGTTTGTAATTAATCAAGCGAGGCTTGACGACGAAAGGAAAGCAAAAACGAGGCTGGTTCGCAGAAATAATATTCAATATTCATTGATGTCGTTTATGATATTAATGAGCTTCATATTTATTTTCTCCTTTGGGATTTTAAAGATTTCCTCAAAATCTGCTGAAGCTTTTGTATTTATAGCCTTGCTAACGTTGTTCGAGTTTTTGTTAGTTTTAACAGATCCTTGGGTGGATCGCATAACACTCAATGTTCCATTTTATAAATTAATGGTGAATACTTTACTTGCCATTTCTATTTTCCCTCTGCATCGCGTATTTGAAGGATTGCTTAATAAAAGAATCAAGAATCAAAATAAATAAAGCGATCCATTTAAGGCAGGAAGCATTCTAATGTTGATATTTAACTAATTTAGATGAATGAAAAAGGCGTTGACGCTTTTACTAATCAGCTTTAACTTCCTGTTTGCTCAGGAGTTTACGAGAAAAGATACACTTATCTATCAGTTGGAAAAAACCCCAATTGATACCAATCGTGTTAATATTCTCGATGAATTAATTAATGAAACCTACTTGAATAATCCCAAGGAAGCGCTTAAATATAGTATTGAAATTACCGAATTATCCGATCAACTTGATTTTAAAATTGGGATGGCACAAGGTTACGGGTGGCAGGGATATTTTTATGAAATCCTAGGAGATATTGATCAATCGCTTGAAATGTATTTTCGAACAGTTACTATTTATAAGGAAATTCATTCATTTAAACAACTTTCTACCATGTATAATAATATAGCTTTTTGCTATATGAAAACCGGTAAAGCCGAATTGGCTTTAGAGTACAACTTAAAAAGTCTTCATTTAAATGTACAGTTAAATGATACTTCTTCAATAGTAGCCTCCCTTATTAATACGGCTGGGGTTTATTATCGACAGGATAAATTTAAATTGGCATTGGAGTCATGTCGCACTGCATTGATATTGTCGATGAAAAAACATGATGAAATATTAATAGCATCTTCTCTTAGAAATTTAGCCAGAATATTTAAGGGTCAAAATGATTATGAAGAAGCATTCTACTGCTATTCTATGGCATACAAGCTTTCAAGCAGATTAGACGATAAAGAAAAAATGGGAAAGGAATTAAATGGTATGGGAAATGTTTTGGAAGCGCAAGGAAATAATATGTTGGCGTTTGAATTCTATAAAAAAGCGATGAATGTATTGGGAGAATTTGGCTACAAGAGAGAAATGGGGAATACTTTTAACAACGTTGGACATTACTATTATTTACAAAACCAGCTAGATTCGGCACTTATTTATTATGAAAATGCATTGGTTAATTATCGCGAGATTTTGGACAACGAAGGAATTAGTCAGGCAACTTATCATTTGGGGGAATTTTATCATCAACAAAAGAACAATCAGTTAGCGGAAAAATTTGCACAGGAATCATATCAATTGTCGGAGCAAATGGGATATCCTACACCAATTATGAATTCTTCATTTCTTTTGTATCAATGTTATGAAGCAAATGGAAAATTTAAAGAATGTGTAGATATTAATAATCGATATTTACAAATAAAAGATACTGTTGATAGTAATGAAGACCGTAAATTAATTGAAAAGCAAAAAGAACAATTTGATGAATCCATTGAAGCTCACAAATGGGAGTTGGAAGAAATTGAACGGAATAAAAAATTGGAGTCGAAAATTATTAGAAGAAATTTATTAGAAGAAATTTATTGCAATATAGCTTTATGGCACTTGCATTCTTATTAAGTTTTGGGTTTATGTTATCCTTAGGTTTTATAAAAATATCCCCAAGGATTTCACAGGCATTTATTTTTGTAACTCTGCTTACTTTGTTCGAATTTATACTGGTGCTAACCGATCCGATTATAGATAGATTTACAAACGGAATTCCAATATATAAAGTTCTATCTAATTCTTTGTTGGCTTTGTCAATATTCCCTATACAAAGCTTTATGGAAAAGCGGTTGAAGAAGAGATTGGATAAATTCAAATAAGTTGAACGAAGATCCAACGCCTTTCAAGATCTTGCATTTTTGAATTTCTTCAGCTTCCTTTTAATATTAGGAATCATTAATATTTGTGTAATTTAGTTGAATGAAAAAGACGTTAGTACTTCTATTTTGTGGTGTTCAGTTTTTATTTGCTCAAATATCTACAAGAAGGGATAGCCTCATATTTGAACTTAGTCTGCAACCTCAGGACACTACTCGTTTAGAAATCCTTCAAAGCCTTATGGATGAGGTATCCTTAACTGATCCTAAATTAGGACTTGAATATAGCTTAGAAATGACAGAACTTTCAGAAAAGGCAAATTATAAGCTTGGTATTGCTAAGGGATATGACGGACAGGCATATTTCTATGGCGTCTTGGGGGATTTTGACAAATCCTTGGATTTATATATGAAACTAATTCCTGTTTATGTTGAACTTGATTCAATGGATTTGCTCGCCTCTACCTACAGTGCAATTGGATATCATTATATGAAGATTGGAAAGCCAGATTTATGTTTGTATTACAGTTTTAAAGGGCTAGATCTTAATATTTTGGTACATGATACGGTTGCAACTACCAACTCATTGATAATAATAGGAGGCATGTATACTAGACTGGATAAATTCCAAAAGGCGATGAATTATTTAAGAGCTGCACTTGCTTTATCTTTAGCCGCTAATGATCTGTCACAGATTGGTCATTGCTTAAGAAATATTGGAAAAGTATTTAAAGAACAAAAGGATTACGACGAAGCTTTTTACTGTTATTCACAAGCATACATAATATCAAGTAGAGATAATAACAAAGAAAAAATGGCACGCGAACTTAATGGAATGGGAAATATAATGGAAGGGCGTGGTAATTTTAGAATAGCATTGCGTTATTATGAAGCGGCTATAAAGGTGCTAGAGGGATTCGGATTTAAAAGAGAATTAGGAAATACACTTACAAATATCGGATATTGGTATTATCAAAATGGTGAACTGGAAAAGGCTTCAGCGTTTTATGAACAGGCTTTGGATAATTACCGACCTATTTATGAGAAAGAAGGTACAGCGCAGGTGACTTTTTATTTGGGGCAATTGTATTTTAAAAATGGGAATTTGGATAAGGCGGAAGAATTTGCAAAGGAATCTTATCAACTTGCCGAAGAAATGGGTTATCCATCCAAAGTAATGAACTCAGCATCTCTATTGTCGCAGATATATAAATCAAGAGGGAAAATGGGGGAATACATAAAGACTTTTGAAAGATATGTTATGGTAAAGGACTCAGTTGATCATAATAATGACCGCAAATTAATTAATGAACAAAAGGTGCAATTTGATGAGTACAAAATTAAATTCGCCATTGATCAGGAACTGAAAAATAGAATCCAAAAGGAAAACGATCAAATCGCCCGAAGAAATCTACTTCAATATTCTTTAATGACGCTTGCATTTTTACTAAGTTTCGGTTTTATTCTATCCTTGGGTTATATTAAATTATCCCCTAGAGTAGCACAAGCTTTTATTTTTGTAACCCTCCTTACGTTGTTCGAATTTATATTGGTCTTAACAGATCCTATTATGGACAGGTTCACAAACGGAATTCCACTCTATAAAGTTCTTATCAACTCATTGCTGGCCCTTTCTATATTCCCTATCCAAACCTTTATGGAAAAGGGATTAAAAAGACGTATTGATAAATCGAAGAAAAATTAATGTCTAATAATTATTTTTTCGGTAGCGCTGTATCCAATTTTATTCCTGACCCTCACAAAATAAACACCACTAGCTAGTGTACTTATATCAAGTACGCTTATATTTTCAAAAGGTAAAATATTTGAGATAACGATTCGTCCGCTTTGATCTAATAATTCTATTTGATAACCGGATTCTCCTTGAGGTAACTCTATATAAACTATATCAGATGTTGGGTTTGGGAAGACCAACATATTGAGTTTTTCAGTGGAGCTTTCAATAGATGCATATTGACAATTATTGGCGTTGCCAAACATATTATCATCCAGCCAAATTACTCGCTTGCGAATCCACATTTTAAATTTTGCCATTTCACCATGATAGGTGTTAGGAAAAGAATCATTCTCTGGCGCGCCAACAGCCACACCCAAAATAGGCCAAGTGTCGTAATGTCGTATTTGAGCACCATTCATAACCGTTTCATTACTGTCTATCCAGTCAAAAATTCTGGTGGTATCCAATAAATTTAATCTCAGATTTTTATATCTGCAATTTAACGCATTGGCAAAAGAAGTGTCTTGTAGCAGTCTTACATACCAACCCCATGAATTATTATCTGGTCCACAATCATTTACCAAATGTGTCCATTCACTTCCATCTGTTGAACTGGTATAACAATCCCATAAATTTTTCCATGCCCAGTCAAAATCCCAGGCCGGCCCCATTTTTATTTTTGATAAACCCGTAAGCGGATCTTTGTCTTTATGAAAATAAACTGATTTTTTAAATCCGTCTCCATTTCTGGCCAATGTGTTTACAATGAAATAATCGTAAAATGAATTAAGGCTTAAATATTTTTTATAGCCATTAATTGAATCTGTCCAGTTACTTCCATACAAAGTTGCCTCAGTTGTATTTACAAAAGACTCAATATAATTTTCTTGTTGCGGCGTTATTTTTGCGGCTGTAGGGTAATGATAAGCGTAATTAATATTCAACCCTAAATGGTCAATAGGATGATAGGCTGAAGTCCAGCCTGTACCAAAATCATTTTTCCAAATATATCCACCTGTAAGATCGATGCCTGCATTTTCATTGGTGTCGAGTTTGGCAATGTCTACGCGGTTATTATCTCGTTTAATTGATTCACAAAACATATATACTCCCTGATATTCGTTATTGATAATTACTTCGCATAATTTAAACCGGGAGGCATAATGCCCCATTTCGGAAAATAATTTTAACGCCAATGGATTTCTAAGAAACGATTTATCGTTATAATTTGCGATTAAAATCCAGTCATGTTCTTTTGGCATTCCCAATAAATTAGTATCCAATTCAGCTCCAAGAATGGTCCATGTTTCAAATCCATAAGGTTTTTGAGGAAGGGACGCTGAATAATTCCCACGAATTTCTATTCCTATTTCTCCATTATAATCTGCAGAGTCATTTACATGATTAAGAACTCCATTATCAATAATCCTCATATTGGCATTGATCTTAGGATCGTCAACAATAGTTCCTCCGTAAGTGTTGAGCACAATTAGCGGTAAATTTGTTCCACTAAAAACGAGGGGTCCTTGAGCATTGGGTCCAAAAGTTAAACTCCAAGTATTTAAAGTTCCTACATCAGCCCCATAAGTATCGGTAATACGAAGGGTCCAGTTTCCATTTGGGTTTTGACCGTTGTTTACATTTCCCATTCTCCCCATTGATTTAAACGTACCCGTAAAAGGAGCACTGCCACTCATAATAGAAGTTAGTGCAGTATGATTAAAACAGGTGCTTGTAAAATTATCACTTCCACCACCTGCACCATCAACCAATGTAACAATGGTTGTATCCGGACTAATTAATTGAATCCGAAGATCAGAATCGTAAGTATGAGTAATGTCAATACAAACAGTTACCAAACCATAATTGGTATCAGCAACGGCAGGAATAACTCCAGATACATTTAAGTTGAAATTGTTTGGGATATTGTCATCGGTAATTCCACCGCCTGTGCCATTAAAAACTTGTGCAAAAAGAAAGGTTGGAAAAACCAAAAGAATTGAGGAGAGAATCTTTTTCATTAGCGAGTAATTAGTGTGAAGATACGTAAAATATTTTTTTGATAAAAGCGTCCTAGGGTGATCCTGGCGTTTCGTTTCGCTTTTATCGGGATAAAAGCAGCATCGTTTTTCCTAAGGGCAAGGTGCAAACGCTGGCTTACAGCGCAAAAGGCAAACAATGCTTCGCATTGCAAATTTGCCAATTGCTTATTGCGCAATGAAATGGCGTTTGCTCCTTGCCCTTAGGAACAGATATATGTAAAACCGGATGGCAGATGCTGACCAAAGCGTCAGTAAAAGGCGCCCAAAAGAGGTTCAATAGTTCAATGATTTTTATAAATATTATATGAACCATTGAACAGCAAGGCTTAGCCTTGCAATTGAACTATTGAACTTTATAGTTATCTTTATCACGATGAAATCGATTAATAATTTAGCAGTTTTTACTAGCGGAGGAGATGCCCCTGGAATGAATGCATGTATTCGCGCAGTTGCTAGAGCAGGTATTGCAAACGGATGTAAAGTGTACGGAATTTTACATGGATACAACGGAATGATCACAGACCAGTTTATTGAATTGGATGCAGGCAAAGTTGGAAACATTATACAACGTGGAGGCACCATTTTGAAAACTGCAAGAAGTACAGAGTTTTTGGAAAAAGCCGGTAGAAAAAAAGCATACGAGAATTTGAAAAAGTACAACATTGATGGCGTTGTTGCCATTGGAGGCGATGGTACTTTTACTGGTGCAACGGTTTTTATGAGTGAATATCCTGATATTCGTTTTGTAGGCACCCCAGGAACAATTGACAATGATTTATGTGGAACAGATTATACCATTGGTTATGATACGGCCATTAATACCGTTGTTGAGGCAGTAGATAAAATTCGTGATACTGCTGATGCACACGATCGTTTATTTTTTGTTGAAGTAATGGGAAGAGATAGCGGTTTGATTGCTTTATACTCCGGTATTGCATCGGGCGCCGAGGCAATAGTAATTCCTGAAACACCTACCAATATTGAAAGACTCTTCCAAAAACTGGAAAAAGGGTGGTTGAGAAAAAAATCGTCAAGAATTATCATCGTTGCCGAAGGCGACGAACTGGGTGGCGCAATGGTATTAGCTGAAAAGGTAAGAACAAAGTTTAACTTTGATGCAAGAGTTACTATTTTGGGTCATATACAAAGAGGAGGAAGCCCGAGCTGCAATGATAGAGTATTGGCAACTCGTCTCGGGTATGAGGCTGTAGAGGCCTTGATGAGAGGAAGACATGGAGTAATGGTGGGTCAGGTAAATAATCAAATTGTGCTAACGCCTTTTTACGAAGCCATAAAGGATGATGGTAAGGTAAATATGCAATTGGTTAAAATGGCTGAAATCTTATCGATGTAATGAACAAACTCTAAAAAAACAATTCCCAAATTCCAAATCTCAAGGCAGGGTTAGAACATGAATATTTTTGATTCAGATAGCAACTTAAAATATGTAAATGTTATTTTACCATTGGCATTACCAAGGGTACTTACCTATTTTGTGCCTCCTGAAATGGATGGGGAGATTGCCATTGGATTAAGAGTGGTTGTTCAATTACAAAAAGAAAAACTTTATACAGGGATAATATCATCTATCGGAATTGTTAAACCCGAGTACGAAACCAAACCAATTCTTTCTATTTTAGATAAAGTACCGATTGTACATCCATCACATTTAAAATTTTGGGAATGGATATCTCAATATTATTTATGTTCCGTTGGGGAAGTAATGACCGCTGCATTACCAAGCGGACTTAAACTGAATTCGGAATCAAAAATTTTATTGGCGGATATTGAAGGATTAAGTCGCGATGTATTAACCGATCGTGAATTTATGGTGGTGGAAGCATTGGAAATGCGACCATTTCTTACCATGGAAGATGTGCAGCATTTGTTGGGATTAAAAACCATTCAACCCATTTTAAAAAGTTTGGTTGAAAAAGGATTTATTCATGTTGAACAGGAATTAAAACAAAAATATAAACCCCGTTACGAATCATACGTTGAATTATCAGCTCATGCGGATAATGAAGATAACCTGAAAATTATTTTTGATGAATTGGTGAAAGCTCCAAAACAAATGGAGACTTTAATGCTTTATATTCATTTTACAAGCAGATATACCGATAAGATTCGGCGGATAAAAAAACAAAGTTTACTAGCTGACGAAAGAATTACCGCAGGTGCGGTTAAGGAACTTATTAAAAAGGGAATTTTTATTGAGACCAGATTAGAAGTGGGTCGGTTTGCGATGGAGCAAATTGATATGCAGGAACAGAAACAACTTTCTGAGGATCAGAAAAGGGCATTGGGAGAGATCAATGTTCATTTTGCTGAGAAGGAGGTGGTGTTAATCCATGGAGTAACATCAAGTGGAAAAACAGAGGTATATGTAAAATTGATAGAGGAAACTATCAAAAAAGGAAAACAGGTTTTATTTCTTTTGCCTGAGATTGCTCTTACAACACAGTTGATTCAACGGATCGCTTTTTATTTCCCTGGGATGGTGGGAGTTTATCATTCCAAATTTAATGAGAATGAAAGAGTGGAAGTTTGGAACAATGTATTAAAATTTAAACACAACAGTGAATTACAGCCATTCCAAATTATTATGGGTGCAAGGTCAAGTATATTTCTTCCGTTTACCAATTTAGGATTGGTGATTGTTGATGAAGAACATGATCCATCCTATAAACAATATGATCCTTCACCGAGGTACCATGCAAGGGATACAGCTATTTATTTAGCGGCGACTCATGGAGCGAAAGTTATATTGGGATCAGCAACTCCATCAGCAGAATCGAATTATAACGCCATTAAGGGCAAGTATGGACTAGTAGAAATGCTATCCAGGTTTGGGGGCGTAAAGATGCCTGTAATAACCCCTGTTGACCTTAAAAGGGCCTATAGGGATAAAAGAATGGATGGCCATTTTAGTTTTGACCTGATAGACGAAATAAAATCATCTCTTGATAAAAGGGAGCAAGTTATTTTATTTCAAAATAGAAGAGGGTTTTCCGTAGTGGTTCAATGTAATACCTGCGGGCATGTTCCTCATTGTAAAAATTGTGATATTACTTTAACTTATCATAAAAATAACGATCATTTACGCTGCCATTATTGTGGATTTCAAACTCCCATGATGAAGGTTTGTACCAAGTGTAAAAGTACCGAGATTTCCACCAAAGGATTCGGTACCGAAAAAATAGAGGAGGAATTACAAAAAATGCTACCCTTTGCTAAAATTGGCCGACTCGATTTTGATACAACCCGTAAAAAACATTCCTACTTCGAGATTTTGCAGGATTTTGCCGATGGCAATATTGATATTTTGATAGGAACTCAAATGGTAACTAAGGGATTGGATTTTGACAATGTTTCTTTGGTTGGAATCCTGAATGCAGATAATATGTTGCATTATCCTGATTTCCGTGCGAATGAAAGAGCATTTCAATTAATGGTGCAGGTGAGTGGTAGAGCAGGAAGAAGAAACAAACAGGGTAAAGTAATTATTCAAACTTATGATCCCGAACATAAAACCATCAAGCAGGTTTTAGTGAATGATTATAAAGCTATGTATGCTGATGAGGTTGCAGAGAGACAAGTTTATAAATATCCTCCTTATTATCGTTTGGTAGATATTTCTGTTCGAAATAGAGATTTCAACGAATGTAGATTGGTGGCAAAAGAATTATCGTTTCGATTAAAGGCAGAATTAAAGGATAGAGTATTAGGTCCGGAAATACCCGCTATAGGAAGGATAAAAAACTATTATATTTTCAATCTTCTCATTAAAGTGGATAAGACCATTCAATTACAATCCTTAAAGGACTTTATTCGCGAAAAAATTCACGAACTACAACAAACAAGAGAGGGTAGAAGAACCAGTTTTAATATAGATGTAGATCCGTATTAAACTATTCGATATTTGTAGTTCATGATTTATCGGTTCTTCTGCTTATTGAACCGAAAAATCGATAAATCATGAATATAGAGGTGAAGTTTGAACGACTTAACCTAAACAAAAAGCTCGTTATTGTCTGTCGAGCTAGCGAGATTTCTGCGAGATAAAATCACCCGAATGTGAATGCTGCAGCAAAGAAAAAATTCAGAGTTTTCTGCGAAATCTACAGGAGACAATAAAGGGCAAACAACACTGCAAGATTTTTTATTCAATCTTACTTACTGCTCAACCAGTTTTCAGCATTCTCTCTTGATTCGAATTTATAAGCCTGCAAAGCTATCAATCTCGCTTCAGTTAGAGTTGCTTCACGAACCTGATTATCGCTATCGATATAATAGATATGATACATTACATCACCATTTCTATTTGTGGTTGAATGAATAATGCTTTTACTATATAAATCGAATAACAAAGTTCCTTTTTGCCAGCTATAATTTGAAATATCTGCATCGCGATCATCATGACGATGATCAAGAACATTCGTTCCTAGTGTATTGTTGTTGTTATTTAAATCACGTTTTCTATTGTTGTTATTGCTGTTGTTGTTATTATTGTCACGGTCTCTGTCTCTGCTATTATCTCTGGTTCCATCAATAGAAGGACAAGTAAGGGTTTGGGTATAAATTTCATATTCAAAACCTGGGGTCTCCTTGAAGAATTTTTTGTACTTAGGGCAATCAGGATTTGCATTGTCGTAAATAGTAAATGCATCTGTAGGATCATAACACATGTCGGTTCCATTTTCGCTATCCTGCCAAACCAAATCATTCGCATTGTTAATGGCTAGCCAATAAATATCATCTTGCCCGCGATTCCCAATTTCCAAGTCGGTATATCTGCCCGGCTGAGTTGCATACCAACCACGATTTACCCAAGAACCATCTTCATATTGCGAGATAGCTACATAAGCAGTTACACTGCACTCATTGTAAACACGAAACACCTGTTCTTCTGTACCATTCCAGGTTGTATTATCCTGGTTATCGGTATTGTCGGTATTATCTGTGTCGTTGTTTGGGTTGTCAGTATTATCTGTGTTATTATTGTTGGTATTATCAGTATTGCCTCCGGTTGTATTGTTGGCAATAAATGTTTCATTCACTTTACTTGGGTCAGCTTTTATCATGAAAGCCTGATCAAGATGGGAAATATCTTTGTATTTGATCCAGAAATATCCGTTTTGTCCCCAATCATCGCCCCAACTATTTTGTACCTGGAAGGCACCGCCACTTTTATTATCATCATAACCAATAATACACATGGCGTGGTAACCATCTGCGTTGCTGTAATGACCATTCCAAACACCATTACTATGGTTTTTTACTTCTCCCCATCCATCATTGTAATATTGAATTACAAATACAACAGGAGAGTTTTTATAAAGTGCTGTTTTAATATTGTCGGTAGTTACACCTAGTTCTTCAAAACCATATAGTTTATCACCATAATATTTTGATGCACTTGTGTAACCACAGGAATTTACCATGTCGTTTAATTTTGCGCAACCATGATCTTCTAACATATTCAAAGCATCGGTAACATAGCATCCACCCGCATGGCAAGGGTCTTCAGATGTAACTGCCTTTAAACGATTGTATAAATTTAAAGGTGAAAATGGTTCGTATGTTAAACTACCAGCCTCCATTCTTTTAACAATAGTAAGTCCACAATAAGCACTCGACCATGCAGTGCATGAACTTAAATTTCCCTGACTCATTGGAGGAGGAGCGAATTTTTCAAGCGAATAAGAACTGGGTAAATTTCCACTCCCACCCTTAGAGAAATTTCTTTTTTGGGTTAAGGTGGTATCACGTTGTTCATTTAAACATCCTCTTGATAATTGAGAATATGAATTGATGGAAAGAACAAGGGATAATGCGATAAGAACCAGGAATTTTTTCATCGTTAGCTCGGTTTGTGTTTAAAGGTGGTGAATTTATAAAAAACAATGATTCAAGTCAAGAATTGTGCCCTACCTATTTTTAATGATTTTCCAGAATTTATAATTTTGAATATCAGGTGTTTGGGTTTTTTGGGGTAGCTTTTGCCAGTGTTCCGCTGTAGCTTTTGGTTGTTCAATAAAATAATTTTTGGTACACGGGAGTAGCGACGGGCAATTATTCGCATAGCTCATGAGCTCGCCGTGGCTCGGTTGCCCGTCGTTGCCAGCGGCTTCCAAAAGGCATATTCGGAAAAAACAAAAAGGCTGCCGTTCATGTGCTTACTGCAGAGAAGCTAAACGTCAGGATTACCCCGGGCCGCTCTTGTCCTAATCGTTTTAACATAAGGGTTGTGTATAGGATTAACTCGGTTCCTTCTTTTTGGTAGCCGATTTTATAAGAGAATAGGCTGCAACTACCACCCAAATGAGATTGACGATTGTATTTGGATATGCTTTTAAATAAAACGTATAGCCAATAAGAAAAATACTTCCTACAATATTGAGCCATATATACCAAGGTGATTTTACATCCAGCTTTCCGCGAATATTTAAAACATAAGCAGCAACCACCATAGCCGAACCACTCCAACCAATAATTTCCATTAAGATACCTTCATTCATGGGATAAAAATAAGAAAAAGAAAATTTGAGTTTTAAATTTGGAGACCCCAGTTGGAGCTGGGGATCGATTTTGTGGGAAGAGGTAGAAAAAGCGATACAAAGTATCGCTTTTTCTACCTCTAAAATTTCAAGGTGATTCCCATCTTCAGATGGGATCTCCCAAAAAGGAACACAAATTTACATCCTTTTTAATTAAGCGACTTTCAAATTCCCTTTCTCATCAAACCATTGAAGAGAAAGATCAAGTAGATCTGGGTTTTCTTTTTTAATAAGTTCAATTTTCTAATCTCTTTTCCATGCCTTCATTTGAGTTTCTCTTTTAGCTGCGTCCGAGATATCAGGAAAGAATTCATAAAATAGAAGATCGCAACAATTATATTTTTTCGAAAAGCCTCCAAATAATCTTTTTTTATGTTCAAATATTCTTCGCTTAATATCTGTAGTTGAGCCTATATATAAAACGGTTCTGTTTTTATTTGTAATTATATAAATGTATCCGCCATATTTCATGTCAATTTTTTTTTGATATGATAGTAAGATTTATTGAATTGAACAAATTTTTCGATTTCATTAGACAGACCCCAGCTGGAGTTGGGGATCGATTTTGTGGGAAGAAGTAGATAAAGCTAAACGAAGTTTAGCTTTATCTACTTCTATAATTTCAAGGTGATTCCCAGCTTCCGCTGTGTATGCTGAGTCCTTAGTTGAGCGTAATGGTATGAGATACTCCGTTGATGGTAACTGTTGCAATATCATCGCAATCACCGGTGCCAAAATCAAGGATTCTTGCTGGTTTTCCTTCAGGTAAAACCTCTACGGTTCCTTGTACGAAATGCTTTCTACACCCAGGATCTAGTTTTCTTATTAATGGATTTGTAATGGTTACAGCAATATGGTTTCCACCTGCTGATGTACCTGATCCACTTCCCGAAATGCTATAAACATCATCATTAAATTCAGGAGTGCTGCTACCTGCTATCCATTCACGAATTCTTGAACTGCTCCAAGAAATGGTTCCTGCACCACTTGCCAGAATAACCTGACCTGTTACATCAACTGAATAATAAATATTCCCTGAAGAATTTGTTCCTTGATTGACGATTGTATGTGTCCCAATTACCTGATTATCATTTACAAAATAGTTGCTGGTGGCAATTGTAATAGTCGTACCCGCATCACGATATCTTCCGGTAAAAGAGATATTGATTACTCCTCTTCTATATCTATTATCAGCACATAGGCAATTGGTAGAACCAAAATCTACGGTTATGGTATGCGGATTTGAGATCGTATCAATAGTAAGAGTGGCACATCCCGACATGATGCCATCCATTGAACGAATAGAAGCGACATCGTCGGTATTACCTGCTTCGTCTGATATATTATTAACATCGTTGTAGAAGAATTCCGCTTTTGATGCGTCTTGAGAAGCTCCCAGATCCATGTCCTGTGTTTGATTACAAGAACTAAGGATAACTGTAGCGATTGCTGAAATTAAAATGGTTCGTTTCATAAAGTGTAAATTATAAATTTGAAACTATGACCCCCATGTTTTGAAATAGTTTAATGTAAAAATGGATATTTATTTTTTCATTAAAAGGCAATAAGAAGTGGATAGTATAGTTGGGGAACCTCGTTTTTAAACAGACAGACCCAGCTTTTGCAGGGAGGAAATAGGATCTCATAAATAGGCACACGAATCTTTAAAACAACAAAGGCTATTCATTGCTGAACAGCCTTTGTATAACCAACCTATCTATGAAAAAAAATTATTTTACTTCTTCGTAATCAACATCTGTTACTTCTGAGTCACCTTTTTTATTTGGTTCCTGATTAGTTTCATTTGTTTGCTCGGCATTCGCTTCTGGATTATTTGAATTTGCATACATTTCCTGTGAAACAGCCTGAAAAAGTGTATTCAATTTTTCCATCGCAGTTTCTAATGTAGGCATATCCTGTGCCTGGTGAGCTGTTTTCACTTCAGTTAATGCACTTTCAATTTCCGTTTTCTTATCAGCAGGAATCTTCTCTCCAAATTCTTTCAAACTTTTTTCCGTTTGGAAAATTAAGTTGTCGGCAAGATTTAATTTCTCTACTTTTTCCTTTGCTTTAGAATCTTCATCAGCATTTGCTTCCGCATCACGTTTCATTTTTTCAATTTCCTCTTTGCTCAACCCGCTGCTTGATTCAATACGAATCTTTTGTTCTTTACCCGTTCCTTTATCTTTTGCAGATACATGGATAATTCCATTTGCATCCAAATCAAAAGTTACTTCAATTTGAGGAACACCTCTTTGGGCTGGAGGAAGATCCGCTAAATGGAATTTACCAATGGTTCTGTTGTCTTTTGCCATCGATCTTTCCCCTTGTAAAACATGGATCTCAACTGATGGTTGATTGTCACTTGCAGTGCTAAATACTTCTGATTTTTTAGAAGGGATTGTTGTGTTTGCATCAATCAATTTCGTAAATACTCCTCCGAAAGTTTCAATTCCTAACGACAATGGAGTAACGTCTAATAACAATACATCTTTTACATCTCCTGCTAAAACTCCACCTTGTATAGCTGCACCAATTGCAACTACCTCATCAGGATTTACTCCTTTGCTTGGAGCCTTTCCAAAGAAATCTTCAACTGCTTTTTGTAAAGCCGGAATTCTTGTAGAACCTCCAACTAAAATAATCTCATCAATATCAGTTACCTTATATCCTGCATTTTTCAATGCTGTTTTACATGGTTCAATAGCACGTTTGATTAATGGTTCAACCATTTGCTCAAACTTTGAACGGGTTAATTCTTTTACCAAAAATTTTGGTACGTTATTAGACATCGTAATGTATGGAAGATTGATATCTGCTTTTTGGGAAAGGGATAATTCAATTTTTGCATTTTCAGCAGCATCTTTTAAACGTTGCAATGCAATTGGATCTTGGCGAAGATCAATACCTTCCTGAGCTTTAAATTCATCGGCTAACCAGTCGATAATCATGTGATCGAAATCATCACCACCTAAGTGAGTATCACCATCAGTTGCTTTTACATCGAAGTTGGTAGTTCCATCCAATTCATACATTTCAAGAACGGTAACATCATGTGTACCACCACCGCAGTCGAATACAACTATTTTTTGATCTCTCTTATTTCCTTTATCAATTCCATAAGCCAATGCCGCTGCAGTTGGCTCATTGATGATGCGTTTTACTGTTAGTCCTGCGATCTCTCCGGCTTCTTTCGTTGCCTGACGTTGAGAGTCATTAAAATATGCAGGAACCGTAATTACCGCTTCGGTAACTGTTGTTCCTAAATAATCTTCTGCAGTTTGCTTCATTTTCTGAAGAACCATTGCCGAGATCTCTTGTGGAGTGTATAATCTATCGTCAATTTGTACTCTGGGAGTATTGTTATCCCCTTTTACCACTTTGTATGGAACTCTCTTCGCTTCTTTTTCTGTTTCAGCGTAAGAGCTTCCCATAAAACGCTTAATAGAGTATATGGTTTTTTGAGGATTTGCAATGGCCTGTCTTTTTGCAGGATCTCCCACTTTGCGTTCCCCGTTATCTAAAAATGCTACGATTGATGGGGTGGTACGTTTTCCCTCGCTATTCGCTATAACCACCGGCTGGTTTCCTTCCATTACTGAAACACAAGAGTTGGTTGTTCCTAAGTCTATACCAATTATTTTTCCCATAATAAATTAATTTTTAATGTTTAAAGTTTACTGTCGAACTTTCAACTTCTTGTTGACTTTCAACTTCTATGCCGATGGGTAAAAACTGATAGAATCCTATAATTATGGCAGAGTATTGGCCATATGGAGAATATTATTGGCAGAAAACACTGACATTTTAACCGAAGAGACCTGTAACTAAGGCACGAAATTCAACTGATTGGTATAATAGCCAGTTACGAGAGAATCTCTTGTTTGAGTATCAATGTTCAACCCCGTTAAGGTTCCGGTTGTTCTTGAACCCCAGATTCCTAAGCCGTTGGTAATATTGGTATAAGCTGTTACCTTTTGAACATAGCTCAAAGATGGAGCATTGATAGTTATATAGTTGTACAGTTCTTCACTGGCTTGAAGTACATTAATGTCAATAGAAATAAATTTACGTTGTTTAAATACATCTTCTTGAATATGATCCACAAACAATTGATAAAAAGTGGGCTTATCCACTTCGTAGCAAATCTGGTTACCCATGCAAGCATATGTAGGTGAATATTGGAACATGGGGAAATAATAGGTGAAACTAGTATCAGTTATATTTCCCGGGGTAGCTACCTCCCATTCCTGATAATGAACTGTCATTGAAAATTGATACGCATAAGATTTAACATCATGTACCCAGCGAAAAGTAACTATTTTGTTATTTGGGGGACCAATAACAACCGGCTGCCAATCAAGAGGAGTAGCGGAAGTTGGAGGGTATGCCAATGTTACATCGTTACATAAATCCGTTTCAGCATAAGTGGTATCTCCATTCGGTTTTTTAATGAATAACTTATATGACCAACCAGTATTTAAAGTGCGAACTCCACGATAAAGAACTGAGCTATCCGATGAGAATACTCCGGGATCTTTTACAAATGCATTTACTGTTCTGGTTAAATGAAAAGAATCTGTTTGTACACCTGAGGTATTGTAGGCTTTGATCCATGCATCAAGGGTAGCAGGATAATATAAGCTATCAGGAATTATTGAGTAAAGTAGGGCATTGTCATCTCCCAAGAAAGCTTTTTGAATTCTTACCCAATGGGTATCATTATCGGCATCCATTAAACCATAAGTAACTGTAATATCTTTATATGGAGCTGTTAAGTCAATGTCTTCGCTGCAAGAACTAAAAATGAACATGGCAGCTATCATACCCAAAAGGCCTTTTCTCATGTGAAATGTAAATTACAGCGTAAAGATAATGTTTTGGTCGTGATATGCCAATTGACAAATTCCCACGGTTATCGGAGAGGTTTAATAGGTTTGGTATATCCAATGTAAAATAATCTATCTTTGATTTAGAATATGTTACAATGTCAACACATAAAGAGATAAAGAAAGTAACTACCCTCATTCTCACTGAAATGAAAAAGAGTGGTATTAAAATTTCCATGCTTACCGCATATGATTATAGTATGGCTCGGATTCTGGATGCTGCGGGTATTGATGTTTTATTGGTTGGTGACAGTGCATCTAACGTAATGGCAGGACACGAAACCACATTGCCTATCACACTTGATAACATGATCTACCATGCAGGAAGTGTAATAAGAGGTGTAGAAAGATCATTGGTAGTAGTTGACCTTCCATTCGGGTCGTACCAGGCAAATAGCAGTGAAGCGTTGAGAAGTGCCATTAGAATTATGAAAGAAACAGGGGCACATGCTGTGAAAATGGAAGGTGGATCTGAAGTATCAGAATCTGTAGTAAGAATTCTTACTGCAGGAATTCCGGTTATGGGGCATTTAGGATTAACACCACAAAGTATTTATAAGTTCGGAACATATACAGTACGAGCAACCGAAGATGATGAAGCAGAAAAATTGAAACAGGATGCTGTACTTCTAGAACAATTAGGCTGTTTCGCATTGGTATTAGAAAAGATTCCGGCAAAACTGGCAACAGAAGTGGCAAAACTAGTTCAAATACCTGTAATTGGTATTGGTGCAGGAGGCGGAGTAGATGGACAAGTTTTGGTTACCCACGATATGCTAGGAATCAATTACGAATTTAAACCACGTTTTTTACGGACCTATTTAAACTTGCATCAAGAAATGACCAATGCGGTTAAAGCATACATTGATGATGTAAAAAAAGGGGATTTTCCTTCGGAGAAGGAAAGTTATTGATGCTAGTCTTTTAAACACCTTATAGACAAACCCTCTGATTTATAGGTGGAAAACTTTCCTGTAAAATAGCTGTCGTAGGTTAATTGACGTGCCCAAGCAACTAGAGGTAAATGCTGGGTTGAACTCCACCAATAACCATAAGAACTATTGGTGCTATAGAACCCGTTATAAAATCGTTTTTTGCCCGGTAATCCGTAAAAACCGGTGCTGTTATCAGCCCCAATATTGGGAAGAGGCCAGCCTGTATTTGATTTTAATTTACCTCCTGAAGTAACCCCTAAATAATCAGTAAGAACGGTCCAATCTGAATCATTGGGAACATGCCATCCTAATGGGCATAAACAACGTGGATCATTTGCTGCATACCAATTGTATAATTTACCGTAAGAGGTATCGGATATTTCGGCAAAAGATCCAATAGTATCGTTGGTCCACTGCGCATCATCTAATCCTGTAGCGATAGGATCTCCATTTCTAAAATGTTCCGTTTTTAAGTTTTCCTGCATCCAGGATTGTGTCCCTATTTGAATTTCATGATAAGTATTTCCTTCCTGATCAGCAAAAGCAGGAATCCCTTGGCAAAAACCGTTTTCGCAAACTGTTCCCTGTGGACAATAGGTTTCGCTGCATTTATTAGCGTTATCGCAGGAGGAAAGCATGAGCATACAAACAGCCAACAATGTATATAAACTCTTGTTATTCATGTCTTCCGATTTCATTAACTTGGGAATAAATATAGCTTTTCTCCGCTAACTATTCGCAGGCTAAGAGCGGCCGGGAGGGGCAGAGGTAGCCCGGAGCCATGAGGCCCTTTGGTTGCAGGTTTTGCAGCTATGATGGCAGGAATAGCCTACAAAACCTAGCAAACATAGGCCGAAGGATGAGGACTATCCCAGACAGCCGGTAAGCCGCCATAATATGTGCATTAGGTATTAAGCAACTTATTGGTTGGATTTAACGTCTATTATTTAGATATTTGATAAAATGTTAAGAATGAAAAAGCCTGTATTATTTGCACTTTTTGTACTAAGTATTGTGATTGTTGGTTGTGAACCTAAAGAACATGTAGTTAATTGTTCCGACAATACAGGTACTTTTATCTGTTATGATAATGAGGGAAGAGATGGTCTTTATGCCCGTTGGAATTTTGATACTGTGCAAACTTTTAATGCTTTTAATATTCAAGGATCATATCCTGCGGTTCCGGGGACTCAAGGTCCATGGACAACTATTAATATTTCGTTGGTAACATCTACCGGTAATTTTGCTATGGAAACAGGAGCTTATGCCTATAAGGAATGGTTATCGAACGAAGGTGAAAGACAGTTTACTTTTTATGTAAGACGTTTTAGTGGGGATGCAAAGGATCCGGAAACCAAAACGTATAAGAAAAAGATACCGGGTGCTACTTTGCTAAATATTACCGGAGTAGATGGCTCAGGAAAACTTTCGGGATTGTTTACCTCCGAACTGAGAAACATCGCTGATGCCAATGATTCCTCTTTGGTGAAATTCTATTTTACCGATATAGAATTACAGTAACCTAGTATTCCAATTCCTTTATTAAGTCTGTGTAGTTTTCCATTGTGGAGTCTTTTGGTAATTCCACCGCTATATATTCATTGAGAAATTCGAACAACAAGGGATTATATTTAGTGATCTTCTCAAGAAACTTTTTGTTGTTGTTAAGATCATCGGATTTATAAAACTCTAAAGATGGTTTTTCTTTATAGATCAACTCACGATTGATATTGATGGTTTGAAATGTTTTTTGATCATCGGTAATCTCTTCTTCGAGGTGGAAAAATTCAAGAAACTGATAGCATCCCAAATATTTATTGGTAAATATTAAGGAGCATTGTTGAATGGGATGAACGATGTTCTCATCTTCACTGTCTAACTGAAACAGAACGATAAAGCTCTTTTCTTTCTCATACGCCAAAACAAAACTACAGGCAGGAAAATGAATAACTCCCGATCGTGTAATGATATCGTTGATATAATCCCCGTTTTGAAGTTCTACATATTCATAATTATTTTTGAGTAGAATATTTCTGCTTCTGATGATGTTTTTATCATGATCAGACAGATCTGCTATTTCTTCTTCGGTATAAATGGTACCATGGTTATTTGCAGGTCCATTCAATGCATTCATCGCATTATCGTACCAGGATTCATCGTTTTCGTAATCAAATTCTTCTTCCGGATCACTCATAAATTATTCTTTAGAATTGGAAATATATAAATGTTTGAAGGCCTGCAGTAATAGATTGATAAACAAAAAATACAATGACTATTACAGCTCCAATTTGAGCAAACATGGGCGATTTTGCAAATGTAGTTCTATACCATTCCTTCGTTTTTACAGGCAGCCAATGAATAACCATTCCAATAACAAACACGGCCCATACCTTCCAATAGCCTGTAAATAATGTAATATAATTTTCAGCGGCCCATTGCCATCCGGTGGTAATCTGTTTCCACATTCTGTTTACCGTTTCCATTCCGGCACCTGTATTTTTAATATCGGCAGCTCGGAAAAATAAACGGGTAAACGAAATAAATACAAAAGTGAAAAGGACCTTCCAGGCATTTACCAAAAAGAAATTAGATTTTTCGTAAGGCGAAATTTTCTTCCATTGTTTATATACTACCAATGCAGCTCCATTTAAAGCTCCCCAAATAAGGAAGTTCCAACTGGCTCCGTGCCATAATCCACCGATTACCATGGTAAGCATTAGATTTACATTGGTAGCAATAGAATTTCTGCGATCTTTTGAGAATATGGCAAACAATATATTTCCACCTACAGCAGCTAACAATACCACATACCAAGGAAAAATTGACACTGTGTACATATTGTCAATTCCGTTATGGATTGGAAAGAAATAGGGAATAAGCAAAAGAATAAGAATAGTAATTGAAATTCCCTTTCCCCCTTTATTTTTTATAAGCGCCATGAAAACGGTGAAATAGAGCACAATAAAAGATAGGACAAGTGGAGCGGGTCCTTTTAAGAATCCCCAGGTTCCGGGCATAATTAAAACAAGTGAAGCAATTAATACTAACCAGAATACGGAGCCGAAACTTGCTCTTTTATTTCCTCCTAGTGGAATGTATAAATAGTCTTGTAACCATTTTGATAATGACATGTGCCATCGCTTCCAGAATTCCCCCACGTTTTTCGCTTTATAAGGCGAATTAAAGTTCATTGGGAGCCGGAAGCCTATGAGTAAGGAGACCCCGATTGCAATGTCTGTATAGCCGCTAAAATCGGCGTAGACCTGGAGTGAGTAGAGTAGGAGTGCCAGTATGTTTCCGATACCTCCGTAAATCTCAGGTGAATCAAAAACCCGATCGATATAATTGGCCGCTAAGTAGTCACTCAATACCAATTTTTTTATCAATCCATTTAAGACCCAGAATATTGCAATGCCAAATTCGTATTTGGTGAGTTTATGTTCCTTATAGATCTGTGGAATAAAATCGGTGGCTCTTACAATAGGTCCGGCTATCAGTTGAGGGAAATATGTAACAAAGAATCCGAAATCGAAAATATTTCTTACGGCTTTTAATTGTTTTCGATATACATCTACTGCATAACTAATTGTTTGAAAGGTAAAAAAGGATACTCCAACCGGAAGTAAGATGGTATCTATTTTAAAATTGGTTGCTAAAGAGGTATACCCTGTTTTCATTTGGAAAAACCCGCTGGCATCATTGGCCCATTTTGCAAACCAATTGATTACATGGTATTTTTGATCGGCCGGAACATCTGCTAAAAAAATCTGGTTATAAGTATCTGTAAAGAAGTAGGCGTATTTAAAATAGACCAACATTCCCAGATTGATGAAAATACTGAGTGCTAAAAGCATTTTTCGCTTCCAGTTAGTCTCCGTTTTTTCCATCCGCATTCCCACATTGTAGTCGAAAATGGTAGAGAAAATAAGAAGTACAACAAAGAACCCTGAAGTTTTCCAATAGAAGAAAAGTCCTATGGCCATAAGGAAAACACTTCGCATGAGTCTTCTTTTATGTACAAGGGAAAACCCAACCATGACCAATAAGAAGAAGGCCCAGAAATAAAATTCGGTAAAGAGTAGTGGATGCTGAGGATCGAAACCAAAAACATTCTTTAAATAATAACCCAGAGTTCCCGCTTCAACTTTCGCAGTAGTATTTGAAACGGCACTCATGAAAACAATGAGAATCATGGCATTCAAAACTATCATGAAGCCAAATAATCTTTTCTGAAATTTTGTAAACTTCTCCCATCTCAGTCCTGAAATAATCAGCAGAGTAACAATGGTAATAACAGGCAGCAACACTCCCATTCTAAGGTTATCGGTATTTAGCGTTTATGTGGTTTTCGTAACTTTTTAAAATTGCATTGAACAAAAGATCTCCCATTAATTTATATCCTGTTGTGGTGAAATGGATCCGATCGGATTTAGAAAGTTCATTTTTTTGCCAGGTAGACATGCTACCTAGTCCACCCATAATATTAAAGAAATCCCATACTGCCAGGTTATATTTTGTGGCCAGACTAAACATTCTTTCTCTTACCGCAGTTGCATTATAATTTACATAATATTTTCTTCTTACTTTTCTATAACTATCGTTGTTAGTTAAGAAAATAATCGCCGAATTTGGAGATGCTCTGTGAATTTTATCAATAATTTTTTCATAATTCAACTCGAAGGTACCTGCATCGAATGATGAGCCTGCTGCATCGTTGATACCAACTCCCAGGATCACCAGATCAGGTTTTAATTCGGCCATGTGCTGCTCAAACAAAGTACATTTCAGATAAGAATAAGTTCCGGCTCCGTTTACACCTACAGAGTGGTAAGTGATTCCTGCATCATCATTTTCCAATTGAATTCCGTATAGGGTATAGAACCATTGTGCAGGATCTGTTTTTCCGAACATGATTTGAACTTCGGATAAATATGTTTTTAAATAAATATCGGTGATTCCCTTTGCATAATCATATTTTACTGTGTATTTGGAGGAATCTAGCCATCCCAAATTTATTTTGTATTGGTTTGAGTCTGCTCTATGAAATAGTCTGATTCGATTGAAATCGTACGCCGGATAATTTTCCTTTTTCAATGAAAGCGTAATGGAAGATGTAGTGTCTTTTGTAGTAATAGACATTCCCGTTAATCCTAATTCACAAGTAGCTTTATAGGTTACGTTTTTACATGATTCCCATTTGCCGGTATAGGTTACAAAATAATTACCGGGATTATTTGTACCTGCTACTTTATAAGGAAATACAAGTCCTCTGCTTCCTTTATTTCCCGGATAGAAAGTAGCTAATCTCTCCCTTAATCTTCCTGAAACAATGTCAGCCTGTACATGTGATCCTCCAATATGAATGATGTTGATCTTACCAACTCCATCAAAAATAAGTTTATCAAGCTTATCGTAAAAGCCATCCATTAAAGCGCTATCAGCAGGAAAACTTAATTTATTGATCCCATAATTAATAAAATCGTACTGTGGAATTACATACGGAAAATCATAAACCGGTTGTGCTTGTAATGATCGTATTCCTCCCAATGAAAGAATAAAAATACAACTGATAAATATGTTTATTAAAAGCTTCAACTATTTTTTCTTAATGATTTTCAATTCCTGGCCTTCATCAATAAAATCCTTCTCCATATTATTATCCGCCATAATATCTTCAATTGATACACCATATTTTTGAGAAATCTCCCAAAGGGTATCGCCCGATTTTACAGTATGAATAATTGGTTTTTGAGACTGAATTTTTAGATGTTTAAACTTCCCAACGTATTTTCCATTTCCTGCAGACACGGCTCCCGTTACCGATTTATTTGTATCGACCGATAAGGTATCCGTTTCTACAACCACATTTTCTTCCGGAGTATCTCCATTCAATTGTTTAATTCGTTTTTCAAGACGGTACTCATTATAATCATTGATCAATGCTTCGTAGAACATTTCCGAGATCTTCTTGGCTCCATCATTTGTAAAGTGGATATAATCTTTTCCAGCTAATCCTTGTTCAACCCACGTTGGCATTGAGTTGTGGCCACCCATTACCTGATAGGTATCCCAATATGCTCCACCTGCATCAAAGGCTGCTTTTTTCAAATTATCTACCACCACAGGAAGATCAGGATAAGAAACCATTGAACCATTGATCCTTTTTGACATATCAGCAGGACCAATCACAATAATATCCATATCAGGTTTTTGTTTCTTCAGATACATAATCTGTTCATAGAAACTCTTACCATAATTTTCTGCGGTTTTAGGACCATTAATAGATGGAAGCATATTTCCTCCAAACTCAAGGATCAATAATTTTACGTTGAGCAAATTGTAAGAGTTAGTCAACATAGTTGAATTAGTACGTTTAAAAATGGTTCCGGAGCAACCTCTCATAGGAAGATTATCTACGGACACACCTGATTTCCCATCTAAAGCAACACCATAAATCTCAGGGGTTCCACCACCACTAAAGCTTACAGTTAGGGTTTTTGGAAAAACATCAATATTCCATTCCAACAATTGAATTGGCCCACCGGCTCTTGCGGTTTTGGTTGCATATTTAATTCCATCACCTCTTAAAGTAACGGACATGTCCGATTCAAGATTACCAACTAATACTTTTACGTTATTAATAAGCTGTGCTTTTGAATATGCCTGATGACTTGGGGTAAAGCTTATAGAACCACCTGAATTGTCAAGTTCGCAGAAGTTAAGCATAGGCCCATATCTTCCGTGTTCCGCTTTCTGGCTTTGATCAAAACCCCAACTGGCGTAGCGTTTAAAGTTTCCTGAAGTAGTTTGACGGGTCGAAATATTAGGAATAACCTGTAATGCAGGTTGGAAACCCGGACCACTTCCTCCGAATTTACCTTGCAACTGTTCACGGATATAACTAGTAATTCTGTCCATTTCAATTTGCGAATCACCGTAGTGCATGATCCTGAAAGAACCACTTTCTTCCTCTGCATTTTCAAGAGCTGCGAAAAGTGAATGTAAAACCTTCTTATCGTTTTTGGGGTAGTGGATTCGCGATGGATTGTCCATCGAGATCTTTTTAAATGCATTCAAACTATCCTGAGTTGAATTCAACTCTTTTAATAGATTTGAATCGATATGGTGGTTGAGAATATTATCGATATTGGCGTAATGGGTGATATCTGCACTAAAAAAGGAGACAAAACTGGGGAATTTGAGCTTTACGGTGTCTTTTAGCGATGAATCCCTCTCATTTGGTTCGGTATAAAGGAAGATCCCATTTTTAGGAAATACCAGGGAAACCAGCGTAAGAATGGTAATGCATATAGCAACAAATCCAACAATGCGGAGCGGCTTAACGTTTTCCATACCGCAAAGTTACTTGCTTTTGATCTTTAAAGTCTGGCCAACAATAATTTTATCACCAGCGAGGTTGTTATTATTTTTTACCTCATCAACAGATACGTTGTGTTTGGTAGCGATCTTCCATAAAGTATCGCCTTTTTGAACTTTATAAGTAACCCACGATTTAACCGTGGTAGTATTATTGGTTGACTTATCATCGGTTTTTACTTCGGTATTTGTGGTCTTCTGAGTTTTTACATCAGTGGTGTTGGTGGTTTTATCTGTGTTTTGAACAACTACAGTTTTGCTGTTCACATCTGTAGTTTTCTCGGTATCGGTATTGTTTTGAGTACTGTTTGTAACATCCGTATTCTTACTGGCCACCCATACTTTCTTTTGTATACAGATCTTTTGACCAATATAAATCTTGTCACTTTTTAAGCTGTTCCAGCTTTTTAAAGAGGAAACAGATACATTGTAATTACCTGCGATCTTCCCTAAATTATCTCCACTTTTTACTTTGTAATAGGCCTTAGTGGTTTGATAAGAGCCGTTACTACCCTTGCTAGTATTGGTGGTAGTTTTTATGGTATTGTTTGTAGTTGTATTGTTATTTACAATTTCAGCACCGTGATCATTATTGGTTTGGTTTGTAGAAACCGTCCCAGTATGAGAAGTTTGATTCTGAGTTGCAGCAATGTTCAATACATCAGCTGGTTTATAAGTGCTGAATTTATCAGCATACTGGATAGGAATCTTTACTGAAAACCCTTTGTTCCCGGGAATGTAATGAGATCTGAAAGTAGGGTTTGCTTGTTTCAAATTGTTCTCAGAAACACCTAAATAAGTAGCTAGATCAGAGAATGACATATTAGACTCAACCGGATATGAGTTGCAATTTGCCCACTCAAACTCTGGTTGTTTCTTTTGCATTCCATGAGTATCATAGAAATTTAAAAGATAAGCGGATGCTATAAATTCAATAAACAAGCCCTTTTGTTTGTTCGACATGTATTCGTATATCTTCCACGGGTCGGAGCTGTTTCCGCTTCTGCAAATGGCTGAATTTACATCACTAGGACTGGTAATGAATGCCAATAGAGTTAAGGTCCAATTACCGTAATTTCTTTGAAGGTCCTGAATATATTGGATAGACACACAGGTACTTTTAATATGATCTCTTCTTTCATCTTCAAACTCATCAACCTTTAAACCGTATTTTTTAGATACTATATATTGTAAGCCCCATATACCGGCACCCCCGTTATAGGTAATACTTGTAGGATCAAGGCCTGACATTGCTACCGGAATATATTTAAACTCCGATGGAAGATCATTCTGCCATAATTCTTTCTCAATAAGGGGTAAATATGTTACCGAACGGGTAAGGATCAATTCAGATTGAGTTTGATCAGTGAACATTTTGCGATAAATAGCATCCTGAAGCTGCTCAGTAAGTTGAAAAGGGATGTTTTTTTCAATCACCTTTAACCTTTGGGAAAACACAGTATCAGGCTGGAATGCCAGTGTTGACTGCATGCTCAGAAGCATCAGTCCCAAAAGACATAACATAGAAATACTTATTTTTTTCCCTTTTTTCATCATAATCGCACTAGTAGGTAATTTAAATTACCGCTTAAAATTACACTCTAAGGGGTGGTTAAGTGATTTGTAAAGATAAAAGATATTAACGAGGAATCCTTGATAACAATGAACTTAACAGCTATTTAACTTTTAAATTTAATTGTTTTATAATCTCCGGTTTAATGATTTTTGTCCATCTTTCATACCCGGCGCTGTTCATATGTAGACGGTCTTTTTTAAATAGGGATTCGTCTAATTTCCCATATTTATCAAGCATTGCAGGAGATATGTCAATGTAAAATAATTCGTTTGGGTTTTCCTTTACATACATTTTCATGGTCTCATTTGCCATGTTGAATTTGTCTAAATAATAGGCCCTGCTTGGGGAATGTTTAATTGAGATAAAAAACACCTTGGCATCAGGTAAAAATATTTTTCTTTTTTCATTGAGGATTTTAAATTCATTCAAAACATCCTCAACCCTCGAAAAGTCGCATGCCAGGTCGTTTTCACCACAATACACCACTATCGCTTTTGGGTTATACTTATATATAATTCGTTCTGAATAATGAGAGACCTCAACCAAAGTTGCACCACCGAAACCCCTGTTAATTACAGGTATTGGGCTCATATCGATTGCCAAAGTCTTCCAAATTCTTATGCTCGAACTACCCACAAACAATATTGCGTCTTTGGGGTAGGAAAGGGTATCATCCTGGGCTTCGAAAGCGAAGATCTCTTTTTCGTATCTATGAATCCATTTTGTAACACTGTCACGCAGGGAACTCACGGCTGGCATGCTATCCGTCGTCCAGCAACATTTTTTTTGCGCATTCAGCGATAGCGAAATTGTGCTAAAAAACAGTAGAAAAAGGAGGGATTTGGTGATCTTCATTTTGCAATAATAGGGTTTATAATTCGAACGTAATATTTTTCATTTTGTTTTGAGTGGCCTGCTTAGATGTTTACGCATACGTTACTTTAAGAGGCAAAAGGCAAACACCATTTCATGGCGCAATGTGCAATATGCAAACAGATTCCGCGGATTTTTTTGCCCTTTGCCCTTTGCCCTTTAAAAAAGTATTTTCTTCCGCATAGAGGTGCTTTTTAGTTATAATAGATAACTTCATTGATCATGAAATTCTTGACCAGGCATTTCTTCCTTGCATGTCAGTAGCCAAAACCTTACGAAGAATTTGATTTTCGGGGTCTGTTAGTTCTGGATCAATTTCCAAGATATCCTGTGCAATCTCCCTGGCAACCATTAGTATCTTTTGGTCGGTCGCCAAATCTGCAATTTTAAACTTCAATTCGCCGCTTTGTCTTGTGCCCTCAATGTCTCCGGGACCTCTAAGGTCCAAATCCACCTCACTTATTTCGAAACCATCGTTTGTTCTTACCATGGTTTGCATTCTTATTTGGGCATCGTTGTTTAATTTTGAATGTGTTACCAACATACAATACGATTGATCAGCGCCTCTACCAACCCTTCCCCGTAACTGATGTAATTGTGACAATCCAAAACGTTCAGCATTTTCGATTACCATTATACTGGCATTAGGAACATCAACACCCACCTCAATTACAGTAGTAGAAACCATGATATTCGTTAAACCCGCCGCAAATCGTTTCATTTCATTTTCCTTCGCTTCAGGTTTCATTCTCCCGTGTAACATGCTAATGCTATATTGGGGTAAAGCGGCTTGCAATTGCTCGAATCCACCCATCAGGTTTTTCATATCGACTTTTTCAGACTCTTCAATCAATGGAAAAACCACATAGCATTGACGCCCCTTCTTAATCTCAGCTTCCATCAAATCAATTACCTTTTGACGGGTAAAATCGTAGTAATGTTGGGTCTTGATAGGTTTACGTCCGGGAGGTAACTCATCTATCACACTTACATCCAGATCGCCATAAAGAGTCATAGCCAAAGTTCTTGGAATAGGGGTGGCTGTCATGACCAAAACATGAGGAGGGCTGTTTTTATTCTTGCCCCATAATTTTGCCCTTTGGGCTACTCCAAAACGATGTTGTTCATCGATAACAGCAATGCCTAAATTCTTAAAAATTACGGGGTCTTCTATTACGGCATGGGTGCCTATTAAAATATTCAGACTCCCATCTGCCAATTTTGGCAGAAGCTCGTTTCGCTCTGATTTTTTTGTACTTCCGGTAAGCAATCGTACCTCCAGATTTGTATCTTTTAATAGGTTGGATAATGTCTTAAAATGTTGGTTCGCCAGGATCTCAGTTGGGGCTAGAATGGTAGCTTGATATCCATTGTCAATTCCCATTAGCATGGTCATTAAAGCCACGATGGTTTTACCACTTCCAACATCTCCCTGAAGTAATCTATTCATCTGTGAACCGCCCAAAGTGTCACGTCTTATTTCCTTTAAAACTCGTTTCTGGGCACCTGTTAATTCAAAAGGCAAATAGTGATGGTAAAACTGATCAAAATAGGTATCAATCTTTTCGAACAGAATACCCTTTAGTTGCTTCTTTCTAAGATTTTTTACTTGCAGAATCTTAAGTTGAGCGTAGAAAAGCTCCTCAAATTTTAGTCTAAACAAAGAATTCTGCATACTCTCATTGTCAGGCGGAATATGTACGCTTCTAATTGCAATCTCTTTTGGAATTAGATGAAGCTGCGTTATAATATTAGTCGAAAGAGTTTCGGGAAAGCTCTTTTGAGGCACCTGAGCAAGTAAAGTAATGGCTAGTTTGCTGATCCCTTTACTGTCTAATCCCGAGTTTTTAGCCTTCTCAGTGGTGCTATAAACAGCTTGTAATTTGCCTTGGGGTGAAGCAGCATGGTCACGCAATAATTCAAGCTCAGGGTGGGCCATATTTAGCTTTCCATTGAAGATGGAAGGGCGACCAAAGATCACGTATTCCGAGTCCACAAAAAGACCTGCTTTAATCCATTTAATTCCAGTGAACCAGATCAGTTCGAGCACCCCAGTACCATCTGTAAAAATGGCAGATAATCGTTGGTTTCTTCCCTTTCCTTGTATGGTTTCTATAGAGGTAATCTTACCCTTTAGTTGCACATATTGCATGTCGGGATTGATCTCAGAAATCTTGTAAAACTTGGTTCTGTCGATATATCTAAAGGGGTAGTAAAACAGGAGATCAGCGAACTTAAAAATGCCCAATTCCTTTTGAAGAACTTCAGCCCTTTTGGGTCCAACGCCTTTCAAAAATTCAATAGGAGTATCTAATAATTCGTAGCTCAATTTGGGAATGTAAAACGTAAAAATAAAAATGCAAAATGTAAAAATTGAGCAACGAGCTAGATTTTTTTCAGAATAATACTAACTGAATTGCCCCCGAATCCCATTGAGTTAATCATGATTGTTTTCGGGCTTTCTACCTGTTTTTGAGGGTATAGAGATGGATAGGGGAATTCAAATTCTAAATTTTCTGTCAGGAAATAGTAGGCTAATTCAACACTTAACAAGCCTGAAGCCCCTAAGGTATGGCCTGTTAGGAATTTATGATTGATCACTTTTGGAAGTTCATTCCCAAATACTGTTCGAATGGCATTTAATTCGGCCTGATCACCATGATAAGTACCCGGACTGTGAGGAATAACAATGTCTATTTCGTTTGCCATTATTCCGGCACTTTCCAAGGCCTTTTCCATCCCATGAATAAATGCTTCTCCATTGGGTGAAATAGAGGTTGGGTTAGTAATCACCTCCGAAGCAGTCCCCATTCCGGCCAATATAATTTCCCCTTTTTGAGGATTTTGTTTGGTGAGCAAGGCAATGCTAACAGCAGCTTCACCCAGACAAAAACTGTTCGTTTTGGTTTCGTTTATTCCGCAAGAGATACAAGGAAATTCGCCTTCGTTTTGCGAATAGATCCCCAAAACCGACATTTGACCAATGGTGAAATCCGTTAAAGGAGCTTCGGTTCCAATAGCCAAGAAATGATTGGCTAATCCTGATTTAAGCCAGGCAAATGCATTGGCCAACGCTTGTAAACCTGAGCCACAGGTAATGGAATGATCTATATTGAATCCCTTTATTTTTTGATGTTGCGCTACGTGAGTTGATATATTACCAAGTGTAGTAAGAGGAGATGATTTAACGGGAATACTCTGATCCATTAAAAACTCTTTATAAAAATTCTCCCATACACCTGTTGCTCCCCTGGAAGATCCTGCATTGATGACCCATTCTGCATTTTCTTCAGTTGGATATCCTGCCAAACATTTATCAGCAGCAAGTATTGCCAAATGAACAGTTCTATCTATTTTTTTGAATTTTGTATGCTGTCTAAGCAACTCATTTAGTTCAATTTCCACATCCTTTTGTATATGGAAAATAGGAAATTTTACAGCGTTTAAATCTCGTATTTGAAAATGGGGTTTCGATGATAGCAAAGATTGAAGAACGGTAGAGTAATCTCCTCCCAAAGCCGATACTGAACCGATCGATCCAATTACAATTGCGCTACTCATGTCCAGATAATTTTGATGCCACAAATTCAATACTCTTTAATACGGCTGAATATACTTTTTCTAAACTTTCATTGGAAATACAATAGGGAGGAAGGATATAAACGACATTTCCTAATGGACGAAGAATGACTCCCTGTTCGAGGTAATAATCGGATAAAATCTTTTTTACCGGATTGGTATAAAAATATTCGCTGTACGTTGTTTTGATATCAAATGCCAATATTGTACCGGTTACCCGTACATTTTCTACTACCTCGTAGCTATCAAGTTTATCAGCAAAATCAAGATGTTTTTCGTGGATATTTTTTATTTTATCCATCGTGTTTTCCATCTCAAAGACCTCAAGACTCGCCAATGCTGCTGAACAACTCAAAGGATTTCCGGTAAACGAATGCCCGTGATAAAAGGTTTTTATGCTTTCTGTGGATTTAAAAGCCTTTGAAATTTCACTGTTGTATACTGTTATTCCCAATGGAAGATACCCACCGGTAAGCCCTTTTGAAAGACAAATAAAATCAGGTTTTATTTGTAAATGATCTACGGCAAACATTTTTCCAGTTCGACCAAAGCCTGTCATCACCTCATCAGCAATGGTAAGAACATTGTAATCTTTACAAAGTCGCAATAGAAATTCAAGATGCTCGGCTGAGTACATTCGCATTCCACCGGCGGCCTGCACCAATGGTTCGAAGATAAATCCTGCTATGTTTTCATCTTTCAACGATTGTTCCAACAATTCCATATTTCTATCCAGGTTATCTTCTGTCGGAATTTCTATGTATTCAACATCGAACAAGTGTTTATGAAATGGCTTTGTAAAAACATCTCTTTCACTAACACTCATCGACCCGAATGTATCTCCATGATATGAGTTTGTAAATGCCAGAAATTTTTTCTTTTCAATTCCCTGATTTTTCCAATACTGAATAGCCATTTTTAAAGCAACTTCCACAGCTGTACTTCCATTATCAGAATAGAAAATCTCACTGTAATAGGGTTGCAGTCTACTTAGTACTTTTTCAGCAAGGTCGACGGCTGGTTGGTGTGTAAAGCCTGAAAACATTACATGTTCCAGTTGATCTATTTGTGTTTTTACTGCCTGATTGATATGAGGATGTGTATGCCCGTGCAGATTTACCCACCAACTGCTAATCGCATCAATGTATTCTTTTCCATTTTCATCATACAAAAATTCCTTCCTTCCACTAAAAATAGGAATATTGATTTGTTCCTCCGAAAATGTGGTGAACGGATGAAGAATGAATTTTTTATCTCTGTTAGTTAAGCTCAAGAAAATTATTTTAAGGAAGTAAATTTAGCTGCTTCTCTCGAAATACTTTCTTTATTGAGTATTTCAAGATCGGGAATATGTCCCAATGTTTTTAGTCCGGTATATGATTCAATCATGGGTATATTTTCATTTCTGCTACCACCGTTAAAAACTATACCTGCCACCGGAATCGATCTTTTTGCAAGGGCTTCAAATGATAGTAAGGTATGATTAATGGCTCCCAAATAATTTCTTACCACAAGAATTATGGGCATTTGTAATTGTGAGATCAAGTCAATCACTAATTCTGTTTTGTTGAGAGGAACCAAAAGTCCACCTGCACCTTCAACTATTAAATGATTTTTAGTAACCGGTTTTTTTATACTTTTTATATCGATTGTTCTTCCTTCTTTTTCCGCAGCAAAATGTGGTGAAGCAGGTATCTCAAATGAATATATTGGTCTATGAATTTCCGTTACTTTATTAGAGATAAGGTTCGTAACTATCATTGGATCGGAGCTTTCTACATTGCCTGCCTGAATTGGTTTCCAATAATCTGCCTCCAACGCTTCGGTAAGAATTGCTGAAACAATAGTCTTCCCAACATCAGTTCCAATTCCTGTTATGAAATATTCTTTTTGAGCCATTTTTTAATTCAAGTATTTATTTAAAAGCTCAATCAATTTATCCATTTCTTCCTGGGTATTATAACTATGTATAATCACCCTCAATCTTTCTTTTCCTTCGGGAACCGTTGGACTTAATACAGGAAGTACTCCTAATCCATCAGAAATTAAAAGATTGGAAACTTGTTTTACTGTTTCATTTCCTTTTACAATAATGGCACATATTGGTCCGGTTCCATCAATTAAATCCAATTTGGATTCTTTTACTTTTTTTCGAAAATAGTTGATGTTGTTTTTTAGTAGTTCTCTATCTTCTTCTTTCTCCTGCATGATTTCATGTGCAGTCATAATGGCAATACAATCATTGGGAGGAAGTGCTGTTGAGTAAATAAAAGGTCTACAAAAATTTATCAAATAATTTTTTACGTCATCTTTACAAATGGCCACGGCACCATGCATTCCGGCTCCTTTTCCGAAAGTTACCACCCTTATAAAGATCTCATTTTCCAGTACAAGAGCATTTACTAATCCACTACCTTTTTCACCGAAAACACCTACTGCATGCGCCTCATCAACTATAACCAATGCATTGTGCTCCTTTGCCACTGAAACAATCTCCTTTAATGGAGCTTCGTCGCCATCCATGCTAAAAACGGATTCGGTAACAATAAAAATTTGTCCGGTGCCTTGTTGGATTTTCTTTCGAAGATCATCCATGTTATTATGCTCAAAAGAAAAGCTGCGAGAAACTGATAATCTTACACCATCTCTTATGGATGCATGTGATAATTCATCGTAAATGATGGTATCGTTTCGTTCACCAATACAAGCCATAATTCCCAAATTCGCATCGTAACCCGAATTAAACAATAGGGCATTCTCTCCTTTGTAATATTCACTTAAATAATATTCGCAACGTCGGGCCCAAATATGATTTCCACTTAATAATCGTGAACCAGTCGATCCGTTTAAATGATCCTTTTGACCCATTAAAGTAATGTTCACTAAATTGGTTACAGTGTCATTACGCGCTATTCCTAAATAGTCGTTCGAATAGAAATCACTGAGTCCATAAAAGACTTTTAACTCACGGTAGGAGTTATTCTCGACTCTTTTTGAGAGTTTTTCCTGCCAGTGTTTGGGTATGGTTTGCAAAATGGATGGTTTAAACTTCTACACAAGCTTCTTTAAATGCAGGTTTATGTTTTAATCCCAATAATTCGAACATCATTTTATCCTGGTTAAATTCAGGATTTGGAGTGGTTAATAATTTATCTCCTGCAAATATTGAGTTTGCGCCTGCCATAAAACATAAGGCCTGTTCTGGAATGCTCATTTCCGCTCTGCCTGCCGATAAACGCACCATGCTTTTTGGCATTATTATACGTGCTGTAGCGATTGTACGTAACATATCCCAGAATGGTAGTTTCTCTTGATTTTCCAATGGTGTCCCTTTTACCGAAACCAATGCATTTATTGGAACCGACTCAGGATGTTTTGGAAGATTGGCTATGGTTTGAATTAATCCAATACGGTCTTTTTCTTCTTCTCCCATTCCTACAATTCCTCCACAACAAACACTAATACCTGCATCACGAACATGATCAAGTGTATTTAAGCGGTCTTCATAAGTCCGGGTAGAAATGATCTTTTCATAATATTCCGGAGAAGTATCTAAATTATGATTGTATGCATATAAGCCTGCATCTTTTAATCTCTTTGCTTGATCGGCATTTAACATTCCCAAGGTACAGCAAACCTCCATATCCATATCGGTTACTTTTTTAACTACCTCTAAAACGCGATCGAAATGCACATTGTCTTTTACTTCTCTCCATGCTGCTCCCATACAGAAACGAGTGCTTCCATTCGCTTTTGCATCTACAGCCGATTCCATGATTTCATCCACATTTAAAAGGGGTGTTCCTTTTACATCAGTATGATACCTGGCTGCTTGCGGGCAATAGCTGCAATCTTCAGGACAGCCTCCGGTTTTAATTGACAACAAAGTGCTCATTTGAACTTCGTTTCCATCAAAATTTTCTCTATGAATGGTTGCTGCGGCGTACAACAATTCCATTAATGGTTTATTATATATCTCAGAGATTTCTTCTCTGCTCCAGTTATTTCTTATTTGATTAGCCATGCAACAAAAGTATCATTTTAGTTTTTTCAATGAAATGTGATTTAGCATTGTTGATGTATTGTTGATTATTATGGCTGTTATGATCCCGCAGTTCCTTTGTACCCCCGGAGAAGCAATAGCCCGGACACTGACCCATTTAGTTATACTTTAGTGGAGGCCTGCGACAGAGAAGCAGCGCCGGAGCCATAGTAGAACTTATGGGTAATGGGAGGACTAAAGCGGATAACGGGAAAAGGGACCTAATAACCTTCGATTTTAACATTTAAGCCTGTAAGATTTGTAAATAATTGATTATACTTGTATCACGCAAATAACCCCGCATTTATGAAAGTAAAACTATTACTAGCCATATGTTTACTACTTCCTATTAGCTTATTTTCTCAATCTATCAATCCACTTTTTCAGGATGGTAAGATTTGGTTCCAGGTAACTAAAGAAGCACGTATTACAAAATCATTAGATAAGGATGATCCATACAAGCTTCCATTTAGTACAATACCTGGGTTTGAAAAATTTGTATCGAAATACTCAGTTACCAATTTATCAAAACCATTTCATGCTGCAAAAACCGATGACCAATTACAAAGAACTTACTTGGTTGAATTTGCGAATCACTCTCAAGTTGATCAGTTTGTAAAAGAACTTGAAATGTGGAATACAGTTACCTACGCCGAGAAGGTTCCTTTAGATAAAAAATGTTTAACCCCAAACGATCCAAGTTATGGTTCTCAATATGCAATGCCATTAATTGGTGCACCAACTGCCTGGAATTATTTTTCTACAGGGAGTACTATCATTATTGCAATTGTAGACGATGCTATCGAAAGAACCCATTCGGATCTTTCGCCTAACTTGTGGGTAAATGATGATCCAATTGGTGGTGGTGATAATGATGGTAATGGTTATATTGATGATTTGAACGGATGGGATGTTGGAAGCAATGATAACAATCCTAATCCTACAACAACGGCATACGACCATGGAACACACGTAGCAGGGATTTCTTCAGCCAGATCAAACAATTCAACAGGGGTTGCTTCCATTGGATTTAGTTGCAAATTAATGTGTGTTAAGTCTACTACAACACCTATTACTATAACTAATGGATATGATGGTATTGTGTATGCAGCTGCCAACGGTGCTGACGTAATTAATATGAGTTGGGGCGGACCTAGTTATTCAATAACTGGACAAAACGTATGTAACTATGCATGGAACCAAGGTTGTATTTTGGTTGCTGCTGCTGGAAACGATGGTGTAAGTTCAATGTTCTACCCTGCCGCTTTCAATAATGTAATTAGTGTTGCGGCAACTACAAGTACTGATCAAAAAGCATCTTTTTCAAACTATGGATCATGGATTGATATTTCTGCTCCTGGATATAATATTTATAGTACAACTGTAACCAATACCTATGGAAACAAATCAGGTACGTCTATGGCATCGCCAATGGTTGCAGGTTTGGTTGGTTTAATGTGGTCCCTTAACCCAGGGATGAGCAAAACGGATTTGATTAACTGTTTATATTCAACGGCAACAAATATTAATGCACAGAACCCAAGCTATATTGGCCAATTGGGTAATGGTAGAATAAATGCAGCAGCAGCAATGACCTGTGTTGCGGCTACCTTGAGTAACCCTCCTGTGGCTGATTTCGTGGCAAATTATACTACTGTTACTGCCGGTGGGCAGGTAACTTTTACCGATCTTTCAACCTATACTCCAACATCATGGAACTGGAGTTTCCCGGGCGGAACTCCAGCCAGTTATAGTGGACAATTTCCCCCATCTATTACTTATAATACTCCCGGAACTTATAATGTTACTTTAACAGTTACAAATGTAAACGGGTCAAATACAAATACGCAAACAAATTATATACTTGTAAACCCTGCAGGAGGTTGTTACTCCGTTAATCTTCCTATACCTGGTGCATGGACATTGATTAATTATTATACTGGTGCCCCTGTTGGGCAGGATGGTTGGATAAATGGAATGAATGTTTATTTAGACAAGGAGAAGGCGATGTATTTTGATGAATCAGCTTTACCATATACTCAGATGGTTCAATGTTATGTTGCTTTTGGATTTGCATATTCAGCCAATCCGAATAAAATCGTTAACCTTAAAGTTTATGATGGAACATCTGGCACACCTGGGGCTCAAATAGGAACTTCGTATCCTTTAACGATGGGCCAAATTATGGCAGATCAGGCAGGGGGATTTTATACGAATGCACATTTCCCTACTCCTATCACTTTACCAGCGTCAAAAAAATTCTTTGTAAGTCTTGACATAACTAATCTTCAATGGACGGCTGGTGTGCATGATACTTTAAGTATTGTAAGTAACGTATCGGGACAAACGGTACCCTCAGTTATTTGGGAAAAACAAAGTGATAATCTTTGGTATCAATATACAACTGCTGGCGCATGGAATTTAAGCGCATCACTTATTATGCATCCATTCTTAACCAATGAACCAGTTAATGCCCAGTTTACAGAAACTTCAACAACTATTTGTGCTGGTGATGGAATTACATTTGATGCAGCTGGTTCAACTTACCAGGATACTTTGTTATGGATATTCCCAGGGGGAACGCCAAATTTAGTTGCGGAAGATCCAAATCCATCGGTGATCTTTAATACAGCCGGATCATATCAGATAGTAATGTATGTTTTAGGTGGAGGTTGCTCTGAGTTCGATTCAGCCTTCGTAAATATTACAGTGAACCCAACACCAAACGTTAGCGTGACTGCAATAACGAATCCAATATGTAATGGAGGAAGCACGATTGTTAACGCATCTGGAGGCTCGTCTTTTATTTGGAGCCCCGGAACCGGTTTGAGTGGAACGTCTGGACCATCAGTTACTGCTAATCCAACTACAACTACCACTTATAATATTCAGGGTACAACTGGAAGTTGCATAGGAAATACATCTATTCAAATAGAAGTCCTCAACCCGCCTGTGGCTAATTTAATTGCTGCCGACGACACTATTGATTGTAACACATCGGTTGTTTATGATGGTAACGCAAGTAGTGATGTTACCAATTTTACTTGGACATTTGCCAGTGGATCTCCTTCAACTTCAAATGGTAGTGGTGATGTTGTTACTTACGGGACGCCTGGAGATTTCCCTGTTCAAATGATTGTAAGCAATACTTGTGGAAGTGATACAACAAGTTATACCATTCATGTACTAAACAACTGTAGCACCGCCGGAATTGAGAATATAGGTGATGGATTTACCGGGTATTACTCTTATGCAATGCAAGGTTTCGTGATAGAATCAGTAAATGAATTTGCAACTGATATGATGGTAAGATTGTTTAATGAATTAGGGCAAACTATTTATGCAAAAAATGCAGGAGAGAATACTCAACAATTGATTATTCCAACCACCGAGTTACGTGCAGGTATGTATATTGTAAATATCGATAATAATAGCTTTCATAAGTCATTTAAGTTTATCATAAAATAACATAACCAATTTATCGTTTGAATAGAAAAGGGGTGAGTTTCACCCCTTTTCTGTTATCTTTGCTTATCACATCAACATGATGAAAAGAATTCTTTTTATAATCGCTTTGCTCTCATCAAGCATCATGTATGCACAAACGTTTTCGTTTATGCATGAGGGAAATAACAGATCATATATAGTACATCTTCCACCTGGTTATACAAGCTCATTATCATATCCAATGGTTTTGAATTTTCATGGATACACCAGTACTGGGGCTCAACAGGAAGCTTATACATTAATGAATGTTGTTGCCGATACCGCAAATTTTATAGTGGTGTATCCTGATGGAATAAGTAATGCATGGAATGTAGGTTTTGGATTCAATCCATATTTTACTGGAGTTGATGATGTGGGTTTTGTAAATGCTCTCATAGATACTATGATGGCTCATTACTCCATAAATGTAAATATGGTTTACGCAACCGGAATGAGTAATGGTGGTTATTTAAGCAACCGTCTTGCTTGTGAATTACCTAACAGAATTGCCGCCATTGCATCTATTACTGGGCCCATGACTGACAGTACCCATGCTTATTGCAATCCTTCAAGAAAAGTTCCTGTAATGCACATACATGGGACCACTGATCCCATTGTAAATTATAATGGAGCAACTCAATCATTAAGTGTAGCCGAACTCATTAGTTTTTGGGGAACCCATGATAATTGCCCGATTTCCTCTACGGATGCTCCTTATGCGGATATTAATATCGCGGATAATTGTACTGCGATTAGAAAAAATTATTTGCCTTGTACCGATGGTTCTGAGGTGGTATTGATTGAGATTGCAAATGGCGGGCATACCTGGCCCGGAGCATCTATCGATATTGCAATGTATGGAAATACAAACCGTGATTTTTTTGCTTCAGGTGAGATATGGAATTTCTTTAGACAATATACACTCAATCAATTTATAGGAATAGAAGAAATATCTAACCAATGGATTAATATTCACCCTAACCCTGCTCATCACGACTTGTATATTAGCCCTGAGTTGGAATATTCTATTTTTAATATGAAAGGCAAAATTTTAATGGAAGGAATTTCGGGAACCGGACCTTTGGATATTAGTAAACTTGCCTTTGGAATGTACTACGTACAGATGAAAACAGAAAAGCAGGTAGTGGTAAGAAAAATTTTGAAAATATAGTTATGGACAGAACAGAAGTACTTGGTAAGCTTGAACCGATCATTAAAACATATATCACACAGCCGGATGTGGTTTCGACAATTACTGACGAAACACATTTATTGAGGGATTTAAAAATAAATTCAGCACATCTAATTGACATTGTTCTTGACGTGGAAGCCGGATTTAATATTTCTATTACTGATGAAGAGGTAGAAAAAATGGATACAGTTGGAAACGCGGTTTCCTTGATACAGAGTAAGGTTTCAGCACCAAAACCATGATAGGTATCGATATAATCGATCATTCGTATTCTTTTAGGAATTCGAAATATACTCTTGAGCACTATAAATCCAGAATACTCAACAAAACTGAGTTTTGTTTTTGTGAGAACTGGAATGATCTTGACCGTGCATGGGCAATAAAAGAATCAGCCTATAAAAATCATTTTAAAAAAACAGGGTCGTACTTTATCAATCCTAAAAGAATATTGATTGTGAGTCTTGATCTTACAACGAGAAAATTCGTGGTAGAAGTTGAACAAAGCTATTATACTGGAAGTTTTGTGGATACCGGCGAGTATGTTTATGCTGTTTGTGGCGATAAGGAACCGGTGAAGCTATTTCTGCATAAGAGTAACAATGCAAAGTCAATAGCTGAAATACCTCAATATTTAGCTCAATCGAATCTGGAATATCACCCTGAGGGTTTCCCAGAGTTTGTTGTTTACGGAGCTTCTAAGTACGCTTATTCGAGGTCGCACCATGGCAATTATTATATTTCTGCCATGAGTGAATTTTCGCATAATTAAATCCATTTATTGCCGTTACCCATTTGGTTAACGGGGATTTATCCGTGCTAATCCTTTTTTTTTTAGTTTTGTAACCCGTTTAACACTAAAGCAATGGAGCAAAAGGACCAAGGTTTTCAATTCAGTTCAGAAGGTATTATTTCTTTTATCATCAAATGGTGGAAACATATTCTTATAGTTTCCTTTATCGGTTTGATTTCTTCGTTAGCAATTTCGTTTACTATAAAAAACAAATACAAGTCTTCGGTAATTTTCTATCCTACTACCACAAACTCTATTTCTAAAGCGCTGTTAGAAACTTCACCAGGTGGTAAGGTTGACTTCCTGGCTTTCGGAGAAGAGGAACAGGCTGAACAATCGTTACAGATTCTTCAATCGGATGAAATTCGTGAATACATGATCAAACAATATGACCTTTATAATCATTACAAGATTAAAGAGGGTAGTACCAATGCCAAAACCAAGATCATTAAAGAGTATAACGGAAATGTAAGTTTTAGAAGAAATGAGTTTAATGCAGTAGAGATTACCGTTCTTGATAAAGACCCTGAAAAAGCCATGAACATGGCTAATGAGATTGCTGCACGGCATGATACAATTAAAAACAAGATTCAAAAGGAAAGAGCCCTTGAAGGATTTAAGATTGTGGAGGCGGAGTACAGTCGATTAGGTCAGGAGATTAAATTAATGAACGACTCCTTAGACAAGATTCGGGCATTAGGAATTAACGATTATACATCGCAGGCAGAGGTTTTCAACGATGCTTATGCAATAGCCCTTTCAAAAGGAGATGTAAAGAATGCGAAACTTTTGGAGGATAAACTAACGCTGATTGGTAAATATGGAGGAGCTTACATGTATCTTACAGAGAACTTGGAATTATTTTTAAAGCAAAGAGCCGAAGTAAAAGTAAAATTCGACCAAGCAAAAGTAGATGCTGAATCCAACATCCCACATAAAATGGTGGTGAATTATGCCTACAAGGCTGATAAAAAAACCTATCCTAAAAGATTATACATTACTCTTGGTGGTGGTTTTGCCACTTTCTGCATGTGTATATTTTTCATTATCGGCTTAGAGAACTGGAGACGATATAAATTCAAAGAAAACCAAAAAGCCAACAATACCACTGTAGCTTGATAGAAGCTGTAAAAATCAAGTGGTTCTATGCACTGAGCTTGCTCTACATTGTAGTTTGCGGTGCATTTATCTATTACGAATTGTTCTGGTTTTTCTTGTTACCTGTTGCCATTGCATTGGTAATGCTTAGTTTATTATCAATTGATAAACTCATGATGTTCGTTATGCTGGTAATTCCATTATCAGTAGAGATGAAGGAGAAAGACATTGGCTTTGCATTAAGTCTTCCTGCGGAACCACTCATTATTGCAGCTATGATCCTCTTTATATTTAAGAGCTTAATAGAAAATTCTTTTGATGCCAGATTGTGGAAACATCCGGTTACAATAATGATTTGCCTTACCCTGGGTTGGGGATTAATTACTTCCATAACAAGTGAGATCCCATTGGTGTCCTTTAAAAGTATGCTCAATAAATTCTGGTTCATTATACCATTTTTTTTCCTGAGCTACCACATGTTTAAAGAACCAAAAAACATAACACGTTTTGCATGGATGTATGTTTTCGGGTTGATTGCGGTTATTGGTTATACCACTTATAACCACTCGTTGTGGGCATTTGAAAAAGATCCTGCACATTGGGTAATGACTCCTTTTTATTACGATCATACTCAGTACGGAGTAATGCTGGCATTCTTTGTTCCTTTTTTGGTGGGATATCAATTCATCAATAAACATGGGTTATTCGTAAAAATATTAGTCTTTTTAGGTTTGGGCATAGTTGTTCTAGGTCTTATACTTTCCAATTCCAGGGCAGCGTGGCTAAGTGTTGTGGTCTCAGCCGTATTTTTTATCATTTTCATATTTAAGATCAAATGGTATTTAATTGCTGGAGTGGTTTCGATGGTTGGAGTGTTTGTATTTTTAAACTGGACATCCATCATTCAAAAGCTGGAAAAAAACAAACAGGATAGTTCGGTTGATTTTACTGAGAACATTCAGTCAATGTCAAATATTCGAACTGATGCATCAAACCTTGAAAGATTACTTCGTTGGAATTGTGCCCTTCGTTTATACCGAGAAAGACCTGTTTTTGGCTGGGGTCCCGGAACATATTCATTCGTATATGCTCCTCATCAAAAATCTTATGAGCTAACCATTATCAGTACAAATTTCGGGGATGGAGGTAATGCGCATAGCGAATATTTAGGACCACTTTCGGAGCAAGGAGTTATGGGAATGGTGAATGTAATTTTGCTCATCATTACTGTTTTTTATACAGGCTCAAGAATTATTTTTAGCAAGGCTGATAAATGGGTACGATACCTTGCAATGATAATCTTACTCTCGTTGATCACATATTGGTTTCATGGATTCCTCAACAACTTTTTAGATACTGATAAAGCGGCTGCTCCTTACTGGGGATTTATTGCAATGCTGGTAGCTCTAGATATTTATTATGTTCCTAAGGAACTTAAGAAGAAGATTAGAATAAAGTTGTAAAAATTATTTTTTCTTTTTCTTCGGATTCAACTCTACTTTTTTTCCTTTGCCAAAGAAGCTTTCGTCTTCATCTTCGTCAATATCAAAATCGTAGTCCTCTTCATCATCGTTTACCATGGCTGATTGAAGTAGAAGACTTCCCAATGGTCCGTTGATGGTATCAAGTAAAGGGTCTCTATCACCTTTTTCCTGGCACGAATGTGTTAGTTGAATCATTTTTAACACGGTATGTGCTGCTTCTGCACCTTTATTCCCATGTTTGCCTCCGGCTCTTTCTTCAGCTTGTTGTTGGTCTAAAGTAGTTAATACACCAAATATAACTGGACGTTTTAACTGTAATTGAACATCCATGCAACCCTTGGCAACAGCCTGGCATATATAATCGAAATGTGGAGTTTCTCCTTGGATTACACAACCCAAACAAATTATTCCGTCAATATTATAATTCTGTAATATGGTAAAAGCTGCGTATGGTAATTCATAGCTTCCCGGTACCGAATAAACATGAATCTTGTCTTTACTTACTCCGGCTTTTTTTAAAGTTTCAATGGCTCCATCTCTAAGGGTATAGGTAACTTTATCGTTCCATTCAGCAACAACAATTGCTACGGAATATTCTTTTCCATTGGGAGTTTCGGAAGCAAAAGCATTCAGGTTTTTGTTTTTGCTAGCCATGGCTTTATTTGCCTGTCATCGTTTTTAAACGAGCAATATATTTACTTACATCTCTACCTTCAAGGGTATTACCGTATTCTTTTTCGATTTTGATGTAAGTGTCAAGAGCTTTGTCATAATTCTGAAGATCTTCTTCGTATGTTAAAGCAGCTTTTTTCAAATATAAAGGAGTGGTAAACGAATTCGTATTTCTACGTGCTGCTTTTTCGTAATATTTTACTGCATTTCCACTATCTTTATTCTCTCTGTAAGCATCGCCAATACAGCCCAAAGCTATTGAGCCCAAGATAACATCGTTGGTAGAGAATTTCTTTAAATTCTCAATTGCATCATCATATTTACCTAGGTGCAAATAGCAAACCCCTGCATAGTATCTTGAAAGGTTACCTGCATCAGTACTTCCGTATTGAGAGATAATATCATTAAAACCCAAAAAACCTTCTTGTCCGTTAGCCTCAGCACGACCATTCAATGCAAGATTGAATGAGTCCAAACCGAAATAAAATTCTGCTTTATAGATAGCTGCAGATGCAGATTTTTCTTTTGGTTCTACAATTTGGTTTTGATAATAGAATATACCTCCAACTACTAATACTAGAGCTACTGCTGCAATAATAATTACCTTTTTATTTTTAGCGTAAAAACCGTCGATAGATTTTAAAGAAAAACCGTTGCTTCCTGTTGCCTGGTTTTGATTTTCTGACATTTGTTAATTTCTTTAGGCTGCAAAAATAAACTTTTTTTCTAATGAGTATAACTTTGTGCCCGAATTAAAGCTATCTTACTTGATGTATTATTGCGGTTTTAAACCCGTATAACCTCCTCAATACCCCGTAGATAATAGCATACAAAAGGAAAAAAATGCAGTTGGATTGGTTACATCTATTGAATTTTAAAAACTGGGAAGAGCAATCCTTTACTTTTGGTAAAGGTATTAGCTGTATTGTTGGTAATAACGGAAAGGGTAAAACCAACCTGTTAGACGGGATCTATTATTTATGCTTTACCCGCGGATTCCTTAACACCTCTGATAGCCAGAACATCAGGCAGAATGAGGGATTCTTTATGATTGAGGGTAAGTTTAATAAAGAAGGCAATGAGGAGAATATTCAGGTAAGCTTTAAAAAGGGTCAGAAAAAGGCTGTTAGGAGAAACAAGAAGGAATATGAGAGGATGGCCGACCACATTGGCCTTTTGCCTGCCGTAATGATTTGTCCACAGTACAATTCTATCATAATAGGAGGAACCGAAGAGAGAAGAAGATGGCTTGATATGCTCTTATCTCAATTCGATACCTTGTATCTTCAGAATTTGATCAACTACCAAAAAGTACTGCAGCAACGGAATAGTCTTATCAAGCAAATGGCGGAAGCAGGTAGATGGGATGAAGCCACCCTGGGAATCTATGATGCTCAACTTGCTAAGTATGGCCATGAGGTTTATAATGCTCGTAAAACCTTCATTGATGAGTTTACCGACATCTTTATAGATTACTATCACTTTATTACAAATGGAGCCGAAAAAACCTCATTGGAGCTTTTGTCTCAACTGGATGAAGGTGTAAATCTAGCCGATTTGCTCCTCAAGAATCGCAGCAAAGATCGTTCTCTTCAATATACCTCACAAGGAATCCATAAGGACGATCTTGAGTTTATGATAAAGGGGTTAAGTGTGAAGAAATTTGGTTCTCAGGGCCAGCAAAAATCCTTTTTAATGGCGCTTAAGTTAGCTGAACATCATTTTTTGAGAAGCAAGCTCAACTTATCACCCATACTCATGTTGGATGATATTTTTGATAAACTGGATGAGGAGAGAATCAAACAATTACTAAAAAAAGTATCTGACGAAAATTATTCTCAGGTGTTTATTACCGATACAGGATCTTCGAGGCTAAGAGAGTTATTCACTGAACTTGGAATAGAAGCTCAATTTTATGAAATTTGAACCCAATAGGTAAAACCCAAATTCCAAAAAGCAAATCTCAAATAGAAGTATTGGATTTTGGAATTTGTTATCTGGAATTTAAAGAACGTTATGCAAAAATCGAATGATTTAAGTTTGAAGGAAGCATTGGACTTGATGCTCAAGAAATATAAACTTGAGCAAAAGGTTTCGGAGACTGATATTTTAAAAGCATGGATAAAATCGATGGGTGCATTCGTAGCAGGAAATACAACCAAGGTGGAGTTTTACAAATCCAAAGCGACCTTCTTTTTAAAATCATCTGTGATGCGTAATGAATTCTCTATGGAAAAAGAAAAAATCATTGAGAATTTAAATACAGAACTTGGGTCAACAATTATTACGGAAGTTGAATTTAGATAACTTAATACTCAGAAAATGTTTATGAAAGCGAAATGAAAACAGTTGCCATGAGGATTTTGCCTCCCATGTAGTTTACGGTTTTTTGATTCGTTTTATATATACATAACGTAAAATAATTGTAGAAACAGTTATTGATATTATATAAGCGCATATAAAAAAATTTCTGCGAAAAAATCAGGAAGCCCTCCCAGTCCTTTATCATCACCATTATTCTTATCTGAAAAATGCTTGACAATCAATAACAGTGGAGTAGGCCAAATCAATGCTATTAGAGGGTATTTTATGGATGTTTTATTTAGACCAACTTTTATTAGGAAAGTGATAATATTGAACAAGATGAAGAGCGGAATTATAAAGGCAAAACTATCGAATCCAATCAACAGTAAATAGTCCATAAGAAATTACTTTAAATTGTTTATTATTCTATCAACAACTTCGCACAATAAATATTTTTACCTATTTGCACCTGAACCGAATAAGTTCCCGATGCTAATTTTCCCGGATCGATGAGTTGATTGTCATGCTCAAGAAATACTTCTGTTTCGTAAACAATAGAACCACTTAGTGAATAGAGTTTCACTTGGGCAATTTCATTTTTGATGGGCACTTTAATATTAAATTTCTGATCCGTTGGATTTGGGAAGATCTTAATAGATTTTTTTTCCAGTTTTTGTTCTCCTGTATAAAATGTATTGATGTAAAATGTATCAGCAACACATTGCACCGGATCATGAACCACAACCATTGAATCATGATCGAAATTAATGGTTATTGATTGTGTAGTATCTCCCGTATTTTCCCAATAATAACTGCCCAACCAACTTGCTGTTAAATTTGCAGGAGTTGAAATAGGAACCATCATGTGATAAGTTCTGTTTACATCTTTCATCATCGTAAACCGATCCTGAATACTTCCTGTTTGAGAAATCATTTGCAGATCCAAGCGATTGTTGTTGATTTTTAAATAAAGCGATCCGCTATTAGAAGTGTTGCTATAATACATAGCGTTGTGAGGCCATCCAGGAGAAGTATTATTGTTGTATTTACCTGTATTTCCTGCAACTACATACACCAATCCTGTATTTACCGAATCACTGCTATTTTTATAATATGGACATGAATTTACGCTTCCATCATATTTACCACTCGACTGACTTACATGATGCATTAAAGAATCAAAAGTTGTTTCTAACCCATAATGACCTTTCATGAGTTTCGATCTTTCGTATTGGTGACTATGACCACAGAGAACTAAATCAACTTTATATCTTTCCAAGATCACTATTAATTTCGAACGGACATCAACCAGATCCGTTTCTGTATCGGAGTTGTGATTTCCCATTGTATAAGGCGGATGATGCCAGTAAACGATTGTCCACATTTGATTATTTGCGGACAAATCCTGCTGTAACCATAAAGCCTGTAAACTTGTGGTGTCGTACATTTTCTTTGAATTCTCGGTACCATAAGAATCCAAACTTATAAAATGAGCATTCCCCAAATTATAACTATAATATGATTCTGTTCCCGAAACAACTCCACCTGCTTCAGCAGAATCAGGAACAGCGAATATATTGAAGTAAGGTGTATTTCTGCTATCTAGATTCCACGCGGTATAGTAATCGTGATTACCGGGAGCAGGCCAAATGCAAGTTTGCTGTAAATATCTATATTGTTTATAGATGTCGAAAAAGTTGGTTTGATATTCTGCATCCAATCCGTTTAGGTATGCATTGTCACCTAGCAGCAGCCATGCATCAATATATTTATTTCCAACTACGTTGGAAAATTCATTCGCTGTTTGTAATTGGTTTGAATATCCTGTACCGCAATCCCCTGTTACCCAAATATCAATTTCGTAATTGCTACCGGTTAATGGTGGAGTGAAAAAGTATTGTGCCGTATCCTGCAAAGCAGGATATGAAGGTGCTCCAACATTGTAATAATATTTCGTATTGGGTAGAAGATTATCCAGAGTAATTTCATGATCATAAATAGAGGAAACATCATCAACTGAATCTGTGAAAGTATTTAACACCGTTCCGTACCGAACTCTTCCTATTGATGCAATATTGGTTCTCCATTTTACTACAGTACTATTTTCAGTGCATGATTGTAAATACGGACCTCTAATATTAATAGGAATTGTGTTATTCAATCCAATAATACCACAATCAAAGGTAAGATCTCCTCCAATTGTTTCATTCTGGTGAACCTCAGCCGCAAACGTATTGTATCCGTTATGCAACATGGAAGATGGAATGTAAAAATTGATCCAGCTATCACCATCATCTAAACAAAACGAATAAGCAGTTTCTGCATACATCGGATTGATGGACGTAATATTGTTTCTGTAAACTTCCAAGCTATTTACATAAAAAACTATCCCATCGTCTCGTTTTACGCTTATCTGATATCCACCAGGATAAACCGAAGTATCAGGAATAAAGACTTTTCTTCTAAAATAGTAAGTTGTATAATTTCCCAGTGGTGGACCCGGATATAAAACGGTATTCTCGTCGCCATCACCATATCCCATTTGGGTATAAGCTGTTGGCCAACCCGATTCAATAAAATTTTCCTGATTCCAATCCGAAGGAGGTTGCCCCCCCGAAGAATAACGCCAAATACTTCCAGGATGTAGAATCTGAAATTGAGACCATGCGTTGGTAACTGTGAGCAATATAAAAATGAGCTTTTTGATCTAGCGTTTGAGTTTTTCTTCGTAAAGATCTATCCAATCTTTAGTCGATATTTTGGTACATAATTCTCCAATGAGGGTAAAAGGAATATCATCATATTTTTTAAACCTTATACAACTTTTGCCCATATCTAGTTTTTTAGGAGATGCTTTTGCAAATTCTGTAGTAAACCATTTTAAAAGCTTTGGGTCAGCATAAATCCCCATGTGGTAAACTGCAATAAAATTCTTTTGACTCGCTATTCCCATAAAGGGTAATGGTAGTTTTGGGTCACAATGGTAACCTGGTTTGTAAATGGAATGAGGAACCACCCATCCCAGACTTCCATATCCTATTGCTTCCTTAAAGCCTTTAGGCAGATTTTTTTTAATTGTCTTTCTAAGCTCTGTCATTCCCTTTTTTCTGTCTTCGGGAATTTCCTGCATGTACTCTTCAGGCGTTTTGGCTTTTGATTGCATTTGAGGGCTTTTCTACCATCAAATATAGCCAATTTATTTGAGGTTAAGCTGATGGAATCCGCTTCAAACAATCTTTTATCATCTCAATTGCCTTATCAATCGTTTTAATTTTCGTTCTAAACGATAAAATAGCCATTCTTATCACAAATTTTCCATCGAGAACTGTTGAACTTAAAAATATTCTACCATCCTGATGGATCAAATCCATTAGTTTTTTGTTGAACGTATTATCGTCCCCATCTTTAGTTGGATACCAAAAATAACTTACAGAAAGATCGGGTTGCGGGCCTACTTTAAATCCTAATTCTACCAGTTGATTTCTGAAATATTCAGTGAGTAATAATTTTTCTTCCAGACAAGCAACAAAGGGTTCGATTCCGTGTAATTGTAAAGGCAGCCACATTCTTAAACCTCGAAAATGTTTCGTGAGTTCAGGAGAAACATCAGCAGGATTCAAAGGCAATCCTTCTTCAAATGCATCCTGCATATAGTTGGCTACATAATGGTTTGAATGAAAAACCGCTTTTTTATCTTTTACCAAAACAGCTCCTGTTCCATAAGGTAAAAACATTCCTTTATGTGGATCTATTACCAGAGAATCTGCTTTTTCAATACCAAGAAACATGCTTTTTTTACTTTCAGTTAAAATAAAAAAGCCACCGTAAGCCGCATCTACATGATACCACATGTCAAATTTTTTCGACACTTTGGCAATCTCATCTAGGGGATCAACTGCTCCGGTATCAGTTGTTCCTGCTGAAGCAATTACACAAAATGGTTTTAAATTTTTATTGAGATCCGCAACAATTAGTTTTTCTAATAACTTAGGATCAATTCTATGGTGAGCATCGAGTTTTAATTCTCTTATGATAATATCTTCAAGTCCAATAATACGAATAGCCTTATGTAAACAATGATGTACTTGTGGACTCAAATAAATAACCGATCGGGTTATTTTATCACCTTTTATTTCATGATGATCACGTGCCGCAGTAAGTGCAATTAAATTTGCAATGGATCCACCCGAAGTTAAATTCCCAACCGAGTTCATAGGAAATCCAAAAGTAGATTTCATCCAGTCAAGCACTTCGTTTTCTATTGTAACAGCGCCTGGCGATGCATAATACATGCCTGCATATTCATTGGTAATATCAGCTAAATAATCTGCAATGGCCGAAGCAAAAATCCCACCTCCGGGAATATAGCCAATATGTCCACCTGAAGCAGGATTAATTCCGTGTACAGTTACCTCTTTTGTATATAAATCAAGAATTTGTGCCAGACTTCTTTTTTTATTATTGGAAAGGGCCAGAGCACCTTTTGTAACTTTACCGTTTCCAAACGAATTTCTATCGTGAATGGTATTTATAAATTCGTTAGCGTACTGCTGAATTTCTTTATTGAATCCATTTCTTTCTTCTTCTGTTGGTTCCAGAAGATTTGAAATTTTCTCGTAATGCTTTATTTGATCTATAAGTTTTTGCACTTGTCAAAAGTACAGTTTGTATGATTAGGAGAGAATGTATTTTTTTGCCTAAAGATTGCTTTATTTTTTAACCACCATGTTTAAAGTATTTTTGCACAAAGGTTTTAGAGTAACGTATCTTTCGTTATCTTTTTTGTTCGATGTTTATCTTCATTTATTTCTTCACCCATCCGGGTCCCAGTGCGATTTGGAATACTGGTGCTGTAGAATTTAAAACGGTCATCTATGCTCTAGCAGGGATTTAAGCCCTAAAGTACAACGTAAACTAATGATGCCGCTTGAAGCTAAGCCGCGGTAAGTTCATGAATTCCTTTAAGGCTTTGAATAGCTAAAAATTATTTATTGGTGTTTTTTACCGTCAGATTTTTAAATGCTTGACCAAGCTCATCCATGTCGTGGTTAAATTCCTCTTTAAAATTTTCCCAGTTCTCTTTATCAGTGGCTTTATAATTCTCCATTTTTAATCTTAATTCCTCATTTTTTAACTCAATATCTGCAATTTTCTGCTTATATTCTATCTTAGCGTCTTTTTTTTGTTCGTTAATTTTGGCTTTCAATTCAAGAATACTTTGGTTGTTTGATTCAACTTTAGCCGCTATCTCTTTTCGGTAGTTCGCCATATCAAGTTCATATTCTTTATTGGCTTCATCCAGGTCTCTATTGGCCTCCAGAACTTCTTTTTTAGCCTTTTCTACCTTGTCGGCCGACGAATTACAGCTTATTAAAACAGAAGCCGAGATAAAGGTAACAATCATTATTGTAAAAATTGATCTTTTCATTTGTATATAATTTTTTGTTTTTTTAATTGGTGTATCTATTGTTAATGCAAAGGTGATGGAAAACTTGAAAAGCATAGTTACTGAATTAAAGGAAAATGTTATATAATTTACTTCTTCATATAATGTAAGATTTTTACAGAATAATGTAAGATATATAATAGCAAATAGATACAACTTTGCTTCTTAAAGAATTAAATCGAAAAATAAAATGTCAAAAGATATTATTGGTGTATTGGATAGTCAGACACAGTTCTCATTCGACGATCTTGGTGAAGGGGCTGTTCCAATTGTTTTTATACATGGGTTTCCTTTCGATAAAACGATGTGGGAATTACAGATGAATCACTTTAAAGCTTCTCATAGAGTAATAGCTTATGATATTAGAGGTTTTGGGAAATCTTTTGACGATACGCATGAGTTAAGTATCGAATTATTTGCTGATGATCTGATCGGGCTTCTGGATTCGTTACATATACCCAAAGCCATTCTTTGTGGTTTATCAATGGGTGGGTTTATAGCCTTAAATGTCATCAATCGTTTTCCGGACAGAGTTGAAGCACTTATATTATGCGATACCCAATGTATTTCGGATCCTGAAGAAGTAAAAGCTGCCAGGTATAATACGATCAGTCAAATAATAAAACTAGGTAAAGGTGAATTTACAGAGGATTTTATTGGCAAATTGTTTTATCAGGATTCATACGAAACTAAAAAGGATAAAGTAGAATTGATAAGAAGTATAATACGATCTAATTCTCAACATGCAATTACGAGGGGGCTGGCTGCCCTAGCCGAAAGAGCGGAAACTTGTTCTACCCTGAGCCTAATAACGGCGCCTACACTTGTTCTTTGTGGCCATAGGGATCTAATTACTCCTATTGCTCAATCGGAACTTTTACACCGACAAATAAAAAACTCAACGATGCAAGTGATTGAGGATGCCGGACATGTTTCTAACCTGGAACAACCCGAGGTATTTAACAATCACATAGCTGATTTTTTAGAAGCCTATCAATTGTAAGGGAATTATAACTGCACTTTCCAAACTACTTTTCCGTCTTTTAAATCCACGCAAAATAGTTCTCCTCCAATTCCAAAAAACATTCTGCCATTTTTATCATCGGCAATGCTTGCCTGTTCTTTATAGCTTTTTAATTTATAATCGGGATTAAGAGATGTTTGTTTGATTTCCCAAAGTTTTTTTGATCCATCTAACTTTAAGCAAGTGAGAATGAATTGTTCGTTGGATGTATTTTCATAGTGAAGAACCACGAACGAACTGTCTATAGAGTTGATAACAACAGGTTTTCCGTTTAAGAAAGAAAGATATTTATAAACCATTTTGTCTTTCGCATCATAGATCCTGGCTCTTTTTCCGTCACTGTTTTTTGTTTCTATGTCTAAAAAGTTAGACCCATAACTTGAGTCATCCAGTTTTATCTCACTTCCATCAATACGTAATTGGTTAGTGGCCACATATTTATTTTGGTTGGGCTTTATCCCGGTAATAATATTGGTTTGAGGATATAAATACCTTGTTATTCCATCTTTACAACTTACGGTTATAAAAAGACTTTTCTCATCCACGTACATGTTATCTACTCCTTGAGCAAAATCAGCATACATCTTAGGAAGGTTCTTTGGATTATATTTTGCAATTCTTTTACCTGTATTGATATCGTAACACCAAAGATCTCCATAGTGAGATACGTAGGCTTTATTATCAGTAATGTTCAATAGTTTGGCACCCGATCCAATTATAAATCTGATTTGTTTTTTACCTGTTAAGGGATCTACAATATGCATACGATAATATTTGACGCCATTTGATGATTTTCCTCCTGCACTTTTTAAGTAATCAGTAACACATATTTTTCCATCTATGTACTGTACATTCACAATATGTTTTGACTTACCATATCCCAACCAGCTCTGGTTAAAATCTCCATTTAGCATCATTAAACCAACAATGGCTATGATTGCAAGAAAGTATTTAAGTATAGGTCGCTCTTTTTTCTTTTTGGCTTCGGGTTCTTTTTCTTTTTTTGAAGTTTTTTTTTTACGGACTTGTCGTAAACGAATAAATGCAATGATTATAAATATTAAAGCAGGCACTCCGTAGGAAAGCCATCCACTGGAAAACCAGGTGTCAAGAATAGGGGAGTAGTTCATTTGAAACGGGAGTTGGTAATAAAGATAGGGAAATGTTATACACGAAACGGCCCGGGGTGGAGCGGCATCCTTTTTTGTTTTTCAAGTGTACCTTTTCGAAGCCGTGAGCAAAGACTGGCAATTGCCAGTCTTTGCTCACGGCTTGTAACAAAAATGCTTTTATGAAAAAACAAAAAAAATACAGCGGAGCACCAGATGGCGCATGCTGACGGAAGCGTTCGTAAAATCCGCCCAAAAACCCTGAAAACCTTCATTCCAGCAGTAGTCTAGACGTCCAAAGGCTCGTCTCCCCAACAAGATGAAAGGTTAATTTGGAGACGTCCTTTAGGGCGTCAGGACAATAGACCTAAAATAAACACTATTGCCTAGAGGAACCCCTTGTAATTTCAACCATTATCCCTATCTTTGCCGTCCCGCAGGAGGCGGGTTAGGTGTCCACGAACTTTAAACTAAAAGTTAAACCAAAGGCGTAATTATTAAATTTATTTCACCGGACACCTCAACGAAATAACTTGATATAAATCGCCAGACAGAAGCAAATTATGTCAGAAGAAACAGATCCAGTAGTTGAAGAAACTACAACAGTGGCCCCGGAATTTAACTGGGACAGTATTGATAAATACGGAAACGTATATACCAAGGAAGAAAGAGAAGAATACGGAAAATTATATTCCAACACTCTTCAAACAATCAATGAACATGAAATCGTTTTTGGAAAAGTTGTTAGCTTAACTCCAAAAGACGTTGTGATTAACATTGGTTACAAAAGCGAAGGTATCGTTGCTCGTACAGAGTTCCGTTACAATTCGGATCTAAAAATTGGTGATGAAGTAGAAGTTTACATCGACATTTTAGAAGATCGTAATGGTCAGCTTGATTTATCACACAAAAAAGCACGTGCTATTAAAGCATGGGATCGTGTAAATGAAGCGCATGCAAAAGATGAAGTTATTACAGGTAACATTAAATGCAGAACTAAAGGTGGTTTGATTGCTGATGTATTCGGTATCGAAGCATTCTTACCGGGTTCTCAAATTGATGTGAAACCAATTCGTGATTACGATATTTACGTTGGTAAAAACATGGAGTTTAAAGTGGTAAAAATTAACCACGAATTCAAAAATATAGTTGTATCACACAAAATACTTCTTGAGGAAGAATTAGAAGAACAGAAAAAAGTGATCATGTCTCAATTAGAGAAAGGTCAAATCCTTGAAGGTATCGTTAAAAACATTACTTCGTACGGTGTATTCATCGACTTAGGTGGTGTTGACGGATTGATCCACATTACTGATCTTAGCTGGGGACGTATCAACCATCCTGAAGAGATCGTTCAATTGGATCAGAAAATTAAAGTGGTGGTTACCGATTACGATCCAGAGAAAAAACGTATTGCTCTTGGATTGAAACAACTTTCTGCTCATCCTTGGGAAGCTTTGAATGCTGAATTAAAAGTAGGTGACAAAGTAAAAGGTAAAGTAGTTGTATTGGCTGATTACGGAGCATTTATTGAAATCGCTACGGGTGTTGAAGGTTTAATTCACGTAAGTGAAATGAGCTGGTCTTCACATTTAAGAAGTGCACAAGACTTCTTAAAAGTAGGTGATGAAATTGATGCAGTTATTCTTACTTTAGATCGTGAAGAAAGAAAAATGAGCTTAGGTGTGAAGCAATTAAAAGCTGATCCATGGGCTGATATTGAAAATAAATATGCTGTTGGAACTCAACATTCTGCCTTGGTGAAAAATTTCACTAACTACGGAATCTTCGTTGAACTAGAAGAAGGTGTTGATGGATTAATCCACATCAGTGATCTTAGCTGGACCAAAAAATTCAAGCATCCATCTGAATTCTGCAAATTAGATGAAAGAATTGATGTGAAGGTTTTAGGTTTAGATAAAGACAACCGTAAACTTAACTTAGGTGTTAAACAATTGGAAGAAGATCCATGGGAAACATTTGCAACTGTATTGGATGTAAATGGAATACATGATGGAACTGTAACGGACATAAATGATAAAGGAGCTATTGTTTCTTTAATGTACGGAATCGAAGCATTTTGTCCTGCACGTCATACTAAAAAAGAAGACGGAAGCAAAATGATGCCAGATGAGAAACTTCCATTTGCTATTCTTGAGTTCTCTAAAGATGACAAGAAAATCCTTGTATCACATACACGTACATGGGAAGCTGTGAAAGAAGAGGAGCAGAAGAAAGAAAAGAAAACAACTAAAGATGCAGTTACTAAAAATAACAGCAAAACTGAGAAAACCACTTTAGGTGATTTGGATGTTCTTTCTGAATTGAAACAAAAAATGGAAGGAAAAGAGTAGTCTTTTCCTTTTAAGAATAAGAAAGGCCCCGATGGAAACATCGGGGCTTTTTTGTTTTAGTCATAGTATTCATCATACTCATTGTCTTAGTCATTTTTTTTTCTCCCGCAGAATGCGCAGAGTTCGCAGAATTTCTGTTGCTCCGGTTTTCTTTGCTATTATTTCAATTCGCAGAAAGGCTCGCAGGCCATTACGCCTTCGGTCATGATCCCGATTGAAACATCGGGGCTCGCCATGAAATTGGATAAATTGTAGCCATCATCTTTTTTATATTTCTTCCTACTGTCTGATTGTTTTTTTGATTGCCAGTTTATCTGAACTTGAAATATCTTCCACTACCGTGGAGGGTTTTACTTTTTTTCTTGATAAAAAAAGTAAACAAAAAAATCAAGGCTGCATAAGTCTCACTAGTAAAACTAAGGAACGTTCTGGTCATTCACCCAAACTCGCCTACGCTGTTCACCAAATTTTAAAAAAATTTGGACAGCTGTGTCTCAAACATGGGTTCATTACCCGACGCTTATCCTTGTTTTACAACAGTCGTCTTATGATGCCTTTCCTGCCTTTACCCGCAAGCTACATTATCTGTGAGTGTTTTGTAGTGCTAGTTTATCTGCATCTGCAATTATGCAGGTTGTTTTTGAACTGCGAAGCAGTTCGATGAAGTTTTCTCTAAACATTTTGACGGAGTATTGCAGATTCCGTTGTAATAGCTTACCTGTAATATGACAGATAATGTAGCCCGAAGGGGGATAACCCGAAACAGTGCGAACTTAGGGTTTTGTGGCATGGCGGCGGTTGGGTATAGGAGAAAAGAAAAACACAAAGTTAGTGTTTCGGGGGTGCTTTCTGTTGTTTACTTTTCTTTGCACAAGCAAAGAAAAGTAAAACCCTCCACGGTAGTGGAAAATTTAGCATATAAAAGTGGAACTAACAATTAAGCGATGCAATCGCAGAAAGAAGAAGTAGGAAAGACCTCGCGGAGCGAAACCACGTAGGTATAAAAAAAGGCGACCCGTGGATCGCCTTTTCAATATTAATAAGATAGAAGGACTATCTGTTTACAACCAATTTTTTGCTGATGGTTTTTCCACCAAACGTAATGCTATAGATATAAACTCCATCTTTCATATCAGAAAGAGAAATACCAAATACATTTTTACCCACTACCGAAGTTCCAACAAAGTTGTAAACATTTCTTCCTACTGCATCATACAAGTTGATTTTAACTTCGTTAGATGAAGGAGTAGTAAAGTTTAAGTAAGTAGCATCAGTTGCAGGGTTTGGATAGTTAGCTCCAACAGAGAAACCAAAGTTCTCTTGATCTTCAATACCAATCGTAGAGTTATCTCTAATACAAAGATTGATATCAAAAGTATCAGTACCACCTGCACCAACTAATGAAGCACAACCGAATACATCAGCCCAAGCACCAACAGCAACTTTAATGTTTACTGAATCTCTATCAGCCATTCCATCACCACCATTTGATGGAGCGGGAGGAGTTGGGTTTTTTAAACGGATACAAACTCTTGTTACCGGAGTTGTAAATACGTGAATAGTATCAACCGTTTGAGCAATTACATCATAATTAGTTCCAGCTCCACCATGGAAAGCCCAAAGGTCATAAGAATAACCAACTGGCATACCAATAACGTTTAGGATCTCAATAGCACATAGTTGTATAGAATCATTTGGTGGAACTGTAAGAGTGTTATCCACTTTGCCAGGTATAACCAATGTATTTACTTCATCATAAGGAACTCCTTGAATAGATCCTATAGGAGGATTTGGATTAAGACCAACAATATTAGTTGAAGTATTGATTAATGCTGTACAATCCTGGGCATTTGCCAATCCAACAAAAGCTACTGAAGCTGCAAATAGTAATAGTTTTTTCATAAAAATGTGTGTGTTATGTTTGATTTAATAGCCAAATATACATAATATTTTGATTTGAGTTATGCATGCAGATAAAAACGTTATGCAATGACATATGAACATTGGGCGTATTCAAATATTTGGCAGTGAGATTGTTAGAATTAACTTAAATACTATTGGTTTAGGATTATTTGTGTAATTTTAATGTTCAATTTTATTGATAGAATGAAAGGATCAATGAAAATTAAAATTATTCTTGGGCTTTGTTTACTAATTATGGTTCTTCATTCGGGCAAAATGATGTGACCAAAACAGGGTTGTCGCCTAAATTGTTTGTTGCTCCGGAGTTTTTTTTTCAAACAAATCTTAAAGCACCAATGCCTCTTGTCGGTTTAAGAGGGAGTGTTATATTTAATACTACAGAAATTGAGCTTTCATTCGCGTATTTTACAAAATTATTTGAGACGAGAAATGCTAACCCGACGAATTCTTATCAATCAATTTTATATACTTACCATTATATTTTACCAGGTACTCACATTCATCAAAAAAATTTTCGCTAAAAATAAGCATTACATTTCATCATCATTTGGAGTTTCGTTGATTATCCCAAACAAGAATTTTAGCGATACAAGAATTTTAGCGATACATTAATGTTAGATAATAGTCATCGGGTAAAATGGTTCCCCACAAGTGAACAGGCGTATAAAATTACACCACAGTTTTCGTTAGGTTATGGCTATGTAATCAAACCACAAATTGTATTTAACATCGCACCTTATTTTAATTACAAACCACAGCAGGAATTTGTGAATCCGACTTCACCACTTGGAGCCGGGGGAAGTAACGATACTTATATCCCGGTTATGAATCAATTTTCAGTTGGCATAATGTTAGGAGTTCAATTTATAACTTTTCTATCTAAAGAGAATCATCCTAAATTTTATCTCGATACCCAAAAGAAAGTTGTAACTTAATTTGCCTAAGAATAGTTTCTTCTAAATCCCCGATAAAAAAGTTTCAGGATTCATTACCTGTATAGTCGCTTTCTTATAATCTTTAAAATTTCTGGTTAACAGAATCTTTATATTGTTCTCCATGGCTGTGTTACAATGGATTGCATCTTCAAAATCATTAAAATCAGAAGCCAAAGCAAGATCAATTATTTTATCATCAACGGCCAATACGGTTACCAGCGTTTTAAAACGCAAGAGAATCTTTCGAGATTCGTTGCTTTTATATTGCGATTTCAATAGATAGTCGATGTTGGAAAATGAAAGAGACGAAACGTGTATTTTTATTTTTCCAAGATCTGCCAAGGTAAATAGTTTTTCGGCAATATTGTTGAAGGGCTTTCTCCCCGTTAATAGATCAAGACAAATATCTGTATCAGCAAAAATCTTCATCATTCTACTTTGAATATTTTTCGCCTAAATGCTTTTTATAGGAATCTTTGTAGTTGGTTGTCTTTGGAAGATCCAAAATGCCTGATAAACTTTTCACCAATGGAGTAATGTCATCATGATCGTTTTTGCTGTTTGTAAGAAATTGCAAATATGCCTCAATTAGCTTTGAAAGACTGGTGTCTTTCTTTTGGGCATATAATTTTGCCTTTTCAATTACCTCACCGTTAAGCTTTAATGTTAATTTATGATCCATGTTTTTTAATATACGTGGAAATATAATATAATTGTACGTATTGATTTAAAAAAAAGTTACTTTTTATTTTTGAAGCCTCCACTTTATTTTACCTTTAACCATGATTTTAACACACGGAAGAAGATTTTTTTTTATTCTTATTTTTCTTATTGTCCCTCTTTCCTCCTTCTCCCAAGACACTTCCAAAACGGCATTCTCCATTAAATCATTCGGAAGCATCATCATGTTTCCTTCTCCCACTTTGTCCTCTCCATCACCAATGGCCGGACTAAGCGGCTCCGTATTCATTAATTATTTCGAGGTGGAATTTGGAGCCTACTACTATAGAAAATATGATCTTGATAAAGCACCCAATATTGGAAGTGCCCAGGTACCGGTTTATAGTTACCAATCGGTTTCTTTTGTGCAGGATTATCTCAATATATATGGAATTCTCAACATTAAAATAACCCATGAGAAGAAACATATTATCTCCGGTTATTTTGGGGTTACATTACGAAAACAATTGAGTTGGAGTAGCGATACCTTACAAAATAATTCATCGCATGTTAGAAACGATAAAATAAAAACCAAAATTGAACCCTCTGCGGGAATTTCTTTACTTGGGGGATTTCGATACACATTTATGTGTAATAAATTCATGAATCTTGTTACAGGAATAGATGCTGGAATAAGTGTGGAAGAAGAATTTACTGCCCCCGAAGGACTCACCGATGACGAAAAATTGGAGTATCAAAAACCCTACGAACCCAAGTTTCAATTTGGGTTATCTTTTGGAATTCAGTTTATGCTTACCAAGAAAAAGGCGAGGTATTTTGTAGTAAAATAATAGAACACTAGTGACACAGATGTTACTGATTTAAACGGATCAGTTATTATCCGTTTGATCCGTGTCATCAGCGTTCTATTAAATCATTTGATTATCTTTACAAATGTTTTTTCGGAACCTTAAAAAAATAATTTTCGTAGTACTTTTCTCCTTTATTGGAGATTCTTATGCGCAATACGTTCGTTATACCGAAGACACTGCAAAAGTGGGTTTTGGTATAGGTGGTAAAGCTGGAATCATTTACGATTATCCTTTTTTTAATAATAGATCTGCGCTAAGTCCCATTGGGGAATTAGATTTTTATGTGTTGTTCGATAAACTTCAATTGAATACCGGAATTGGTTTTTTTGCCAATAATTCATCTTGGTATCAGGGAGCAGATCAAACGAATCCAGAAAGGTATGGGACCACAGAAGCTATAAATCTTTATATTCCACTCAATGCCGATTTTAGAATATTCAGTATAAAAAGAAACTTATTTTTCGTGAAGGTGGGTTTCAATTTTATATTTTCAACCCAGGCGAAAATTGTTGAGAACTCCAATTATGTAACCCTTACATATAATTACACAAATGTAATTTTTGGACTAGGAGGATATGTTGGATTTAAATACACCCGGTATATAGGTGAAAGAATTTTATTGGGGGCCGAACTAGATCTTAATTTTGCCCTCTCTCCTTTGCCTTCTGCGCTGCTAGGGAACAATTACAGCTCGGGATATAATATGGCAGCACGACATCCCAACGGTGATTTCAAAATATGTTTCGAGTATATATTCAGCAAAAAACATTTGAATTTACTGGATCCTTCTAAACGGAAAAAGAAGAAAAAAGAGGATGACATCATTGATGAGGATTAATTATTTCATATCCATCCTTGCAGGAAGCATTTTTTTTGATTGTTCCCATTCGAAACCGTTACCTCCAAATTTGGTTTTTGAAGATCAAATCTGGATGAGCAAAAATCTTGATGTGGATAAATTTCAAAACGGGGATCTTATAATTGAATCAAAAACGAAAGAGGACTGGGTAAGAGCTTGTGAGAATCACAAGCCCACTTGGAGTAATTTTGAGAATGAAAAAGCGAATGGGAGAAAATATGGTAAATTATATAATTGGTATGTTATAACTGACCCTCGGGGTATATCTCCAAAAGGATGGCATATTCCTAATTCTGTTGAGTGGATAAAACTAATTGATTTTATGGGGGGGATGGAAAAGGGTGGAAAGAGAATGCGGAAAAAAGAATTCAAAAACAGAAATGAAATACAGTTTGGGTTTTGTGCAGAAGCGGGAGGATATCGCGACACTACCGGCAATTTTGTTGGACTTGGATATTATAGAAACTGGTGGGTCCTGGATACCAATTCCACTGAAGCTCCCATTATCAGCATGAGCCCTGACAAAAATAGTATTTTCATGAATTCGGTTCCAACCGGAATGGGAATTGCAATCCGTTGTATAAAAGATTAATTCCTTAGGGGTTAAAATATAAAAAGCCCCAACATTGTTGAGGCTTTTTATTTTATTTTTTGTCATCCTCGCTTAGTTTGTCCTGAGTTTATCGAAGGGTAGAGGGATGTAGACGACTATTCTGCTTTTCCTTCAGCATCACCTAGCAAATCATTTTCAATGCTTTCCATGATAATGAAATCTTCAATCTCTTTTTGATTTTGAATAATGTTGATTACCGTATCTAATTGTGAAATAGTAATTAATTTCATTACCGATTCAGAAATTCCAGTGATTACTAAAACACCACCTGTACCTTTGCAAAGTCTGTTTGCAACAAGAATGGCACTTAATCCGCTTGAATCAATATATTTTACACCGCTAAGGTCAATAACCATGTTTTTTTCTCCTCTTCCATTAAGGAAAACGATCTCTGCTTTTAAGTCAGGAGATACTGTGCTGTCTAATTTCTCAACTGCGCAAGCAATCTGGCTATACTTATCTTTCTTCTCTGTAGTAAAAGAGCTCATAAATTACTCTGTTTTGAGCAAATGTAGTAAATTTTTTAGGATTTGCCCGCCAGCAGATATAAAATAGCCATCCTTACAGCCACGCCATTTTCAACCTGGTCAAGGATAATGCTATGTTCGCTGTCAGCTACATCGGAAGTTATCTCAACACCTCTGTTAATTGGACCAGGATGCATAATTACGATCTTTTTAGAGACGCTGTCGAGCAGTTTTTTATCAAGACCGTATTGCATAGAGTATTCTCTTAGGGAAGGGAAGTATTTAAGAGATTGGCGTTCCAATTGAATGCGTAACATATTCGCTACATCGCACCATTCAAGTGCTTTTCGAAGGTTATGTTCCACTTTTATTCCCAAGCTTTGTACATGTTTTGGAATCAGCGTTGTAGGTCCGCAAACCATTACTTCAGCACCTAACATTTGTAAGCTAAATATATTGCTAAGTGCAACCCTAGAATGCATAATGTCACCAACAATCACCACTTTTTTACCTTCTAATGAACCAAGTTTCTCTTTTATTGAGAATGCATCAAGAAGGGCCTGTGTAGGGTGCTCGTGTGTTCCATCACCGGCGTTAATAATCTGTGCATGAGCACTTGACGGATAATTTTTTAGTTGACCCGCAAGAAACACAGCTGCACCCGTTGAACTGTGGCGCATTACAATGATATCTACCTTCATCGCAAGAATATTATTGGCAGTATCTATAAGGGTTTCACCTTTGCTTACCGAAGAGCCTGATGCGGAGAAATTAATAATGTCGGCACTTAATCTTTTTTCAGCGAGTTCGAATGATAAACGGGTCCGTGTAGAGTTTTCGAAGAACATGTTGGCAACGGTAACATCACGCAGCGAGGGAACCTTTTTAATAGGTCGGTTAATAATCTCTTTAAAGTTACTTGCAGTGGTCAGGATTAATTCCAAATCCGAACGCTGCAGGCCTTTAATTCCTAAAAGGTGTCGTGAGCTTAACTGTTGTTCTTGTTGCAAGTTTATTTTTTTTCGTTTTTCAATTCGAGGGATCATAATCCGCCGCCACACCCATGTCCCTATTTTTCTTTTGTCTGTATCAATAACACTTCATCAATCCCATCATGCTCTTTCCATTTTACTTTTACTTTCTGACTAGTAATCGCATCTACCGATGTTCCTACATAATCAGCCTGTACAGGTAATTCCCTACTAAATTTTCTATCAATAAGTACAAGTAATTCTACGTTTCTTGGTCTGCCGAAGGCAAGTATGGCATCCAGTGCAGCTCTTATGGTGCGGCCCGTGTAAAGCACATCATCAATAAGAATTACATTTTTATCTTCAATTACAAAATTTACATCGGTGGCACTTGCTACGGGTAACTCATCACGTCTTCTAAAATCGTCGCGATAAAAAGTAATGTCAAGAATACCGTGATGAATATTTTTATTCTGAGTGATCTCTATTAGGCGTTCGTGAATCCTTTGTGATAAATAAATACCACGAGGTTGCACACCTATAATAACTGTATAATCGAATGAATGATGATTTTCTATTAATTGGTAACAAAGTCGGTTAATGGTGATGTTGAGAAGTTCTGAATCAAGAAGGACTTTGTTCTCCATTGGAATGATTTGTCAAATGTAATAAAAATGTTTGAGGTTGAAGGTTGAAAGGCGAAAGTTTTTTAGGGGCGGGCTGTAACGGGCTATACGCTATTATCTTTTGTTTAAATCCGAAGCATGGATACTTCGGATAGCCAGCAACTTCGAAAATTTATTCGTAGAAGCGAGCTGTCCGGAGAATGTTTATCCGGATTTTAAACAAAAGGATGCCGCTGCTATCCCTGCCCGCGTTTAGGCTTAACAAAAAACTTTTTGAACCATGAACTTTTTTATATCTTTGTTCTTTCATCCTCGGGGTGTCGATGACGATAAATGTCACGACTGAGATTAAACCCGTTAAACCTGATGGTGACGCGAAAGCGGTCATCATCCTTGATTGAAACATCAGGGTCCGGTTAGTACCGGCGTAGGGAAGGTAAGTTCAAAATTGCCAATTCTGGCAAACTCCGGGGAAACATATTTTTAATTTTGAACCGATGAATAGAATCTATTTTCTATTGTTTTCAATTGGTTTTGCTAATGTATATGCGCAAAACACCTTTACCGCTAAAGTTTTAGATGGTTCTACTATGGAGCCCTTGTCAAACGTAAGTGTAACGGTCGAAAATTCACAGTTAACCGCGATTTCCGATTTTGATGGAGAGGTAATCCTTTCATCATTAAAAGACGGATCAACAATTAAATTCACTCATATTGCGTTTGATGATTATTTCCACACGTTTGCGGTAGGAGTAAATCCTGAGTTAGGAACAAGTGAAGTGCAAATTATGATGAATAAAAAATCATATCAGGCACCCGAGTATACTGTTAGTAGTGTAAGAGCTGGAACAACCGTTCCAATTGCGCAATCCAATTTAACCAAAGCTGATTTAGAGAAACAAAACCTGGGCCAGGATCTCCCTTTTCTTCTAAACCAAACCCCATCAGTTGTGGTCAACAGTGATGCAGGAACTGGAATTGGGTACACAGGAATTCGTATTCGTGGAACCGATATCTCAAGAATCAATGTTACATTTAATGGAGTTCCTGTAAATGACCCCGAATCGCAGGGAGTATTTTTTGTGAATTTTCCTGATGTTACAAGTTCAATTAATTCATTGCAAATTCAAAGAGGAGTAGGTACATCTTCCAATGGTTCCGGATCATTTGGAGGAAGTATCAATATTTCAACAAACGAGCTCAATCCAAAGCCCTGTGCGAAGATATCTTCAAGCGTAGGTTTTTTTAAAACATTTAAAAACACAGTCGAAGTTAATTCAGGTTTGATTGGGAAACGATTTGCTTTTTATGGCCGACTATCAAAACTTACCAGTGATGGTTATGTAGATCGTGGATGGAGTGACCTTAAATCGTTCTATATAAGCGGTGGTTATTATGGTAAAACCACTGTTGTAAAACTGAATATATTCTCAGGGAAAGAATCAACTTACCAGGCGTGGAATGGAATTCCACAAGAGATTATGGATACCAATAGAACCTACAATGTTTTTAACTATGCAAATCAAACTGATAATTATCAGCAGGATTATTACCAGCTTTTTGTAAATCAACAAGCAGGGAAATTTTTCAATATCAATCTTGCACTTTTCTACACCCGTGGAAAAGGATATTATGAAGAATTTAAAGATGATGTTACTCTGGCAAACTACAACATTGCCCCTGCAGTGATAGGAAACGATACTGCTTTTCAATCTGATCTGGTTCGTCAACTTTGGTTAGACAATCATTATTACGGTTTCAATGCAGCTGTTCGTTTTAACAAGAAAAAATGGGACGTAACCCTAAACGGAGGCTTTTATAGATACGATGCTATGCATTATGGAAAAGTAATATGGGCACAATTTGCTGGTGATAGCGACCCAAGCAAACATTACTACGATCGTACCGCAACAAAAATGGATGGGAATGTTTTCATCAAAGCGGAATATGAAATCGTCTCCGGATTAAAAGCATTTGCTGATGTACAGTATCGTGCAGTTGATTATACCATTAATGGTTTTAGAGACAATGCAAGTATTGTTGTACACGATGTGTTTCATTTTGTGAATCCGAAAGTGGGGGTAAGTTATGATGTAAGTTCTACTCACCGAGTGTATGGTTATTTTGGAATGGCAAGTCATGAACCAAATAGGGGAGATTACGAAATCAGTATCAATCAAAAACCCAAGTATGAAACCTTGCGTGATTTTGAATTGGGATATTGTTTCCGTCATAAAATTGTGCAGGCAAGTATAAACGGGTTCTTTATGGATTATACCAACCAATTGGTGAATACCGGGAAATTGAATGATGTTGGAGCCTACACCCGTACAAATGCTGCTAGCAGCTATCGAGCGGGATTTGAAATTGAAGCGGGTTTTCAGATCTTGAAAAACCTAACGCTGAATTTAAACTTTACCTATTCACGAAACCGCATTTCGAATTTTGTGGAGTATTTTGATAATTACGATACCGGAGTTCAAGATTCCGTTGTTTATACCGAAACGGATATTTCATATTCGCCTGATGCCATTGGTGGGTTTACCATTTCCTATTCACCCGTAAAGAATTTATATTTCGATTTAACAGGTAAATTCGTGAGTCAACAATTTATGGACAATACCTCTAACCAAAACAGAATTTTAAAACCATTCTTCACAAATGATTTTAGAGTTAGATACGGAATCTTAATCAAAGGTGTAGTAAAAATAGATTTGAATGTGGTGGTAAACAATTTTACCAATCGATTGTACGAACCCAATGGATACACCTATAGCTATGTGTATGGTGGAGCTTTTACAACGTCAAATAATTTCTACCCAATGGCAGGATTAAATCTAATGGGAGGAATTGTGGTAACTGTGGGTGATTTAAAATAGGGATTTGTTGGACCAAAACGTCGCCCCAGAGGGGCTTCTTAATTTAGATCACTATTCTTTTACCAAAACATCATGCCTATGGGATTATTCCTTTCACTCTACTCATTTTTGGCTTAGGTAGGATGAATTTACATCCCTCTAAAGATTTTTAGATTAGGCACCTGAATTTGCATCCCAGAGGGATGCCGTTATTGTAACACGATAGCAACTCTCCACAAAGTGCCGTAGGAACGACGTTTTGAATTAGGTCTCATACAATACAAAGCGAATAATTAAGTTTACTATCTTTACAAAACTGATTACACCCATTGGCCAAGATAGAAATACAAGATATAAGCAAACTGGCAAGTTTTGAGATGCTTGCAAAACAAGTAGTGGAAGGTTTTATTACCGGTTTACACCGCAGCCCTTTTCATGGTTTTTCTGTTGAATTTGCTGAGCATCGTCAATATAATTCGGGAGAATCTACACGTTTTATTGATTGGAAATTATACGCTAAGACCGATAAGCTTTTTATAAAAAGATTTGAGGAAGAAACCAATTTACGTTGTCATATTGTAATGGATACCTCAACATCCATGTTCTTTCCCGTTAAGGAGGACAAAGTGTCGATGGCGAAAAACAAAGCCACGTTTTCTGCATTTGCAGCAGCTGCGTTAACCGAATTAATGAGGAAACAACGCGATGCATTTGGATTAACGACCATTGATGAAAAAATTCAATTTCATTCACCCGATAAAAGTTCCGTTTTACATCAACGACATTTGTTTAATGAGTTGGAGAAATTAACTCATGAAAAAGCATATACTGAAAAACGAAATACTTCATTGAGTAAACTCATTCATCAATTGGCAGATATGCTTCATCGCCGTTCATTGGTGATTATATTTAGTGATATGTTTTCCAATGCCTTAAACGATGCTGATATTGAAACTGAAAAGGAAGCATTGTTTTCCTCCTTACAACATTTAAAACATAATAAGCATGAAGTAATCTTATTTCATGTTCATGATAGTAAACTAGAACGTGAATTTGATTTTGATAACCGTCCGTACAGGTTTGTGGATCTTGAAAGTGGGTCTGAAATTAAATTGAATCCTTTGCAAATTAAGGAACAATACCAGGAAGCCATTACTAAGTTTATTGCCGAATTAAAACTTAAATCGGCTCAGTATAAAATTGAATTTATGGAAGCAGATATCAATGAAGGATTTGAACAGATACTTTGGAATTATCTGATAAAAAGAAGTAAGCTTTATTAGTGATTGATTATTTATTTTTAGCTGTTTTTTTCTTCTTCTTTTTGTGTTTATCCTTTTTCTTCTTATCAGGATCAAAAATTTTCTCTAAAAAATTCTTGTCATTTTTGGTTCCTATTGCCTCAATATTGATAGAATTTTCTAAGGACGGTATTAACGATCCCACAAATGCATTGATGAGGGCTTCGCCTATAATACCCCAAATACTAATATCCGGTTTCATTAAACTTCCTTCAAACTTAATATTGGTGGCCAAGCGATCATATTTCTTGTCTTTAAAGATCCATGCTGCCACTTCTACCAATGATTCTATCACCTGTTCTTTAAAAGGCATTCCTTTTCTTTCCTTATCATTGATTACATCAAGATCTTTTATAAAAGGTTTGGCATATCCCTTAATCAACCCATCTTTTGCTGCCGCTTCCATATATACACTGAACCAACCTTTCTGAACATCTATTTTTGCATAGGCTTTCAGGAAGTTGTTTAGATATGTTAATGGAAGGCTTTTAAGTTCAGCATTTATATCAAAGGTGGGGATTTTTTCGAGTGGAGCTAAATTGAGATTAGCGGCCAATGTGCCTCCATAAGCATTGGCTGTTAATTTTACATTTGCAGGTAATATTTTCGAAGTGTCTCTTACGGTACTTAGATTTTCCCCAACTACAAAAATTTTATTGAGCAGTAAATCAATTTTAGGTGAACTATGATAATCCATATAGTGAACCTCTCCATTATTAAGTTTTAAACGGTTGATATCCAGGGGTAATATTTTATCTGCAAAATCCATCCACGATTTATCAAGTTTACTTTGGCTGGTAGCCTTTGTGGGACCTTTTACAAAGTTCACAACGAAATCATCTACTGCAACAACTGAGACCAACTTACCTTTGAACAGGGCCTTCCAATCGATAGTTACTTTTGTTTTTTGAATGTCCATAAAGGGTACTGGTATTTTTCCTCCCTTTTTCTGAAGGCTGAATCCAATAAAAGTCATGGAGCCCGCAAACATATTCATTTGTAAACCATCCAGGTGGCCTATATAATCGGGCATGTTTTTCATTTTTTTATTCGCAACCGTTAGTAAAATCCATGGCAATGTAATATGCAAGGCAATGATGAGAATAGAAATCACAAGAAAGACACGCAAAAAACGCCTTCCGTGTTTTCCTTTTCTTTTCGGCTTTGCTCTGTATATAGGAGAATTATTTGGCATAGGAATATATTTTTTGTTGATATTTCAGTATTTTTCAAATATACTCCAGGGTGCATCGGCACTTCTTAAATTTTATTTTAAGATTGTTGTATTATTCATAGAGGTAGGTTAATGGACCTGGATTATGAGTTGCACGTAAGAGTTTTTTACATTATATAATTTATTTATACCATTCACACATTTCAAGCATTTCTTTGAATTTTCAACTATCCTGTATTATAAATAAATTCATTATGAAATATAAAATCATGATAGCGGTTATTGGCTTATGTATATTGGGCTCCTGTGCACCTAGCGCTAACTCTCATTTAGAAGATCATTTGACTGCATATAATTGGAGGATTATCTTTTTAAAGCATACCAATATCGATCAAACCAACCAATTTACACCTTATTTTTTTAATTTTGAATCGAAGAACACAATTATTGCAACCAAAGTTGATTCAACATTTCAAGGTACCTGGGCCAGATCAAATAACAGTCAGGAAAATCCAAAGGTATTATTGAGTTTTGGAAGTCATTATGAATTAAGCTTACTTAATTATGATTGGCTACAAAAATCAAGAACCGATTTCATTATTGAGTTGGTAGATGAAATGAGAACATCAGGATCGGAATCGGTAACCTTTGAACGTATTTAGATTCTAATTACGAGATAAATTCGGCTTACTATACCCTGTTGAATAATTTCATAAAGGCCTCTTTTTTTCGTGTTGATACATCAATCAAATGACCGTTGTTCAGCTCGATCTGGCTATCTGATTTATGGAATTTATTAATGAAGTTAAGATTCACGATCCATGAACGATGACACCTGAAAAACACTTCGTCGTCTAAAAATTCCTCAAACTCTCCAATATTTTTTGACGATAAAAAATCTTTATCATCTACGGTATGAATCTTGGTATATTTTGCGTCTCCTTCCAAGTACATAATGCGATCAGTTTCTACAAACACCATTTCATCGCTGGTGGGAATAGCTATTCTTGAAACTTTTTTGCTTTGTTCATCTACATTTTTCAATAATACAGAAGCTCTTTCTTTTATCTGATGGTTGCTTTTAAGTCTGCTGTTCAATCTGCTCATAGTATTCATCAACTCTTCAATATCAATGGGTTTTAGTAAAAAGTCGAAACACGAGCTTTTAATGGCTTTTAAAGCATACTTTTCATGAGCTGTGGTAAATATCACTTCAAACTCGGGAGAAGGAATAAATTTAAAAAGATCAAAACCAGATTCATCCTGAATTTCTACATCTAAAAATACAGCATCGGGTTCGTGGCTATTAATTAACTGCACTGCTTCTTTTAAGTTCTTAGCAGTCCCCATCACCTTTACATTGGGCAAATATTCCTGTATGAGCCCGTTAAGGGCTTTAATACAATTCGGATCATCATCAACTATTATGCAATTCATAATTTAAAATTGGGTAATCAAAGGTATTTCAAACTGAATAATCGTTCCTTTGGAAATGGAAGGTATAGAAATTATTTCAAAGTATGAATCTTTATACTCCATTCCGTTATTTTCAAATAGTAATTTAATTCTCGACTTTACAATAGATACAGCATGGGATTTTTGAATAATATCTTCCATCGATTGAGTGATTCCTTTCCCATTATCGGTGATTTTAACCAACAAAGTAGTTGAAAACTCCTTAATATCCAATGTAATCAACGGATCTGGAATATTATTTAATCCTGCATGTTTCAATGAATTCTCCACAAAAGGCTGAATCATCATTGGAGGAATAGAAACCTCATCTTCATCAGCATAGCAATTAATTGTAAATATTAGCTGGTTTTGAAAACGTTCTCTTTCGAAATTTACATACAGATTCAAATACTCCAATTCCTTTTTCAAGGAAATTGAATCCTCATTGGAGTTATTCAATGTTTGCCGCATTAACTTCGAAAAAGTCATTAGCTGTTCAAGAGTCTTTTGTTTTTCATTATTCACCACCAATCCCTGAATGCTATTGAGTGCATTAAAAATAAAATGGGGATTCATTTGAGTTTGGTACTTTGTGATTTCATTAGATAAACGCAGTAACAATTCTGATTTTTCCTGAATTTCAATGTTTCTTTCCTGAAGTTTTATGTATGATGCTTTTCTTTCTTTAATTGCTTTAGATAGATTGAATAAAACAAAGATCAGTATGAGTACGAATATGGATAGAAGAACAGTTGCAATTACAACCACTCTTTTGTTCTGTTGTTCTTTTGTTAATAAAGCGTCACTAAATGCTTTTCTATTGGTTACATCCGTTAGTTCCTGTTCCTTATCTTTTAATCTGTATTGCGTAATATTATTGTTGACTTTTATCGTAGTGTTTTCATTCGTGATTATATCGTAATTCAGTTTAAATAATTTATGATATTGGTACGCTTCCTTATAGTTGCCCCGCATTTCGTATGTATTTGCAATTTCCTCATAAATACTGTACAAGCTATAAACAGAATTTAATTTCTTCGCAGCTTTTAATGCTTCCAAATAATAGGGGAGTGCTTTTTGATATTGTTTTAACTGGAAATAATATCTCCCGAAATACATAAGATTATACGGTTCGTAATCTTTAAGTTCATTACTGAAAATCAACTTGTTTGTTCTTGTAAAACATGCAAGAGCACTGTCATATTGCTCTTTTTCAACATAAGCAAGTCCGTTAAGATCTGAAATAAATGCGCTGGTGTATGGATCATTCATCGCTAGGTTACTAATTTCGGCGAGCTTTAAATATGCCAATGCGGAATCCAAATCGACTTTATTTTTTTTATTTTCATAAATCACCGACGCTATGTTATAATATGCTCCGGTTATTTGGATGGTATCCTTGTTTTTGATAGCAAGGCCCAATGCTTTTAAATAATATTCTTTGCTTTTTAAATGTTGTTTCGAATTTGCATAAAGATTACCATAACATGTATAGATGGCTGATTCTATATTTTCAAATTTATAATTTCGTGATATATATAGGGCAAGTCTGAAATACTGGTCGGCCAATTCATACGCATCAATTAATAAATAGGTTCTACCTATAATATAATTTGCAAGGGCAAGACAAATAGGTATTGGTTTTTTTTGATTTTCCTGAATCACCCATTTGCAAATATTGATAGCCGCTTCAGCGTTTGAAGCATCGTAGCTCTCGGCTTCTCGTAAATATTTTCGAAACGTTGTTGAGTCGGTGGTTGTGTTTTTTAATACCGTAGAGAGTGAATCAATATTTACTTGTGCATTCGCAAAGCTTCCTGATAAAACCAGAAGCAGGATGAACAATCTTTTTATATTGATTATTATTCGATTCATTTATTTAACTGTCGGCATCGAAAATACGGTTTTCAATCATATTAAAAAATTGAAAATTCCCTTTATTATTGCGCCCCAGCGTTTATTCCCTCTTTCGATGCAGTTTTACTATTGAAGTCATCATTCGTCCAAATTCTTCCTTTGCCGCTCCACGATAACCCACTTTTACAGAAAATAAAACTAACTTAAAAACAAATAGTATGAAACGACTTTTATTTCCAGCTTTGTTGTTGTCGGTAACAACGTTTAATTCGTGGGCTCAATCCCCATCAGTTTTATGGGAAAAAAATTATGGAGGAACCCAAACAGAAGCATTTACTGACATGATTCCAACTACCGATGGAGGATATGTATTATTGGGTGCAACGGAGTCACATGATAATGATATCCCTGCCAACGTACATTCCGGAGTTGATATTTTTGTTGTAAAGATTAATTCAACTGGAACTCTTCAATGGGCACGTTCAATTGGTGGAAATGGAAATGAAACAGGTTATGCTATGGTTGAAGATGCCGATGGTGATATTGTAATTGTTGGAGATGCTTATTCAGCCAATCAGGATTTTATGATGATTCCCTTTGCAGGTGGGGGAAAAGATGTTGTAGTAATCAGTCTAAATTCTGATGGAACTATAGAATGGCAAAAACGTTACGGTGGATCAGGAGAAGATGGAGCAAAATCTATTCAAAAAATTCCCGGTGGAGGCTATATAATTGCTGGTTCAACTGATTCGCCTGACGACTACGATGTTTCGGGAATGCATTATTATAATGGAACGGCATCAACAAATGACTTCTGGGTTTTAAAGTTGGATGCAAGTGGTGATTTGGTTTGGCAAGATTGTTACGGTGGCGGAGAAGATGAAACAACTTTTGGTCCGGGTCAGGATTTTGCCACGAATGTTCAAAACAGCGAAAGTGGGGGATTTATTATTTGCGGATATACTCAATCGGCTGACGGTGATATAACCACTGCTTTGGGTGCTAATGATTTTTGGGTGTTAAAAACAGATGGTTCAGGAAATATTCTTTGGCAAAAATCATTTGGTGGTTCAGGTGATGATAAACCAAATTCATTCGTGGTTGTTAATGATGGATACTTAATCGCAGGTACAACTTCATCAGCCAATGGTGATGTAAACGACAATCATAGTTTTGGTGGATACGATGGTTGGATTGTAAAATTGGATTTCAACGGAAATATTGTAGATAAAAGAGCTTTAGGTGGAACAGGAAGCGATTATGTATATGGAATTTCTAAAACTATTGATGGTGGATTTTTAATATCAGGTGGGTCACGTTCAACTGCAGATGATTGCGAAGGGAATTATGGATTGCGTGATTTCTGGACAGTGAAATTAAATTCAACTCTTGATATTGTTTGGAAAAGAAATTTGGGAGATGCATTAATGGAAGAAGCATATAGATGTATGGAAACAATAGATGGTGGATACATTGCAGGTGGGTATACCGAGAATAATCCAAATTTAACATCAGGTGGAACTTACGGTGTTGTTGATTTATGGGTAGTGAAATTTGGTACTGCGGGTGTTGGTGTTGAAGATAATTCTACTGCGTCATTCGAGATTTATCCAAATCCAACCACTGATTTTATAAACATAAATGGAATTGCTGAATCATCGAAGATGATCATTTTCAATCAATCTGGAATGGCTGTTAGAACAACTATTATTTCTCAAGACAACCAAAGAGTCGATCTTGCAGGATTGGCAAAAGGTATGTATATGGTAATGATTACAGATTCAAAAGGTACCTCAACCAATAAATTGATTATTCAATAACTTTTAAACCAATTTAAAGTAGAACGCTCTGTAAATAGTGCGTTCTGCTTTTTTCCAATCGAGAAGCATGAAAGAGAAAATTTTTGATTCCTGGGAAGTTGAATTGATTTCGATCGATGGAAAAAAACATAAAGGGAAGCTAACTGTTACAGAACAACGAATCATTTTCGATTTTATAAACGTACCTGCTCATAGAGTAGGAGATGATCATCTCGACCGGGTTCAAATAGGAGAGGACGAGTATATCATCATCAACAGATCCCAAATTACGACACTAATTATCGCCAAATGTTTTTTTGAAAGACGAATTACCTTTCGTTTAAAAAATGAAAACGAGTATGTTTTCGATTGTGGAATGAGGAACATGGATCCAATCTCAAAAGCAGTTTCCCTGAAGCTTCTTTAAAATGTTTGATTAAATTTATTGTATCTATAAAGAAACTATTATTCATCTTCTTTTGTTGTAATACCTTTTTGTATGCACAGAGCATTCAAGCAAGTTGTATTTTTTATATTGGGGCGAACAATAAATTAACCTGTCTGGGAATTAAAAACATAGATCCGGAAGGATTTACAACATCAAACGGATATGTTGACAAAAATCCATATTACAGGCCCATGAAGACTGGAACTACAAAGCTTGAGTATAAGGGCCAAACGTATCTTGTGGAGGTAAAATCTTTGCCTGATACTAAAATTGTCTTTCAAAGCCATTTGAAGGATTCGGTTATAGCAAAACAAGAATTAATAGATGGAATAAGGGTTGTTCCATATCTACCTGATATACCCTTTGATGTTTATATGACTATGAAACAGGTTCAGTATTCCTTATTGAACAGTATGAAAAAGGGAAAGAAGACTTTGATGGCAGCGGGTTCCAATTTTATACGGCTGATTAATTCGGACCTAACCGGGGTTGAATATATTCGAATAGATTACGCCATGGTTGTAGTATCAGGGTTAGAAGAGCAAAAAGTAAATTGTAATACAATTATAAGCATCAAATAAAAAGGCATCAGTAAACCGATGCCTCTCCTGAGAAAAAATAAAAAACAATTTTATTAGTTGAAATAAAGTTTCCAGATGGATTTGAAATTTCCTTCTATGGTTTCTTTCCAGGTATTCTGAGTTCTGTAATCAGCATTAGCCAAATTAATCACTAAATGTCCTGTAGGTTCTGCCATATCATAATCGTACGATAATTCCCCGAGCAATTTATCTTTTAATTTTACAATAAATTCAGCTTTATTTCCAAAGAAATTATAAGTGGAAGAGGTATTTGCCAATTCATTTAAAAAAGTGTTGTTTTCTGCGAAGAGAGAATGAACGTCAGAATCAGTTGGAGCAATATCAAAATCAAGTGTTGTTTTCTCAAGATCTTTGTCGTTGATATATAATTTGATTTCATAATTGGATCGTGTTCTTTCATCTTCCTCCACTGGGCGAACAAAAAAAACGATATATTGATTATAACCATCGCTCTTTTTAAACTTGCTTAATGCATAATTATCAGGAGTTTTACAATAATTACGGATGGGTTGGTTAAGGATAAGGCGTCCGTAAATAGTTGATCCTTCATTAAATTCCGTTTCTGCATTTGTGATTCTCTCAAATGGTTTACTTGAGAAAATAATTTGATCTGTGTTTGATTGTGCCATAGTTGAGGTAATTATTGAGAGCATTACAATACTCATTATTTTATTTTTCATCATTTCATCTTATCGATTCTTAAAGGGAACCGGCAAATGGCAAGCACCACTCACCGGTTAATTTGGTTTATTTTTAAACGCAAACGCAGCTGCCGTTCCATCCTCCCAAACTGTCGTAAGCACCAGTGTCCTTGTTGATTTTATAAAGAGTTCCACTTTCAATGCAAAAGAGGTCATCGTTTACAAGAGTTAAACCTGTAACTGACCCATAACCTCCACAGAGCTCTGTATAGGTGCCATCAGTCTTTTTAACCTTGTAAATAGTTTCCTGACAGATTATATAAAGATGATCGTTATCTTGGGTCATATAAGTTGTGCCAGTCCAACCAGAGGTTAGTTCTTTATATTCTCCGTTTTTAGAATTTACCTGATAAAGGATTCCGTTGTGAATAATGTGGATCATGTTGGTTATGGTTTTAATTGGATTGTAGAACAAATGTGACGAACATATACAGTGGAAATGGGAAATGTTAATGAAAGCCCAGAATTGGATGTTAAGCGCTGAATAATGTGGAAAAATCGCAATGAGCATATAGATCATAATGCTCCCCAATGCCTGGTTTTAAAGGCATTTATATAAAATTTGGAAGATTTGATGAAACTATCTATATTTGCACCCTCAATTAGTTCTTGGTCGGGTAGTTCAGTTGGTTAGAATACATGCCTGTCACGCATGGGGTCGCGGGTTCGAGCCCCGTCCCGACCGCCAAGATTAAAAGCTCCTCAATGAGGAGCTTTTTTTATTTCCCATGATAATAAATAGCCTACAACCATTACCGTTAAATTTGGTCATCTGCTTTTTTGTTTGCAAGTCTATCGCTGCCGAATAGTTATTCTACCCATCTATTCATAATTCTGATCACCTTCATTTTTTTTAAGCTTATACCAATCACCTTTGCGTATAAACTTTAAAAAATTGATTATGTATTATACGGGTATCACTTTTTTGGATCTTCTTTATTCCAATAGATGTTTCTGGACAGAAAAAACGTAAGGATGGTCCCATCGAAATTCTTAAAAAACGTTTTGCTTCTGGTCAGATCAACAAGGAAGAATATGAAGAAAGCAAAAGAGTTCTTTTGAATAATATTACATAATAGGCTGGGTAGGTATGACTTTTTATATTAATAACCAGGCTATATAAATCTTCTTTATAAGAATAATTATGGGAATCCTGTTTCTATTTCAGGGTTATGATAAGGCATTTAATCTTGGCATGTCTAAGGTAGCATCTGCATAACAAACCGAATTAGGAACCAGAAATTTTCCAAGATGGTTCTTATATGGCTCTGCGGTATACACCTCATTTATTGAACTTATGGAGGCATACTACTTATAGTAGGTGTTTTTAAAACCTACATACAGCTCTTTTATATTTTCCTGAAAATTGGGATCCATTTTCTATAGATGGATTAATGAAAGCAAGTAAATAGTTTTCCAGCTTTAGTCTCTCATTTATTACTCAAACATTCTGCAATTAGGTTGTATGAGTATTTAATGACTTCTTTTCGTAAATTTAATCCGAAATCTCATTGCTACAGATAAATAATTGGAATGACAAACGAGCAAAAAGCAATTCGAACAATCTATTTTAGCATCATTAGCAATGCGACCTTGGCTGGAATAAAAGGATTGGCAGGGTTTTTCGGAAACTCATATGCTCTTATTGCAGATGCCATTGAATCCATTGCGGATATTTTTGCCTCTATTCTAGTTCTACTTGGATTTAAATATGCAAATAGACCTGCTGATAAAAATCATCCATATGGACATGGAAGGATAGAGCCTCTGATCACCTTTGTGGTTGTTGGGTTTTTAATTTCTTCTGCAGTTGTTATTGCTTACAAAAGCATCCAAAATATTGGAACACCTCACGAATTACCGAAGGTTTGGACACTTTTTGTGCTTGCTCCAATAATTATATGGAAAGAAGTTTCTTTTCAGATTGTGATAAGAAAAAGCAGAGAGACAAATAGCTCTTCTTTAAAAGCAGATGCATGGCATCATAGAAGTGACGCTATCACCTCGATAGTGGCTTTTGCAGGAATCTCGATTGCACTTATTTTAGGAAAAGGCTACGAAGCTGCAGATGACTGGGCAGCACTTTTTGCTTCCGGTTTTATTCTTTACAATTCATATCGAATATTTAGACCTGCCTTGGGTGAAATATTGGATGAACACATGTACGATGATCTCGAAGCCGAAATAAGAAAAGTATCGTTGACCGTTGATGGTATACTTGGTACGGAAAAATGTTTTATCCGTAAAGTAGGACTAAAATATCATGTAGATCTGCATGCTATTGTTGGTGGGACCCTTACTGTTAAAAAAGGACATCAAATAGCTCATCAATTAAAGGACACTTTAAAACTGGAATTGCCGGAACTTGGCCACATTTTAATACATATCGAGCCTCACGAATAATCGAAATTTCAATATGCAAGAAGCAGTCCACAGAATAGTGGAATAATCATCCATAAGAGATTTCAATTACCCTTAAAATTTAAAGAAAACATTCACCCAAAGGATTTGAATTATGATGTACATTATTTTTTTACCTAGCCCTATTAGTCAGATTTGCATAAATAAATTTTAAAACCATGGAACATTTACCTATTAAAAAAATCTTTATACCTGTTGATTTTTCCAATACTTCTTATAAGGTTTTCCATCATGTAAAATGGTTAGCTCAACAATTCGGGTAGGATGTTACATTAATGTACGTGAATGAAGAGTTACCTTTTTCGGGAATTTTCCCTTTTATGCAGGACCTCGGATTAGCGGACTACAATCAAAAACATCAGATACTTGCTATCGAGAAACTAGAGGCATTAAAAGATGAACTACTGGCAGCCGAAATTAAAAATGTGGATATTGAATGCACGGACGGAAATGTGGCTCAATGCATTGTTAATTTTACAGAAGAAAAAAACATAGATTTGATAGCAATGGGTACAAATGGGGCAAGAGGAGTTTCTGGATTTTTAATGGGTAGTAACTCTTTTAAGGTGGCCAACATGATAGATTGTCCGATATTAACTGTTCACGAAAAATCGGCTTCCACACCTTATAAAATATTATTGCCACATGGGATGATTCTTTATCTTCACGAGCAAAATTCCCCTTCATTGCTCATTTAGCAATTACATTTAAGACTACTATTGAAATAGTATACCCCAACGTAAATGATTCGGTGAGATTGAATTTAATAGAGCAATACTTTAAGCAGGTGTCCAACTTTTTGGAAAGCAAAAATATTGTTCATAATAGCAAACAGGTAGATGGAAACTTTGCTCACGAAGTCATCAAATTTGCTGAATATACTTCCGCAGATTTGATCGTAATTATGAGTGACGCTGATACCACTCTGTCAAATATGTTGCTAGGTTCACATGCTCATCAGCTTATTAACCACAGCACTGTTCCTGTTATTACCTTACACCCTGACGAAAGTTTTGATGTTACAGGTAATTTCTTTTAAATAAGAGAAAAAATGAAAATAAGTTTTCCCTTAGAGGTGATATTATTAATGACAATAGCATCATGTGGAAAAATAAATGATATTTCCACAACACCCCGACAATTTCGTATCCGAATAAAAGATAAGGTGAAGATAAGCGGAACGATTATGATATTAAACGGCGGAATTACCGAATTGATTACTGAGGATAATAATAAAATGGAGCGCACTGTACTTGTTCCGGCCAATGATAGCATAAAAGATGTTGTACAATGCGCCTATGATAATAGGTTGGATAATGGTTGCAGGGTTGGATTAACTCCATGGATAGAAATAAATGGATATTACTTCAGAAAAACAAATTTCCGCTCTACCTTCCCATCTGTATTTAAATATTCAAGCATAGTTATCTTAGATGAAGGTTCTTCTTGTTCGTTAGAAGAATAATTATAAATGTTTAAATATTTTGAATGCTTTTGTAAGCAATCCTTCCCTATGCTCAGGATGAGCTATTTCGATTAGTGCTTTTGCTCTTTGTCTAAGATTCTTGCCAAACAGATCAACAATTCCGTATTCAGTAACAACATAATGGATATGTGCCCTGGTTGTAGTTACTCCGGCACCTTCCCGTAAAAAAGAAACTATTTTACTTTCTCCGTTTTTAGTAGTTGAGTGCATTGCAATAATAGGTTTACCACCTTCGCTTAGTGCAGCTGCTCTTATAAAATCCAGTTGCCCACCTACACCAGAAAATTGATAAGCCCCTATTGTATCTGCACAAACTTGTCCGGTTAAATCAATTTCAATGGCCGAATTAACGGCCGTAACTTTGGGATTCATCCTAATAATTCCTGGATCGTTCGTATAAGATGCTTCCCGCATAGAAACTACAGGATTATCATTTATAAAATCATACACCTTATGAGTTCCAATTACAAAGGAGGTAACTATTTTTCCCGATGATATTTTTTTGTCCTCACAGGTTATTATACCTTTTTCCACAAGCGGAATAATTCCATCAGAAAACATTTCGGTATGAATTCCAAGCCTTCTATGATTTCCAAGTTCTGCTAAAACAGCCTCAGGTAGTCCGCCAATACCTAATTGCAAAGTAGCCCCATCCTCAACTAGTGAAGCAATATGTTTGCCTATTTTTTTATCATTCTCAGTAAGAATAGAAGGATAATGAGCACAAAGAGGTTCGTTTGTCCGGACCAGGTAGTTGAATTTGCTAATATGAATATTTCCTGCTCCGTGGGTTCTTGGTGCTTGTTCATTTACTTCAGCAATAATTATTTTTGCAGAATTGGCCGCTGCCAATGCAATATCAACGGAAGCTCCCAAAGAACAAAACCCATGCGAGTCTGGTGCAGAAACCTGTAGCAAAGCTATATCAGGACGTAAAGTATCGTTTTTGAAAAGAAGGTGTATTTCACTCAAAAAAACAGGCACATAATCTGCGTTTTCTTCCTTCACTGCTTTACGTAAATTATTGGCTACAAAAAAAGAATTTGTATGAAATGATTTTTTATACTTATCGGATGTATAGTTGGCATTACCTTCGGTATGAAGATGTATTAATTCAACATCCTTTAATTCGTTAGATCGATCAATCATGGCTCCGATTAATTTCTGAGGAGTCATAGCAGCACCATGAATAAATACTCTTTGGCTGCTTTTAATAACGGATACTGCCTCTGCGGCTGAAACATATTTTTGCATTACATTGAGTATTGATGAAACTTATTGTGCTATCCAACCGCCATCAACCGCCATTGCATTACCAGTAACAAAGGATGCGGAATCAGAACATAGAAATACAACTACTTCCGCCACTTCTTCTGGTTTTCCCATTCTACCAATAGGCTCCATATTTTCAAATTGTTTTTCTGCCTCTTTGTTTTTTCCGGTCAAACGATCTATCATTTGAGTTTGGATTACACCCGGACAAACCGCATTTACACGTATGTTTTGTTTGGAAAATTCCAATGCAACTGTTTTTGTTAAGCCAATAACGCCATGTTTTGAAGCCACATAAGCTGGTAATCCAGGAAATCCTACTAAGCCAGCAATAGAGGCGCAATTTACAATGGATCCTTTTCCATTTTTCAACATTTCGGGAATTTGATATTTCATACATAACCAAATCCCTTTTAAATTAATACCAATGGTTTTATCCCAGTTTTCTTCTGTACACAATTGTGTAGTAGCTGAGATTCCTTCTATTCCTGCATTGTTAAATGCATAGTCTAAACGCCCATAAGTTTGTATGGTTTTTTCCACCATATTTTTTACTTCTGCATCGTTGCTTACATCACATTGGATAAAAGTTACCTCACCACCAATATCTTTGATCATTTGAATAGTTTTATGACTTTTATCCTCAATCCAATCAGCAATAACTACTTTGGCGCCTCGTTTTGCAAATGCTACAGCCGTTGCTTGTCCAATACCAAAACTTCCGCCAGTAACAATCACTACTTTATTTTCAAAATCATATGTTGTATACATAATTTGCTATTTTTTTCAGAGCCAAAGTAGTATGGTGAGAATGGCTATTCAATGACCGTCGTCAGTTTTCATTGTCTTCCATAAAAAAGACGATAAACTATACGTTAAGTATTTAATAATAAAGGCTTTATACAAAACATGATGTATATCATGTTTTGTATACTAAGAGGTTGATAGATTTGGTTTTACAAAAAGATTGAGCGATTACATGGGAATATCATCTAACTTAGATTCCAATTCAACTTTTAAGAAAATGGATTCTACAATTGGTATTAATGCCTTATTTGCTTTCGCTACAGAAGGGATTTTGGTTGCCAACAGTGAAGGAATGATTGTTAAAATAAATCCAGCCGCTGAAAAGCTGTTTGGTTATGGTAAAAATGAACTACTTGGATTGAGAGTAGAAACATTGGTTCCTCAGCGCTATGAAGGGAAACACGTAATGAACCGTGATCATTATCAGAAATCACCTCATGCCCGATCAATGGGAAGCAGCTTGGATCTTTATGGAAAAAGAAAAGACAATTCCGAATTTCCTGTGGAGATTAGTTTAAGTCCATATACAAATGAACTCGGGCGCTTTGTGATTGCATTTATCATTGATGTTTCGGTTAGAAAGGATGCCGAGACTAAACTGAAAAACTATTCATCTGAACTGGAAAATGAAGTTGAACAACGAACCATTGTGCTTAGGGAAGCCATTGGAGAACTTGAACAGATTAAGGAAGAACTTAATATAGCATTGCTGAAAGAGAAGGAGCTTAATGACCTTAAATCAAGATTTGTTTCTATGGTTTCACATGAATTTAGAACTCCTCTTGCAACTATTTTATCGTCTTTAGCTTTAGTAAAAAAGTATCAGGAAATTAATGATTCCGAAAAGCAGGATAAGCATATGAATCGTATCAAAACATCTGTAAATAATCTTACAGATATTTTAAACGATATTCTTTCTTTAAGTAAACTAGAGGATGGGAAAATAAATGTGTCACTTGAAAAATTTGATATATTCCAATTCATTAATGATGTTTTATTTGATATACAGACATTGGCCAAAGAAGGGCAAATATTAAATTATGAACATCAGGAAGGGGAACCTTTGGCAAACCTGGATAAAAAAATATTGCGTCATTTGCTGTTTAACCTGGTAACGAACGCGGTTAAATTTTCTCCCGAAAATAAACCCGTAAGTATAAATACCCGTGTTACGGATAAAATATTTCAGCTGGTAGTGCAGGATGAAGGAATCGGGATATCAGTTGAAGATCAAAAGCACTTGTTCGAAAGCTTTTTCCGTGGTGAAAATGCGATTAATATACAGGGAACTGGCCTTGGATTAAATATTGTTGCCAGATACGTAGATCTTTTGGAAGGAAATATTCAAATCGAAAGTGAATTAAATAAAGGAACAAAGTTTACCATTCAGTTACCACTTAACAATAAATAAATGAAGAAGAAAATTCTATTGATCGAAGATAATCTTGAGATGCGTGAAAACACCAGCGAAATACTAGAGTTAGCGGATTATCAGGTAATAGCAACGTCAAATGGTAAACTGGGAGTAGAATTGGCCTTAAAAGAAAAACCTGATTTGATTATTTGCGATATTATGATGCCAGTATTGGATGGATATGGTGTATTGGAAGCATTATCCAAAGAAGAGGAAACATCTTCTATTCCATTTATTTTTCTAACTGCTAAGGCTGAGCGAAGTGATTTTCGCAAAGGTATGGATCAAGGAGCAGATGATTATTTGACCAAACCCTTTGATGATTTGGAACTTTTAAGTGCTGTAAACAGCAGACTTCGTAAAAGTGAAGTGTTAAAAAGAAATTTCTCAAAGGATATTCAAGGTCTGAATGATTTTATGGAGGCTGTAAGGGGGCTTGATACTTTGACTCGTATGTCGGAGGAAAGAACACTTAAATCGTATAAGAAAAAGGAAGTAATCTACCAAGAGGGATCGTTTCCAAGAGGGATTTGTTTTATTAGTTCCGGGAAAGTAAAAACATCTCTTACAAACTCTGATGGGAAAGAATTGATCACCGGCTTATATAGTCAAGGTGATTTTTTCGGATACTTAGCTTTATTAGAAGAAATAAAATACCCAGATACAGCAATAACGATGGAAGATGCGGAAATATGTATCATACCTAAAGAGGATTTTTTTAATCTGGTATATAATAGTCCGGATGTTTCGAAAAAGTTTATAAAAATGCTGTCAAATAATTTGTCTGCCAAAGAAAACCAACTTTTAAAATTAGCCTATAATTCGGTTAGGAAAAGGGTAGCGGAGGCGTTAATGACCCTTTGTAACAAGTTCTCAAAGGAGGATCAAACAAATTTTTCAATGAAGATCTCCCGTGATGATATGTCGAATCTGGTAGGAACTTCTACAGAAACAGTTATTCGTACCCTCAGCGACTTTAAAGATGAAAAACTAATTGATTTAAAAGGAGGACTTATAACTATCTTAAATTCTGAGAAATTAATTGGAATGAGGAACTAGGCTTTACTTCTTTTAAACCCAGAATGATTAGCATCATATTTTTTCTGAACTCGTTGGTCTAACTTTGTCAGTAATATCCAGATAAATGGATATCATAGATAAATGAAAATAAACATTAGTAATGATACCAAGATAGAACAGATTCAACAAGATTTTAATAAACATTTTCCATACTTGTTAGTTAAATTCTTGACCTCTAGTATTGTCAATGGTAAGTTGGAAAAGGAACTAACGGTTTCGGACTTTAGAAAAAGCAACCAAACTGGCACAATTACATTGTTTCCAGATATGTCCGTTTCCGATTTAGAAACCATTTTTAAAGATACCTATGGATTGGATGTTCAAATTCGTCGAAAACTTGGCTCTACCTCCTTTAAACCTCGACATACCATTTTATGGTCGCTCGAAGAACATAACAAACAGGGTGAGTCAATTTCTCAGCATTTAAAAAACACTGGTAACAATAATATTCAAAAATAGATAATATGAACTTGCAACTAGATAACCATGCGGCGTTATTATTAATTTTGAGATTGACACTAGCCCTTCTATTTGTTTTTCAGGGATTTGATAAGGTGTTCCATTTAAAGATGAAAAAGGTTGCCAAAGCCTTTCAATACGAACTGGGAAATAAACATATTCCCCGATGGATAGTTTTCACGGCAGCAATTTATACGTCTTATATAGAATTAATAGGAGGTTTATTACTAATAATCGGCCTCTTTAAAACATATGCACTTTATTTATTGGGGCTCGACCTTATATTGGTTACTGCAGCATTTAGTATCATATATCCCATGTGGGATATGAAAATGGTACTTCCCCGGTTATTTCTGCTTGGGGCATTATTGTATCTGCCGCAGGCGTGGGATGTCTTTTCGATTGATTATATATTGAATATTTTTTAGAACGATTTTAAATAAAAGGATATCCTTATCATTTTAAATTTATTCTGTGAATATATAAAGTGATATTTTCTGCAAATATTTTACAAAAATCATCTAGGAATAAAATGTCAAAAACAGATAATCATTACTACTATCATGAATTGGTGAAAAAAATCAATTTCTTGGCAGCATTTCTGTTTATTTTCAAAATAATGTTGAAAAACCTTTTATTTCATAGGTTAGAAGATTGATGGATAAACGTGGAAATATATTCTTCAGAGTAAATGTGAGTGATGGAAATAATATTCATCGCCTTAGATACAAATAGGATGGTTTAATAGTTCTTAAGGTTCGTTTAGGAGCCAAACAATAATAGTGTTAATATTCAATGCAAGCGCAGTTTTCAACCATTAAAACTGGTAGCCTTTGGGTTGAGTTCTTAAAAAATCCTGTTTTCGTTTTATCAACTAGTTATCAATTTCCAAAGTTTTGGTGTGCATTTCTCCCAACTTATTTTGTTCTTCCAAGGTACAGTGATCAGTAGTTGTAGTTTCCAGCCACACTTTTCCGGACTTTCTAAAAACCTGTACTGATAAACCAAACATATTACTAAAACTTTTTTCAAGTTCAGTTACTGTCATTTCCGGTACAATTTCCAATTCACCATTATTATGAATGGCTCTGCATTCATAAATAGTTTTGTACCTTTCCAGCATAAAACGTTTGGCAGTTCCACCTCCCGGTTGCGGGGACCTTGAAAAAACTTCAATTTTCAAAAATGGAAATGTATCGTTGAATTCCTTTTGAATAATCTTAACCGTTTTACGGTCGTTAATTACTATTTTCATATATCTGGTTTTATGCGTGTAGTGAGAGCAAGGGGAATTTTGTATGGAAAGCCATCTTTTTAGTATATGCTTCGATTAATATTCCATCAAGCAAACTATGCTTGCGTGGGATCATTACGACCATATCAGCATTTATTTCGATGGCAAAAGCATTAATATCACCAACCACATCATTACTTGTGTGATAGTGATATGAGTGTTGAATATCCGTCATTTCATCCTCCATTGCATTAAAACTGGTTTTTTCAATTTCTGGAACGATTGCAAGAGCTGGTGCTACATGTAAAATATATAGATGAGCATTGAATAGATGAACTAGTTTTTTTAACGGGTCCAATACTTTTTTATATTCTGTTTGTTTTCCATCAACAGCAAGCAAGATCTTTTTAATTGTTCTAAAACTGATATCCTTATTAATGCATAGCACAGGATATTGAGATTTTCTAATAATAGCAGTGGTAGTGCTGCCTAAAAATCTCTCGACTATATAATTAGCCCCTTGCATACCCATCACTATCATCGATGGCTTTTTCTCAGCAGCAAATTCATTAATCATATCAATTTCAAAACCAAGTGCACAATCACATTCAATATCCAAATTTGGACCTCTCTTTTTGTGCAAATTTATTTTTACTTCATTTAATCTATCCATGCATTTTGCTCTCAACTCATCATCAGTTAGCACTAATACAGGAACTTCAATAGCAATTGGAGGGGTGGTGTAAACATTAAATAAAATTAGTTTGGCCTTAATGGATAAAGCCATTTCTGCTGCATATTCAATGGCATTCATTGAAGCATCCGAAAAATCAGTTGGTACTAAAATTGCTTTCATATATTGGTTATTTTAATTGGGCATAACTTACCCTGGTTTATTTTCTATTTGTTTATAAATTAAATGGTGAGCCATATATTTAATTACTCCTGCTTTCCTTACACATCTATTCAAGAAATTCTTTTTACCTTATTTTATTCTCCTACAATCTGGCCATATAATTAATTTCATGTTCGGCCTAGCAGCGCAAGAATTTATCATCCCTTGCTTTATCTCGTCTTATTTTTTATATATAATTAGCTAAATACCATCAACAGTATGTTGATAAATACGGATAAGACACCAGCAGTTAAAATTATTTTTATTGGAGCAACTGCTAGTATCATACAAAGTGTAAACATAGTAGATGCAGCAATCAGGGTTATTTGAAATAGGCTGGTACCATCAACGAATAATCCGGCAACAATTCCGCTAAAACAAGCAACTATTAGAAGGGTCCATGATATCACACCAAAACGATTAAATTCCATCATTTGCCAGAACTTTGGCCAATTAAAAATTCTGCTGTTGGTTTTACTGTAGGCAATGGCTTTTAATTTTGAATGAGCTAAGGTTTCCATAATAAATAGTATTTTAAGTTTTACAGAGCAAATGTAAATAGGAGTATAATGCTTAAAAATGACTTTCATCATCCAGCGGAGAAATTTAAAAACTGACCACGATCATAATTCAAACTTGTCCTGCCATATAGTTTTGCGTCTTATAATTTGCAACAATGAACGTGCTTAGTATCCTTTCGCTCATTTTAGTTATAATAAACGCTTTAGCAGCCTTTATAGGTGGATTCGCTTTAGTAACAGACCCAACTGGAAATAGTATGAAACTTTGTTTGGACTGTCTCTAACATTCATCGTTTGATGCTTACTTTATACCTGGTCCTTTGCTGTTCCTATTAAATGGTTTTTTAGGATTTCTGGTATTTGGGTCAATCATGATCAAGTATAGATACTATTCATGGTTGAATACTCTTCAGGGGTCAATTCTTACCTGCAATTTATATTTGGAGCAATTGGAATTGCACTTATTATAATAGGTATAATACAAGCAAGTACTAAAAACCCACTCATCAAAAAGCATTAGTGTATTATATACATATTTTGTTAATATGTTTTGGTCATGTTTTCTGGAATAACAATAATAAAATCCCCGGTACCTTTATTTTGATCATCGAGTTCCTTTATATCCTTCTGTTCTTTTGTACTAATACTTCCAATCGTAACTGAGGACAAATACTGCTTTAAATACCAAGCAATTCCTTCTTCATTATCAGAATGATAAGACCCGTTAAAATGTACCACCTGTTTGTCTTTTGTTAAGGCCTTATAGATAAACCAGGCCATCGTAGCATCTTTAACGGCTTGAGATTTTGGAAGATTTTCTCCTCCATGCCCTCCTGCATTGGCAACAATTTCTTTGTAGCATGTAAGTGAACTGTCGTATAAAATGGGTAAAGGGGCTATATAAGTTTTGGCTAATTGATCAAGACTATCCAACATTTCCAGCCCCGATTTATATACCATATTTGCATACCTTCTTGGGACATTTGCGCAAATAAAAGATAAGCCATTGTTCTTTGCAAAATCCATCAGTGGTTTATAGTCTGTTGTATAGTTTGGCCAGAGTTTGGCTTCATCAGCAAATGTTTTATCCGACATTTTTCCTTTTAAATATTCATTAATAATTAGTTGGTCATCCGCTTCAAACATTTCTGCTCCCAAAACTAAATTCTGTTTTTTTTCTTCAAATAAACTCATGGTTATTTCCAACTGCAACCAATGAGCAATCGGGTTATTGTGTAACTCACCAAATAGCACAACCTGATTCTTACTAATAGATTTCATCATTTGGTCGAAATCCACCTCTTTGCCTTCGGAATTAAATATTTTGTATGCGGGTTTATCAATTCCAAACAGAGTAGTAGAAGTATAAATTAGAAATGAAAGCAAGAAGAAAAGATTTTTCCTATTCACAATTGGTGTTTTAGTTGATTTGTTAGTAAAAGTAAACAATGTGTTAATCAATAGCTGGTTCTTTAGTCAAAAAGATGGTAAATATCGTTAAGCACAATGGTGTCTCCCTTTTCATTAAGCACCTTCAAATCGTACCTAAAAATCACTTTGGTCCCTTTTGGAGCATTATAATATATTGTCCATGCATCTTTCTCATTTGTTCCAATGCACCCATGCGAATAAGCTTTACCTAGTGTTTCAGGATTGGTTGTAGGGTGTATCATTACACCGTACCGTATTCCATTAATGGCGGGTTCAATCCAAGGTATAATAGGTATCTTGGTAAAGTGTTTATCGTCCCGATTAGTTCCTGTATATTCTTTGCCAGTGTCAAGGTTGATAACCTTGTGCATTCTGTCAATCCACTTAATTTCCCCAATACCGATTGGCGTTCTTAAATTGATAATATGTCCAACTACAAAAATAAATTTCTCGCCATCTCTTCCCACTCTTACTGGGCAAGTAAATATGGTATCGCCATTTTGAAACAATCTCAATTTAAACTCAGGTAGGTTTACATCAATTACACTTGTCTCAAGCTTTTTACTGATCTTCCAGGCAAAAGCACTATCTGGTATGGCTAAACTATCATTTTTATGTAGTATAATAAGCTCTCTCTGGTCGTAAACAAATATACCTTCCTCCATTTTTTCATAATAATCGAACGATCTTAGCGAATCAAGAATCCACGGGTTAGCGTGTACCAATATGTATTCATTTATATGCCAGTTCTTAAAAGTATCTGCTTTCAAAATCAGTTTATCCATAAACTTAAAATAGTTCTTTACAAGAATATCTTCAGGAACTTTTACCCATTGCAGTATAGAATCCCTGATTGGAATTTCCTTGCGAATAACGTTGTTGTTCGGAGCTATGCTGTTATTATTATGTGTTACAACATTTTCTCTGTTAGTGTTTCCACATGAAAAACCAATCATGGCGGCAATTAATATCATTTTTTTAATCATGCTCAAAGGTATTCGAGCCTTGTTCTCCAAAAAATGATATATATCACCTTACCATAAAAGGTCACTATCATGTTTCTAATTGATTTGGATCTCCTCGATTGGTCAATCCTACACTCTTCGAGTATCTCCCAATCTAACAAACTCAGTTTTTATATTACTTGTCAAGCTAATTATTTTTGCAAGAAGCACCGAAAAAGGATACTTTTCGCCAGCTTCCCAGCTAAATAAATTAATGTTTATTCGGGTTTTATTTGCAACCCATTTTTATCTTTTTTTATTTGGCCAAAAAGAGGATTATTGTGAAAATGTCTGCAATTAAAGAAAATATCCATTTTATGGTAGTCAACCTAAAACTAAGTGTCAAGTCTGATTGATATTGTGATTGCAATCCCCAAATAGCATTGAATAAGGATTATTAAACGTGCAGCTCTTATCTAATCCAGTATTTTTAGGTACTAATTTCGTCTCGACCGCAAGATTTAAAGCTCCTCAAGTTTATATAAAATCTTTTTTTGGCTGCGTTAACCGGCTGTCCGCTCTACGCGGTGCCGCTTCCATCCGGCGCAGTTACGGCTAGTATTTGGCCTTTATAGCATATACCATAGGCATCTTCTTCCCTAAATGCTCTATATAGTATCTGTCGTTTTCACCTTTTATCATGTGCTGAAAACAGTTATATGGCGAAAAATCAAATTCTTTGAATGTAGCAATCGTTAATCCTGATTTTATCAATGAAGTGAGTACCTCGTCTATTGCATGGTTCCATCCGTACTCCTTACTTTTAATGTCGGCATTTCTATCGGTGTATGTTCCCTGCGATTCTGTTATAATTGTTTCTACATTGAAATAAGAATATTTTATTTCCTTAAAATGATCATCAAACATCCACACCACGGGATGGAAATCTGCAAATATAAATTCTCCTCCAGGTTTTAGAAAATGAGAAATGATATCTGCCCATTTATCAAGATCGGGCAGCCAACCAATCGTTCCATAACTAGTAAATACGATGTCAAATTTTTTATTCAGATGTTCTTTTAAGCTATAAACATCACAACAAATAAATTCTACATTTGTACCAATTTGAGTGTTGAGTTCTTTTGCTTTTATAATTGCGGCATCAGATAAATCAACTCCCGTAACGGTTGCACCTATTCTAGCCAGCGAAAGAGTGTCCTGGCCAAAATGACACTGAAGATGTAAAATGGATTTTCCTTTTACATTTTCCAATAACCCTAACTCAATTTCTTTCAACGATGATTGCCCATCAAGAAATTCTTTCATTCCATAGAATTCCGAATCAACATGAATAGGCACTCGTTCATTCCAATGTTTACCATTCTCTTCTAAATAATTTTCTTCCATTCTTTAAGATTTTTCTTCCCAAATATTGGCCAAATTTACAATAGTTTGTACAGCCTTTTGCATATCAGATTCACTTACCCATTCCTGTTTACTGTGGAATGCATGTTCTCCAGCAAAAATATTAGGACATGGCAATCCCATAAAACTTAACCTTGATCCATCAGTTCCTCCTCTTATACTTGATAAAATAGGTTCTACTCCGGATCTTTTTACGGCTTCAAAAGCATATTCTATTACTTTAGGATTGGCATCTAAAATTTCTTTAAAATTTCTATACTGTTCGGTTATTTTAAAACTACATGTACATCTGTCATAATCTGCAATTACTTGATGAGCTATCAATTCCAATTCTCTTTCCAATTCATGCAAAACCGGAGTGTCAAAAGCTCTAATAATAAAACCAATTTCTACCTGGTCTAAAGTTCCTTTAATCGAAACCGGATGCATAAACGGTTCCTTTTTTTCTGTTCCTTCGGGTGATTTTTCTCTGGGGAGATGATCAATTATTTTTGCAGCAATTTTTATTGCATGTTGCAATTTATCTTTGGCAAATCCAGGATGTGTAGGAAATCCGTTAATAGTTAAAATTACTCCGTCAGCACTGAATGTTTCGTTTTCTATATGTCCCAACTCTTCTCCGTCCATTGTATAACCAAACTCAGCACCTAGTTTTTGCATGTCAACCTTATTCACGCCGCGTCCAATTTCTTCATCAGGTGTAAAAAGAATTTTAATATCTCCGTGTTTAATTTCAGGATGCTGAATTAAATAATTCATGGCATCCATAATTTCAGCCAATCCTGCTTTATTGTCGGCCCCAAGAAGAGTAGTGCCATCAGCTGTAATGATTGTATGTCCAACTTGCTTTAAAAGAGAAGGATGTTCACTTACCTTTAGTATCTGCAATTTATCGTTAGGTAATACTATATCCTTTCCATCGTAGTTTTTATGAAGTATGGGATTCACATTTTCTCCGGTACAATCAGGAGAAGTATCCATGTGAGAACAAAAACAGATGATCGGAACTTTTTTTGTTGAATTGGAAGGTAATGTTGCATACACATAACCATGTTCATCTAACTCGGCATCTTTTATACCGATTGCCAATAGCTCCTCTAATAATACCTTTCCCAGATTTTTTTGCTTTTCGGTAGAGGGGCAAGTAGGGGAGGTAGGATCACTTTGGGTATCGATCTTTGCATAACCAACAAAACGATCAACTACTGTATAGTCATATTTTTCAAATGTAATCATGCATTTCTTTTAATTGTTTATTAAAACTTCTATTTTATATTTTTTGCATCTGTCCACTCATCCCATGTGTAATCGTCACTTACATAATGAATATAATATTTTGAGTCTTTACTATCTAAAATTTCTGCAGGATAATATGCATCATTCCAGAAGGCCTGAACTGTTTTTTCATTTCCTGTTCTAATTCGATCATAAGTAACCCATTCATCGTAACTTTTATCGTAATCAGCATAAGTAATATAATAAAAGTCTCCATCAGCTTTGGTGATGGTGGCATTATACCATTTCTTCTCCCATTCAACCTTTACCGTTGAACCTGTTTTATGTTGCACAAAATATGGATTTCTAACTTTTTCTTTTGATAGAGTTTTTGATTCTTTATCAGAATAGAAATAGAATTCACAATCATATTGTCCGTTTGTTTTTCCCGTAACTCTTGCTACTTTCCATTTACCTCCATGTAAAGCAAAAACGTAAGAACCAACCTCCGAATCCGAGCGATTTATTTTCCCGGTTACATTTGAAATAACTGTTTTATCTCCATCTAAATTGAAGCATGCAAAAGTATTTAACTGGCGTTCCCGAAACTTCATCGCATCTTTTACCTGTGAGGCCATTTCATTCATTGAAATTTTCCCATCGTGATTATTGTCCATGATTGCCTCTCCTCTCAAACAATCGATAAGGGCTTGAGAATATGTCCAGTTTCCGGTAGATGTATTTGTGGCGGTTGCTGAAGCAAGTGCATAGGTTTTAAATCCTTTTTTTGAGATGGTTTCGGCGGTGCCGGCAAGTCCTCCCGAATAACAGCAATCTGCCCAAAGAGTAACTCTGTCTCCTTTGAAATTTTTGATCACGAGATCCGAAATGATATCAAAATCTAATCCGGTATTAGAAAGATCGGTGGTTACTATATCAGAATTTGCGAAATAATATTTTCCCTTTTCATGAATTCCATGACCTGCATAATAGAAAATAAAATGGGAACCGTTTTCGGTTTTAGAAAGTAGAGTTTCCATTTTTGACTTGATGTTTTTTAAGGTAGCTTCGCCATCCATCAGGAAAAAAATATTATTTTCCTCAACTCCTGTTGTTTTTAGGAGTTCATAAAGCTCTTTATCTTTTCTATTCTTTTTTTCGAATGAGGGCAAGTATTTATCGGTCCATTCTAAGGCGCCTACAATTAATGCATATGTTTTTTGTGAATTTGTATTTTGATGGTTGTTTGGAGTAATGGTAGCTTTTGCACTACAATTAAAAAACAGTAGAAATAAAATGGGGATAAAAAATATTTTTTTCATTTGGGTATTTTAATTAATGGGTCAAGATATAAAAATGATTTTTGTTATGCATAAAACGTATGCAAACAGACATTTATTAAAATCTAAATGTTATAAAATACTGTTAATCAGCAAAATGCTTGAATCTATTGATTTTAGGCTGTTTGCAGCATTTTTATGTATATTTGCATTATAAATTTTATAAAATGAAAACCCTAATTTCAACCTTAATTATTGTTCTCACAATATCTATCTCACTAAATGCTCAAAATGTTGCCATAAATACAACTGGAGCAGTTGCAAATACTTCTTCATTATTAGATGTAGATGCTACCGACAAAGGTATTTTGGTACCACGTGTTTCTTTAAGTGCCACAACGGATGTTGTAACGGTTGCTACTCCTGCAAACAGTTTACTTGTTTATAATACAGCCACCGCAGGTGCAGGTGCCACAGCGGTAACCCCGGGCTATTATTATTATAACACAACTGCAGCTGTATGGATTAGAATATTAAACAATGGGGATGCCTGGTTAACCACTGGAAATTATCTTACGGCTAATAGTATATTTGGAAGTCTCACTAACTTTTCTGTAATCTATAGAACCAATGGTGCAAATAGAGGGGCTTTTGTTAATACTGGAGAAATGGTTTTAAATCCAGCATTAACTTATTTTGGAGGAGATATTTTTTCTGCTTATGCAACAGGCACAGGATATGCAGTTAATGGATATGTATCAGGTGCCGGCGCAGGTTTTGCTGGATATTTTCAGGCTACCTCTACCGGAGCATCTAATGCATCTTACTTTTATAATAGTTCAACCGATGTAAATGCGGGTGTTATAGATAATATTATTCCAGCTGGCGGATTAGGTTGGAACGTATATGCAAATACAGCTTCCACCACAAATACATTCCCGAGTATTGCTGGAGTTACCAGAAGTTTAACTTCTACTGGAGTTGCAGGTGCCGTTAACAGCGCCAGTACAATTACAATTTTAGTTGGTGGAAGTGGCGGAGCATTTATAAGTCCATCTACGGGTGTTTATGCAACCGCATCTACTGTTGCCAATGGAGTAGGAGGTTTGTTCTCGGGTAATGGGGTTGGTTCAAGCACTCCAGCAGGAGGAGCCGGTTCGTCATCCAACGGTGCTACAATAGGGGCATTTGGAAACGCTACCACGGTTGCTTCTGGAACAGGTGGTGTGTTTGCAGGAAACAATTCAGGAACTTCAACTTTAGCTACAGGGTCTGGAGTTGCAGGAACAGGAACCACAACAGGTGTTTATGGAATTGGTACAACCGCTGCTAGTGGAACTGGTGGCGTTTTTGCAGGAAATAATTTAGCAGCTATTACATTGGGAGCAGGATCGGGTGTAGCCGGAACAGGGAGTATTTCAGGTGTATTTGGTTATGCTACTACTAACGTAAATGGCTCTAGTGGTGGTACATTCCAAAGAGCCGGGGGTGCTTTTGGCGTTGTGGTATGCGCAAATATATTGGGCACTGATTACAAGGTAGCAGGTTCGGGTTTGGTTTCTACAGTTGTGAAAAACACCGAGAATAAAAATGTAATCATGTTTGCACCTGAATCTCCTGAAGCATTATTTCAGGATTTTGGAAAAGGTAATTTGATAAATGGATATGCAAAAATTGAACTTGATCCAACCTTTGCTAAAAATATTTTTGTTGATGACACTCATCCATTACAAGTATTTGTTCAGTTAGAAGGTGATTGTAAGGGTGTATATGTGGCAAACAAAACAGCCAATGGTTTTGAAGTAAAAGAACTTCAAGGCGGATCTTCTAATGTTTCCTTTACATGGTTCGCAAATGGAAACAGAGCTGATACCAAAGATGAAAATGGAAATGTAATTTCTAAAAACCAAGATTTAAGATTCCCTATTATGCCTGACTTGTCTAATATTGTAGTGAATGAGAAAGTAAACATTGAAATGACTACTCAGGAAACAATAGAGATAAAAAAGGCAGACGTTAAGCTTGAAAAAGAACAAAAAAGGATAGAACAATAACCTATTCAAATATTTTCAAAAGCCCTACGAAGGGCTTTTTTTTATCTGCCATTTTACGTATTTATATTAGTTATTATAACCCATTCAAATAACCGAATTTTGAATAAATTTCTAAATCAATTAAGGTTATTGCTTATCAGTAGCTAAGGATTATTTTGGGATAACTTTGAGAATAGAAATAGGTGAAAATTAATTGCCTATTAATCACCCTTATGGCTTTTGTTATACTGATTATTTTTATAAGGCCTTCAAACCTTATAGCATTTTATTAACCCAAAATTCTAATAGGAGTTATAAAAAAATTAATCCTAATCCTTTCCAGCATACTATTGTCTGTGGCTGGAATCAATTCACAAAATGTAGCTATTAACACTACAGGAGCTGTTGCAGACGCATCGTCTATGCTGGATGTAAGTTCAACCTCATCGGGAATGTTGGCACCCCGAATGACAACAGCTCAGAGAACAGCCATTCTAGCACCAGCCACTGGTCTTTTAGTTTACGATACAAATTTCCAGGCCTTTTGGTATTTCGATGGAACAATATGGAGACCATTACTTTCAAATAATACTGGCTGGCAATTAACAGGAAATACGGTAACAGGAACCACTAATATATTAGGAACATTAAATGCTCAACCACTTCGATTTTTTTGCAACAATATTGAGAGAATGAGAATAAATAATGTTGATGGAGAAATAGTTGCTGGGGCATTGGCCTCGCCATATGTAGGAGATTTATTTGCTGGTGTTGCAACTGCTACACTAACCTTTGCCGTTAATGGATATTCGTCGGTTAATGGATCAGGTGCATGGGGTGAAATTATGGCAGCATCCACTACTGCCTTCTCGGCGGTTCAAGGAGTTTATGGAGGATCAGGAGTTGGATCAGGAGTCTTAGGTAATTATAATGGAACCAATACTGGAAATACTAGAAGTGGTGTATATGGAGTATGCAGTACACCCGCTGCAGCGGGTGGTGGTGCTGGTGTTTATGGTTATAATTCAATTGCCTCAGGTAATATGAGAATGGGTGTATTAGGAAGTTATAATGGGAGTGCATTTGGAATTGGCGCATATGGAATAGGATTTGGTGGTGGTATCATTGCAGGAAATAATGATATTGCCGTGGTAGGTTGGAGAGCAAATAATGCAAATTATAGTGGATATATTAATGGAAATCATGTTATAGCTAATGGAACCAAAACAGCTTCTGTTGGAACAAAATGGGGTAATCAACTATTATATTGCACCGAAAGCCCTGAGGTCTGGTTCGAAGATATTGGACGTGGTAGCTTATTCAATGGTACTGCTACCATTGAAATGGATAGTATATTTATGCAAGTAACATTTATTGATGATGAGCACCCAATACATGTATTTATACAAATGGAAGGTGAATGTGAAGATGTATTTGTTAAACCTGGCACCACATCCTTTACAGTTAAGGAAAAAAATGGAGGTACGTCGAATACTGATTTCTCATATCGAGTAATGGCTAAAAGAGTTCATTTCCAGAATCATCGTTATGGAAATGATCCACTATGGGGTGAAGGTGATACCAGAAATTATATGCAATATGCTACACCACCTCCGGTCGATTATAATGAAAATGTGAAATTCCAGATTGATCAAAAAAATAACTGGAAACCAACTCCAATGCCACAAGGGTTTATTGATTATTTCGAAATTCAAAAGCAGAATGACGAAAGAAGTAAAAGTTTTACTAAACCTGTTTTAACTGGGAAGTAGTAAATATTTTTAGATGTTTTTAGAATGGACCATCTTCGAAGTGTTCATTTTTTTATACCTTAAATTCATCTCGGCTCTAACGATTGACTTCGTTTCGGTCAGTATCACTTGCACTAAATAATATATGCGTTTTACTTGCCAATGCTAAGTGCACAATGGGTCTGGCTGAAGTTCAGCCGTGAAAATTAAATATTGAGAAAACACCCTTTCAAGGTGCTTTTTTTGCATCGTGCTCATCTATTGAAAACAGGACTTAAGAATAGATTCAACTTTTAATTCGTCCAGGATTTTTTCAATAAACTTTTGGTCATGCATAGCAACTTTTCGAAAACCAAGGCAAACAGACATATGATGACTTTCAAAATCGACATATAAGCACTGGATAAATTCAGTTTCTCGATAATAATATTTTTTGCCCTGGTAAGTATATGCAGTAGATTCCTCTACAATACCGTCATTTTTAAAACGCTCAATCGGTTGAAAAGATAAAATAAAAGCCTTGCTTTTATTGGTTGAATCACTTAATGAGAAAAAGAAACCAGTAGGCATTTCGAAGTCAGTAGTAACTCCTTCAACTTCGTTGTACAAACTACCCTTTTTGTATTTAAACTCTTGTAGTTGAATAGCATTAAATACTTTCTCCAACAGATTCCAGTTAACTTTTTTATCCGTCTGTGTATAACACCATCTGCATACCAAAAAAGATAGGCAGATGGTTACTATGATTTTTTTTGGAATATCCATTTACTACCAACCTAAAACCCAAGCGAAGATCAATGGCGCCACAATGGTAGCATCACTCTCTACAATAAATTTAGGGGTATTAATATCTAATTTACCCCAAGTGATTTTTTCATTAGGAACAGCGCCACTATAACTTCCGTAGGAAGTAGTTGAATCAGAAATCTGACAGAAATATGACCAAAAAGGAATGTCATGCATTTCCATATCTTGATACAACATCGGTACTACACAAATAGGAAAATCTCCTGCAATACCTCCACCAATTTGGAAAAATCCAACCCCTTTTCCACCAGAATTTTTCGGATACCAGTCGGCTAGAAACATCATGTATTCAATACCACTTTTCATAGTGGTAGGTTTAAATTCTCCTTTAATGCAATACGAAGCAAAAATATTTCCCATAGTACTATCCTCCCAACCTGGAACTACCATTGGAATATTTTTTTCAGCCGCAGCAATCATCCAGCTATCTTTTGGGTCAATCTCGTAATATTGCTCTAATACACCAGAGTTCAATATTTGATACATAAATTCATGGGGGAAATATCGTTCTCCTTTTTTATTTGCATTGTCCCAAATTTCAAATAAATGTTTTTGTAAACGACGAAAGGCTTCTTCTTCAGGAATACAAGTATCCGTTACACGGTTATAATGGTTTTCTAAAAGATCCCATTCTTCCTGTGGACTTAAATCTCTGTAATTCGGAACTCTTTTATATGAATTATGAGCTACTAAATTCATGATATCTTCTTCGAGATTTGCACCTGTACAAGAAATAATATGCACTTTATCCTGACGAATCATTTCGGCCAAAGATTTTCCCAATTCAGCAGTACTCATGGCACCCGCTAAAGTGATCATCATTTTTCCATTGCCTAATAAATGTTCCTCATAACTTTTGGCGGCATCAACTAATGCAGCTGAATTGAAATGTAGATAATGTTTTTCTACGAATTGCGAAATAGGACCTTTCATTGTTGTAATATTTGTAAAGGTGTCAGGAATATTCCGATTTACCATTTCTTTGGCGGCTTTTCCGGTGTTCCGCTATATCTTTTTAAATAAATGATTTGTCAAACTGAGCCTGTCTGAGAGCCATTATTTATTTAAAAAGCATATCGCTTCTATCCGGGCCGCATTGCGTTAGTAATGTGATCCTGACAAATAAAAAGTATTTAGTCAGAGGCCACTTACGTGCACAAAAGTACATAATTTTTTGAAATTGTTTTATCTCTGTAAGATCTATAAATACAAGGAATACTTACTTCTTCTTCGATGTCACCTTCTTCCCCGAAACCAGCATCTGATTAGCCATTTGATAGATTAATCGTGCTCCAACATTTGCATCCCATTCATCATCTTTTCCCGGAGCCACTTCCACCACATCAAACCCAACAATTTTTCTCCCACTAGCTACTACTTTTTTCATTAGCATCAAAGCCTGGTGATATTCTAAACCACCCGGAACCGGCGTTCCTGTATTTGGACAAAGTTTCGGATCTAATCCGTCAATATCAAAACTAATATAAACACGCTGATCAAGATCTTTGATCATTTCATCACATAATTTACTCCACGATTTTCCGTCGTATTGTTCGTTTTTTAAATTCTCATCGAAATAAGCTTTCACCCTGCCCTTGCTTTTAGCAATAATATCCTGCTCTTCCTGGCACCAGTCGCGAATTCCCACCTGCACAATATTCTTTACATTCTTTATTTTCAACGCATTGTACATAATACTTGCGTGGCTGTATGTAAAATCTTCATAAGCTTTTCGTAAGTCACAATGAGCATCAATATGTAAAATACTAAATGAACCAGTTTCAGCTAATGCCTGAATAATTCCCAATGGAGTTGAATGATCTCCACCAATTAAGGCCACTTTCTTTTTTGCTTTTATATATTTTTTCGCCTGTGTATAAACCCAGGTATTCATTTCATGACAGGCAGAATTTACTACAGTTAATAGTTCTTTTCCTTCTGCCGCAGCTGCTAATGCAGGATTATATAATAACAGATCAATATATTGTTCAGCAACCTTGCGTACTTTTTTACTTTGTTTACGCATGTCTTCCGGAACCGGAACCATAAAGATTTTATGTTCCCAGGCGTTCGGAACGTCTTGTAAAAATAAATCTACTTGTGTACTAGCTTCTAAAATGGCAGCAGGGCCTTTTCCTGATCCTGTGGAGTAGCTTGCCGTTACATCCCATGGCACAGGAATAAGAATTAATTCTGCTTCTTTTTCAGTATATGGTAAACCGAAAATCCCCGAGTTCTCGTTTGCCGGGCCATTAGGGTCAAAAGTGTTTTTAGCAGGCATGCAAAATGGTATTGTAGATTGGTCAAAGGTAAGTATTTAGCGTTAAGCGGGGGTTAACATTTTGCTAAATAATTGATTTAGGAAACCACTATTTTAGAAACAAATTCACCATGGCTATTATAGTGATAATAAACACGATCAAAATAACAACCATAAAAGGGCTTTTTAACCGACTTTTAGGGCTAGTTTCGTGTTTGGCAGGCTCTATCACCTGTTTGGTCTCCTCAGGCTTACTTGTTGACCCTGATATCCTATATTTTATTTCTTCAGGTGTTTTTTGAAGTCTTAAGCCAACTTGTTTGATTACCGTCTCGTTTTTACTGGTATTGAATATTTCTTTTAAAATGGAATCGGAAGGCAAGTATTTAAATTCATTCATGATCTGATGATATACATCTGAATCATCCTTTTTATCGAGAAGTACTTTACCTAATTCCATATCGTTAAAACTTTCTTTACCATATTCCCTCAGGGCTTGTTTAACTATTTTGCCATCGATTACAAAAGCTTGAAGTTTGGGGATTTTGCTCATTCGTTCACTTACGAAAATATCGTCCAATACAACTTTGTATCTTAACGATACTGGAAGTATATTTTCGGTTGAACAAAACTTACAATGAAAATTATTTTTGGTTGGATCTGCTTCAAGCGGTGCCCCACAGGATACACACCTAACTGCTATCATTTGAACATTTTCTTTAATCTTTGCGTCAGAACTGGCTTTGTAAAACACCAGTTCATCCATTCCTTCATATTCCTTAAAAGAAACAGATTGGTTACAATGGTTGCATAAGTAGTTCTCCAGGCCACTTTGTTCGGGTAATGTTAGGGCTTGTTTACAATGATAACAGGGAATAGAATCTACATTGTCTAATTGGACCTTCCCATTAATGGTTCCCATCATAATCTTATGGTCGCTATTCGCTTTTTTCATCGCCGGGAGATCCACCGCTTTTATTATATTTTCCCAACTTTTTTTATTGATATTGCCGCAATCGGAACACTTCGGATTTCCGTCAAAATTTTGCAAAACGATATTGTTGCCGCATTTACTGCAATCAACTATAACACTTAAAGTGCTCCAGTTGTATCGGTGTGAATAAAATTTCGACTCCATTCTTCTCAATATTTATTGGTTAACCAAATAGTTTTTTGAAGAAACCACTTTTTTTTTCGGAATCTTCCTTTTTTACAATTGAATGAGAATCTAGTTTTTCAGTCATTTCACCATCAGATTTTCCTAGTTTATCGCCTGCCTGAATAATGACCTCTCTATTTGTTGATTCACTAAATAAGCTTTCCAATACTTCATTTGACGAAGTATGTCCAAGAATTTTGTGTATCGTATGAAAAACACTTAATTCATTTTTATTGTTCAATAGTATTTTATTGAAATCTTCTGCAGTAAAAGTTGAACTATGTTCCTTTAATGACTGGGTAACCATCCATCCATTATTGCCAAAAGCCATCTCCCGCGGATGCTTTTCTTTTCGTTGCGCAACCATCATTTGACTAAGCGGAATTTTAGCAGTCCTTGTAATAGCATTTTGTGTTCCACAAAAAGAACAAAATAAACTGCTTCTGCTTGAATCTGCCTTTAAGGGAGCACCGCAATTGGTGCAGTTAAATGCAATCATGCTGGTTTTTCCTGTTCCTTCCAGTTGATGTTTTATTCTTGTATCATAAAATACCAGTCCTTTTAATTCTGGTATTTCATAAAACTCAAGTTTTCTCATACATGATTCGCAATTGCAAGCCGTTAAATCTACATCTGGATTTAATTCTATGGACGATTTACAATGTTGACATAAAAATTGTTCCTGTTTTTCAAGGAAGATGCTTAACACTATTTCTCCATCTAATTCTTTTCGGGTATTTCCATCTATCATCATGCTTGATAAATTGATCTTTTGTAAAATATCGAGCCATGATTTATTTGTTGAGTGACCGCAATCACTGCATATTGGATCCTGATCCAACTGTTGAAATGGAATTTTATTTTTACAAAGTATGCATTCCAAATGAATGCTCATTGTGTGCCAATTCAGGTCCTGGTATTTATGCATAAAAAGAAACCCTGCCGAAGCAGGGTCTTATTTAGGTTTATTTATTTCCGAAGATCAGATAAAGTGCAACAATAGCGGCAATAATTCCTATAACGAGTAAAGCAACTTTACCCCATGCAATTGGACGTTGACCTTTCATCTTACCGGTTCTTCCATTTACAAATACATTATAAACTTTGTTTTTGAATTTATATGCGCTAATGTACAAGGGAAGTAACAATAATTTAAATGTGATTTTACTGTAAATCGGATGCATGCTTAATACTCTTTGCTCATCCCCCCCAATATCTTTACGAATAATACCACTCATTACATTATCCATTTTTACTTTACCAACGGTAAAACCATCTTTCAATGTTACCTGGTATTTTTCAGTAATGATCCCACTTAAATAAGCATCGTTGAATGGCTCATTTTGTTTTAGATCCCATGGCTCTAATGAATCAATATCTTTTTGAGGTAGGTTTTTACTTGCTAAAACCAAAACATCATCAAAAGCGTTATTTACTTTTCCCGAGCAAGGAGTCCATCTTGTTTTACGAACCTGACGGGTACGGGTAACCGTTCTGCCATTTTCGGTAGTGGTATAAGTTTCGCTAACATAATAATATGTTCCTCTCATTCCTGAGTATTGACAATCACAAAAAGAATCAAATGTCCAGTAAGGAACATACATGGCTTTAAACGATTCAGGTTTTACCGATTTTTTTAATTGACTTGGTGCAAACCAAAGTTTCTTTACCCAGTTCTGGAATATTTTAAGTGTTTCCTCTCTTTTAATTTTAAAAGGCAGAATACCTCCAGGTCTGATTAGATTTTCTTCTTTTTTCTCAGCTAACACCAATGGGGAGGCACAATAAGGACAATCAGCAGTTTGTAAATGAGGTTCTACGGTAGTGGTAGCTCCGCAATTATGACAATTAACAACACTTACAGTGAGTTTTGGAGCGGTAGATGTTTCCTGATCCAGCATCGCTGAAAAATCCTGTTCTTCTACATTACCTTCAATTTTGGGAATCTCATTTTCCGTTTGACAGAACTCACATTTTAAATGTGTTGTTCCTGGTTTATAAGTAAGATTGGCTCCACAGTTTGTGCATGGGAACTTATCAGTTACCTGCGAATTAGCGCCTTCGTAAGCTAATTCTTCATTCGTTTTATTATCCATAGCAATAGGTTTGTCTGTTTGGTTACTGGGCTAAAATAAAAAAAATTGGTCTCGGCTTATCGAGACCAATTTTTTCTTTATATAGTTAATGGTTAAGGGGCAGGAGGGGGTGGTGGAGGAGGCATCGAATTAAACAGTTGAGCTAATTCTGCAAGTGTATCTGCAGTAGCCCATCCAGCCATTCCATTTTTCCACATCATTGTTGCTTTGGTTATTTGTCCACCGGTAATCATTTGCGAAATTGTATTAGTATCATAAGGTCCTTGTTGAGCACCATTAACAGCTACGTAGAATTGCGCAATTGGAGGTGGAGGAGGCATGTTGTTGCCACCACCATTGTTGGTATTCTGGTTGTTCTGGTTCATGGAGTTTTGCATCTGGTTTCCCATCATGTTACCCATTCCCATTCCCATTCCTGCACCAACAAAAGCACCACCCATACCTTCATTTTTAGCAGCTGTTTCAATAGAATTAGCAATACTAAATTGAGTGAACTTGTTCATGTCCCCAAGTATACCCATGCTTGAACGTTTGTCCAACATAGCTTCAACTTCAGGAGGAAGACTTACGTTTTCTACTAAGAATTTAGTGATTCCGAAACCGTAATCAGTAAACTCAGGATCCATATTTTTATGTAACATTTCCGAGAACTCATTCATATTAGATGCAACATCCAATACAGGGATCTTTGCTTCACCAATTACATCGGTAAAACGTGTTACTATAATGTTTCTTAATTGTTCGTTGATGTCTTCAACCGTATATTTTTCATTCGTTGTTGAAAGTTTTCTCAATACATTTTCTGCATTGGTAACTTTAAATGAATATGAACCGAAAGCTCTTACACGGATTGGTCCAAATTCAGCATCACGCAACATGATAGGGTTTTTAGTACCCCATTTTTGGTTTACAAAGTCACGTAAAGAAACAAAGAAAATATCAACTTTAAATGGTGAATCGAAGCCGTATTTCCATCCTTTTAATGTAGAAAGGATAGGAATGTTGGCTGTTTCCAGTTTATGACGACCCTCCGTGAATACATCGGCTAAAGCTCCTTCGTTTACAAGGATAGCGGCCTGACCCGGTCTAACAATTAACTGAGCTCCGTTTTTGATCTCATTGTTGTAACGAGGGAATTTCCAGACTATAGTATCTTTTGAGTCATCCGCCCATTCGATAATGTCTAAGAACTCATTCTGCAGTTTTGTCTTTACTTTGTCAAATAATCCCATTTCTTAGTTTGTTTAGTTGTTTTGTAGGTTAGTGCAACTTATACGTAAAACTATTCAATAGTTTCATTAATTCAAAGTTTTTTAGAATTATTTTTGGAGCCTGATATTTACCATTTAATTACGTTATTTCACCATATTTTATTAGGAACTATGAAATACAATCTTACTGAAGTTGTTGATCTTATAAAAGAGAGACGAACCATTTATCCGGAGACCTACAGTTCCAGGAAAGTGCATAAGGAGCAGTTGGAATTAATGTTGGAAGCCGCCAACTGGGCTCCTACCCATGGCCATACTGAGCCCTGGCGGTTCAAAGTTTTTTCCGAAAATGCTTTAACCAACCTCATGGAAGAGTTGGCCGAAATTTATAAAGAAATTACACCCGAAGGGAAATTCCTTCAACATAAGTACGATAGATTGTTCAAAAGAGCTGATCAGGCCAGTTTTGTGGTGGCTCTCTGCATGAAACGTCACGACAATACCAAGATCTCCGAACTTGACGAGATTATGGCTGTAGCTGCGGCTGTTCAAAATATGTCCTTGGTTGCCACAGCTTACGGAATTGGTACTTTTTGGTCAACCGGATCAATCAGTTCCGAAAGGGTAAAGCAATACCTTCATCTGGAGGATAAAGACAAATGCTTGGGCTTCCTATATGTTGGATATCCAGCCGGAGAATGGCCCAAAGGAAAAAGAAATATCTGGCTCAATAAAGTAGAGTGGAACCAATAATCCTACAATACTGTTCCGATCTTCATCTGGAATTTCCTGAAAACAAAAAGTTCATGGATGAGAATCCTATTCAAAAACATGGCGACATTCTTATTTTGGCAGGTGATGTGGTTCCATTTAGTCAGATGCATGAACACAAAGACTTTTTTGATGATATCAGTGATAAATTTGAACATATTTATTGGCTGCCAGGTAATCATGAGTATTACTATTCAGATATAGCGGATAGAAATGGTTCTTTTAAAGAATCCATTTGGAAGAATATTACACTTCTAAATAATTCACAGGTAGAGTTACCACATGTCTCTCTTATTTTCAGCACCCTGTGGACAAAGATCAGTGATCTTAAAGAAGACATTATTGGAAATCGTTTGTCTGATTTTTTTGTGATTAATAATGGTGATCATAAATTAACGGTTGCCGAATACAATAGAATGCATGACGAAGGATTACAATTTCTAAAAAACGCGATTACATATTCTCAAGAAAAAAAAACGGTGGTTATTACACACCATGTTCCTACCTTTGTTAATTATCCTTTACGATTTGCGGACTCACCTATAAACGAGGCAGTCGCAGTTGAATTGGAAGAAATGATCAGTGTTTACCAACCACAGTATTGGTTATATGGACACAGTCATGTAAATACACCTGCCTTTATAGTTGGCAAAACTCAGTTGGTCACAAACCAACTAGGGTATATTCGTTATCAGGAAAATCGCAACTACCTTGAGAATGCTCTTATAACCATATAAGATTAACGCATTTCCTTTTTTATTCTAGCAGTTGCAATTAACGATTTTCCGTCGTAATATTCAACATCGCAATAATTGTTATCAATCAATTTAACAATCACCATTCCGTTATCCATGCATTTGTCTTGTCCGAATGATAACTTTTCTACAAAAGTAGCATTGTTACTTTCTAATTTTTGCAAGTGCCATTTTCCACCGCATGGAAAAGAAGGATATTTGATGTTACAGATAGAACCTTTACAGGTAAGCTCTATTTTCCATGTTGGTTGGGTCGCTGCGTCAGGTTGACTGGCCGTGCCTGTCCATTTCCCCTGCAACCAGGATATTTTTTGAGCCGGGGCCAACACTGTTAGTCCAAGGAGAAAAATTACAAGAAGTATTTTTTTCATAGTTCTTTGATTTGGAGCAAAAGATATGTGAAGCTACTTCGCTGAAAAATACCGATAAATAGGGAATTGGTATCCGTGTTTCTTCCGATAATCTTCTGCCTAAGCAAATACCGGTGCTCCCCAAGTGAAAAAAAATGAATAAAAAATGGAGAACCAGAATCTACTTTCTCTTTAGTTTCGCGATTGATTTTAAAATGTTGGTTCCTACATTATAATATTTCACTGTAATGGTACCATCACTTTCCTGATTAATAGTAACCGATAATCCCGATACACATTGTCCTAAACCATAGTTTACATCTTCCATGCAAGTGGCTTTTCCGCTTTCAATCGTTAAGATTTTTAATGAACCTCCACAATTATGAGAAGGGTAGGTGAGCTTTATGCTTTTGTCGTCAGCCTTGTAGCTAAGAGTAATGGTCCAGTTGAAACTAATGCTTACGTCTCCCCCTGTGCCTTCCCATTGGCCTTCTAACCAATGCAACGTAGGACCCTTTGCAAACGATCCGGTAATAAATGAAAACAGAATAATAAGAGTGAGGCTAACCTTCTTCATTGCAGACAATGTACGAAAAAGATGAAAGGGAGTTTCGTTATTCACCACTCAGGTACATGTGCACCAATCCTTCGGGAGTGCTTAAAATAAGCTCTTTGTCTTCCTTTTTTACTTCTATTAGGAATTCATCTATCAATGGAACTAAAACTTCTTTTTCGCCTGCCATAATTTGGATCACAGGTTGTGAAGTAAGGTCTACAATATCTGTTACTGTTCCTATTTTTCCCAGGTTAACATCAATGGCAGTAAAACCTATTACTTCATGGAAATAGAATTTGTTTTTGCCTTTTAATGGTGGTAATTCGGTTAAAGGCATATAAATGGATGTCCCCACTAAAAGTTGAGCATCATCCATTGTGTTTACTTCTTTTAATTGAATGAGAACTGTTTTGGGCCGGATGGAAAATTCTATAATAGTAAAAGGGGTCAAATTGTCTTTTATCAATAACAATAAGGACCCCTTTTTTTTATATTTTCCTGGATCATCAACATCCAGTGAAACTTCAACAGCACCTTTTACTCCATTGGTTTTTTTTACATAACCCAAATAAAAACAGTCGTCTAATTGGATCATGCTAAACCAATACTATGCTTCAGGATTTTCTGTAGTTTCAGCTGCTGGAGCGTCTACATTTTCAGTAGCTGGCTCTTCAGTATTAGCAACCACCTCTTCAGTAGTTTCAACTTTATTTGCTTCAGCTTCCGCTAATTTAGCAGCATCTGCATTTGCTTTCATACGGTTTTCGTTCACCAATTTTTCAGCTTCGAATTTCGCATTTTTTACATCAGCTTTTGCTTTTTTGATTTTATCTTCATGTCCACCGATCTTAGCAGTTTTGCCATCGATCCAGCTTTGGAATTTAGCTTCAACATCTTCAGCTTTCAAAGCTCCTTTTTTAACTCCATTCAAAAGGTGATTTTTATAAACCACTCCTTTGTATTTAAGGATTGCATGAGCAGTTTCAGATGCAGTAGCACCATCTTGTAACCATGCAACAGCTTTATCGAGGTCAATATCGATAGTAGCCGGTTGAGTAAGGGGATTGTACGATCCGATTCTTTCAATAAAACGTCCGTTTCTTGGGGCACGTTTGTCGGTTGCGATAATGTGGTAAAAAGGCGCACCTTTCTTACCGTGTCTTTGTAGTCTGATTCTTACAGCCATAATCTCTTAAAATTAAGTGTTAACTGTTTTCTAATAATTAAAAAACGAGGTGCAAAGGTAGACTTAATCTTGGTATTTGCAAGATTATTGCCCAAATATTTCATATTTAACGGTTTGAAACCACAGGTAATTGCCCATCGTACTGCCGTTGCATAATATTTACAAGGAGCCTGTTCAAATGACGAAGTAGTAAAGCTGCCTGTCATGATTTCTAGCGAGTCCAGTCTCAGTTTAACTTGGGCTGGGCTTGAGGTGTTCCCCTTTCTGCTACATAAATCATAAATCATCAGGTTGAAAGTAGCCAAAATCGACGTTTTGGCTAAATTTGTGGAACTAAAATTAAATTTATGAAAACATTAAAAACATCGTTTCTCATTCTTAGTATAGCACTATTGCTAACAGCATGTGAACCAGCAATAAGCACTGATCCAAATAGCATAAATGTTGATGGACAAACTGCAACTTGGCAGCAAGGGGGTATTGGTTGGAGTGCTTCCATTGGAGCAAATTATACGGTAACATATCAAAGCTCTTTTGTAAAAACATCTTCTTATCCTTCTATTACCCTTGGTTTAGGAGAGCATGTTTATAGCACTTATACGCAGGCTGATTTTTTTGCTTTTTTTACAACAGGGACTAAAACGTTTGCGGTAGATCCAAGTGAAGTTGGTTTTTCAGTTTATTACAATGAAGGTTCAAGCGGGCCAACATGGAGCAGTGCAATAGGAAGACAAAGCGGGAGCTCTGTTACTTTTAACTCTTTTACCCAGCAGCCAACCAATGGCTTTACTCCTGACAGGGTAAAATACAATGTTGCTGTAAATGCTAAAGTATATAATACAACTAATTCTTCTGACGTAAAAACTATCTCCGGAACATTTGAGGGAAGTTTTGAGAGATATTACATATCTAAAATATGAGTAGATCCAAGTTATTATTTATCATTTTTCTTTTTTCATTGTTTCCATCCTGCTATTTAACCAGAGCCCTTAAATACAAAAATTTTGATCTAAAGGATATAAACAAGTTTTATACGGACACTTTAAAAGCAAGTACCAAACCTTTTCATTTTATTCAATCAGATAAAATAAGCCCATATAAAACATTTTTAGATACCAATCTTGCTAAATCCCAAAGTTTTTCATTTTTGGTTATTCGCAACGATTCTATTTTATATGAAAACTATTGGGAGCAAGTAAATACCACTTCTCTTTTACCCACATTCTCTGTTTCCAAATCATTTGTATCAACTTTAATTGCCATTGCAGTTGGCGAAGGAAAGATTAAAAGTTTAAACGATCCTGTAACTAATTATATTCCCGAATTATTGAAGAGTGATAAAAGATTTTCTTTTGTTACAATTCAACATTTGTTAGATATGCGAAGCGGAATAAAAAGCAGCGAAGATTATTACAATCCATCGAGCGATGTTCTAAAAATGGGATTCGGCAACAACATCTGGAACCAAATTAAAAAACTAAAAATAGAAGCAGCTCCGGGTGGAGAATTGGATTATAAAAGTGTAAACACTCAGGTATTGGCGATCGTTTTAGAAAGAGCAACCGGAGTTAAAATACAGCAATATATCCAGGACAAACTATGGCAACCATTAGGCATGGAAAGCGATGCAACCTGGAATATTGATAGCAAAAAAAGAAGAATGGTACGTGCATTTTGTTGTATCAATGCAACTACAAGAGATTATGCAAAATTGGGCAGACTGTATTTAAATGAAGGTGTTTGGAACGGAGAACAAATCTTACCAAAAGATTGGGTAACAAATACAACCCATATTGATACCATGGTAAACAATCAAGGTTATAAAAATCAATGGTGGAGCAATGAGTATTCATATAGTTTTAAAGATTCATTGGAAGCATTAACTTTCCTTCGTAAAACTCCAAATTGTGAACCTGCAGTATATGTTTACAATCAAAAAGAAAACAAGGAAAAAGGAATTCCGGCTAAGAAAAGATACATAGTTTATTATTTAAAACCTATGTATCATGCAGAGGGTTTGTTAGGGCAGTACATTTATGTTTTTCCTGCAAAAAATCTCATTATTATTCGTACGGGACATTATTGGGCACATAGTAAATATCAGGCAGCTGATCATTTTCTCTACGAGTTAGGTGAGAAGTACTTTTAAGAAATTAAAATTACTTGATCCTTCGTTATCTCAAATTCCGTTTCACCCTCTTCGCTACTAATGTCGTAAGGTTCTGTTGTGGTAATTTGGTACCACTCATTTCCATTCTCGGTAAATGAATTTACCACCATGCAATTAAAAGTAATTTCAAGAGGGTATAATGATTCTGCTCCGTATTCAGAATCTATTCCACACATCACTGGGATCTTTTCTGCGAATTCGTGAACTTTACTATAACGGTCTTTTAATTCACTTCGAATAAATCCAGGGAACCAATCGATATATTCTAAAGCTAGAACTTTTAGATATGCTTTTTGCATGGGTAAAGATAAATAAGATTTGCTTTTGTTTATGGGGCCCTCCAGGGCTTCAGGTGGGAGAGGAAATTCGTTTTCTATAGATATCAGACTCCTCTGAGGTCATTTTTAAATTCATGAATTTTCAATAATCTATAATAAGAACCTCAATAGAATTGCATTCAGGATGGTCTCCAAAGGTAAGCACTGCGTTTGCTGTTTGCATAAAATCAATTTCCGCTAATACCGGTTTTACTACTTTAAATAATTCTTCTGTACTCGGGCCTTACATGAAAAAATACCCATCCGTGTCATCCATATTTATTTCATGTCCATCAAACTCTCCCACTTCCTTTTCTTAACCTATCTTCTAATTCATTATATGGGAGCCCAATTTTCTCTTCCATACGAGAACGAAACAATTACTGATTGCATTTTTTGATATTCCATGATACATTTTTTATCAAGATTAATTCCTTAATATACATTTTTCTTTTAACCAAAAGCTCTCCATTATGTAATTCTCTGTAAATAATCGATTTAGATAAATTGCTTTACCCCTCTTGAATTTTTCGCAAACTATTCGTAAATTCACCCTTTATTTTTTTAGACCCAATGCGATACTTTGTTATTCTTATTTCCCTTTTTCTTTTTTCCGCGATTTATTCGCAGAATCCTATCCAAACAACTGTACCATTTTTAATGATACAACCCACTTGTGGCGGTAATCATGGTATGAGTGATGCTGGTGAAAAGACTCTAGGATTTGGTAGTACACGAGCAAGTACTTACGGTGTTCAAGGCATTTATCAATTCGAATTTCCTTTTAATCCGGATTCCAATCATAAATCTTTTGTTCAGGAGCAATCAGAATATTATAATTCCTTGGGCATTGATGGAGAAGAATATTACAATACAAATATTCCTGCTGTCATGGATCATTCATCCGATAGAAGTTTATGTAATTTAAATAGAATGGTTTTTGGTTGGCATCCTTATTGGCAAAATGGTTATGAGTATAATTACGATTGGGATCTTGTGAGTGATTTTTGTTACTTCAATTATGATGTCGATCCATCGACCGGAAATGCAACTTCCACTCATAGCTGGTCAACAGCAAATTCCGTTGATACTGCTTTGGCTCGTGGGTTAAAGGTCCATTTATGTGTAACGCTTTTCGGCAGTCACGCTACTTTTTTAGGAAACGCTACTTCAAGAACTACACTTATTAATAATTTGATTAATTTATTAAATACTCGTGGAGCACATGGGATCAATATTGATTTTGAAGGATTGCCGGCATCTCAATCGGTAAATTTTACCAATTTCATGGTTGATCTTTGTAATGCTGTACATGCAAATGATCCTAATATGATGGTTTCTATTTGTTTGTATGCCGTTGACTGGAGTAATATTTTTGATGAAGTAACCTTGTCGCAATATGTCGATTTTTTTACAATAATGGGTTATGATTATTATTATTCAGGAAGTGGGACTGCAGGTCCAACTGATCCCCTATATGGTTTTTCTACAGGGTACGATCGTTCATTGTCACGTTCGGTAACTTATTATTTGGATCAAGGAATTCCAAAAGAAAAACTAGTCCTGGGACTTCCATATTATGGTAAAGAATGGGAAACAACTTCGAATACAATTCCTGCAAGTACAACGGGTAATTTTACCTATTCAAGAACTTTCATGTATATCCAGAACAATACTTCTGGTTTATACAATTCACCGGTTTACAATGAGAGATCTGTTTCGGAGGCTTATGTTTTTCAAAATGCAGGAACATGGAGGCAAGCATGGCTCACAGAAGGAAGAGAAATGGAAGAAAGATATGACCTGGTAAACCAAAGAGATTTAAAAGGCATTGCTATCTGGACCCTTGGTTACGATGATGGTTATACAGAATTATGGGAGGCCATAGAAAATAAATTAACCGATTGCGAAGTGGTAAACTGCATCGATACCATTTACGATGGTGGTGGACCTGAAATTAATTATTACGATAACGAAGATTATACCTTTACCATCAGCCCTGATTTTGCTTCTTCTGTTTCTTTAGACTTTCAAACATTCTCAACCGAGGCCGGGTACGATACTTTGTTTATTTACGATGGACCCACAACCGCCTCTCCTTTAATTGGAGCTTATAGCGGAACAGTTTCTCCTGGAACCATCGTTTCTTCAGGTCCTAGTTTAACCTTACATTTTAAATCAGATATAAGCACCCGTGCAGAAGGATGGATGGCAGTATGGAGTTGTATTCAAGATAATATTCCACCAAGCACTGATATTCAAAACCCGGGTAACTGGATTACCCAAGATGAGAATGTAGATTTTGCCGATGCTGATAATATTCACGTTCAATATTCATTCTGGAATGTTGCCGATATGAATCCTGCAGGTAACTGGCATTCTAACATTGATGAAGGTTTTTGTTTTGACGATTTCAATGAATTAGCTCCTGAGTGGACCATTGAAACCGGAACATGGACTCATAGCGGGACAACCCTTTTTCAATCTAATGAAGCATCAACGAATACAAATATTTACCTGAACGTTGATCAGAATAATTTCAATGAATATTTTTATTCATGGAGAGCCCGAACTGATGGAGTTGGTGCAAACAGAAGAACAGGTTTCCATTTCATGTGTGACAATCCCACTTTACCTAACCGTGGAAATTCATATTTCGTTTGGTTCCGTCCTGATCAATCAGAACTTCAGTTTTACGAAGTAACCACGGATGTATTTTATTTAATGCATACCGTTACTTTAACAACAGTTCCAAATACCTGGTATGATTACTATGTCATATACAATAAAACTACAGGGAGAATGGATGTATATGTAAACGGGGCTCATGTTGGTTATTGGCAGGACCCAACTCCATTAACGGTGGGTGAAGCAGTTTCATTTAGATCAGGGAATGCAACTTTGGAAGTGGATGGAATAAAAGTATATAGAAGTAGAATCGCTACTGAAATTGTTACAGCAGGAAATTCATTGTCGATGTTACGATACGAAAATCCTTCACCTTCAATTCCGGCAGGAAAAATAAGTTCAGTTGTAATTGATGATATTTATTTAGTTGGTGCAGATAGTTTATACAGAGATGTTGATTTTACATATCCAATTCACGCTAGTTTACCTACTGATGAATTAACTGATATAGATACCATTTATAATTCAACGTCATTTCTAGAATATGCAAACGTGTTTAGCGATCCCAATTCGGGGGTAAATTCGGTTTACTATTCTGTAGGAACAGTTCCTTCTCTGGATGATATTATCAGTTTTACATCGCTACCATCGGGTGATAGTGTTTCAATCAGCACATCTTCAATGATCTCGGGAACATATTATTATTTCAATTTGTACGCTGTAAACAATGCTACTCTCATTTCTGACACCATTTCAAGTGATGGATTTTTGTTCGTGAACAATGTTAGCATCGATGAATATTCTGGTGAAATTGTTTTCTATCCTAATCCTGCGTCTTCATATATTATGCTTACGGTTGACGAAAATACTTCGATGGAATTGGTAGATGTTCATGGACAGGTCATCATCAGTCGCAAGCTGAATGCAGGTATTAACATGATAGATATCAACGAACTCGCCGTTGGCTATTATTTCTTATCTTTGAGCGGTAAGAAGTACAAGTTATGCGTTGCAAGATAGGATTTGCTAAAATTGGTTTTGGAGTTTTAATCTTAATTATCTGTTCATGCAAAACAAATAGGAATCTCTACTTTTCCCATCCTTACGATAAGATCACTACGCTTCCAGGTCCGGAAGACATGGTGCTGGATACTTTAGCAGGAAAAAAGCAAATCATATTGGCTTGTGCCACCCGAAGAAAAACAGAAGCATTTGTTTCAGGAGTTCAATATTACAATGTAGAATCAAATACTGTAGGAACTTTTGCATTAAAAAGCTTCCCTGATTCAGTTAGATTTAATCCACACGGACTAGATTTGGGCATGTATCAAGACAAAAAGATCCTTTGGGTGATCAATCATGAAGATGAGAAGAAAAGACAGTCGGTAATTCGTTTTATTGTGAATGAGAGTGAATTGATTTTTGATACGATCTTCGTGAACAAAAATATTATTTCGCCCAATGATATTTGTGATGGAGGCAACGGAACTTTTTACTTTACCAACGATGCATCTTCACGCAATAGTGGAATGGAACTTTTGTTTAAGATTCGAGGAGGTTCTATCGTTTATTTTAATGGGAAAGATTTTGAAGTATTCAATAAAAAATTCTCATACCCAAATGGGATTATAAAATTTAAGAACCAACTTTTCTTTTCTACCTCTCGCCAGAACAAAATATTTTCCATCCAGCTCAATGCGGATGGTTCAATGAAAAATGATTCTGTTTCCTTAATAACAAAAGGTGCCATGTGGGATAATTTCTCGGTGAATGGGGATCATTTAATCTGTACTTCTCATACAAATCCAATGAAATTTTTAAAACACAGAAGTCACGAAAAGCACGAATCTCCTTGCCAGGTGTATTCCATTAATCCAGTAACCAAAACAAAAGGAATCGTTTATCATACTGATGGGGAATCCATCAGTGCTGGTTCTACAGCGATTTATTACGATGGGGATTTATACATCTGCCAGGTTTTTGATCCATATATTTTAAGGGTGCATTTGCATACTTATTAGGTGGCCATTTCTTGATGACACTCAAGCGCATCCTCGGATTAGCATCCTAAGTTCCTAAATAAAATATTAATTATTCAATACATTTCCCCAAATGATTATTTTTACTCCATGGATTCATCTATTTCTATTGGAGATTATGTGGGTATTCTTGACGGTACAGAGAAAGGCTATGTAGTGAAAATGGAGAACGGTAAGGCCTGGATTGAAACCAAGGATGGTTTCGAAATTACTTCTCCTGTTGCCAAATTGGTGAAGTATGACAACATCAAAAAGAAAACGGTAACGACACAAAAGGAGAGCCTTAAAAACATTGTCGAAAAACAGGAACCATTTCCAACTCAAAAAAAAACTGTTATAAAGAAGGTAAAGGATAACAGTTTTAAAGTGAATCCTTCCTTTATTGGAGAGGAGAAAAAGCATGTTTCAAAAAAAATGGAGCAAAGTGTTTGGGAAGTTGATCTCCATGTAGAAGAATTAACTGATAATCATCGACATTTAACGAATGGAGAAATTGTTGATCTTCAATTAAAACATGCACGTGCCATTATTGAAAAAGCAAAAAAGAATAAAATCAATAAAGTTGTTTTTATTCACGGAAAAGGAAAAGGAACTTTACGTCAGGAATTATTGAATCTTCTTGCAGGCTATACCAATCTTGAATGGTACGATGCTTCTTTTAAACGATATGGAGGAGGAGCAACGGAAGTAAGGATCTTTACAAGTAAAGTTTGATCAAATAAACAGTAGAATGTTGAACTGAAAATCTCATCTGGTATCTGTCATGGCCTACGGGACTTCTGCGAGATTTCAATACGTCGAAGGAAAGGTGCGAATATGGTTTTAAAGTTCAGCTATTTTCAGTGTAATTAGCGTGAAACAAAAAATGAGCAACAATAGATTCTAAAATCTATACCAGCTTCTTTACCACAGGTATTTTCGAAAGCCCCCATGTTACCAAAGTGCAAACGATTAATGTTACCACAGGTACAACAATAAATTTTAATTCTTTGAATTTTACAATGGCATCAACACTCAAATAACTCAGGAACGACTCGTTTACATAACCGGCGACAATTACATGCATGGCATAAATTCCCAAAGAGAACTTACCAAGATTTGCCATATATTTAAATTCAAGAAGTTTGAAACGGTTCAATCCAACCAGGAATACCCCAAGTCCAATAAGAAAAGTAGAGAATCCATAATCAATTCTTTGATGGAGTTTGAGAGTTCCTAAATACCAAACTTCCGTATAATGCAGTCCGTAACCAATGATAAGAATTATGAATGAACCTATCAATCCGATGCGAATATTTTTTGCACTGAATAAAATTCCCAAAGTGAAGGGGAGGGCTGAGAAGAAAATAAGATTATTAGTATTGAAGTCTTTTGGAAATCCCAGGGATGTTACCGGAATTCCAATACCCGTTTTTACATAAGCTTTTGTAAGTGCTCCAATAATGTATAGAGCAAATGCAAATCCAACAAACCAATAGATTCGTTTTAACCGGAACAAAAGAAATACAAGAGCCGTTTGCGCCAAACTAAAGAAATACCATAAATGTTGGGCCCAACCAGCAAATAGGGTGTACCACCATCCATGATCGGTAACACTTCGTAATTTAGAATTATAGGCCTTTACAAACCCTCTAATGTAGATTTCCCCATGATGTGATGGATTTAAAAAATAAATAATCTGCCATGCTACGTAGAGAATAAGAAGTTTCTTGATGAATTGAAAATATACCTTGGGTCTATCATTCTTTTTTAATTTCTCCGCCAGAAAATATCCGCTTACCACAAAAAAGAAAGGTACTGCAAATCGTGCCCATTGGTTTACAACGAGTGTTAATTGTTTGTCCTTCGCATAAAAATAATGGATGCAGATAACTGCAAATGCTGCAATAAATCGAAGTGATTCAATGGAATTGTTCCGTTGCGTCATTTTTTTCTTTTTTCGTTCCAGTCATCTATCATGCCCATGACCCTTTGTGCACAAGCTTTATTGGAGAGAATGGCAAGCATATAATTTCTTTTGTTGATGATGTTAAAAATAAGAAGAGATCTTATTTTTTTATTGTCCAAAAATTCTTTCACGTATAGCTTGATCTCTTTATCGTAAGGTGCACCAAGGATATTTCGACTGTAATAAGTATTTAAAACGTTGTAACAATCATTCTCCAGGTATTTTTCTACCATTATTCTATCTACATAATCGCGGTCCATTTCATAATATCCATCTATCCTTGTTTTGTAGAGTGTATAGTACCCGATCACCGAGTCTATCAATACATAATCTTTTATTACTTCCTTTTCTTCAAAATTAATGAGTCGCGTATATCCTGCAAGATGGATGGCTGTGTATAAATTATTTGTTGTTTCTCCAATAAGGAACATGGTGCTATCAAAATCCGATTCAGTTACAAGTTCTTTGTCATAATCCATGTTCATGAGATAAACCGAAAGAGCCATTAACCGATTGGCTTTATCAATTTCCTGACGATAATTGATGGTATCGTTTACTAAATCTGTTCTTATTTGTGTTAAAATATCCGAAGCTTCTTTTCGGGCGTTTCCTTCATCAATTTTACCCTGAAAATAAAAGGAGAGTATAATACTCCCTATAATGAGTATAAATTCCGCAACAAATTTTGGAATGGCATATTTCAAGCTCTTCATGATAGGTTGATGGACAAATAATTATATTATACTAAGATAATAATTATTTGTCGGTATCCTCATCCATATTATCCAATTCAGGGTAGCATCTATTCTCGAAACAAAATGCATGGTTCCGTTTTTGGATCTAAAAATCTTTGTGGCCCATATAATTCCTACAAGGAGACCAATAGCGGCTACCACAATTCCCAGAACAATGCCTAAATCGTTTCTTAGAGAGCCAAAAATAATGACTTCTAAAATAATTCCTCTAAGAGTAGGAGAGAGCATAATCTTTATTCACCCAATGATCTCCGTTGTAAGTTCAAAAAATTTCATTCGTTATAATATAAGCGGAGTTGTACGGACAAATTTTAAAACAGTTGTGACTCGGGGCGAACCTTACGTTTCGGTTCCTTCAATCAGGACATGCACTGATGCTTTGATCAGCATAAAAGGGGCAGCCTTTTAAAGTGGTTTATTTAAGAATGGGAATATTGTGCAACCTTGTTGCGCAATATTCTCATTCTATTTTTGAAAACGATCCCCAGCTCCAACTGTGGTCTCCAACCACTTGGAATAAAACAACCTGAAAAGATATAGGAAACACTCGGATAACTGCCCTAAAAAATAATTATGATTAAGCTACTTCATTCTGTGGAGCCTTGTGTTTTGCAATGGCATCCTTATCGTACCCATTAAAGATCTTGAGCCATCCGTGACGGGAAAGACGAAATATGAGAGGGGATACCAGAGTAATGGTTCCAATAATGGCCAATGCAAAGATCTCGAAATTCTCAAAGAATGGGATCCATATTGAAAGGATAGCTACAATTGTAATTGCGATTCCAACACCAAGCCCGTAGCTTACATAAGTAGCACCGAAATAAAAACCGGTTTCAGGTTTAAAGTTCAATCCACATTCAGGACAATAGTGATGCATTTCCATGATGTGTTTTAGATTGTAAGGATTTTTGTAGAGAAATACCTGTCCTTCATGGCACCGTGGACACTTGCCCTTAAAAACGCTATATAATGGAGAACTTTTCATAAGGACAAAGGTATTATAGAACTCATTTCAAAAAATTAAACTAGGTTAATTTTTACCAAGCAAATAAAGGGAGTTCGCTCATTAAGCTATGAACTTTGCTTCCCACATTCTTAATGGTTGATTCGTTGGTATGGCCCATCAATACTTCATCCATTAAGCCAACAATGTTATCCATTTGATCTTCTTTAAGGCCACGGCTCGTAATTGCAGGAGCCCCAACTCTAATCCCTGATGTAACAAAGGGTGATTTATCATCAAACGGAACCATGTTCTTGTTTACGGTAATATGAGCCGCATTTAACACGTTTTCGGCTACCTTGCCTGTAACATCTTTATTGCGTAGATCGATTAGCATTAAGTGATTATCGGTCCCACCTGAAATAATATTATATCCTCTGCTTACGAAAGCTTTCGACAGCGCCTGTGCATTTTTTATAACCTGTGTTGTATAATCTTTGTATGAATCCTGCAGATCTTCATGGAAAGCAACTGCTTTTGCTGCAATTACATGTTCCAACGGACCTCCTTGCGTGCCTGGGAATACAGCACCATCCAAAACAGCACTCATCATTTTTATTTCTCCTTTTAGAGTCTTATGCCCCATTGGGTTTTCAAAATCTTTACCCATCATAATTACTCCACCTCTTGGACCACGAAGTGTTTTATGAGTTGTACTTGTTACAATATGGCAATGCGGCATAGGGTTATTTAAATGTCCCTTAGCGATCAATCCTGCGGGGTGAGAAATGTCTGCCAATAAAAGAGCACCAACACTATCCGCAATCTCTCTTAGTTTTTTATAATCCCAATCGCGGCTGTATGATGAAGCACCACAAATAATTAATTTCGGTTTTTCTTTTGCAGCTATATCTGCAATTTTATTGAAATCAATTTTTCCGGTTTCTTTTTCCACACCGTAAAAACTTGGTACATATAATTTGCCTGAGAAGTTTACCGGTGAACCATGTGTTAAGTGTCCACCATGAGAAAGATCAAAACCTAATATTTTATCACCGGCATTAATGCATCCAAGCATTACGGCAGCATTTGCCTGTGCGCCGCTGTGCGGTTGTACATTGGCCCACTCAGCTCCGAATAGTTGTTTTAAGCGATCTATAGCCAGTTGTTCTACTTCATCCACAACTTCACAACCTCCGTAATATCTTCTCCCAGGATAGCCCTCTGCGTATTTATTGGTCAATACAGAACCCATTGCCTGCATTACTTGTTCGCTTACGAAGTTTTCTGAAGCGATCAATTCAATACCGTTGGTTTGACGTTCTTTTTCCCTTTGAATCAAATTAAATATTACCGGATCTTTTGACATAGATGTAGAATTATAAGAACAAAGATAATTTTTATTCGGGAACAAGATTAAATTCAAAATTTTTAGCAAAATTCTCTTGTTCCCTGCTTATATCACGAAATAATTCCTCTCTTTTATCATCTAAAACTGGAAGTAAGAATTCGGCCCTTGCTTCACTATCGGCATCCATTTTTGATTTTCGAATAATATTGATGAATTCCTTGAGCTCGTTTTTGGCAATACTATTCAGGTGGGTTGTATACTTGATTAACGATTGCCGGTAGCTGTCATCATCGTCAAAAGCACCCATTTCGTTCAATGATTTTAGTATGGTTGAGGTTTTTAATTCAAGTTCAGCATTTAATTCAAGTGCTTTTTTTAGGTTTTCTTCGTCAATGGTAACCGTCCATAAACTATCAATAATGGAAACCATGTTGGCCAAGTATGCATTGTAATCTTGGGGCGACCCGAATGTTTTCGTTTCGGTATAACTATAATCAATTCCTTTTTTATTGGGTTCAAAATTATATCTCCCTACTATATCAAGACCCACTGAGTCGGCAAACCGAAATTGATTTTTTTCAGTTTCGGCAAACAAGCTGTCCCTTTTATCATCCAATTTGGGCAACATAGCCTCGGCTCTTTTTTCATCATCGTCCGACATTTCGGGAGCCCTAATGATTTTAATAAATTCAGGTAATTCGTTGGATGAAATTTTTATAAAATGCTTGGCATATTCAATTACCGAAAGGCGGAAATAATCAAAACCGTTATAAGAACCCATACCTTCTAATGTCTTTACTACCTTTTGTGAAGTGGATAACAATGAATCCGTCCACCGAAGCGCATAACCCATAGATTCTTCGTCTATACCCAGAGTCCAAAGATCATCCTTTAAATCAACTCTATCTACCAGGTAATCATTGTAAGAAAGAGCATCCGGAAAGCTGTCTTTTTCTTCATAGCTGAATGGAAGATCAGAAGGATATACAACATTGTATTTCGTTTTATATCCATCAATCTTATCATAAAAACCCCTGTTTAGTTCACTGGTTTTAGTGTTTATTATCGGTTCTATTTTTCTTTGAGTCGTCAAAGTCTTTTTGTGTATGCTTGCTGTTGTAATAAAAACTGTAAAATTTAGGTAATTCTTTTTTGCTGATTTTATTTAAGTGCAAAATGTATTTGTCACAACTGTTTTTTAATGCTGTATTATTATCAAATACTTTTCTTTTTTTTAGGTAGATCAAACACTTTTCGGTGTAATTCTTTAAACTATCGATCCACTGCGAAGCTTCAACCCTGTTTTTAGATTTTACAATGTTATTAAAATAAATGGTGGAGGATTCCACAGGTATATTTAGGACACTCAGAAATTCCCTCGCTTGTGTGGTTTGACTGTTAATATTGCCGAACAAACACATGTATAAAACAACACAAACTCTTTTGAATAATATGGTTCTAAACGATTTCAATGGCTAAGTATTTTGGCGGAAATTTACTTTTTTTTCTAATAAAAAAGGAGCCTATTCAGCTCCTTTTTTATTAGAATTATTTTTTAGATCGATTATTTTACGATCATGATGTTATACTTTGCAGCAAAACCAGTTTGAGCAGCTTCAGTTTCAGAGAATAATTTCTCTCTTGTATCATCTAAAGCTGGTAATAAAGCTTCAGCTCTTTGCTCACTTTCCAATGTCATTTCGTCAGCACGGATGATATTGATGAATTCTTTCAACTCTTTGTTGCTGATTCCATTCATGTGAGTTAAATATTTGATACCTGCATCTCTAAATGCGCTATCTTTTTTAAATGGTTGTAGGTTGTTTAATTTAGATAAACCATTTTTAGAACGGTTAGCAAGAGTATCGCTCCAAGCTAAAGCCGAATTTTGATCTTCTTCTTCAATAGAAGCTGTCCAAGCCTCATCTACATCATCAATTGCGTCAACTATATAGTCATTATACTTAACAGCGTCAGTAAATTTAAGACGTTTGTCTTTGGCTCCACATGAAACCAGGAATGTAACTACAGCAAGAGCTAGAATAATGCTTACTTTCTTCATAGAATAAATATTTGTTTGTTTGATTGGCAGCAAAAGTATGACAAAATATTGGAATATTAAAATTCAACCTAAGGAATTTTAAAAGAATTTGGTGAACTACCCTGGTTTTTGAGCCAGTATGGCAAAATCTTCCTGCGCCTTCATTAATCTGGCAATGCAACTATCTTTATCTATGCCTATTTTATTCCCAATTTCAGTAAATCTAAAATATTCCTCATCTGTTAGATCAGGCTTTAAGCCAATATCAACAGCTTCTTTAAAGATTCCAGTAGATATAGTGTTCATATAGCGGAAATATTCGGAGGCTGTGTACTTATAAGTGGTATCTTCCCGCCAATCGGCCAGTTTAGCCATGTTTTTAAGCGAGGTATCCGAGCATATTTTCAAGGAGTCTAATTGCTTGTAAATCAGAGTGCTGTCATCCATTTGACTAAGTGCCGCATTCCATAAACGGTTTACCTCATCAAACTGGCCACTAATAAAGTTATTATAATCCGATGCGTTTTCGAAATAGATCTTGTCTGGATCTTTCTTTTTACGGTTGCCACATGAAGAGAATAGTATTCCTAAAGTAGCTAAAACGAAAAAGGTTTTAGTTAATCTTGACGTTGAATTTATATGCAAATTTTTCCTGGGCATCAATCAGCGCATCATTTTTTTCTTTTTCCTTGGCCGTGTAAGTATCACTCATAATGCGAATATTTTCAACATCTATTTCCGAGAGTGCAGAGTCTTTTGAAGCCAGCATAAATATATCTTTTAATTCATGATCGCAGGCATATTTTACATATCTAAATAATTCAAGCGCATGGTACCTAAACAAGGTATCACCTTTGTAATCGGACAGTACAAGCATTTTCGATTCGGCATGTTCTGCACGATCGAACAAGGTCTTTCGCATAAAACTCATGCTGTCTTTGTCACCAGTATTAACTGCAGCGGCAAAGTCATCGAAGTGACTCATAACATCTTTTTGTTCTGTTACAATGTAGTCGTTGTATTTCGAAGGTTTGTCGAAGTAGGTTTTTCCAGGTTCCCGTTTCGGTTTACATGTAAGGAGGGTAAGGCAGGTTAAGATGACAAGAAATGAACTTAGTTTTTTCATGAATTGGATCTTTGATACATATTTACGATTATTAAAGCACAAATGCAAATCTTTAAACAATGTTTTTCAACAAGTTTTAAGATTTGGGGGACCTATGAATGACAAAGCAACAAAGTTGCTTGTCATCATCCTGACCGTAAGCGTCAGGATCGGGTGTTCCGCTGTACCTTTTTTGTACCAACCAGTTACAGTCAACTTGAACCAGTTCCTCCGCATACGCGGAGGATGACGAGGATGCGAATGATATTTTACGAAATAATCAATCGAAGCTGGGTCATCCTACACGACTGTGTGGGACCTAGTGCCGTTTGACGGATATTGGCAAAACTAGGTACAAAAAAGGATGCCGCTTTTATCCTAACTGAAGCGAAGCGAAACGTCAGGGCCACCTACGGCCGCTTATTGCCTCATTAAATATTTCGCCCCTTAACGCATTTTTCCCTAATTTCGGCCTTTCTTTAAAAATGAATAATGTCTAATCAAAAACCATCGGCCCCACAGGGGATGCGTGATTTCGGACCTGACGAAATGGTCCGCCGTAACTATATTTTCAATACCATTCGAAAAGTGTATGAAAAATACGGATACGTGCAGATAGAAACGCCTGCCATGGAAAAATTAGAAACCCTTACGGGTAAATATGGCGAAGAAGGAGATCGGTTAATTTTCAAAGTCCTTAATAGTGGTGATTACCTAAAGGATTTAAAAGAAGCGAACATAGATTACGATTCAAAAAAGGGAACTAAATTAATTTCCGAAAAAGCATTGAAGTACGATTTAACTGTTCCTTTTGCACGTTTCGTAGTTCAATATCATAACGATTTAAAATTTCCTTTTAAAAGATACCAGATTCAACCTGTATGGAGAGCCGATCGTCCTCAAAAAGGCCGTTACCGTGAATTTTACCAATGCGATGCTGATGTGGTAGGTTCCGATTCTCTTATCAATGAAATTGAATTTGTACAGATTTATAACGAAGTATTGAATGGTTTAAAACTCACTCCTTACATCGTTAAGATTAATCATAGAAAAATTTTGTCGGGTTTTGCTGATGTAATTGGCTCGCAGGATAAACTCATTTCTTTTACCATTGCGTTGGATAAGTTAGATAAGATAGGGAAAGAAAAAGTATTGGAAGAACTCCGAAACAAAGAATTTTCCGAAGACCAACTTCAAAAAGTTTCTTCAATATTAGATATCACTGGGAGCACCAAAGAAAAACTTTCCTTCCTAAAAACATATTTTGCAAATAGCGAAGTAGGTTTAAAAGGGGTGGAGGAAATAGAAAAGGTATTTTCCATTAGCGAAGAATTAGGAATTCAAAACGGAAGTTTGGAATTGGATTTAACGTTGGCTCGTGGACTCGACTATTACACCGGATGTATTTTCGAAGCAACCATACCGGGAGCAGGAATGGGAAGCATTTCGGGAGGAGGAAGATATGATGACCTAACTGGCATCTTCGGAATGTCAGGATTATCGGGAGTAGGAATTTCATTTGGAGCAGATAGAATTTATGATATTCTTTTGGCACAAAACTTATTTCCTGAATTTAACGAAAATAAAACTGAATTTTTATTTCTCAATTTCGGTGAAGCAGAAGCCATGGCTTCATTAAGAATAGTTCACGCCATGCGTACTGCTGGAATTCGTGCAGCATTGTATCCTGATCCTGCCAAGATCAAAAAACAAATGGGTTACGCAAATGATACAGGTGCAGTAAATGTTTGTACCATTGGAGGCGATGAATTGGCAAATGGTACATTGGGAATTAAAAACATGAGTACAGGTGAGCAGGAGACGTTGAGTGTTGAAGAATTTAAAAAAAGATATTTATAAAAAACAGAGGAACGGAAAAACAGAAAAATTGATGAACGGACGAATCACTTCGATATTTATAATTCTTCTGTTTTTCTGTTCAAAATAAAATAGCATGAGCATTACTATTGACCCCTTACATCCCATTTCAATCAACGATATTGCATCAGTTGTGAATGCTTCTTCATTCGAACTTTCTGCAGATGCAAAAAAGAAAATTGAAGGTTGTAGGAAATTTTTAGAAGATAAGATCAAGCGCTCCGAGGCTCCCATCTACGGAATCAATACAGGTTTTGGAGCATTGTATAATAGATCGATCGACGAAAAAGATCTTGAAAAACTTCAGGAGAATTTAGTGATGTCGCATGCATGTGGTATGGGTGATGAAGTCCCTGTTCACATTGTAAAACTCATGTTGTATTTAAAGGCCCGAGGATTAAGCTATGGTTTATCAGGAGTACAATTATCATCGGTAAGTAGATTAATCGATTATTTGAATCATGAAATTTATCCGGTAGTTTTTCAATTGGGTTCATTGGGAGCATCGGGCGATTTAGCACCATTGGCTCATTTATGTTTACCTATGTTGAACAAAGGAGAGGTAAATCATAAAGGAGAAAAAGTTTCTGCAGAAAAGATCAACCAAAAATATTCGTTATCACAGGTTCAATTCAAATCAAAAGAAGGATTGGCATTATTGAACGGAACTCAGTTCATGAGTGCTTATGCATCTTATACTTTGTATGAATGCAAACAATTGTTCGATGCATCTTTATTAATCTCTGCTTTGGCCATTGATGCATTTGATGTACGTCCGGAACCATTTGATGAGAAAATTCAGAATGCACGTCCACATGAAGGACAGAAATATGTGGCCTCAAAAATTCGTGAGATATTAAAAGGATCTGAAATGTTGGGTCGTGTAAAAAAACATGTACAGGATCCGTATTCATTCCGTTGTATTCCGCAAGTAATGGGAGCCAACTACGATGCATTGAATCATATTGAAAAGATCTTTACTACCGAAATTAATTCGGTAACAGATAATCCAACTATTTTCCCGGAGGCAGATGAAGTGATTAGCGGAGGAAATTTTCACGGACAGCCTCTAGCTATAAATTTAGATTATTTATCGATTGTAGCGTCTGAAATGGCGTCTATTTCCGAAAGAAGAACCTATCAACTCATCAATGGAAACCGTGATCTTCCTAATTTCCTGGCAGCTGATGCGGGCTTAAATTCAGGATTCATGATTGCTCAATATGCAGCAGCATCTATTGTGAGTCAGAATAAACAATTATGTATGCCTTCTTCTGTTGATACGATCGATAGTAGCAAAGGACAGGAGGACCATGTAAGCATGGGAGCCAATGCAGCTACCAAATGTTATAAAATTGTACAGAATGTAAAATCTGTATTGGCAATAGAATTATTCACCGCTGCACAAGCCATGGAATTTCGTAGGCCTGCAAAATCTTCAAAAGCCATTGAGGAATTACTTGCTGATTATAGAAAGGAAGTTCCTTTCTTAAAAGAGGATGCATACATGCATGACTTGATGAAGAAGACAGAAAATTTCATTCAAAAAAGATTTATCAAATGCTAAGGGAATTCTTTTCATCTGTAACATTTATTTTTTTCGGATCGCTTATTTTCCCTTGTAATTGTGAAACTATACTTCCCAAAATCTCCAAAGAAGAAACGGATCAATACACGGTTATCTTTTCGGGATTTATAAAAAAAATTATTCATCAACCTGATGGGGACTTTGCCGAGTTCGTTGTCAACGTTCCTTACAAAGGATTAATTCCAAGAGATATCAAAATCTCGTATGACAATTCTACTTCCTGTAAAATGGAATTTTTTCCCGGTGACGAATGGTTAATCTATTCAAAAAAAGATTCTGTTAATAAAAAATGGACGGTAAACTTCTGCGACAGAAGTCGCAAATATCCAGAAGGAGATGAAACGGATAATTACACCATTTACAGTGGAATGACGATTGATGAAGAGATTCGTTTTCTAGCCAAAACATATTCATCGGGTCAAACAGTAGGGGAGGATACCCTCACCATGATCGAAGAAGATAAAAAGATAGTGGTCGATGTAAACCGTCAACAGAATTTAGGAACTCCCAAAGAAAAACTCATTCTCCTTATTTGCTCATTGACAGGAATGATCATTATTTATTTGATCATAAAGAAATTCGTAAAGTAAATAACTCTCCATGGTTCTGAGCATGGGCCATATTAAACGAAGCAAAAAGCAATGGAACAGCTTTCCGTTTACAGATACCGAAATAAATTCGGGATGACTCATGTCACTAAAAAGCCTGTCATCCTGAAATAGTTTCAGGATATGTTACCACAAAGTTTAAATATTCTCTGTTATCCTTTGGAACTACAAACTCAAAAAAATCCTATCTTTGTCATACCACACTCATTACATTTCATGAAAATAATAATACTCACCTTCCTTTTATTCCTTCCCTCTATCCTCTCTGCCCAATTCCCAGCATCTGTCGATAGCGTTTACACCTTTATTAAATATAACTCGATTCATCGCAACAATGTAACTTGATCAAAGATGGATGTTGAATTTCAAAAGAAGATCAACAAAGCATCCAACATGCACAACACCATGAAATGTTTTGTATATGTATTGGAAGAATTGAATGATGTAGATTCTCAGTTATATTTAAACAATAAATATTATGGTAACTATCCTGAGTTTGATGACATCACACTGGCCCGTTTAAAACCATTGCACGAACGAGGGCTAACAGAAACCAATATTATTTATACCACTCAATTGCCCTATGGAATTGCCTATGTTAGAGTACCCGGAATGAATGCATATGATGCGATCACGATTTATTCATTAGCAATGGCACTCAACGATAGTGTTAGTAAATTTTCTAATGAAAATGTTAAGGGATTTATCTTAGATCTACGGTTAAATGGAGGTGGAAATATTTATCCTATGCTGGCAGGATTAAATTCTTTGTTAGGGAATACAACAATTGCTTACGAAACCGATGCTGATGACAAGCAGGTAAGGAAATGGACCATGAAAGATGGAAACTTTTATCTGGGAGATTACAAGGCGACGGACATTCCTGTAAAACCCATTAAAAAATTCAATAAGATTCCGGTGGTTGTTCTTATTGGGCCCAATACCAAAAGCTCAGGATCTATTACCGCTATTGCATTTAAGAACAGGCCCAATACCTATTTTATTGGGGAACCCACGGCCAATGGATAAACAACATCCAATAGATATTTCAATTTTGGGACCAATCTTTTTTTTAATTTCTCCACCAACTTTGTGGCCGATCGTAAAATGAATATTTACAAAACTACTGTTGATCCCGACCAAAATGTTTTAGAAGGAGATAACTTTGATGACCTCAGCAAAGATGTTAAAATTATGAATGGCACTTTATGGCTAGTAGGGAGGAAGTAGTGATATCCTATAAACGAAATAAGTTTGTACATTTATTATCTCAATTATTAAAACCCTCCTCCATACAAACCCCTATGAGAAGCATTGAATATATCATCTGTCTTCTCATATTGCAAACGACTCTTTTTGGCTTTACCCAAAACATATCTCAGAAATTTGCGGTAAAGGAATTGCAGGAAGATTTTGTATTTATGCGTCTCCACATGGAGAATAACCCCAATTTATATTTATACAGTAGTAAAGAAAAAGTAGATAGTGTGTTTGATCTTTGTTATAATGGGATCGTAGTACCCATGACGGTTAATCAGTTTTATACACATATTACCTCTATCCAACCTGTTATTAAAGATGGACATAATTATTTGCTTCCAAGTGTTGAATTGCAGAATTATTATTCGTCGAACGCAGTATACCTTCCACTTAATTATACGCAATACGAGGGCAAATTGTACATTACTCAGAATTTATCGGACGATACCACCTTGCAGGTGGGTGATGAAATTAAATCTATCAATGGAGAAAAGGCGATAGATGCATATAATTTTTTAATCTCACATCAGGTTAGAGATGGGTATAATTTGAATTATTCCAAATACCTTGCTGAGAAATTTTTCCGTTCCTACTATGTTTTTTTGTTTGGGATTGCAGAGAGTTATCATTTGTAGATTCAAAATGCTCAGGGTAAAGTAAATATTGTTGAACTGAAAGCTTTGTCCTTAGCGATCATTAAAGGCAGAAGAATGGCGATGCCTCCCCGTTTTGATAAAATAGATTATGAAAAAGGAATATTCTGGAATATATCTTCTTCTCAAAACTATGCTTTATTGAATATTATAAGTTGGAGCAATAATTTATTGAAATCGATATACCATCAGAAATTCAAGCCTGAAATAGATCATTTTATAAAAGAATTAAGAGCAAGTGAGGTCCAAAATTTAATTATAGATTTAAGAGGTAACCAGATGCAGGAAAAATGACGTTTGTTCAAACTCCTTTTAAAATGTTCAGCTCTATTTCAACCATGCTTCATTTATTTGAAACAAAGATGGAAGAAAAAAATTTAGAACTGATACGGGAGTATGATGATAGAATTCCTGAAGTATTGCTGGGTGACGCTGTACGTCTTCACCAGATTATTCTGAATCTTATGAGCAACGCAGTGAAGTTTACTGCAAAAGGTAAAATTAAGGTTTGTGTTCACCTACTAAAAGAAGACGATAAAAAGGCCACTGTTGAATTTTCTATTACAGATACGGGAATAGGAATTTCAGAAAATAAAATAGAACGTATTTTTGAAAAATTCCAGCAGGAAAGTCACGAAACTAGCAGTTTGTATGGTGGAACCGGCTTAGGGCTTGCGATATTTAAACAATTGGTGGAAGCACAGGGTGGTGTAATTGGAGTAAAAAGTAAACTAGGGGGAAGGGTCCACGTTTAGTTTTACATTAAATTTTGAAAAAACAACGCTTAGCACTGAGTTGGATGTAAAAATGACCGACATAATGGAGGATACTAAAGACTTAAAAGTATTAGTAGCTGAAGATATGGCATTGAATCAACTCTTGATGAAAACCGTATTGGATGATTTTGGATTTGAATGTGATATCGTTTCAAACGAAAAAATAGCTATTGAAAAATTGAAAGTGAAAAGTTATGATCTTATTTTGATGGACTTGCAAATGCCTGTAATGAATGGATTTGAAGCCACGAGTTATATTCGCAATACTATGATCAATGATACCTATTATTGCACTAACGGCTGATGTAACCACTGTGGATGTAGCCAAATGCAGGGCTATTGGCATGAATGATTATGTTACCAAACCCATTGATGACAAGTTGCTTTATTCTAAAATGTTAGGTTTATTAAAACCTGATGAGATAGAATGACGATTAGATTATCAAAAAAAAATCTTCAAATAGAATAAAATGTCGCCCCTCTGGGGCTTAATTCTTTTAAGGAATGTTTTTTTACCAAAATGACATTCCAAGGGAATTGCTTTGGGTTTTATAAAGAGTGTTTAACGAATGAGATTCTTACAGAATTTTAGCTCCATAGGAGCTGTATTTCGGTAAAAGAGCCGACATGTGCAAAAACTCAATCGACGTAGGTGTGATATTTTGGTTTATTGAATTCGTTTTTACGAAGCAAAACTACGGCTGAAACTTCTCAGGTAAAGTATAAATTCTTCCTTTGTTTTTCTCCTTCAGATAATCCATTAATGGAGCAAAATATTCCAACATACCTGCTGCGGAGATCTCCGATCCCAAACGTTTTTTCATGTCCTCTCTCCAATCCACAGTGGCTCCTTGTTTCATAATGTCTTTTAAGAAATCACCTACTCCTTTGTTACCATAATAATTGGTGCTATGCGGATCTTGTTTCAAAATATTTTTTGAAATATGTAAATGAAACTGGAACAACAATACTCCCGATAAAGCGTAGTCATAATATTGCGCTGGATCATCATTGATATGTGTTTTGGTAGCCGCATCGCAAAATTCTTCACCCCTTTCGGTTGGAGGAACAATTCCCTGACATTTAGCAACAATTTCCCACCAACGTTTGTTATATTGATCAGCCGGAAGATTTTTTGAATACAGGTCATGTTCAAACTCCGTCATGCTACCTGCGGCCCATGGAATCATTACTACATAGTTTAATGCTTCTTTTAACATGATTTGCATGTCCTCTGTTTTCGTATCGGCAGGAATCAATTTATACTGTTGTAAAAATGGTTTTTGTAAAGAAGCTAAACCCATCATGGTTCCGAATGCTTCATGATAAGCACGATTGGCTCCATTGCGAAGAATAATAGGCACATCAGGATTTGAATAGCTCATGAAATAATAAATATGTCCCAGTTCATGTAAAGCCGTTTCCCACCATTCGCTGTTGGCTTCAATGCTCATTAACGATCGAACATCTTTGTCGTAATCCATGTGCCATGCAGAAGCATGAGTATTCTTTTTATATTTCTCAGTTCCATCTAAAGCATACAAACTTGATTGCTCATAAAACGATTGTGGTAATTCAGGAAAACCTAAACTCGTATAAAAATCCTCGGATTGATGAATAATCCACGCCGGAGTTTTTGTTTTTAAAGAATCATCGATGTTTAAACCTTCCACTTGTACAAGAGCCGTCCAGTCTTGTCCCCAGCGATTTGGCATCCAATGTGCTGGAAGCATATCAGGAACATCTTGTTTATATTGATCAGCCAATTCGTAACGTGCCCATGTATGTAATTCGCGATACAATGGCCATACTTCAGTAACTAGTTTTCTGCAAAGTTCTACCATTTCATCAGCATTCATTCCGTATTCCGAAACCTGATAATCAAAGTAATCTTTGTAGTTCAATGCTTGTACTGTTTTATTTCTCAAGTCTTGTAATTCAACTAAACCTGGTTTTAAAACTTTACCTACTTCTTTACTTGCGTTCCATAATTTTAAACGCTTCTCGATATTTTTTTCAGTACGTAAACCTTTGTCAATATCGTTTGGTGTAATTTCTTTTCCATCTAATCTAAATGAATAACCAAATAACAATTTGGTTTGTTTATTGGATGCATCAATTCTTTTCTTTACCAAATCACCAGCAACTTCAGGACTGTTCCCTGCCATGTAAAGAATATATTCCAATTGTTTTACTTGTAATGGAAGAAGCTCCTCTTTTATTTTTAAGTATCCCTGGGTTTTTTCGATGTTCACTTTGCTTCCAGTAAACTTAGCCATGGCCTCATCGGTTTCGGCTGCTATTTGTTCGGTTACGGTATCACCTTCCACAATATGGGTATTGAGTTCCCATTGTGATTCACTGGCGGCAGTTGCTAACTTCTGCCAATCTTTATTGTATTGATCGAGCCAGGTTTGAACTTCTTTTTGTTTTTCGGCGTTGCCTGTTTTGGTTTTAGTTTTTCCACCGCAGGAGATTAATAGACCGAGTAAAAGAAAGAATGATACTTTTTTCATAGAAGATGATTTATGATTCGAAAATAAGAAAAAAAAGAATAGGCGGACTACCGGCAAAGCACCCTAATTACTCCTTACGATTGTATAAGAAGTACAAAACAAACAGGAGCCCCAACCCAACATCATTAATGCTGGCCACCAATAAAAGTGGTCCGCCGAAACCCTGTAAATAAGAAACGGTCCACAAGAGAACCGCAGCCAGTTTGCCCATTCCCCCAATTAAAATATATAGTTTGTTGCGAACGGGATCTTTCATACTCCATATATAACCGAAACCGATGATAAGAATGAAGATGAACATTAAAGTAACGATAGATTGAATAGCAGGTGAATTGAGAATTACCTTATCAAGATCTTTATAGAATAAATAGAGAAATACATTTGGAAAAAAGGCAAAGAAAACCCCTGCCATAATATTTACCATTCCGGCAATACCCAACAAATGTTTCATCCATTTTGATTCGAAAAACTTTCTCATAATTATACTTCCGCTATAGTATCAATTGAGCCTTTTACTTTTTGCTCAAGCTTTACATTGATTTTCGCATCTAAGGGAAGAAACAAATCGACACGTGAACCAAATTTTATAAAACCTAACTCAGCTCCCTGTTTGGTAACCATGTTTTGTTTTGAATAGGTACAGATTTTACGAGCTAGAATTCCTGCGATCTGACGAACCAAGATTCTTTTACCATCACGGCGTTTAATTACTACCGTGCTCCGTTCATTTTCGGTAGATGATTTAGGATGCCATGCAACTAAATATTTACCGGGGTGGTATTTTACATATTCCACAACGCCATCAGTAGGGTACCAGTTGATATGTACGTTAATCGGACTCATAAAAATAGAGACCTGTATTACTTCTGCTTTAAAAAATTCAGGTTCAAATACTTTTTCGATTACCACCACTTTACCATCGCAGGGTGCAATGATCTTGTTTTCTCCTTTTATATGCTCTCTAAAGGGTTTTCTAAAGAATTGAAGGAATATGATAAGGAAAAACAGAAAAAAGGCTGATACAAGAAATGTGGGCCAAGTATAATCAAAGAAAAATACCATGGTAGCAGTTGCTCCTACAAAAAGTATTAGAGAAACCAAGATGTAAACCATTCCTTCGTGGTGAAGTTTCATATAGGGCTAGTTAAGCAATATTATTAATTATTGTAATGTAAATATAAACAACTGGTGCAGTTAAAAGTACTGAATCAAATCGATCTAAGATACCTCCATGTCCCGGCATTAAATTTCCTGAATCTTTTAAGCCTGCTTTTCGCTTTAATAGTGATTCACTTAAATCACTAGGAACTGCAAATAAAGCGATCAATCCGCCATAAATAATCCATTGTGTAATTGAATATCCCAATGAAGGGAATATAAAGTATAAAGCTACGGCAAATCCCATGGTAGTTAAGATTCCGCCAACCGTTCCTTCAATGGTTTTACCAGCACTTATTGACGGGGCCAGTTTATGTTTTCCCAAAAGTTTCCCCCATACGTAGGCAAATGAATCAGTACTCCACAATAATAAAAAATAGGCGAGGGGGCCTCTAAAATTATAATTACCAATTACTGGATTAAAAGTTTGAATGAGTAACATGAAAGGAACGGCGATATACACAAATCCCAAAACAGAATAGGCAATGTTCTCAATTGACTTTTCTTTTTTACGAAATATTTCAGCAGTAATAATAAGAATAGGAAAAAGTAAGATAAGAAATACAAGGAGTCTATTTGCTACAAATGATTTAATCATTCGGAATGCGGGTGTTGGATTACTTAACCAATCATTATCGAACATAAGAATAAAGGCGATGAGAAAAAATCCGGTAATGTTGGCGATATACACCATTAATTTATTCGGCGAAGAAAAGGCAGATGCAATCTTTAAATATTCTTTAGTAGAAAGAATAACAATGATTCCGAAGATCAATAAAAATGATTGGAACGATAACACAATCGATCCAATCATTATGAATAGGAATATGCTACCTGTTAAGACTCTTTGCCAGAAATTGCTGATCGCAGCCATTCTAAAAAGGTAATTTTTTAATTTACAGGTGGAGGGTTAATAGAAGCTGTTTTATCTGAAGGTGAATCAGATTCTCTAACACGAACTACATCTTTTCCTTCATCCCACGATCTCATTCCGAAGATATCTTCAAGATCTTCTCTGTATAGAATCTCTTTTTCCAATAATTTAGCAGCTAAGATTTCAAGATTTGCCTTATTGTCAACCAATACTTTTTTGGTTCTCACATAACACTCTTCTACCATTTTCTTTACCTCTTCATCAATAATCTCAGCAGTTTTCTCACTATATGGTTTCTGGAAACCGTATTCACTCTGTCCTGTAGAATCGTAGAAACTAATGTTTCCAATTTTATCGTTTAAGCCATAGATGCTCACCATTGCATAGGCTTGTTTTGTTACTTTTTCAAGATCGGATAATGCGCCGGTACTTACTTTACCAAACATAACATCTTCAGCAGCTCTTCCACCCAATGCAGCGCATAATTCATCTATCATTTGCTCTTTGGTGGTGATCTGTCTTTCTTCGGGCATATACCATGCAGCACCCAATGATTGTCCGCGTGGAATAATGGTAACTTTTACCAATGGACTAGCGTGTTCCAATAACCAACTCACTGTTGCGTGACCTGCTTCGTGGAACGCAATAGTTTTTTTCTCTTTCGGAGCAATCACCTTGTTACGTTTTTCTAATCCACCAATTACCCTGTCGATAGCATCGTTGAAATCCTGACGATCGATCATTTGTTTATTTTTTCTTGCGGCAATCAATGCTGCTTCGTTACAAACGTTGGCTATATCTGCTCCACTAAATCCCGGAGTTTGTCTTCCTAATTGATCTACATCCACATCAGTCGATAATTTTTTCAATGGCTTCATGTGAACCTTAAAAATCTCTTTTCTTCCAACTAAGTCAGGAAGGTCAACAAAAATCTGACGGTCAAAACGACCTGGACGCAATAAAGCTTTATCAAGAATATCAGCTCTGTTGGTTGCAGCAATTACAATAACTCCGGTATTGGTTTCAAAACCATCCATCTCGGTAAGCATTTGGTTTAGGGTGCTTTCTCTTTCATCGTTTGCACCTTGTGCAACTGATCTTCCACGGGCACGACCAATAGCATCCACCTCATCAATAAAGATAATAGCAGGAGCTTTCTCCTTTGCTTGTTTAAATAAATCTCTTACACGTGATGCTCCAACTCCAACAAACATCTCTACGAAATCAGAACCACTCATTGAAAAGAATGGAACTTTAGCTTCACCAGCAATGGCTTTTGCCAATAATGTTTTACCTGTTCCCGGAGGGCCAATTAATAAGGCTCCCTTTGGTATTTTTGCACCTAAGTCGGTGTATTTTTTTGGAGTTTTTAAAAAGTCAACAATTTCTTTTAATTCTTGTTTAGCTTCGTCTAATCCAGCAACACTATCAAAAGTGATGGTTACATTTTCGCCATCAAACATTTTCGCTTTGGCTTTTCCGATGTTAAAGATCTGGCCACCTCCACCACCGCCACCCATGCGACGCATAATGAATACCCAAACAAGAATCATTAATCCGATTGGAATTACCCACATCAAAATTTCTCCTATAACATTTGTTCTGGTTTTATATACCACCTCAGGAAGAACAACTGTTTTGGTTGAATCCGTATTTGATTTCTGAATTTCGTTCAGTTTTTCTTTGAAAAGCATGTTCCCCCCTGTATTTTCAATTACGTAGTGTGGACCTTTGTTAGCATTACCGAAAGAGCCTTTAGATACATCTTTAAACTTGTCAGGGTCTCTGGTAATTGCAGAATCTTTAATATAAATCTCTGCCGATTTATCGTTTACGACAACAATTTTTTGAATTTCGTTTTTAACTACAAGATCCTTTAGTTGGCTGTCGTCTTTAATTTTTGCCATACCTCCGCCAAATGTGCTGAACAATTGGATGCCAATAAGCACGATGGCTATAATGGCATAAATCCAATATAGATTGAATCCAAACTTTGGTTTTTTAGGAGAACCGGGTTTATTATTGTTATTGGGGTTATTGCTTGCCATGTTATGTAAAAAGTTGTCTAAATGTAATTAATTAAGCGGTCGCCGTGTCGTGATGTTTTACTTTGGCGTCGGCCCAAAGTTCTTCCAGTCCATAGAACTCTCTAATGTCTGGTAGGAATATATGCACAACAACATCAGAGAAGTCGATAAGGATCCATTCCTTATTTTCGAAACCTTCGGTATGCCATGGTTTTTCTTTGGTGGCTTTAAATACCTCATCAAGTACCGAGTCGGCTAAAGCCGCTACTTGAGTGGTAGAATTACCGCTACAGATTACAAAAACACCTGTAACCGCATTTGTAATTTGAGTAAGATCCATTGATTTAATGTCGAAACCCTTTTTCTCTTCCAGCCCCTTTATTATAGAATTGATTAATTTTGAACTGGGTTTTTTCTTTTTTGTCATTAAAATTGCCTGCTATTATATTTACAAATTTATAATTTCTTTTGGTCTCAGATGCACGTCTCACCTATAATCGGAAATAATATACTCAAATTGGATGCCGTAGAATCTACTAACACCTATGCATCCACCCTGTTAAAAAACCAAAAAGTCTCAGAAGGCCTAATTATACAGGCCTTTCATCAGACTGCTGGGCGTGGACAGATGGGGACAAATTGGCATAGCCTTCCAGGAGAATCGCTGACATTTAGTGTCATACTTACGCCAACTTTTTTAAAAGCAGACAAACAGTTTTATTTGAACATGGCAATCTCCTTAGGAGTATTTGAATATCTCACTGTAAAAGGTGTTGCTGGTGGATTGATAAAATGGCCGAATGATATCATTGTTCAACGAAAAAAATTAGCCGGAATTCTCATTGAAAATTCACTTATGGGAACACATATCCAACATTCAGTAATTGGTATCGGACTCAACGTAAACAGCACCATCGAGGCTCTTCCGGCATTTGCTACTTCACTCGCCATAGAAACGGGAAGAGTGTATAACATCGATGCAGAACTTCACGAAATGGCGTTGTTGATGGACAAATATTATTCATTTCTTCGACTTGGGAAATTTGATCGATTGAAAGAAGAGTATATGAAGCAACTGCTGGGTCATCATCATCCAATAACCATCGTAAAGAATCACGAAAAACTGGACGTAAAGGTAATAGACATTAAGGAGTCGGGCAGAATTGTTATGGAAGAGTTGAATGGTAATTGGTGGACAGCAGGATTCAAAGAATTTGAATGGACTTACTAGGGTTGAAAGTTAAAGGTTTGAGGTTTAAAGTTCAAATTCCAAAGTTTTTATCCGACTGATTTCGCTAAGTTTTCTAAACAGCAAAACAGAAGAATCACGAATTATAAATTTAAAAGTAAATCCTTCACGAATGCCTGTAGGGTCCCGAACTTTCTATCGGTATCGTGATTGCAAGTGTCAAGGCCTGTGAGGCCTCTGCGAGATTTATAAGCTGCATGGGATAGCTGCGAATATAGAACAAATTCTGGGAGATCTGCCTGGTCTGCGGGAACCCTTTGAATGGAACCACCGGAGCAAAACCAAAAAAACAAATTCCAAAACCCAAAAGTCAAGATTGGAGCTTGGGATTTGATATTTGTTTTTTTGAAATTTGAAGCTATGCTTCAAATTTCTTCTGCACTTGCTTAGTCAAATAACCGAAGAATTGACCCATAGGTTTTTCAATCATCATTTTCATGAAAGCGTTTATATCCGCTTCGAAAACCATTCCGCAGCGACTTGTTGCTCCATCAATATCTTCAATACTTACAGTTAAATCAAAATCAAACGGACCACCACCTTTAATTTTAATGGTATTATTCGGAAGTCTTTCTACAATATTCATGTTGATTTTTGGAACCATCGAAACCTGCAGAGAACATTTGTCAACATCCGATTCCCAATTTGTAACAGATTCGGGCATCATTTCCTTATAATTATTGAAATCAGCCAGGTATTTAAATACCAACTCGGTTGATGCTTTTATATCTCTTTTTTCTACTTCAATTCTTGTCATACGTTTCTATTTAAAATTGTAAAAATCCCCTCCGCGGCGGCGGTTTATTTTCCCCATTTTGCCGGATTTTCTCTCCAGTTCATCAGAGTTTCCAAATGAGAATTATTTATATAATCGAGCTCAATTGCTTTTTTAATAAGATGCTCATAGTCGCATAATGTAACCAGTTCAACTTTATTTTTTTTAAACAGTTCTGCAGTTTGCTCAAAACCATAATCAAATATTGCCAACATATGTTTTGCATCACAACCTTCGGCTCTTAAAGCTTCCACAGCAGCCAAACTGCTTTTTCCGGTCGATACCAAGTCTTCCACCACTACTATTCCAGAATTGGTTACCAGTTGTCCTTCAATTTGGTTACCTAAACCATGTTTTTTCGATTCGGGACGAACATATACAAAAGGAACGCCCAATTCCTGGGCAACTAAAACCCCATGGGCAATACCTCCCGTGGCTACTCCGGCAATGGTTCCTGGCTTGTCCATCTTCGTTTCAACTATATCTACAAAGTTCTGTCTTATGTAAGTTCTAATGGTTGGATGTGATAAAGTTACCCGGTTATCGCAGTAAATAGGCGAATTCCATCCGCTGGCCCAAGTAAAAGGTTTGGTAGGTTCTAATTTTATTGCTTTTATTTGTAGGAGAAATTCAGCTACCGTTAATGCTACCTCTTCATTATAAATCATAGAGCAAATGTATAAAGTTTTTATAAAAGCTAACGTGCTATACATTTCCAACGAGCCTATAAAGAGCCCAAAAGGTTTTAAAAAGGTTACTAACATTGAATTTGTAGACGATAATATTTTTACCAACATCATACCCGATCTTGAATCTGTCTTCTTAGATCCCATCTGTTATTGTTTGTATGGAGCCGATCCTGTTCTCATCTGGAGACGTTATAGAAAACAATATAAATTAGTAATAGCAGGGGGCGGATTGGTAAAAAATGCAAAAGAAAAAATCCTCTTTATATTTAGAAACGGCAGTTGGGATCTTCCAAAAGGAAAGGCCGAGTATGCTGAACTAATAGCAGAAACAGCCTTAAGAGAAGTAAAAGAAGAATGTGGATTATTGAATCTTATTTTATCCGATCATTTAATCGATACCTATCATACCTACGATTTAAAAGGCTCCCGCAAGCTAAAAAAAACCAGTTGGTTCTTAATGCATTCTGATGATAAGGAATTAATTCCACAAACTGAGGAAGGTATTACCAAGATTAAATGGGTGAAGGAGGAAAAAATGGAGAAGATTTATGCGAATACTTACCCAAGTATCATGGATGTTTTAGAAGCGGAGGAAAAACGAGAAAAGATTCAGAGTGTGTCGAAAGAGTCACAAAATAATATGAGTTTCGAATAGGAATTATATTTATGGCGCCTTCGATACGTTCCGGGCTTCGCTTCGCTTGATGCGCCTGCGGCGGCACTTCCCCTTCACATCGCTGGCGCTCTTAGTGTTTTTGATAGCAACGGTTAGAGCGACCAGATCCCTACATTTATCGTCAGGTTCGCTGGCGCATTCAAGCATACAACAAAACTTTACAAACTATTTGTGAATTCCTTGGAATATATTACTTTTGCCCTCGGAGAGATGGCAGAGTGGTCGATTGCGGCAGTCTTGAAAACTGTTGAACTGCGAGGTTCCGGGGGTTCGAATCCCTCTCTCTCCGCCAAAGAATTTGCCCGACGATAGTCGGGCTTTTTTATTTTATATATTCTGAGTTGAGCTTGCTCAACTCAGAATATATAAAATAAAAAAGCAAGAAGATTTATCTGGTCAAATTCTTTGATCCGTTCCCCCACTCAGGGATCACGCAGCGCAGCGCAGTAATCCCTGAGTGGAGCTTGCTCAAACTCAGAATATATAAAATAAAAAAACATGAAGATTTATTAGTGATGAATAAAAGGCACAATAGATGAATTCTTTACATTGAGAAGGCAATGTAGATGCAAATTTTTTGATGGTAACGTTTTCACCCTCAGCGAAGGTGGCGATTTTTACCATAAATGTGTCTGCGGAGCACTGAACCGCCACTTTTGCCAAACTGCAGTTATAGCCAGTGGCTATTTCAGGTTAGTGGATTTTTTCATAGAAATTTCGTTTGCCTGTCTTTATATTATGCACTTTCATCAAACATAATATCTTCTGAACTGCCTATTTTATATAAAGGTTTCTCAATAGGTAATGTAAAATAAAATGACGAACCTTCTCCTTCAATACTTTCTACCCATATTTCACCATCATTTTTTTCTAAAAATCCCTTTACCAATAATAATCCAATTCCAGCTCCTTTATTCTTTTTTCTTGTTTCCGAAAGGCTTTTCATTTGTGGGGTAAAAAGTTTTCCCATTATTTTTTCTGACATTCCAACTCCATTGTCCTTAACCTGAACAATAATTTTGTCATCTTTGTTTTTTGCTGAAACAATTATTGTACCACCTTTTCCTGTATGTTTTATAGCATTTGAAACGATATTTTGAATGATCGAAATTAACATTTTACCGTCCGCAAATACAGTCGTATTTTCTTCAATTTCATGATGAAGATTTATCGTGTTTATTGAAGCCGTTTCGTTTAAAGCTTCAAAGACTTTATCAATGTATTCGGTTAATTTTACTTTTGTTGGAGAAAAAGCATCTGATGCATATTTTATTCTTGCCCATTCTACTAAATAGTCTAACATCTCTAATTCATCCGTTGATGATTTATAAAGTAAGTCAAGCATTTCCTGAACAGCATCTGGCTTCATTTTATGAAAATTTTCTTTCAAATATTTTGCAGTTCCAATAATAGCAGAAAGGGGACTTCTTAAGTCGTGTGAAAGTATAGCAAGAACACTCTCTTTATGCGTATTAAGTTCTTGCAATTCTCTAACATATTTTTTTATAGCATCCTCCGATTGTTTCCTTTCTGTCAAGTCACGCAATATTTTAACATAGCCCAACATCTCTCCGTCTAAACCTATGAGTGGAAAAACCAACCCATAAGCGTAAAACAGACTCTTGTCTTTAGTAATGTGCCATCTATTATCGGTTGCTCTGCCTTCTTTTAAAGCTGTGTCAATTTCTCTTTTCGGAATGCCATTTTTTATATCCTCCTCTGTAAATATTAAATCGAAAGATTCGCCAATAACAGCATCTGTCTCGTAGCCAAATATTTTTGTCGAGCCAGAACTCCAACTATTAATGATGAATTCATTGTCCAACGTGAAAATTGAATAGTCTTGTAAGCTGTCAATTATTAGGCTATAAAATTCAGCAGTCGGTATGTATTTTTTAAGAGTTTTTGGATTGTCTTGTTTGTTTTCCATTTTATTTATTTTAGTTGTTTGGTTGAATTCGTATGTTGTCTGCCGCCATTCGTATAACGGATAGCGGGGCAGTGCTACTTTTTATTTCGTCCAAAGATCAGTTTCATTGTCATTAAAATAAATCATAAAAATTTTATGCTCTGCAATGTCAATACCATTGTCTTTTTTACTTTTTATAAACTCAGAAGTCAGAGCTTCTTTTTCAAAATCTGTTTTGTTAATCAGTCTTTCAAACTTTTCATTTGATTGTGAAGCTGTCCTGTTGCAGTAAGGGAACCAGTCTTCGTTTGCTTGTCTTTCGTCAGGATCGTATGAAAGCCAATATAGTTCGCAAGTTCCGTCATTGAAAACATATTGAACTTGTCCACCTACAATTGCCATTGGAACTTGTCGTGCTGTTTCAACCACGTCTTTAAAGCCCTGTTGTTTCCAACCAAATTCGTTTCGGCTTTCTATGGCTTTCTTTCTTATTTCTTCTGGCAGTATGTGTTCTTCTCTTTCAAGTCGCCCTAAGTTCCAAGAAAAGAGAACAAAGTCTGTGGCAGCTTCATATAATTTATCAAATGTCTTGACATGTTCTGGGTCTTTGTCGAACCAGCCAACACGGTAGCCATTATTGTATTCTTCAGTAAAAGTCGAAGGTGAACATCTCTTGTCGTAAGAGAGCTGCAAAATTTTGTTGCAGAGTTCAGGTCTTTGTCTTAGGTATGAAAGGAGGTCGTATTTATTAAAGCTGAAATTAATTTCATTATTTGTCCCGATTATTTTGTCAAGCCACGATTTGTCACGAGCCAAAATTTCCTTTGCTTGTCGTTCTGTCAAACTACAAGCGGCTTCAAGTTCTATGTCTTTCGTTTCTATCGTCATAGCATTGGCACTAACGTGCGCCCAGCTGCACATGTGGCGGAATTTAGGGAACATAACTTTATTGTTTAGTGTTCGGCCAATTTTAACAAGGCTTCAACGGATAAATCTTCATCAATCAAAGGCCAATGTATTCCATAGCGGGATGGAGAAACTTTGTAAAAATTTCTCTGTACTTCATCTGCATTCATTAATTTGGATGAAGCTTTATCTAACGAAACTTTTATTTGTTTTCCGTCCATCATCAAATAAATGAAAGATTTATCGAAGCTAATATCCTTAATATTGTGAGTTACTATCATAATCTTATTTATTAAAGTGGCTATTCCATGATTCAGTAATCAAATCAAAGTGCTAATATATTATTTTCTTGATCTCTTTCTTAGCTTGAGGAGTGAGATTGAAAGCAAAGGCTTCTCTAATCTCGATTTCTTCCATTAACAACCAGAATTTACATTCCATATCACCCTTTTCGGCATGTACATGAATTGGTTCGTTACCCTCATTGGAATAGAAGAATAATCTCCAACCGTAGATAAATAATATTGTAGGTATGTCTTCAAATATACAGCTTTTAAATGGATTTTTCAATACTCCGAAACACCCGCTATTTGTGCAGTTGGGAGTGTAAGCTTCCCGTATTTCGGTACCATCTAAAGTGTAATTTCAAAATTAAACATTTTCTAATAAATCCATAGGTGTAATGATAGCATAGATTTATGTTTAAAGTTTTGTGTAACATTCAGCGATTCTTTAATTTATTCTTTACCTAATAAATTGGCAAACGAAACGCGGCCTCGATTGCAGCAAGTAGCCCGGACCCCTACCTTTTTAGGGGGTGGACTACTGCGGAAAGCGGGATATGCCGCCCCAAAAAAAGGCCGGTAAAACCAACCTTTTCATTCATTTTTTTGTTTTTTAATTTAAAATAATTCTCCTCGTTACCTTACCTGTATTCGTTTGTAAGGTAATGTTGTAAACTCCCCGAGTTAGATTTCCCAAATCAATTTGTACAGTTAGATTGGATACTTCCTTATATAAATTTGAATATACGGCTCTGCCTAGAGCATCTGTAACAATCAAATTTACATTTTCAGTTTGTATCAGTCCCATGTTTACATTGATAAGGTCTTGAGCCGGATTGGGGAATACCGAAATTGCAATGGTACTTCCGTTTTCTTCAACGGCAATGCTTGGCACAGCAAAACAATTTCCTCCTATAATTCCTATAGATGTTTCGTAGTTTTCATTTACAATATCAACGATGTTATCAATACAAATTACTGAATCGGTAATTGAGCTGTAGTAAATTCTACACAGTGCATCAGCCGAAGAATTCGTATTAATAAGCATTTGCTGATAGGAAATTCCAATTACTTCTGTTCCTCCAATTGCAAATGCAGGTGTAATGTTATACTCTAACGGACTTACCAGATTGGTTACCGATTGAATGGTAATTCCACTCATTTCGAATTGATAGGCCAATGATTTAAATGATGGATTCTTAATGGAAATATCAACATAGTGATTGATGAAATCTACATTTTGTATAGAGAGTGTTACGGTATCAATATTATTGGTAATTCCGAAGGGAAATTCACATGGATCATTTAAAGGTTGTGGTCCGTTTTCTGTACAATTATTAATCAATGCTGCATCAAAAACCGTCCATTCTCCATCGTTATTCATATCGTTACATGTAACATTACCCAACGAATTATTTACGAGTTGGTCTACATATAAAACTGCGTCTGGTTGAGTTAATATTGTATCCTGATCTACATCGCCTCTTATAGCGGTTCCATCGCAATTTCCTTCGCAGTCAATAACAGCAGTTCCAAATGGATTGTTTAAACAATCATAGATTATAGGGCATGAAGCAACCAATGCAAAATTTGGAGTTCCCATTCCATCTCTGGTAAAATGGATACATGCATGTGCCACATTGTTTGTATAAGTTTCTTCGTATCGACCCAAAAGATCGGGAGATTGATCCCAGTTTACACGAACTACCAATTGATAAAATCCGGTATCAACATCTGTTAAATCAACAAACTGACAATCCAAACCGGCGCTGTAAATATCTCCGCAGCCATGAGAGATTCCCATGTTCCCACATGAATAATAAGCAGCTCCACCACCACTACATTCAAGATCTAAAACACAAAATCCGTTTTTATAACCAATGGGAATTTCATTTCCTAAATTATCGTACAAAGCATAAAATGCATACCCCTCGTAATGCCAGTGTCCGTGACAATTTGTATTTGAGAATTGTGGATTACTTATACTAGGAACTCCAATAAAGTAATCTTGTGCCCCAATATTTTTTATATGTGTGGTAAAACGAAGTACATCACGTAAACCATATCCATTTAAACAACCTTCATTAATTCTACAATCGCCTGCGGTTACATTTTCAGTATCGAAATATAAACTGCTGGTGATGGCTGATTCAACCACCATTAAATCAGGGCCGGTACAATTGGTATCAGGAAAATATAAACATGATCCATCAGAGGTGGTTGCATCCGGATTGTAGTTACATGCTAGAGGGTCAGTACAACCTAAAATGGTTCCATTGTTAAGCATGTTCCAGGTAATGGGAACTCCGGCGCATGCTGTTTGATAATCTCCAATCCTAATGTAATAGGTGCTGTCTTGCATAAACGGTACTGTACAACTTGATTGTAAGGATGCACAAGCATCATCGTTATAGCCCCATGTGCCAGCCATATCTTCGTTCCAAATTAAACCCATACAGTGATCGTAGATATAGATCTTGGTATCGCAAGATGAGAGACCACAGGTGCTAAATGTGTACGAGCCAGCGGTATCAGCCACGAAAACATACCAGGTTCCATTGGTAGGTGTGGGTCCTGTTGTGTAAGTTCCACCACCGGTTATTGTTATTGGCATGGCACAACTTGAACCGGGTTGTGCCCAAACTTGATTGGTAGAAAAAATAAATAAAATGAAAAATGGAAGGAATATTCTTTTCATAACCCTGAATTTATTATTTAAAAGTAATGCTTTTTTAGAGGGTTCCCATTAAAATTGCATGTATTTTTACACTTTTCAAACAAAATGAATTATTTACTGGTAGAAAATGTATCCAAATCCTTTGGAATTAAAGAGGTTCTAAGAAATATAACCTTTGGGCTGGAGAAGGGACAAAAAGTAGCTTTGGTTGCCAGAAATGGAACCGGAAAAACAACTTTATTAAAAATTATCTCAGGGAAAGACTCAGCCGACGAGGGGCAAGTAGTAACTAGAAACGGAATTAGAATTGGGTTTCTTGAGCAAGATCCTCCTTTTAACGAAAACCATACAGTTTGGGAATCTATCTTTCAAAAATCATCCAACATAAGTGAAACCATTCATGAGTATGAAACTTCTTTAAAAGCTTATGATGCTGATGGAAGTGAAGCTGCTCAAGAAAGATTGTCGGATGCTATGCAACAAATGGATTTGCATAGAGCATGGGATGTAGAAGTAAGGGTAAATCAAATTCTAGGAAAACTAAAGATCTACGATACCGAACAAAAAGTAAAAGAACTTTCAGGAGGTCAGTTAAAACGGGTGGCACTTGCTTCGGTTCTCATTGACGAACCGGATCTGGTCATTATGGATGAGCCAACGAATCACCTGGATGTGGAAATGATAGAATGGTTGGAAGATTATTTATCAGGCAGTAACATGACTCTTTTGATGGTTACCCATGATAGATACTTCTTAGACAATGTTTGTTCGGATGTTTACGAATTGGATAATCAAAAAATCTATCAATATCATGGAGATTACGCTTATTTTCTTGAAAAAAAATCGGAAAGAGAAGCGGCTGCACATAGCGAGGTTGATAAAGCACAGAATTTATATTACAGAGAATTAGAATGGGTTCGGAAACAACCAAAAGCGAGAACCACTAAATCAAAAAGCAGGGTAGACGCCTTTGATGATATTAAAGACAAAGCATTTAGTTTAAAAAAGAAGAAGGAGATCGATATAAATATGCGAATGAAGCATATGGGTAACAAAATTCTTGAATTGATTAATGTATCTAAAGCCTTTGGGGATAAAAAACTGATTGAAAGATTTACTTATTCATTTAGAAAAGGAGAAAGAATTGGAATTGTTGGGAACAACGGTACCGGGAAGTCTACGCTTTTAAAAATGATTACGGGCAAGTTAGAGGTTGATATGGGTAAAGTAGTGGTAGGTGAAACCATCGAGTTTGGAAATTACAGTCAGGAGGGAATAGTTTTAAAAGAGGATAAAAGGGTTATTGAGGTAATTAGAGATATTGCTGAGGTAATTGATGTAGATAAAAGTGGAAGGGTAACCGCTGCACAAATGTTACAACGTTTCGATTTTTCTGCTGACATGCAATACAATTTTGTAAGTAAGTTGAGTGGTGGAGAAAAAAGAAGATTGTACTTATTGACCGTTCTACTTCGTAATCCTAATTTCTTAATTCTGGATGAGCCTACCAATGACCTCGACATCGTTACATTAAATAAACTGGAGGAATATCTTCAGGATTTTCCAGGGTGTATCATCATTGTAAGTCATGATAGATATTTCATGGATAAGATTGTTGACCAGATTTTTGTGTTTGAGGGGGAGGGAAAGGTGAGTGTATTTGGTGGAAATTACACTGAATACAGGATTAAAAAACAAATGGATGAAATGGAGGCCAAACAGGCAACCAAGCAAGAATCCCAGAATAAAAAAATAGAAGAGACCAATAAACCGGTTGATCAAAAAGATAAGATCAAATTATCCTATAAGGAAAAATTGGAATTTGAACAATTAGAGAAAGAGCTTCCTGCATTGGAAGAGGAAAAGAAAATTCTATCTGAAAAACTTAATTCCAATATAGGTCATGAAGAATTGCTTAAGACTACCGAAAGATTAGGAGAGGTGGTTGAAATGATTGATTCTAAAACCGATCGTTGGTTATCGCTGAGTGAATTTGTAGAGTAAACTTTAGTAATTCTCTACTTTAAACTCTTCACCATGTTCGGTATATGTAATTACTTTAAACAGTTTACCTTTTTCGTCATAGAATTTTACAGGGCCTGACCAATGTTCATGCTTCTCATGAAAGATTCCTTCCTGTTTTTTTATTCCATTCTGATAATATTCTATTCTCATTCCATAACCATATCTGTCACCAACAATATATTCTTGTTCTACGGCTAACTTTCCATTTTCATTATAGTGTTTCCACATGCCTATTTTAATGGGTTCAGAAGCAGTATATACATAGATCTCTTCGTTGTTTTCGTCCAAAATAAAATCAAGAGTGATGCTGGCCATTGGTAAATATTCTCCCGTTTCTATAACAATACCTTTTTCTGATCGGATGATCCACTTGCCCGTTTCAGTATATTTTCTAGAGGTGGCATCCTTTTGTTTTATTTTTAAAGTGTCGATTTTATATTTATCTATATACTCCTGATGAACATAAACTCTTATCTGTTCAGAGGTTAATTTTACATAAGAACCGCTATCTGATGGTGTGCCATTCTCATTCCAATATTGCCAGGCTCCCAGTTTAATGCTGTCAACCATTTCGCCTATGGATCTCTTTTTTTTATTGGGCCAATAATCAGTTGTTACCTGTGCATTTATGTTTATGCCTATAAATAAAAAGGTGAGTAAAAGTAAACCGTGATTAATTTTCAAGTAGGGTTGCATTAAATTGAAGAGTTTTAATTGATCAGATATTGTTTGATAAATTCTACAGTTGCATAGAACTGAAAATCCTGGTTGTTCTTTTTCTTAAAACCATGGCCTTCATCTTTAGCCATTAAGAACCAAACTTTTCCTCCATTTTGTTTGATCTTATCTTTCATTTGAATCGCTTCTGTAGAAGGAACCCTTGGGTCATTTCCTCCTTGTACAATGAACAATGGTTTCTTTATTTCATCCACATGATTCAAAGGAGCAATCTTTTCGAAAAATGATGACATGTTAGTTTCACGTTCATCACCATATTCTACTCTTCTTAAATCACGACGATATGATTCGGTATTCTTCATGAATGTATTGAAGTTTGAAATTCCAACTACATCAATTGCACAACGGATCTTATCGCTATAATGGAAGGATACTGCCAATGACATGTAACCTCCATAACTTCCTCCCGTAACCATAATTCTGGTAGCATCCAGATCTTTGTTCTCTTTGATCCAATCTAACAATGAACCAATGTCTTTTACCGAATCTTCTCTTTTCATTCCATTGTCGGCATCTAAAAAAGTTTTCCCATAGCCTGATGAGCCTCTAACGTTCGGGAAGATAATGGAGATTCCCATTTCATTCAACATATAGTTCCATCTTCCTTGAAAATTTGGTAAAGATTGTCCTTCAGGTCCACCATGAATGCTGATGATTACCGGACGTTCCCCAGGAAATTTAGAAGAAGCTTTGTATAAATATCCCGAGATCATTTGTCCGTCGAATGATTTCCAAGTGATTAATTCCGGTTCCTGCAATGTAGAAACATCCATTCCCCCCATTTCACTTTCGGTCCATCTTACTATCTTTTTTGTTTTGGTATTGTATTCAAACATATCAGATGGGGTTTTATAATTGCTTAAAGCAAAACCAATGGATACCCCATCATTATGCCATTCCACACCACCTATAATTCCTTTGGGAACTGCTGTTACTTCAGAATATGTATTTGTTTTGGTAGAAAGGATGTACATTTTTGAATAACCATTTTCATTGGTAACAAAAACCATTTGGGTTTTATCTTTACTCATACTAGCACCCACTACATTCCATAAAATAGAAGTGGTGATATAAGTTATTTTTTTGGTGGCAATATCATAATAGGCCAAACGATTAAATTCGCTGTCTTTATTCGTAAGCAAATAAAATCCTTTTCCATCTGCTGAATAGTCCAATGCGTTATAGCTTGTTCTTTCGTCAGTTTCGGGGAGAATTCTTGTTTTGGTTTTTGTTGGGACATCGTATTGATAAATGCGACTTTCATTTACAGAAATTCCTTCACCTAAAAGTATTTTTGATTCATCATCTGTCCAATCGGCGACACCCCATCCTCCTCCTGTGTTTTCAATCAACAATACCCTTGAGGTTAAATCTATCGGATCCATGATGTAAACATCTCTATCCTGACCATTTCTTGATGTTGAAGTGAATAAAATTTTAGTTCCTTTTTGATTCCAGGTAATTCCTCCGTTTTGAGATTTTTTACCATCAGTAAGCAATGTTACTTTATTATCCGCTAAATCGAAACGGTAGATTTGTGAGAATTCATTTCCTCCAATGTCTTTACTTAACAAGAAATATTTGCCTGCATTGGGTTCAAAGCTTCCGCCGGCAACAGGCTCATCAAAGAAGGTAATTTGTTTACGGTCTCCACCAGCCATTTTTACATAGTGAACCTGATTGCTATTGGCAAATCTTGTTAGGATCAGCATTTCTTTATTTACGGGATGCCAGGCAACCAAGTTGGCAGACCTTGTTTCAGTATATGATTTTAGATCGGTAATGTATGAAGATGAGAGGTCAGGAATATTTTCTACTACTAGGTTATCGGCAACTGGTATATTATTTTGTTGAGCAAGAATTTTGCTGGATAATAAAATGACTAGTACTATAATGTATTTTTTCATTGTTGAATAATCAAATGATATAATTCAAATATAATCAAAAAGGTATTGAATTATATTTTTCAGCTGACTTATAGGGGTCCCCGGAATACGCTTCGCTATCCGGGGACTGACCATTAGGTAGTGTGGTGTCTCGAATCACTACAGTGTGATTCGAGACACTCCACTTGATGTTTGGAGGTTCCCGCATTTATTGCGGGATCCCCTTGCTACAAAGAATGGAATAAAATGTTAGTTTTATAAATAAAATTTATGCAAGGAGGATATGTCTAAATTTTAAGTAATGTGCATCGGACCGTTTTCTATACTGGAACGACTACAGACATCAAACGACGTATTTGGGAGCATAAATCAAGACTAAGAAAAGGATTCACGTATAAGTATAATTGTTTAGACCTTTTATATTTTGAAACTTACTTTGATTTGGATGAAGCGATGACGGTTGAAAAAAGAATAAAACGTTGGAAAAGAGAGTGGAAATTAAATTTGATAAAAAAGATGAATCCAGAAATGATTGATTTAGCAGCGGATTGGTATGATGAGGATGGAAATGTGATTGATAATTTATAATTACTGCCGCACCAGGAGACCCCGGAATACGCTTCGCTAACCGAGGACCGTTAAATTTTGATAGCAGAGCTTCGATCAACATTATTGATCGAAGCTCTGCTAGTTTTTTGAAACAGTTCCCGGAGGAACCTTGCGTAGCATGCGAATTCCGGGATCCCCCGAAACGAAGCACTCAATTGTATTTGGTTCCATTATGAAGGAGGTACCCATCCAGATGTCTTCCCTTCGGATCATGGTGGGTCCAGTGAACTACTCCACCTTTTGAATTCCACTCATATTCCCCATAAAAGCTAACCCTGTCGCCTTTTTTAAGATTTGGGATTCTCTCAGCCAGTTCCGTATTATGACTGATCAACAGTGTTTTTCCGTTATCTAATTTAGCCAGGAATTTTTGGTGAGGACTTCCCTGGTTGTCATCTTTTAAAACTTTTACTACTTCGCCTTGCTGATAGATTTGTTGGTTAGATTCATGATTATTGATCCATTCATCAATGGTTGAAAGGGGAGTATAATCATTATTCTCGGTTTTGCTTGTGGTTGTTTTTCCGCAAGAGAAAATAAGAAAAGAGAATATTATAAGGGTTATTTTTTTCATTTATAATTTTATTTCACTAAACACAAACTCAAGGGATACCGGAACTACACCATTGTGATTTTTCCCTTTATGTTCCACATAATTATATTTAAATCCGGTATAGCTTCTGTCGTTGAAAATCCTGCTCATATCTCTTGAAGTAGAGAGCACCTTATTGGTCCATTCTCCGGTGCCACATGCGTGGTAGAGATTGGTTGGCAATGAATAATTTTTTGAAGAATAGAATTTTTCGTATTCGTAAAAGTTGTTGCTATTGGCCCATAGCGATGGACTTAAAGCAATATGATTTTTAAATAATGATGGATCTTTAAAAAGACAATAGAAAGCAAACAAACCACTAAATGAATGTCCGATATAAGAGTAAGTTTTATTGTTTGGATAATTCTTATTGATAAATGGCATTAACTCAAGAGTTAGAAACTCATAAAACTTATCCGCATGTCCGAAATAACGATCTTTACTGTCTTTGGTAATTCCTAAATTCATTACCGGAGGAATAAAATCACGTCGGCGCAATTTTCTATAAGGACCAATATGACCAACTCCAACAAAAATTACATGTTGAAGGTTCTTTTCATTGGAGGAAAGCTTTATTTGTCTTCTAATCTCTTTTCCCATTTTTAAATTGGCATCCATATAAAATGCCACTGAATATTTTGACGAATCTGATTTATATCCAGGAGGTAGATCTACATATAATTCAAAACTGTCTTTTATAATTTCCGAATAAATGGAAGGAACAGAATGGTTGCGCTTGCTTGTGCAGGAAAATAGTGCAATTAATATTATGAAGTATATTATTTTATTCATATTGTAAAGTATACCAACATTATCTATGGCATAATACCTGTTATATGCACTATAAATTTAAGGTAATAAAAAACAGCAACAATAATAGAAAGAATACCAAGGATTATCATCGCATTTTTATGCTTCATTGTTAAAGAAGCAATAGTAAGACAAACCTGAAAACATCCTAAAATAATTCCTATCCTGTATATTAATTTCCTTCCAATACCAAATCCATCATCTGATACTTTAATAAATAAACATTTGACAGCCAGAATAAATGTTAGAGCTGTTGTATAAATTGATATATTTTTAGGAATATTCATGTTTTTATTTCCATACAGGAATTGTTAAAAATACACACAACTTCCAAGAAGTGAAAGTTTATTATTGCTTCGCACCTACAGATCCCAGCTGGAGCTGGGACACCCATCAAAAGGGTACAAGGAGCTTCGATCCACTTAGTTGATCGAAGCTCCTTGTTTATAAAAGTCGATTCCCAGCTCCACCTGGGATCTCTTCGTTTAAATGAAAATGCTATAATATTCTATTCTATTCTCCCAATAATGGACTATACATCATGATCGCATGATTCTCGGTAACCAGCTCCTCAAAAGATTCTCCGCTGATTTTATGGGTTCTTTTTTTCCAAATCTTATTATGGCGGGTATAACCACCCCAAAATTGCTGAGTCATTTTATGATCAGTTTCGAAGATATCGAATGTTTCTTCGCTTTTGGTATCCGATGTAATTTCTCCGTTTAAATAGGCTTTATCGAGCCATAGATTGATTTGAAAGCTAGAATTGGTATTATTGGCAATTTGAAGATCAACATAGTTGTATGAAAGTGTAGCTCCACAGGCAAATGGAATGGTCCGATTAATATCAGGAAATACATCGTAACTATGTCGCCAACGTTCCGAAATAGTTAATGGCGTATGTAAAGCCATCCAGTATAATAAATTTCCCAGTTGACACAAACCTCCACCTGTTCCTTTTGCAATCCTACCACTCTCTAAAACTAATCCATCTAAATAGCCTTTACTTTTAGTTGGGCGACCAACCATTTGCCAAATAGAAAATGTTTCTCCTGGTTTGAGAACAACTCCATTGATATGACCAATAGCAATTTCAAGATTTTTTACTTTGTTATGTTGCAAAATCATGTCAATATCCTTTAAAGGACGTAATAAAAATGATTGATGTTTAATAAGGGAATTTTCAAATTGAACCGAGTTATTGATCTTTGCGAATTTTGAAGAATTCGCCACCCATTTTAATGTACGTTTTACAATGAAATATTGCTTACCGATTTTTTTTCGGAGAGGACTTCTGATGATCGGTTTTGTTACCGTCTGCTGATTCATTGAAAGGTTTGTAGTGATTTTTGAAATTTCTTGTACGAAGTTGAGATTTTTTTGTTCGAAAATAAAACATTGTTTGGTAAACGACTCGTTTTAATGGGTGGATGATGATGCAAAACGGATCAACGATATGAGGTGGTATCCGTGAGGGTTTTTAGGAACAAAACGATCTCCTCCTTTTCGGTTATTGAAAGTTGTAAAGAGTCAAAGGGTAGGGTTTGGTTGGGAACCTCAAATCCAAATCCTAAACCGCCTCCCTTATGATAAAATTCAATTACTTCATCCAAAGTTTTATAGATTCCATTGTGCATATATGGAGCCGTAAGTTCAATGTTTCGAACTGTGGGAGTTTTAAAAGCAAACTTATGAATTTCAACTCCGGTCGTATTGAATCTCCCCAGATCGGGATCTAATGATTGATTATTGGCATTTGAAGGAGTGCCTAATATTTCAAATTCGGTATCATTAAAAAATGGGGGAACGGTTCCATTAAAAATAGGGAAGAAATGGCAACTTCCACAAAGTGCTTTCCCCGCAAATAAATTATATCCGTTTATTTCGCGACTATTCATTGCTTTTAAATCTCCCCGAAGAAATTGATCAAATCTACTGTTTAAGCTAACCAGGCTTCGTTCATATTCAGCAAGACAAGAGATAATTGCATAAGGTGTGATCATGGTATCATGGGTTCCATCGAATGCTTTTGAGAATAATTTTTTATAATCTTTATTCGTCTGTATCAATCTGGTAATTTGTGTTAGGTCTCCAGCCATTTCGAAAGGATTGTGAATCACATCAATAATCTGCTGTTCCAATTGATAGGCACGACCGTCGTAAAAGAATGCTTGTTGAAATGATACATTTAAAAGAGTTGGAGCATTTCTGGGTAATTCATCACTTTCATTCATTGCTATACTTTTTGGAAATCCGTCGGTAAAACCTAAGTCTGGATTGTGGCATGTAGCACAGGATCTTCCATTGTTGCCCGATATAATTGGGTCAAAAAATATCTTTTCTCCAATATACCGTTTCAATCCAAGATTGATAGTGTCATTAAAATAAATGGAGAAATACCTCATATTGAAACTTTCTTCGGCAAAAAGAAATTCATTGTTTAAATTCAAGGCTCTTTTAGCTTGGGTCCAGGGTAATCCGGTTGCATTATGATATTTAACAATGGTTTTGTTGAGACTGTTAATATGCAATTGTATAAAAGGTAGTCGATTGAAATCATTGTACGTTTTCCCTTTCATTAATGCAGATTTACTCAGGTCTAACTGACGACTCAACACAGCTCCAAGTTTCTTTACTTCTTTATTGGCTAAGTTTGATTTTCCAAAGCATTCTATTAATTCGGACATCCCATCCAAACACCAGATAGTTTCCTGGAGACCTGTTAAAGTAATGGTAGCGTCATATCCATTTAGATTAAGAGAGCTGATTCTGTACAACTCGTATTGAAGCATTTCTAATAATTCTTCATTGGCCAAATCGATAGACTGGTAATAGATCTTCAGCTTATCAAGTTCAATCAACAAATCATTTACTAGGCGGATCAACTTATTAGTATCTAAATTTTCTGAATCAAACAACATTTCTTCGATGGCCTGAAACCCGCATGGATAAAATATTTTGTTCCCGTACTCGGGATCTGATTTTAGAACCAAGGGTCCGTTTATAGAATACTTAGATTCAACAGGAGAACAATATTCGATAAAGAGTTCAATATGTTTATAATGTTTACGAGACTCATGGTAAGATGATCGCATGAGTTTTAAATCGGTCTTGTTGGAACGAATTTTAGTTAATTCGGCAATACAATATTCAAGTTCCTGTAAAAGGTAAGGTCCATAATATTCCATTGGTTGTTTGGGCTTCCCCCTAAACCCGTTTGCAACAACAAGAATGAGTGAAATTGCAATTAAACCAATCAGCTTAACTTTCATAGCGTGAAAATACGAAAAAGGGAGACGTATAAATACGGCTCCCCATGTTATTTATCCGGCACAATAAATATTATTTTCCTGTATAGTTAATTTTAATGACTTCAACAGAATCAGTGGTACTAAGTTGAATAAAATAAACACCTGAGCTTAAAGAGTATTGATCCGCATTGATTGTGATGGTATAGTCTCCTGCCTGTTTTGATTTCTTTGAAAGTAGATTGGCTACGATTTTTCCGGATATATCCACCACATGAATATTGATTTCCTCCTCTTGAGAAAGATGATAATTAATGTTTATAAATTCAGAGAATGGATTTGGATAGGCAGATAATAAATATTGGTTGCTTGTTTCTTCCGTGCCAAGACACGGGGATACGGTAATGGAGGAAGCAGCAGTGCTTAAACATCCATTAGCATCAGTAAATGTATAGCTAACGGTATGAGTCCCAGTACCCGCAGAGATATGATTAAACTGACCCGAACTTACTCCAGGTCCTGAATATATTCCACCTGATGGTGTTCCACTTGTTAGAGCAAATTCAGGATAGTTAACACAAACCGTTGAAAGTGCCCCTAGATTTACTGTCGTAAGAGAATTTACTGTAACTAAAATAGTGGAACTGGAAGTACATCCATTTAAATCAGTCTCGGTAACCGCATAACTTCCCGAACTATTCACCAAAATGGATTGGGATGTGGCGGTAGTGCTCCAGGTATTTCCATTTAGATAAGAGGAGCTTAGATTTATTGTGTCACCATCACAAAAAGTAGTTGGTCCACTTGGAGTGATTATAGGCACAATTGGATTTGTATTTACTGTTACAACTGTAGTTCCGGTAACACTGCACCCACTGGCCAGCGTTGTGGTTACTGGATATACTCCCGACATGGCAACAACTCCTCCCATAATACTTGGACTTTGAATACTTGAAGAAAATGCTACAGGGCCAGACCATGCATAAGATGTGGCCCCAGAAATTGAATTCAATATAATTGTTTCACCTTCACAGTAAGGTCCGGTATTCGCAGCGTTTGCCGAAGACGAGTTTGCCACAACAACCTGGGTTGTAGAAGTTGATGAACATGAACCAATGGTAACTGCGACTGTATAGATGCCATCATTTGCAATACTCGCAGAAGGAATCGATGGGTTTTGAGCAGTGTTACTGAAAGCAGCAGGACCGCTCCATGAATAGGTTCCGCTTCCTGTTGAGGAAAGCTGAATGGTATTGCCGGGACAATATGGACCGGTATTGGAGGCACTTGCCGTTGGAGTATTGTTTACAATAACGACTGTTGTGGCCGTTGCACTACAGCCAAAAGCATTGGTTACAGTTACTGTGTACAAGCCAGACATTGATGTTGTTGAGGAACCAATAGAAGGGTTTTGTGTATCTGTTTGGCTGAAAGATAACGGTCCAATCCAATCATCAGTTGATGTTCCGCCAACTGAGCTAAGTTGAATGGTGTTACCAGAGCAATACGGCCCTGTATTAGATGCATTCGCTGAAGGATTTGGATTTACAGTAATTGTTTGCGAAGATGTATTAGTACCCGAAGTGTTTGTGGCTGTTAAGGTAACAACGTAGGTTCCTGCAGTTGCAAACGAAACGTTTAATGGACTTGTTGATCCGCTTGATGGGGAGCCTCCTGGAATTGACCATGAAATTGAATTTGTATTGGTAGAAGTATTGGTAAGCGTTATAGATTGGCCGGCACAAATGTTATTCGAACTTGTGTTAAATGATGAAACAGGCGGGACAACATTTACTGTAACCAAAAAAGAATCCATCAAACATCCGTACTGATCCAAAACCGTATAAGATGTTGATGCGGATGGGATCACCTGAATCGTTTGGGAAGTTTCACCTGAATGAGGCCAATTATACTGACCATTCCACGAGGCAGTAAAATTCAAGGTATCTCCAGCGTTAATGGTATAGTTTTGAACTTGATTCGCATCTTTTACAATAGTAAATTTATCTCTGATTACCCCATCAGAACAAATCCATTTTGCGTCCATCCTGTTATCGTTAAACTCCAATACCATGGAACCTCCATTTGTTTCGTTTGAATAGAACATGGCATTGTGCGGATAACCAGAAGATGTTCCTCCTAATTGACCCGATGATCCTGAAACAACATATACAGTTCCATCTTCACCGGCGTGTTGGTCGTCTTTCATATAAGGACATGAATTGGTTGTACCATCATATAAGGCACTTGAACTGCTTAGGTTATGTGTACCTGCATTAAAAGAAGCTTCGTTTCCATAATGCCCTTTCATTAACTTACTTCTCTCATAAGAATGACTGTGTCCGCATAAGATAAGATCCACCCCGAATCTCTCAAGGATTCTAATAAAATTTTGACGCATACTGATAAGATCTCCCTCGGTATCCGAGTTATGTGAACCCTTAGTGTATGGAGGATGATGCCAATAAACAACAACCCACGGTAACGTGTTAGCAGCAAGATCTTGTTTTACCCAAACTGCCTGCGCTCCGGTGGTATCATACAATCTCATATTTGATTCTTCGCCGTAAGAATCCAACGCTAGAAAATGAACATTACCATAATTATAACTGTAGAAAGCTTCGGTTCCTGAAGGAACACCTCCTGCTTCACCAGCAACAGGGACGTTAAAAATATCATAGTAAGGCATTACATGGCTATCCTGTAATGTTCCGCTGTTGCCATAATCATGATTGCCGGGGGCTGGCCACAAAGGAGCGTGCTTCATAATTGTTCCCTGATAAATACCGAAGAAATTGTTAGAGAATTCTGTTTGTGTACCACTATTATATGCGTTATCACCTAATAAAAGCCAACCATTGGTAATTCCCGAACCAACGTAAGTATTGTATCGATTGCGGGTATTGGTTTGATTAATGGAATTATTTCCACAATCACCTGTTACCCAAAATCTATATAACCCCGGTGTTCCATCTATAGGGTGAGTTACAAAATAATTGTCGATTCCACTTTGAATAACGCTGGTTGTAGTTCCGATAGAATAGAAATATTTTGTGTATGGAGTTAAACCCGTTAGAGTAATTGTATGCTCAGTAGTACTTCCTGCTATCGTAACCTGGCTACTCAGGTTGGTTGAATCAATCCCATATGCAACCTTTGAGTCAACCGAATTGTTGGTTCTCCATACTTAGAATTGCAGATGTTGTAGTTAATGTTTGAATATATGGGCCTCTGGTGATTGTTGCTCCTGGTGTTCCGATTAATCCTTGCATCTGCAAATCAAAAGTAACATCAGAACTACCTGCACTGGCCTGGTGAACCTCTACGGCTATAGTATTGTTTCCAGTAAGCAATGTCCCTAAAGTAAGTGTAGTTGATAACCAAGTATTACCATCATCAGCACAAGTTGCAGTGGACCACGAAGAATAAGTTGGTGATGCAGGCATGTTCTCACTGTAAACCTGAATGCCATTTATGTAAACCACAATACCATCATCTCTCAACACCGACAAATTATATCCTCCGGTAAAGATTGCAGGATTAGCCACATTAATTACCCGACGAAAATAACTGGTAGGATAATTTGTTGGTATAACGGTTGCTTCATCTCCGTCGCCGTAACCCAATTCTGATGGACCACTGCTCCAGGATGCATCGTTAAAACCAACATCCTTCCAGGTTGAACCCGGATCTGAACCATTATGATACTTCCAGGTATCTCCAGAGACAACCAAAGATGTTTGTGCAGAAAGCAACCAACAATTGGATAGAACTGAAATTACAGTTGCAAATAATATGTATTTTTTCATTGTGGCATTATTTGTTTACACAAAGTAATGGCGTGAATGTTAAATAAAGGTGCTATGTTCCGTTAACCTTATTAAAACAAAAAGTATCTATTTTGTTCTTTTTGTTTTACATGAATGTATTTTTAATGTGAAGTGATTATTTGGGAGTGTGTTTGGAAATTCACATTGACTTAATATAATTAAGAATTTGTAAACTATTTATTTTCGATTTTAAAATCTGTTGAGGTGAACTATTAGTACTTAGATTTGCAATTTAAGCTAGCTGTTCTCATTTTCAACTAGCGGCTAAGAGTGGCATCCGTAAATCCCGAAGAGAGCAATGCAGAACACCAGTAAAGCCGCCTATAATCCTAAATATGAAAAATTACCCTGTGATTGATGTAAGCTGACCTACCCAAATTCTTTGTATCTTGGTACATATATTGAAATAGGGGTGTTATCATAAATTATCCCATAATTGGACCATGTGGCTGACAACATGGCCAATAAACTGATAAAAGCAATTGAAGAGATGTCGAAAAGAAGTGACAAATTGTCGTATTTAAGCATAATTGATCAGGATACAGAATTAATTCCATTAATGACTAATGAGGATGAAGATAACCTGAAAGACGAAGATATTCCCGGACTCATTCCGGTTCTCCCATTAAGAAATACAGTGTTATTTCCCGGAGTGGTAATTCCAATTACTGTTGGAAGAGATAAAAGCATAAAGCTAATTCGTGATGCGAATAAGGGTAACAAAATAATTGGTGTTACTACACAACGTGACGGAAATGTGGAAGACCCACAAGTGGGTGATTTAAATCAAACCGGAACAGTAGCTCAAATTTTAAAAATGTTGAGAATGCCTGATGGTAATACCACTGTTATTATTCACGGGAAAAAAAGATTCAAGATTAAGGAAATGGTTACTCAGGATCCATATTTCCAGGGAAATATTGAACTGATACCTGATATTAAAACAGAAGGAACCGATAAGGAATTTGATGCCTTAATTAGCACGGTGAGAGATATGGCTATCACTATTATTCAGAATAGTCCGCAAATTCCACAGGAAGCAGGTTTTGCTATTAGAAATATTGAAAGCCCATCGTTCCTCGTAAATTTTATTGCCAGTAATATGAACTTAGAAGTAGTTGAAAAACAACAGCTACTTGAAATGCCCAATATAAAGGAACGTGCTACCATGTTGCTTAAGCATTTGAATAAGGAACATGAATTAATGGAGTTGAAAAATCAAATCCAAAATAAAGTAAGAACGGATATTGATAAGCAACAAAAAGAATATTTCCTGCACCAACAAATGAGAATGATTCAGGAGGAGTTGGGAAATAGCGAAGCACAGCAGGTAAAAGAACTGAAAGAAAAAGCGTTGGTTAAAAGGTGGAATATTGATGTAAAAGAAGTTTTTGATAAGGAAGTTGGGAAGTTGGAAAGAATGAATCCTATGGTTGCCGAATATTCTGTTCAGCTCAACTATCTGGAATTTATGCTTGAATTACCATGGAATGAATACACCATCGATCATTTCGATTTAAAGAATGCAAAAAGAATTTTAGATCGTGACCATAGTGGTTTAGATAAAATAAAAGAAAGGATTATCCAACACTTAGCAGTTTTAAAACTAAAAGGTGATATGAAAGCTCCTATTTTATGTTTGGTGGGACCTCCGGGTGTTGGAAAAACTTCATTGGGGAAATCAGTTGCTGAGGCATTAGGTAGAAAATATATTAGAATGAGTTTGGGTGGATTAAGAGACGAAAGTGAGATTCGCGGACATAGACGAACTTATATTGGAGCTATGAGTGGAAGGGTATTGAGTAGCTTAAAAAAAGGAGGAAGCTCAAATCCATTGTTTATTCTTGATGAGATAGATAAATTAGGAAACGATTTTCATGGTGATCCAAGTTCGGCATTGCTAGAGGTTTTAGATCCCGAACAAAACAATACTTTCCACGATAATTATCTGGATGTTGATTACGATTTAAGCAAGGTAATGTTTATTGCAACGGCGAATAGTTTAAACACTATTCAACCTGCTTTGCGTGATAGAATGGAAATTATTCAGCTAACAGGGTATAGTGTAGAGGAAAAAATTGAGATTGTGAAAAATCATTTGCTTGATAAACAATTAAAGGATCATGGGTTAAAAAATGGTGATTTAAAAATTGGAAATGATACCATTGAATCTTTAATTGAAAATTATACACGTGAAAGCGGAGTAAGAAGTTTAGAAAGAGCAGTGGCAAAACTAGTTCGTTATGTAGCTACGCAAGTTGCCATGGGCGAAAAGAAAGTTCATAGCAATATTTTACCAGGGGATCTAGGTAAAATAATGGGACCTGCGCATCCTAAGGATAAATACGAGAACAATGAAGTAGCAGGAGTGGTTGTTGGTTTGGCGTGGACATCAGTGGGTGGAGATATACTTTATATAGAAAGTAGTTTGAGTGCAGGTACAGGAAAATTAACCCTTACAGGAAATTTGGGTGGTGTAATGAAGGAATCAGCGATCATTGCATTGGAATATTTAAAAGGTCATGCAAAAGATTATAAGATCAATCCTATCGCTTTTAGTAAATGGAACATACATATTCACGTTCCTGAAGGAGCAACTCCAAAGGATGGTCCAAGTGCAGGTATTACCATGCTAACTGCATTGGCCTCGTTATTCACTCAACGCAAAGTAAAATCAAAACTGGCAATGACAGGTGAAATTACCTTACGCGGACAGGTTTTAGCCGTTGGAGGAATCAAAGAAAAAATTCTTGCTGCACGTAGAGCAAACATCAAAGAAATTATTCTTTGTGAAGACAATCGTAGAGATATTGAAGACATCAATCCAAACTATATAAAAGGATTAAAATTCCATTTTGTTGAGAGAATGGGAGAGGTTTTAGATCTTGCGTTAACGAGTCAAAAGGTAAAAGACCCTGTGCTGGTTAATGAGGTGAAAGCGAAAAAATAAACCGCAGTTATTTAATGGGTTCTCCTTTTAAATTAAATTTCTGAGAGATATCATCCGGCGTTACCGCCAGAATATAACTTTTACCAACTGTAATATATGAATATTTTTCTTCAAGCATTACTTTTCCTGTGGAGGAAACAAGTCCTTGCAGGTTATTATTATAGATAGAGAAAAATCCTCTGTCTTCAGCTTGTATATTTTCGTAGTTACATTCTATAACTATTTTCTTTAACTTTAAATCAAAGAGTCCGTATTTGCCATTTTGCATAATATAGGCATAACTAAATTCCGTTGAAATGGAACTGAATTCAATAGGTAAAACCATGGTTTTAGTTTCTTCATCGAATAACCCAAATAAGCCATCCTTTTCTACCATGATTAGTGCAGGCAAATTCGGATAATCAGCAAAATAGCCAAGTTCAATCATGTTGTCGTAATCCACACCCAATATCTGGTTTCCTTTAGCATCTATCAACCCCCATTTTTTATCCAAACCAACAGCATAAATATGTCCAACAGGAAATGGAAGCATATTATAAATGGCTTCCGATTTTTTCCCTTCGGTAGGACTCCATATTTCGTACTTGTCATTGATAGAAGGAAGCAAAAAGTTTGAACCTTCAGCTCTGTCCACAATTGAATATTCAATGGGAACAATTATTTGGTTGCTTTTGTTAATCACTCCGGTTTTATCACCAATGCTAACATTTACATATCCATTGTCAAAATCATCGGCATAGGTGTAAATAAATGGAATTACAACTTCATTTTTCATATTTATAAAACCAATCATGCCATTTTTATCAGCACTTATTAAACCTTCACTTTCGTAAGCAAGGTAATCGTATTCGAAAGGAATAATTGTTTTTCCATTTAAGTCTATTCTTCCCCATTTATTATTTAGCAAAACAGAAGAAGATTTCCCATGGTAGTAATCGTTATAAACTTTATCATAAAGGCAATCGATTTTAAGTTTACCATGCGAATCAACAAAGCCCCATTTCCCATTTAACATAACAGCGGAATAAGGTCCGGAAAACCATTCTACATTGTCATATACAGTTGGAACTACTAATTTCCCTTTTTTGTTGATGAAACCAAATTTGCCATTTAATTTCACTTTTGCAAAATCATGTCCAAATGAATTTGCTTCATCATAGAAAGGTTGTATAACAACTTTGTTACCATTGTCTTTGTATCCCCATTTTCCATTCTCCTCAAAAGCGGTTAAATATTGTGCTTGTAAAAATGTGGTAGAAGTAATTAAAATGAGGAGGGCAAAGGTGAAGTTTCGCATACTGGTGTTTTTATCAAATATAACGTTGCATAGTTTTATTCTGAGTACCTATAATTAAGTAATTATTGTTTTTGCCAGCTATTCCGTTCTCCGTTTTAGCGACCTCAGCATTGTTAAGTTCGGGTAAGCAATCCGTGGGCTTTCTCCGTCAGCCTCCGTTTGTAAAGCCTCTCTTGTCAATGCTTTTGGCCGGCTGTCACTTTGCCCGGGCCGGTTATTCAGCAGGATTTTTATTTCGTTGTATGTTTATTCTTTTATATTTGAGTAAGGAATTTCGGGATGAACGAATTTGATTATAGAGGGTAACATCCTAAAATTAATTGCACCACTTATGGAAAGATATTACTTCATCGTACAAAACGAACAACAATCAGGACCATTTGCCGTAGAACAACTAAAAGGGATGCCTCTTACCCGCGATACCAAGATTTGGTACCAAGGATTAGAAGGTTGGAAAATGATTTGGGAATTACCTGAATTAACAGAAATTCAATCGTTGCTCCATCCTCTTATTGGAAATTCACAATGGCAACCTTTAGAGGGAGCATCGGGAGTTGAAAAACCCGAAGCACCAAAAACATATTTAACCGAAGCAATTTTAGCAACAATACTTTGTTGCTGGCCTTTGGGTATTCCTGCAATTGTAAATGCAGCAAAAGTTGAAGGCAGATATGATCGTGGTGATTATGAAGGGGCCGAAGAGGCTTCTCATCAGGCAAAACAGTATATGCAATATGGTTTTTGGGCGGGACTTATTATTGGAGTAGTTTATTTGCTATTTATAGTTTAAAGTGGCGAAAAAACTTTCTAATAAACAATATTGGCCATTACTTTTAATTCTTCCGGGGATAGTTTTGGCCTATATATATTTTAACTATGATCCTTCAGTGTATGCATTCCCTTCATGTCCATCAAAAAAATATTTGGGTATTGCTTGTCCAGGATGCGGATCTCAAAGGGCAGTTCATCAATTCCTTCATGCTAATTTTAGTGGAGCATTTTGGTATAATCCATTTTTATTATTTGCAATTCCCTATATAATTTTAGGATATGTATTTCGTATAAAACAGGTTCGAAATAAATATCCTAAAATTAGAAATGTTCTTTTTGGAAAGAGAACAATATGGATAATTCTTGTTTTAGTAATATCTTACTGGATACTAGAAATATTTTCGGATTCTAAATTATTTCCAATGACTCATAAAATGGAGAGTTACTTAAAAGTAAAAAAAACACTATATTTACTGTTGAATGAGAACATATTTATTCATCTTTTTATTATTGGTTTCCAACAAAGTATGGTGCCAATCCGGGATTCAATTTGCAGCTCCTATAACTGTTGCAAATGGAACAGTTTACAGCTATGCAAAACCTAAGATTGTTTTAGATGTTAACAACGAACCTGTAGTGCTTTGGGGTAAAATAAGTTCAGGTCAGATCTTTGTAAGCACTTTTAATGGTTCAGGTTTTAACACTCCTGTTCAAATTAATCCTGTTGGAACCGAAGCTTACATTTCCAGTTTTTATAATGCAGATATAAAATCAAATGGTGATACGATGGTGGCTGTTTTTGCAACCGATGTTCCTGCGAACCGAACCTATTTGGTTAAATCGGTAGATGGTGGAAATACCTGGAGTGATACCATCAGAGTTGATCAACTTACCAATGGAGAAATTGCATATTTTCCTTCTGTCGATTTAAACGAATACGGGAAAATTGCGGTAACTTTTATGCGTCATGATGCTGGATGGGCAAATCCCCGTTACGTAATTGCAACGTCTCTTGATGATGGAAATAGTTTCTTGCCTGATACAAATGCATCGGCCGTTGCTTCTGGGGAGGTATGCGATTGTTGCCCGGCAGAAATGGTTTATGAAGGAGATAAACAGGTTTTAATATTTAGAAATAATAATTCTAATACAAGGGAATTTTACGCCTCTGTTTCGAACGATAATGGAAATAGTTATTCAGGTTTAAATGTCGATAATCTTGGTTGGGTTTACCCGGCATGTCCATCCGTTGCACCTTCTGCTTTTATAAGTAATGATAGTTTGGTTACTGTTTTTATGAATGGGGTAACCGGAGTAAACAGATTATATGTTTCTACTAGTTCTTTATCAGGAATGACAAATGGAAACTTATTTATGGTTGATAGTATAGTTCCTGTGGGCACAACACAAACACAACCACAAATGGCCGGCAAGGATTCTATTATGGCCTTGGTTTGGAACAATACAATGCCAGGTGAAGCAGAAGTTTATTTTCGTTTTTCAAATTCAGGGGCTGCAGGATTAACAGGGGATGGAATTAATATTACAAATTCTTCGGGAACCCAGCAACATGCTGATATTATCTATGCAAATGGAGTATTTCACATTGTTTATCAAAACAATCCTACACAGGAGGTATATTATCTAAAAGCAATCATGGATGAATATATCAGCATTGAAGAGCCATCCGATTTCGAATTTGTTTTGCACCAAAACAACAGTATTTTTACTTTGGACCTATTAGATAATACTAACTCATATTCATTTTATCAAGTATTTGATTTGTTGGGTCGTTCAATATCTAATGGAGAAATAAACAATAATAGAATTGAATTTGATATGAATTCAAATTCCCACGGACTCTATTGGATTAAGATGGATGGTTCAAAAAACATTGTTAAGTTTTATTGGTAGTTATGGAAGACCCTAACCATCAACCTAAGTATATTCCTCAAATAGGGATACCCGAAAAATCAAGTTTTGAAGACCGAAATTATACCCGTGCTATTTATAATAGGGCTACTGCTCCCGGTTTTTTTGGAGTAATCATTTTATGCTTCTTTATGTCGTTCATTAACGTAAAATGTGGTGGCAAGATAATCGCATCCTATACTGGTGTTGAGATTATGACGGGTGTTGATAAATCCAATCCAAAAAACGTGGGAGCAACAATTATAGGTGTTCGCCAATCAGCGTATAATCAAATGGTGGTTGCTAAGGAAAATTTTAAATGGAAAAAGGAATTGAAAGAGGATTTTGATGAGCATGCAGATGATGCTCCGATTAATGAAACTGATTTCTCTGCGGTAGATGGTTTTTATAAAATACCGGAATCATTGGATGAATTAACGACTAATCCGAAAACAACGAAAGATCTTGCAGGTATAGCATTTATTGCAGCCTGCGTTGGACTTATTTTATCATTCTTTAAAAAGAAATTTGGAACAATAGGAATAATATTAGCAGGTATTTCCGGTTTTGTTTCCATGTTTTTAATGCATATTTATGTGAAGGTTACTTTACCTGAAACAGGTTCTTCGGGAACGTTTTCTGACGAATATTCAGGTACCGTGATTAAAGTGCTTTTTGCTCCCGGATATTGGGTGGCCCTTTTTCTTTTCCTGGTAGTTGCCATTGTTGGGATTTTAAAAATCAGATGGCAAAAGAAGGTACAGTCATGATAGAGTAATTACTCCACTTTTATAAATTCCCAATCTTTGATTTGTTCAAAATCTTTGAAACTACTCACAGTCTTTTTATGTTTTAAAGTAGATTCTACTTCTATAGGTTGTAAAAGATCCATCGCTAAATCATTTCTTACGTAAATATGATTGATTCCTAATTCGCAGGCAACAACTAATCTATATCCTTTTTTTGCCGCAAGTTTTTGCATTGCAACTGGTGATGCACCATGGTAAACAGGATGCTTTCCCGGATACATATAATTGGCATCGTAAGGAACAACAATTGGATTCATTCCAAATTCAACATGAGTTTCAATGATCACTACTTTTGGATTTACTTGTTTAATTGCATCCCATACCCAATAATCATTTCCATCAATATCGATAGAAAGTAATTCTATTTCACCCACAAGGTCACAAGATTTTATTAGTTCATTGATATTCTCTCGGGTAACTATTGCCTGTTTATAAATCGGTTTTGGATGATAAGGAGTTGGATATTTCGAATAAAATCTTTCACCTCTGTCTATTAGTTTTTGATTCCCTTCAAAGAAAACGCCACTCCATCCAAAATGAAGAGCAAGATTGCTGCAATTACTATTGATTCCATCATTGGCACCAATCTCAATAAAAGTTTTAGAGCCGCTTCCTATCAATGAAAAAATGTAGAGTAAATAACCGTCCTCTTCAAATTGTGAAAACACTTTGAAACCCGTTTCTGCAATTGGAGGGAGGCTTCCATTTTGTTTACACTCCAGATAATGAAGTACCATTTGCTTTTGTTGCAATTGTACCGACGGACTTAGTTTGGATCTATGCAAAAACCCTGATGCGTAATATTTGATCAGATTCTTGATCATATTTTTTTACCCTTTATATATACTTCGTTTATACAAGGCCTTCCGAATGAATACATCAAATAAGTATAGGAAGGTATTTTTTCGGTGATCATAAAGCTTGCTGTTTTTCCAGGAGTAATGCTTCCATGGGTTTGGTTTACTTCCATAGCATAAGATGCATTAATGGTAGTTGCATTAATCACCTCTTCGGGTAGCATTTTCATTTGGATACAGGCTAGCGACATAATGAAAAACATATTTCCGGATGGGGAACTACCAGGATTATAATCGCTGGCAAGCGATAAGGGTAAACCTCTTTCCATCATTTGCCGGGCAGGTGGATAATGTAAACGCAAAAAGAATGCTGTGCTTGGCAATAATGTTGGGATTGTATTGCTGTTCAATAACACTTCTATTTCTTCATCACCGGTAAATTCAAGATGATCTACACTTACTGCTCCGTATTTTACTCCAACTTGAATTCCACCGCTAAAGTCCAATTCGTTGGCGTGGATCTTTGGTTTCATTCCGAGTTTTAATGCTGCAGCAAGAATAGTATCCGTTTCCTCAACGGTAAAGAATCCTTTGTCGCAAAAAACATCACAATAGTCAGCCAAGCCTTCTTCCGCAATTTGAGGAAGCATTTTACCTGTGATCTCGTCTATATACCCCTTTCTATTTTCTATATACTCAACCGGCATAGCATGTGCCCCCAAGAATGTACTTTTAATAGCTATATCATTCGTTTTTTTGAGAGATCTTATTACTCTCAGCATTTTTATTTCGTCTTGAGTGGTGAGTCCGTATCCGCTTTTTATTTCAATAGCACCGGTACCCATTTTTATCATTTCGTTAATGCGACGTTGAGCATTCTCTATAAGTTCTTCTTCCGAAGTATTTTGTAATTTTTTTGCAGAGTTAATGATTCCACCACCTTGTTTGGCAATTTCTTCATAACTCATTCCTTTTATTTTATACACAAACTCATTTTCCCTGCTTCCAGCATAAACTATATGTGTATGGCTGTCGCAAAAGGTTGGGAGAATAAACCTTCCTTCAACATCAATTACTTTAGCAGAGGAATATTTGTTCTGATTGGTTTCCCAATCTTTCATTGATCCGTAGGCAAGAATCTTGTCATCTTCAATTGCCAGCCAAGCGTCCTCCTGCGCATTAAGAGTAGTCATTGAAGATCCTTTTTGAAGGACTGGAGCCTCAGGATGAGATTGAACAATAGCTCCAATATTTTTAAAAAGAGTAATTGGCATTGAATGTTTGGTTCCTACAAATGTAAGGAAATAAAAAAGCCCTAACGGATTATCCGAAGGGCTTTTGAGATTATTTTAAAAACAATTAAATGGTTAAAAGGCTACTTAATTGTACTGTTTGGTTTGCGTAAGCCGAACTAAATACGAACCAGTTAACCCAATTACCATTGATGTCTTTTTTAAGGATTTGGGTATTTTCTTCGTAAGCCATGGCAGCGCTTGTTCCAACTGTTATAGTATAAACATCAGTACCTACCTTATAATCAAAAGGATTTGCAGTATCATTAAAGATCTTACAGTATTGAATCGCATTAACTGCTGATACTGTAGGTTTAATTGAATTTGCAGCCATTGCAGCCACTGAGCCAGTTAAGGCGATTGCTAATATAAAGGCAAGTTTCTTCATTGTACTTATGTTTATAAACTCAAAGATACGAAAAAAGCCAAAATGGTTGCATATTTGTTTTAAAATTATTTTCTCACTAACATTGCACCCCATTTTAAAGGCCAAATGGCTTCTAAAAAGGGCTCATAGCTCAGCTGGTTAGAGCACCTGACTCATAATCAGGGGGTCCTTGGTTCAAGCCCAAGTGGGCCCACATACAAAAGCACCGAAAGGTGCTTTTGTATTTATGAACATATTGTTGATATTTGGTTCTTGTTCGACCCAAACGATCTACTTAAACCAAAGCATCCACAAGCCGATTCTGCATAAACCCTAGGTATTCTATCACTCGTTTTTATAGCTGTTAATTTCCTTTGTGGTTGTGGTGCTTTTATCTCCATTATTCTTGGAATTATAGCCTATAACAAAGCCAAAAAGATTATCAACGAATTTAATATAAACGCCTTCCAATACAATCTTGATTCTTTAAAGGCAGCCGAAACTGCGAAATCGATGGGATTGATATGTGCAATTATTGGTGCAATCATTACTCTAGCAACCATTTTACTCGTAGTCTTTGTTATCATAATAGAGCCTATAAAGACAATTATTTAAACATTGATTTTAAGAGTTTTTGAAGTTTTTGTCTTAACTATCATCCTTTCGACTCGTATATTTGTTCTATTCGATCAAACCCCGGCAGTGTATTGTAATGGGAGATATTTTAATACATCCTCTCATGAAAAAAAAACAGTCATTCATTGTAAAAATAAAAAATATCTTCCGCCGTATCGCCAAATGGTTCAAGTCGGTTAAATTATTCAATCTTTTAGGAGACACTTTTTCCGCTTTTGGTGAACACCGAGTTATGAAAATGAGTGCTGCGCTTTCCTATTATACTATTTTCTCACTTCCTGCCATGTTGGTCATTATTATTAGCATGTGCAGTATATTTTTTGGTCAAGAAATTGTAGAGGGCAGGGTATTCAAAGTAATGAACGATTATGTAGGCGATCAAACTGCGCTGCAGCTCCAATCCATGCTAAAGCAATCAGTTCTGAAAAAAACCAATGTTTGGGCCACAATTATTGGGGGTGTTACTTTATTATTGAGTGCAAGTGGAATCTTTGGTGAAATTCAGGATTCTCTCAATTATATGTGGGGACTCAAAGCTAAACCCAAAAAAGGTTGGATACTCATGTTGATAAACCGGCTCATGTCGTTTTCAATGTTATTGATATTGGGATTTATATTATTGATTTCTCTGGTACTCACCACAGTTCTTGATTTATTTCTCAATTTTCTGGCAGGTCATTTTTCGCAAACTTTCATTAAGATTATCAGTTACATGGATTATGGAGTAATCCTTTTAGCGGTAAGTACTTTGTTTATGTTCATTTTTAAATTCCTGCCTGATGGTAAGGTGAGGTGGAAGGATGCTTATTTAGGAGCACTTATTACGGGTGGATTATTTATGGTTGGAAAGTTCTTGATCGGATTATATGTTTCCAGCACAAATCTTACGGCTTATGGGGGGACGGCTTCTTTGGCAATCTTACTTATTTGGATTTATTATTCGGCGATTATCATGTATCTGGGGGCTGAGTTTACTCAGGTATTTGCTGCCTTTAAGGGTAGAAAGATTGAGCCTAAAAAATTTGCCGTAAAAGTGGAAGTAAAGGAGAAAGAGAAAAAATAAACCGCTAAACCAAACAGGGCATAAATGGTTACAGAACATTTAACCTAAACATAAGACGCGAAACATTATTCTCAACTTATTTTTTGTAGGTTTAACGTATATGAAAAACCCCTTACTAACTGCCGCCATTTTGCTTCTTATGGCATCTATAAAGAGCCAAACCATATCTCCTATTATTGTATGCAACTTACCCTCTGCCGTAAATGAATCATCGGGAATAGAAAAAACCGCCGCAAATTCGTTCTGGACGCATAATGATAGCGGAGGTCTTCCAAGGGTATATAATTTTGATTCATCGGGAACCCTGGTTAGAACCATCGATGTTACGAATGCTACTAATATTGATTGGGAGGATGTTGCCTTCGGTGAAACAGGCAGTTTCTATATTGGTGATTTTGGGAATAATAGTAATAACAGGTCAGTAGCCAATGGAAATCCTTTAAGAATATACATAATTCAAAACCTGGATGTTATTGTAGGCAGCACCACAACTGCAGGGATATTACAATTCGAGTATGAAGATCGCAATTTTTCGGCTCCAGCAGGAAATCATAATTTTGATATGGAAGGCTTTTTCTTTTACGATGATTCTCTCCATTTATTTACAAAAAATAGAACAAGCCCTTCAAATGGTTGGATAAAGCATTACATTTTGCCTGCTCAAACGGGTACTTATACTGCCGAATTAATTGATAGTTTTAATAACACCGGAATTAGAATAACCGCGGCGGATATGAGCCCTGATCATCGAACAATTGCGTTGTTGGCTCAAGACAGAATTTATCTGGTGAGTTGTTTCAATAATTCCAGATTTTTTGAAACAGGATATGTAGATACGTATGTAATTCCAAACACCCAAAAAGAAGCAATTGTGTTTGCTGATAATAACAATGTTTTTATAACCGACGAAGGTGCAAGCGGAAAACTCTATAGATCTAACTTGGATATCTATATTGCAAGTTCACTAGCTGTTTCAGCAACTGTGCAAACCACCTGCGTTGGAGATAGCAGCGGTTCTGTTTTAGTTACTACTTCAGGAGGTACTCCTTCATTTTTGTATAGTTGGTCAAACGGAAACACAACAGGCAACAATAATAATTTACCGGGAGGGACCTATCTTTTAATTATTACCGATAACCATGGCTGTTTGTTTGATACAGCATTTACCGTTGTGACTGTTTCGCCTCCAACCGCCACCGCAACAAATACCGGACCTTATTGCTCAGGTGACACAATTCAACTGAATTCGGTAGGAGGCTTTGTTACGGATGATTGGGCAGGCCCTCTCTCTTACACCGCAACAAATAGCCAGAATCCATCAATTATTGCTGCGGATACCTCAATGAACGGCAATTATACAGTTACAGTAACCAACGCAGCGGGATGTACTTCTACTTCTTCTACAAATGTAATTGTAAATGATTTGCCAGTTGTTTCGATCACTACTAATTCACCAATTTGCAGTAGCGATACTTTATTCCTAAATTCTGCAGGTGGAATAGATTATGATTGGGAGGGGCCGAATCTTTATGCACAAAATAATATGCAGAGTCCAATTATTTTTCCTGTAACATCGTTCCATTCTGGAATATATACGGTAACCGTTACAGATGTAGATGGTTGCTCAGCAACATCCACAATTACAGCACTTGTAAATCCACTGCCTGTTGTTCCGGTAATTAATCAAAGTGGTGATACTTTATTTGCTACCCCCGGAGCAGGTTATATTTTTCAATGGTATATGGGTGGAAATCCCATAGTAAATGATACCGCATCCATGAGTATTGTGAATCAAACCGCCGGTTATTATGTTGAAATTACCGACAGCAATGGATGTACTTCAGCTTCTAATGGTTTTAATTACGCAAGTACCGTATTTATTGAGGTAAACATAAATGCAGATTTTCAGGTATTTCCAAATCCAAACGATGGCAATTTTAATGTGGTTGCATCAGAGGAATTTGATCTTTGTATCTATGATATGAAAGGTGCCATTGTATTACTGAAAGATCACTTATCTCCCAATGGATATTCTTTAAACTTGTCGTCAATATCTGATGGAACATATACGATGGTGATTGTGATTCACGGAGAATCCTATTCAATTAAAGTGGTTAAAAAATAAATGGGTAATGGGTTGTTAGGTTATCCACGTGGTTATGCTCATATTTTATAACAATGTAGTTTCAACTTAAACTAGTTTTGCTAACCTTTGCCGAATATGCATTCATACAGAGGTATTAAGCTCGTACTCATAATTATGATCCTCTTGCTTATTACCTCATTAGGTTATCTGGGATATCAACTCTATATACAATCGGATGCTGTATATGTTCCACAAAGGATAATTCCAAATGAGACAATAGCTAGTAACAACAACGATTCGATAGAAATCTTTATGTCAACATTTTTGGGCAACAGTACACGCAACTTTTATGGTGATAGCATACCCACATCGCTGGATGTGTTATGGAAATTTGAAATTGGAGGTGGAGAAACAAATCCTACGGGAAAGGAAGTAGAGATGTGGTATGGTGCCGGCTGGACAGGAGAACCACTGATAGTAAAGGAAAACGGACATCCATTCCTAATTCAGGGTTGTTATGATCATACATTAAAAAAGATCGATGCAGTAACGGGTCAACTAGTTTGGTCGTACGGTTATGATGATGTTTTAAAAGGTACTGGAACCATTTGGGTCGATCCGAATCCTTCAAATCCATTGGATAGAATTCTTATTCTACAAGGAGCCCGAATTGGATTGAATAATAATTTGCGTTCTGATACTATTCCAAGTTATCGGGCTATATCCTATTTCACTGGTAAAGAAGTATGGCGATTGAATGTAAAAAAAGGACCCAGCTTTAGTAGAGATGTCGATGGGTCGGCACTCATCGTAAACGACACGGTTTATATTGGGCTGGAGAATGGATTCTTTTCAGTTTTTACTCCAGGTACAAAGGATCTTTTGTTAGCAGGGGATAAAAATTTTAAACCATTGTTACATGAATTTCCGATGTTCGAAGCACAAGATAAAATCCATCATGGAGGAGAATTGGTAATTGAAGCCTCACCTTGCAGAATAGGAGATCATTTATATGTGACCACCGGATCAGGACATTTATATGGCTTCAGTTTAAAAACCATGAGCATCGATTTTGATCTTTTTTTAGGATGTGATATGAACGGCTCTCCTGTGGTTACATCTGATAGTTGTATTATTATAACTCTCGAAAAACAATTTATAGAAGGGAGGGGAGGTGCCATGAAAGTTGATCCATCAAAACCCGCCAGCCAATCAATAGTTTGGTATTTCCCTACAGAAGATATTGAATTTGCCAGTTGGAAAGGTGGAATAGTGGGCTCCGTTTCGGTAAATGACTATTACAAAAACGAATTTGACAGAAGCTTGGCTTGCATATCGGCCTTGGATGGGAATTTATACTTGATTGATCATAAAAAGGTAAACGATACTTTAAAAGTAAAGGGACCCGATAATAAAACATATTATGCAACCCCTCTGCTATTATCTACCCAAAAAATTGGACCCACAATTTCAACTCCCATTTTTGTAAATGGTAAAATTTGTGCAGCGGGATATGGAGGCATCCACATTTTTGAAATTATAGAAGGATACCAGTTACACCGAATTGCGTCTTTTAAAAGTGGCATTTTCGAAGCAACACCAACTGCTTACAATGGAAAAATATTTATTGCTTCTAAGGGAGGGTTTTTGTACTGTTTTGGAAAGGATACTGCTTCTACAACTCTTCCAGCCAATCAGGATTCTGTTCAATAGCGGTTCCCACTACCACCATTGTTGCTCCTGATTCCCATGCTGAATCTATTTGTTCTTTAGATTTTATACCACCACCAATAATTAATGGAATTTCAATATTTGATGAAACAGTATTAATCATTTCGGCACTTACTTCATGCTCAGCTCCGCTGCCACTTTCCATATAAATACATTTGAGTCCTAGCATTTGTCCAGCCAAAGCCGTTGCTGCCGCAATATCAGGTTTGTTATGAGGTATAGGAACAGTATTACTCATATATTCAACCGATGTTGGAGTGCCTGAGTTAACTAATATGTATCCGCATGGTATTACCTCAATACCTGATTGTTTTATCTGTGGGGCAAATAGTACATGTTTGCCTATTAAAAGATCAGCATTTCTTCCGGAGATTAACGACAAAAACAAGAGACCATCAGCTTTTGGCGAAGCCTGGGAAAAATCGCCTGGGAAAATAATAACTTTGCCACTAAATGACTTTCTAATAGAATCAATGGTTTGGTCAATATTCCCTTTGCTAATCAAGCTTCCCCCAACAAGAATAACCTCTACCTTTTTGTTTTGAGCTAGTCGAGAGATTTTATCGAGATCAGTTGTTTTATCGGGGTCGATGAGCACCGCCAATAACTTCCTGTTTTCGGATTTTGCCAGTTCTAGGGTTTTTAGAAATTGATTCATAAATCAGCGTGAAGATAATATTTTTTTTGGGCAACCATAGACTGTATCCTTTCGGTTCTGTGCTGATTACCATCTCTGCTGCTGTAGATTACCAAGGCCAACAATAGATAGATATTTCTTCACATAGATTAGTTTATTATTTTTGTGCTTAAATCTAAACCAAATGCGAAAACTTATTTCCATCTTATTTATTTCCGTACCTATTCTTTTCTCCTGCGGAAAAAAGGCTAAAGAATCAGATAACAATAAAAATAACAATACTACTAAAACAGCAGTGGTTCTTGATAGCTTAGCTTTTGAGGTTGATACTTTTCGTGTAAAAGAAACTGAAAAAAAATGTCCAAATGACGACTGTGGAACGGTAGATCTTTACTATGAAAGGATTCGAAAACCAATGAAACCTGTTCACGATTCTATTAATATGTACATCGATACTCTTGTATTAATGGCATTAAGGGAAATGGGAGGTGATGAATATAAGTATGATCTAAAGAAAAGAGCGGACGCATTTTTTGCTATGAAAAGAGAGATGGAAGCTGATGATAATGAATCAGGAGGTTCTTGGGATTTTAACCTGAACGTAGATATATTTCGGTCATGTAATGAAATATTCACTGTAAGTTCAGGCTGGGGTGGATATACCGGAGGAGCCCATGGGAATTATTCTTCTCAAACTACCTGCTTCTTTGTGTCAACAGGAAAAGTGGTAACCATGCGAGATATTTTTAAGGATTTAGCAGCTGTAAATAAAATAGGAGTTAAATATTTTAAGAATGACAATGGCTTGGATGCCGATATCGATTGCAATGATCAGGGGTGGGATTTTACCGATGAAGACTTTCAATTGAATGAGAATTTCGATATCAATTCGGAATCTATAACATGGCAATTTGATTCCTATGAGATTGGGCCATACGCCGCAGGCGCTCCTTCTGTGAAGATTCCTATGAAGGAACTCTCTGGTTATATGAAGGTTAAGTTCACCGACGTAGAGGTTAAATAAAGAAAATTTATGTTGGCACCATTGCCAGAATTGTAAAAAGTATTATCTTAGCGTAAATAAATCATTAATCCATGAAAAGATTCTACAATTACGCATTATTAGCGGGGCTATTTTTATCATTCGGATCATTAAGTGCACAATCACTTAATCCCGGACAAATACTACCATCACCTCAAGTTTCTACAGAACAATTGAGAACCAGATTTGCAACACCAGAGAGATCTGTTGGAGAGTGGTTGTTTTTTGATGTTGCGTATGAAAATTATTTCATCGTAACACCAACTGCAGGTTTTGTAAATTTCTTGTTCCCTGATTCAACAATTCTTACAAATCCATCGGCACCATTTGCTACATGGACGCATGGTGTTGGTCAAGCTTATGACTTGAACTCTCCTGCTTGGGCTTTTGGTTCAATTGACTTGAATCAACCCATTAAAATTGACTCTATCCTTGTATGGGGGTTTTATAACAGAGTTCAAAACACAACTGATACTTTGGAAGTAAACTTTTTCGAGCCATCTTCTGGGCCAGGAGGTAACTTATATACTCCATATTATTTTGCTGGAGCAGCTACACTTACAAATTTAGGTGTTGATACTGCATTCTTCCTTGATATTTCTTACAATCAAACTACAAACACAATCAATAACCCAACTCAATCTTGGGATATTATTTTGGATGCAACATTTTTTGGTGACTCAGTAGCTGATGGAACACATCAACATGTTATTGTTCCAAGTTCTCCATTAATGATGACGTTAAATGATCCAGGATATAGAAGAGGTGTTTTCGGTTTCACTGAAACATTTAAACCAGGTTATACTCATGCTGCAAATGTTGATGTAATTGGTGTTGATCAAAATGGATACCGTCCGGTTGCTGCAGAGTTTAACGGAACAGATTCATATCCAACGGTTACTCAAATTGGGGATGTTACAACTTCTTATTTACTTCCAATGGATGTTAGATATAACACAGGTGGTACTTGGAATGGTCACTTAATTCCTATGTTGGCTTATACAGCTCCTTTCAACTGGGAATATGTATACATAGTACCTTATATCAGTCAAGTTACTTCAGCTTCTTTAGAAGAAAATGAAGAGATTGATTTCAACGTTTATCCAAACCCAGCAACTACAAATACAAATGTTAATGTAGCTTCTGTTTTCTCTGGTGATGCTGTTATTAGCATTATTGATTTAAGTGGTAAAGTTGTAAAACAATTCGCTAACAATACAGTGAATGTAGGTAACAACGTATTTAACTTGGATTTAAATGATGTAAACAATGGTGCTTACATTATCCAATTGAATTCAAACGGACATCAAGTTTCTTCAAAATTGATGATCTCTAAATAATATTGATTTTTCTCAATGAGAAAGCTGCTCTATATGAGCAGCTTTTTTTTTGAGAAATCGTACTTCTTATTCTTTTTCATTAACTTTAAAATATGGTTTTATTACGACCTTTTGGTGGTTTAAATATGAATGTATATAGATTCGGATTTAATGGGATGGAGAAGACCAGCGAGGCTTACGGAGAGGGAAATGCTTATTCATTCGAATATCGTATCGAAGACCCCCGTATAGGTAGGTTCTTGTCTATAGATCCTTTGGAAAAAGAGTACCCTTGGAATTCGCCCTACGCCTTTGCTGAAAATAGTCCAATCAAATATGTTGATCTGGAAGGACTAGAAAAAGGCGAAAAGAGATATGATCTTAATACTACAAAAATTAAATTAGTTACTGAAAATGTAACTTATGCGAAAGTTAGGACCATTATTAATGGAGTTATTCCAGAAGGCACTTCAGGTACTGCAGATGATAGATTTGAAAATTTTGCAGCTTCAAATCCAGAAGCTAGAAAAGTTTCGTTTGAGTTTAGAACCCAAATTTATAGGGGGCAAACCGGTACAATAAATATTTATAGAAAAAATATATTTGGAAAGGAAAGAAAAGTATACTCAGCGAATGTTGATGGTACTTCTGGAACATTCTCTACTCCTCAATTTAAAAGTAAACGACCTGGACATAAGGATAATTCGTTTCGAATAGAATACACTTACCAAGTCCCCGAAAGAAAAGAACCAGATGGGACAACCGAACCTGTTCTTGATAATCCAGACACGGAAGTTCATACCATAGCAGAATTTCATGTTAAGGTGGCATCAACAATTACATACAAGGTAAATGCGACTGTTGAGGTTCATCCAGAAGTTACGAATTCGAAAGGTAAGGTTATTCTAAAAGGACGATTAAAAGAAATGAAGGACGCAGGAACAATAGAATAATTTTATGAAACAAATTATTTATATTCTATTCACTTTTTGCATTTGTGTTCATTCACAGAATATTATTATCAATGGAAATTTTGAGGACTATATAGAGTGTCCGGATAACTTGGGAGAATTGAATATGTGCAGGAATGTTACCAATCCTAATATATTTACCACTCCAGACTATCTCAATTTCTTTTGCCAAAAGAAAAAAGTTGATTATAGACCTTATATTTTATTTGATACAAGCCCACATTCGGGAAATGCTTACATTGGGCTTGTAAGCAGAACGGAGTTGGCATATTCATATCAAGAATATGCCTTACTTGAATTTGACTCCCTATTAATAGGTGGTAGGAAATATGAGTTAAATTTTTATGTTAAGTTGTTAAACCAAAAATACTTTCAAAATGTTTTTGACATATTATTTACGGAGAAAAGGAAGTTTAATACCAGATTAGTTAAAGGCTATGCGATAATTGATGAACCAAATGTAACCAGTATTTGTAAACAGGGGGGATATATAGATACCCTACATTGGGAAAAGGTTACTGCACAATATGTGGCCAAAGGAAATGAGAAGTATCTATTGGTAGGGTTAAATTATGGCACGTTGCTTAAGACCAATTACTCAAGCAAAAAAAAATACATTTTCAATTCAGATAGTAAGGATAATATTTGTTACTATTATTTCGACGATTTTGAATTAAAGTTGATAGATTAGATTCCGGAAAAATGAAATTCGATTTGTCTTGCACGCAAAAAGCATGACCAGCCTAAGCATATATAGCTTAGGCTTTTTATTTAAGGAAGCCGCTAAGTATGCTTAGCAAAACAATGGCTGGCATGCTTTATAACAAGTGCTTTGAAAAATTCTCATGATAACTCTCGAAGTTGCAATAATACAACAGCCGTGAATGTGTGTATTAAAACGTTTGCGTATATGTATTAGTATATAAATCGTAATTTAACAATTTATTCTTGTTTTATACTTTGTGGGAATATATTTTCGACCTCCCAATTCTAAAAACCATATAGCAATGAATAAGGTCGAAACTAAATCAGAAATCTTTAAACAAGTATTTGCTTCCTTCTCCAACGGAATAAGATCAGCTAAAGGAGGAGCCCCACGTTTATATTTGGAAAGTTTAAAGCTAAGCTATCAAACAGTTAATTGTGGTTATAACTCAGGGCAACTTCATCACAGAAAGCCCGAAGAGTTTTTGGATATGCTAAGAAAGATTGGGCTCTTGATAAAAAGTCCGATAACACCAAAGCCTAATTCAAGGGCCAACATCCTCTTTGGTAGATTCGGGATTGTATATCCACTTAAAGATATTGAAGGAAACATTGTCAATTTCTACTGTGACCGGTTCGCCGCCAATAAACCAGTAAAGGAGTTTTTAAACGAAGAAGGAATATATCCGGAGTTTCCATCGAGCATTACCAAAAGGCTTGTGATAACAGAGAACATTATTGATGCAGCCACGATAATACAGTCGGGCATTTTGGATAATAGAGAATTGGTTATTTCACTTTTTGATGGAGAGATATTACAACAGCATCATGAGGCTATTACAGCTTGCCAAAACCTCCAGGAGATTACCCTTGTTAAATGCAATAAAGAAGTAACCCAGTTTCTGATTCAGAAGTTTCCTTACTTAACAATCAGCGAGGTAAACCTACCGGAAGGAAAAAGCTTAAATGAGTTATGGATTGAATCAAATCAGCAGGCAATGATAGAGCTTTTTAAAAAACGACAATACCTAACCAATATTTCAGAGGAAACTAAAGTTCAAATAGCATCGCAGGAAACCGGAGGCTTAATTCATATTCATGAACAAAAGATTTTATATAAAGGAGAATGTGGAGATTTTTATATAGTTGGTGGAATTGGTACCGACTTTTCGAAATTACAAATCACCATAAAAATTCATTTAAAAACTGGCCAGATTATTCCGGGTAAATTCGATTTGTACGATTCGCATAGTAGAAATCAATTGGCTAATCAATTGCAGGTTTATGGAATTAATCCGGCCACCTGTGAAGGAGATTGTATGATATTACTTCTATTGCTGGACCAATTCAGGGACCAAAAGGTATTTCCTGAGAAATCTACCAAGCACGCCAGGATAGTTCAGGAAATGCCCCATCAAAGACAAAAGGAAGTGATTAGTTTTCTTTCCTCCCCAGATTTAATGAAAAAGATTGATGAGAAAATTTGTGAATCTGGTGTAATAGGTGAAGAGCAAACCCGGTTATCTGTTTTTGCAATTGCTAGTTCTTATAAACATATCAATCCAATGCATTTGATTATTCAAGGATCTTCTGGTTCTGGAAAAACACATTTGATTTCAGCCATTGCTGGTTGCATCCCTCCCGAAGACGTATTGAGCCTAACCCGGTTAACCAATAATTCCTTTTATTATTTGGGAGAAGATGATTTATCAAGCAAACTTTTATTATTACAAGACTTGGATGGATTGAGCCAGGAAGCGTTATACGCATTACGGGAACTGCAATCGGCCAAAGTGATTTCCAATTTCCGACCAAGCAAGGATAAGGAAAGCGGAGATATTAAAACCAGTAATACAGAAATCAAGGCCTCCTTTGCCAGCCTAATGGCCACCACCAAAGGAACCATTTATTTCGATAATTTATCCCGAAGCATTATGCTGGGAGTAGATGAATCTTTAGAACAAAGTCATTCCATTGTAAACTATCAAAATAAAAAAAGAAGTGGAGTGATAGATTCTGAAACAGAAAGAAATGCTAAAGCATTTTTACAGGATACCAACAGACTCCTTAAAAAATACGAAGTCATTAATCCCTATTCGCATAAAATAAACATTCCTGTCCAGGGATTATTATTAAGGAGGCTCAACGATCAGTTTTCTTCCTTTATCGAACAAATAACAATTCTACATCAATACCAGCGCAAACAGGATGAGCACAATAGATTGGTAACAACGTTACAAGATATTAGAATAGCGATAGAACTCTTTTTCGAACCTATTTTTTTAAAAGTGGATGATTTGGATTCGAGCTTACGGCAATTTTTCGAATTGCTGAAAGTACATGTCAAGCAAAATATAGCGGATAAAAGGTTCCGACAAAGGGATATTCGACATGCACTTCAATATTCACGTCCCCATACCAGCCATTTCTTGCACGAACTAAAGGATCGGGAATACATCCGAATTGTTGGAGGTTCAACACATCGAGGATACTTATATGAAATTGAATATTGGGATGATTTAGCCAAACTTAAATCCATAATTAAAGAAGCATTATTAGAGCAATTAGGGAACATGGAATAACCTACCACCAGACACTCAATCCCCCGTCTAACTATGGCGGACCCCTCAGTGTCTGATGATTTCCAAAGGACACATAAGAGAACCAGTTGCTACGACACAAAAAAGAATTAAAAATGAAACGAATTTGTGAAATAAGATCGCGGTCATGGAGGAAAATATATGAAGGCTTCTGCATGCATGTGCATTCCATAAACTATGTTGTAAACAGGCATAGCATGTACCAGAGACAAGCATTGGAATGTATAAAGTGGATGGAAAAGCAAGGCATTAAAACAATTGAAAAGGCGCAGGCGAACGATGTGTTCAATTATGTGGAGTATATAAAAACAAGACCAAATAAAAGAAAAGCAGGAACCTTATCCCCAAGTACCATTTCGCATCATCTCTTTTCACTTCGGTTACTTTTTGATTATTGTTACAATTCAAAAATCATCAACTATACCATTCCTTTCCCAAAATTCACAAAGCCCCAAAGAAAAATTAGAAACATTCTTACATTAGAAGAAATAGGTCTGATATTTAAAGCATGTGAGAACCCAAGGGATAGCGCTATGCTAACAATTCTATACGGATGTGGATTGAGAAGAAATGAAGCCCATTGGCTTGACAGTGGCGATGTACAAATCCACATCAAATTGGTATTTGTTCAGGAGGGAAAGGGAAGAAAGTTTCGAAAGATTCCATTATCAAATAAATCGGTAGAATATTTGAGGGAATATGAAAGGAACTATAGACCACAACTATTAAAAAAGCGGGAAGTACAAACAGTAGAGCCAGCATATATTTTAAATAATCAAGGTTGCCGGTTGAAGGGAGATGGAATGTATAAACGATTATTTTATTTAATTGAGCAAACCGGAAATTTGAAACTTCAACAAAAATCAATTTCGCCTCATACCTTGAGACATAGTATTGCCACCCACTTGGTGGACCTAAATGTAAACATGTCATGGGTACAAGCATTTTTGGGGCATGCCACCCCAGATTCAACTCATATCTATACCAGGAACAGAAAAAAATATGAGTCGTTATATTAATCTACTTATTATGAACTATTTTTTATTAGAGCAGTATTTAACCGAACAAGGTAAAACTCCAAAAACGATGGATACCTATTTATTCAACATCCGAAAATTCATTGAGGTGAATCCTAACTATGTGGAGTATGAATACAAAAACATTATTGAGTTCTACTCTAATCTCAATGATAAATACCGAAGGGAAGACGGAAGAGTTACCGCAACCGTAACCGGAGCGTTTTATGCGATTAAACTTTTGTATTTGTTTCTCATTAAAACAGGCGAACGAAATGAGCTTCCATTTCCATCCTCTTATAGTATCAAAGGAACAAGAGCAAAAGGTTTAAATACCAAAAAATTATTTATTCCTTCGGAACTTGAACAATTAATGAACTTTGTTCGGGGTGAGCAACTTCGTTATAAGAAACTCGAACTAAGAAATCAAATGATTGTGAGTTTACTTGTTTACCAGGCCCTATTATGCGAAGAACTCTTGAAACTCACTGTAGAGGATATTGATCTTGAAAGTGGCAGAATCCATATTGCCGAAACAGTTTCAACGAATGAAAGGACGCTATCATTACATTCATCTCAATACATTTTGTTTAATGACTATATCAATGAAGGTAGAAAACTATTACTTAAAAACTATGCTGACTCCTCCAAACTCATAATTGGAGCTCGGCCCATGACAGAGCAAATTGGTTGCATTGGTTCCCTTTTAAGAAAATACAGATTGTTATTTCCAGAAAGGGAAATGACAGCAACTGCCATTCGACAAAGTGTTATTTATAATTGGTTGAATCACGATAAAAAATCCTTGGAATTAGTTCAGGCCTGGTGTGGACATAAATGGCCGTCAACAACCGAGCGATATATTTCTAAAATTGAAATGGATAATCCAGAAGAGATTAATGGGTTTCATCCAATGGAGTTGCTATAACAGTTAAAAAAATAATATATTTTTGTTGTAATCATAATGTCCTTTTAACGTAAATATTTAAGATGCAATTACCCAAATATCAACTCAAAGCCGAAGAATCCTTAATGGTTTTTGAGTTTGTTAGTGAAGGCCCAAAAGGTCAGATTCCAAAACTGATTAAGTTTAGTGCTACCAATTTAAAAGGAATGTACAACCTTTCATTTGGCGATAAGGACTCAAAAACTGGGGGATTAGATGATTTTGCCGTTTCTAATAATGGAGACAGTGAGAAAATATTATCAACCGTAGTGTCTGCAATTTACGCATTTACAGAGCATTACCCTAATAGTTGGGTTTATGCCAGTGGGAGCACTAAATCGAGAACCAGGCTTTATCGAATGGGAATTACCAAATATTTAATGGAAATAAGGAAGGATTTCGATGTTTATGGATTAAATGGGGATAATTGGGAGCCATTTAAAAAGGATAAAGAATATGAAGCATTTTTTACTAGAAGAAAAAAAGCGTAAATTTGTACCATGAATATCAAACAACTAAATAAAAAGAAAACACCGGTTGTTATCATTGATAACTCACTTGAAAAATATAAGGATATGCCTATTTTTCAAGACAAGGTTGACCAAGCAAATGAAATGTTAAGAAAGGTTGGCATCCCTAAGATGAAGAACCTTACTTCTAAATAAGACTTTACTATTAAAGACTATTAAAGACTATTAAAGTATTTCTAAATCCTCTGCTTAGCAGGGGATTTTTTAATTAAATCCGTTTGTATCGCCGAAAACTGTCCATTCTCGTTTCGCTCCAAATTGACCCCTAAAAACTATCCTCTAAATTCTCCAAACTACCATCTTTTAACCCAAGTTATTGTTGGTTGCGGTCATCAAAAAAATGTGTATTTTTAGGGTATGCAAACCGCATCGTACATGTATTCAAAAAGTCGCATAAGGTCGTATAGATTCAGTTTCTATGGGAATGAGAAGATTATTGAGGCCTACGGAGACTTATTTCTTACTCTTCAATTTATACTTCTGACTAAAAGCACTGGCGAATGAAAATCCTGCTACTTGCCAAAACCAAACACTGGTAAAAAGAAAACCAATTCCTCCAAGAATCAATCCGCTAAAGGAAAGTACCAAGGCTAACAGGGCAATAAACCAAGCATGAAAATAGGGTAGGCCGAGTTGAAAAACTCTGGTTACTGCTTTTCTTGGATCAAAGATCTCCCTCCAATCGTATTTGAGACAATAGTGTGACATGTACCCCGGAACAATTATTGTCGCCATGATCCATAAAATAATACCAAGAATATTTAATGCAGGAATATTATAATACCTTCCACAAAACTCACAAATTACGGCGGGGGTATGATACTGAACCATTCCTAAAAAGGTAAGAGAACCGTGCTTCAATAATGCTGTTTTATTTTTCCATGCAGGCCATGCACTTTCTCCATGTTGCATTTGATGTGTCATTATAATTCTATGACCCATATTTAAGATCCAACCATATATAGGAACCAATAAATATAAACCACCAATGATTACTTCTTTTTTTGAGAGGGAGGATTGAAGCGGAAATAAAAAAGAATTTTTTATGTTTAAAGGACTGTCCAGATCAATTTTTTGTTTCATGATTTAATTCTTTAAGCCATCTACAAAATACATATTCATTTCTCCTTTGTTTTTGGCTTCTACTTTTCCACGATAAGTACAATTAACCTCGTTATTTATAATATTATAAGTGGATTGTGAAATATTTATTCTTCCAGGATCACTTGATGTTTCCATTCGGGAAGCAATATTTACCGTATCACCCCAAATATCAAATGCGAATTTTGTTTTACCTATAATACCTGCTACCACCTGCCCGGTATGAATACCAATTCTAATTTCCCATGCATTTTTGCCTGTAAGTCCTTTTTCTTCGTTGAGCTTTTTTAATTCATCCATAATCTCCAACGCTGCTTTTACCATATCGATGGCATGATGTTCTTTTTGAATAGGTATGCCTGTAACACACATATAAGCATCACCTATCGTCTTTAATTTTTCAATTCCATGACTCGATATGATGCGATCAAAAAGCGAAAAGTAAGTATCCAATTCATTCACCAATTCGATGGCCGAAACTTTTTCTGCTCTCTGGGTAAAGTGATAAAAATCAGTAAACATTACTGTTGCATGTTTATATAACTGAGGTTTTACTTCACCTTTTTCTTTTAATTCTTTAGCGATAGATGCAGGCAGAATGTTTTTAAGCAATACTTCGTTTTGATGATTCAAATGAGCCAGGTCTTTATTTCTATTCTTCAACGTTTTTTCATATCGTTGATTTTCATTTTTAAGCATGAACACCAACACAAATAAAGTGATAAGAAATACCGCAGTATTTGGATAGTAGAATACTCTCAACTGTTCATTCGTATCGGTAAAAACAGGGTTGTAGTTTTCATAAAAATATGCTGCTAATACAAAACAGATAGCATTGAGCACAACACCAAATATCATTCGGTATCGGTTGTCGAAAATAGCAATAGAGTATGCTATTCCTGTGCAAAAAAGAAGATCAGATGCGATGTATTGTCCGAACAATACTGCAAAACTTGCACCTATGCTAGTTGAGAGCAAAAGGAAAACAAAAAAAGCGGTAATATTCCTTTTACTCAATAGCAATCCGAATATAACCAGATTTACCAGAATTGAAAGTAGATTGATGAGTGTCGCAATTTCATGAACCGAACTATTGATCCAGGCGTAGATTAATGAAATAAACAGGCACGATAGGTTTAAAACATTCAAGAGCCTTGTTCGAATAATTAGCGAAGCGTCCATCTTCGGACGAATACCAAGATTATAATATGCTTTTACCCAATTTTTCACGGACCATTTATACTTTCAATAAAGTCAAAAGTACATCTTTTCAGTTGTCCTTTGTCATTTTCTTCAGTTTAGGTCGGTAGGCCACCTAAATCTATTTAATAATTTCTAAATTCGTGTTCAATATTGATTAAGTATCACATGAAAAAAGTACTGATTATATTGGCCTTTGTAGCCCAGATAACCTGCGTAAGAGTATTAGCAAACCCTGGTGATACAATTGTCGTTCAGACTTTCTCTTTTGGATCCCCACAGGATGCCTGGTTTGTATTTCCAAGCGATACTATTCGTTTTGAAAAGATCCTTATGCAATACACATTAAAATGTGTTCCCGGCAACAATCCTCAATGTGGAGAGTGGGATTATCTTACATACACTTACTTATATGACCATACAGGGCTCCTTGATTCTACTTTGATTAATCAGCCGACTTATACCGTGAATGGAAGCTCTCCTGCCTCATACATGTATATGAATACGCCTTCTTATTCCTATACCCCTTTTTGGCAATATGGAATTATACATACGGATACCACTTCACTTAATCAGTATCAGGTTGGCAGTGGAACAACTCCGAGTATAAATCCATTTGCAACCTCGCATCCGGTCTCAAGAACACAATTTTTATGGAGAGCCTCGGAGCTTACCGGTGCAGGTATAGCAGCCGGAGATATTACCGGAATTCAATTTTATTTACAGTCGTTAGGAACCAATATAGAGGATCTTACCATCCGATTCAAACTAACCCCTTCTGATTCTTTGAATCAATCTAATTTCAATAATACAGGTTTTACAACAGTGTATTCACATAGTACAGGTTTTACTTTAACTGGCTGGAATAGTTTACAATTAACGAATCCCTTTAATTGGGATGGAACCTCCAATATTATAGTTGACATTACTTACAATAATAATTCAGGAGGTGTTGATCATTCATTGGACGCAACGTCAACATTATTTACTTCGGGATTAACAAATACAGATGATGACCGTGTTGCTTCATTTCATACAAACGGATATATCGATATTCCAATGAATACCGAATTGGAAACAATAGATTCTTTTGTTACGGTTGCTTTATGGGTTTATGGTAATCCTTCTCTTCAGCCTATGGATGGAACTGCATTTGAAGCCATTGATTCAGTGGGAAACAGATTGTTAAATTCTCATTTGCCATGGTCAGACGGGAATGTTTATTGGGACGCTGGATATTTAGGAACTTCCTACGATAGGATCAACAAACCGGCCACAGTTGGAGAATACGAGGGTAATTGGAATTATTGGGTGTTTACAAAAAACGTTGCGACAGGAAGCATGAAGGTTTATTTGAATGGTGCTTTATGGCATTCGGGTACTGCGAAAACTAAACCGATGAATGGAATTAAAACTTTTAGAATTGGAAAAGGAGTTTGGGGTGGTTCCCAAACTTACGAAGGAAAGATTGATGAATTTGCCGTATTTAATACTGAGTTAAGCCTTGCAACCATTCAAGCGAATATGAATAATTATATCACCGTTTCTCATCCTAACTATTCGAATCTGGTTTTATATTATCATTTTGATGATGGTAATTATATGAATTTTGCAGATGCTGCTCCGGGAGGACATTTACCTGCAACTAATTTTTCTTCGGGGAACCCATTGCGTGCAGCTAACGAAAAAACAATTCATTTTAATTCTACACAACTAAGACCGAATGTAAAGTTTGAACAGGGCGTATTTACTTCAATTCTTGATTCAACATTTGTTGTTGATTCAGTAGTAAATACTCCGGTTACAGTGATTACTTATCTTGATTCAATCAATAATCCTGGTGTGGCTACTGATACTTTGGTTGTTTGGCCTTCATATTATAACCAATATGCTTATGATGGAGCGGGTGAGGCAATTGATTCAAGTTTAGTAACTCCTGATAATACGCTTGTATTGGCATATTATAACTGGTATCAAACATTTCCACAAGTATTGAGATATGAAATGGCCCGATATATTACTCCTTATGGAATTAATCTTACTCTTGGAACAGGTTGGACCTGGACATTTGACGTTAGCGATTATAGAACTTTATTAGCAGATAGTGTACATATTTCTGCGGGTAACTGGCAAGAATTATTGGATGTAAAGTTTTTAATGATAGAAGGAACTCCTCCACGTGATGTTATTGGAATTCAGAATTTATGGAATGGAGGATTTAATTTTGGACAACCCTCTGATCCTATTGAAAGTCATTTACAGGCAAAAACCATTTCTATTCCCGCAAATGCTTTCAACTCAAGATGGAAATCAAGAGTTACAGGACATGGAATGGATACTCCTGAAAACTGTGCAGAGTTTTGTCCGAAAACACATTATTACAAAGTAAACGGAGTTCAACAATTTTCGAAATTAGTATGGAGAGATAATTGCGATGTGAATCCACTTTATCCTCAAGGAGGTACTTGGGTTTACGACAGAGCGAATTGGTGTCCTGGGGCTGAAGTATGGACCTATGATTGGGAACTTTCCCCTTTAGTAACACCAGGTAGTACATTTACCGTTGATCATGATGTGCAAGCATATACAAATACAGGTGGTTGGGATTATTACCAGATTGAAGATCAATTGGTAACTTATGGTGCTCCTAATTTTGCGTTGGATGCTGCTATTGTAGATATTATATCTCCAAGTAAAGATCAAATGCATTTAAGACGTAATCCTGTTTGTACCCAACCAATTATTGTAATTAGAAATACTGGAAGTACAACCTTAACATCGTTAACCATTACCTATGGATTAAATGGAGCAACACCTTCGGTTTATACATGGACAGGTAGTCTTGCATTTATGCAATCTCAAGAAATTACCTTAACCACATTTAACTGGACCCAAGGAGCTTCTGATTTTATTGTAACATTAAGTGCCCCCAACGGAGGAGTTGATCAGTATTTGTTTAATAATTCGAAGACTTCTAAATTTACTTATCCATTGTTGACCCCTTCAACTTTCCAAATTGAATTTAAAACGAATACTTATCCATGGGAAAATGCTTACACTCTTAAAGATGAAACAGGAATTATTATTGCATCAAGAGATGGAGCTACGTTAGTTGCAAATACCTTGTATAGAGATACTGTTACGTTGGCTGATGGATGTTATATTTTTGAATTAACAGATGCAGGTGAAGATGGTTTGTCTTTTTGGGCTAATACGGCTCAAGGATCAGGTTACTGTAGATTTAGAAATGTGGGAATTCCAACCATGATAAAAATTTTTGGAGCCGATTTTGGTGGACAAGTCTATCAGCAATTTACAGTAGGATTATCAAGTTTGGTAGAGGAGAATTTGGTAGAGCCGTCTAGTATGACAATATATCCAAATCCAACTGAAGGATTCATTTATATTGATGTACAATTGAACAATCATTCCAACGGAGTTGTACAAATCTTCGATATGTTAGGTAAAATGGTTCGTCAATTTAAAGTGACAAATCTGGATGATAATCTTTTCACCACCGATATGTCGACCTTTACGAATGGAGTGTACTTTATTACTCTTCAAACCGGAAGTGAAACTATATCGAAGAAAGTGATTTTATATCACTAAACTGTTTGGCATATTAATTTTATGTCGCCTCTTCAGGGGCGACATAACCCAAGAGTTATTCCACAATACGGAATTCTACTCTACGGTTATAAGCTCTGCCTTCATCAGTATCATTTGTATCTACAGGTTTTGATTCTCCAAACCCTAGTACTTTAATGATCCGTTTTGAGTCGAAACCATTATTGATAAGATAAGCTTCTACAGCCTTTGCTCTTTGTTCTGATAGATCCAGGTTATATTCATCAGTACCAACATTGTCGGTATGCCCTTCAATTTGAATCTTGATATTCGGATACTCAGCAAGAAATCTTAATGCACGATCCAATTCGGTTTTAGATTCATTTTTTAAATCAGATTTATCAAAGTCAAAGAATATATTTCGCATAGTAAGAATAGAACCAATTTTTACTTTTTCCATTTCTATTACCTTATTGTATTCTTTAAATCCTTCTTTCTTTACAAGATCAAAATTCTCTGAATAAAACAAATATCCTTTTGACTCCACTGCAATTCCATAGTTCTTTCCTCTTTTACCTGTAGGCAACGAAACTAGGAATCCTCGTTCGGCATCTACATTATTAGAAAATAGAACTGTATTAGTAGTGTTATCAACTATTTCTACCCTAGCATCGATTCGTTGTTTGGTCTCTTTATCAATAACGATTCCTTTGAAGAGAACAACATCAAACGGTTTTTGTTTTTTATTTTCGTAAGGAGTAATCGTATAAATATCCTGCATTCCATAACCACCTTCTTTCACTGATGATAAATATGCATGTTTTCCATCCGCAGTAAGCACAAAGAAAATATCATCGTCGGGCGAATTTACCGGATGGCCAATATTCTCAGCAAAGGTCCATTTTTCATCATCAAAAGTACTTCTGAAAATATCATAGCCACCCATGGTATTATGTCCTTGACTGCTAAAATATAGTGTCTTTCCATCAGGATGAATAAATACGCCATCTTCTTCGTATTGAGTATTTATTTCTGGTCCTAAATTTTCGATGTTACCCCATGTTCCATCTTCCAATTTTGTAGCTTTGTAAATATCTTTTCCTCCATATCCACCCGGACGATTACTTACAAAATAAGCAGTCTTGTTATCAAAAGCGAGGGTTACATGACTTTCGCGGTATTTGGTATTGATTCCTTCCATCGGTTTTGAGTCGGCCCATATACCATTTTCTATTTCCGAGTAATATAAATCACCTTCGTTTACACTTCTATAATTGTAGATGGTTAGACCGTCGAAAGATAAACTTACACTTGCATCATGAATATTTTTTCGTTGGGTTGAATAATCAAATCTATATGGTTTACTCCAAGTGGAATCTGTTAAACGGTCTGTTTTAAAAATATCTTCATAATAATCAAAGTCAAAACCGGATAATACCTCTCCCTTTACTTTTGAATTCGGATGATTGACAGTATCTTTTAAATTGACAGGTTTTCGTGCAGTAAATAACATGAAACTCTGATCGGCTTTTACCAAAGGAACATATTCTGCATATTCGCTATTAACTTCGGGGCCCATGTTCACTACCTTAAACAGTTCCTCTTTCACTATCTCTTTTCCATTGTAACATTCGTCAATTCTTTTATTAACCATTGCCAAACTATCATCATTTTTTCCTGAATAACTTGTTTTAAATGTTTGGTAATGCTTTAAAGCAAGATCAAATTCTCCTCTCATGTGATATGACATTCCCATTACATAATCGATATCGTACATTACTTTTGGGTTTAATGCTACCGCTTCCTTTGCATGGATTAATGCACTGTATTTGTATAAAGTGTGCAAATAACAATCTGCAATTTTATAGTTAAGCAAAGCACTGTTTGGATGTTCTTTGTATGCCATTATATAAAACTCCAGCGCCATTAAGTAGCCTCTTTCATGATCGAAATAATATTTATCACCTTGTTCTACATATTTGTTATAAAGGGCTTTGAGATCCTTATCGTTCTTTAAATTCTCTTTTGTAAATTCTATATTTTGTGTTTGAGCAAAGATTATACAAAATAATAGAGAGGTTATTAGGGTAACAATTGCTTTCATGATTGATATTGATTAATTTATGTGTTGGTAATTTAAATTATTTGACTCTTGAGTTTGAAGGTACGTGAATAGTTACGTAGATTTTCGAACGTACTATTATCAAACCTTAAAATATGTAGATAGTGTAACAGAGAATTTTAATAGTGTAAAAAAGTAGGACCGTTTTAGAAATAACGAATGTGAATTAATGAAAACTGTATTCATAATTCGTTCAACCGAATATTATTTTATTTCGCCCCGCCATAGGCGGGCTCTTTATTCATGGTCTCTTTTTATAATCCAGGATTGCATCCCGAGTTATTTTATACCGTCCCTTCAAGACTCTTTCGCGAAAATAGCTTATAAGGGACCCTACGATAGAGCCCGCCTATGGCGGGGCAACATTTCGGCCCAGGGATTGAAGCGATACCCCGCCCTTCGGCAGGCTCAGGATAGGCGGCGGAGTTTAGCGGAAAGCCCAGTGCCCTTTTTCAATAGGCAATAAACAATAGGCAAAAAGCAATATGGAACTAGTGTATAATAAATGGATCTTGTGCACATTGCTTTTTTGCCAATTGCCTATCGAACAAGGGCGGGGCCCCAAATTCAACAACCTGTGAATAAATTATCAAATATTATCTATATCCCTTTAGAAAATCCCCAAAATCTTATTAATTTTGCGCCAAATTTAAGTACACAAACTTATTTAAATATCCTCTAGAATGGCTGTAAATACAGGAAAAATTGTACAGATTATCGGTCCGGTAATCGATGTTCGTTTCGAATCAGAAGAATATATCCCAAATGCATTGGATGCACTTGAAGTAACTCGTAACAATGGTGACATTGTGGTACTTGAGGTTCAGCAAGATATTGGTGAAAATACTGTACGTACGGTAGCTATGGACAGCTCTGATGGTTTGCGCAGAGGTATGATTGTATCTAATACTGGTTTACCGATCACTATGCCAATTGGGGATGATATTCGTGGTCGTCTTTTTAATGTGGTTGGCACTGCTATTGACGGTCTTCCGCAATTGAGTAATAAAGGGGGATATTCTATCCACCGTTCTGCTCCTAAGTTTGAGGATTTAACCACCGCTCAGGAAGTACTTTTTACAGGTATTAAGGTAATTGACTTGATTGAGCCTTATGCTAAAGGAGGAAAAATTGGATTGTTTGGTGGTGCAGGGGTAGGTAAAACAGTATTGATTCAGGAACTGATCAATAACATCGCTAAAGGTCACGGTGGTCTTTCAGTATTTGCAGGAGTTGGAGAGAGAACACGTGAAGGAAATGACTTGATGCGTGAAATGATTGAAGCAGGAATTTTGAACTACGGTGAGAAATTTAAACATAGCATGGAAGAAGGTGGATGGGATTTGAGTGCAGTTGATATGAATGGATTGAAAGAATCTAAAGCTACTTTCGTATTCGGACAAATGAATGAGCCTCCCGGAGCACGTGCTCGTGTAGCATTGAGTGGTCTTTCTTTAGCTGAATATTTCCGTGATGGTGATGGTAGTGCAGGTGGTGGGCGTGATATTCTTTTCTTCATCGACAATATCTTTCGTTTTACACAAGCAGGTTCTGAGGTATCGGCTCTTTTAGGTCGTATGCCATCAGCGGTAGGTTACCAACCAACGTTGGCAACCGAGATGGGATTGATGCAAGAGAGAATTACTTCTACTAAAAATGGATCTATTACATCTGTACAAGCGGTTTACGTTCCGGCGGATGACTTAACTGACCCTGCTCCGGCTACAACTTTTAGTCACTTAGATGCTACAACAGTATTGAGTCGTAAAATTGCTGAGTTAGGAATTTATCCTGCGGTTGATCCATTAGATTCTACTTCAAGAATTCTTTCTGCTGATATTTTAGGTGAGGCACATTATAAATGTGCTCAATCTGTAAAAATGTTGTTACAACGTTATAAAGAACTTCAGGATATTATTGCGATTCTAGGTATGGATGAGCTTTCTGAAGAAGATAAGTTAGTTGTACACAGAGCACGTCGTGTACAAAGATTCTTATCTCAACCATTCCACGTTGCTGAGCAATTTACAGGTATCCCAGGAGTTTTGGTAGATATTAATGATACCATTAAAGGTTTCAACATGATCATGGATGGTGAAGTGGATCAATATCCGGAAGCTGCTTTCAACTTGAAAGGAACTATTGAAGATGTGATTGCTGCTGGTGAGAAAATGTTGGCTGAGGTTAAATAAAACTGAACATTATGCAATTAGAAATAATAACACCAGATAAAACATTGTTCGAAGGAGCGGCTAAATCTGTGACTCTGCCGGGTACTGGAGGTGGTTTTCAATTATTGGAAAACCATGCACCGATTATTTCAACTTTGAAAAAAGGTAAAATAAAAATAGTTACTGATACCGATACACAGTTGATTGAGATTAACAGTGGGGTAGTAGAAATGCTAAAAAACAAAGTGATTATTCTGGCTGAGCCTGCTAAAGGTTAGTAATTTATTTTTTCCTTTTTTTGCAAAGACGGCTTTCGAAAGGAAGCCCTTTTTTTTATGAGGTGGATCAATTTAATATCTCCCCAGTCTCCATCAACCTTTTCAAAGTCTTTAAATACCTTTTCATTCTTGGTTTATACCAAGCCCTTACAATTCCAATAGGAGGGGTAATGGGAGTGATCTGCTTCATATTATCCAATGAAAAGGAAAGATTAACGGTGAATTCAATTTCACCATTTTCAAGTGGTTTTAAACTCCTCATTACCTTAACCCAGGTTTTATGAGTGGAGGGTGTTTCTGCAACAAATGTTTTGGGACTTTCGAGTTCCATAATTTGCACCGGAGTAATAAAATGAAAAAACTTATAGACGGTTATTAATTCTGTAGCTATTATACCCACTTTAGATTCTCCTTCCATCGTCATACTTTCTACCTCAGGCCGCCATTTAGGATCATTGTTGAGATCACTTATAAAACTGAATATTTTATTGGCATCTGCAGAGATGTGAATGGACTCTATAAGGGTGATGGATTTTCTCAAGGTTGGAATGTTCTACCACTATAAATATATGATTATATTTGATTGATTCGAAATAATGAAAACCGAAGTTTACGAAATACCGGAGAGCATCTCAGCCCCAGAAACCGAATATTTATATTTAGGAGATTCTGCAATTATAGGAGCGGGTCAGGGATTATTTACTGCTATCCTCATTTATAAAAACGAGATAATTTCATTGTTCAAAGGAGAAATATTGGATGATACTGAAGCGGCAAATAGAGCAAATTTAAAATTGGATGGGTATTTTATAAATATGCTCGATGGAAAAATCATGGATTCGAGGCTCACGAGCTGTTTTGCTAAATATGCCAATGATGCAGAAGGTCTTTCAAAATCTAGGTTTAAAAACAACGCCAAAATAGCATTAGACGAAAACGATGAGGTTTGTTTGGTAGCTTTAAGAAATATAAAAGTTGATGAAGAAATTTTTTGTGGTTATGGAAAAAAATATTGGCTAAACTTTGGGAGATGAAAAATATCTTTGTCGCATTTTTAAGTTTGATTATAGGAGCTTACTCTGCACAAGCTCAAGCCAATTCAAAAGGGTCGGAAGTATTAACAAAGGTTTTTACCAAGGCCAAAAGCTACGAAACCATTGAATTGGATCTCTCCTTTGAATTGAAAATACATCCGAATGGTGTTGATACCACAATGAGAAGCATTCTTAAAATTAAAGGGAATAAATTTTTATTATTTATGGATAGAAAGAATTTGATTTGTGATGGAATAAATATTTATATGCTGGATACCGTTAAGAAAGAAGCGGAGGTGGACGAATTAAAATATCTGGATAGCACTGAGGTATGGCCTTTTACCATGTTAACGTTTTATCAATATGGATTTACGAAGAATGCTACCGGTGTAAAAAAGGATGAGCAGGGTAGATCTATCATGATCATTGAAGTGCTTCCTGAGAAAACCAGGAAATTCAAATATCTCTCAGCAAGAATTTGCGTGGATACTGATAAATCTGACATTGTGAAAATTACGCTACGGGGAAAAAGTGGGGAGGAAACTTCATTTATCATTCACAGTATAAAGGCCAATGAAGTAATGGATGACAAGATGTTTGAATATGATAAGATAAAGTACAAAGACTATAATTAATTTGAATAAAAGTCTAAACAAATAGCTGAAAATATTCTATTGTGTCGTATTCATTCTTACGAAAGCAGCTTTCAAATCATCAGGTCCTGCTTTGGTCATTGCATCGCTAAAACCAAAGGTAAGTTCTGTTTTTCCTTCTTTTAACTGCCCGAATATAGATTCAATAAATTCACTTACAGGAGGAGCAAAGTCATGTAAACCTTTTCCACCCAGGTCTGTATTGAGAGCCGGAGGAATTACTTCTATCACTTCAATATTTTTCTCTTTTAAAATATGTCTGAGTGAAAGTGTAAACGAGTGGAAAAAGGCTTTGGTAGCAGAATAAACCGCAGTTTTGGCAAGTGGTGAAAATGCCAGACCCGAACTTACATTCATAATTGTATTTAATGCAGGCAGCTTTATAAACAGAGAAGTTAAATGCAAAGGAGCTTCAATATTAATTGAAACTTCTTCTTTAGCTTTGGAAAAGAAATCATCATCGCTTATGTTCATCCATTGTTGGATTCCAGCGTTGTTGATTAATATATTTGTATCGGGATGTTCTTTGGTGACCCATTTATACAATTCTTCTCTTTGTTCAACAACCGATACATCGCATTGACGTGTAACAATAGTTGGATGTTTGGCTGCCACTTCTTGTAAGGCGGATGCACGTCTGCCAACTATGATAACAGTATTTCCTTCTTGTATAAATCTTTCGGTAAGGCCAAGTCCTATGCCCGAAGCCCCTCCGGTAATGAGTATTTTATTCCCTGATAATTTCATTTGTATTTTTATAATTGAATAGACTAATCCTTTGGAACATTCTTATCCAAAAACGTATCTACTGATTTATTCCAACTATCCAGATTTTTTGATCTGTCGTTGTTTAGCTTTTCACTGGTAGCATTCAATGCATTTACTGCATCATTAAAGCTTTTTACAGCATCGTTGTATTGATCAACATCAGCCTGAGTTCTGTCTTTTTCCTTTTTTCCTTCAAATGCAGCTTTTACTTTATTGAAGTTTTCTTGTTTTAAATAGTAATCCTGAATTACGGGAATATCTTTCTCCACTTCGGCTTTATAAAATTCCAACATTTTTTTACACGCCAAAACCAAAGACGCATCTTTGTTATATGGGTCAGTGGTTTTTATTTTACCCAAACCTTCATCTGTATTTTTTATTAAAGCATTTTTGTTTTGCTCAATCGCATTTACATCATTTGCTTTAATGGCTTCCAATAGGAAGTATTCTTGTTTATAGCTTTTGAAGAATATAAGGTAAATTGCATTGTAATGGTCATAAACCAGATTTGAAATTCTGATATTCTCAGAGATTTTGGTTTTTTCGGGATCTAATAAATTAATGTCGTTGTCCTTCGCAAATTGCTCCTCCGCTTTTTTCATTTCATCCTGAGCGGCATCCAGTTTTTCATTTGCTTTTTCTTTTGCAAGCATATAAGCTTCCATATAATCGTATGATTGTTCTGCTACTTCTTCCATATCTACCAGCTCAGCATAATCCTGATTAAAAATAGCGAAACTCATTTCTAAATATTTTACTACTGCATCTCTGTACTTTCCATTCCCATTAAAGTCCCCAATTTTTGAAACCCTAACTTTGCTATCACTCATGATTTGTAAAAGATCCAATCGTTTTTTATCTACTTTTTTCGAATTGTTACCATGAGAAGTGGCGCTTACATATTCCCATGAAGCCTGTGATATGGCTTTCATGTCCTTGCTTACGTCGTCCATGTATTCTCCAGCTGTTTGTGCTTTTGATACTCCTATACTTAAGAAAATAGCTAAAATAAAAATGGTTACTTGCTTCATATCGGGTTGTTTAATTATCTAAAGTTAATATAATCTATCATGATTTTGTAAGTCTCCTCTATATAAATATCATTCTCGATATTTTGAATCTGATACTCATTCATTTCACGATTGTAATCGTCAATTTTAATAATCTCTTTTGCATAAGAATCGTTATTCACTTTGAATAAATCTGTTTTATGAACCATTAGATCTTCCCACAATCCCCAGTTGTATTCACCTTTCGTTATTGCCTTTTTATAGCCTTCAAGATCCAAAGGAATCTTATATCCGGAATTATAAATGATTTTAACCGTGTCAGAAATAGCCATTACATTTTTAAAATAAGGGTTTTCCCGTATTCTCATGGTGCTTAATTCCTGTAGATCTCCCTTTGGAGGCGCATTAAACGGCGTGTAATAGGTTTTCTTATTGATGGTGTCCGCTTTTAGCACATACTTCTCAAAATGCTCTCTAAACTCCAGATTGTCGTAAAGATCAGGAAGGACAACGTCTGGAATAACACCCAATTCCTGGTGTGTTTTATTAGTAATTCTGTAAAATATAGAACTCGTTACTTTTAAATATCCGTATTTCCCATAAGCATCTATACTAAACCTTTCATCCGTTACAGGTAAAATTACCTGACCTGTTGATTTACCATAAGTAGTAGCCCCAACAATTAATGCACGATTATAATCCTGTAAAGCGGCAGATAGAATTTCTGATGCAGATGCACTCATTCCGTTTACCATAATAATCAACGGGCCATCGTAAATAGTTCCTCTGTTACCATCTTTACGGGTATTAATCTCGTAATTGTCTTTCCCAATGGTAATCGGACCTATATCAATAAATATTCCTGCAAGGTCGATGGCCTCTTTAACCGATCCACCTCCATTGTTGCGGATATCCAGAATTAATCCATCAATCTTTTCATTCTTTAAAACGATGAGTTTTTTTGCCAGATCATTTGCGCATCCCAATTTTTGTTCATCTCCCCAATCGGTATAGAAAGATGGAAGAAAAATATATCCAATCTTTTTTTCTCCTTCAAGAATAAAACTTTGGATCACGTTTTCGTCATCCTGTAATGTTTCTTTTTGAATGCTTACTTTTTTTATACTTCCATTTACCTTTTTAATGGTCAATTCTACTTCTAGAATATCCTTTTCGTAAAGTATCTCATACGCTTCATTGATGGCTGAAAAAGTCAAATCAGTTACTTTGGAATTTCCCCATTTGGCAGCTAGAATCAAATCTCCTTTGTTTAATTGATTTGTTTTCCATGCAGGTCCACCCGGAGTTAGATTCGTTATTTCAATTGCATTATCAGTATTCTCCTTAATTTCAATTCCAAAACTTAAATTTTCACTTGATAAACTGTTCTCGAAACTATTCTTTTGTGTATTGGTATAGTACTCTGTATGTGGATCAAAATACAGCGCAAAAGCAGTTGAAAATTCGTTCAACACAAAGTCGAAAAAATCATCGTTTTCCTTCAATACATTTCTAATCTTTTTTTGCTCGAATGTTTTTACATCATCTTTTGATGGTTTTTCAAGTTTTTGAAATGCAGTATTGTCAAGAACCGGTGGTTTATCATCTTCACCACGTGGAGTAAATATTCTTTTTAAAGTTTCGTATTTAAGCCATTTTCTCCATCTACGATCTCTTTCTGTAATATCTTTTGGAACTGTTTTTTGGATGTTTTTTGAATAAGTCATTTCTTCCTTCACCTTATAATCCAGTGGAACACTCATAATAGTTCCTATTAAAGTGTCTACTTCATTCAAACGTTTTTTAAAGATCTCGCTAATGGTGCTAATAAAACTACAATCACCATGTTCAACGGCATTGTCAATATTGAATTTGAATTTTTCAAATTCTTTCATGTCTTCTTCAATAAAGAATAATCCTCCCGGATCAAGCTGTTCAAAAAGATCGTTGTATAATGTTACCGACAATGTATCATTCAATGGTTTTGGTTGTACATGATAAGTCTTGATCAAATCCCAAAGAGTAGGCAGCTGTTTACAATCCTGTGCTCTAAGGTTGGGAACTGAAGTTCCAATAAGAAATACGATGAGTAATAAATATTTTCGGTTAAGAAAAAAGGTCATTGTGGCGGTGTTCAATATATGGTTAAGGTGTATTAACGTACTAAGTGGTTTTGAAATAATCAACAGCTTTTCTTACACTACCATGTTTTTCAAGCAAATCTTTGGCTTTTTCGTACTCCAGACCCGTTTGATCCATGATAATTCTTGTACCTCTATCAATCAGCTTATTATTTGATAACTGCATATCCACCATTTTATTACCCTTTATACGGCCTAATTGAATCATGGTTGTGGTACTTATCATATTCAATACTAACTTTTGAGCAGTACCGGCCTTCATACGGGTACTTCCGGTTACAAATTCCGGACCTACAATAGCCACAACCGGAAAATCTGACTCAGCAATTACAGGGGCATTTTCGTTACAAGTAATGCAGCCAGTAAGGATCCCATTTGCCCTGCAGGTTTTAAGAGCACCCACTACATATGGAGTACTTCCTGATGCTGCAATGCCAATAACTACGTCTTTATTTGTAATGTTATTTTTCTGTAAATCGTTCCAGCCAACATTCACATCATCTTCGGCAAACTCAACAGCTTTGCGAATAGCAGCATCTCCACCGGCTATTAAGCCAATTACTAATCCATGTTCAACACCATAAGTAGGAGGGAGTTCAGATGCATCTACAACCCCTAATCTGCCGCTGGTTCCTGCACCTAAATAAAACAAACGTCCTCCGACCTTCATTCTTTGTACGGTCGCCTCCACTAGTTTTTCAATGGAAGGAATACATTTCTGAATCGCTAATGCCACTTTAGCATCTTCATTATTAATGCCGGTCAATAATGCTTTTACTGATAAAGTTTCAAGATCGTTATATAATGAATCTGATTCTGTCGTTCTCATTTTTTCATTTTAATAAGGTCCTAATAAACAGGCTAGTATACCAACATTTACCGGACCTTCAATAGTAGCAATAATGTTATTGTTATTAATGTTTGTTCCCATGTACACGAATGCACCCTGTATGGTAAACAAGGCATCGAAATAACTAGTTGAATTTCCTTTAAAGATGGTATTATCGTCAAACGAATATAATTGTTCCGTATAAAAATTCGAATTTCCCATATAGATTTTTCCATCATCTATGGTATATCTACAATCTTGCGGTGTTGTATTTGAGCCCTTATAAATCTTATCGCTTGTTATCGTAAACTCAATATCGAAATAACTGGTTGAATTTCCTAAATATACTTTTGAATCATTAATGGTATAAATAATATCAGAAAAACTTTTCGAATTACCCCTGTATATTTTTACTTGTGCCTGGAGGCTTATGGTGGAAAGAATGCTTATAAGTATAAGGAGCTTTTTCATGAATCAAATATAGCGATTTTGTCTACGCGAAGTACGAGAATTCTGAACCTACAAACCTACGAACCAGCTATGAACAAACATTCCGACGGTTCGTAGGTTCGTAAAAATTCGTACTTCGAGTCAAATTATATATTCACATCACCCATGCTGGATGAAACAGGATTTACACAAAGAACCGGAATTTGCGGATCATTGTTTAATACCTGAACTTCTTCGTTTCCGAAAATATAATCCATTAAGCCTTCATTGTCGCTATGTGATGAGATTACAATTAAATCTGCATCAATATGGGCCGAATATTTAATGAGTTGTTTTGCAAAAGAACCTTTACCTTCTTCTTTTACATGTTGAAACGGAATATTATGCTCCTGAATATACCCTTCAATCATTTTTAAATTAACGGCAATTCTATTGGCTACAAATGTATCGCTGGTATTGGCTTCAAAAATATAAATAGTGCTTCCAAAGTATTGAGCTAGATCAATAGCCGTGGTTATTTTATTTTTCCCTTTGATATTTCCATCCACAGGAACTATAATTTTTTTGTATCCATCAGGATTAATCTTTCTTTTTTGAACTACCACAAACGGAGCTGCTGAAGAGGTGATCACTTTTAAAGCGTTAGATCCTACTATGTGCTGAAATCCATGCACACCATGGGTTCCCATTACGGCTAAGCTGGCTCCTGATGAATCTATATAAGCTCCAATACTGCTATAAATACTCCCTTCTTCAGCATGAAATGTGGTTTGAACATTGTATGCTTTTTGGTTATTGTCGGCTATTTGTTGCAATGCTTCTGATAAAGATGCTTTCCCTAATTTTTTTAAACGGCCATTGGTATCTGCATTGATGATGTGCAACATTCTTACTTCATCTTCGCTTTGCATAGCAATTTTAGAAGCATGCGACAACGCAGTTTCTGATTGTACTGTAAAATCGTAAGGAACGATAATAAGGTCTTTTTTTCCTTTGGTAAGCATATAGATTGGGTTTTTATGGTGAGGCAAAGGTAATAAATTTGTCTAAACAATATGGCTAGGACCCTTAGTCGTAACCAAAGCTCGTCAAATTGAACCAGATCCTCCGCATTCGCGGAGGATGACAGTGCCCCACGGTTCTTTGAATTAAATTTATAATCCTTGGTATTCTTCACGAATGCGAGGATCAGAGGCAAATTGACGAAAGTTTGCAAATACCAATATAAACCGAACGACTTGAGGGCAGTATCCAATTTAAAAATCCTTTTATATATTTATGTACTTCAAACTATTCTATGAAAAAAATCCTCCCTGTATTTCTATTCATATTTTCGGCTTTTTCGGCTTTGTATTCTCAAACAAATACTGATACCACCACCAAGAAAAAATTTAGTTTTAAAAAGGATCATTACCTGGATTTATCAGTTGGTCTTGGCGAAAATGTGGTGATCAATTCTTTTCAATGGGATAAATTATTTCCGATAGCCCTCAAAAAGCGAATAAAAATTGGGTTTGGTGCCAGAATGAATATAATGAATTATTGGAACAAGAATTTTTTTACCGCTCCTCCTCAACAAAAACCGGGTACCAGTTTCGATACTTTAAGAATAGCTCACCAAACTACCTTCTTTTTAAACCTGCAGTTTTTAGCGGAAATAGCCCTTCTCAAATGGTGGGATATTGGTATGAATATTGACGCTGTTGGGTTTTCGTGGGGGCCTGTTACACCTGCCTCCTATTATTCAAATTCATTCGGGCACAACGGAACCACCCAAAACACTTCTCCTGAAAATCTAAATTTAATGTTGTTTGGTAAAAATGACTTTGGGAACCTAAATTCACAGTTTTATTTAAGGTTTTGGCCGAGCCACAATGTAAGTATCAAGACTGGAATGAGTTTGGCAACCCTTACCAATTTAACAGAATCAGCATTAAGTGATGGAAATTCTAGATTTCATGCGGGAAGTTATATGGGTTTTTTATCTTTGTGCTGGACTCCGGGGAAAAGCGAATGGGTGTCTTGCAAAAAGAAAAGCACTACGACGCAATAAATCCGGTCTTTAATAATAATAAAACGATTATAAATGAAAAGAATAATTTTTGTGTTAGTTTGCGCAACAGCACTAGTATCATGTGGTAGTAAAAAAGGTGGTGATTCTAAAACAGATCAGGATTCTACCAAAACCAGTTATCAATATTTTGGTGATACCATAAATGAAGATAAAGCAATCCCTGGATCTGATTTATTAGGGATGATGAGTGATAAAGATAGTACGAACGTAAAATTTACGGCTACTATTTCAGAAGTATGTCAGAAAAAAGGATGTTGGATGGATGTAGATTTAGGAGGCGGAGAATTACTGACTGTTCGTTTTAAGGATTATTCTTTCTTTATGCCGAAAGATGCAGCAGGAAGAACAGCTGTGCTAGATGGATATTGCTATAAAACAGTTGAAACTGTTGAGTGGTTAAAACATAAGGCAAAAGATGCGGGTAAAGACCAGGCGGCGATTGATTCAATCACTCAGCCTGATACTACTTATGCATTTGAGGCAAGTGGGGTGATAATTAAATAGACCTTCTACAAGCTCAGTATGACAAAATAATTTATTTGGAAAGGCGAACGAAAGTTCGCCTTTCTTGTTTCTATTGAGTAGCACCTAATCTTTAGCCGTACGGTTACAGATACTGAACTAAAAAGCGAAGGCTTTTTAGCATGACCGAATCTAGAATTGATGTGTTTCCGAACGGAGTTCGGAAACACATCAATCGGCTCCACAGTCATCCTGAACTCGGTTCAGGATCTGTAAACGAAAAGTCTCGTTTTGCAAGTAGCTATTTTCGAAGACGAAAAAATAATGCACTCAAAAGGATCGCTTTGGTTTGCCTTTTTGTATTTTTAGGGTATGAAAACGATTAAACTATTTGCGCTACTATCTTCTTTATTGTGCATTTTCGCTTGCATTAAAAAATCATCGAACGAAGTTATAGCAGGTAGCAAATATAAATTATGGGATGTATATGTACCTAAATATACAATTCCGTAATGTGCATATTTGTTTTATCCAGACGGAAAGCTTAAATATTATTTATATAATCGAAAAGGAAAACTTAATATATTCAAAGGGTTTGGAGATGTCCAAGTTTGCAAATGTTGGAAGAATACAAAAGACAGTCTTTTTATACAGGCTGCTGGATATAAAAAAGTAAACGAATCAGATAGTCTAATATTATTGACGAATCATAACAACGAGCAGTTCGTTTTTAAAGCATCTAACTATCCTATGGATAAGTTGGATCTAAACGCAGAAAATAGATAAAAATATCCATGATAAAAACCATCATCATCCTTATTCTAACCCTCATCATCGTTCCTCTTGTTTCCTTTTATTTTGGAGAACCTTTAACTCCTTTGCAAACTTCCATTTTATGGAACTCCGTTTATATATTTCTGGGAGTTGCCATCGGATGTTTTATTTTAAGTGAGGTAACAAGAAATAATAGTCAGGTAGATAAGATTTGGAGCGTGGTTCCTATTATTTATGCGTGGTGCATAGCGTATGCTGGTGGAATGAATGATCGTTTGATTTTAATGGCTGTATTGGTGGGTATATGGGGAATGAGGCTTACTTATAATTTCTCAAGAAGGGGAGCTTATCAATGGAAATTCTGGGCGGGTGAAGAGGATTATAGATGGCAAGTACTTCGTGAAAAACCGGAATTAAAGGGCAGAATCAGGTGGTTCTTTTTCAATTTGTTTTTCATTTCCATTTATCAAAATGCATTGATCTTGTTATTTACTCTTCCTATTATATTGGCAGTTAGTGAAAATCCTCTTCCTCTTAATTGGCTGGATTACCTGGCCTCTGCTGCGTTCATTGCTTTTGTGATTATAGAAACTATCGCCGATCAACAGCAATGGAACTATCAAAAAGAAAAACATCGTAAAATAAAAGCGGGAGAACCTTTGGGAGAACTTTATTCAAAAGGTTTTACGCATACAGGATTGTGGAAGTTGATGAGACATCCCAATTATATGGGTGAACAATCAGTATGGATTTGTTTTTATTTACTCAGTGTTGCTGCAACGGGTCAGTGGATGAACTGGTCCATTGCAGGATGTTTACTATTAGTGATTCTTTTTCAGGGAAGTTCTGATTTTAGCGAAGGAATTTCGATGCAGAAATATCCCGGATATGCAGAGTATAAAAAGAAGACGGGAAGATTTATTCCAAAGTTTTGGTAGTTTGTGGCGACTACAAGTCTTCCAACGATAAATGTTGGAACAGGTCCGTCAAGCAGCCTGTAGCGTGGACGCTTCAGGCAGGAGTCATCCAGAAATTTTATTGGAACACTACCCGTAGCGTCCACGCTAAGGGTTAATTGGGTATCTTCTTTTTTAAAAAATTCTTAATTCCACCTTCCATGTAATTCGAATTTTTATCCTTTCTTTATATTCATATCATGAAACCAAACTTCACCATTCGCATTTACGGCATCTATATAAAAGATGGAAATGCTCTTTTATCAAAAGAGAATTTCAATGGTGTACAGATGCTAAAATTTCCCGGTGGTGGACTTGAATTCGGAGAGGGAACTTTAGATTGTTTGAAAAGAGAAATGAAAGAGGAGTTTGATTTGGATGTTGAGGTGAAATCACATTTTTATACCACCGATTTTTTTGTGGAGAGTGTTTTTCATAAAGATACCGGCGTAATGAGCATTTATTATTTAATGGATATTCTCAACACCGAGATTCCCATCGGTCAAGTTTTTAAAGAGGAGAGAGGAGAACAATTTTTAGTTTGGCAAAGTTTAAAATACTGGGATCATAACATTCTTACTTTTCCAATCGATAAAAAAGTAGCTGAACTCATCGTTCAGGAATTTGAATAGTACTCATTAGTTGGTATAATCAGCCTATTTTCACCTTTTTTAATTTTCGATATACTAAATTGAAGATTCGTTGAGTTTTTAATTTAACCCCTTAACGAATCTACTATGCGACCAATCTTAACCATTTGGCTGTTTTCCCTATTGTCTGTAGGCTACAGTCAGGGCTCGATGAAAGCCACTCTTAATTTTCTTGATAAAAGCGGATCACCTTTAGTAGGTGCTAAAATTACTTTAAAGGAAACTTCAAACAGAGGTAAAGTTGAATTAGTAAGTAATTCTTCAGGTTCTGTTACAACAACTCTTACCGTTGGTAAAGAATGGGCCATTTTTGTAAATGGTTTTCAAATGAGAAGAGTAATCGAGGTTCCTGAATTCGGTAATGGAGAAATGAGCATGAAAGAAACTTATGATCCTGAAATGGCAAAACGTTTTGCACAACAGGAATATTCAAGGATTGGTTATACTGTTAGTCCCTCAACTTATGTAAAAGGACAGAGCCCCCCGGCTGGATATATAGTTGATGCCATTTATGTGGAATCAAAAAAGGGAGGATCACCACTTGCGGGTCGTGACGTTGGGATTGCAAATGTTACTGATAAAACTCTATTTACATCAACAACAGATAATAAAGGTTATGCATATTTCTGGGTTCAAATAAATAAAAAATATGACATTGACATTGATGGAAAGCTCAATGTTAGTTGGGCGGATATGCCCGATGATGAAGGTTTCGAAATAACAGAAACCGTAAAGTTCTCACAACCTGTTTTTACTGAGGAAAGAAAAGGAGATACCATTTTTCAAAATCTTCATGTTTTTTCTGAACCAGCAACAGGATATCAGTATTTTAAACTGGAAGTTCACATGGGTGGCGTTCCTGCACCCAATGAAGATGTGTATTTATGGGATGTAAAAGGAAGTGAAGTTTACACCGGTGTTACAAATACTGAAGGTGTATTTGAAGTAATGCTTCCTATCAAAAGAAAATTCATGATCGATTTCAATTATCAAAAGGATATTGATGTAGTCGATCTTACCATGTCATACGGAGGAGCAAGCGGAACACGAAGCATGTTGGTTACTTATATTCCCGATCCAAAACTGGAGCATCCTGAATTGTATATTCCAACTCCGAAACAACTTGTATTAAAAGACTTCCACACATTTGCTAAAAAGAAATTTGCAAAGACGAAAAAAATTGGAATTCATGCAAAGTTCCAAGGGAAAGTAAATAAGAATTCGAAAGAGGCTGTGATGGAAATTGGAATCAATACCAATTTTAAACCCAAGGCGGCCAAATTGAATTTCACGTTTGTAGTTGATCGAAGTGGCTCTATGGCGGGCTATGACCGAATAGAAAGACTCAAGGATGCGATGATAGAAATGATCCCGAAATTACCATCGGATGCAACGATTTCCATTATTACCTACGATACAGAGATGAATGTGATTTTGCCTCCACAAAAAATTGGAACATCTCAGCAAGCCATTACGAACCTTATTAGTGAAATTCAACCGGGCGGAGGAACAAGTATGCTTAAATCGATGAATAAAGGGTATGAATTTATTTCCAAAACTTTTGATCCTAAAGCGGTAAACAAAGTAATTTTAATGACTGATGGTTGGGACGAAAATGAAGTACAGGTATTAGTTGATGCACAAGCAAAATTTCCAAATGTAGAGTGCAGTACTGTTGGAATTGGAAAGGATTTTAATTATGCACTGCTTACCATCCTGGCGCAAAATGGAAAAGGTAAATTGTTTTACTGTACCACTGAAGGAAGTTTTGACTCAACATTTGTAATGGGAATTTCCAATACAGTTCCCGTAGCAGTGGATGTAACAGTTGAGGTTTCCTACAATAACAGAATAGTTTACAAACATCTGTATGGATATAATCCGATAGCAACTGATAAAAATCCGGCTATATTTAAGATTCCTAACCTTTACGAGGAGTCCAGCGAATTTGCGTTAGCCAAGTTTGATTTGATCAATCCTGATTCGACTATTGAAAACGAGCCGGTGATTATAAAAGTGTCCTATACCAATCCAGAAACAGGCTTGAAAGAAACCGAAAGTGAAAAAGTATTTCTTGATTGGGAGCCATTTACAGGGGAATTTGAATTGATTGCTGATGCCGAGAACAAAAAGCTTTACTGTATTGCTGTCTTAAATCAGTCGATGAAGGTAATGTCTGATAAATTTGCTGCCGGTAATGTGGATGAGGCTAAACAAGTTATAGAGCAAGCCAAAATTCAGATAAAAGCCATATACAAAGATGCAAGTGATAAAGACATCAATGAGCTTCTAAGATCGTTAGACGAGTATCTAACGGCCTTTAAGAACCTGGCTAAGAAGAAGCACAAATAGGGAAACTATTTGAAAATACGCCTTTATTGCTATTTTTGAGGAATGCTAAATCAAGGCGCTAAAAAATTCCTCTTATTTAGTTGCTATTTCCTCATTAGCATCGGGGCTTCCTTTGCCAGTGTGTTGGATGGAAAGACCATTTCCCATGCCGAGTTCTTCAAGGCCATTTTGGATAATGAAAAAATGCCTTTTAACGATCATTCAAAAGGTAGAATGGGTGCATATCTATCCATCAATGGTTTTTGTTTGTATGATGGGCTTAATTTCGAGTTTAACCGTACTACGGATGATTATTGGGACCGACGATTTTCGGATGGGGGAGAGGAGATCAGAGTTAAGAAGAGTATTGACTTTACGATGTGTACTTTTTCGGAAGTGTATTGGCTCTTGTTTGATAACATGGTTTTTGAAGAAGCAGTTTCGTTTCATCATTGTTCCAATATTAAATTCATATTCAAGAATTGTACATTTAAAAGTTCTTTTCTTTCGACCAATCTCAACCAGATCGATTTTATGGAGTTTGAGAACTGCACTTTCGAAAGGGGATTTGCATTGGTTGAAGGTTCTACAGTAAATCAGCATTTAAAGTTTACCAATTGTAAGTTCGTTTATAACGAAGAGTTTTTGAAAAACCCGAGAGTAAATGAATCACAATATCTTATTGGGGCATTATCAAGAATTCCTCCATATTTTCAGTTTGCTGATAACCAGCAGGAATACGACCTAATTTTTAAAGACTGTTATTTTGCAGGTATCAACGATTCTACATTTAAAAATAGCTTATATGTGAATCTTGTTCATAGCTCTTTTAAATCTTTAGAGTTTAACAATACTGTTGTAAATGTTCCCATAGATATTGCTTTTGGAAATATTTCGAACCAATTTAAGTTCAATAAGTCGGTAGTAAATATGATAGTTGCGGATGCTATAAATTTCAATGCCAGTAATGCAAAACTTGATTGGAAGGATTTCGAAAAACAGAAGATCGCCATAAAGGATAGTATGGGTCGTTTTATCAACGGGAAAGATATTGTGAAGAGTCAGAATAAATATGATTTTGAAACTCTCATCAGTGTTTATGCGCTTTTCTATAGTAGCTATAAACAACAGGGAAATCGTCGTTCTGCAAATTCATGTTATGTGGAGTGGAAAAATATTGAGACGGATTATATGGCTCAGGAACTCAAAACAAAATATTCAACGGATACCTGGTTCAGTTGGTTCATGAATCTCTTCCTAAAAATATTTTGTGATTATGGAACGAATCCTTTAAAATCACTGGCCTGGTCACTCATTGTAATGCTTGTATTTACCGTGCTTTTTATGATCTATCTATGGAATTTTGATACTACAGAACATAAAGATATTCGTTTTGTATTTAGAAATTTTGGTAAATATTTCACGGATAAAAAATCACTGGTTGAAATTGGGGAGTTTATGCTTCCTGCTAAAAAAAGTCAGGCTTCGGCAAATGAATTGAGAAAGTATATTGATGAAAATAGGAATATTCTCCCTGTATATTACCGACTTTTCGGAATGAATATCACCCGTCCTAAACTTAGTTTTCAATCCATGGTGTTTTATCGATTAGCAGATAAGTTGATGGGGAAATGGGATGAAGCGAAAAGAAGCAAGAGATTCTTCATAGCAATTCTGGTTAGCTTATGGATACTGCTTATTCTTTTAAAGATTATGGTGATTAGAATTTTTGATGCATTTACGATGAGTCTGAATTCGTTTTCTACATTGGGTTACGGAGATCTTCCAAGAAGCGAAGCCATGCGTTATTTAAGCATTATAGAAGGGTTTATCGGTTGGTTTTTGTTAAGTATCTTTATTGTTGCGCTTATTTCCCAAATCATTCAGTAATTAAAGCAAATGAAGAAATTGATATTTCTTATTGGATCTTTGCTTGTTTTTTCGAGAAGTTTTGCAGGGGGTATTGATGGCAAAACTGTTTCTTTTGATGATTTTTATAAAGCAATGTTGTCTGCCGAATACACTCCAATTGATACCAACTCCGTGGGAAGTGTACAGGCCTATTATGCACAGAAAAAACTTATAAAAATCTTCATCAAAAAGTTTAATTTTTTCGAACCACCGATGAGGCCTGGGACAAAAGGTTTTTAAATGGAGGAGAGCATTTAACGGTTCAGAAGGGTATTGATATTGCACATTGCGATTTTCCTGATATTTTTTGGTTTCTATTTCGAAACATCACCTTTGAAGAATGTTTTGGTTTCGATTCGGTAACCAATGTTCGAATGATTTTTAAGGATTGTGTATTTAAAGGTCCGTTTATTTGTCCTGTTGGGACCGCCGGACAGTTCATGGAATTTGAGAATTGTACTTTCGAAAGAGGTTTTTCCATTATGGAAGGAGCCTCTTTTGCAGAACATCTCTATTTTAAAAATTGCACATTTAAATACAATGAGTATTTTATTACAAATCCCAGGGTGAATAAAGATCAGTTCAATATTGGAGAATTAAGAGAATGTCCTCATTGTTTTTATTTCGCCAAGAATCAGGTTAAACTAGATATGAAATTTGATAGCTGTAGATTTGAGGTGGTAAACACTCAGCATCCTAAATTTGGATTTTATATTGACCTTTCACACAGTTCTTTTAAATCTTTGGAATTCTCCAACTGTAAAATAGATGTTCCTCTCGATCTGTCTTTCGTAAATGTTTCTAATCAATTTAAAATTTACAATATCACCCTAACTAAAGTTGCTGCAGAAGCCATTAGTTTTAATTCAAGCAATTCAAAAGTGGATTGGGATAATTTTAGAGGTGAGAAGCTTCATGTATTGCGGAACGGTAAATATTTTATGAATGGTGATGAAGTAGTTGCACTGAATAATAAATATTATTTTGAAACATTGATCAGCCTTTACACACTTTTTTATCATACTTATAAAGATCAAGGAAATACACTTTCTGCTAACGCCTGTTATGTAGAATGGAAAAATATAGAAACCGCATATTTAAGGAATAAACTAAAAGAAGATTTTGGCAGCCGAACATGGTTTAGTTGGTTCATGAATGCATTCTTAAAAACGTTTTGCGATTATGGAACCAATCCGTTTAAATCACTTACCTAGTCATTTATTGTAATGATGGTTTTTACAGGAATCTTTATGATATATCTCTGGAATTTTGATACCACGGAGCATAAAGACATTCGCCGGGTTTTTAAAAGTTTCGGATTGTACTTTGTAGGTGGAAAGTCTTTAATCGAAATTGGGCAGATGATGGTTTCCGAGAAATCCAAACAACCATCTGCCGAGGAACTCAGCAGTTTTATTTATCAGTATAAAAAGGATTTGGGTGGCCGTTGTCGTAAGTCTGTGGATCTTCGGAATTTTCATGAAGATTGTTTTAATAAGGGTCTTTGACGCATTTACAATGAGTTTAAATTCATTTTCAACACTTGGCTACGGTGACCTTCCAAGAAGCGAAGGAATTCGTTATTTAGGCATTATAGAAGGATTTATAGGCTGGTTCCTACTTAGTATATTTAGCGTGTCCTTGATCAGTCATATCATTCAGTAGAGTACATTTTTTTAACCACAGAGTGAACAAAGTATGAACAGAGGTTCACTAAGCGTAGATACTCGGTGTCCGCTGTGGTTAAAAACCAAACTATTTCGATGTCTTTATACTAATATCCTTCACAATTGGATTTTCAAATTTATAAATCAGATTATTTCCAAATTCATCCTGCTTTTCCATAAACTCTACCAAGGAATAATTTCCAACTGTAATCTTTGAACAAATAATGTATCGAAGTTTCGTGGTAAACTTTTTTTGAATGGACTCATCAAAGGTTTCTATGTCATAATCACTCAAGACTACTTTCCCTTTCGCTTTTATACTAAAAACGGTAAAGGTGGTTTCGCTAAACAGGGTACATCCTTTTATTTTATCGAAATTATCGTATTGGGCACCACTTACCGTTCCTGACGTATTAGGTTCATCTCCAAACCACCGAGGTAGAATTATATAAACAGGTTGAGATGATTGATTGGTTAATGTAACCTGATAATGATAAAATGCAAGAGTTGGTTTGCCAAGTCCCATCGATTTAAATTCAAAATCAACGGTTATGTTATCTTTTGGTAACTGATGTGGAAATAAAATACTTAGTAAAATGGATAATACTATCATACATTTAAATTGAAGTGGTTTTTATTTAAATTTAAATTTCCCTTCAGACCAAGTTAACTGATGCAATAGTCCTTTCTCTTGGATCGTGGACATCGTTTTAAAATCATATTGGTCTAGCTTATCATAATCGTAAATACCTATCGTAGTTCCTTTTTCAGGCAATATGAACCAACCGCTATCATTGGACTCTTTTGGAATTATTTCGCTGGTTACATCCTTCAGATCCCCATTTGGTTGGGCTTCATAAAAAACCTTATTGTTACACATACAGCCCATGCCACAAATGGCCACAACACCTATTATATCCTTGGAATTGTAAGTGAATAATGCCACTTGCAGCCATATAAGATCACTATGCCGACTCAATAAATAACCATTTCTGGTATCCATTCTTACAATCGAATTGATTCGATAATCTTTGCTGTCAACATCCGTATAGTTATCACACATAAAATTGGATGCTGGAATTTTTAGGTAATAATCAAGCACCGTCTTTTTAGCAATTATAGTTGATACCTGATTCCTGTTTTCAGATATTTTATTCTGTGTTGATATTTGCAAAAAAGCAGAACTAAGGATACATAGTAGTAATTTCATTTGGCTATTTTTTATTGATTAAATAAACATTTTATTTCAACCATTTTTTTAATGCATCTATAAATTTATCCTGTTGATCCATAAAAATACTATGTGAACAATGATCAAAATAAGCAAGATTGTCAATGGACCCGAGGATCAAATTTAGCTCAATTACTTGCTGTGCCGAATACAACCCGTCTTCTTGACCGTATAATCCGTATACTTTCATTTTTTTATTTACCAAATCCTTGATGTAACCAGATAGGTCAATGGTAGTATATTTTTCATTTTTTGAAAATCCTTGTGGAGCAGGTGTGGTCATTTCTTTAGCAACGCCATAAAGTTCGCTGGAACCTAATTCCTGATACAATTTCTTAGCATTATCTGTTGGTTCCTTTGGGGAATAGAATCCATTTTTCATGGCATTCATAAAACAATAGGATGCATATTCCATGGTTGTAGTATCCATTTTCTCCAGCATATTCAAATAAAATAGACTATTGGAATCTTTATTGGCCTCATAGATTTTTCGTGATGATTCAATAATGGTTTTAAAACTTTGCTGTAAATTAATAGGAGCCCCAACCAAAATCAACGAATTTATTTTTTTAGGATACGCTTTAGCATATAAGGTTCCTACCATTCCTCCGAAACTATGTCCGATGATGTTGGGTTTTTTGAGTTTGTGTTTTTTGCAGAGATCATTGATATCATCAAAGGTTTGTTTAAAGGTAAAATCAGCTTTTAGTTCTTTTGATCTTCCTTCACCACGACGGTCATAAACAACTACGTAAAACCCATTGTCTGCTAACTTCTGTGCAGTACTCACTTCAAAATTTACGCAATTATACCCCGGTCCGCCATGTAAAAAAAGAATGGGAGTTGATTTTGGATCTCCATATGCTTTAGAGTATATAGTTTGAGCTTTTAATGCAATACCGATAATCAATAAATTGAGTAATAAAAAAAATCTTTTCATAGTTAAATTTTGGTCTTTATTATAAATATCTCAAATTTAAAAATGCAAATCCCCAATCGATAACAACCGCAACCGATAGGATAATTCTTATAATCGTGTTCGGCCAGTTATTGATCGACAATAAATCAATACGCAAAAAGGCTTAATCTTCATTAAAGGTATCAAGAAATTCCTCATCCATGATTAAATCATAATCAAGATCTTCATTTTCTTTTAAAAGTCGCTTTAATTCACGGTTATAAATTTCACCCATTTCATTAGCATCACATCCCGCAGAGTGAAATCCAATGGGATATTTTTCATAAATCCTTTCGTAAGGCTCCATAGAAGCCATCATTCCATAAACAATAAAGGTATAATCTGAATTTTTTGCGTCCATCCTCGCCATTTGTTTCACTAGATTTGAATCTTCTGCGCAGGTTGAAATATAATCCATATATGAGATTTTCCAGATTGTATAGGATTTCTGATGAGGATGAATCAAACTATATTGTGTTTGTTCGCAAGACGTAGGTTCACTTTTCTTATTTTTTACTCCACATGTTAAAATGAGGCTTAATAAGAATATGGTTCCGGCAAATTTCATTAAATGAAGATATGGTTAAATTTTAAACTAAAAAAGCCCCGACCTTCAGGTCGGGGCCATATATATGTTCTCCTCATCGGACTTTAGTCCAACAAAAATAAGGTCTTTTTAAATCTCCCCCAATATGATTTATAGGAAACCTCTTTGGAATTCTGCCATTCTTCTATTAAACCATCCAGTTTCTCTTCGTTTACTGGTTGTGTTTTGTTGAAGAATGATTCGGTCAATTCTAATTCACTTTCCAATGCTTTCTCTTTGTATTTTTTGGTTTTCGCCAACAACAATTCTCTTTCGGTCACTATTTCAAGAGCCGCAACTTCATTGATCAATTCAACTTTGCCTCGGTATGCAGGAGTCTTCAGGAATATTTTTGCAATAAGAGCTGAAAGTTCAATTAAAATCAGAATAAACGAAAGCAAATAATATCTCATGGTTAAGGCCCCGGATGCATCTTTCTTCAAAAGAGATTGCAATGCTTCCGCCTGAATCAAAGTTCCGAATTCTTTATTTCCTGCCCGATATTGTTCCACCTCATTATAGATCTTATCATTCAGTGTATTGATATCTGCTTGAAGTTTTGCGATTTGTGGAGTATTGGTGGCCGAGATATTTTCGTAATTGGTTAAATGACCTTGAAGGATCTTTTCTTTTTGTTTTGAAACGGTGCTATAACCATATTTCTTGGTTCCACCTGAACCATCCATTTCACGCTTAAAATCTTTTTCCGACTGGGTGATGAGATCCCGTTTGGTATTCAGTTGGTTTTGAAGTTCTGCTTTTTGTGTTTCCAGACTCGTTAATTCGTTTTGATAAACCGCCGTTAATTCTGTTTTACGTTCGGTTATTTTTTTGTCTAAGAGGATTTGTGATTCTCTTTTGATATCGGGGGCATACAAACGCAGAATAATAGGTTGAGATAAAAATATACCTAAGAGAATGGCTAATACTAGTCGGAAACCCAATGAAAATACATTGGCTTTGCCTGAGGCCATCGAGGCGATTAAGGCTCTGTCGAAGGCAATGATAAAAGCTCCCATAAAAAATCCGGCGCAAATAGTTAGGATAGGATTACCGCCTAAGGTTTGGAAAAAGAAGCTCCAGGCAATGGTGGCGTAGAGGCCAACCATTAAGAGCAAAGCTCCGATAACGGAGGCGTGGAATTTGTCAACTTTAGTTTTTGAGATGATGCTTCGTTTGAATCCTGCCAGGTTCCAAAGAAAGTCGTTGATCCCATACTGTTTTTGTTGTTGTGGCATAGTTTCGTTTTTTGAGTAGTTAAGGGCGCCTTCGGCGGGGTTATTGATTATTAGTTAATGATTATTCGGGAGAAGGCTATAATGACTTTCCATTATCAATGATCCATTAACCGGGTGCTGTAGGCTACAGTTATTAAACGAAACTAAATTGTGCATTATTGTAGGAACGAATGTTAAATAGGGGAGGGTTTTAAGGGATTTTGGGAAATGGAATTTAACACTAGCCGCCCAAGTTACTTCGCTCCAGTTCAAGGTTAAGGTTTAAGGTTTCAAGTTCAAGGTTGAGAATAATTATGAGATATAGGTTATTTGAACTTGAACTTTTAAACCTCAAACAGCGCAGCGTCAAACTTTAAACTGTCGCTATACAATCTTTTCAATTTTGCAATAGCAACTTGTGTTGCAGTTTTACGTTTTTAAATTTATACTTGCTATATGGAGTTTGACAACAATCATATCAAAGAAGTAAAGGCCATCGTTCAGCTACTGGACGATCCGGATCCCGAGATCTTTGGCATGATCCGTAACAAGCTCCTTTCTCTTGGAAAGCCTGTCGTTCCTGCATTAGAAGAGGTTTGGGAAAGGAGTATTGACTCCATGCTTCAGGAACGCATTGAAAACATTATTCATGAAATCCATTTTGATGATGTTAAAAACCAGTTGATAAATTGGAGGGATTACGATGAAGAGAACCTTTTAAAAGGGGCCGTTATTGTTGCCCGATATCAATATCCCGATTTGGAGGAAAAAAGCATACTTAAATATTTAGATTTAATAAAAAAGGACATTGCGATTGAAATTGGAATGGTGGAGACTCCTGTTGAAAAAATAAGGGTGATAAATCATGCCATGTTCGATATTCATCGTTTTCTGGGAAATCGCCAAAATTATCATGCACCTACTAATAATTATATCAACCATGTATTAGAAAGTAAAAAGGGGAATCACCTCTTGCTTTCTGTAATATATATTCTAATAGCACAATATTTTAAATTACCGGTTTACGGAGTAAACCTGCCCGAGAATTTTATTATGTGTTATATAGATAAAAATGAGATTGATATTTTAAAGACGAATAAACCCAAGGTGAAATTTTACCTGAATACCTTTGCAAAAGGCGCTGTATTTAGCGAAAGAGAGGTAGACCAGTTTTTGAATCAGCTAAAGAGAGCCAAGAAGCCCGAATACTTTGCTCCTTGCAGTAATACCACCATTTTGCTACGTATGGTAACAAATCTTATCTTTGCTTACCAAAAAATTGGAATGAAGAACAAAGTGCATGAATTAATTGACCTGCGCAAGTTGCTTGATCCCGAACAAATAGACTGATGAGTAAAAAAATATTTTTAATAAGCTTTGCGTGGATAATTACATTGAATATTCAAGCACAGGTTCTTCCGCCCGTTAATTGCGATGACGCTCTTTTGGTTTGCGATTCAATTGTAACACAGGATACCATTAAAGTTGCTGGTACAACCGGTGCCGATGAAATTAGCAGCAATTCATGTTTACCTCATGGTGAGGTACGTGGTACGTGGTACAAATTCGGGGTAAACGCAATAGGAGATTTGCGTTTTTTAATCACGCCTTTAGATACTACGGTTGATTTTGATTGGGCCTTGTTCAATACTTCATGGAGTCCATGTACAGATATTTTTGGAGTTCCTTCTTACGAAACTTCATGCAGTGCAAGCGGAATAGGAGGGGGCAACTATACAACAGGTGCTACGGGTCTGGGGCAGCCTGGTCATAATGCTGCAATTAATGTTACGATTCCTACAGTATTTTATTTATATGTAACTACTACCATTGACTTAATAGATGATACCAATGCAATAATAGGTTATACCATCGATTTTTCTTCATCTGATTTTAATTTGGCTCCATGTGGCGAAATTGGAATTGAAAAGAATGAAGATTTAGAAATCACGACTTATCCAAATCCGTTTGATAGTTATTTAACAGTTGAATTGCCCACCAATGAAAAAGCAAACATTGGGTTGTATGATTTAAGTGGTAGAAGTGTAATGTTGGATGCTCGTCAAAGCGGAAACAAATATTATCTCTCTACGGAACATTTGTCAAAAGGAATGTACACCGTTTATGTGCAGACAGAATCAGGGGTTTCTCAAAGAAAGTTGATTAAGAATTAGGATTTTTTTTTTGGCGGCTTTTCGGGTGTTTCGCTAAATCTTTTTATTGCCGAAATAAACATTAGAATATGTGGCTGTAGGGTCGGATCATGATCCGACCCTACATTCGACGGGAATCTAAATTCTGGCAATTAAAAGGATACCGCTTCACCCCTGGCCGCTAGGTGTTTTTTGACGCCTCTTCAGTTTTTACAGAATCTACCACCAAACGATTTATCTCGTTCATTTCGTCCTGTGTTAAATCTCTCCATTCACCTATGGGTAATTTATCCAAGGAGATATTCATAATTCTAACCCGTTTCAATTTTTCTACATCGTATCCCAAATGTTCACACATTCTTCTAATCTGACGGTTGAGTCCTTGTGTAAGAATAATATTGAAACTATTATTGTTGATCTGTTTTACTTTACAAGGTTTGGTAACAGTATCTAAAATAGGAACTCCACTTCCCATTTTCTCAATGAAATTATCATCGATATTTTTGTTTACCGTAACCAAATATTCCTTCTCATGGTTATTTCCTGCACGAAGAATCTTATTGACAAGATTGCCTTCGTTCGTTAGAAATATCAATCCTTCGGAGTCTTTATCCAGTCTCCCGATAGGGAAAATTCGTTCTTTGTGATTGATATAATCAATGATGTTTCCTTTGATCTGCTTTTCGGTAGTACAGGTAATTCCTCTGGGTTTATTAAAGGCGATATAAACAAGATACACTTTCTTACTTATGGATTTGCCATCTACTTCAATTCTATCTTCACCAGTTACTTTATCCCCTAAAACGCCCAATCTTCCATTAATGGTAACCTTTCCTTCTTCAATTAATTTATCAGCTTCCCGTCTGGAACAATATCCAGTATCGCTAATGGCTTTATTGAGTCGGATTGTCTCCACTAAATAATGGGTTCAAGAATTTGGGCTGTATGTCTTTTCGATTCTACTTTATCAATTACCCGAACAATCATTCCTTCTTCGTCAATTATAAAAGTAGTTCGTAAGGTTCCCATATAAGTAATTCCGAAAGTAGTTTTTTGAGCCCATACTCCGTAAAGATTATGAACTACTTTATCAGGATCACAAAGTAGGGTATAGGGTAAACTAAACTTCTTGATAAAATTCTGATGCTTCTTTTCACTATCAGGACTGATACCTAAAATTACATAACCTCTTTTTTTAAATTTAGTATAGTTATCGCGGAGGTTACAGGCTTCGGTAGTGCAAGTTGGGGTATTGTCCTGAGGATAAAAAAACAGAACTACTTTTTTACCTCTAAAGTCTTTTAAAGAAACAGGATTGCCATTTTGATCATTCACCGTAAAATCGGGTGCAGGCATTTTCTCTTTTAAGTGGGTCATTTTATTATTGTATCTTTCATTACTTCAAGAATACAAGCGTTACGTTCAAGAACATACGTATTCACCCAATCAGGATTTGATTTATGATCAGCAATTATTTTCTTATCCATTTGATCAATTTCATCAGCTAACTTTAAAATGCTTACCACATCTTTATCTTTTTGTGCCTGGTTATATTTTTTATATAATTCGCAATTCTTTTTTGCCAACGATTCGGGTGAAGGACCACATCCAATTGCACCTATTATGCAAAATAAAGCGAAGATAATTTTTGAGATTTTCATAATTTAATATTTATTTAAAATCGATTAATTCCACATCCATAATCAAATGTGCATAAGGTGGAACTCCTTCTGCACCTTGTTCCTTATAAGCCAAATAATATGGAATAATCAATCTTGACTTTTCTCCTTTTTTCATTTTTATCAATGAAAAATTAAGTCCGTCTATCATTTGACTGTCGCCCAAAATAAATTCATCCGGAGCGCCTTCCATATATGTATTGGCAATTTCTTGGCCTGTCATTGTTAAGCAAATAAGATTAATGGTAACTGTTTGACCAAAGGTTGGAGATTTTCCTGATCCTTTTTTTTCAACAATTCGAATGATTCCGTTATTATCAGGTTCCTGAGTAATTCCTGCCAGGCTTAAATAAGCATCGAATGTTTGGCGTGCAAGCACTTTATTCTGAATTTCTTGTTCTTCAACATACATGTCGTACTGAGTAGAATCAAGCAATCGTAAAACCTGAATGTATAATTTTACATAAGAACCCGATTTCACGTTATCAGGAAGTTTCATGTTAAAATTAAGCGGAGAGAAAAAAGTATCTGCCAACATAATAAAAACGGCACTATCTCCATCCGATAATTTTTGAAAACCTTTCATTAAATCCGAACCTGGCTTTACAGCACGTAAAGGAACCTGAAATGTAAATCCTCCACCTAAGTTTGGTTCTGATACTGCCGAGTCCTGTTCTGTTTTTACAATGGCATTTGCTACCATAAAATATCCTTTTCCCGGTTGAGTGCCTCTTGTCATATCACTCAAAATCTTATAACCGAAGATCTTCGTAATCTTTTTATATCCTTTTAATGGTCCTTTTTTTCCACACGAAAAAAATAAAACCGTTAGTAAAACAAAAGGAAGTAAATAATTAATCTTTTTCATTCTCTATTTTTTTCTAATCACCTCTAACAGTGAAATATTATAAACCACTGTACTCAAAGGTGGAATTCTATCCATATCACCGGCCAAACCAAAGGCTTTGTGTGAAGGTATAATAATAATTGCCTTATCTCCCTGATGCAAATATTTAATGGCTTCATGTAATCCACTTTCAACATTGTCGTAGTCAACCACAAATTGTTCAGCCCCTGTTTGACGTGATGAATAGCACATGGTTCCGTCTAATAATTTAATATCAAAATCCATTACCACGATGTCTTTTGTACTAGCAGCAGGTCCCTTTCCTTTTTCATAAATCATATAACGAACCCCGGTTCCTGTTTCAACCATGTCGAAATTATTCCGCTTTACATAAGCATCAATCGCGATTTTTTCCTCTTTGCTCAATTCTTGATTTTTTTTGATGAGAGGATCATCGAATACTTTTGAATTAATGTAAACTTTTTGATTCTTCTTCTTTTGTCCACAGCTACCTAATGCTATAAAAACCGAAAGGATACAGATAAGTGGAAGGATTCTTTTCATGTTAATCTCTTTTACCTATTTCTAAACTGGCTAATTCCGTTTTATATTGTGGCAACACTTCTATGAACTTTGCAACTGCAGCATTTGAATCTTCAGGGAATTCGCCCCCCGCAGCATTTCTATGACCACCTCCACCAAAATACTTGCCCGAAAGTTCGTTCACAGCAAAGGTTCCTTTGCTTCTTAAAGAGATTTTTGTTTTTCCTTTTTCCCTTTCGTGAAAAAATGCTCCAATAACCATGTTTTGGATACTCAGGGCATAATTCACCAAACCTTCGGTATCTCCTTTTTTTAATCCCAATCTCTCACTGTCTTCATAGCTCATGCTTATATAGGCGGTTCTATATTCTGGTAAAACAACCATACGTTCATTGAGCGCAAAGCCGATTAGTTTTAATCGCTCCGGTGTGTTTACATCGTAGATATTGGATACTATCATTTCATATGAGATTCCCGATTTAAGGAGCTCAGAGGCGACTATAAAGGTATGAGGACGCAAAGCATGTTTGAAACAACCTGTATCTGTAACGAGCCCTGTGTATAAACAAACGGCTACTTGTTTTGAGAAAGAGTAGTCTTTTTCCATTTTGCTAATCAAGTCATATATAAGCTCACAAGTGCTGCTTGACGCTACTTCGTGATGATAAAAATCAAAATTATCATCCGGACCTGGATGATGATCTACAACAGCCTTTAATGCTTTTGAAGAGAGGATATGGGATTCCAAAGCACCCGATCGATGAGTCTGGGCATAGTCAAGACAAAAAATAAGCTCTGCCTCCGCTACTAGTTTGGAGCATAGTTCAGGATTTTCCTCAAAAATCTGAATCTTATCAATGTTTGGAAGAAACTTCAAAAATTCCGGTACAGCATCGTTTATAACGACGGTACAATCTTTATTGAGTTCTTTTAGATAATGGTAAAGTCCCAGTGAGGAGCCGATAGCATCGCCATCAGGATTCTTATGAGGAATAATTACAATTTTATCAGTTTTAGTAAGAGCCTGCTTAAACTCAGGGATAGTTAATGTTTTCAAATCCTGCATAAATAGATACCTGACGGTGTGAAATATTCTGTAAAGTTTATAATTTTGCGCCAAATTTCAGCATAAATATTTAAACATTAAGAAAACATGGCAGGTAACAGAACTTTTACAATGATTAAACCAGATGGAATCGAAAACGGTCACATGGGCGCAATCATTAATCATATCATCAAAGCGGGGTTTAAAATTGTAGCTTTAAAATATACCTGGTTGAGTAAAGATGAAGCTGGTAAATTTTATGAAATCCATAAGGAAAGACCTTTTTATGGTGAATTGGTAAATTATATGTCATCAGGACCTATAGTTGCTGCAATCCTAGAAAAAGACAATGCAGTTGAAGAGTTCCGCAAAATAATTGGAGCAACTGATCCAACAAAGGCAGATGAAGGAACTATTCGTCGTTTATATGCTAAATCTATTGCTGCAAATGCAGTTCATGGATCAGATAGCGATGAAAATGCAATTCTAGAAGGTTCATTTTACTTTTCGAAAAGAGAAATTTTCGGTTAATCCGAAGTTGAATAATACCAATAAAAATGCCTATCCGCATCAGCAGATAGGCATTCTATTTATAGGATATTCTGGTTGGTTTACTTGTCTTTAATGTTGAGATATTTTTTCCACCCTTCAGGGCATTTTTTCATCATTGATTTTTTTATCTGAGTCTCTTTGATGTCTTTGTACTTAATATTTTTTCTTATTTCCGAAATGTCGTTGGCTGCATCGTATTTACTCATTGGTTCCTCGGATCTAACTTTCTCCATGGCTTCACAAAGCTCGTTAGTCATTTTTTCGGTGATTGGCGAACTTCCGCATGAAAACATAGAAATACTCCCCAATAAAGCCCCAATTAATATTCTCTTTTTCAATTCTTACTTGCTTGGTTCTATGCAAAGAACGCTAGATACACGGAGTTGGTAGCAGGAAACCGATTAAAAAAATCTTTAGTTTAGTTAGTGATGTTACTAAACGATTAAGTGATTTGCGTTCATGAGCAACCCAAAAAACATTTAAGTATCGTTATATTATTTAAATTTGTTTCAGAACCATCATAATATGAAATTCATCACCCAACTAAAAAGAGTATTTACAATTGGTATTGTTGTACTGATTTATAGTACCTCAAATGCGCAAGTCTGTTCACCGGACCCATCCTATACAAATGGTGGGGTTTATCCCAGTACCTCCACCCCTTTGGCAACAGGTTGTGCAGGCAGTTTTTATCAGCAAGATTTTACGGTAGTGGTTCCTCCGGATACATTTGGATTTCCTATAACTTACATTATTATCGATAGTATTGGAGGTTTACCCGCAGGAGTTGTTTATTCCTGTAATCCCTTAACCTGTGTGTTTCCAGGCGGTACATCACAATGTTTTCAAATATACGGCACGCCAGTAAGTGCCGGCACATATAACTTTACCATTTATGTACACGGACAAGCCATCGTTTTTGGAAGTCCAACAGCATTGACCTTTCAATACACCGGTTATCAAATCAATATTGGAAGTTATCCTGTTCTTTCTATAGGTAATCTTCCAGCAACTTGTAATTCAGCAAATGGAACTGGTTGGGTAATTGCATCGGGTTCTTCGGGTTATACCTATAGCTGGACAGCAGCTCCTGTATCCAATAACGATACTATTTACAATCAAAATGCCGGACTATATCAAGTAACTGTTAATTCAACATATAACTGTGCATCCGTTGATACTGTTATTATAAATGACCTTGGAGCACCAACAGTTGACACAATTATTGTTAATGATGTACTTTGTTTTGGAGATACTACGGGTTCTGCATTGTTGGTGTCTATTGGAGGAACCTTACCATATACTTATTTATGGAGCACAGGAAATACAAATGCTAATCTTACCAACGTTGGCGCAGGAATTTATACTGTTTCTGTGTTGGATTCCAACGGATGTTTGCTTTCATCGGGAGCTACCATTGCTCAACCAACTCTACTTCAAGTTTTTACATCCCAAAATGATGTAACATGTTTTGGTACTAACAACGGATCTGGTCTAGCGACTGTGGTAGGTGGAATAGGGACTTACGATTATATCTGGACTTCAGGAAGCCTCGCGGCTTCTGCTCCATCCTTATCTGCTGGATCGTATTCAGTTACTGTTACAGATGATAACAGTTGCACTGCATCTGCATCTCTTACGATTTTACAGCCACCTGTTTTGAATACAAATATCTCAGGTAGCAATACGTCCTGCTCTGGAGGTAATAATGGATCGGCGAGTGTCGGAATTTCAGGAGGTTCTCCAGGTTACGATATTCTTTGGAGCAATGGAGACACTACATTAACTGCTAATGGGTTTTCAGCCGGGTCTTATTATGTCTCAGTAATGGATACTTTTGGTTGTGTTGCTTTAGATACTATTGTAATAGTTGAGCCATCAGCAATAATGATTAGTTTATCAGGAACCGATGAAACCATATTAGGTGCATTGGATGGAGCCGTAGATGCGACTGTTTCTGGAGGAACCCCCGGATATACTTATCTATGGAGCAATAGTGCTACAAGTCAGGATATTTCAGGACTTGCAGGTGGAACTTATATTCTTGAAGTTACTGACTTTAATGGATGTACAAATTCTGATACAATCACAATCCAAACTATTCCTGGTTTTGGAGTTCAAGGTATAACCGATTTGTTTAGCCTTTATCCAAATCCTGCGAGTGAATTCATCTACATTAATGCATCAACCGAAAGCAATATGTATATCTATGATCTTTGTGGCAAACAGGTACTAAATAAGACCATTAATACCGGACTTCAAATGGTTAAGGTCTCTGATTTAACTGAAGGTGTTTACATGGTTACTCTTGTAACAAATGAGTATAGAAAAACTCTCCGACTCATTATTCGCTAAACGGTGAAAAACTAGTTCAAAACCTTTCATCAATTACTATTCATTCGATAGTATTTGGTGGCTGCATTTCTTAATTTTGCGGAAAATCGAACCACCTTTAAAAAAGGTGGTGAGCTCACGAGTTCAAATAAAAATAACATAGTAATAACGAGTAATTGAGAAAAACATGTCGGAGCAATTGACAACCGTTGACACAGCCAAGAAGCTAGGTATCCTACCTGAAGAGTTTGAAAAGATAAAAGAGAAGTTAGGACGTGTTCCCAACTTTACTGAGCTTTGCGCTTATAGCGGGATGTGGAGCGAACATTGTTCCTATAAAAACTCCATTAAATGGCTTAAAAAATTACCAAAAGAAGGTCCACAGATGTTGGTAAAAGCCGGAGAGGAGAACGCAGGTTTGGTTGCCATTGGAGATGGATTAGCATGTTGTTTTAAAATTGAATCACATAATCACCCATCTGCCATTGAGCCTTATCAGGGAGCTGCAACCGGAGTTGGTGGTATTAATAGAGATATTTTTACAATGGGTGCCCGCCCAATTGCTCAATTAAATTCTTTGCGTTTTGGAAACATAAATTCAGATCGTACAAAATGGATCATGCGAGGTGTGGTGAAAGGAATTGGGGACTATGGTAATTCATTCGGAATACCAACGGTTGGTGGTGAAGTGTTTTTCGATGATGCATTCGAACAAAATCCTTTGGTAAATGCAATGAGTGTTGGTATCGTTAAGGAAGGAGAAACCATTAGTGCTACTTCTTATGGAGTTGGTAATCCCGTTTATATTGTTGGTTCGGCAACTGGAAAAGATGGAATTGGAGGGGCGGCTTTTGCAAGTGGTGATCTAAGTGAAGATTCAGCAAAAGATCTTCCTGCTGTACAAGTTGGAGATCCATTTCAGGAAAAATTATTATTGGAAGCTACATTAGAAGTAATTGCTTCAGGAGCTGTTGTAGGGATGCAGGATATGGGTGCAGCAGGAATTATTTGTAGTACTGCCGAAATGAGTGCTAAAGGTGAGCATGGAATGAAAATCTATTTAGATAAAGTTCCAATCCGTCAGGCAGGAATGCAGCCTTACGAACTTTTACTTTCTGAATCACAAGAGAGAATGTTGGTGGTAGTGAAAAAAGGGGAGGAAGCCATTATTGAAAAAATATTTGACAAGTGGGATCTTCCTTGTGCTAACATAGGAGAAGTTACTGCGGGTGAATTATTAGAATTTCAATTCAATGGAGAAAAAGTGGCGGAGTTATATGCTGATCATTTAGTTTTAGGTGGTGGGGCCCCTCAATACGATAGAGAATATAAAGAACCCGCTTATTATGCAGAAGCCAAAAAGTTTGATGCTAATAGCATCCCGCAACCAAAGGATTATAAAGAAGTTACTCAATTTTTGATTTCTCATCCCAATATTGCTTCTAAGCGTTGGGTATATAATCAATACGATAGCATGGTTGGTACGGTTAATATGAGTACTAATCAACCTAGTGATGCCTCTATTGTGAATCTAAAAGATTCGAATAAAGCATTGGCTGTTACGGTAGATTGTAATTCACGTTATGTACAGGCTGATCCTGAAATTGGAACTATGATAGCTGTAAGTGAAGCTGCTCGTAACATTATTTGCAGTGGTGGGGTTCCTTCCGCAATTACTAATTGTTTGAATTTTGGTAATCCCTATAACCCTGAAGCTTTCTGGCAATTTGTTGGAGCAATTAAAGGAATGAGCACCGCTTGTTTAAAATTTGAAACACCAGTTACGGGAGGAAATGTAAGTTTCTATAACCAAAGTAAAGTAGGAGATAAAATAGTACCAGTATTTCCAACCCCAACTATTGGTATGTTGGGTATTGTGGAGGATAAAAAACATCAAATGGGACTTGGCTTTAAAAATGGGGGCGACCATATTTATGTTTTAGGAAATGTTTTTGTGTATGATATCAATAGTTCAGAATATTTATATTCATACTGTGGCGTTAAAAATACGCCAGCACCCAGCTTTAATTTAGATGAAGAGTATAATTTACATCAGTTGGTAAAGGAATTAATTAGATCAGGTGCTATTCAATCGGCACATGATGTTTCTGATGGTGGATTGATATGCTGCCTGCTTGAATCAGGGTTTGTTAATGGCTGTGGATTTCAAATTAACCATACCATGGATGGAAGAAAAGATGCATTTTTATTTGGCGAAGCGCAAGGAAGGGTAGTGGTGTCAGTTTCCGAGACAAACATGAATTTATTTACTTCCATTATTAAAAACCATACAATATTTGCTGAATCATTGGGGAAAGTTACTGATGGACTTGTAACAGTAGATGCAGAAGACTGGGGAAACATCCATGATTTTGAAAAGAAATATTTAACGTCTATCGAAGAAAAACTGAGTTAAGATTTATGAAACTAAAATCATACATATTCGCTTCGTTTACATTGATACTCGTTTTTCTGGTCTATGGGTTTTCTGTTGTAAAAAAGAAAAAATTTCTAGATCATTTTGTTACCTATAAGTCGGATACTTTAACGGTTTCCTCGGCCGAATACGCTGATATTTATGATAATGCTAATACCTCTCTTTCTTTAAAGGGAAACACGATTGATACCATGTTTAATGAAGTATATGAATTAGAAGGTGGCGAAGATATCCGTGAATTTTCCCCCAGAGGTTGGGAAACAGGGCCATTGGCTTATCAGAAAATAAAATTGGATATGGGCTGTTATTTATTGATTATTAGGGCTGGTGGTGAATATTGGAACAGCAGATATCATGCTTGTTTGTATAATGATGGAAACAAACGTGTAACTTCTACTTTGCCTGTTGCCGAAAGTTTTGGTGATGCTGGATCCTACTATACTTGCAAATCCTTTTTCCAGAAAGAAGACAATCGTTCGAGTATTTATACTCACCACACCTATTTTGAACCTTTTGATTTCGATAAGTATGGAATGGATTCGGTTCAAA